>ERZ777010.8-NODE-8-length-265857-cov-10.299531_pt1 | contig 265857 bp, 212 predicted proteins | sample MGYA00374963_ERZ777010 | MGnify/ENA primary metagenome ERZ777010 (study PRJEB29309, sample SAMN06268256) | bioreactor metagenome | isolation source: Joint BioEnergy Institute, California, USA | place: USA:Joint BioEnergy Institute, California, USA | collected...
ATACTGCAGAGAATCTGCAGGCTGCTGAGTCCCGTATCCGTGACGTTGATATGGCCGCAGAGATGGTTAACTACTCAAGAGACGTTATCCTGCAACAGGCTGCTCAGGCTATGCTTGCTCAGGCTAATCAACAGACACAGGGAGTTCTTGCTTTATTACAATAGTAAGTTTATAATTCTAAAAAGGGTTGACAATTATGTCAGCCCTTTTTATTTGCGCAGCTTTGATGCAATCTGGCGGTAAAATTTGGTCACTTTGCAGGCACGGTTTTCATAAAGGTTATCTTGGATAATTGTGTATTACTATCAACTATTAAAATGTAAAAATATACCTTAAGTTTAAGTGTTATTATTTTAAATATAATGTCGATATATATTATGTGTAAGCTAAACTTACAACAAGCAAGAGATCTTGCGTTATATGTCCTGTTTGGTGTGTACAGCCAAAAAGGGAATAAAAATCGGCGGCACGGAAGTCGCAAATAATTTCATGGAGGAAAAATATTATGAGAATTCAACACAACATGGCATCAGCCAACACTAACAGACAGTTGGGCATTACAACTGGCAGACTTTCAAAATCCACTGAGAAACTGTCATCCGGTTACAGAATAAACCGTGCCGGCGACGATGCAGCAGGACTTAGCATTTCTGAGAAAATGCGTGCTCAGATCAGGGGGCTTCAGAAGGCTTCTACTAATGCACAGGATGGTATCTCATTAATACAGACCGCTGAAGGCGCATTAAATGAAACCCAGGCTATACTTCAAAGAATGAGAGAGCTTGCGGTTCAGGCTGCCAACGATACAAACGTAAGCGTAGATCGTAATGCACTTCAGGCAGAAGTATCACAGCTTATAGATGAAATTGATCGTATTGCTCAAAACACAGAATTCAACGGAATGAAATTGCTTAAAGGCGATTTTGCGGAGAATACAGGTGAATTAAAGTTCCATGTAGGTGCTAACGCAACTCAAAATATTGAGGTAAATCTTGCAGATATGCAGGCAGAGGCCCTTAATGTGGACGATCTGGATATTTCCGAACAAACCAAAGCTGACGGAGCAATTACTGTAATTGAGAAAGCTATCCAGGATGTATCTACAGAGAGATCTAAACTGGGTGCATATCAGAATAGATTAGAGCATACAATTGCTAACCTTGACAATACTGCAGAGAATCTGCAGGCTGCAGAGTCCCGTATTCGTGACGTTGATATGGCTTCAGAAATGGTTAATTACGCAAAAGACACCATTCTGCAGCAAGCTGCACAATCTATGCTTGCACAGGCTAATCAGCAAACTCAGGGTGTTCTTGCATTATTACAGTAATAAAATTTTATTTTGCAAAAAAGGGTTGACTTATAAGTCAACCCTTTTTGTATTAAATTTTCGTAATAGAAAGTAATGTAACAAATAATTAAGCAGTTGGCGGATAAAACTTTATGCAAGAGTATACAGGAAAAATTGCACTATAGAGGTTGATTTTATCATATCTCTTTTATAGCCTAAGTATAAGAACTTTCAAAAATTTGTCGATATATAATACAAAGGACGGTTATTCAGAAATACATTTGTACCATATACCGGACCTTTAATTTATGCTATACTTATAGTAAAAATTCGATGAATTTTGACAAAACAAAAAAGAGAGAATAAGGCGGAAAATTCATGATATCCATCTGCATTATAGTAAAAAACGAAGAAAAATTAATAGAGAGATGTTTAAAGAGCTTACTACCTCTTGGATATGAGATAATTGTTGTGGATACCGGATCGACCGATAAAACCAAGGATACGGCAACTAAATATACGGATAAGGTTTATGACTATATTTGGCAGGATGATTTTGCCGCTGCAAGAAATTTTGCGATAAGTAAAGCATCCAATGATTTCGTACTTATGATTGACAGCGATGAGATACTTTGTTCATATGACAAAAAAGACCTTGAGGCTTTAGTTACAAAGTATCCTGACGGCATAGGAAGGGTAATGATCATAGATGAATATAAGAGAGGAAACGATAAATTTACATCAAGCAGTCGTGTAAGCAGGCTCTTTTCCAAAAAAATATATCACTATCAGGGCCGTATTCATGAACAGATTGTACCTATAGAAAGCGGTATAAAAGCCGGTATCATATATGATCTTCCCTTATATGTTAATCACAGCGGATATGACGGGGATCTGGAAAAAAGACGTAAAAAAACGGACCGGAATATAAAACTTTTACTTAGAGAACTGGAAGAAAAGGGCGATGACCCATATGTTTTATATCAGTTAGGAAAATCATATTATATGCAGGAAGACTATCTTAATGCCTGCAAGGCTTTTGACAAAGCCTTATATTTTGATCTGGACCCTAAATTGGAATATGTTCAGGATATGGTTGAAAGCTACGGATATACCCTTTTGAATACCCGGCAATATGATACTGCTTTGCAGCTTTTAGGTGTATACGATGAATTTGCTGTAAATGCCGATTTTGTCTTTTTAATGGGACTTATATATATGAATAATGCCATGTTTACCGAAGCCATAGGGGAATTTTTAAAGGCAACTAAGATGAATATATATAAGACGGAAGGAGTAAACAGTTACCGGGCATATTATAATATCGGTGTAATTTATGAGTGTTTGGGCGTTATTGATAAAGCTAAAACATATTATAAAAAGTGTGGGAATTATGATCCTGCATTAAATCGGTTACGCAGCATGAATTAATGGCTGCATTAATTAAAAGAAGACAGGTGATAATCATGGTATTTGCATTAATCTTTGCCGGCGGAACAGGATACGGATTCGGGGCCGGGTTAAAACCAAAGCAATTTCTGGAATTGTACGGTAAGCCGATTATTATATATACATTGGAACATTTTGAAAATCACAAAAACGTTGACGAAATAGTTGTGGTATGTTTAGAAAGTCATATCAATGAACTAAAGCGGTTGATAGAAAGACACGGAATAACCAAGGTTTCCATGATTGTACCTGGCGGAAAAACAGGCCATGATTCGATTTTTAACGGCCTTATAGCTATGAAAGACAAGGCGCAGGATAACGATATTGTTCTTATTCATGACGGTGTAAGACCGCTTATAACCGAAAAGCTAATTACTGACAATATTGAAGCGGTAAAACAACATGGAGCGGCTATTACGGTGGAACCGGCCAGAGAAAGTGTCGTGCAAAGTTACGATCAAGTAAAAATCAATGATGTGCCAATCAGAAGCCAGATGTATATTGCCAAAGCGCCTCAGTCATTTTATTTTAAGCTGATTTATGAGGCATATAAGAGGGCAAATAAGGACCACAGAAAAACCATTGACCCTGCTCATTTATGCAGTCTTTTTGATATTCCCATGTTTATGGTAACAAGCAGCAAAAATAATATAAAAATATCGGTTCCGGAAGATTACTATATGTTCAGGGCCTTGTACGAAGCCATAGAAAACCAGCAGATATTTGGTATTTAACTCGCCAAAGATTTAAATAACCGTACGATTATAGATAAAAGAGGGTAGATATATTGATTACAGCGCTTATATTTGCAGGAGGAACCGGCCAGAGAATGAACAGCAGGGCTAAGCCGAAGCAATTTATAGAAATACACGGAAAGCCTATTCTTATATATACACTTGAGCATTTTGAGTACCATGAGGAAGTCGATGAAATTATTGTGGTGTGCCTTGAAGATTGGATAGACAGGCTGAAAAACTATATACATAGATTTGGGATTACTAAAGTAGTTGACATTGTTTCCGGAGGAGCCACAGGTCATGATTCCATTTATAACGGCCTAGTAGCATTAAAGAAAAGGGCCAAGCCTGATGACATAGTACTTATTCATGACGGGGTAAGACCTTTAATTACGGAGGAGCTTATTTCCGAAAATATTAAAACAGTAAAAAAATATGGGAATGCTATAACAGTGGAGCCGACTAGGGAGAGTGTGTTAAGAAGCATGGACGGTAAGTTTGTATCAAGTGTTCCGACCCTAAATCAAATGTTCGTAGCCAAGGCTCCGCAATCATTTTATTTTGAAGAAATATTTAATGTTTATGAACAGGCTCAAAAAGACGGATTTAAATCCATAGATTCCGCCCATCTTATGAATGTATACGGAAAAACTTTACACATGGTAAAAAGCACAAAAAATAATATAAAAATAACCGAGCCTGCGGATTATTATTTGTTCAGGGCATTATGCAAAGCAGCTGAAAATCAGCAGATATTTGGTATTTAGGATTTTAGAGGGATAAGGATGCGACTTCATATAAAAAAAGAATTAATTAAAACAATAAAAATGTTAATTGAGGCAAATGACACAATACAGGATAATATCGGTGTTATTGATGTAAATTATTTACAGAATCTTCTTGTGGACTGCCAGCAAAGCGCCATTGAGGTTGGCGAGAGGATTGAATATTTTGAAGGAGAAGGCACAATAACGGTATCTTTGCTGGAAGAATACTGCGAGCTAATTTATCAGTTAAGCCTGGTACTTAATGATACGAAAAAGGCAAAAAAAATAACTAAGGTACTTCAAAATCTACTTCAAAGAATCATAAACAGTTTAACTTATGATCTTCCGGTATCTAAAAAGGAAGTTGTATTTTTTCCTTACAAGGCTTCCATGTGGGACAGCATGGAAAGCGTCTGGATGGCGGCATCCAAAGATCCTGATTGTGATGTGTATGTTGTACCGGTTCCCTATTTTGATAAAAATGCGGACGGATCACTGGGAAAGATGTATTATGAAGGGAACAAGTTACCTGATTATGTGCCGGTAACATCATGGGAAGAATATGATATTACTCAAAGATGCCCTGATGTCGCCTACATTCATAACCCCTATGACAATGCCAATAAAGTGACAAGCATCCATCCGGACTTTTATGCCAAAGAGCTTAAAAAGTATGTCGGATTACTGGTATATATACCGTATTTTATTACGGCAGGAGAAGTACCCAAACATTTTTGTGTTCTTCCTGCCACAATTCATGCCGATAAGGTGATTGTCGCCAATGAAAAAGAAAAGATGACTTATATAAATGAATTTAAAAAATTTGAAGAAGAAACCAATTGCGTCGGTAAATTTGGAAATCTTGATGAAAAGTTTTTGGCTCTTGGCTCTCCCAAAACAGATAAAGTACTTGGCACTACAAGAGAAAATATAACCGTACCCAGGGAATGGCAGGAATTGTTTTTTAAACCTGACGGAAGCAGAAAGACAGTAATTTTATATAATACAACAATTCAGCCGTTGCTTTATCATAAAGCAGTTTATTTGGACAAGGTCGAGGAAGTTTTAAACTTTTTCTGCGAGAATAAAGATGATTTTACTCTTCTATGGAGGCCTCACCCGCTTATGGATTCCACTATTTCTTCGATGCTGCCTGATTTGCATGAAAGATACAGAAATATGGTTTATGAGTATAAGAAAAAAGGCTACGGAATATTTGACGATACGGCTGACTTACACCGGGCCATTGCCCTGTCGGATGCCTATTACGGTGACAAAGGCAGTGTGCTTGTTTTATATAAAGAGACAGGGAAACCATGTATGATACAGAATGTGACGGTGAAGCTTCGATGAATTATGAAAACGAAAGAGATAAAATATGGCAGCGCATTGAAGAAGCCGATAAATTTTATATTTATGGGGCTCAGGTTGTAGCATATGGGGTATATACGGCTATCCGGGAAGTTTTAAAAAAATGCCCCGAAGCTTTTTTGGTAAGCACTATGGATAATAATCCGCCGGTGATAGATGATATAACTGTTACAGTACTAAGTGAAGATATTTCCACGGATGCTTTGATTATTGTATCAACCCCGGAAGTTTATCATGAGGAAATAAAAGATAAACTTATACATTATAATCTTAGAAATATTATTTTTGTTGATACTCATACGGAATATCTTATTATGAGCAGATATTTCAGAATACTTGGCAGATTCAAATTGCTGGAGGATCTGCCTTTATATAATAAGGCGGATGACTTGCCGGATGTGAAAATGTATATGGCAAAACATCATAAAGACCGCACATTAAAAAAGAAATATAATATACCCCCGTGGATTGTACCTATACAGGTAGGAGCTTCATTAACAGATTTACGTATAGCAGACCTTTTGGACAATACCGGAGAAAATATCTCATATAAGAACTATAAATACTCGGAGATGACAGCCACATATTGGGCCTGGAAAAACTTAAGGGAAGAGTATCTGGGCATTTGCCATTATCGCAGGATGCTGTTTTTAGATGAGGACGATCTAAAAAAAATCAAACAAAACAAAGTTAATGCAGTATTACCCCTTCCCTTTGTATGTTATCCGGATGCTTCCGGACAATACGGCCGATATATATCAGCAGAAGATCAGAAAAAAATGATGCAGGCCCTAAAAGAGGTTTCTCCGGAGTATTATGAGGCTGCCCAAAATATATTAAAAGAACCGTATCTTTATAATTACAATATGTTTCTTGCAGATAAGGATACATTTAACGATTATTGTAAATGGATTTTTCCTATTCTTGAAAGGGCAGAAGAATTATGTGAGCCGGATGGCCTAAAGCGTAGCGACAGATATATAGGCTATTTGGCTGAAGTTTTGACGGCATTGTATTTTTTATATAACAAATGCAATTTAAAGATTGTACACGGTGAAAAAATATGGATGATTTAACGAAAAAAAACAACATATCTGTTAGCATTATAGTACCGGTTTATAACGTTAAGGAAGAGTATTTGCATAAGTGCCTTCAAAGCCTGATAGGCCAAACCCTTAGCGATATTGAAATAATAATCATAGATGACGGAAGCACCGACAACAGCCTGAAGATATGTATGGAATATGCAAACAAAGATAACAGAATAGTATTGATAAGCCAGCCAAACTCAGGTGTCTCGGTTGCCAGAAATAAAGGAATTAAGGTTGCAAAAGGAAAATGGATTACATTTGTTGATTCGGATGACTGGGTAGAAGCTTCCATGTGTGAGCAAATGGTAAATTTGGCGGAAAAATGGGATACGGAAATTCTTATAATACCACCTGTTGTGCATAAAGAAAAAGAAGTTTTTGAAAACCCTTTTTTTGCGGAGGATATTAGGAGATTTGATTTACGGACCAAAGAAGAATTACAGATTAGAACGATGGTTTTAAATTATCCGAAGGCAATATACAGGCCCAAGGCAATTTTAACCGGCCACACTTTCGGAAAACTTATATTAAGGGACTTTTTGATTAACAGTAAGGTTGAATTTCAGGATAACCTGCTTTTGCAGCAGGATGGGATATTTTACTTAAATCTTTTTGAAAAATGCAATAAAATATCATATTCCAACCTGTTTTTGTATCATTACAGGTTATATCAGACATCTTCCCATATGAAAACCCGTAAAAATACAAAACAGATATATTCCCTGGTTCAGCAGGCATTTTATAATTTCATAAAAGAGAACAATAAATCTTCTGATTTTTATGAAGCTTATTATGCCAAATGCGTTTCGGACATATCGATAATAGTAAAAAACGATTACTTCAATCCGGAAAATTCCCTGTCTTTGATAAAACGATTGAGAGAACTTCGTTTATTTTTAAATAAGGAGCCCTATTATACGGCCATTAAAAGGTGCAGCAAGGATTATCTGACTAAACTAAAAAAAAGAAATTTGTTCTACTACAGATATAATTTATTGTTTTTAATGTGGTTGGATTGGAAATTATATGACTTTAAGCATACAAAGGGAAGGAAGTCTTAAATATGGATAACATAAAGGTCTCGGTTATATTGCCTTCATTAAATGTAGTTCAATATATAAAGGAAGCTGTCGAGAGTGTAATAAATCAGACTCTTAAAGATATAGAAATCATATGTGTTGATGCAGGGTCTACTGATGGGACTTTGGAAATATTGAAGGAATATGCCACAAAGGATAAGAGAGTAAAACTACTTATATCCGATAAAAAAAGCTACGGTTACCAAATGAATTTGGGTATGGATAATGCATCGGGAGAGTATATAGGAATTGTTGAGACCGATGATTACGTGCCTGAATATATGTATGAGGAATTATATAAAGCTGCAAAAGAAAATGATGTGGATTTTATAAAGGCGGATTTTTACAGGTTTACAGGAGAAGGAGAAAATATAAGTAAGGCATATTTCAGGCTAACGGATGATCCAACATATTACAACCGTATTATCGATATAAGCGAAGAGCAGGAAGTATTTCGTTTTCCGATGAATACCTGGAGCGGTATATATAAGCGAGAATTTCTGCAAAAGCATAATATAAGGCATAACGAAACTCCGGGAGCATCATATCAGGATAACGGATTCTGGTTTCAGACATTTATGTATGCCAAAAGGGCATTTTTCATAGATAAACCCTATTATATGAATCGGCGGGATAACCCCAATTCATCCGTATATAGCAAGGCTAAAATATACTGCATATGTGATGAATATGATTTTATTTACAATATAATAAAAAAAGATCAGGAAACTTACCAAAAATTCAAATTCACCTATTCGACAATATGTTATCAGAATTATAAGTTTAATCTTGAACGTATTGCAGACGAGTATAAACCGGAATTTTTACAGCGTTTTAGAGATGATTTTATTCAAATGAGAGACCGGGGTGAGCTTGACAGGTCCTTAATAGGGACAATGGACTGGGAAATGCTCACATATATAATGCAGGACCCTTTAGAATTTTACGAAAAAGAGCTTAAGTTACGCAAAAAAATATATGATCAAATATCTGAATATAATCAGGTGATTATCTACGGAGCAGGCGTGGTCGGAAGAAAGGTGCTTTATGACTTAACGTACAAAGACAAGCCTGTCAATGTTATTTGCTTTGCAGTATCAAATAAAAAGGACAATGTAGATGAGTATCATGGTTACAAAATACGGGAAATAAAAGAACTGGATCAATATACGAAAAGTGCGGCTGTAGTGGTCGCAACTACGGAGAAACATCATGCATCTATTATTAACACATTAAAAGAGCTTAAGTTTGAACATATCATTCCCATTCCCGAGTTTGGAAGGGAAAATACCAATTTGGATAATTTAAGCTTAGACCGGTATGCTTTTGAATTAAAGAAATGGTATGAAAGAACCACTGGGAAAAAACTAAATCTTGATAATCCGCTCACCTTTAACGAAAAAATTCAATGGTTAAAATTGTACGATTGTTCGGACAAAAAAGCAAAACTTTTGGATAAGTATGCCGTAAGGGAATGGATTAAGTCAAAGCTTGGAGAAGAATATCTGGTGCCCTTATTGGGAGTATATGATAAATTTGATGATATTAATTTTGAAGAACTTCCTCGGCAGTTTGTGATAAAAGCCACTCACGGTGCGGGATTTAACCACTTTGTCAGTAACAAGGATGATGAAAAGTTTAATACGGCTATTTTAAAAAGAAAGTTTGATGAATGGTTAAATACCAATTATGCATATTGTAACGGATTTGATTTGAGTTATAAAAATATAAAACCTAAAATAATTATTGAAGCTTTAGTGGAAGGTAAAATAAGACATTCAAATTATAAGATCTTGTGTTTTTACGGAGAACCTGTATTTATTATTGTTGATACTAATAAGGAAAAATATGGAAGAAATAATAGGGATATTTTTGATATAAACTGGAATCACCTTAATTTTAGTATAAAATATCCTAATGCTTTACAAACACCTGAAAAACCTGATAGATTATCGGATATTTTAAATCTTACAAGAACACTTGCCGGTAATTATAAGTTTATAAGAATAGATTGGTTTGTTACAAAAGACAAAATTTTGTTTAATCAGGTAAAATTCTCGCCCGGTAACGGTGTTGAGTATTTTTCTGATCCTGCCTATGATGTAAAATTGGGAGAATTATTAAAATTATAATGGAGGAATATTTGTGACAGAGCCCAAGGTTTCAGTAATAATGCCTGTTTATAATGCCGAAACTTATTTAAACGAATGTATTGAAAGTGTATTAAATCAGACTTTGAAAGATATTGAAATTATTTGTGTAGATGACGGATCTACAGATAATTCTTTATTAATATTGGAAAGGTATCAAAAAAAAGATTCAAGACTAAAAATATTAAAGCAGAAAAATCTATACGCCGGAACGGCCAGAAATAAAGGTCTAGAAATTGCACAGGGTAAATATTTATCCTTTTTGGATGCCGATGATATATTTGTACCTTATATGCTCGAAGAGGCATATAAAAAGGCAGAAAAAGTTAATGCCGATATTGTGGTATTCGGAGGCAGATATTTTGAAAATGACGTAAATAAAGCTTATGATTATCCTGCTTTACTAAGAACAGATATGCTGCCGGACAGTGATTTTTTCGAACCAAATGAAAATTTTGAATATTTGTTTAATTTTACTACACCGTCACCATGGAATAAACTATACAGGAGATCATTTATAGAAGAAAATCAACTTAAATTCCAGGAATGCAAACGGGTAAACGATGCTTATTTCGTGGAAGTATCCTTGGCTCTGGCAAAAAGAATAGGAATCATCAACAAGAACTTAATATATTACAGAACAAATAATAGCCTTAGTTTGCAGGGGAGCCTTAATGAAAGTCCTCTTCAGTTTTACAGGGTATTATCAGATATTAAAAGTAAGTTGGTAAGTATTTCAAAATACCATATAAACGAAAAAAGTTTTAAAAGGTTTTGCCTGTCATTCTGTATTTATAATTTGGAACGTTTAACGGATGAAAAAGCTTTTACTAAGTTGTACAACGCATTAAAAGAGTATATTTTTGATGAACTGGGGATTACAGGTACAACTGCAGATTATTATTACAACAAATATGCCTATAATCAATATACAAAGATTATGAGTCTTACACCTACGGCATATTTACTGGATAGCTGTATAAATCAAAAGAAAAATACCGGTAATGAGTATTTGTTTCCATTTGGCGATATAAAACAAGGAAGCCGAATCATACTATATGCAGCAGGTAATGTCGGAAAAATATATTATAGGCAGATTCAGAAAACCCGGTATTGTAATATAGTGGCATGGGTTGATAAAAATATCAGGCTTGCCGAAAATATTAATATAAAGTCACCGGATGAAGTTGATATGAATGACTGCGATTATATTGTAATTTCTGTAGAAAAAGAAGCCATAGCATCTGAAATAAAAGAAAATTTGATTAAAAACTATAAATTGGACCCTGAAAAAATAATTTGGAGAAAACCATAAATAAAGGGGAATTATATGAAATTAATAAGTATTATAGTACCTGTTTATAATTGTGAAGAATATTTAGATAAATGTTTAAGAAGCATAATTGGACAAACCTATAAAAATATAGAAATTATAATTGTAAATGACGGCTCTACAGATAATACGGCTGCAATATGTGAGTCCTATAAAAAAATAGACTCAAGAATAAAGGTAATCCATAAGGAAAACGGAGGCCCAACAAGTGCCAGAAAAACAGGGCTTCAAATTGCTAATGGGGATTTTGTAACATTTGTTGACGGAGATGACTGGATTGAAAATAATTTGATCGAAGAAATGGTCTTAATGCAGGAGCAGACAAACTCAGATTTAATTATAACAGGGTGTGTTAAGGAAACAGGCAGGAACTCCCAGATAGTAAAAAACAATATAAAACAAGGATATTATCATAAAGAAAAATTAATAAGTGAAATTTACCCGAAGATGTTATATTATGACGGTTTTTATAAATTTGGGATAACACAGTATATGTGGTCAAAGCTATACAAGTTAGATAATGCCATAAAGGCAATAAACACTTTGGATGATAGAGTATATGACGGTGAGGATGTTATTTTTGTATATACCTGTTTGCTGAATGTAGACAGTATCTATATATCCGATAAATGTTTATATCATTACAGAATTCATCAGGAATCAATAACCAATAAAAAGCCCAATAAAGATTTTTTTGAAAAGTTATCAATTTTGTATCTAAATATGATAGAGAACTTTAAAAAGTCAGAGTATTTTCATATGCTTACTGACCAGTTAAATATGTATTTTTGTTATATGACATGGTTAGGAGTTCAGAAATTATCTATGAAAGCATTTCAAAATAACGGAAGTTATCTGTTTCCCTTTGAAGAGATTGATAAGAATATGAGAATTGTTTTGTACGGTGCAGGGAAAGTCGGAATAACTTATTATAGGCAACTTAAAGAGAGTAATTATCCTGTTGATATAATATGGGTAGACAGAAATTATGAAAATTTGTGTACACCGGATATGAATATTGTTGATCCAAATGTAATCTTCGAAGAAAAGTTCGACAAAATAGTTGTGTCTATAGAAAACAAAGGGGCAGCATGTGAAATAATAGATTATTTAAAGAAGAGAGGAATACAGGAAAATAAAATTATTTGGAAAATACATAAAATATAAAGTTATAAATATTCAGGGCAATATATAACCCAGACTGATCGTTGTTTTCTGAAGGAAATGCTTGTTGAGCTTTACAAATAAGTATTGATCATGGAGGCAAAATGTGTGAAGTATCTATAATCATTCCGGTTTATAATACAGAAAAATATTTAAGAAAAGCCATAGAGAGCTGTCTTAATCAGACATTTAAGAATCTTGAGATAATCATAATAAATGATGGATCTACGGATAATTCGCTGCAAATTGCCCGGGAATATGAGTCTAAGTATAATTGTGTCAGAGTAATTACCACAGAAAACAGGGGCTTAAGTGAAGCACGAAACAGAGGCTTAGTCGAAGCTCGTGGTAAATACATATACTTTTTAGACGCAGATGACTGGATTGACTCCGAAGCTATTGAGCAGTGTTATAAACTTGCTGTTGATAATGAGCTTGAAATGGTTCTTTTTGATTCCAGAACGGAGCTAGAGAAATCTCTGGATTCAGAAAATTCTAAAAATATAAAATATAATAATTATATAAGAAGCCATATTATAAATCCGGATAATATATATACTGGCAGCCAATTTGTGGAAGATTATTATAAAAAGGGAGTAGTGTTTGTACCGGCATGGCTTGTATTTACAAAACGTGAATTTTTACTTAAGAATAAGATCAGATTTCTTCCAAATGCTTATTATGAGGATGTAGCATTTCATTTTTCCTGTATGTTAATGGCTGAACGGATTATGTATTTACCCCAGGCATTACATGTAAGATTATACAGAGCAGGGTCCATTATGACTTCTTCTTTAAATGTAAGAAAGATTTGCAGTGTGTATGAAATAACGAAAGAAATGTATGCATCATTAATGGCCAGTGATAAACAAAGCAATTATCTTTGGATAGATTATTTACTTTATTTAATGTTTTCACTGTATAAAACTATACTTGCATATGTTTCAAGAAGCGATATTGAAAATGCAATATCGCATAAAGAGGAGATTCTAAGGCATCAAAGAGATGTTATTGATATATTTTATAGATTAATGGCATTGATGGGCAATAAATTAAGTGGTGCAAGAAGAACCCTTGAATATATTAACGAAATTATAAACCCTTTAGGCTGGATTTCGGATGAAATAATAAATATAGCAGATGAAATATTTTCAGAAAGAGAAATATTAGTAAATGACATTTTTAGAAATTTGCCGTTTGATAAAGAAAGTATAACAGTCGGTATATATGGCAGTGGAAAACATGCGGAGTTTTTATTAAATAAATACAAAGAAATGTTTGGCGAAATAAAGTCCAATCTTGTATTTATTGATACATATAAGGAAAGCTTTAGTGATAAATTTAAAGGTTATGATATTATAAATGTAAATGATGTACATAAAACAGATATTTCTGTTATTGTTATCATGTCATATTTTTATGAAGAGGAGATGTATAACAATATAGTAAGTAAATACGGCAATAAATATAAAATTCATAGAATCTATAACGGAGATAAAGAACCGTTGGATTCAACCACATACTTGGTTTGCTATAACAGGTTGAAAAAATACTATGAACAGGGCCGGAAACGATTAGTTCTGATAAATACACCTTTGCATACAAACATAGGTGATCATATTATTACATATGCGGTTATGAATTTTTTCAAAGATTTGCTGCCGGAGTTTGATGTAACGGAAGTATCAAACAAATTATATAAGGAAAAGAGGAAAGATGTAGTATATCGTACTAATGTAAATGATATTATTGTAGTTACCGGCGGAGGTTTCCTTGGTTCATTATGGCCTTACAGCGGACAAAATGTCTATAATATACTGGAAGATTTCCCTGACAATAAAATAATAATTCTGCCTCAATCCTTGTATTTTGAAGATAACGAGGAAGGAGAAAGACAAAAGCGGTTATTTTATGATTTGGCTGTTAATCATAAGGACTTAACTGTACTGCTGCGTGAAAACATATCCTATAACCGTTTTAATGCCATGTTTGATGGTAAAGTAAAAAGTTATCTAATGCCGGATATGGCTCTTACATTAGACTATTCACACGATCAAACAGAAAGAGCAGGAGTCCTTTTGTGCCTTAGAAATGATAAAGAAAGTATTTTATCGGAAGAGGATAAATCAGCGGTTAAAAATCATTTCCTTTCTTTAGGTGAAGAAGTAAAAGAAAGCAGTATGCACTGGCATACGGATATAATGCAAAATCAACGGGAAGAAATTATCAAAACCAAAATAAATGAGCTTAAAAAATATAAATTGGTTATAACTGATGCTCTTCATTGCATGATTTCCTGTGCAATAAGCGGGACACCGTGCATTGCGCTGAATAATGTTAACGGTAAGTTGGAGGGTATATATAATTCGTGGCTTAAAGATTTGAATTATTTAAAATATGTGGATTCTGTAAAAGGAATACTGCATATGGAATTGAATGACTGGGAGGAGCTTAATAAGGAGAATAATTATGATAAGGATTTTTCACCTTATTTGGCACAGATTGCTGACTTAATTAGAAAGTAGGTCTATATAAATAATAAATAAGCATTATTATAATCAACTAATATAAGAAAGGAAACCTTTATGAAATCTATTGATAATACGTCTTTATATGTAAATGCAGCATGTATAATCGGTGAATGGATTTACTTTACTTCATATAACAGCAGCTGGCTTTTCAGGCTTAATGTTGAAACTAAAGATTTAGAGGCTCTTCATTTGCTGTTTGGTACAAAAACAGGGATGAAATTTTCAGGGCTTTATTATTATAACGGCATGATTTGGATGATTCCCTGGAGTACAGACTATATATATGTATATAAATTAAAGGAAGCAGTAATTGAGCAGTTACCGTTACCTAGTGAAATTACTGAATACAGCAATTCGAAACTATTTCGTAAATCAATAATACAGGGTAAGTATTTATGGCTGCTTCCATGCGAATATCCCGGAATTGTAAGGGTCGATATGGAAGACAAGTCATATAAAATTTTTAATGAATGGCCTGCAGGCATATTTTTTGATAAAACAAAGAAAATGAATTTTAAAATGATGGACCTGTATGATAACGAAATATACCTTTTCAATGATGCCTGTAGTATGAGTATAAAATTATCCACCGATACAGGAGTAATGGCTGAATGGAAAGAAGGCCACAATCAATTATTTGGAACTATAAGCAGAGGAAAATTATATACTTCTCCGGTAAATGAATATGACCCTGTAAAGATAATAAGATTGGGCTGTAATGAGATTTCTAAAACATTAAACCTGCCTGAAAATGTCTGGATGAAACAGAATTATTTATATTGTTACTGGTATGCAAAAAAGTTTGACAATAAAATTTTTTTTATGCCTCATGAAGCAAACGGTATTCTGATGATGGATGTAGATGAAGAAAATAGTATTGATATATTGACTATAGATGATTCGGATTATGAGACTGCCAGACAGAATAAAAATTATGCTGTTTATGATATTCTGCCATATAAAGAAAAATATTTGACTATACCTTTTCAAGGAAATAAGATTGTATTATTTAACCAAAAAGGTAGTATAGAAAAAGAGTATTTGCTTCAGACAGAAAAAAAGTATTTAGAAAATTATTTTAACGAAAATAACATGTTTAATATAGTCGATTTTGCAAATATAATTAAATCCACTGAGTATGTGAAAGTTAACTGGAATAGTGCAGACTATAATCAAACTATAGGTAATATCGGATATAAAATAAATAAGGTAATATTAGAGGGAATTAAATAATGTATAAAACATATGCAGAACTGATGAAAGGGTATCCAAATGTTGTTATCTGGGGAACCGGGAAAATAATGAGAAAATATATCAATAAAATTGACCCGTCAATAAATTTAAAGTTTTTTGCAGATACTTATCCTCATAAGTGGGGAACCTGCCCGGCCAAAGAAATTGATTGTGTATTTAGCAATGTAATCTGCAAATCAAAAGATGAAATCTTAAGTGATGATGTGGTTTTAATCGCTATAGAAGATCAAAGGGACATTGAAGTTGTTTCGGCAGAGCTTAACGATAGAGGAATATCTTATTGCCATATTTTAGAGGCGGTTTATTCTTATATGCCCAAATATGACGCTTTGCAGCTGGAACGGTACAGGAAGCATTGCGATTGGACTACCGACAATTACGACAGTAAAAAAATAGTTAAATTCATTAACTGCCATGTTCCATATTCATATTGCAATTTAAGATGCAGTTATTGTTATATTGGCCAGATAAGGGATTTTAAGCATAAAAAAAATTATTTCCACTCCCCGACATTTATCAGGGCAGCACTGTCCAAGAATAGGCTGGGCGGTGTAGCATTTATAAATTTTTGTGCAGCAGGGGAAACATTTTTGTGTAAAGACTTGGTCCCCATTATTGCCGAGCTTGTTAAGGAAGGGCACTATATATCTGTAGTCACTAACGGAACGATTTCTAAAGCATTTGATGACTTACTGGCTTCAGGTATAAACATGGAGCATGTATTTATTAAGTTTTCATTCCATTATTTGGAGCTGAAAAGACTGAATTTGATGGACGCGTTTTTGTGTAATGTAAAAAAAATGAGAGAAGCAGGAGCTTCAATCACAATAGAAATTACTCCCAGTGATGAGCTTATACCTTATATTGATGAGGTTAAGGCCTTTGCGATACGAGAGTTCGGTGCCTATCCGCATATTACGGTAGCCCGTGACGATACAACCGAAAATGTAAAAGTGCTGACGCAACTTTCCATGGACGAGTATAAAAAAACCTGGGGATCTTTCGACTCGGTTTTGTTTGAATTTAAAGTGGCTCAGGTATACAAAAAGAGACAGGAGTATTGCATGGCAGGAATATGGTCTCTACAAATGAATTTGGAGACCGGAGATATAAATAAATGTATAGGAAATCCTTATTTAGACAATATTTATGAAGATTTATGCAGAGAAATCAAATTCGAAGCGGTCGGACATAATTGTAAACTGCCGTATTGCTGGAATTGTCATGCGTATTTAACATTAGGAGTTATAGACGGTTTTAAAGCTCCTACATATTATGACGTACGTGACAGAAAAACCGCGGACGGTAAACATTGGGTCCATGGAGATATGGCTGAAATCTTTAAACAGAAATTATATGAAAACAATAAATTATGAACATATATTAAATTCTAATTTAGGAAATATACAAAACAGTTTAAAAGGTTGATGATCTTAAAATGCATGATATAATCAAAAATTTTACCGGCTCAACAATCCTTATCACCGGTGCCACCGGCTTTATAGGCAGCTTGATAGCCGAAGAATTATTAGAATTTAATTCTTTGTATAATGCCGGAATAAAGTTAATACTTCCGGTTAGAAATATTGAAAAAGCCAGTAAGAAATATCCTGCCGGAAACGATAAATATAAAGAAGTATCCCTGTTAGAAACATCCCTGGCGGACATAAGGGCCGAAAAGTTGGATATGCCCATAGATTATATAATCCATTGTGCGTCGATCACCACATCTTCCGTTATGGTTTCAAATCCGGTAGAAGTGGCGGACGGCATAGTAGTGGGGACCAAAAATATTTTGGAGCTGGCACGGATAAAAAAAATAAAGTCTATGGTATACCTTTCATCCATGGAAGCATACGGGGTAATCGGCAGCGATTGTGGATTAGTCACCGAGAATATGCTGGGTGATGTGGATATCTTTTCTGCAAGAAGCTGTTATCCTTTAGGAAAAAGAATGGCAGAGCACTATTGTTATATTTATAACAAGCAATACGGGGTTCCGGTTAAAATAGCCCGGCTGGCCCAGGTTTTCGGATACGGGGTAGATAAAAACGATACCCGGGTTTTTGCACAGTTTGCGAGAGCTGTCATTAACAATGAGGATATCGTGCTTCATACCAAAGGTCAGTCCATAGGAAATTACTGCGAATCAAAAGATGCTATAAACGGTATTTTTACCATACTTGAAAGAGGGCAAAACGGAGAGGCTTATAATGTGGTAAATGAAGAAAATACTATGCGAATTTGCGATATGGCTAAGCTGGTGGCGGAAAAAATTGCCGGTGGAAAGATCCGTGTTATTTACGACATTAAGGATAATAGCAAACTTGGATATGCTAAGGATACTTTTTTAAGAATGTCTTCCGAGAAATTGCGTAAGCTAGGCTGGAAACCGACGAAAAATTTGGAGGACATGTATAACGATCTTATTGATTATTTGAAAAATCAGTAAAAATTATTTGAAAAATTAGTAAAAAAAGGTTTACTGGTTTTTCATTTTTGCCGATATTTATTATAGCAGACAATAAGATTAAGAACGGAGGATAAAAATGAGCAAAAGAATTATACGCATTGCGCAGGCAATGTTATGTTTGGGATTTTTATTTATACTGGTTTCTTTTTCTAAACATAATATAGCTTTTGGTGCTTCTTCAATAACCATAAACACTGTTGACTATGAAGAAGAAAACATTATAGTAAACAATAACGGTAACCAAAAAATATATTTTGCAACAGAAAACGATGCTGCAAGAAATGTATGGGATGTTATTCCTGTTGATAATGAATATACAACAACTATTGACTTTTCCTGGACTTCGCAGACAACAGAACAGGTAATTGTTATTAAGGGCGAAACAGGTACTCCAAAAAGAGTAACTTTAAGGCCGAGAGCAAAAAAACTTGCGGTTTCTATAAGTTATGACAAAATGGACAGCCTATCTAAGGGTGAGTCGATAGCCAGTTTGTTAAATATACAGTCTTCAGAAGGAACCGCGGCCAATCCTATAACATATTTGGATCTGGAATGGAAAAAGGGTGTTAACGGTTCGTGGAAAGAACTGAAAGATCTGACTGTTGAGCAACTGGAAAAGCTCCAGATAAAAGGTGCCGATTTGTATTTCAGAATCAGTGCCGTCAATGATGTAAGTACCGGTTCGAGAGAAGCGGACGGAACTATGGGAAGACGGGTAAGCAGCGAAGTCAGATTAAAAATTGCAAAGCAGACTACTCCTGCTTCAGTTACCGTTGACGGAGAAAAGTTTATTGCTCAGATAAAATACGGTAAGGAATATCGTGTAAATTACACAGGACAAACTACTACTCCAACTTGGGTTAAGGTTACGGACAAATCCGTCAAGGGATTGGCATTGAAAGATATAATCAAAAACGGCAGCAACGGTATCACACCTGATAAAAAATTCCCGGCTATGATTATTGAAGTTAGGGATTATGCTACAACCACTAAAGCTGCCTCAAAAATTACGGAAATTAAAATTAATGAGCAAAGAGTAATGGACGGTATTATCGTAGAAGGTAATCCTCCGGCAAATACTACTGAATCTGATCCGAATGTTTATATATCTTACAGTGGTTCTGCTGCGATAACTATCACTATACCTTCCGCATCGTCCAGCAACCCTTATCAATATTGCATCGTGAAACCCGGCGAAGAACTTGACCCTAGCAAGGTCACATGGTATTCAATAACAAAAGGTATCGAATATAAAGTTATTTCAAGCAAAGCCACGGAAGGCAGCAATATATATATCAGAAAGAGAGAAATTAAACCGTCTGCCAAATCAACCGAGGTAAACCTGGCTTCTACCTGTCTGGTATATAATGTTAAATATCCTGCAGTGCCTATAATTGAAGCCAAGAGCTTTACATTTGTCAAAAATATCACTGAAGAAATTTCATTTGATATAATAATGAATACAAAAGGCAAGCTGCCGTTTGAAACTAAAATTAAATCAATTAAGTACGGCACAAAAGAAATTGACTTTACCTGCACACCCGCAGAAATAAATGCAACCGATCCGAACGTGATATATACAATGAAAGTTACCTTAAACACAAATGAATTAAATACAATGCCCACAAGCTACAGCAGGGCACTGACAATAACTTTCGGTAACGGTACAGTAGACAAGACATCAATAAAACTGGCAATTCAAAACCCGACTCCGGCATCTGCCTTATCGACCACTGTTAGCAAAGGCAAAACAACAGGAACCACCTCAATCAAAGTTATCAATACAGTAAAAACCGGACATGAACTTGTATATAAAATAACTGATACTTCCGTTACCGGAGTTCATACCGAAACCGTTATTAACGACGGTTTGAAATTTGAATCGGGTGCCGATATCACGGTTACTGCCGGTAAATACATTACTATATATGAAATTAATTCCTCTACCAAAAAGGTTACCAGATATAGTTGCATTCAGATTACTGCCAATCACATAAATCAGTAGGAATACTTTTGAGGTGACCATCTGTGACGGGTAAGATTAAAAATATTTTTGAAAGAAATATCTATCTTCTGGAGCAAGCAGACAAAGCAGTTTTCTATTTCCGCAAGCAATTGCATGACAGGGCTCTTGCAATAATTGCGGATTCGATAGGTATTCTTAAAAATACAATTGAAGATATTATTGCTGACAGAGATTATTTTAATACCGTATCGACTGATTCGGTATTGGAGATGTTAAGTGCCATATTGGATGCATATAAAAAAGGGAATTTTATCCTTCTTGCCGATTTGTTTGAAATGCAGATGGTCACCTTTTTATGCCGGATACAGGAATTGGTTATCGGCAAGGAGGAGATAGGTTTTAATGAAGAGTTATACTATGAAAATCTCAAAGCACTTAAGGATAATTGCATGGGTCTTGACGAAACACTTATAAATACGATAGACCCACAACCTCTTCTTAAAGAAGGTTATCGGGTTGAACTTACTTCATGTGGTTTAATGACACTGGTAGCAGAAAATAACGGGGCACAGTTTTACTTTCATACCAACGGCAGGGTACAGGCGGAAGCTTTTATTTTGGCAAGTCACTGGTATAAAGAAAAAATAAAAGAATATATTTTATACGGGCTTGGTTTTGGGTATCATATTAAAGAGTTGATATCTCTTTCCGAAAATGCAGACATAACCGTATATGAAGGAGATTTGAATGTAATTATGCTTGCCTGTGCCTTTGCAAAAATAAAAGACATACTTGAGTGCAAGAGAGTAAAACTGATTTATGATCCTAAATTTTCAAAATTAAAAAGGAGGATCAGGAATTTATCAGACAGGGAGGCACTCTGTGTTCATTATCCGTCTTATCAGAACATCAGAAACGCTGAAGGCAGGATGATTTTAGAAAGCTATGTTTCCTGGTCCCAATCCATATGAAATCAGCGGATACCTATTTTGGGTATCGGAAGGAGGGGTTGATATGATTTATATCCTTATTGCTTTGGTAATATTTTTGCTTGACTGGAATATTAAAAATTATATTGAAAAAAATTTTAATGCCGGTGAAAAGAAAGAATTATTAAAGGGCAAAATAACTGTTCTAAAGCAATATAACCAGGGCTTCAGTTTCAGTATTCTCAAAGACAAAGCAAAGTACGTAAAAAATATATCGGCCTTTGTTTTTGGTATTTTGTTGCTTGTTTATCTTATAGTTTTACCTCAAAAAAATAAGACATTAAAAAAGATCGGGATGTCACTTTGTTTAGGAGGAGCGGCAAGCAATGTGACAGATCGCATTAAAAGAGGTTATGTGATTGATTATTTCAGCATTAATGTAAAACCAATTAAAAATTTAGTATTCAATCTGGCGGATATATTTATTTTTATCGGTTGTTTTATTACCATGCTGTCGTCCAAACCCGGTAATAGTGAAAAATGTTCAGTTACGGAAAATGATGGTTTACCCGAATTATAAGACTAAAGATATGCAGTTACCTTAAAGGTACTGCATTTTTTATATAGGGAGATTATTTATAGATTAAAAGCTTAATCATACGGCAAAACACAGTTTGGTCACAGAATTTTAAGAACAATTTTATTGATTTATAATGTTACAATAAGTATAATGAGATATATTACTTATGTAATTTGTCAGTAATATAATATAAAATAATACGGTAAATATTTCCTGTTAAGTGTTATTGCTTGGCAAGGATTTTATAATAATTGATGATTTTGTAGATGGAGGATTTGATGGATAACAGGAACGACAAGCAGAATAAAAATAATTTTCCAAATAAATCTGCTCTTATTATTACATTGATAGCTGCTTTATTTATTTGGTATATGTTTTCTTTTATACAAAACCAAATAAAAGAAAGCACAAACAAGGAAGTATCCTATCCGGAATTTATAGAAATGCTCGAAAACGGTGAGCTTGATGCGGTAGTTTTCGACGGAGATAAGATTGTATTTACTCCGAAAGTTCAGCCCTATCCGGGAATTAATATGACTTATTTTACGGGCAGGATGGATGATGACAGCCTGGCTGACAAGTTGTATAAAGCCCGGCAGGATTACGGTACGGATTATTGGAAAAAAGTACCTGACAATAGAAATACCATATTTGAAACTATAATATCCATGGTACTGCCATTTGTTTTGATTTATGTTGTTATGTGGTTTTTGTTTAAAACCATATCGAAAAACAGCGGAGGCGTCATGGGATTCGGAAAGGCCAACGCCAAAGTGTATGTTGAAAAATCTACCGGTGTTACTTTTAAAGACGTGGCCGGTCAGGAAGAGGCAAAGGAATCCCTTAAGGAAATCGTGGATTTCCTGCACAATCCCGCAAAATATACCCGTATAGGTGCAAAACTTCCCAAAGGTGCGCTGCTTGTGGGACCTCCGGGAACCGGTAAGACCCTGCTTGCAAAGGCCGTAGCCGGTGAAGCTAAGGTACCTTTTTTCTCACTGTCAGGCTCTGACTTTGTGGAAATGTTTGTCGGTGTGGGTGCATCGAGAGTAAGAGACTTGTTCAGACAGGCGCAGCAGCATGCTCCTTGTATTATATTTATTGACGAGATAGATGCTATCGGTAAAAGCAGGGACAGCCACTATGGCGGCGGAAACGATGAAAGAGAGCAAACCTTAAACCAGCTGCTTGCCAACATGGATGGATTTGACTCTTCCAAAGGCCTGGTGGTACTTGGTGCCACTAACAGGCCGGAAGTGCTTGATAAAGCCCTTCTTCGTCCGGGCAGATTCGACCGCCGGATTATAGTTGATAAGCCGGATTTAAAAGGAAGAGTGGATATCCTGAAAGTTCATGCAAAGAACGTACTTATGCACGATTCCGTTGACCTGGAAGCCATAGCAAGAGCAACCAGCGGTGCCGTCGGTTCGGATTTGGCCAATATTATTAACGAGGCAGCCATACTGGCGGTAAAAAACGGACGCACTGTTGTTACCCAGGACGATTTGCTTGAATCGGTAGAAATAGTTATAGCGGGTAAGGAGAAGAAGGACAGAATACTCAGTAAGGAAGAAAAGAGAATTGTTGCTTACCATGAGGTTGGCCATGCGCTTATAACAGCTCTTGAAAAACATGCTGAACCTGTGCAAAAAATTACGATTGTTCCGAGGACCATGGGATCATTGGGCTATGTAATGCAGGTTCCTGAGGAAGAAAAATACCTTATGAGCAAAGATGAACTGCTGACCAGAATTACCACCTTATTTGGAGGCAGGGCTGCCGAAGAACTGGTATTTAACTCAATTACAACCGGAGCATCCAATGATATAGAAAAAGCTACGGCACTTGCAAGAGCAATGGTCACCCAGTACGGAATGAGCGAAAAGTTCGGCCTTATGGGCCTGGAATCGATAGAAAACAGATATCTTGACGGAAGGCCGGTCTTAAACTGCAGTGATGAAACAGCCGGTGATATAGACAAAGAAGTAATGAAAATTTTAAACGGTTGTTATGAAAGAGCCAAAAAGTTACTGGCCGAAAACAGGGATGTTCTTGATAAAATTGCGGAATATTTAATCAGCAAGGAAACCATTACCGGCGAAGAGTTTATGAAAATATTTAATGAAGTAAAAGGAATAGAAACAAACAATAAAGAAACCGAGCCGGAAAAAGATTTTAATATTGCTGAAAGTAAGGCTGATTTAGCAGAAACAACCCAAACTTATGACCTAAAGGATGGAAATACCCAAATAGATGAATCCGATAAGAAGGGCGATTTCTAACGAAATAAAGAGCTTAAAACTTATCAATAAAAAACGTGATAAGCCGTTATAAAATTTAATATCGAATAAATTATAACAGGTCTGTCTTTTATAAAGGCGGACCTTGTTTGTTGTGGTAAGATATATAATAATCGTTAATTGTATCGGTTGCATTTATCTTATATCTTATATAAAATAAAGACAACAGGAGAGTGTATAATCAATGTTTAATATAGAAGAAGAGTTAAAACTTCTTCCCGACAAACCGGGAGTATATATTATGAAAGATAAATATGATAATATTATTTATGTGGGGAAAGCGGTTGTTTTAAAAAACAGGGTACGGCAATATTTTCAAAACAGCAGGAATCATACGCCTAAGATCAGGCATATGGTAGAAAATATTGACCATTTTGAATATATAGTTACGGATTCCGAAGTGGAAGCCTTGGTATTGGAATGTAACCTGATTAAAGAACATAGGCCTAAATACAATACTATGCTTAAGGATGACAAGACCTATCCTTATATCTGCGTAACGGTTTCGGAAAGCTACCCAAGGGTATTTCTTTCGAGGCAGATAAAGAGGGATAAGTCTAAATATTTCGGGCCCTATACCAGTGTTGCGGCAGTAAAGGATATTCTGGATCTTTTGAGAAAAATATATAAAATAAGAACCTGCAACAGAGTTTTGCCAAGAGATATAGGAAAAGAGAGGCCTTGTCTGTATTATTATTTGGGCCAGTGTGATGCCCCCTGCCAGGGCTTTATATCGGTGGAGGAATACAAAAAGAATATAGAGCAGGTTATCCAGTTTCTTTCGGGAAACTATGAACCTGTGCTAAAAATGCTGAAAGAGAAAATGAACGAGGCAGCTTCTAATATGGAATATGAGAAGGCTGCCATGATGAGGGATCTTTTGGGAAGCGTAAGGCAGATTATGGACAAGCAGAAAATTACCTATACAGATCTCGGTGACAGGGATATCATTGCATTTGCCAGAAATAAAGATGAGGCTGTCGTACAGACTTTCTTTATACGGGGCGGCAAACTTATAGGCAGGGACCATTTTTACCTTACGGGAGTGGAAGATGAAACCGACAGCGGTGTGATTACCAGCTTTATAAAACAGTTCTATGCCGGAACTCCTTATATACCTAGAGAAATTTTTCTGGAGACGGAACCTGAAGACGAGGAAGTCCTTTGCGAGTGGCTCAGCAAAAAAAGAGGGCAAAAAGTACATTTGCGGGTACCGAAAAAGGGAGAAAAAGAAAAACTTGTTGAGCTTGCAAAGAAAAATGCCATGCTCATTTTAAATAAAGATGCCGAAAAATTAAAAAGGGAAGAGGCAAGAACAACCGGTGCATTAAAAGAACTGGCTGAGTACCTTGATTTGCCTGAAATAGTCAGGATAGAATCCTATGATATTTCCAATACGGCGGGATTTGAACCTGTAGGTTCCATGGTAGTATTTGAAAACGGCAAAGCCAAAAAGTCCGATTACAGAAAATTTAAAATTAAATCGGTCCGGGGGCCCGACGATTATGCTTCCATGTATGAAATGCTGATAAGAAGATTTACCCATGGCATGAGGGAAATGGAAGAAATCAAAGAAAAAAATTTGGATGAAAATCTTGGAAGCTTCACCAAATATCCGGACCTGATTTTGATGGACGGTGGCAAAGGCCAGGTTAATGTGGCTTTGCGGGTATTGGATGAACTTAACCTTGACATACCCGTATGCGGTATGGTAAAGGACGATAATCACAGAACCAGAGGCTTATATTATAATAACCGGGAGCTTCCCATAGACAAAAACAGCGAATTATTTAGGCTTATTACGAGAATTCAGGATGAAACCCACAGGTTTGCCATAGAATATCACAGAAGCCTAAGGAAAAAAAGACAGGTCCATTCGGTATTGGACGATATTAAAGGTATCGGGCCCGCCAGAAGAAAAGCTCTTATGAGGCATTTCGGATCACTGGAAGCTATTCAGAATGCGGATATTGAGGAACTTATGAAAGTACCTTCAATGAATAAGGCGGCAGCAACCGAAGTATATAATTTCTTTCATAAAATAGATACTCCATAATGATTTACACGGTAACGAATATTATGTTAGAATGTTTGAAGGATTGAAATAAATGTATTTTATAAAAGTATAATATTTTACAGCATTAAATAAAAACGAAAGCGAGGATGATGCGGTGTATACGGTTGATTTGGTTCAGCTTATAGAAAAGATGAACTTGGAGAATTTAACTCCGGATATTGATATTAAAAGGATTAAGATAACCCAACCGGATGTGAACAGGCCTGCTTTACAGCTGGCGGGCTTTTTTGACCATTTTGATTCGGAGCGGGTTCAGGTGATCGGTTATGTGGAACATGCCTATATGCAGACACTTGCAGAAGAGAAAAGGCTTGAGATTGTCAGCAGGCTTTTGGACTATAAGGTGCCCTGTATTGTGTTTTGCAGGAATCTTGAGGTAAGCGATAAATTTATAAAGCTTGCTACCGAGAAAGAAGTTCCCATATTAAGATCATCTAAGACCACATCCTCGTTTATGGCGGAAGTTATAAGATGGCTCAATGTAGAGCTGGCACCCAGAATAACTATTCACGGTGTTTTGGTGGATGTTTACGGAGAAGGTATTCTTATTATGGGTGAAAGCGGCATAGGCAAAAGTGAAGCAGCTCTTGAGCTGATTAAGCGCGGGCACAGGCTTGTGGCTGATGACGTAGTTGAAATTAAGAAAGTCAGCGACGAAACTTTAATCGGAACCGCTACCGAGATAACCAGACATTTTATTGAACTTCGTGGCATAGGAATAGTTGATGTAAAGACTTTGTTCGGTGTGGAAAGTGTTAAAAACACCCAGGCTATAGATCTGGTTATTAAACTGGAAGAATGGAACAAGGACAAGGAATATGACAGAATGGGTCTGGAAGAGCAGTATATTGAATTTTTGGGCAATAAGGTGGTATGTCATTCCATACCAATCAGGCCCGGAAGAAACCTGGCAATAATTTGTGAAACTGCAGCGGTAAACCACAGGCAGAAAAAAATGGGTTATAACGCTGCCCAGGAAATATATAAGCGGGTTACGCACAAGATACAGAAGAATTCGCAAAAACGGGTTATGTAATATTTATTTTTTCAAATATTATTAACTTTCGGAGGAAAATATGGAACAGTATTGTTTTGGTGTGGACGTAGGGGGAACAGGCATAAAGGTAGGCCTGTTTGATGCATCAGGCAATTTAGTGGACAAGTGGGCTTTCGATACAAGAAAAACCGATGATGCTAAAGACATTTTTAAAGATATCGCGGACTTTATTAACTTTAAAATAAAGGAAATGAAATTAAATAAAGACCAAATTCTCGGAATCGGAGTGGGAGTTCCGGGGCCCGTAAGAGAAAACGGGTACATTCCCAATTTTGCAAATCTGGGTAAGGCTGATTTTAATATTATAGAGGAATTGCATAGGCTTACCGGAATTACGGTAAGAACAGCCAATGACGCTAACGTAGCCGCCCTGGGTGAACAGTGGAAAGGAAGCGGCAAAGGCTTTCAGAGCATGGTTATGGTAACTTTGGGAACCGGAGTCGGAGGCGGAGTTATAATTAACGGAAAGATTTTAGCCGGAAGCTTCGGAGCAGCAGGAGAAATCGGCCATATACTTGTAAATCCGGATGAAAGCCGGCTTTGTGGCTGCGGCAAATGCGGCTGTGTAGAGCAATACGCGTCGGCTACAGGAATTGTCAGATTGGCAAAAGACTTTCTTAAAAACTGGGATAAAAGTACGAACCTTTCCGAAACTGAGGAAATATCAGCTAAGTTGGTATTTGACCTGGCAAAAGAGGGAGATGAGCTGGCTTTGAAAGTTGTGGATGAAGCCTGCAGGTATTTAGGTATAGCTTTAGCCCAGGTGGCTCAGGTTGTGGACCCAGAAGCCTTTGTTATAGGAGGCGGTGTTTCTAAGGCGGGAGATATTCTAATTGAACATACAAAAAAGCACTATGTACCTAACGTTATGAAAGCATTAAAGGACAGGGAGTTTTTACTGGCTTCCCTGGGAAATGATGCGGGAATTTACGGTTGTGCCAGATTAATTTTGTCATAAAATTATTACGGTTGAATAAAGATTAGAAGTATTGTATGATGACAGTGGAGGTAGTCTTGGATAAATTATTCGCAGACGAATTAAATAATATATTAAAAAATGATCAAATTAAATATAAGGAACCTATGTCACGGCATACTTCTCTGCATATCGGAGGAGAAGCCGACTATATGGTCCTGCCGTCTTCTGTTGAGCAAATCAGGCAGGTAATCCTGTTATGTAAAAAACATAGTATGCCATATTATGTTATGGGAAACGGAAGTAATCTCCTGGTATCCGACTTGGGTTATCGCGGTTTAATACTTAAACTGGGCGAAAATTTTTCGGAGATTACAATTGAAGAAGACGGAATTGTAAAAGCCCAGGCAGGGGTACTTTTGTCAAAGCTTTCCCATGCTATAGCTGAAAATTCATTAACCGGATTTGAATTTGCGGCAGGTATTCCGGGAACGCTTGGCGGAGCGGTGACAATGAATGCTGGAGCTTACGGAGGAGAAATGAAGCAATGTCTTATTTCTGCTACCGTTATCGACTCACAGGGTGAAATCCGGGTACTTGACAATGAAGATTTAAAATTAGGATACAGAAGCAGTATTTTACAAAACAGCGATCTGTGTGTATTAGACGCCACCATGAAATTTTCCAAAGGCGATAAGCAGGAGATTAAGGACAAAATCAGAGAGCTTAACTATTTACGTCAGTTAAAACAGCCTTTGGATCAATACAGTGCCGGAAGTACCTTTAAACGGCCGGAAGGATATTTTGCCGGAAAACTTATTTGCGATGCCGGACTGAAAGGTTTTCAGATAGGCGGAGCCGCGGTTTCCGAAAAACATTGCGGATTTTTGATTAACAAAGACAATGCAACCGCCAGGGATTTCATGGCTTTAATTAAAGAGGTTATCAGGGTTGTTGAAGAAAAATTCGGAGTGCGCCTTGAACCAGAAGTGAAATTCCTGGGTGAATTTATAGACTAAAGGAAGGCAGTTGTAACATGAGATTTGTTATTGTGACCGGTATGTCCGGGGCTGGAAAAAGCTCGGTTTTAAAAATGCTTGAGGATGCCGGTTTCTTTTGCGTAGATAACCTGCCTATAAAGCTTGTCAAAAAATTTGTGAAGCTTATAATGCAGGGAAATAACGAAAAGGTTGCCTTAGGTATAGACGTACGAAGCGGACAATCATTAGAAGAACTTGACATAGTTCTTCGGGATATGAAAAATGCCGGATTTCCTTATGAAATACTGTTTTTGGACTGTTCCCATGATGTTTTGATAAAACGTTATAAGGAAACCAGAAGACTTCATCCTCTTTCCCAAACCGGCAGAGTAGACAAAGCCATAGAGCTGGAACGGGAGAGGCTGGAGTTTTTGCGCAAGAAAGCGGATGTAATCATAGATACCAGCCATCTGCTTATACGGGAACTTAAGGAGCAAATATATAATATTTATGTTGAAGACAAAAAATTTATGAACTTCGTGGTTACGTTCCTGTCGTTTGGATTTAAATATGGAATTCCGGCCGATGCCGATTTGGTTTTCGACGTAAGATTCTTACCAAATCCTTTCTATATACCGGAATTGAAATATAAAACCGGTATGGACGAGCAGGTGAAAAATTATGTATTGGAAGCCGAAACGGCTAAGATATTCTTAAATAAACTGGAGGATATGCTTGCATTTTTAATACCGCATTATATATCCGAAGGTAAAAACCAACTGGTTATATGCATCGGTTGTACCGGCGGCAAACACCGTTCGGTTACGCTAACCAATGAAATTTCGGAAAGAATGGCAGGCTTAGGATACGCTGTTAAAACGGAACACAGGGATATCGGAAAAGATTAAATATTTTTTAAGGTGTGGATTGGAAATGTCATTCTCAAAGAAGGTAAAAGACGAATTGGTTATGCAGGAAGGCAGTGCCAGGCATTGCAGGCTTGCAGAACTTTCAGCCATTTTGACTTTCGGGGGGCAACTGATTAAAAGTGGGGACCGTCAGATTTTAAAACTACAGACCGAAAATCAGACAGTTGCAAGAAAGTACTTTACATTAATAAAAAAAACCTTTAATATTAATATTGAAATTTCAGTTAAGCAAAATAAAAGTGCAAAGAATAACCTGACATATACCTTGATAATTTATAATAATGATACAGTATCTAAAATTCTGCAGGCCACAAAGCATGATATACACGCTGCAGAAGAAGGAAGAATCGGCTTTCCCAGCCAGCTCATTGTTGAAAGAACCTGTTGCAAGAGAGCATTTATTCGTGGGGCATTCCTTTTGTCAGGGTCTATGAGCAATCCAAAAAAATCATATCACCTGGAATTTGTTACGGATGATTTAGAAAAAGCGGAAAAATTGGCTGAAATAATCAATACATTTGAAATAGATGCCAAGATTATAAAGAGAAAGAAAAATTTTGTGGCATATATAAAAGAGGGATCACAGATTGTGGATTTGCTCAATGTTATGGAAGCCCATGAAGCATTGATGGATTTGGAGAATGTGCGGATACTGAAAGAAATGAGAAATCAGGTAAACCGCCATGTTAATTGCGAAGCCGCCAATATCAGCAAAACCGTTGAAGCGGCATCCAAACAGATAGAGGATATAATATATATAAGAGATCATGTCGGATTCGGTACTTTACCCGAAGGACTTAAAGAAGTAGCTATACTTAGGATACAACATCCGGAAGCCTCGCTTAGAGAGCTGGGAACTATGTTGTCACCGTCAATCGGTAAATCCGGTGTTAATCATAGATTACGGAAATTAAGTATGATTGCTGATTATTATCGGGAGCATAAGGAGGAAAGCTTAAATGGTAAAAAGAGAAATTGTAATTAATATCCCCAATGGTTTGGAAGCCAGACCTGTTGCTATGCTGGTTCAGGTAGCCAGCCAATATGAAAGCAGTATCTATGTGGAAAGCGATGATAAAAAAGTAAATGCAAAAAGCATAATGGGTATGATGAGCTTAGGACTTGCATCCGGCGAAACTATAACAGTAACTGCAGACGGACCGGATGAAGAAAAGGCAATTGATAATATTGAGAAATATTTGAGCAGCAAATAAGCCAGAAGATTTAAGAAGCTATCACAAAGATTTATCATCGTTCCGGATATCTTTGGGATGCTTCTTTTTCTTCATTAAATCTCAAAAATTTCCAAGTTATATTGCCCGGGCAATATGAGATAATATATACAGATGAATTAGAGAGGTGTACTATGTCAGATAAAGGGCAGAAAAGAAGAAAAAAAAGAAATTTAAAAAGGATGCGGGCTATTCTTATAATTGAAATTTTGGTTTTGGTTCTATTGGCAGGGTCATATTTTTTATTTACGAAAATGAATATAAAGAATAATAATCCCGATAAAGTAAATGAAAATGTTCAGGGAAATGAAAACAAGGAAGATAAAGACGGTAATGATACGGAAAATAAACTGTCACCGGAAGAAGAGGAAGCTTTAAGAGAGCAGGAAAGATTAAGGCAGGAAGTAGCTGAGAGAGAAGCTTTGATAGAGCAGGCAAAAAGGCTTACATTAAGCTATGATTATGACGGTGCCATTGAATTGATAAAGAGTTATCAGGGAAAAGAAGGCGGATATGAAGTTTATCCTGCTTTGGTTGCGGCTATTAATGAATTGGAGGAAGAAAAAAGTAAACTGGTCTTATACGGCGGTTCATATACCTCTGTGACTCAGATTAACCATATATTCTTTCACTCTTTAGTAGCAGACAACAGCAAGGCTTTTGACGGCGATTACGATTCCGTAGGATATAATATGTATATGACCACTATTTATGAATTTAATAAGATGATAGAGAAGCTGTATGCGGACGGCTATGTACTGGTAAGTATTCATGATATAGCAAAACAGGTGACCGATGAGAACGGAAACACCAAATTTGTGGAAGGTGAGATTTATCTTCCGCCCGGAAAGAAACCTCTTGTAATATCCCAGGATGATGTCAGCTATTATGAATATATGGACGGGGACGGATTTGCATCAAGAATGGTAATAGATGATGACGGCAAAGTTACCTGTGAAATGATACTGGATGACGGAAGTGTTGTTCGGGGACCGTTTGATATGGTACCTATTCTTGATGCATTTGTGGAAGAACACCCCGACTTCTCATATAAGGGAGCGAAAGGAATAATAGCCCTTACCGGTTACGAAGGTATTTTAGGTTACAGAACCAACGACCCTACTTCTCCAACGTATGAAGAGGATGTAAAGGCAGCAAAAGAAGTGGTTAGGGTTATGAAAGAAAACGGATGGGAATTTGCTTCCCACAGTTGGGGCCATAAAAATATGCAGGAAAAATCCTTCGAATTTGTTAAAAACGATACTTTACGCTGGCTTGATGAAGTCGGCTCCCTGGTCGGTCCCACAGATATATTAATTTTCCCTTTTGGTGTTGATATAGAAACGACGATGGGACATTACAGCAGCGATAAATTTAAATTCCTTAAGGAAGTCGGATTCAATTACTATTGCGGGGTATATTCAAAACCCTGGATGCATATAAAAGACGATTATGTCAGAATGACCAGACGGCCGTTGGATGGACAGGCTATGCTCCAGTTTCCGGAACGTTTAGCGGATTTGTTTAATGTAGAAGAAATAATTGATCCCGAGAGGCCACCCAGGAACTGGTGAACCCGTGGGAATCCCGGCATGAATGGGATTCCCTTATTTTATTCAATATAAATTGGCTTATGCAAATTCATATTAAAAAATACTTGGCATACTGCTTATTGTTTTACAATAGGGATATTTACATGGATGCCAATGAGTATAAGACAATACAGGCTTATGAATTAATAACAATGTATTTTAAGAAATTTTGAATTAAATTGGAAAGGAGGATAGGCCGTGAAATTCACTCACTTGCATCTGCATACACAGTACAGCCTTCTTGACGGGTCCGGGAAAATTCACGAAATGGTCCTGCGAGCTAAAGAGCTTGGTATGGACAGCCTTGCGATTACCGATCATGGAGTGATGTATGGAGTCATAGAATTTTATAAAGCCTGTCTTTCTGAGGATATTAAACCCATTATAGGCTGTGAGGTATATGTTGCACCCAATTCCAGATTTGACCGGGAACCGGGGGCGACAGAGGATCGCTACCATCACCTGGTTCTTCTGGCAGAAAATAATATAGGCTATCAAAATTTAATGAAGATAGTTTCTGCAGGATTTCTGGAAGGTTTTTATTATAAGCCCAGAATTGATAAAGAGGTCTTAAGGCGCTACAGCGAAGGGATAATTGCCCTAAGCGCTTGTCTGGGTGGTGAGGTGGCCGGAAACTTAAGAAGAGGTTTTTATGAGGAAGCAAAGAAAGCGGCTTTGACTTACCGTGATATCTTTGGAGAAAACAATTTCTTCCTTGAGTTGCAGGACCACGGAATTCCTGAGCAAAAGACTGTTAATCAGGGACTTATCAGGTTATCCAAAGAAACCGGAATTAAACTTGTTGCCACCAACGACGTCCATTACATATATGCGGAGGATGCGGAATCCCACGATATCCTCCTTTGTATTCAAACTCAAAAGAAGGTTACGGACGAAAACCGGATGAAGTATGAGGGAGGACAGTATTATCTTAAATCTCCCGAAGAAATGTATCAGATCTTTCCTTACGCCAAAGAAGCCCTTGAAAATACTTACGAAATTGCCAAGCGCTGCAATGTAACTATCACATTCGGAGAATATAAGCTGCCGGTCTATCCGGTACCTGCTCCGTATACATCTTTTGAATATCTGAAACAGCTTTGTACTGAAGGCTTGAAAGAAAGATACAAAGAGGTTACCAAGGAACTCTGGAACCGGCTTGAATATGAGCTTGAAACCATTAATAATATGGGTTTTGTGGATTATTTCCTGATAGTATGGGATTTTATAAAATATGCCAAAGACAACGGTATAATGGTAGGACCCGGCCGTGGCAGTGCGGCAGGCTCCATTGTATCTTATGCTTTAAAAATCACAGATATCGATCCCATAAAATACAATTTGCTCTTTGAGCGTTTTTTAAATCCCGAAAGGCTTACTATGCCTGATATTGATATAGATTTTTGCTTTGAACGAAGGCAGGAAGTAATTGATTATGTTACGAATAAATACGGCAAGGATAAGGTGGTACAGATAGTTACCTTCGGTACCATGGCGGCAAGGGCTGTAATCCGTGATGTGGGCAGGGCTTTGGATATGCCATATGCCCAGGTGGATACTGTTGCCAAAATGATTCCGAACGAACTAGGAATTACGATTGAAAGAGCTCTTAAGATTAATCCGGATTTAAGTAAGCTATATGAAACCGATGAGGAAATTAAAAGGCTTATTGATATGTCCAAGAGGTTAGAAGGGCTTCCGAGACATACTTCCATGCATGCTGCCGGCGTTGTTATAGGTAAAGATAGTATTGTGGAATATGTACCCCTGTCCAGGGCAGCCGACGATACCATAACCACACAGTTTCCTATGGTGACTTTAGAGGAACTGGGATTGTTAAAAATGGACTTTTTGGGGCTCAGAACTCTTACCGTTATACAAAATGCCGTAAATCTTATAAATAAGAACAGAAGTGAGAATGATAAATTAAAATTAGAGGAAATAGATTATAACGACAGCAAGGTTTATGAAATGATCGGTTCCGGTAAAACCGAAGGTGTATTTCAGTTGGAAAGTACAGGGATGAAAAACTTTATGAAAGAATTAAAACCTTGCAACCTGGAAGACATTATAGCGGGTATAGCCCTGTACAGGCCGGGGCCAATGGATTTTATACCAAAGTATATTCAGGGAAAAAATAATGCCGGAACAATCACTTACGACTGTCCGCAGCTTGAGCATATTTTAGCTCCGACTTACGGCTGTATAGTGTATCAGGAACAGGTTATGCAGATTGTGCGGGAACTGGCCGGATACAGTTATGGCAGAAGCGACCTGGTCCGCAGGGCCATGGCAAAAAAGAAAGAAGAAATAATGATTAAAGAGAGGCAGACATTTATATACGGAAATGAAATAGAAGGTATTCCGGGTTGTGTAAAAAACGGAATACCTGAGGCCGTTGCAAATAAAATATTTGATGAGATGCTGGATTTTGCCAAGTATGCCTTTAATAAATCCCATGCGGCCGCTTATGCAGTAGTTGCTTATCAGACAGCTTACTTAAAATGTCATTATCCCGTAGAGTTTATGGCGGCACTGATGACATCGGTAATTGATAATCCCGGTAAAGTATCCCAGTACATTTACAGTTGCAGGCAGATGAATATTCCGATACTTCCTCCGGATATCAATACGGGAGATGTGGTATTTACCGTTCATGACGGTGCAATAAGATACGCCCTGTCTGCCATAAAAGGAATAGGACGGCCTGTAATCGAAGCTCTAGTGGCTGAAAGGGAAGCTCATGGGCCGTATACCAGCCTGAAAAACTTCGCAAGCCGTCTTTCGGGAAAAGAGGTCAACAAAAGAACCATCGAAAGTTTTATAAAAGCCGGAGCTTTCAGTAATATACACAGTAACCGGCGCCAGCTGATGCTTTGTTATGTCCAGATACTTGATCAGATAGCCGAGGAAAAAAAGTCAAATCTGGCAGGCCAGATGAGCCTGTTTGATTTTGCCGACAAGGATGAAAAACAGGAATATGATTTTCACTATCCCGATGTGGAGGAATACTCAAAAGAAGAATTGCTGGCCTTTGAAAAAGAAGTGCTGGGTATATATGTAAGCGGCCATCCTCTTGATGACTATAAAGAAAAAATCAGTAAAAATGTTACCGGTTACTCATATGATTTTATTGTGGACGAGGAGACAGGTAAAACCAAAGTAGAAGACGGCAGCCTTTATGTCATAGGGGGAATGATTACATCAAAAACCGTTAAAACTACAAGAAATAACGGTATCATGGCATTTATAACCCTGGAGGATTTGTTCGGGTCTGTTGAGGTGATAATTTTCCCGAAGGATTTTGAGAAGTATAAATCCATACTTGAAATAGACAATAAAGTATTTATACGGGGAAGGGCAACAACAGAAGAGGACAAGGATGCCAAGCTGATATGCCAGGAAATTATACCTTTTGATGCTGTTCCCAGAGAAATTTGGATTCGTTTTGCTGATTTGTCCGAGTATTTGAAAGCAGAAAAGGAATTATTTAAAATACTGGAGGAGTATGGCGGAAACGATACGGTAGTTATATACTGTGAGAAGGAAAAGGCTATGAAGCGACTTCCTAAAAGCATGAATGTCAAAGCGGACTCGGATCTTATTAGCAGGCTTAATCAAATATATTCGGAAAAAAACATAAGATTAGTCGAAAAATGTCTTGATTCAGGCAAATAAATAAATTAGAATACAATATCATTTGAGTGTAGAGTGGAGGTCATTTATGGAAAGAAAAGTTAAAACTATTGGAGTTCTTACCAGCGGAGGAGATGCCCCCGGAATGAATGCCGCTATACGTGCTGTAGTAAGAACAGCATTGGCTGAAGGTGTCAATGTAAAAGGAATTAGAAGGGGATATATGGGGCTGCTCGAAGAAGATATCTATGATATGGATTCAAAAAGCGTATCCGATATTATACAAAGAGGAGGAACAATCCTTTATACAGCCCGCTGTCCTGAATTTATGAAGCCGGAATATCAGGACAAGGGAGCAGAAATTTGCAAAAAACATGGAATTGACGGCCTTGTTGTAATAGGCGGTGACGGATCGTTCAGAGGGGCAAGAGACCTGGCAAAAAGAGGTGTAAATACGGTTTGCCTGCCGGGTACTATTGACCTGGATATTGCCTGCACCGACTACACTATCGGATTTGATACCGCAGTAAATACTGCTATGCAGACAATTGACAAGGTAAGGGATACATCCACATCCCATGAAAGATGCAGCATTATTGAAGTAATGGGAAGAAAAGCAGGATATATAGCTCTTTGGTGTGGCATAGCAAACGGTGCGGAGGATATTCTTATTGCCGAACGTTATGATTACAATGAAGAGGTTATTATAGATAAAATTAAAAAGGGAAGAAAAGCAGGCAGAAAGCATTACATTATTATTAATGCCGAAGGAATAGGCGATTCCTACGGTATGGCAGAAAGAATAGAAAAAGCAACGGGAATGGAAACCAGAGCTACCATTATAGGCCATGCTCAAAGAGGAGGCAGCCCTACCGTAAGAGACAGGGTATATGCTTCAGCTATGGGCGGTATGGCAGTAGATTTGCTGATTAAGGGTGCCACAAACCGTGTTATTGCTTACAAAAACGATAAATTTGTAGACTATGACATTGATGAGGCTTTATCTATGACAAAGGATATAGATCAACACTTGTTTGATCTTGCAAAAAAACTGGCCGGAAACTTCTAGAACTGAGATTTTGGGAGCATACAGATGGACAAGAAAACTAAAAAGTTTTTGTCTTATTACAAGCCTTACCTCGGGTTATTTATAGCGGATATGTTTTTTTCATTGCTGGCATCGGTTGTATCCCTGATTTATCCGATGATCGTAAGGCATATTACCAATAATATTTTACTACGCTACGACATATCGGAAGCGGTACCGATTATTGTTAAACTGTTGTTTGCAATGCTTGGGCTGGCAGCTGTCGAATTTATCAGTACATTTTTCACTTCATATAAGGGACATATTATGGGTGCAAAGATTGAATACGATATGCGTAATGAGATCTTTGAGCATTTTCAGAAGCTGTCTTTTAAATTCTATGATGAACAAAAGACAGGCCAGCTTATGAGCAGGATAACAAACGATTTATTTGATGTAACGGAACTGTGCCACCATGGGCCGGAAGATATAATTATATCTACAATCAAATTTGTCGGGGCTTTTATAATTCTTATCCGCATTAATTTGCCCCTGACTCTGATTGTCTTTGCTTTTCTTCCTCTTATGTTTATTTTTGCAGTGTTTATGAGAGGAAAAATGCGCCGGGCATTCAGAAGAAACAGGGAAAGAATAGCAGATATTAATGCCCAGATCGAAGATAATCTGTCCGGTATCAGGGTTGTAAAATCCTTTGCCAATGAATCGGTTGAAATGCAAAAGTTTAAGGAAGGTAATTTAAAATTTGTAGACAGCAAGAAAAACAGCTACTGGAACATGGCGTCTTTTCATTCCGGCCTGACCTTATTTACCGCACTGATAAATATAGCGGTAATAGCCGGAGGTGGCCTGTTTATAGCCAACAATATTATAAATGTCGGTGATTTGCTGACCTTCCTGCTTTATATAAATTTACTTGTAGATCCCGTAAAGAAACTTATAAACTTTACGGAACAGTTTCAAAACGGCATGTCAGGTTTTAGCCGTTTTTATGAAATCCTTGAGATTGAACCGGATATTGTTGATAAACCTGATGCTATTGAGCTTAAAGATATAAAAGGCGAAATAGAGTTTAAAAACGTATCGTTCAAATATAACGAGGAGTCCGGGGATGTATTCAAAAACATAAATCTTAAGGTGGAAGCCGGGGAATATATTGCATTGGTAGGATCCTCCGGCGTAGGAAAAACTACCATGTGCAGCCTGATACCCAGATTTTATGAGGTTTCGGATGGTGTTATTACCATAGACGGGATAGATATAAGGGATGTCAAACTGAAATCCCTTCGCAAAAATATCGGAATTGTGCAGCAGGATGTATATCTCTTTGCCGGTACGGTAATGGACAATATAAGATACGGAAAGGCAGATGCCACGGATAAGGAAGTAATTCAGGCAGCCAAAAACGCCAATGCCCACGATTTTATCATGGAGCTTCCCAACGGTTATTATACCGATATCGGCCAAAGAGGAGTTAAGCTTTCGGGAGGACAAAAGCAAAGAATCAGTATAGCCCGGGTTTTCCTTAAAAATCCGCCTATACTTATATTTGATGAAGCAACATCTGCCCTTGACAATGAGAGCGAAAAAGTAGTACAAGATTCTCTGGAAAAATTAGCGAAAAACCGTACTACCATAGTTATTGCCCACAGGCTTTCTACTATTAAGAATGCTAAAAGAATTATTGTACTTACGGAAGATGGGATTAAGGAAACCGGTACTCATGATGAATTACTGGCTTTAAACGGGATTTATGCCGGCTTGTATAAACTGGCATATGGCGATGAAGAGTAATTAAAGACATATAAAATAGCTCCTTTATCCGATTTATCGGACAAGGGAGCCTATTTTTGCGGTTATTTTTCATAACTTTCGCATTTCTCAAAGCAATAAATGGTTAGTGCTAAAAAATATTAAAATTTTTGCAATTACAGCGCCAATACTTTATAAAACCTGTACCGGAAATTTATGGACAGATCAAAAATTATGGAACTTTGTCGTCTTCTTTGGCGTCTAATATTCGGAAAGGGAAAGATGACTATGTTTGCATCCAAATAAACGTTTACATTAGTTAATTGTACATGTATACTATAGATAGCTTGATAATTGCTGACCTGATTTATTAGATATAGTATAGGGGGATTTTTGGATGCAAAAAGATAAGCAAAATGACGCCTCATGGCAGTCATCTGTTAATGAGATAGAAACCCTTATCAGAGAGTATGGAAATGATGTGCTTCGAACAGCATATATGTATGTCAAAGATGCTCATGTTGCAGAAGACATTTTCCAGGAAGTCTTTATAAAGGTATATAAGAATCTCTCTACATTTGTAGGAAATTCCAGTATAAAAACCTGGATTATCAGGATAACTATAAATACCTGTAAAGACTATCTGAAAAGTGCTTATAACAGAAGGGTAGTTCCGATGACGGATTACCGTGAAGATGCGATTTCTACAGAATCGGACTATGATGAAGTTGAGAAGCGGGATACTAATCATCTGATAAAAGAAGCAGTCCTTTCCCTGCCTGCAAAATACAGAGATGTAGTGATGTGTGTTTATTTTAATGACATGTCCATAGCTGAAACCGCAAAGGTACTCAATATTGCGGAAGGAACGGCAAAAAGCAGGCTTGCAAGAGCAAGGCAAAAGTTAAAAGATGTTTTGGAAGGGAGGGTATCAGATGAGTTTTGATAAGAAGAGCAATAAATTTGATTTAGATAAGTTGAATTTAAAAGATCGTCTGAACGCTTCCCTTGAAAATGAAGGGATAAGTGTTTCGGATGATTTAATTAATAGAACTTTGGATGCAATAAAAAATCAAAAAGTAGATGATTTGGACCATTTAAAAGATAATGATAAGAATTTCAAGCCCGCTTTCATATTAAGAAAGACAAGAATTTTGGTTTCTGCCGCTGCAGCGGTTATAATACTTTTGGTCGGGATGAGTGCGATTAACCTTTTATCATCCGATAAAAAGCAGAGCGATGAGTATGCAAAATACAATTATTCAGGTTCGAGCGAAAAGGCTGATTTGGCACCGCAAATAACCATGGAATCGGATGTATCAGAAAGCATATTGGCAGATGATGAAATGAAAATAGCTTCCGATGAGTATGATTTGAAAGGTAAAAATGCAGAAAACGGAGAAGATTTGAGTAAGCAGAAAGGTGTAGGGGAAGATAATATAAATTTGACATCCGCCCTTACAGTGAATGAAATAGGATTTGCGGAGATTGCATCTATAGAGGCCGGCGATGTCAAATCGGTATCAATAACTTCAGTAATAAGCGGCAAGACCGTTATGTTTAGTGATAAAGACCGGATAAATCAATTTTATGCCAAAATGGCAAGCCATTCATTTATCCGGGAAACCGACGGGAAGGCCGAAGGCCAGTATATAGTTGAAATTACCGGACAGGACAAGGTAAGTAAAATTGTAATCGGTAAAGATATCATCGAAGCGGATTTGACAGATAATGAGATTGCTTCTCACAGTATATACAGTGCCGTGGATTATAACAGGCTGGCAGAAGAACTGGATTATTTATTACAGCAGTAAGTAAATTTATAAAATTTAAGAGGCTGTTCAAAATGAGTTTTTAATAATATCATTTTGCACAGCCTCAATGCTAGGTTATTTATTCTGATTTTTCCGTATTTTCATCGGCTGTTTCAGTTTCAGCATCAGCTCCTGCCGATTCAGAATCTATCTGTATAGATACATACTCTCTGCCATTATTTCCGGAAGTATTGTCTTCTGTTTCAGCTTCGTCAAAATCGTCGAAATCATCGTCGAATTCATCAAAATCATCTGTATCGATCTTAAAGAAATTCTTATAAGCAAAATAAGCACCTGCTGCAAGTGCAGCTGCAGAGAGCGTTCCCAGTATAAACTTACCTGCCTTTTTCATATGCCAACTCATCCTTTCAATTATATTTTATAATTATATACTATTCTATCATTATAATTCTGATATGAAAAAAAGGAAAGTAAAAAATATTTTTATTAAAATTTTGAAAAAATGCAACTATATTATCATTATTTGTACCTTTACTTTTACATTCAAATATCATATTATATGGATATAACATAACAAAAATCGCCCAAATAATACAAGCAATTAAGGAAAAAGGAGACATATTTATGGAAATACTGCATGAAGGACTGGAGATTTTATGCGAAAGCGCAATTCTTATGTTTGAGTACATTGGAGTTTTTATTCTTATTATATCAGGCATTAAAGGAGTTTATAACCAAATAAGAAGAAACCCGTATACAAGACTTGAATTGGCAAAGGGAATGGCTCTGGGCTTAGAATTTAAAATGGGCGGAGAAATTCTAAGAACAGTAGGCGTTACCCGTGTGTCAGAAATAGGTATGGTTGCCGGAATAATTCTTTTGAGAGCAGCATTAGCATTTCTTATCCATTGGGAAATAAAAACCGAGGAAAAAGAATGTGAAGCTCTGGATAAGAATTGTAAGGCGGAAAGAGAATAAGCACTGTTTTAAACCAGCTATATTTTGACAAAAAGTTACTGTTATGATACCATATATAGTATAAAGCATAAGATAAACTGCGTTTTATAACATAGGAGGAATCGGGTATGAAGAAAAAACCAGGAAAGAAGGCAGCCCTGATTATGATGCTGGTATTACTGCTCGCACCTATATTTTGGCTTCAAAGTACATCCGAAGCATTGGCAGCGGCACCGGCTTTTAAAGAAAAAAGCATTGAAATTATCGGTGTCGGAGAAACTTATCAGCTGGACATAGTAAATAAAGTGGACGGCAGTAAGTATAAATGGTCATCTTCCAATACAAAGGTTGCCAGAGTTTCCAGCAAAGGGGTTGTAACTTCTGTAGGAAAAGGTTCGGCTACCATAAGATGTGTAGTTACGTATTCAAATAATAAGACAAAGACTCTTACTTGTAAAGTTAAAGTTATTATTCCCGCAACAAAAATCAGGATCAATAATGCCAATGAAGTTAACGGAGCCCACGTTCTTAGGTTGGGTGAAGTCTATGATTTTAACAGGGATATTGAGCCTTCCAATTCTTCCGATAAGACCTATTGGTCCATAGGTGGCGGAGACCCTGAATGCCTTAAAATTTTAGACAGTTCAAAAGGTAAAGTACAGGCCATAAAGACCGGCTATGTTGTTTTAAAGGCTACGGCAGCCAGGACCGCAACCGAAGAAGATGCTATGAAAAGCATAGTAGACGATGCCATAATAATCAGAGTTGTAGCTCCCTCCGCATCGGTTACTTCGGCAGAGATCGTAGACAGTGCACAGATAAAAGTTGTGTTTGACAGCCCTATTGATGAAAGTACCGTTATCGGTACGGACGGTTCTTTGCTTGACACTATAACTATAACGCTTAAAAGCAATATAAAAGGTGTCATGGCATCAGATCCGGGAAAACTTAAAGCACAGCTTTCTGATGACAAGAAAACTCTTATTATTACTGCATCTAACCGCTTTGACGGCGAATATGGCATAAACTTTTCAAGCAATATTAAGACGACTGAAGGTATTGCTCTTACGGAATATTATAAACTGATGAAATATGCCGACACAGTTCCTCCTACAATTACGGATAGTGTCATGGATGATACGGGCATGATTGTTACTATTAAGTTTAGTGAGCCTATTGATTTTTCAGGACTTAAAATATCCAATTTATCGGTACTGCCCGGACAATCAACATCCACTACAATAGATCCGATTACGGCAAGTATTATTACAAACAAGAACAATTATATTGTAAGTGATGACAAGAGGTCACTGACCATCAACCTGTCGAATATAGCTTATACGGACTTTAATAAGATATTTACGGTAGCTATCTCGGGTATTAAGGATATGGCAGGTAATCCTCCCGCAAATTCATATCTGATAGCTTATTTGAGAACCGATAATACACCGAAGCCTCAGGCAAAATTAATAAATATTATAAGAACCGGTTACTATACATTGACGGCTACCTTTGACCGTTCAATTAATTACGGTGGTTATGCTACAATCCAGGGCGGTTCGGTAATGTATGGTATTGTAGATGAGAAAGATCCTAAGAAGGTTCATTACACTATGAACGAAGCTGATGCCGCAAGGACAGGCGTACAGACCGTAATGGTTACCGGCTGGCAGGCATACAATGTAAAACCTGATGATACGACTTCTTATCAGCAACATAAACGAAGCGTCAACTTTGATGTAGACAAAACAAATCCTGTACTTCTTAAGGAAGAGTTCGACGCACAAACCGGTATCTTGACACTTACATACAATAAAGAGGTTACCTTAAGCTCCAACACCGGTGCATTCAATGCAACACTGGTAACCATAAATGATGAAATCAGACCGAATAATATTATTAATTACACCAGATTATCAAGCGACGATCCTAAGGTAATTAAGTTACAGCTTACCAATATGACTTACTACGGTAATTATACATTTACTTTGGATAAGTTCTTTGTTATGGACAATTTCAGAAATTACGGACTGGAAAGAACCATAACCATAAGCAACACCGAAGGAGCTAACATAGAGCTTCCCGGACCGTATTTAATAACTCAGTCCACAACCAACTTAAGTGAAATCTATCTTGAATTTGCTCATATGCTGGATGTGGCATCAGCCCAGAATGTGGCAAATTACAGCATACCTGGTGTAACCATCCTGAATGCTAAGTTGGTGAAGAACACCAAAGACGACGGTGCTACCGTAGTGCTTACGGTTGCTGACGGTTCTATCGAGATTTCACTTGAAAGACCGATAAAGATTAGCGGTGTTAAGAGCTATAGCGGAACATACGCACCGATATCAGACTTCACTGCAACCGTATACTTAAAGGACAACAAGAAACCGTATTATGTAACTGCAATCTATGATAAGAACAAGATGAATGAAGTAAGGCTGAGATTCAGTGAAGAAATTACGGGAAGTATGGTTGTTAAGGTAACCAACCAGGTGGGTGGCTACAGCTATGAGATCGGTAATACGGTAACCGTTTCGGGAACAGATGTTATCATTACATTGCTCAGTACACCCGGAAATAATTCGCTGTTAAGAATTGACATAATTGACAACAAGATTAAAGATACAAGCGGTAATGAAACAACTCCGATGAATACACAGATCCACGTAGTGGCATCATATTAAGATTAACGGTTAAAGTTGATTTATAAAAAGAGGGTATACAGATATATATGAATATATCTGTATACCCTTCTTTTAAGATATAATATAGAATATTTTTTAGTTGTCACCGGACTTTGTGAAATTTCGGGAAAATATTTCGCTTTCATCAAGCAGGCTTTCCACGGTTTCATAACCAAGGCGTTTTAGCAGCTCTATTACATAGGGGTTGTCTATAGGAGTAGGATAAGTAGCTTGTTTGCCGTATTCCTCGACGTTTTTTCTTCCCTCTTCATGAGGGATCAGTACCCTGGGACCTCCCACACAGCCTCCTTCACAGCCCATTCCTTCATAAAAATTGGCGGTTATATTTCCGGCAAGTATATCATTGATTAATTCCCTGCAGGCTTTAACTCCGTCGGCTTTAAGAGTCCGGATTTTGATATGCCGGTTGGGGTTAATTCTTTCCAAAGTTAATTTTACCGCTTCGCTGACACCGCCGGTATGGGCATATATTCTGCCGGCTCTGGAAGAGTGATCTTTTTCACTTTCTTCCATCCGGGCCGGATCAATATTCATAATATTGAAAATATCCTGGACTTCCTGGAATGTAAGCACATAATCAATGGCATCGGCAATGTCCTTATCCCTGGCTTCTGCTTTTTTTGCAAGGCATGGCCCTATAAATACTGTAAGGGCATCGGGATGCAGGGCTTTTACCGTACGGCCGCTTGCTATCATAGGTGAAACTGCAGGCGGTACATGGGGAACCAGTTCACTGTATACGTTTTTTATCAAAGAAATCCAGACGGGACAACAGCAGCTTGTAAGTTGAAAATCTTTTTCAGTTTTTATGTTTTTATCAAATTCCAGGGCTTCTTTTAGTGTCAATATATCGGCAAATAAGGCCACTTCCAGCATCCCGTCAAACCCTATTTTTTTAAAAGCAGTTCTTAGCTTACCTGGTGTAACCTCTTTTGAAAACTGCCCTAAAAATGCAGGAGCTATAAGGGCATATACCAGCCCGTTATGGGAACGTATAGCCCGCAAAACCGCAATTACATCCTTACTTGAGGTTAATTTATGGGAACGGCATTCCTGTATGCAATAAGAGCATCCTGAACAGGCCTCTTCATCTATTTGCAATTTACCTTCTTCGTCCGGATGTATGGCATGAAATGAACAAACTTTTACGCAATGTCTTTCATCATCATCACAGTCGCATTCGTCCGTATGCCAGACGACGGGATGTTTTTTCGGATTAAGAAGACAATCCAGTTGATGAACGTCAAATGGGTCAAGGGATTTTAAATATTCTTCGTCGCGGTTTTCGATGGTTGCTATAAGCAATTCTTTATACAGGTCATCAAACCTTTTCATTTAAATGCACCTCTGGTTGCTTATTGTATGATGTATTATTTGCAAAAGCTGCTTTAATATTCCGATCTGTTCTTTACTGGAAGATGTATTTGGCTTATAATTGATTAAAATGAATTATAGTACTGATTTAATGAATATAAAAGTAAAATCAGGAAAATCTAATAAAAAAATGTATGGAGAAGAAAATTGAGTACAGAAAGTAAACGAAAAATAATCATAATTTCTTGGATTATGTTTTATATATACATTTTGCTTTTATCATATTTTTTATTTTTTAGTGAAAGGTACGGAAGAGACCTGGTAACAGAGGAATATAATCTACATTTATTCAGGGAAATTAAGCGTTTTATTAAATATAGAGAATATATCGGACTGGAAGGTTTTTTGGTGAATATTTTTGGCAATATATTTGCTTTCTCACCCTTTGGTTTTTTCCTTCCCATGCTGAATAAATCATACCGAAAATTTTATATAATTACTGTATTAAGCATTTTATTTAGTTTAATTATAGAAACGGTTCAGCTGTTACTAAAAGTAGGTGTTTTTGACGTTGACGACATTTTGATGAATTCAATCGGAGGAATACTGGGATATTTGGCATTTAGGATTTTGCACTCTCTATACCTGAAGTTTTATATAAAAAAAGAAGCCTGATATCTTTAAGTAATGTATTTTATCAGTTAAATATCATTGAAACGCAAATATTGCAGATTTTGAAGTTACCGCTATATTTAACCGGATACAATGGCTTTTATTGCATTAGAAAGACTACTAATAAGCCGTGTATACTTTATGAAAATATTTATACATACCGAAGTGAAAGGAGGTATATGTATATTTAAATTATTCAGAAAAAAGGAAGCGATACAATTTTCAGGTCGAAAACATCCCGGACTTGGTATCCTTTCGGCAGTTTTTGGTATAATTACAGTTTTGGGATTTATAGCTGCCTGTATAGCATCCGGTTTAAAAGGAGGAGAGGGCGGCCAAATATTCGGTATTATAGGACTTTTTTTGTTTGTTATATCTTTGTTTGGATTTATTATGTCATACAAAGCTTTTAAGCAAAGGGATATCTTTTATCGGTTTCCTATGACGGGATTGATAACCAACGGTATTATGCTGATTGTATATATGATAATATACATACTGGGCATTATAAGATAAAAATTTATAATAGAAGGAGAGTCGGTATATGAAAATGATTTTAGATGATATAGAAATTGATGAAATAAAAGAGAGATATGATTTGGCCATGGAACGTATCCGCCAGATAGAAAGGGAAGATGAGGTAAATCCTGCCCTGAAAGATTATTTTCATAAGGTAGCCGCTTTTTTGGTTATGGTAGATAAAGTGGCCCAAATGATAAGGGAAGGATCATATGATAAACGTTCTTTGGACGAGCTTAAATCAATAAATTGCTCCCTTTATGATGACATTAGAGGAGATAATTATCTGTTAAGCTATGCCAATCCCGTATATGCCTGCAAAAAATTGGGCAAAAAATACGGTAAACTGCTGTCTTTCCTTTATACAGAATTACGTGGAACTATCGTTTTTGCTTTTGAAAAGGAACTTTTTTTACATACCATATACTTGGAATTATTCATACAGATCTACGGTTTGTCAAGATGGGAAGCTGATTTTGCCCATAAGGATATAAAACGGGCGATTTATGAATTTATGTATGATTATTGCGATATTTTAGTCTATCGCCAGACAGCAGAAACGGTAAATCCTAATTTTTCTTTTGCCAAGGACATAATATTAAATTCCGATTTAAATGATCTTAGGTATTTATATAAATATGGGGACTATATATCTGAAAATGAGATCAAAACAGCGGAATTTTTAAACAGCCTGCCTTATGAACAGATTAAGGCTATGGCAGATACTTACACTTCCGGATATAAAAGAGGGTTTGAGGTAAACAGACTGGATCTTTCTAAGAAATCCTATGTAAATATCAGATATCAAATCGGATTTGAACGTTTGGTGCGTGAGGCAATACATAATTTCAGGCAAATGGGGCTGGAACCTGTAATTTATCGTGCCGCTTACCTGGCAATAAACAAAAAACAGCATTTAAAAATCGGATATCATGCAACATCTCCGAATAAACAGTATGATTACGACCACCGTTTTGATATAGGCATTTTCCTTAATGCAGCCTTTAATAAAAGAAAACTTCAGGCAAAAAAAGACGCTTTGGAGAAACACAAAGATTATGCGGAATTTTATGCCGGCCCTGCTGTAATTGAAGTATTTGGTGAGGAGTTGTTTTCGCCGGAAGACAAGGCGGAAGCGGTTAAACTTAGTAAAGTTCAGCAAAAATTACTTACTCAGTATAATAATGACGAAAGGTTGCTTTTAAAAGAATATTTAAAGCTGGATGAAACTTCATTTACAATAATTGCTTATCCTATACCTGAGATAGGAAAAGATTTTGATGCTATATTTGCCGAGACAGTAAAGGTTAATACTCTGGACAATGAGCTTTATTTAAAAATTCAGCAGAGGATAATAGATGTACTTGATAAGGGAGAATATGTTCGGATACTGGGGAAAGGCAAAAACCGAACCGATATGAAAGTGAAGCTTCATCCCCTTAACGATCCGGAAAAAGAAACAAATTTTGAAAACTGTGTGGCTGACGTAAATATACCGGTTGGTGAGGTGTTTACATCGCCTATGCTTAAAGGTACCAACGGTATTTTACATGTTCCTTTGGTATACCTTAACGACCTGGCTTACCACGAACTGGAACTGAAGTTTGAAGACGGCAAAATTGTGGACTACTCCTGCAAAAACTATGAAGATGAAGAAAAAAATAAAAGTTTTGTAAAAGAAAATCTGTTATATAATCATGATACTTTGCCTTTGGGTGAATTTGCCATAGGTACTAATACAACGGCCTATATGATGGGAAGAAAATATGACATAGCATCCAAGCTTCCAATTCTGATAGCGGAAAAAACCGGACCCCATTTTGCGGTCGGTGATACATGCTACTCATTTAGAGAGGATCTGAAGGTTTATAATCCGGACGGCAAGGAAATTATAGCAAGAGACAATGAAATATCGCTCCTTAGAAAGACCGATATAAGCAAGGCATATTTTAATTGCCATACCGATATAACCCTGCCTTATGATGAAATTGCAGAAATATCTGCTGTATTAAATGACGGTACTGTTATACCCATAATCAAGGATTCCAGGTTTGTCCTTCATGGAACTGAGATTTTAAATGAAGCATTTGATGCAAATTAGAGAATATAAAATCATTATTAATAAGATTACGGAGGGGCCATGTTACAGATAGTTAACTTTTCAAAAACATATAAGGGAGGAAAAAGGGCTGTTGACGGACTAAGTCTTGAGGTAAACAGCGGAGATATTTTCGGCTTTATAGGCCATAACGGTGCAGGTAAAACCACAACCATTCGCGCTATTGCTGGAGTTCTTAATTTTGAAGAAGGAGATATTCTGATAGACGGAGTTTCTATTAAAAGAGACCCCGTATATTGCAAAAAAGTAACCGCATATATTCCCGATAATCCTGATTTATACGAGCATCTTTCCGGCATAGCATATCTGAACTTTATCGGGGATATTTATGAAGTTGAAAAATCTGATCGGAGACATTTAATAGAGAAATATGCGGATGCATTTGAACTTACTTCAAATTTGGGAGACAGCATATCTTCATATTCCCACGGAATGAAGCAAAAGCTGGCAATCATTTCTGCCCTGATACACAGCCCCAAACTTTTGGTCCTTGATGAACCTTTTGTCGGTCTTGATCCAAAGGCAGCCCATACATTAAAAGGCATTATGGCGCAGATGTGCAAAAACGGCAGTGCCATATTTTTCTCGACACATGTCCTGGAAGTGGCCGAGAAACTTTGTAATAGAATCGGCATTATAAAAAACGGTAAACTTGTTGCTTACGGACCTACACAGGAGGTTACAGGAGATTCTAGTTTGGAAGATGTATTTATGGAGCTTGTAGAAACAAAGCAGCCATAGGAAAGGTGCGGTATTGATATGAAGAAGGTTATCAGACTTGTAAATGTGCAGATATGGGCAATGCTGGCAAATATGCTTTCCGTAGGAGATTTAAAAAAGAAAAAAGTCAATGTTATTTATGCGGGTATAGTGCTTTTTACCGTAGTATTAGGGGGAACTTTATGCTATTACGCATACTTTGTAGGAAGTATCCTTAAAGCATATAACAGTATTGAAGTTTTACCCTCTTTGTTCATGGCTTTTGCCTGTATAATGGTTTTATTCACCACATTATATAAAGTCAAAGGAACTTTATTCGGGTTTAAGGACTTTGATTTGCTAATGTCGATGCCTGTAAGCAACAGCAAAATAGTTGCCAGCAGGATCATGCTTTTATATGTATTAAATTTTGTATTTGTATTTATAACAATGGGGGCGGTGACTGTAGTATATGGAATACTGGCTAGGCCGGGGCTTATATTTTATTTATTTAATTTCCTTGCAGTATTTTTATTGCCTCTGATACCTATTATAATAGCGTCGGTACTGGGAACTATACTGTCCTTTATATCCATTCGTTTAAAGTACAGCAATATAATATATATAGTGCTGGTATTTCTGCTTGTTCTTGTCTGGATGTTTTTGCCGTTTTCAATTGATACCAATGAGGCTCTTGCCGAGGCCAGCAAGGCGATGGCAGATCGGATAAATACAATTTATCCTCTGGCCGGACTTTATTCCAAGGCAGTAACTCAAGGTAACATCATGTCCATGATTATTTTTGCGGCTGTATCCATACTGGCATTTATGCTTTTTACCTGGGGGATAGGAAAGATATTCGTTAAATTAAACACCGAAGTAATGACAGGAAGTTATAAAGCCGCTTACAAATTGGGTGAATTAAATATTTCCTCCCCACTTATGGCTTTGTATAAAAAGGAGTTTAAACGTTATTTTGCATCTCCGGTTTACGTTTTAAACACCGGCTTTGGGATGGCTTTACTATTGATATTAACCGTTTGCTTACCTTTTATAGATATGCGCGATTTAATGGGAGATGTGCAGCTTGCCGTATCATTGAAGGAATTTGTCCCTTTAATTATTTTGTTCTGCATGGCAACTACTTGTACTACAATGGCATCAGTATCCATGGAAGGAAAAAATTTATGGATTTTAAAAAGCATTCCGGTATCTGCAAAAACAATTTTTGCTTCGAAAATATTGGTGAATTTAACCCTACTTTCTCCGTCTGTTTTAGCATCCGTAATTATCGGAATAATCCTTAAGTTTTCCTTTATTGACGAGCTATTAGTATTGCTCTTAGTTGTATCTTTTGCCTTGTTTGTTCCGGCTTTCGGTTTGGTAATAAATTTAAGCTTTCCCAATCTGACATGGACTAACGAAACGGTTGTCGTAAAACAAAGCACGGCGTCCGTGATTTCGATATTTTCCTGCATAGGGCTTGTTGCCGTTTTTTATGGCCTGATTAAGTTTACGGATAATTTTTATACAGGGGCTTTATTGTTCATATGCCTTATATGGATTCTTAATATTATAATTTATAAAGTTTTGACCGAAAAGGGTGTAAATAAGTTTATAAAACTATGAATACCATTATAACAAAAACTTATATATAAAGATGTTTTATTAGTGCCGCTTATAGAAACCATAAGAATAATTCTGCTGAAAGATTATTTTAGGTATGCTAGAATGTTGGCAGGAAGAAAAATGTGGGAGGCAATCATGGATTATAAACAGGCAGGAGTAGATATAGAAGCCGGTTATAAAGCAGTAGAATTAATGAAAGAGCATATAAATAAAACCTTGCGAAGGGAAGTCCTTACCGATATAGGAGGCTTTTCGGGAGCTTTTTCCTTAAAACCGTTTATAACTATGGAACATCCGATTTTGGTTTCCGGAACCGACGGTGTCGGAACAAAGTTAAAGTTAGCTTTTATTATGGATAAGCATGACACCGTAGGTATAGATTGTGTTGCCATGTGTGTCAATGATATAGCCTGCTGTGGAGCGGAGCCTTTGTTTTTCCTGGATTATATAGCCTGCGGAAAAAATGAGCCGGCCAAAATAGCCAGTATAGTTAAAGGTGTTGCGGAAGGCTGCAGACAGGCAAATGCCGCATTGATAGGCGGAGAAACGGCTGAAATGCCGGGATTTTATCCCGAAGATGAATATGATTTGGCAGGATTTGCGGTAGGGATCGTAGATCAAAAGGATATGATTACAGGACGAGAGGTCAAAGAAAAAGACGTGCTTATCGGCATTGCTTCGTCAGGTATTCACAGCAACGGTTATTCATTGGTTCGTAAGGTATTTAAAATGAATAGGAAAACTCTTGATACATATTATGAGGCTATTGGCATGACTCTAGGGGAAGCATTGCTTACTCCAACGAAAATATATGTCGGCGTTTTGAGGGCTTTAAAAAATGAAGGTATAAGGGTAAAGGCCTGCAGCCATATAACAGGCGGCGGCTTTTACGAAAATATACCAAGAATGCTTCCCGAAAATATGCGGGCTTATATTTTTAAAAACAGTTATGAAATACCTCCTATTTTTTATATGTTAAAGAAAGACGGCAATATTACGGATGATGTGATGTATAATACTTTCAATATGGGCATTGGTATGGTTATTGCCGTGGAGCCCGATCAGGCCGACAAGACAATTTCCATAATTAATAAAAACGGAGAAAAGGCCTACATAATAGGAGAGATCCGCAAAGAAAACAGAGGTGTAAGCATATGCTGAAACTGGCCGTTTTGGTATCAGGCGGAGGAACGAATCTGCAGGCTTTGATTGACCAAATAAATAAGGGCAGGCTGCTGGATGTATCGATAGAAGTTGTAATAAGCAGCAACAGAAATGCCTATGCTTTAAAAAGAGCACTTGCTCATAATATACCTTGCGCTGTGATTGAAAAAAAAGATTATGAAAATTCTCAGCAATTTGAGGATGCTTTTTATAATCTGCTTACAAGCTATCAGGTTGATCTTATAGTGCTTGCCGGCTTTTTGTTGATACTGCCTGAGAAGATAGTGAAAACTTATCAAAACAGGATCATTAACGTACATCCTTCTTTAATCCCGTCCTTTTGCGGAAAAGGTTTTTACGGGCTTAAGGTTCATGAAGCGGCTTTGGCCCGTGGTGTAAAGATTACCGGGGCGACTGTCCATTTTGTGGACGAGGGGACTGACACAGGGCCAATAATTCTTCAAAAGGCGGTTCCGGTTTATGAGAATGATACACCGGAAATTCTGCAAAAAAGAGTTATGGAACAAGCAGAATGGGAGATTCTTCCCGAAGCGGTCAGGTTATATTCACAGGGCAGGCTGAAAGTAGCAGGTAATAAAGTAATAATAGAAAGTCCTGAAGAATAGGATTACATAATACCTATCGGACAATCATATAAAACCCGAAAACATAAGCTGGCGGAGGTAAATAGCAATGAAAGTATTGGTTGTAGGCTCTGGCGGCAGAGAACATGCCATAGTATGGAAAGTTAAAAAGAGCCCAAAAGTAGATAAGATATACTGTGCTCCCGGTAATGCTGGTATAAGCGAATATGCACAGTGTATTGATATTCCCGTAAACGCCCATGAAGCCCTGGCTGATTTTGCCTTAAAAAACGGGATTGATTTGACTATAGTCGGACCTGATGATCCCCTGGCTGAAGGAGTGGTAGATGTTTTTGAAAATAAGGGCTTGCGTATATTTGGCCCCAGAAAAAATGCAGCCATTATCGAAAGTTCCAAGGTTTTTGCAAAGAAGTTGATGAAAAAATATAATATCCCCACGGCAGCTTTTGAAACCTTTGATTCGGCTGATGAGGCTGTGGCATATTTAAAGAAATGTAATTATCCGATAGTTCTTAAGGCTGACGGGCTTGCTTTAGGTAAAGGAGTTTTAATCTGCAATGATTATGATGAGGCAGTTCAGGGCGTAAAGACAATTATGGAAGACAAAAAGTTCGGCAGTGCAGGAAACAGGATTGTAATTGAAGAGTACATAACCGGACCGGAAGTTTCTGTCCTTGCTTTTTGCGACGGAACACATATTTTGCCCATGACCAGTGCCCAGGATCATAAGAGGATATACGATGACGACAAAGGGCCCAATACAGGAGGCATGGGGACCTTATCCCCCAGTCCGTTTTATACGAAAGAAATAGATAATTATTGCAGAAAACATATTTATCAGCCTGTTATAGATGCCATGAAGGCAGAAGGCAGGGATTTTGTTGGAATACTTTTTGTTGGTCTTATGCTGACTAAGGACGGTCCCAAGGTCCTTGAATTTAATGCCCGTTTCGGAGACCCGGAAGCCCAGGTGGTTCTTCCGAGACTAAAAAATGATCTGGTGGAAGTATGCGAAGCCTGCATTGAAGGTCGGCTTGATGAGATAGAGCTTTCGTTTGAAGATAATGCAGCCGTATGCGTTATATTGGCTTCGGAAGGGTATCCGGACAAATATGAGAAGGGATATGAAATCCAAGGGCTTAAGAATTTTGCGGGAGAAAGTGATTTTTTAGTATTTCATGCAGCCACAAAATCTGAGAACGGAAAAGTTTTAACAAATGGCGGCAGAGTTTTAGGTGTTACAGCCATAGGAAGAGACTTAAAAGAAGCAAGAAAGAAAGCATATGAAGCCGCCGATAAGATATATTTCAAAAATAAATATATGAGAAGAGATATCGGTAAAGTTGTAGAGAATTTATAAAAATGAGTAACCTAAAAATCGAGTGTCATAGGACGTATTCAAACACCATTAAATCTGCATAAGACAGTATAATGAATGCTTCGGTTTCAATGCATAAGAGGCTCTAATAATCTGATTATTTTGTGCAAAACAGCTCATCGAACAAATAACTCGCTTTGCTCAGACAAATCTGTTCGATGAGCCTGCACAATAATCAGATGATAAAGAGCCTCTAATGCATTTATAGGCGCATTTGTTATATACGTCTTATGCAGATTTCTTATTTTATATTCTTTATTACCTATGACACTCGATATTTACATTTCGACATTAATAACCTTTACATAATATGTAATATATAATAAAACATACCTTATATTACAGCAAATTACATGAATCTCAATAAATGCCACATAAGTGCCATAACTCTTTTTTATTATAAACCAGTAAAATCGACAGAACTATCGGACATGATTTTTGAAAGGAGTAATCGATGAATAAGCAGTTTTATCATAAATTGATAGTTTTTGTACTTTGTCTTGCTGTATTGATACCAAGCACTTTAACCGGTCTGACAGCCGCGGCGGCAAAAGAAGGTACGGTTACGGCAAGTACTTTGAATGTCAGAAGTCAACCTTCCTTAACGGCTTCAAAGGTACAGTTGTCAGACGGTACATATGTTTATTTGCGCAAAGATGAAACCGTATCAATTCTTAAGGAAGAAGGGGAATGGTACTATGTATCCCTTAAATTTAACGGTAAAACCGTTGAAGGATACGTACATAGCGATTATGTTAAGGTAAAAAACAGTACGACACCTACACCGACACCAAGCCCGACTCCGACACCTACTCCCACTCCCAAGCCGACTCCGACTCCGGCTCCGGTATCAGGAAACGATAAAGTTTCACTTGGCGGATATAAGTATGAAGGAGCTGTAACCGCAAGTTCGCTTAATATAAGAAGCGGGCCGGGAACCAAATTTACTGCCTTAGGGGCTTTAGGCAAGAACAGTACTGTTTCTATTGTCGGTGAGGCTTTGGAAGACAGTACGACTACAAAATGGTATATAATAGAGCTGCCTGATAACTTTTCTGCAAAATTAGGTTACGTATCAAGCCAGTATATAAATTTAAAAATTAATAAAAGTATAAAAGCTATCGTAACGGCATCAAAAATTAATGTTCGGCAAACAGCCAGTGATAAATCTGCTTATGTTAAAGATAAAAAAGGAAATATTGTATCCATAAAGAAAGATAAGAAAGTAAGCATTATAGATCAGGCAGTTGTTTCGGGAGCAAAATGGTATAAGATATCATTTACGGTAAGCGACGTAAAATACGAAGGATATGCACCGGCTAACCAAATCGGTTTCAGAGTAGAGTCTGCTCAAGCAACACCTACACCTACACCTACTCCTACACCCAAACCTACTCCAACTCCGAAACCGGCACCAAGTACTACGCCTGCTCCGACTCCTACTGTCACACCAAAACCGACTCCGAGTCCTACACCTGTTCCGAGTGCTACCCCGACACCGACTCCTCAACCGCAAAAGATACTAGAAATCAGGAATAATACGGTATATTCGTATTTAACGGGGCCGAATGACGGCTATGTCTGCAATACAATATATTTAAACGTATATGAAAACAAGCTGGCATATGATAATTTCCTGTATGACAAAAACGGTAAACCTGTTTTACTGGTAAGCGGGGACAAAGTTACGATAAACAATGCGGTAAGTGTAAACGGAGAAGTATGGTACCATATCACATATAACGGAATTATTAGCGGGCATGTAAAAGCAGAGTACATATATGTAGGGTCACAGCTTCCGCTGGATGCCAGTTGGAAACTTACAGACACTCCGGCTACCCCGCCTGAAGAAACCGGGACAAAGCCTAGCCCGACACCTATTCCGACTCCTATTCCTCCGTCCGATGTATATGATAATATGACTTTTGAGGAAATGCTTATTGCAGAAGGCTTTCCTGAAAGTTACAAAAACGGTTTAAGACAGCTTCATGCCCTTCACCCTAATTGGATATTTAAGGCTTATCATACAGGTCTTGATTGGAATACGGTTATTGCCAATGAAAGTATTCCTGGAAAAAATACCATACCAAATACAAAAAGCGTGGAATGGCTGTCTTTTGCAAATGGTGCCTATGACTGGAAGACTGACAAATTTATAGTATATGACGGTACGTACTGGGTAACGGCTTCCCAAGAAGCAATTGAATATTATATGGACCCCAGGAATTTCCTTACGGAAGAGGGGATCTTCCAGTTTGAATTGTTAACTTATCAGAGTAAATATCAAAATGCGCAAGGAGTAGAAAATATCCTTGCCGGAACCGCATTATATAAGAAATCCTATGAGTATGTAGACGACAACGGTAAAACAAAAAAAATAACTTATGCGGAAACATTTATAAAAGCTGCCGAATACTCTGGTGTAAGTCCGTATCATTTGGCTTCAAGGGTCAAGCAGGAGGTTGTTACAGGACCTACAACCTTAAGCGGCAGTGTTACAGGTAACTATAAAGGCTATGAGGGATATTATAACTTTTATAATATCGGTGCAAATGACAGTCCCGGAGGCGGGGCAATTGCCAACGGACTTAATTTTGCCAAAAACGGAACTAAAAGCCAGGCTAATAATGAAAAATATCTAATTCCATGGACAAGCCCTTACAGATCCATAGTAGGAGGGGCATATTACATCGGAAGTACATATATCAACAGGGGACAGGATACTATATATCTTCAAAAGTTCAATGTAACGCCGGTTTCGACATATTCGCATCAGTATATGACCAATGTCGAAGCTCCCTTTGCAGAATCTAAAAAAATGGCGACTGCATATAAAAATCTACTGGATACACCCATTGTCTTTTCGATACCGGTTTATTTAAATATGCCAGAAAATCCTTGTCCGAAACCTACTACCAAATTTAATCCGAATAACAGATTAAAGAGCCTGAAAGTTCTTGATATTAACGGCAAAGAGCTTGCGATTACACCTACATTTGAACAGACCGTATACAATTATTATCTGGTGGTAGGAAATGAGGTTGAAGCGGTAGAGATTAAAGCAACAACGGTAAGCAATAAGGCTAAAGTATTCGGAACCGGATATTATAATCTCAATGTCGGAGACAATGAGATTACAATACAGGTTATTGCTGAAAACGGTGATATAGCCAACTATATCGTATATGTTATAAGAGAATAATATGAGCCTCAAAAAGCTAGAAGATTTCTTGCCGGAGGCATTAACCGCAATAATCTGAGATAATCTTAGCCTCTTCATTCTAATGACAGAATAAAGATGTCTTGTAAACTCCGGTCGGGAAGGAAAGCTTTCCGGCCGGAGTTTGGCTATTTTAAATATTAAGGATAGATTAAAAAAATAATAAAATTATTGTTTCTTGCATTCGATGTGTTATTATTATCTAAAAGGGGGAAAAGTAATGAATAGAGTAAAATTAAAAGTAATAATTTTCTGTCTGCTTTTTATATTTGCCGGTTTTTTAAATATGAATACGGCAAAAGCAGCCAGTGCCAATATAGAGATATCTGCCGACAAAAACCCTGTAACGGTCGGTGATACCGTATATGTGTATATAAATATCAGTTCCGACACCATGTTTGGTGATGTTGAAGCAAATTTAATTTATGATGCAGATATACTGGAATATAAAAGCGGTGTTTCATTTATAACCGGGGGCAGCGGATTCTTAAGGATATCGGATATTAATATTTCTGAAGAAGACGATAACAGGAAGTATGTCCTTGAATTTAAGGCCCTTAAAGTGGGCAGATGTGAAATAGATTTTACCGGTTCGGTTATGGTATATGAATTTGAATCCGGCATGCCCATGTCCATATCGAGCAATTCATACGAGCTTGAAGTAAAACCGGCACAAACCGCTTCGGATAATGCATACCTGGCTTCAATAAAAATAAGTCCGGGTGAACTGAATCCGCCTTTTGATAAAAATATATACAAGTATAGTACCAATGTAGGACATGATACAAATAAACTGATTGTATCGGCACTTCCGGAAGATGAAAATGCCACAATCCGTATATCCGGTAATGAATCCTTAAACGAAGGAGATAATAAAGTTACCGTTACCGTTACAGCCGAAGCCGGAAATAAAAAAGAATATGAAATACAAGTCACCAAAGAGAGCGCTCCGGAAGACGAAATCAATATAGAGCCGATTACACCTGATGAAAAACACGGAAAATTTGAGCTGGTCCGTATAGACAACGAGATTTTTGCCGTATATGGGGGAAAATATAAACTGGTAGAGCCCGGTGAAAATGTCAAGATACCGGAAGGATATACAAAGACCAGGACTATCATATCCGGCATTTCCATAGAAGTGTATGCACCGAAACAGCTAGACAGTGATTTTCTATTAATTTACGCGGAAAATGAACTGGGTGAAGCGAAGTTTTACCGCTATGATAAAGTGGAAAGGACATTACAGCGCTATGTGGACGAACAGGTAACAGTTCAAATGCCTGAAAATGATTTTGTTGAGGATAACTCAACTTTAGAAAAATATCGTTCCAATTTGAATAAAGCTGCTATAATTATAGCTATTCTTAGTACACTTTGCGTGCTGCTTATGATTTTGTCTGTTCGCCTGTACACAAAAGCTAGAAGGTCAAAAGATAAAAAACGGAAATAATGTTGACAAAACAAGCAATCTGTTATATTATATATATAACAGATATAACTATAATGATTGTGTTTCTTGGAAACGTAACTACATAAAATATTTATATAAGAGGTGTATACAATGCACATGAAGATTGATTTCAATAGTGATGAAGCTCTTTATATTCAGTTAATAAATCAGATCATATATGGCATTGCAACCTCTCAATTCCAGGAAGGAGATAATCTTCCTTCAGTCAGAGAACTGGCTGAGTATATAGGAATTAATATGCATACGGTCAATAAAGCATACTCTATACTTAGGCAAGAGGGATATATAAAGCTTGATCGTAGAAAAGGGGCGGTAATTGCTATTGATATCAACAAGATGAAAGCAAGAGAAAACCTGAAAGAGGAACTTAGAGTAAGTATTGCCAAAGCCATATGCAAAAATTTAAGCTGTCAGGAAGTATATGAAGTAGTCGATGAAATTTTTAAAGAATTTGAAAGGGGGTAACTCCTATGTTGTGTGACAGGTGTCATAAAAGGACCGCAAAAGTTCTGTATACGGAAATAATAAACGGCATAAAAAATGAACAGCATTTATGTGAGGAATGTGCTGCAGACTATACATCCTTTCAAATGGATAAACCTTTTTTTAATACCGATATTACACTAAACAACCTGCTGTCGACCTTGCTTGGAGCATATACTCCCAATACCACCAAGAAATCCGGTGAAGGAAGACAGGATATTGTATGCAGTAATTGTCATACTACTTATGAGGAGTTTCTGCAAAGAGGACGATTCGGATGTGCGGAATGTTACCGAAGCTTCCATAAGGAACTTGGTAAAACCTTAAGAGGCATACAGGGAGCGGAAGTCCACACCGGAAAACGGCCTAAGGGATTTTTAACCTCTACAGACAGGATGGTGCAGGGATTATCGGAAGCCGAAAGACTTGCTTTGGAACTTCAGGAAGCTATAGAAAAGGAAGAATTTGAAGAAGCGGCAAGACTCAGGGATTTAATCAGGCAGTTAAAAAGGGAGGAAGCCAATAATGCTTAAATGGTATGAAGAAACCGTACCGGACGGCGATGTGGTTATATCCAGCCGGGTAAGGCTGGCAAGAAATTTGGAAAATTATAAATTTTCCCCCTTGCTTGAAGAACAGGATGCTAAAAAACTGGTCGAGGAAGTAAAAAGCATCACACCTATTCTTTCCGAGCAGGATAACAGAAAATACTATGCCTGCAATATACAGTCCCTTAGTGATATTGATAAAACGGCTATGGTTGAAAGACATATATTAAGCCCTTTGCTTGCGGAAAAAGAGCAGACAACAGGCTTAATATTATCTGAAGATGAAACTGTCAGCATAATGATCAACGAAGAAGACCATATCAGAATTCAGGCCATCGTAGGCGGAATGAATCTTGAAAAGGCATATGAAATTGCAAACCGTATAGATGATATTGCATATGAAAAATTGAAATTTGCTTACGATGAAAAATACGGCTATATGACTTCGTGTCCTACCAATACCGGTACGGGGATGAGAGCATCATGTATGGTTTTTCTTCCTGCTTTGAGTGCTGCCAGAATGATTCAGAAGCTGTTTGAAGAGGTCGGCAGATACGGTGTAACAATCAGAGGGATATACGGTGAAGGAACAAGAAGTTTGGGGAATATTTATCAGATATCCAACCAAAAAACATTAGGCAATTCGGAACAGGAAATAATAGAGAATCTGAAGCGTATAGTTTATCAGGTTATGCAGCAGGAAAGAAAAAGACGAGAATATATGCTGTCATTAAATTCCGATGAAATAGAAGACCAGGTTTACCGTGCTTACGGTATTTTAAAATATGCAAAACAAATTACTTCCGAAGATGCCATGATGTATTTGTCACAACTGAAGTTTGGAGCTGATTGCGGCTTAATAAAATTTAACAGGGAATTTAATATCCATAAGATGATGATGGGTGTTCAACCCGGAAGTCTTCAGTGGACTTTGGGCAAAAGTGTAGGAAGTGCCATAAGGGATAAAGCCAGAGCTGAATATATCAGCAAGGAGTTACCCGATTTAATATAAAGAGTAAAATCCGGTACTCGTAAAAAGAATGGAGGACAGAAAGATGAACAACAGATTTACAGACAATGCAATCCAAGCAATTAACTTTGCAAGAGAAATTGCTTTCCGTCTTAACCATAATTATATCGGTACGGAACATCTCCTGATGGGTCTGATGCAGGTAGACGGAGTTGCCTCCAGAGTACTTAGAGAAAACGGCGTAACTGTTGACAAAGTTATGGAATTGGTAAATCAGCTTATAGCACCCGGCAGCAGCGTCGACACCATGGAAGGCGGCAGTTTTACCCCAAGGGCTAAGAGAATTTTGGATCAAAGCCAAATCGAAGCTGCCAGATTAAAAGCGGCGCAGGCCGGAACCGAGCATATATTGATTGCATTAATGAAAGAAACGGATTGTATCGCAGTACGCCTGTTAAATACTCTCGGAGTTAATATACAAAAGGTTTATATAGACTTGCTTGCAGCTGCGGGAGCAGATGTAAGCTCCGTAAAGAATGATTTTGCACCCGGAAAAAATAAAAAGGGCAAGTCATCTACACCTACTCTGGATCAATACAGCAGGGACCTTACCCAGTATGCGCTGGAAGGCAAACTTGATCCCGTCATCGGAAGAGAAACCGAAATCCAAAGAGTTATACAGATACTAAGTAGAAGAACCAAGAATAATCCGTGTCTGGTAGGTGAGCCCGGAGTCGGAAAAACCGCTATTGCGGAAGGACTCGCCCTAAAGATAATAGAAGGAAATGTGCCTGACACAATTAAAGATAAGAGAGTAGTTACTCTGGATTTGTCCGGTTTGGTGGCAGGCTCAAAATATCGCGGAGAATTTGAAGAAAGAATCAAAAAGGTTGTCAGTGAAGTAATCAATGACGGAAATGTACTTCTGTTTATAGATGAGCTTCATACGATAATAGGTGCCGGCGGAGCCGAAGGGGCAATCGATGCTTCTAATATATTAAAGCCGTCGCTTGCAAGAGGAGAACTTCAAATCATTGGTGCTACAACCCGTGAAGAGTATCGTAAATATATCGAAAAAGATGCTGCTTTGGAAAGAAGATTCCAGCCTGTGGTTGTAGAAGAACCTTCAGAAGAAGAGGCCATACAGATTTTGTTTGGACTCAGGGACAAATATGAGGCCCATCATAAAGTAAGGATAACGGATTCGGCTATTGTTGCGGCTGTAAAGCTGTCAGCCCGTTATATCAATGACCGTTATCTTCCCGACAAAGCCATCGATTTAATGGACGAAGCGGCATCTAAAGTGAGATTAAGCTGCTATACTTCGTCTCCTGAAATAAAGAACATGGAAAAAGAAATAGCAAGACTTGAACAGGAGAAAGAGAAGGCCATTAAAGAGGAGGCTTATGAAAGAGCCGGCGAAATCAAGAAGCAGCAGGAAGCTCTTCAGGAGCAGTTGGAAAAGCAAAGGCTTATTGAAGAAAAGAAGAGGACGGAAGCTCAACTGGTTGTAAGTGAAGCCGAAATTGCCGATATAGTATCCAGTTGGACAAAGATTCCCGTATCCAAACTGGCTGAAGAAGAAGCTCAGAGACTGCAGAATCTGGAAAAAATACTGCATGAAAGGGTAATCGGCCAGAATGAAGCGGTCACAGCCGTGGCAAGAGCAATCAGAAGAGGCAGGGTCGGCTTAAAAGACCCCAACAGGCCTATCGGTTCATTCCTCTTCTTGGGTCCGACCGGTGTCGGAAAAACCGAATTGTCAAAAGCTTTGGCAGAGGCAATGTTCGGTACAGAAAATGCAATTATTCGGGTAGATATGTCCGAATATATGGAGAAACACAGTGTCAGCAAACTTATCGGTTCCCCTCCGGGATATGTGGGATATGACGAAGGAGGACAACTTAGCGAAAAAGTAAGACAAAATCCTTATTCTGTTATTCTTTTCGATGAGGTTGAAAAGGCCCATCCCGACGTGTTTAACATACTGCTGCAGGTATTGGATGACGGCCATATAACCGATGCCCAGGGAAGAAGAGTAAGTTTCAAAAATACCATTATCATAATGACCTCCAATGCGGGAGCGCAAAATATTATCTCACCCAAGAGGTTAGGCTTTACTTCCAAAGTGGATGAAGAAGAAGACTATAAGAAGATGAAGGAAGCCGTAATGGATGAGGTAAAGAGAATTTTCAGACCGGAGTTCATTAACCGTATCGATGAAATTATCGTATTCCATTCCCTGACCAAAGACAATATAAAGGAAATTGTCGGCATAATGGTTAAAAACATTGCAAAAAGAAGCAAAGCCCAGATGAATATAACACTGGAAGCTACTCCGGAGGCTTTGGAGTATTTGGCAGAAAAGGGCTATGACGAAAAATACGGTGCAAGACCTTTGCGCAGGGCTATACAGACAAATGTAGAAGACAAACTGGCTGAAGCCGTACTGGCAGGCACAATCAAAGAAGGGGATACGGTTAAAATTGAATTAATCGATAATGAAGTGGTATTAAGGGCAATATAAGCAAATCCTGAGATACCGGGATGCATCGGGACCAAGACACTGTAGAAATCGAACTCCATTTACTTTATAATTATAATATAGTCGGAAAGTTCCTTATTAATAATTTAGGAGGTCATATAATGGCTGTTGTTCAAGAATTAATACGCAGTGAAAATGATGGGACCCTCAGTTTCGGCAACTATAAATTAAGTCAAAAGTCAAAAATGGCTGACTTTGAACACAACGGCGACTTATATAAGGTTAAGACTTATAATAAAATAACAAAATTGGAGAGAAACGGCAGTTTCCTCTACGAATCCGTACCCGGAACGGCGGTATTTCATCTGGAGCATAAGGAGAATGAACTTTGTTTTCAGGTAACCGGAGAAGAAACAGCTCAGATTACATTGGAACTGGAAGCCGAAAAAGAATATGAGATTTATAAAAATGATGAACTTTTAGGCAAGATGAAAACCAATTTGGGCGGGAAACTGATATTCAGCGTGGAATTAAGCGAAGACAAATGTGATTTAATAAAGGTGGTTAAACTTTAAAATGGCTAAAGCAAAAACCCTGTTTTTCTGTAAAGAGTGCGGATATGAATCGTCAAAGTGGCTGGGACAATGCCCGGGTTGCAGACAATGGGATACTTTTGTAGAAGAACCGGTGGTAAGTAAAACTTTGTCGGTTTCTGCAAGAAAAGAAATAAAAGAGCCGGTGCTATTGTCTGATGTGAAAGCGGAAACGGAAACAAGAGTGGTATCAGGAATAGGAGAGCTGGACAGAGTCCTTGGCGGTGGTATCGTACCCGGCAGCCTTGTTTTGGTGGGTGGTGATCCCGGCATCGGAAAATCCACGCTTCTGTTACAGATGTGCAGGGAAGTTGTAAAGCAAGGCAGAAAAGTAATATATATATCAGGAGAAGAATCCAGAGAACAGATAAAGATGAGAGCAGACAGGCTCGGCGCTTTCGGCGGCGAGCTTCTGCTTCTTTGTGAAACAAACCTGGATTTAATAGAAGCTGTTGTACATAAATATAAGCCCGAGATAATTGTTATAGACTCCATACAGACAATGTATAAGGAGGATATAGCTTCGGCTCCGGGAAGTGTCAGTCAGGTCAGAGAGGCCACCGGAGCCTTGATGAGGCTGGCAAAAGACATAGGTATAACCATATTTATAATAGGTCATGTGACAAAAGAAGGAATGGTGGCAGGGCCAAGAGTCTTGGAACATATGGTAGATACGGTTCTGTACTTTGAAGGGGAAAACCATGTATCTTATAGGGTACTCAGAGCCGTAAAAAACCGTTTCGGTTCAACAAACGAAATCGGAGTATTTGAGATGTTAAATTCCGGCCTGAAAGAAGTAAAAAATCCTTCCGAGTATATGCTTAGCGGCCGGCCTGTGGGGGAGCCCGGATCAGTGGTAACCGCATCAATTGAAGGTACAAGACCGATATTGGTGGAAGTTCAGGCTTTAATTAGCAGAACAAGCTTCAATATGCCAAGAAGAACTGCGGCAGGTACGGACTATAACCGGGTAAACCTGCTGATGGCGGTATTGGAAAAACGGCTTGGCTTACAGTTGGGGGACTGTGATGCATATGTAAATGTAGCCGGAGGTATGCGGATTACGGAGCCGGCACTGGACCTGGCTATTGTAGCGGCAATCCTGTCAAGTTACCGCAATATTTCCGTCAACGGTAATACCATAGTTTTTGGGGAAATCGGTCTTACCGGTGAAATTCGCGCGGTTAATTTGGCGGATCAAAGGGTTTCTGAAGCCGCAAAAATGGGCTTTGAAACCTGCATCCTGCCCAAAGCTAATGAAGCCAATTTAAAAGTAAATACCGGTATAAAACTGATTGGAATAAGCAATATACAGGAAATATTGCAGTACATAAAAGAAAACAGATAACGGTTAAATATCCGATGTAAATTGGTTTTTGATCCTAATATACATAATCTGATTAAAGTTAATGCTTAATTATGTCAAATAAATTATCAAAGATATCTTGACAATTGGGACAATTCATAGTAGTATATATAAGCAACATAATTGTATAGGGGCATAGTTCAGCTGGTAGAATAACGGTCTCCAAAACCGCAGGTCGTGGGTTCGAATCCTACTGCCCCTGTATATAGCAACCTTACGGTTGCATAAAAAAGCCTTGTAACTTAACGGTTACAAGGCTTTTTGCTTAATACAAAATAATAACTTCTGATTTATGCCAATATTTGTTATACTACCGAAAATATAGATAGTATTTAAAGACTAACTTAAGCACCCTATTTAGGGTGCTTATATCTACGTCAGCCTCCAATGGCATTAAATTAGTTAATTTTAATTATGAAAAATATGTATTACATGGGAATATATGATGTAATTGTTTTGGATGGACTTATAATAAATAAGAAATACTTTGAAGATGAAATAATCGAAAATGCTAAAATAATTTAAATCTTATTTAGTTGCATAAATATATTTATAAAACCCAGGCTTTTTTAAGCCTGGGTTTTATGTTTTCATATTTATTTAGTGCGCAGCTCATCCGGTTTATTTTATTATTATGTCATGAGTAATGTTTACTTAATCTTTATTTTTGCATTAGCCGGTATAGATATAATATGCTGTAGAGGGAGCCATACGGTAACGGCAATCGAAAAGTCTATCATGCTGTGAATTAGTGTTCCGATTCCTACAAGAATAAATACCGAGAAAAAATATCCTTTTTCGTAATAGGCGGATGACATTCCGCTTACCCGGTAAAAGTAAGTTACAACGGCTACTTCGGCTGCTGCGTGGATTAATGAAACAGCAAAGTTAAATAAAGCGTTGTTTTTAAAAGAAGTAAGTAGTTGATTCTTCTTTTTGAGAATAAATGCTCCTGTTAAAGAGAAAATCAGGTGCGACAATGCCCTAAGCACAATTACAATTGGAAAACCGGCTACAAAAAAACCAAAAGTAGTAACTGCTGCCACAAAGGCTGCTGTTAAAGGAGATATAAACATAGCCAGGAATATCGGAACGTGGCTGGCTAAGGTATAAGAAGCAGGTTCCAATCTTATGCTGGGGAATGTCATCGGTATTAAAATACCGAGGGCAGAAAGCAATGCCGATACCGTCATTATTTTCACTTTATTTAAATTATTTAATTTTGAGTTTGCCATGTTATCACCCTTCAAACTGTCTTGATAGTTGTCTTGTCACCTAATTATAAGTGATAACATTTCGACTGTCAATAATTATTATTTTTAAAAAGCTGTTATCCTGCTTTTTTATTAAAAGTATAGCTCTATATAATAATTATTAGCCATGTCAAAAAATAGAAATACTTGTAGAACTGTATAATCGAAATTATAATATTTATATAAAAAACGAAAATAATAATAGAAGAAGAGGAACTTATGATAATAGAAAACAAAAATTTTGACCTTAAGCAAATAGCAGAATCCGGTCAGTGTTTCCGGATGAATCCTATATCACAAAATAAATATTATCTAATTGCTTTTGACAGATACCTGGAGCTTGAGCAATTAGAAGAAGATGTCGTGGAAATCTCATGCAGCGAAGAAGACTACAATAAAATTTGGAAAAATTATTTTCACCTTGACTTTGACTATGGCAGCATTGTTGATAAGCTGGTTAGCGGAACAGACAATTTTCTTAAAGAAGCTGCCAAGTATGGAAAAGGTATTAGAATATTAAGGCAGGACCCTTTTGAAATGCTTATAAGCTTTATAATATCCCAGAATAAAAATATTCCTGCGATTAAATCCTGTATTGAAAAAATTTGCGAAGTTTACGGAAACAAAACAGAAGATAAAACTACCGGAAAAGTATATTATACCTTTCCGACTCCAAATAAGCTGGCTGAAGCAAAAAAGGAAGATTTGCGAGCCTTAAAATTAGGTTACCGGGATGAATATATTATAGAAGCCTCCCGTGCAGTGTATCTTGGAAAAATTGACTTGGAAGCTTTAAAGGCATGCAGTCATGAGGAAGCGGTAAAAACCTTAAAAAGTATTAAGGGTATAGGAGATAAGGTGGCAAATTGTATTTCCCTTTTTGGCCTGCATCATATCGAAGCCTTTCCTATAGATGTCTGGATGAAAAGGGTGCTTTCGGAATATTACGATAATAAGTTTGATACCGCATTGTATCAGGGTTATGCCGGAATCGTGCAGCAATATATGTTTTATTACATAAGGCATGTGCATGGAGTTAATAATTAAATTATTTTCATTAAATAACATTAGATAAAGCTATTCCCATAAGAGAATAAGCATATCTTAAACGCCGGACGGAAAAAATAAAGATGAGATATCATTCTCAAAAAAATTCGGAAAGGCGGAAGTAGCATGGGCAATGGCGATATCAGGGATATTAAATCTTTTGAAAACAAGCGAAGGCTCGATCATCTTGTAAATCTGGTTGAGAAAACCACAAGAACCGAACGGCATCTTGAAGAGCATTCAGATATTTCATCACCGGAAAGTATTGAACATGCCAAAAAGCTGCAGGAAGAACGAAAAAACCAAATTGAAAACTTAAAGAATATTATCGCGCACGGGGACAATAACACCAGAGAAAAACACTTAAGAAACACTGAAAAAAGATTCATATATGCAGACGGGTACTTGAAAAACAATGCCGACCGGATGGACAGGGAAACCCTGATGAATGCAATCGAGAAACAGGAACACAGGTTGGAGCAATTGGACAATTATAAATAATCATGAAGGCTGTCGGTAATTGTCCGACAGCCTTTAATGGTGTCAGGTACTGTTAACAAATTGTAAACATAAACCATAATTATTCATAATTTGTTAATGTTATGTTTACAAAAAATTTACTGTACCTGACACCTAATATCCTTCTTTTCTTCTTTCTTTCCGTAACTGGTATCGCCTTAAACCTGCTTCCCATTCGGCCCGTTCGGCTTCCGTTTCAAGTATTAAACGGGGAACTTCGGTAGGTTTTTCATTTTCATCCAGGGCTACCATAACCAAATATGCTCGGTTTACAACTTTTCTCATACCGGTCAAATGATCTTCCACATAAGTATCAACACGCACTTCCATAGAAGTTGTGCCGACATAAGTTATGCGGGCGATTAATACTAAAATATTATTTATATATACGGGAGATTTGAATTGAAGGTTATCTATAGAGGCCGTAATAACGTTTCGTTCGCTGTGACGTCTTGCCGTTACTGCGGAAACTTCATCAATCCATGCCAAAAGCTGGCCGCCGAATAGCCTGTTGGTACCGCTGATATGAGAAGGCATAACAATATGGACCTGTTCCGTTATTGAATCTGCGACTCTTTTTGCTTTCATGTTTCCTCCTGTTATCATTAGAAATCTTTAATTATCCGATATATAAAAAGGCTCCGCCGGATGCGGATTAAGCTGTAAAATTGCCTCAGCCTTGTCAAAATATAATGAATATTTACCGAAAATATAATTAAAAATACTTTCTTGGTATATTTTATATCTTTAATAATAATTAATCAATTAATAATTAAAAGGGTTATTTGGTCAATAATTATTATACCAGATTTTCAAAATTTTCTTTCCAATAGAAATTTTTATGGTATAATTAATAAAGCATTTATTGTGTTTTAATTTACAATATGAAAGGAATGATAAATATGGCTTTAGTAACAACTAAAGAAATGTTCCGTAAAGCCTATGAAGGCGGATATGCAATCGGAGCATTCAATGTTAATAACATGGAAATAATACAGGCTATTACAGAGGCTGCAAAGGAAGAAAATGCTCCGGTAATTCTGCAGGTATCTGCAGGTGCAAGAAAATATGCAAAGCATGATTATCTTGTAAAACTTGTTGAAGCTGCATTACTGGATACCGATATACCTATAGCGTTGCATTTGGATCACGGTGAGGATTTCGAAATTTGCAAAGCTTGTATCGACGGTGGATTTACTTCCGTTATGATTGACGGCTCCAAGCACAGCTTTGAAGACAATATCGCACTGACCAAAAAGGTTGTAGAATATGCTCATGAGCGTGGAGTTGTTGTAGAAGGCGAATTAGGCCGTCTGGCAGGTATTGAAGATGATGTAAACGTAAGTGCTGAAGACGCATTATTTACAAGACCTGATGAAGTTGAAGAATTTGTTTCCCGTACCGGTGTAGACTCTCTTGCTATAGCTATCGGAACAAGCCACGGCGCATTCAAATTCAAACCCGGTCAAAAACCTCAGCTGCGTTTTGATATATTAGAGGAAATCCAAAGAAGACTTCCGAACTTCCCTATCGTTTTACACGGAGCTTCATCCGTATCACAGGAATATGTTGATATTATTAATAAAAACGGCGGAAAATTAGACGATGCAATCGGTATTCCTGAGGATATGTTAAGACAGGCTGCCAGCATGGCTGTATGTAAGATCAATATTGACTCCGACTTAAGACTTGCGTTCACAGCAGGTGTAAGAGAATATATAATGAATAATCCTGCAGATTTCGATCCCAGAAAATATCTTGCTAAGGGAAGAGAATATGTAAAAGCTCTGGTTAAGCATAAGATTATAAACGTTCTTGGTTGCTCAGGTGCCGCAAAATAAGGTCGGCTAAGTGCCTGTCAACTAATAAACTGAAAATAATTAAAATAAGGCTCAGGTAAAACCTTCTACGGATTTTCCTGAGCCATTATTTTGTCTGTAATTTAATTTATGTATTTATTCTTTTTTTATCAAATCTTCCAATTCTTCCGGATGCAAAGGAGGAGCAAAGACATAACCCTGAACATAATCGCATTTTTTCTCACGAAGCAGGGCCAATTGGTCTTCGTTTTCGACTCCCTCCGCCACTACTTTAATTTGGAGATTATGGGCAAGGCTTATGATTAATTCCGCTATATGAGCATCTTTCTTGCTGGTACATATATGGTCAATAAATGACTTGTCAATTTTTAATGTATTAATTGGCATTCTGGTAAGATAATTTAAGGATGAATAACCGGTACCGAAATCATCAAGAGATATTTTTAAGCCTATCTTCTGTAGATTATTTAATAATTTTGTAGCATCCGTTATTGATGATACCAAAGTGCTTTCGGTGATTTCAAGAACCAGATATTCAGGCGGTAGTCCCGTTTCCTCCAATATTTCTGACAAGGACTCAACAAATCCCGGATGGTTTATTTGAACAGAAGATATATTAACAGATACAAATTTCGGAGGTATGCCGTAATCAATTAATTTTTTATTAAATTTGCAGGCCTCTTTTATCAGCCAATGACTCAGTTCAATTATAAGGCCGCTTTCTTCTGCAACAGGAATAAATTCATCGGGAGATAAAGGCCCCAGACGATCGCTTTTTATTCGCATAAGTGCTTCAAATCCTATGATAGTATTTGATTTAAGCTCATATTGAGGCTGATACTTAACATAAATTTCATTATTGTCAATGGCATTCCGCAGAACTTCAATAATACTGATATTGCGGTTTAATTCGTCTTCCATGCTGGAATCAAACATGGTATATCTGTTTTTGCCGGCCTCTTTTGATTTATACATGGCAATATCGGCATTCTTTATTAAGGTGTTGGGTAAAAGGCCGTTATCGGGATAGATAGCAATGCCTATACTCAATGAAATATACACCGTTTCCCCGTCCAAATCGATCGGTTCTCTGAAACGCTCTATGATATTTGAAGCATAGTTTATGGCTTCATCCTTTGAGGACAAATTTTCTTTAAAAACAAGAAACTCATCCCCGCCGGTTCTGGCCAACATGCCGTTATCACCGATAGAAGTCAATATTTTTGCCGTATGGATAAGAAGAGAATCGCCGTATTCATGACCGAGAGTATCGTTTATTGTTTTAAAATTGTCAATATCAATAAAAAATATGGCATGCATTTTCTTGGCTCCGGGGGATGAAACCAATACAGAATTGACGTAATCCAAAAAAGCCAGTTTGTTCGGAAGATTCGTCAGTGTATCATGGTAGGCCAGATACTCTATATGATCATAATTGCGCCTTAATTGTTCCTCATTGGAGAGCAGTTCATCGTGCATAGAAGCAAGGTCCTCATAGTTTGTTTTTATAATGTGCAGCATTTTATTGAAACTTTTTGACAATTCTCCAAGTTCATTTTTGCTCCTGATATTGGTTTGAACAGTAAGATCTCCGTCTGAGGCTGTGCGCATAGCATCCCTTAAGGCTATTATAGGTTCGGTGAATCTTTTTGCCATTGAATGAGCAAATAATATTATAAAAATCAGCAATACCGAACATATAAAGACAAGTAACATAAGAATAATTTTTGTCATTGACTGAATTTCCGAAATATTCTGTTTGACCAAAAGAACCCAATCGAATTCGGGAATAATGCAGTATCCGAAAACCTGATTGGTATTTTCATATTTATATTCAAAAGTACCGCTAAGTTGAAGTAAACCATTATTATATTCGTTAACAATTTCGGCAAGCCGGGTTGAGTTTATTTTACTACCGATAAGTTTTTTGTTCGGATGATAAAGAATATCCCCGTTTTTATTTAGCAATATTGCATATCCTGTGTTTCCGAAAGTAACACCATCAAGAAAATGGTCAAAATATGTTAGCTGCAACATACTTACAATATAACCGACGGGGGATTTATTAGAAAGAGAAGTGTTAAAAATCGGAAACCCTATTTCTATTGCATTATGTGGATCTGAATTTGATTTATGTGATACAATACCGCTTACGCCTACGGCTGTTTTATTGGTTGCATAAAGATATGACAATGTCAAATCTTTTTTACCATCTTTGCCGATTTGATCTGTATCAGAGCTGGCTACGGCTATTATATCTTTATTATATAGTGTTATATTGCAGCAGTACGGATTATAATCTTTTCGGTCCTTTAATATCTTATTTACCGTATCTGTTAATAAGTCATCAGCAGGATATATTTCATTAACAAGATTTATTAAATCCTGCTCAACGGAAAGCAGGTTTATTTCCGTTTTATGTGTTTCAATCATGGATTCCAGGCCGGAACGGTTTAATTCGGCTGCTTTTTTCAGATTTTCTTTTTGAACCTGTAGAAGTCTGTATGATATTAGACCATGGGAAATTGAAGCAATTATTACAACGGGAATGATAGAAAAAATAATAAGTATAATGCGCAGAGACTTTTTAATTGACATTATACAGACCTCCGACTGTATACCTTAAATTCGTTACACTTATTCTACCAATTCAGACAAAATTATGCAATATGATTCTATAAGGAACAACAGTAAGGGTAAATAAATATCGAAGGAATTTATAGTTGAAAATAATAATTTTTCAAGGTATACTTGTACTGTTATCTACTAATAACTAACATTATAAATTTAAAAAGAAAATGTTGATTTAGAAAGTGAGTACTATGTATAAAGTTGTAGCACAGGATGGTCGGGCAAAAAGCGCTGAATTTCATACTGTACATGGAACCATTCAAACTCCTGTTTTTATGAATGTAGGTACGGCAGCAGCCATAAAGGGAGCCGTATCAACAGTTGATTTAAATGAAATAGGGACACAGGTACAGCTATCCAATACTTATCATCTTCATTTACGGCCCGGTGATGAATTGATTAAAAAGATGGGCGGCCTCCATAAATTTATGGTATGGGATAAGCCGATACTTACAGATTCGGGTGGCTTTCAGGTATTTTCTCTGGCAAAGCTTCGAAAGATTGAAGAAGAAGGAGTATACTTCAATTCTCATATAGACGGAAGAAAAATATTTATGGGGCCGGAGGAAAGCATAAGAATACAGTCAAATTTGGGGTCCACTATAGCTATGGCCTTTGACGAATGTCCTCCGTATCCGTCGGAGCGTTCTTACATGATAAATTCGGTAGATAGGACCACCAGATGGCTTGTAAGATGCAAGAAGGAACTGGACAGGCTTAACGGCCTTGAGGATACCGTCAATAAAAATCAGATGTTGTTTGGCATAAATCAAGGAGGTACTTACGTAGACATCCGAATAGACCATGCGAAAAGAATTACCGAAATGGATCTGGATGGTTATGCTGTCGGAGGTTTGGCTGTTGGAGAAAGCCATGAGGAAATGTATTATATTCTGGAAGAGACCGTACCATACCTACCGGTTAATAAGCCTGTTTATCTGATGGGAGTAGGAACTCCTGCAAATATTCTTGAAGCGGTAGACAGGGGAGTAGATTTCTTTGATTGCGTATATCCGTCCCGTAACGGCAGGCATGGACATGCTTATACCGGGTTTGGTAAAATAAATTTACTTAACGCAAAGTTTGAAACCGACGACAGGCCCATAGAAGAAGGATGCGGTTGTCCTGCATGCCGGACATACAGCCGCGCATATATCAGGCATCTGCTAAAAGCCAAAGAAATGCTTGGAATGCGCCTTATAGTACTTCATAATCTGTATTTTTACAATCATTTGATGGAGGAAATCAGGGAAGCTATCCGCAATAATTGCTATAAGCAATATAAAAAATCAAAACTTGAGAATCTTAAAAGAGGAGTAGAATAGCAAACAGGTCTGTTGACCAAAACCCGATTTATAATAAAAATCCGGGTATAAAGATAGAAACTTAACCTAGGAGGTAATTTTATGTATAATTTAATTTTGTTAGAGGGAACTACAGAGTCTACTACGGGAGGAGCAGGATCGATTGCATTTTTGATTTTACAATTTGCTGTTCTGGGTCTGGTATTTTATTTCTTGCTGATTCGTCCCCAGAAGAAACAGCAAAAGGCTATGCAGGCGATGCTTTCTACTTTGGAAAAGGGAGACAGTGTTTTAACAAGCAGCGGATTTTACGGAGTCGTAATAGACGTTATGGATGAGGTAGTAATTGTGGAATTCGGCAACAATAAAAACTGCAGAATACCTATGAAAAAGTCTGCCATTGTTGAAGTAGAAAAACCGAATACAGAAAATAAAGCATAATATAAAAAGTATAAAGCATCATTAACGGGTAACGGGCTAGGGTCAACCGTATAATGATGCTTTTATATATTATTTATAAGGTTATTCAGTAAATGATTACGAAATATTATATGCACTTTCAATTCCTATTACCCCAACATATATTGATGTATAAACAGTAAAATAAAATTTCTCTTTATCTTATAATATTTTAACACCGACAAATAAATTGCAGTTATTATATTACAGTATTTATATACAATAATTTATGCCCCGGTTGTAATACGTATAAGAATATGACCAGGGCATATTTTAATTACATAAACAAGGTCATAGTTTTGCAAAAATAATTTTGATTAATTTATAATTATTATGCCGGTGCCAGCACCATAGGCTGAAGCTGCCTGCCTTCCAATGCGTATTCAATTGTAGGAAGGATTAAATCAAAATCGGCTACCATGGAATGTGGTTTATTTTTATAATTATCCTGTCTGAAAGGTACAAAGTAAATATTACTGTGATTTATAAGAAGTCCTATATTTTTAAGGTTGTTACCCAGAGCGTCATTGGTCGATATTGCCAATACTACGGGCTTGTCATTTCGAAGTAAAGCCTTAACTGCCATTAAAACCGGAGAATCAGTAATGGCATGGGCCAGCTTGGCTATAGTATTGCCTGTACAAGGGGCAACGACGATAAGGTCAAGGATGTTTTTCGGACCGAGAGGCTCTGCGTCAACTATTGTTGTTATTGGCTCCTTGCCAGTTATTCCTTTGGCACGTTTTAAAAAATCTTCTGCTTTACCAAATCTTGAATCGGTTTTTTGTGCCTGATAAGAAAAAATGGTATATACATTTGCTCCTTCCTTTACAAGACGTTCCAGTTGAGTAAAAGCTTTATCAAAAGTACAATAAGAACCGGTAAATGCAAAACCTATATTTTTATCTTTTATACTCATTAAATCACCTCTTTTATCAGAGCTTCAATTTCATTTACCAAAATATCTGCCGAGGTTTTCGGAGCTATTTTACCTGGTATACCAAGACACAGTTTAGCATTAATGCCATGATTTATGGCATATTCAAAATCAACTCCGCCAGGTGCGGAAGCTATATCTATAATAACAACATCCTCGGATACATTTTTTAAGCAATCCTCATCTAAAATCAGGGCAGGTATGGTGTTGAATATAAAATGGAAGTATGGCAGAAACGATTTTATATCCTTAAGATGCACAGCAGAAAATCCCATTGCATGTGCATAGGCTAAAGCATCTTTGTTTCGGGCTGCTACGGTAACGTTGGCATCCAGCCCCTTAAGTTTAGATGCAAGGACTTTGCCGCAGCGTCCATAGCCCAAAACAAGACAATTGCTGTTATGAAGATTTATGTTGCTGCTTCTTATTGCTTCCATAATTGTACCTTCAGCCGTGGCGATGGCGTTCATAATGGCAATTTTGTCGCTGTCCATAAGGTCGAAATAGAAAATTCCTTTTTCTTCACATGATGAGCGAATATCTTTGGGAATTACCCCTCCTATAAGAATGTGTTCTTTATTTAAAAAATGTACTATAGTATTGCCGTTTGAATTGGCCTGAGTGTCGGATGATATTTTTATTATATTGTCTTTTGTAAAGGGTATGGGACCTATAAGTACCCTGCATTTTTTTATTAATTCTTCAAGACTGTTAAGAGCTGTATGATTGTTGTGATCTATTTGTTCATAAAGTTTATAAGTGAATACGGAGTAACCTTTTGCAAGCAAGGTTAAGGCCATATAAACCTGGCGTTTATCCCCGCCAAAAATTCCGATATTTAATGCCATTTTCTTTCCTCCTTATGTGACATTATATGTTTTTAGAAGAAAAAAGGTGTTATTATACGGCTTATGGGAGGAACTGGTTATATAGAAAATAATAGAAGTCTAAAGCTTATGCTTGACAAGGAAAAAATACTATGATATCTTAATAAAAGATACAAGTGATACGAAAATTTTAAGCTTACAACTTGATTAAAATATGGTTATCAATTGTATATGTAAATTGATCTGTTCGGATATACATGAGACAATGAGGTCGTCGGTATAGACGACTTTTTTAGTACCGGACATGTAAGTCCCGGAAGGACAAATGTAAAAAGAGTAAATACAAAGTAAAAACAGTAAATGTTGTGTAAGAACAGGGAAAAAATGAAGAAGTATCACAAAGATTACAGACTGGTAAAAAAAGAACAGCCTGACGGTACATTAAAACAAGAGACAGAATATATAGGGAAATATTATATATGCCAATTGGATGAAAGTAAGCTAAAAAAAATTAAATTATACTTTTTTGCTTTAGTGCTTTGCAGTGATGCCACTGCAATAGGAATCGGATTTATAAATAATCCAGGCAGCAGAGTTTTATATGTGGCTTTACCATATGTGGGTTTATTCTTGCCGATAGTTTTCTGTTTCATGGGAACTGTAAGATTTATAAGGGAAGGAAATATATTGGAACAAGCCGCATATGATAAAACCAAAAAAAGAATCTTTAGTTCTACCGTATGGCAGATAATACTTAGCAGCATGACTTTTGTCGGAGATGTAATATTAATTATAAATGAGAATGACAATGGTATATTGAAATACGAATGGATGTTTGCGGTGAGCATGCTGCTGGTTTTAATAATAAATATTGTTTTTTTACAATTACAAAAGAAAGTAACCTATCAGGTGAAAGATCCCGATTATAACAGTTGATTATAATGAAGGAAGTCTTTCCCTATTTACATTTCAGGGAGGACACCTGTAAATTATTTAATATGTTATATATTTTAAGTTTAAATATATATAAAAATAAAAAGAGGAGGACAAGTTTATGAAAAAAATGAGAAAAATCATTTCTCTTTTACTGGTGCTTGCTATGGCATTAATGGCATTATCGGCATGCGGCAAAAAAGAGAAGGGTTCTTCCGTTGATAACAAGACGGAAACTCAGGACAGCTCAAAAGATGAGAGCAAAGACAGTACAGATAAAACCGACACAAGCGGAAATGAGACACCGCTGGTAGTTGGATATCTGCCGTTTAGCGAAAAGTTCAGTCCGTTCTTTGCCGATACAGGCTATGATCAGGACGTTGTTGAGCTTACCGGTGTTCAGTTAATGACCACTGACAGAACCGGCGGTATAGTTTACAATGCTATTGAAGGGGAGACAATACCTTATAACGGAAAAGACTATACATATTATGGTATAGCTAACTTCAAGGTTAATTATGACAAAGAAAAAGATATAACAACTTACGATATCAAGATCAGAGACGATGTTAAGTTCAGTGACGGCCATGTCATGGACGCCGATGATATTATTTTCACTTATTACGTATTATCAGATCCTAGCTATGACGGATCATCAACATTATATTCCATACCTATTATCGGTATGCAAAACTATCGTGCAAACAGCACAGTTGCTGATATGGTTACAGATGAATATGTAGCAGAAGTAATGAAAAATCCCAGCGAGGAACTTAAGCAGGCTATAGTTGATAATATTATAAGACCTACACTGGAAGAAGAATATGAGTGGGTTGGTAGCCTTTATGGTAACGATCAATACAAATCTTATACCGATAAATATCCGGTACAGAAAGATTTGTTTGCATATTTCTATAACTTAGATGATAATTATGATGCATCTAAAGTAAGCGATGAGAAGCAAGTTATAGAAGATATTATTGCCCAATATGGCACAGACTATAAGACCTTGGCAGATACTTATGCAGGTGATGCAACATACTTTGACTCTAAAGTTAAGGACCTTATCATCGAAGAGTTGAAAGCAACAGGTCAAGGCGAAGATGTTTATAAGATTGACGGTATTGAAAAAATCAGCAATACTGAAATCCGTGTAACAACAAAAGGTTATGATGCAACCGCTATTTATAAGATCGGTGGCATTATAGTAGCTCCTTTACATTACTACGGTGATGAATCTCAATATGACTATGAAAACAATAAGTTCGGTTTCCCGAGAGGAGATCTGTCAATCGTAAAATCTAAGACAACCAAGCCTCTGGGTGCCGGTCCTTACAAGTTTGTAAAGTATGAAAATAAAGTTGTATTCTTAGAGGCAAACGAACACTACTACAAAGGTGCTCCTAAGATCAAATATGTACAATTAAAAGAAACATCAGAAGCTGATAAGGTTACAGGTATTGAACAAGGTACACTGGATATTACCGATCCTACCGGTAAGAAAGAAGTATTTGAACAGATTGCAAAGATTAACAGCAACGGTGAATTATCCGGCGATAAAATTATAACAAGCTCAGTTGATAACCTTGGTTACGGTTATATCGGAATTAACGCAGATGCAGTAAGAGTAGGTGACGATTCCGCGTCCGAAGCATCCAAGAATTTAAGAAAAGCAATTGCTACTGTTTTATCTGTATATCGTGATGTTGCCATTGATACATACTATGGCGATGCCGCAACCGTAATTAACTATCCTATATCCAATACATCCTGGGCAGCACCTCAGAAATCCGATCCGGATTATGAGATTGCATTCTCAAGAGATGTTAACGGTAATCCTATTTATACACCGGATATGAGCTCTGAAGATAAGTATGCTGCTGCATTACAGGCTGCACTGGGTTACTTTGAAGCTGCAGGTTACACCGTACAGGACGGTAAGTTGGTAGCCGCTCCCGCAGGTGCTAAGCTTGAATATGAAGTACTGATCCCCGGTGACGGTGAAGGTAACCATCCTTCCTTTGCAATATTAACCGATGCTTCTGCAGCATTAAAGACAATTGGTTTCACTCTTACCGTTAACGATCTGACTGATTCTAATATCCTTTGGGACAGACTTGATGCAGGTACTCAGGAAATGTGGTGTGCTGCATGGGGTGCAACCATCGATCCTGATATGTATCAGGTATATCACAGTACCAATATCGTAGGATTAGGCGGTACAGACAGCAACCATTATCATATCGCAGATCCTGATCTGGATACTCTGATCATGGAAGCAAGAAAGAGCGATGACCAGTCCTACAGAAAGTCCGCATATAAACAATGTCTGGATATTATTTTGGATTGGGCAGTTGAAATTCCTGTATATCAGAGACAGAACTGTGTTGTATTCAGTGCTGAGCGTGTAAATCCTGATACAATCACTCCGGATATTACAACCTTCTATGAATGGTACTATGAAATTGAAAAATTTGAGTTAAGATAATTTTTAACTTATAATTGGTTTTTAAATGAAAGATAAGAGTGCCATGATTTTTCATGGCATTCTTATCCTTATGTTTAAAGCCGTGCTAATTTATGCCTCGGTTAACATATTTTACCAGCTTTGATAATTAATTTATATGTGGGCATAAATATGCAGGCATATAGAATATGCAAGCATATATGGAATAAAGTAATTTTTGGTTATACTTTTATATTCCATATACCCACATATTTATACCCACATATAAAGTGGCATAGATAGAAAAAAATTTGGTAATCAGGAGAAACAGACATGCGAAAATTTATAATAAAAAGATTAGCAATCAGTGTTGTGATCCTTTTCTTTGTTGCATTAATTGTATACACAATAATGCGTTGTATGCCGGCTTCCTTCGTAGAGAAAATGGCAAGAGAGAAGGCTTCGCTTCCCGGAGGTAAATCTTACAGAGAGTGGCTTGAACAATTGGAAGCGGCTTATGGTTTGAATAAAAGCATACCTGCAGGTTTTATTCATTGGCTGGGACAAGCCATAAGAGGTAATTTCGGAGATTCATGGGCATTTAATGTGCCTGTTACTGAGAAGTTCTCTGAAGTTATATGGGATTCTTTTACTTTGGGAGCAATATCATTTATTTTTGAGATATTAATAGCAGTTCCTCTGGGAATTTTGGCAGCAAGAAAGCAATACAGCAGGACGGACTATGCTGTTACGGTTTTTGGTTTGATAGGTATTTCGCTGCCGTCATTTTTCTTTGCAACTTTATTAAAATATGTATTTTCAATTAAGTTGGGATGGTTTGACTTATTCGGAATGATAGGCCGTATGTATGAGCATTTGAGCCCATTCGGTAAATTCCTTGATAGAGCCAACCATTTGGTATTACCGATTGTAACGTTAACTATTGTCAATATCGGTGCACTTATGCGTTATACCAGAACCAATATGCTTGAAGTATTAAACTCTGATTATATCAGGACCGCCAGAGCAAAAGGACTTTCCGAAAGGCGTGTTATCAATTATCATGCATTCCGTAACACTTTAATACCTATAGTTACAATTATAGGCGGAACCCTTCCGGGACTGTTTTCCGGTGCTATGATAACCGAAACATTGTTCCAGATCGAGGGTATAGGTTATACTGCTTATCAGGCGATGACTACCGGAGATATTCCGTTTTCAATGTTTTACTTGGTATTTTTGGCAATGCTGACACTGCTTGGAAACTTGATTGCAGACATACTCTATGCGGTTGTAGACCCTAGGGTAAGGATTAATTAAGGAGGTGTATGTAAAGATGGCTAATAAGGACAAAAACAGACATATCAGCACCTCCACAGCTTTAGATGACGAGCAAAGGGTTAAGGTGCTGTCACCGGGAATGCTGGTAGCCAAGAGATTTTTTAGAAATCGTCTGGCTGTTGCCGGAATAATAATTTTGATATCTATGTTTCTTTTTTCTTTTGTAGGTGGTTTATTGACACCTTACGATGAAACACAGGTATTTAAATTTTATGATATAATTGAAAAAGATTATGCCGGAGCTGCAGTTAATACCGAATTTCAGTATTATGAGGCGGAAGGAGAAACGTTCCCGGCTGTAGCAAAAGCACAGTTAATTCTTGCTATAAATAACGGGGAAGACAGCTTTGTTTCAAAAGACGTTAATTATTCTTTAATTAATGAAGGTAAAGACTTTTACAGAATAGTACAGTATCAGGAAGTAGCCAGAATAGTTACCAAAAAAGGTATCAGTAAACTTACTCCTGCCGAAGGAGAAACATTTACAAGTGAAATGGAAAGCTTGTATCTGAAAGCGGTAGAAGAAGGGCAAGATACTTTCGAATATGACGGAACTGTATATCATATACTGCAGAACGGTTCGACAACAGTAATTGCTAAAGCAAAAGAAATCAGTATTGTATCGAAAATGATGTTCAGTGCATATTCCCAGGATACCGTTATTGATTATAACTTCCGTTATGCGGCTGAAAAAGCCATGAATACCGGGGAATCCCGCTTTGAGGTAAACGGTTCGGAATATGAAATGGATTTGGATGTAGAAGATAATTCTGCGGTATTTTATTTATTAAAGGACGGGCAAAAGATTGAGTATGCCCTGGCTTCCAATATGAGTATAAATGCTGTAGATAAGGATTTCTTATCAATTGAATTTAAAGCGGCCGTACTTAATGCCATAGATAACGGGGATACAAGTTTTGTATTTCCTGATAAAGACGGTACGGAAGTAGAATACAGGCTTGTAAGGAAAAATAACCAATATACTATAAGAAAATATACCGAAACCGAATTAATAAACGTATACGAAAGCCCATCTAAAAAGCACCTGCTCGGTACTGACGGAAACGGTATGGATATCCTAACCCGTCTAATGTACGGCGGAAGAATATCATTGATGATCGGCTTCCTTGTTGTGATAATTGAGCTGATAATAGGTGTTATCCTGGGCGGAGTAGCCGGTTATTTCGGTGGATGGGTTGATAATCTGATCATGAGATTTGTAGATATAATATATTGTATTCCGTCCTTGCCGTTATACATTATAATCGGTTCGGTTATGGATTTCTTAAGGATAGATCCTAAGATAAGAATATTCATACTTATGATTATATTAGGTTTACTGGGTTGGCCCAGTATTGCAAGAATGGTTCGCGGCCAAATCTTATCACTTCGTGAACAGGAATTTATGACTGCAACCGAAGCTTTAGGTATAAGTGTAAGGAGAAGAATATTTAAACATTTGGTTCCTAATGTAATTCCGCAGTTAACGGTTATTGCGACAATGGACTTAGGAAGTATTATATTAACAGAAGCAACCTTAAGCTTTTTTGGATTGGGAGTTAAATTCCCTTATGCGTCATGGGGTAATATTATTAATGCGGTAAATAATATTTACGTTATGACAAACTACTGGTTTGTTTGGATACCCGCCGGTTTATTGATATTGATAACCGTATTAGGATTTAATTTCGTTGGTGACGGACTACGGGACGCATTTGACCCGAAGATGAAGAGGTAGGTGAAAAAATTGGCTTTATTTAATAAAAAGGGAAATGTAAATTATATTTCCGCAAAAGAATCCAGAAGGATTTCAAAAGAAAACAGAAGAATAACCAATGAACTGGAAAAGCAGAGAAACAGAAAGAATGTACCCAGAGAAGAATATATTACACAGATGAGGGATCCCAATAATGTAGTGGAATTCGACGATCTTCACACTTATTTCTTTACCGATATAGGTGTAGTAAAATCGGTGGACGGGGTAAGCTTTGATATACCTCTGGGTAAAACTGTCGGAGTCGTGGGTGAATCCGGTTGCGGCAAGTCCGTTACCAGTTTATCATTGATGCAATTGCTTCAAAGACCTCAGGGACAGATTGTCAAAGGTTCCATACGTTTCAATACCGGTACGGAAGTTTATGATATCGCCAAAACTCCTACGTACGAAATGCAAAAGTTAAGAGGCAATATGGTATCTATGATATTCCAGGAGCCGATGACAAGCTTAAATCCTGTATTTAAGATAGGTACCCAATTGGATGAAGTAATAGAACTTCATAATAAGGGTATGTCAAAAGAAGAAGTTAAAGCCCGCTCTATAGAAATGCTGGAGATGGTAGGTATAGCCAACAGTAAAGGAGTATACAATATGTATCCTCATGAGCTGTCCGGCGGTATGAGACAGCGTGTAATGATTGCTATGGGGCTGGCATGCAATCCAAGGCTAATAATTGCCGATGAGCCTACAACAGCACTTGATGTTACTATTCAGGCTCAAATTCTGGATTTGCTTAGGAACTTGAAAGATAAAATCAACAGCAGTATTATGCTTATTACCCATGACTTGGGAGTTATAGCAGAGATGGCTGACTATGTTGTGGTCATGTATGCCGGAAGAATTGTTGAAAAAGGAACTGTACATGATATATTCAAAAATCCTTGCCATCCCTATACAATAGGTTTGATGAACAGTAAACCTGTAGTAGGAAAGAAAGTGGACCGTCTGTACAGTATTCCCGGTAAAGTGCCTAATCCAATCAATATGCCTAATTACTGTTATTTCAGAGACCGTTGTGATAAGTGTATTAAGGCATGCGAAGGCCCATATCCTAAAGAAGTAAATGTTTCACCCACCCATGCTGTGTCCTGTTACTTGTTTCATGATAAGAAAGGAGCAATAGATGATGGAAGATAAAAACAAAGTAAATCAGGTTTCTGAAGACTCACAGTCCGATTATATTCTTGAAGTAAGAGACCTGAAGAAATACTTCCCGATAAAAACCAATGTTTTTGCCAAGCAGAAGGGTGAAGTGAAAGCTGTAGACGGTGTAAGTTTTAAGATTAAACGCGGTACTACTATGGGCCTGGTTGGAGAATCCGGCTGCGGAAAATCCACCGTAGGAAGAACCATATTAAGATTGATTGAAAAAACTGACGGAGAAGTTTTATTTAACGGAAAAGATATATTTGATATAAATAAAAAAGACCTGAGAAAATTGCGCACCGATATGCAGATAATTTTCCAGGATCCATATTCAAGTCTTTCTCCGAGACTTCCTATCGGTGAAATTATCGGAGAAGCAGTAAGGGAGCACAATATAGTACCTCCTGAAGAATATGAAGATTATATTGATGACATAATGGCTGCCTGCGGATTGCAGCCTTACCATAAGGATCGTTATCCTCATGAATTCTCCGGAGGACAAAGACAAAGAATTTGTATAGCCAGAGCTTTGGCTGTAAATCCTCAGTTTATAGTATGTGACGAGCCGGTATCGGCACTTGATGTATCCATTCAGGCGCAAATTATAAACCTGCTCAGTGACCTGCAAAAGTCAAGAAATCTGACATATTTGTTTATTTCCCATGACTTGTCTGTCGTTGAACATATTTCCGATACGGTAGGCGTTATGTATCTGGGAAATCTGGTCGAATACGGCAAGAAGGAAGATATATTCAGAAATCCGGCCCATCCTTATACGCAGGCACTGCTTAGTGCAGTACCGGTTCCGGACCCGGATGTAAAGATGAACCGTATAATTCTTGAAGGAAGCATTCCTTCACCGGCAAATCCTCCTTCCGGCTGCAAGTTCCACACCAGGTGCAGCAAGTGCATGGAATGCTGTAGGACCCAGGTACCTGAGGTAAAGGAAATTGAGGAAGGCCATTTTGTACAATGTCATTTGTATAATGATTAGGAACTTGGCTTAGAAAGGATTATTTATGATATTTAGAAAGAGAAACACTGATATACCTGACAATGAAGACGACAACCTGGTTGTGGCCAATATGAATGTAGAGGGAATGCCTTGGTATCGTGGGGGAAAACCCCTAAATATAAACGAGGAAAACGGTGACAGACCACCTCTGCCTGAACTTAGCAAAAAAGATTTAAGACGGATAACACTTAGTGCCACATTGGGCGGACTATTGGTAGGATTGGTGTTTATCTTCATACTCTTTCTGTTCATTATGTTTTGTGTTCATGTGTGGTTTAAGTAAAAAGTCAAATAAAAATTAGTATAATCAACTCTTCTTAGGGAAAATTAATAATACCTAAGAAGAGTTTTTTTATTTGCGGAGAATTATCATAATTTACATGAGCTTAAGATGCCTGTTATCTGATCTATTGGTTAAAATTATATGACTATATCAATATGACTGAAAATTATGCAGTTTCTGAACGGTTACTTTACTTATAAACATATTGTAAATTATGGGTTTCAGAAATTTTTGAAGTATGTATGATGTATCAAAATGGTTGTATTTATTATTAATTCTATGTTTTCATTTTATTATCATCAAAGACAATAATATCCAATAAATAGGAAAAAGTATCAATATTGACTATTACAATATTTAGGACTAATATATACATATTATTTTTACAGGAAGTGTAAAGCACTTCCTTATATATTAAACAAGGAGGACGCATATATGAAAATTAAGAAACTAATCGCCTCTGTTGCTTTATTGTCAATGGTGATAAACATATTAGCCGCCTGCGGTAAACAGAATACTACTGATGGCAGTAAAAATGCCTATCCGGGTACTCCGGATGCAAATTCAATAACAGTCAATATTTCAAGTGAACCGCCGGATATGTTTTCTGTTACTATGACTGATACAACATCATTTACTGTATTAAGGCATATAGTAGAAAACTTGGTAACCTTGGACGAGAATGACAACGTAAAACCCGGTGTTGCAAAAAACTGGACCGTAAGTGATGACGGGCTGGTATATACCTTTAACTTAAGGGACGATATGAAATGGTCCAACGGAGAACCCGTTACAGCCCATGACTTTGTTTTTGCATGGACCGCCTTACTTACACCCAGCTTTGCTTCCGATTATGCATACTTTGGCTATGTGTTTAAGAATGGTGAAGCATACAACAAGGGAAAAGTCGGTGCGGAAGAGCTTGGATTTAAGGCTTTAAGCGACTATCAGTTGGAAGTAACACTTGAAAATCCTACAAGCTATTTCTTGGATACCTTGGCATTCGGCGTATTTGCACCGGTAAACGAAAAAGCATATAAGGAATTCGGTACTGCATACGGTACTGATGCCGACAAGATGGTTTACAACGGTCCTTTCAAAATGACTTCCTGGGAACATGAAAGCAAGATAGTTCTTGAAAAGAATCCCGATTATTATAATGCAGATCAGATTGAACTTGAAAAAATTGTAATGGTTATGATCAATGATTCAAATGCAGCATTGAACTCATTTAAGGTAGGCGAGGTTGATATGATCGGCCTTAACGGAGAACAAGTACAGTTGATGAAGAAAGAAAATTATCCTGTATACACCTATGCCGACGGTTCAACATTTTATCTTGAATACAATATGGATAATAAGTATCTGTCAAATAAAAACTTAAGAAAAGCTATAACCTATGCTATAGATAAACAGGCTTTTATAGACAGTATAGTAAAAAATGATTCACAACCTGCTGTTTCTTTTACAGCACCTGCCATAAACGGACTTAACGATAAGTTCTACAAAGAAGTCGGAAGCCTTCAGCCTGCATTTGATACAGAACTGGCTAAAGAATATTACAATAAGGCATTGGAAGAACTCAATGTAGATAGCATCAGCCTTTCATTAATAATTGACGACAGTGATTCGGCAGTGAAAAACGGAGCATTTGTTCAGGAACAGCTTAAGGTTAATTTGGGACTTGATATAAAGATTGAACCTATGCCGTTTAAAAGCAGGCTTGAAAGAATGTCCAATAAAGACTTTGATATAGTCTTTGCCGGATGGGGCCCGGATTACAACGATCCTTTGACATTCTTAGATATGTTTGAAACAGGAAACGGCAATAACCACGTAAGTTACAGCAATCCCGAATATGATGAATTGCTCGACAAAGTAAGGACAGAAAAAGATAAAGAAAAAAGGTTTGAATATTTGAAACAACTGGAACAGATCATCATGGATGATATGCCGGTAGGCCCGATTTACTGGAGATCAAGAGATTATGTATTAAGCGGAAAGATAGCATCGGGAGTTATCAGAACAGCATTCCAGGATATAAACCTGATTAATGTTAAATTATCCAAATAAAGTATTAGGGGGCATGGCTGTCATGCTCCCTAATGCTGTTTATCATATTTGTATAACTAATTAAGTAAAGGAGGATGGCGGTGATTAAGTATATTTTTAAACGGATCTTTTATTCGTTTTTAACCCTTATAATTCTAGTTGCGCTGACTTTTTTCATGATGCGCCTGCTTCCGGGAGATCCTTTTATCGGACAAAAAGCCATTCCTGAAACTACTCTTAAAGCCCTGAATGAAAAATACGGTTTGGATAAGCCCATGTGGCAGCAATTATTGATTTATTTCGGGAATGTATTCAGAGGGGATTTGGGAATATCAATACATTATAACAGGCCCGTAAATGATATTATCAGGCAGGCCTTTCCGTATTCTTTTGATCTGGGCATAAGGGCTTTAATTTTTGCTACGGTAATGGGAATTCTGCTAGGAATAATTGCGGCAGTAAAGAGGGGTACTCACTGGGATACTTTATCAATGTTTTTGGCTATAATCGGAGTTTCCGTACCGGGTTTTATTGTGGGCTCTTTGCTACAATACTTTTTTGCGCTAAAGCTTACTCAATGGACTGGGATTGCATTTTTCCCCAATACAGGCTGGAACGGTTTTGCCGCCAAAATATTACCTTCCTTTGCTTTAAGTTTAAGCTCTCTGGCTACGGTATCAAGACTGATGAGAACCAGCATGATGGATGTATTAAGTCAAGATTATATTAAAACCGCCAAATCAAAAGGTTTGTCGCAGAAAGCTATAGTATGGAAACATGCAGTCAGAAATGCAATCATGCCGGTAATAACAGTCTTAGGACCGATATCGGCAGCTTTGCTTACCGGTGCCTTTGTTGTGGAAAATATTTTTGCCATACCGGGAATGGGAAAATTCTTCGTATACAGTATTCAGACTCAGGATTATACAATGATATCCGGTACAACCTTGTTTTACGGTGCATTTCTTATCATTGCAAATCTTTTGGTGGATCTTGCTTACGGATTTATAGATCCCAGGGTTAAGCTTAGCGAGGTTAAGGAGTGAGAAAATGGATAGCAAAATAAAACATATTGATAAGAGTCAATTTGAACGAATCGGGTTAGACAAATCAGATATTAAAACCGTATCGGGACAGAATACAAGTTATTGGAAAGATGCTTTTAGGCGGCTTTCTATGAACAAGGCTGCTATAGCCGCACTTGTCATAATTATTATAATTACTTTATTCAGTATATTTGTCCCTGCTTTCTCACCCTATACAATTAGTGAGCAGCACCTCGGCCATACTTATGCACCGCTTGGTTTTAGGGACCCTACAGACGGACATATGCATCTTTTTGGGACCGACAGCCTGGGCCGGGATATTTTCACAAGAGTTTGGTATGGAGGCAGAATTTCCTTATTCATATCTTTTTCCGCAGTATTAATAAATTTTATCATCGGTATTATTTACGGAGGAATTTCAGGCTATGCCGGTGGAGTTGTAGATAATATAATGATGAGAATTATTGAGATAATAAACGGAATTCCGTATCTGATTATAGTAATACTTTTAATGATGGTATTGCCTGCCGGGACCATGACCATGGTTATTGCCTATGCGACAGTGGGGTGGACAGGCATGGCAAGATTGGTCCGCGGCCAGATAATGAGCCTGAAAGAACAGGATTATGTGGTTGCGGCAAAAGTAATGGGAGCAAGACCGGCAAGGATAATAACAAAACACCTGCTACCCAACACCCTTAGTGTAGTTATAGTTAATATTACATTGTCTATACCCAGCGCAATATTTACGGAAGCGTTCTTAAGCTATATAGGACTGGGGGTTCCGGTACCTTTGGCAAGCTGGGGTACCCTGGCGAACGAAGGAAGCAGAGTGTTTCAAATGTATCCGTCTCAGCTTATCATACCGGCTATCTGTATAAGCCTTACTATGCTGTCGTTTAATTTACTCGGTGACGGACTAAGAGATGCTTTAGACCCCCGATTGAGAAAGTAATCAGGCTTGCTTAGATTTAGAGGTGATAAAATGAACAAAATCCTTGAAGTAAGAGATTTACATGTAACCTTTCATACTTATGCCGGTCAGGTAAAAGCGGTCAGAGGAGTTAGTTTCGATTTGTATGAGGGCGAGATTCTTGCCATAGTGGGAGAAAGCGGCAGCGGTAAAAGCGTAACGGCACAGACTATAATGAAATTAAATCCCATGCCTCCGACGCAGATTGAAAGAGGGAAAATACTCTTAGGAGATAAAGATATAGTAAAAGCAAGCGAAAAAGAAATGATGGCCATCCGAGGAAAAGATATCAGCATGATATTTCAGGACCCTATGACAAGCCTAAACCCCACGATGACTATCGGAAGGCAACTTACTGAAGCTATAAAACATCATAAAAAGCTGTCAAAAGATGAAGCCCAAAAAGAGGCGATTAGGCTTCTTAAGCTGGTAAGAATACCAAATCCCGAAAGCAGAATATTTCAGTATCCCCATGAATTTTCGGGAGGAATGAGGCAAAGGGTGATGATAGCTATGGCTCTTTCCTGTCAGCCTAAACTTTTGATTGCGGACGAACCCACAACTGCCCTGGATGTTACTATTCAGGCTCAGATAATCGATATACTTAAAGAAATAAGGGAAAAGACCGGGACATCCATTATAATTATAACTCATGACCTGGGAGTAGTAGCCAACATGGCTGACAGGGTTGCGGTTATGTATGGGGGTAAAATTGTCGAAACAGGCTCAGTAGATGATATATTTTACCGTCCGGCTCATCCTTATACAAAGGCGTTGCTGGAGAGCCTTCCGAAAACCGATACGGATAAAAACACCCGCCTGGTATCTATAGAAGGGACTCCTCCGGATTTGTTGAATCCGCCTGTGGGTTGCCCTTTTGCCGGAAGATGCAAATATACCATGAAAATTTGCAAAACCCAGATGCCGCCTCATTTTGAGCCTTCAAAAGACCATAAATCGGCCTGTTGGCTATTGCATGAAGATTGTCCCTATTCGGATTTTAAAAATCCGGACGGAGGTGGAGAAAATGATGAATAAAGATAAAATTAAATTAGAGCCGGTAGTTAATGATAACGATAAAGAAATTTTAGTTGAAATTAAGGATGTATCGAAACATTTTAAAGTTGCAGGGGGAGTCCTTAAAGCGGTAAATAATATAAATCTAAATATAAAAAAAGGTGAGACTTTAGGTTTGGTAGGCGAATCCGGCTGCGGAAAATCTACCCTAAGCAAAGTTATAATGGGAATATATCCTCCGACCTCCGGAAAGATAATATATCATGGCAAGAAGGAAATGGTTGTCTCAAAAAATAACTTATTTGAATATGCTAAGATGGCACAAATTATATTTCAGGACCCTTATTCATCTTTAGACCCCAGAATGACAGTGGGATCTATAATTGAAGAAGGAATGATAATACACAAAATGTATGATAAGAAAAAGCGTAAAGAAAGGGTTTTTGAGCTTTTAGAACTGGTGGGCCTAAATGCCGAGCATGCAAACAGGTATCCCCATGAATTTTCCGGAGGACAGCGGCAGCGTATCGGTATTGCAAGGGCTCTGGCTATAGAACCGGAATTTATAATCTGTGATGAGCCTATTTCAGCCCTGGATGTATCCATTCAGGCACAGATAATTAATCTTCTTTATGATTTGCAGAAAAAGCTGAATTTGACTTATCTGTTTATAGCCCACGATTTGAATATCGTAAAATATATAAGCGACAGAATAGCGGTTATGTATCTGGGCCATATAGTTGAATTGTCAACCAGTGATGAACTATATAAAAACCCATTACATCCCTATACCAAGGCCTTGCTTTCTGCGGTTCCCGTTCCCGATCCCAAAAAGGAAGCGCAGAAGAAAAGGCAGATGCTGGAGGGGGATGTAACAAGCCCAATCGATCCAAAACCCGGATGTCCTTTTGCCGCCAGGTGCCCTTATGCTACCGATATTTGCACAAAAGATTTTCCAAAGCCGGAGATTAAGGCAGGACATATGGTTTCCTGTCATCATGTAGAAAAAATAAACAACTTAAATTGATAATATTGAAATATAATATTTTCCGGTAAAATTTGTGTCATAAATGCAAAGAAAATATCATAATAACCGGCAATAAGCAGAATAAAAGCTGATAATGTATAAAAAGAGGAAGAACTGTAGTAAAAATATTCCTCTTTTTATTTTTTTATAATTGTAATCATAGCTTTACTGGTATATAATTTTGTATATTGGAAAAATAAGTAAAACGGACAAGCGAGTTAATTGAACAAGCCCATCAGGCTGAAGAGGATATTAATATAAAAATGAAAACGGTTATGCAATGGATAAAGTATATAAGAATGAAGGGGAGCAGGTTAAATGTATGAAAAAAAATATGAAGTAAGTGAGATTGAAGTTAAAGAGATATTGTTTTTATTTCTAAAACGCTTATGGATTATTATATTGACCGGTATCATATGTGCAGCCGGAGCCTTTCTGATAAGTAAATATTTAATAAAACCCGAGTATAGGTCAACTGCCAGTATATATATAATAAACCGGCAGGACGCAAGTAAAACTACATATACGGATTTGCAGACAGGATCGCAGCTTACAAAAGATATCATGTTTATGATAAACAGCAGGGCGGTTTTAGAAAGCGTAATAGAAAAACTGGATATTGATATGACACCGAAAGAACTGGCAGATTTAATTTCTGTCAATAACCCTGAAGGCACAAGGGTATTGGAAATCAGTATTGTCAATAAAAACCCATATCTAGCAAAAGAATTAGCCGATACAATTGCCATAGTTGCTTCGCAGAATTTAGTAAATATCATGGAAATTGAAAAAATTAATATTTTGGAAGACGGTAATTTACCCGTTTATCCTTCAAGCCCGGATATAAGCCGTAATACGGTAATAGGTGCAGTATTGGGATGTGTGATAGCTTGTTTTTTAATACTTGCATTGCATTTGATGAACGACCGGATTAAAAATGCCGATGATATAGAAAAATATTTGGGAATAACCACTTTGGCAGTAATCCCATGGGATGAGGAAGTAAAAAAGAAAAAACCTTTTGCATCAAAAAACGTATATCAGCAGGAAGGATATGCGAGTTAAAGGAGAGAAGCAAAAGTGCAGATAAATTTTACCAATATAAACAAATTAAGCTTCAGGGCCAATGAAGCATATAAGACCTTAAGGACCAATATTCAATTTTGCGGAAATGATATAAAAACCATATGCATTACCAGCTGTATTCCGAATGAGGGAAAATCAAATGTTTCATTTAATTTGGCAAGATCTTTGGCAGAATTCGGGAAGAAGGTAATTTTTATAGATGCTGACCTAAGAAGGTCTGTCCTGGTCGGGAAATATAAGCCAGATCAGGCAGTTATTGGTTTGTCTCATTATTTGTCCGGACAAAACAGTATTGACGAAATTCTTTATGAAACTAATATAGATAATTTAGACATAATTTTTACCGGGCCTGTGCCGCCAAATCCGGCGGAACTTTTAGGCAGCGATATTTTCGGAGAGCTACTTAGAATTTTTCGTAAGGTATATGATTATATTATTATTGATACTCCTCCCATCGGCAGTGTAATAGACAGTGCCATTGTAGCTCAAAAGTGTGACGGAGTAATACTTGTAATAGAAGCCAATGCTATCAGTTATAAGCTTGCCCAACGGGCTATCAGGCAGTTGAATAAAACAAAAAGCAAAATACTGGGTGCTGTTCTTAACAAATACGATTATGGCAGCCGGTATTACGGCTATGAAAGCAAAAAATACAAAAAGTATTTGGATTATTATACAGAATACTAAAAGTACATATAAAAACAAAACAACGGTAAATCCGTTGTTTTTTTATTATGAAAAAGCTATAATTTATTCTATGCACATAATAATTTTATATTATAAGAATCATATTTATGATTTAGTGCTAAACTTATCAACTATTACGAGGAGTTTTTTATGAAAGAAATACTTTTTATAGATCCTGTTTTTAAATCTATGGTATGGGGTGGAAACAGGTTAAAAACGGAATTCGGATATGATATCCCGGATGAACATACCGGTGAATGCTGGGCGATCAGTGCCCATCCTAACGGAGACTGCACAATAAAAAACGGAACCTTTAAGGGGAAAAGCCTAAGCTGGCTCTGGGAAAATAAACGGGAGTTGTTTGGCAACAGGACGGAAGAGCGGTTTCCTTTGCTGGTTAAAATAATAGACGCAAAGGAAGACTTAAGCATTCAGGTTCATCCGGATGATAAATATGCTTATGAAAATGAAAACGGTTCATTTGGAAAGACAGAATGCTGGTACATTCTGGACTGCAAGGAAAACGGCGAAATTGTCATTGGGCATAATGCAAAAGATAAAGAAGAACTTAAGCAAATGATAGAGCATAAAAAATGGGATGAGCTTATAAGGGTGTGCCCCATTAAAAAAGGTGATTTTTTTCAGATAACACCCGGTACTGTTCATGCAATTAAAGGTGGGACCATGCTTCTTGAAACACAGCAAAGCAGTGATGTAACATACAGGCTGTATGATTATGACAGATTAGACAATGGTAAACCCAGGCAGCTTCATATAAAGCAAAGTATAGATGTAATTAACTGCCCTCATATGGATGCTCAGACAGGAGGAAAAATAATCAAGGATAAAAGATGGGAAATCAGGGAACTGATTTCATGCCCATATTATACGGTAAAAAAAATAGACTTGTGGGGAGAACTTAAATTAGCCCAGGATAAGGATTTTATGAATGTAAGCATTATAGAGGGAGATGGTGAGATAGACGGTATAAAGGTATCCAAAGGTGACCACTTTATATTACCGCATGGCTACGGAGAATTTAAATTAAAGGGAGATATGGAACTTATAATTTCTTATATTTAAAATATATTGCAGGCATATCCCTAAGAATGTGATAAAATTTATTTAAATCTTATATGATTTATTTGATTAAAACACCTGCCGTTATTTAAAGGACATTCTCAAATAAGATAATAACAGCAGGTGTTTTACTAATATACAATATACAGTTATATTTTATAAAATTTTATTCTTCACTTACGCTTCTTATGTCGATGTATTCCGTACGGGTATATGAAACAGAGGCAGGTTTTTCTCCGGTAACCAAATAGTTATACATGGCTATGATGGGATCATGACCCTGGCTGAACGGATCTTGCCCTATGGCTGCGTATATGACACCTTTTCTTATAAGATCAAGAACTTCATTGTCGTAATCGAAGCATACTATTTTAACCTTTCCGGTAAGTCCTTTATCCTGGACTGCCTTAGCGGCACCGGTTATTCCCCCGGTAAGGATTACAATACCGGACAGGTTATGGAATTTATTGAGGGCTTCCATAGTGTTTTTATAAACTTTTGAATTGTCGGTTTCAGCTTCAATCTCTGCTGCCATCTTCATCTTTTTCTTCTTGTTAACGACTTCATATATTGCATCCCTGCGTACGCGGTTTATTGAAGTTTCCAAAGGACCGCGGATTATGGCTATCTGGCCTTCGTCGTTCAATGCATTTGCTATAGCTTCTCCGGCAAGCCTTCCGGAAGCATAAATGTCAGGCCCGAAGTAAGCTATTCTATCCACACCTTCAGCAAAGTCGCAGTTAAATGCCATTACGGCAATATTTTTGCTATTGGCCATTTTTACAAATTTTTCGCCACCTACAACAAAGCCGGGGAAAATAATGCCGTCATAGTTGTTTTCAATTTTTTCAATAATAGTATCCTCTAATCTGTGATCCACTTTCGTAAAGCCAATATATTCAACATCAACATTTTTCGATTTTAATTCTGTTTTGGCATATAAGGCCCCCTGTCTTACCCCTTCCCAGAAAGGATGATCCAAAGGGCTTATCATGGCAATTTTTAACCGTTTTTGGCTTTGGGTATCTACCGGCATAATTGAAGTCCTGTATCTTTTCAGCAGCTTTTCAATGCCGGACAGCATATTTTGAAGAGATGTAGCCTGATTCTTAATTTCTTCGTTTTCTGCCAGTTCTTCTTCGGTAACGGCAGCAACGTCTTGGGTAATAGAAGAAATTTCGTTGGAAGCATCATAAAGTATCTGGCCCTGCCGGCTTATACCCTTAGTATTCTCGTTAATTAAGCGGGCTTCTTCATATGCTTTCTTCATGTCATCGCTTAGTATATATGTATTTTCATTGATTGTATAGAAGGATTCCTTTACAGAATTAAATATTTCTTTGCTTATATTAAAACTTTCCACACAACCGGTAATGCTTTCACTTACTTTAGAATTGCTGGTCAAGATATTGTTCAGGAGCTTATTTATCTGGCCGACACTTTCTCTTGTTGCCGATGAAAGTTTATTCATTTCCTGCGCGACAACCACAAAACCTTTTCCTGCCTCACCGGCACGGGCAGCTTCAACAGCCGAGTTCAGGGACAAAAGTTTTAATTGTTCCGTAATATTAATGATTAAGCCGTTAACCTGGTCGATTTCGTTAAGATGGGTATTGAGAGCTTCAATAAAGGCGGCAGTTTCCGATAAATTGGTTGATATAACATCCATTTGCTCATTGAATTTGTCAACGTGTTCCGCACCGTTTTTGGTTATTTCTACGGTTTTTTCCACAAATGCTTCAATATTTGCCAATGTATCGGTTATATTATTGGCCCGTTCGGCTACTTCCTGTATGCCTGCCAGGGTTTTATTCACTATATTAAGTTGCTGTTGTGCTTTTTCGGCAACTGCGGACATATTTGAAGCAATATGCTCGTTGCCTTTAAAGCTCATCTCAAGGCTTTTCGTGACTTTATCAATGGCATCCGATAATATGATAACATTGCTTTTGGTAGATTCGATAAAGTTCAGAAGATTTCTTTTCATTTCGTTAAAGGCAGTTGTGAGGGATTCTAGCCCTTTTGTCTTATCGGGAATTATATCACTGATATTGAGCATCCCCTGTGATAAAAGACCGGCATTTTTATCTATCAAATTTACACCCAGTAAAAATCTGATTAACAAGACAAGCAGAGTACATGTAAGAATTGCCACAATAATCAAACCAAGATTAAATAAAGTTTTTGAGATATCTACGCCGTATAAATTGAGTACAATCATGGAGGTCAAAATAACAAGTATAAGTGAAGTAATTACAATGATAAAAAATCTCGTAAAGCTTTTGCTTTTTGATTTTCCTGCCGACAAATCAGCCATGGAAATACCTCCCCCAATATTTAACATATAAATACAAGTCAAAATATTACCAAATTAGTTTATATTTGACTTATATATCTAATAATACCATTCTTATTTGTTGAATACAATAGTATAAAGGGAGAAATAGGGGATATATAAATGGTGAAACTACCTAAAAGTAAATGCATTTTTAATATTGTGCCGATTAAAAATAAAAGTACCGCACATCGTTTGTCTGTTACAGATATGCGGCACCGGGTATAATCTTTATGATACGATGGTTTATTTATACGGCATTGTGACAGAAAGCGGCAATGCGGTCAATCGGAATGTCACATACAGATCCTAATCTGCTTCCGCTTCCTTTTTTTGAACTGTTAAGAAGACTGTCTCCGTCAGACATGGCAAAATTGCCGAAAGACGGCATACAGCCATGGCCTGTATCATTGCTGCCTGCTATCGGATGTGTAGGAGCATCCCCCATATGAGTTAATAACCTTACAAATCTATTATTAACTGAAATTAACACACCGGTAAAACCATTACCGGACAGCCCGCCGCTGGTTGTAAATATAGTTACGGTATCACCTATAAACTGATAAAGATGTTGAACAAGAGATGCGTTATTGTTGCTGTTACACGACATTTTATGGCCCTCCTTTCTTTGATTATGAAATGTTAAATATTATGTCTATAATATCTTATGCAATACGACACCAAATGACACCAAAAAACAAAAAAATATTAATTAGAATATATTTTGACATTTTGAGTCTTTATATATAGCAAAAACCGCTGCAATTATAAATTACAGCGGTTATCTTTAATATTCTCATTTTTAAAATTATAATATCGAATATCAAATGAAGCCTTATAATTAAATAATGTTATAAATTAGCGCCGTTGGAGGCTATGACATCTTTGTACCAGTAGAATGAATCCTTAGGAATACGTTTTTGTGTTTCATAATCCACGTATATCAGGCCAAATCTTTCATTATATCCTTCTGCCCATTCATAATTATCCAAAATGGACCAGGCAAAATATCCTCTGATGTCTACACCTTCTTCCGAAGCTCTCTTAAGCTCTCTGAGATATCTGTGCATATAATCGATACGGTTAGGGTCATGGACTTTACCGTCTAAGCTCACCCAGTCGGGGAGGGATATTCCGTTTTCAGCAATTATAATCGGAAGATTATATTTTTCGTAAAGGAATTTAGGCATATAATACATAATCTGAGGGGTAACCGGCCATTTAAGAGCATTTATAGGGTATCCGGGTTTTTTCGGAACTTCATAAAAACCGCCGGATTTATCATGAGAAATAAAAGTGCCAAAGTATAAATTTAGGCCAAGAAAGTCAAGTTTTTGGCTTATAATTTCCATATCTCCCTCTTTAATGACATCTGCAGGAAAGTCCTCACCCATAGCCTCTATGCCGTCTTTAGGATATTTGCCAAGCAGGATCGGATCAAGCCACCAGCCGTTGGAGAAAAGTCCTCTTGCCGCACCGCTGTAAGTATACGCTTTGGCAGCTTCAATATCTTCTTTAGTATCGGTTAATGGTATTCCGGTACTGGGGTTGGGGACAAAGCCAATTACAGCAGGTGTTTTGGCATAGTTACGAATAATTTTAACCGCCTTGCCATGAGCCAGATTCATATGGTGAATCATTTGGACAATCTCTTTATCAGAGGCTTTTTCGCCCGGTGCGTGGTGGCCGGTATGATGCCCTAGCATTATATGGCATAAAGGTTCATTGAGAGTCATCCAGAAACGAACTCTGTCTGACAGGGCGTCTACGATAACTTTAGTATATTCAGCAAACCAGTCTGCAATCTCCCTGTTTCGCCAGCCACCGCGGTCATATATAGCTTTAGGCAAATCCCAGTGAAAGAGTGTTATAAAGGGTTCTATTCCGGCTTTAAGAAGCTCGTCCACCAAATCACTGTAGAATTTAATTCCTGCTTCATTTACCTTTCCTGTTCCGTCAGGCAGGACTCTGGGCCAACTGATAGAAAAACGGTAAGCCTTCAAGCCTAATTCTTTCATGAGGGCTACGTCTTCACGGAAACGATGATAATGGTCACAGGCAATATCCCCGGTATCTCCGTTTTTCACTTTGCCTGCGGTGTGACTAAATGTATCCCAGACAGAAAGACTCCTTCCGTCTTCAAAGGCGGCACCTTCTATCTGATATGACGCCGATGCTGCACCCCAGAAAAATTTTTTCGGAAAACTCATATGTCAACTCCTTTTCTTTCTTAACTTTGGTTTTTTCATTAGTATTAGCATTAATAAATCTTTATATATTCTTGTTTTATTTAGGCTTTCTGCTTAATTTTTTGTTTTTTGGATGAATCCATAAAAACTAATTAAGCATTAGCTCATGCACTAAAACATTATAACATAAACCTACCGGATAAGACAGGCTCATAAAATAAAAGACATGATAATACATACAAAAGATATAAAATTACATCTTACAGATTAATATTGAATAAACCGAATATAATTCACATATATTGGATTAAGCATGGACAAACAACTTGAATAAGAGGTTATTTTTATTTAGACTATATGTATAATTTTGTCGATTGGGGGTGCTTGCATGAAGTTCAAAGATGCTGTACGTACTTTATTGTTTAAAAATAAGGACATAATTTTTAATCAGCTTTACACAATATGGGGGAGCAATATAGATCCTAATAATATTTTAACCGAATATCCAAGACCTCAGTTAAGAAGGAGCAATTATACCATATTAAACGGTTACTGGAATTATAATATAACCAAAGACGAAGTCAAGCCCCTTTATTATGACGGAAAAATTCTGGTGCCTTTTTCTCCGGAAAGTGTCCTGTCGGGAGTTAACCGCCAGCTAAAGCCGGGTGAGATACTTTGGTATGAAAGACCGCTTATTGTCGAAAAAAAGCCGCCCGGAAAACGCCTGATTTTGCATTTTGGAGCCGTGGACCAAATATGTGAGGTGCTTATAAATTACAAACGGGTTATCCGCCATGTAGGTGGGTATCTTCCGTTTTCAGCAGATATTACCGATTATATAGAAGAGGGCGGAAACCTTCTTACGGTGAAAGTAATAGACCTGTCGGATACTTCATATCACAGCAGGGGGAAGCAAAAACTGTTGCGGGGAGGGATGTTCTATACCGCCCAAAGCGGTATATGGCAGACGGTATGGATGGAATGGGTTCCGCAAACCTATATTAAATCCTTAAGCATAACACCTTTGGTAGACGAAAGCATGGTAAGGATAAGTATTAATCTTAATCATGCGGTTAATTATGAAGAAAATTCTGATCAAAGAAATATCAGGCCGGACAGAAGAAACCTACGCAACTTATATCGGGTGGATATATATGATAAAGGTGTTAAAATACATTCTTATGTTACAAAAGAATCGACCATTGATATTCCAATGGAAAACTTTACATATTGGAGTCCCGAAAATCCTCATCTTTATGATGTGGTTGTCTGGGCGGGAGAGGATATGGTCGAAAGCTATTTCGGCATGCGTAAAATTGAAATAAAAGAAGACGAAGAAGGGGTACCGAGAATCTTTTTAAACAACAAGCCTTATTTCCAGAACGGGCTTTTGGATCAGGGATATTGGCCTGACGGTTTATATACTCCGCCGGGGGATGCTGCAATGATTTTTGATATAGAACAGGCTAAAGCCCTCGGATTTAATATGTTAAGAAAACACATAAAGATAGAACCTTTACGCTGGTATTACCATTGTGACAGATTAGGTATGCTGGTATGGCAGGATATGGTTAACGGCGGGGGAAAATACAATATGGTTACGGTAGGCTACCTGCCTACTTTGTTTCCCGGTATCAACGGTCATATAAAAGACAAAAAGTACTCTTTATTTGGGAGAAAAAATGCCGAAGGAAGAAAGGAATGGCTAAGGGAATGCGAAGAAACCGTAAATCTTCTTTACAACAGCCCGTCCGTAGTGGCCTGGGTACCCTTTAATGAAGGCTGGGGGCAATTTGATGCTAACGAAGTAACAGATTTAATAAGATCCATAGATAAAACCAGGCTGATTGATCAGGCAAGCGGCTGGTATGATCAGGGTGGAGGAGATATAAAAAGCATTCATAATTACTTTCATCCCCTTAAATATGAAAAAGATAAACATAAGCGGGCGGTAGTTTTGACCGAGTTTGGCGGATATGCCTGTTACATAAAAGGACATTCCTATTCACCCATTATATACGGTTACAGGATATTTAAAGATACAAAAGATTTGGAAGAGGCCTTGCAAAAACTTTATAGAGAAGATATTCAAAGAATGAAAAAAGAAGGCCTTTCGGGAGCTGTCTATACCCAGCTTACCGACGTGGAAGACGAGGTAAACGGGCTTTTTACATATGACCGGAAAGTATGTAAGATATCAAAACCTTTGATGGATTAACGGATTATTTTAATTACAAAAATGCTGCCGCATTTTAGGGATTATGATGTTTCTTACTGACTAAAATTATTTCTTTTGTAAGTCCGTAAAGAACACATCATAATTGTCCGGATGCGGCAGCATTTTGCTTTATATTTTACTTTATTCAAATCATAATTTTAGTTCCGGCTAAAATTTATTTTGATAAAGTTATATATATTAGATAACCTTTAGTTATCCTGTAAATACTACGGGATATGGGGCTTTTTAAATTGATACGGTCTATACGTTACCTTTTTGTTACAGTCTTTCCGTATCTGTCTTCATTTTTATATTGATAAAATATAATTAATATTATTTCAATCCCAGCAGGTTATCTATATCATCCCCGTTAAGAGTTTCTTTTTGCAGCAGTTCTGTGGTTATCTTTTCAAGGGCCTGTATATTTTCACTTAACAATTGTTTGGTTTCTTTATACAGGCTGTTTGCGATGGTCCGGCATTTTTCTATAAGTTCTGCATCCGGAATATCATGAAATATCCGGGTGCTAAATAGCCCTATTTCGGGATCCATGCCGAATTTATCCGTATAATCGGCAATCAAAGATGAAGCTTTTTGAATATCGTTACTGGCTCCGGTTGTTATTTCTTCAGGACCAAATATTAATTCTTCTGCAGCCCTCCCGGCATAAAGAATTTTAATATTGGCAAGAATTTGCCTTTGGCTCTGATACATGGCATCCTTGGGGATACTTAAATTAAAACCTCCGGCTCCTTTTACGCTTGGTATAATGGTAACCTTGGAAATATAATTTTCAGGAAGCAATAGCTTTGTAGCCAGGGCATGACCGGCTTCATGATAAGCCGTAATTTTACGTTCCCGTTCCGAAATATAGCTTACATCCGTTTTGGGGGCACCGGCAAGAACGGTATAGAATGCCTTGTCTATGTGCTCATATGTTATATACGATTTTTTTTCGTTGGCTGCAATTATTGCGGCTTCGTTCAGTAAATTTTCAAGCATTGCACCTGAAAAACCTACCGTGGATTTAGCCAGATTATCTAAGTCAACGTCATCAGACATAGGCTTATTTTTAGCGTGAAGTTCCAGTATTCTTTTCCTTGAATTGACGTCAGGCAAGCCTATTTCAATTTGCCTGTCAAACCGACCGGGACGAAGCAAAGCCTCATCAAGGGTGTCCAGCCTGTTGGTTGCCCCTATCACTACAATCCCCTGGTTGTCGTTAAAGCCGGACATTTCTGTAAGAAGGGCATTGAGGGTTTGGTCTCTTTCGTCGTTGCTGGCGGATGAGTTTCTGGCCCTTTTTTTACCGATGGCATCAATTTCGTCTATAAAGATAACTGCCTTTTCATGCTTTTTTGCTTTATTAAAGAGGCTGCGGATACGGCTTGCGCCCACACCGACATACATTTGGACAAAATCGGACCCGCTCATGGCATAGAAAGGTACATCGGCTTCCCCGGCTATGGCTTTTGCCAATAAGGTCTTTCCCGTTCCGGGAGGTCCGTAAAATAAAAGGCCTTTGGGCATACGGGCGCCTAAGCTGGTGTATTGCGAAGGATTTTTAATAAATCCGATAACATCTTCAACCATTGCCTTTGCTTCAACGTTGCCGGCCACCGAATCTAAAGTTATTTTTTCTTTTTCGCTGTCTTTTTTATTGGCATCTGTAATCAAATTCTTTGCCGAACCCGTACCCCGGGTGTAATAAATTATGCCAAAACCGACTATGGCAACAATAAGTATACCAAAAATACCCGATATATTACCGTTTTTATATGATACGCTTACGTTGTTAACAAGTAAAAATTCCACAAAATCTTCTGTCATAGGGTTTGGTACTGTATATCCGGTTTCCGGGTCATTTTCAAGATAAGCGTCAAAAGTACCTTTATCTTCATACAGGGTTACCTTGGATACCCGGCCTTTTTCTACAGCATCCAAGAAAGATGGATAAGACATTTCGTTTTTAGGTTTATTTAAACTGTAAATTCCTGCACCAATAAGCATAAGAAGCAAGACAGACATTACAGGAATCATTATTTTTTTCATTCTAAAGCCTCCGCTCAATAGTAAATTACATATTTCGACAATAATTGTAACATTTTATATGCGGGATTTTCTATGATTAATTTATGGAAATAAGAAATTTATTGAATAGAAATTTACCATTTTGATAGATGTCTTAATTTTATAAATTACTGTTTATTATCAGATGTATAACGATGTAAATAAATGGATTGACATAATTTGACATAAACAGTATAATAATGTCAATATTATAGTAAAGGAGGATATATATGAAAAGAAATGTTTTTATAAGAAGCATAGCATTATTTTAATGTATGACATTAATTTTAACTACCACAAATATTAAAATAGCAAAAGCGGATACAGCGAATATCAGTGCATTTAGAAGTACGGTTTTTGATGAAACTGTTACAAATGAACCTGAAATTACTATTATTGATAGGATGGCAAATGAATATTTTAATTATTTTAAAGCAAATGGTGTAACAAAAGAAGATATAATGGATATCGCAAACTCTTCAGTAAATGATTCAAATCAAAAATCATCAAAGTTATTTAATAATAAATTAAATAATATTATAAATTATTCCAATATTACATTATCTAGTACATCAACTTACTTTCAAGTAAATCCTGATAAAGAACTAAATGAGTTTTTAATAAATGTGGCAGAAAACAGTAAATATTTTGGGCCGGAAAGAGCCAGGCAAAATGAAGATTTGGTTAGGGGTTATCACAGACTGGATGAGTTGCTTGAATATATGCACAACATAATTATGTATGAAAAGGAATACAGCTTAACTTTGAGAAAAAAGTGGGATCCGGCACTTCATGACTTTCATATAGCGGATTCAAAATTGATATGGTTTCAAAATGATATCATAAACCGAACATGCAGCATTAAATTTAAAAATGTACTGTTATTCGGTGAAAGGAAAATAAACAGGAAATTAGATGTAGATATTGGCACAATTGAAGTAAAATTTTCCGGTGTAAAGAAAGTTGATATAATCGGCGAACTCATGGCAGACCCTGATGCAAATACGGCTTTTGAATACTTTACTATCGAAAATGATGATAAATTAAATTTTTGCTTACTGGTGCTTGTAGGGATATGCAGACCTTTCATACTTCAGATTGAATATACAGATATAGAGGTTGAACAGATTGTATAGCCAACTTATTTGACATATATAAAGCTAAAGCATTAATAATAAGCGATAGAGTATATAGGTATAGCCGAAAAACACAGTATGTTTGTAATTCGTAAAAATTCATATACTGTGGACACTGTGGTTATGCCTGTATACTCTTTTTGTTAATTAACAGATTATCATAAATTGTAGGCTCATATTATATTGATTTTCATGTTTTATATAAACAAGCATATATTAGATAAAGGTTTATTAGTAATGTGTATATAAAAAATTATTCGTTTAGTTACAGGGATGGCATTTTAACTTGAATGGATTAAGTAATATCAAAAGGAAGGAGGATTATAGGATTAGTATGACAAACGGGGGTATAAACAGTGGCAAAGTGGAAAACCAACTGAATCTTGCCTTGGATGTGCCGGAAGAAGTCAGAGACAGGACCCTGGATTTAAACGTAGGATATTCACCGCAGACGAATCTGTGGGAATTGATTATAAAGTACAACGGAACTCTGGAACGGATTGCCAATGAACTGGGAATAGGCATTGTGGAATTATCCGGAGGATATGCCGTTATAACCATACCCGAAAATCTGATAGACCTTTTGGCAACCTATGAGGAAATTGAATTTATAGAAAAACCCAAACGCTTATTTTTTGAGGTAAACGAAGGAAGGACCGCTTCCTGTATAAACCCTATTCAGGCCCAACCCTATAATTTATCCGGAGAGGGGGTACTAATTGCAATTATTGATTCCGGTATTGACTATTCCCATCCGGATTTCAGAAACGAAGACGGTACAACTAGGATTGAAGCTTTGTGGGATCAGACCATACCGGGAAATCCTCCGCCGGGCTTTAACATAGGGACCCTTTACACCAGAGATCAACTTAATGAGGCTTTAAGCTTACCCATGCCTGACAGGCTTAATGTGGTTCCCAGTACCGATATTTCCGGACACGGAACCCATGTTGCTGGAATAGCAGCAGGAAACGGCAGGGCAAGCAGAGGCCGTTACAGGGGAGTTGCCCCTGCCAGTGAGCTTTTGGTGGTTAAGCTTGGCGAGTCAGTGGGAGGGTCATTTCCGAGGACGACGCAGCTTATGCAGGGCCTGGAATTTGTAGTTAATTATGCAATAGCCTTGGGAAGACCTCTGGCCGTAAATATCAGTTTCGGAAACAATTACGGGTCTCATACAGGAAGGTCCCTGCTTGAAAGTTTTATAGATGAAATAGCAAACAGAGGCAGAACCAGTATTGTAATAGGCACCGGCAATGAAGGAGCGGAAGGAAATCATGCCGGAGGAATTCTTAGAATGGGTACTACGGAAGTTGTGGAGTTTACAGTCAGTGAATTTGAATTCTCCCTGAATCTACAGATATGGAAAAACTACTTTGATCATTTTGATATATCAATTACTGCACCCAACGGGGTAAGGGTAGGCCCTGTACCAAGAAGGCTTGGAACCCAGCAGTTTCAGATTGCCCAGACTGAAATTCTTTTATATTACGGGGAACCTACTCCGTATAACGCACAGCAGGAAATATATATCGAATTTATTCCAATCGGCACTTACATAAATGCGGGGGTTTGGAGAATTGAACTGGTACCCAGACATATAGTTGTGGGAAATTATGATATGTGGCTGCCGGCAGGCGGTGTAAAAAATCCGGCCACCAGATTCCTTTTATCCAACGAATTTACAACTCTTACAATCCCTTCAACCGCATACCGGGCTATATCCGTAGGGGCATATAATGCATATACCGGTGCATTGGCTCCGTTTTCCGGAAGGGGTTATACCAGAGATAACCAGATTAAACCTGATATTGTAGCACCGGGTGTCAATATTAATTCATGTTCTCCGGGTGGCGGTTATACCGTAAGATCGGGAACTTCCATGGCAACACCGTTTGTAACCGGAAGTGCCGCCTTACTGATGGAGTGGGGAATTGTTCGTGGCAATGACCCGTACCTGTATGGGGAGAAATTAAAAGCTTATCTTATAGACGGAGCCAGACCGTTAAGAATTGAAGATGTATATCCGAATCGCACTTTGGGTTACGGTGCTTTGTGCCTTGAAGATACGTTCAGAAACATAGTTTAAAAGATTTTATGTATTTAAGATTAATCTTTCTTAATAATTTTATTTATAATATGGTATTTTAAAATTTATATTATTTCCTCAATTACGGTTATATAATTAAAAGATATTACTAAAATAAATTTATAATCCCGTTGTTTCTGAAGTTATTGTATTGTCATATTAATAAAAAACCTGCTGTGATTAGGTTGGGGACAAAAATTTCTTAGATTAACCAAATCACAACAGGTGTTAATATAAAGTATATAAAAACGACCGGATTTTATCTGTATTTATTAGTCCTCATCCTGACCGCTGTTATTATTTCTGGCTTCAGATATTTTTGCCATAAGCATTACAATTAATGTCAGCAGTATTATAACAACGAAAATACTTGCCATGCCTTTGCCCATTATTTCAAAAGCATAAATAAGATCTTGTTTCATAGTAACTCCTTTCCTTATGCCATCTTTTGAAGAATTTCACTGACAATTTTAATAATTGCTCCGCCGGCAATAACCGAAGCTATCTGACCGGAAACATTGGCACTGATGGCATGCATTAAAAGATGGTTGGTAGGATCTTCTTTTAACCCCATTTTTTGAACAACCCTTGCCGACATAGGAAATGCTGAAATACCGGCAGCTCCGACCATAGGGTTAATTTTCTTGCCTTTCTTTAAGAACAGGTTTAGAATTTTTGCAAACAGTACACCGCCTATAGAATCAAATACAAAAGCTACTAAACCAAGGATCATAATAATAATTGTTTGGGGAGTTACAAAATACTCTGCCCGCATGCTGAATGAAATTGTTATTCCCAATAACAGGGTAATTAAGTTAGCAAGGATATTCTGTGCCGTTTGTGACAAAGAATCAAGCACACCGCATTCACGAAGCAGGTTACCAAACATCAGGAAACCTACCAAAGCTACGGAAGTAGGAGCTATTAGGCCGGCAATAAAAGTAACGATAATGGGGAATAAAATTTTGGTCATTTTTGAAACTGATTTAGGATTATAATCCATACGAATCATACGTTCTTTTTTCGTTGTAACCAATTTTATGGCAAAAGGCTGTACAATCGGAACCAGTGCCATATAGGAATACGCAGCTACCGCAATTGCGCCGATATATTGAGAACCTAATATTTTTGAAACCAATATTGAAGTAGGACCGTCGGCAGCTCCGATAATACCTATGGATGCTGCGTCTTTTAAATCAAAGCCCAAAAGGACAGCTACAACTACGGTGAAGAAAATTCCAAATTGTGCTGCTGCACCAAACAAAAACATTTTGGGATTGGAAAGAAGAGGTCCGAAGTCGATCATGGCACCGATACCAATAAAAAGTAATATCGGCATGGCTTCCGATGCTTCGATACCTACATTGTATAACCATTCAATGATTCCTGTAGTTTCCTCATTTAAGCCTTCAAGCATTTGTGTAAGAACACCGGAATTAGGCAGGTTAACCAGGATAGCTCCAAATCCCATGGGAAGAAGTAAGGCCGGTTCAAAATCCTTTGCAATTGCCAAATAAATAAGCAGAAGGCCGACACCGTACATTACCCATTGCTGCCAGGTAATAGACAGTAATCCAGAATACAAAAAATCCATAAAATAGTCCTCCTTAGTGATCCATGCATTAATGAAACCAAACACAAAAAATTACTGTGGTACACTTATGACTGTTTAAAGCTTGTCCACAGTTTTACAGGTTATACACATAGATTTAATTATTTATGCTAAGTCAATTGTAGCTCAATTATATTAACCCTGTCAATCATGAATTGGATATTATCATATGATTTGGACGTTTGGTATAATAAGAGGTTGTTACGGCAAGACTGGCACATATATTTTTACTATACATAGAGTATTAATTGTGGGATTAATAACCGGATGAAAACAGAGATTTTGTTCATGGAACCCAAACCCTATGAATGTTAAAATATAAAACAAATATAAACCAATTATACCGAAGTTTTAGGATATATAACAAAAAATGTACATTTTGTCGAATAATATTGTTTAATGTTACAAATAAATACTTTTTACGCATAATTAAACTTGTGCAAATTAATCAATAGTGATAGTATGAAAAATGTGGCTAATTCAGTTAATAAAATAATAGGGAGATGAGCAATATGGAAAATAGCTTAACTTTTTTCCAAGTATTATCTATTGCTATTTCAGCTTTGGCTTTTGCAACGGCATTTTGGCTTTACCGTTGGGTATCGTCGCAACCTTCGTCCAACGCAAAGGTAGCCGAAGTAGGACAATTAATAAGAAGCGGGGCCAATACGTTTCTTGCAAAGGAATATAAAACACTGATTCGTTTCTGTTTAATAGCATCCCTACTTATTCTTGTATTCCTGCCTTCGCCTATTTGGAAAGACAATGTTCTGGATAATGTTGTCATGGCAATTGCATACATAGCAGGTACCGTATTTTCTGCAATTGCAGGAAAAATAGGTATCAGCATAGCTACAATCGCCAATATAAAATCAGCGGAAGCAGCCACAAAAGGAATTAAGCCGTCATTTATGGCAGGATATCGTGGCGGCGCTGTTATGGGTATGGCCGTTGTAGGTTCAAGCCTTTTCGGTATTTCATTGGTTCTTCTACTTACCGGAAATACCACCGCTTTATTGGGTTTTTCGTTTGGTGCCAGCTCATTGGCTTTGTTTGCGAAAGCAGGCGGCGGCATATTTACAAAGACAGCCGATGTTAGTGCAGACCTGGCCGGTAAGGTGGAAATGGGAATTCCCGAAGACGATCCAAGAAACCCTGCTGTTATAGCCGATAATGTCGGCGACAATGTCGGCGATGTTGCAGGAATGGGTGCAGACCTGTTTGACTCAAATGTTGCATCTATGGCTGCCGCTTTGGTTATGGCAGCATCTTTAGGAAACCCCGAAAAAAATATAGCCATGGTACTTTGCTATGCGGCTATCGGATTATTGGCATCCATTATTGGTGTATTTACGGCAAATATGAAAGAGGGCGGAGATCCTACAAGAGCCCTTAATACAAATACTTATGTAACCACTGCCATCTATGGGATATTAACAGCAATAGCCACATATGTTTTTGACTTTAATTGGCGTATCTGGGCTGCCAGCGCTATAGGCCTGCTTGTAGGTGTTATTATAGGAATCGCTACTGACTACTTTACCAATGACAATAAGAAACCGGTTCGTGCGGTTGCTAAAGCCTGTGAATCCGGTCCTGCCTTTACTATCACATCCGGTGTTTCTTATGGTTTAATAAGTACACTTCCTGCTATGGTTGGAATAGGAATATCCGCTCTTGCTGCCTATAAAATTGTTGCTCCTATCGGAGCCGGAGGCAATGAAGTTGCATACGGAATGTTTGGTATTTCCATGGCAGCGGTAGGTATGCTTTCCATAGTAGGAATGATTATATCCAACGATGCTTACGGCCCTATAGTCGATAATGCCCGCGGTCTGGTTGAGATGGGCGATCTAGGGGATAAGGCTTTGGAAATAACAGACTCTTTGGACAGTGCAGGCAATACTGTCAAAGCTATAACCAAAGGCTTTTCCATCGGTGCCGCAGGTCTTACCGTAATTGCTCTTCTGGGAGCATTTATGACTGAAGTAAATGATGCAATTGCCGCAATGGGATTAAATATAGAGAAAATAACAGGTTTTGACGTAACCAATCCTACGGTATTTTTCGGACTCTTGGCAGGTGCGGCTATTCCTCCCGTATTTTCCGCTATGCTGATGCTTGGTGTTGACCGCAATGCTCAGCGCATGCTTGCCGAAATCCACCGCCAATTCAAAGAAATAGCCGGCCTTAAAGAAGGAGAACCGGGAGTAAAACCTGAATATGACAAATGTATAGAAATAGCAACTGCTGGGGCATTAAAAGAACTCATTCCCGCAGGTCTTGTTGCTATTATAGCCACATTAATTGTGGGATTTGTCGGCGGCGTTCATGCGGTCGGAGGTTTTATAACCGGAAATATCGTAAGCGGACTGATTTTTGCCCTGTTTATGTCCAATGCAGGCGGTCTGTGGGATAATACAAAGAAATATATCGAGGCAGGCAACCATGGCGGAAAGAACTCCGAGGCCCATAAAGCCGGTGTAGTGGGGGATACCGTTGGCGATCCGTTTAAGGATACTGCCGGACCTTCTATTAACACACAGATTACGGTTGTTTCTCTGGTTGCATCTCTGACAGCTACTTTATTCCTGACATTATCAATTTTTTAACCGTTATTAAAGGCCTGCCTATATGGCAGAATATATAATAAAATCTATTTACACCGTTAATTTTATAAGTCCGTATATATAAAATTCATAAATAAAATAAAAATATCAAAGCTGGCATCTTCTGTATGATGCCGGCTTTTGATGTATCGTTAACCGGGCCTAATCTAAAACCTATCGTCTTAAATAAAATCTAATCAAAATCTATAAATGAGATGAAAAGTAATTGCAATTATTTTCTAATTTATTTTATGTCTTTTTTAATTGCCCGTAATCTTCGTTGTCATCCGTTGGATATTGATGTATAATGAAATAAAAAACCACATTATATAGTATTTTGACGAAACTTGGTTACCTTTATTTTTAACATATTTTACGGAGGCAACCTATATGAAAAAATTCGTATCCATAAGCTTGGTGTTTATTTTTATTATCTTGCTAACCGGCTGCGGAAAAGCGGACAATTACTACAGAAACGGGATAAAAAGCTTTTTTGAAAAAAATTATGAAGAAGCAGCCAAAAACTTCGCTGCAGCCATAATAGAAAATCCGAACAGGGCAGAATACTATATCGGTTATGGCATGGCCCTTGTCGGATTGTCACAGTATGATGAAGCACTAAGGCAATTTGACCGGGTTATAATGGATAAGAAAATAGAAATGGTTTTGGAAAACAATAAGAGGGCTTTTAGAGGGAAAGGAGTAGCATATTACTATATGCAGGATTATGAGAAAGCTTTGGAGCAGTTTGAACAAGCCCTGGAATTAAAAGTATTAGCCGGTATGGATTTGGATATATTGTACTATAAGGGAAAGACCCTTTCTAATATAGGAAATTACGATGATGCAGCTAAAACTTATAGTGAGATAATAGAAAGATTCGGAGAAGATGCGCAGATACTTGCGGACAGGGCTTATACATATCAGAAAATCGGAGAATACGAAAAAAGCCTGGAAGATTATAATAAGGCGATAAATTTACAGAAGAATAAATATGATTATTATTTTGGGAAATATTATTTACTTAGAGAGATGAACAGGGATGAAGAAGCCATCCGGGTTTTAAATGAGGCGGAGGAGATTGAAGTAAAAACCAAGGCCGATAAATTCAACATGGCAAAAATTCATTTTTATCAAGGGTTATACGACCAGGCTTTTGCCGAACTTAGCGAAAGTTTTGCCAACGGTTTTGTGGAAGCGTACTTTTATATAGGTGAAATCTACAGCCGGAAAAAAGATTATTCCACCGCAAAATACTATTATGAAAAATACATGGAAGATGGAGGAAGCCCCTCTCCCCGGATATATAACCAGATAGCATCCTGCCTGATTAAATTAGGCGAATATGAGCAGGCGGCTTCTTACCTTGAAAAGGGCATGGCATATGCCGACTATGACATTAAGAAAGCCCTGCTTAAAAATCAAATTGTGGCTTACGAGAATATGGGCGATTTTGATAATGCTTTGTATATGTTGGAAACTTATACTGCTTTGTATCCATCGGATGAAGAGGCAAAAAGCGAGCTTGTATTTTTAAGATCGAGACAATCTGTTAATTAATATTACAGTAAAAATTATTGATTTAAGAGGTAGATATGGCAAAGTTTTATGAATTCGGACAGCAGGAGGAAAGTTTTATATTGATTGGAGTGGCTCTTGCGGATAATGATGACGATATCAAAGAATCTTTGGAAGAATTAAAAGAACTTACGGAAACTGCCGGAGCCACAGCAGTGGGCATGGTTATACAAAACAGGGAAAAAATACATCCCACCACTTATATAGGTAAAGGTAAAATAGAAGAGGTAAGGCAGTTGATTACCGAAACCGGTGCTACCGGAGTAATATGTGACGATGAGCTAACTCCGGCACAGCTTAGGAATCTGGAAGATGCTTTGCAGACCAAGGTTTTGGACCGAACCGTGCTTATATTGGACATATTTGCAAAAAGGGCTTCAACCAAAGAAGGCAAGATTCAGGTTGAAATGGCCCAGCTTAAATTTAATGCCACCAGGCTCGTAGGTATAGGAAACTCCTTGTCAAGGCTGGGTGGAGGCATCGGTACAAGAGGTCCCGGTGAGAAGAAGCTGGAAACAGATCGGCGCCTTATAAGGGAGCGGATAGCTCAGCTTAAACGCGAATTGGAAGACCTGAAGAAAAACAGGGAAGTTGCAAGGAACCTGCGGAGCAAAAGCAATATTCCCGTCATTTCCATAGTAGGCTATACCAATGCAGGTAAGTCAACCTTATTAAATCATCTTACTAATGCGGGAGTATTGGAGGAAGATAAGCTCTTTGCCACTTTGGATCCGACAACCAGAAGTTTTACGATGGACAGCGGGCAGCAGGTATTGTTTACCGATACCGTAGGTTTTATACGTAAACTTCCCCACCACCTTATAGATGCCTTCCGAAGTACCCTGGAGGAAGCCAAATATGCCGATATAATCCTTCATGTTGTGGACAGTGTTAATCCCAATGCCTATAAGCAGATGCATATCGTATATGAAACTCTTTCTAGTCTGGGTATAAAGGACAAACCTATAATTACGGCATTTAACAAACAGGACCTTTTGGAAGATGATATCACCCTGAAGGATTTTAAGGCCGATTATACAGTTAAAATTTCAGCAAAAAACGGTACCGGAATAGATAAGCTGCTGGAAATAATCGAAAAGATTTTGATGGAGCAAAAAGCCCTGATTGAAGAGACAATTCCTTATAACGAAGCGGGAAAACTTCAGACTATCCGAAAATACGGCCGGGTATTGGAAGAAGAATATAAAGAAAACGGTATTTATATCAAGGCATATATATCAAAAGATAAGTATTATAAGATATAGGAAAAAACTATTATGTGCACTAGATATAGTGGAAAGTGGTATGCTTCTACATATATCTAGTGTACTTTTATATTGACTTAATGAATTAATTTTGATAATATGGATATTGAGATGTGAATCAGATATATTTTCTGATTAAAGATACGGGAAGGGAGACTGTTACATATGATTGAAGTTATTAAAAGAGACGGGCAGATTGTAGAATTTAATCTGCAAAAAATAAGTGCCGCAATAACCAAGGCATTTAAGGCAACCGAAAAAATTTATGACGATGACATAATAAGTTTACTCTCATTAAGGGTAACGGCAGATTTTCAGAGTAAGATAAAGGATAACAAAATTCATGTAGAAGATATTCAGGACAGCGTTGAGCATGTTCTTGAGCAATCCGGTTATACCGATGTTGCCAAGGCATACATACTGTATCGTAAAAACAGAGAAAAAATCCGTAACATGAAATCTACAATCCTCGATTATAAAGAAACTATTAACAGCTACATTAAAGAAGAGGATTGGAGAGTTAAGGAAAACTCTACCGTAACCTATTCTGTAGGCGGATTAATTTTACATAACTCAGGCAAGATAACGGCTAATTATTGGTTATCAGAAATTTATGACGAAGAAATTGCAAATGCTCACAGAAACGCTGATATTCATATACATGATTTGTCAATGCTGACAGGATATTGCGCAGGATGGTCGTTGAAACAGCTCATTCAGGAAGGATTAGGCGGAATTCCGGGCAAGATTACCTCGTCTCCCGCAAGCCATTTATCTACTTTATGTAATCAAATGGTTAACTTCCTCGGAATTATGCAAAACGAATGGGCAGGAGCACAGGCGTTTTCTTCCTTTGACACCTATTTGGCTCCCTTCGTAAAGGTAGATAATCTCTCATACAAAGAAGTTAAGCAATGTATACAGTCCTTTGTATATGGCGTAAACACTCCGAGCCGCTGGGGAACACAGGCTCCGTTCTCCAATATTACTCTTGACTGGACAGTGCCTGATGACCTGGCTGAACTTAATTGTATCGTTGGCGGCAAGGAGATGGACTTTAAATATAAAGACTGCAAAAAAGAAATGGATATGATAAATAAGGCATTCATCGAGATAATGATTGAAGGTGATGCCAACGGAAGAGGATTCCAGTATCCGATACCTACATATTCAATAACCAGAGATTTTGATTGGTCGGATACAGAAAATAACCGTCTGTTGTTTGAAATGACGGCTAAATACGGAACACCTTATTTCTCAAACTATATAAACAGTGACATGAAGCCCAGTGACATCCGTTCCATGTGCTGCAGGCTGCGTCTTGATCTTCGTGAACTTCGCAAAAAGACCGGCGGATACTTCGGCTCCGGTGAAAGCACAGGCTCCATAGGCGTTGTTACAATCAATATGCCGAGAATTGCATATCTGTCTGCAGACGAAGATGAATTCTTCGAACGTTTGGACAGAATGATGGATATAGCTGCCCGTTCACTGAAGGTTAAAAGAGATGTAATTACCAAGCTTTTGAATGAAGGCCTTTATCCATATACAAAACGTTATCTTGGCACCTTTGATAACCATTTTTCGACTATTGGCCTTGTAGGCATGAACGAAGCAGGATTAAACGCAAAGTGGCTGCGTAAGGATATGACTCATCCCGAAACCGTAGAATTTACAAAGAAAGTGCTTAACCATATGAGGGACCGTCTGTCCGATTATCAGGAACAATACGGAGATTTATACAACCTGGAGGCAACACCTGCCGAATCTACAAGTTTCCGTCTTGCTAAACATGATAAAGAAAGATATCCTGATATTATTACAGCAGGCAAACCGGGAGATACACCTTATTATACAAACAGCTCCCACCTGCCCGTAGGATATACCGAGGATATATTTGAAGCCCTTGACATACAGGACGAGCTTCAGACCCTTTATACATCCGGAACTGTATTCCATGCCTTCCTTGGCGAAAAACTTCCCGACTGGCAGGCAGCAGCCAAATTGGTAAGAACCATTGCGGAAAACTATAGGCTGCCTTACTATACCTTGTCTCCGACATATTCAATATGCAGAACTCACGGGTATCTGACCGGAGAACACTTTACATGTCCTGAGTGCGGAGAGCCTGCTGAAGTATACAGCCGTATTACCGGTTATTATCGTCCGGTTCAGAACTGGAATGAGGGCAAGGTTCAGGAGTATAAAAACAGAAAGCTTTATGATATAGAGAGATCCAGAACTATGCCTGTAAGTGAGGGTACAAGAAGTGTTAGCCAGTTGGAGCTTGCTTCACAAACATCATCCGAATCTGATGACGGCTTGTATTTGTTTACCACTAAGACTTGCCCTAATTGCAAGCTCGCCAAAGAATACTTAAGTGGTATTTCCTATACGGTTATAGATGCGGAGGAAAATCCCGATCTTGCAAGGAAGTTTAATATTCTTCAGGCTCCTACTTTGCTGGAAATCAGAAACGGACAGGTAATGAAATATGTTAATGCATCAAATATTAAAAAATTTGTTGAGGATCAACTGGTAAGATTGTAAACAGATTATAAAATAATCACAAAGGATGCGTTGCATAACTAACTTTAGTTAGGATGCATGCATCCTTTTTTTGTTGTAGTAAAATGTTAAATAATAATGTTTAAAGCTGCTTTTTCCAAACACATATCCAAATAAATTAAAATGCTTGCCTACTTAAAATATGTGATGTACAATAAAATAGATTAAAAAGAGCCGGGGAGGTACATATATGAGTTTAGCTGACCAAATTTTTATAAATATGTGTAAGGATATTTTAGAGAATGGAACCAGTACCGAAGGAGAAAAGGTAAGGCCGAAATGGGAGGACGGCTCCTATGCCTATACCATTAAAAAGTTTGGGGTCGTAAACAGGTACGATTTGTCAAAGGAATTTCCGGCACTGACTTTAAGAAAATTGGCTTTTAAAAGCTGTATAGACGAACTTTTATGGATATGGCAGAAAAAATCCAACAACATTAAAGATTTAAACAGCCATATATGGGATAGCTGGGCTGACGAAAACGGTTCGATAGGAAAGGCTTACGGCTATCAGATGGGTGTTAAGCATAAATATAAAGAAGGATACATGGATCAGGTGGATCGGGTCATATATGAGCTTAAGAATAATCCTTTCAGCAGAAGAATTATTACCAATATGTATGTTCATCAGGACCTGCATGAGATGAACCTTTATCCGTGTGCATACAGCATGACATTTAACGTTACCAAGAAACCGGGCAGTGACAAGTTGGTACTGAATGCTATTTTAAACCAGAGATCCAATGATATTCTAACGGCAAACAATTGGAATGTTTGCCAGTATGCGGTATTAGTTCATATGCTGGCTCAGGTCTGCGGCTATGAAGTGGGAGAATTGGTCCACGTTATTGCAGATGCACATATATATGACAGGCATATTCCTATTGTAAAAGAGCTGATAACCCGTCCTACATATGATGCTCCTGAATTTTATATGAATCCTGATGTTAAGGATTTTTATGATTTTAAGGTTGAAGATTTTGAACTTAGAAATTATAAATACGGACCTAAAGTTGATATTCCGGTAGCTGTATAAAAACTGACATTGAAAGGTGAGAGCTATGAATCTTATAGTGGCGGTAGATAAAAACTGGGCTATTGGTTATAAAAACAACCTTTTGGTACGTATACCAGCCGATCAGCGTTTCTTCCGCAGTAAAACAATAAACAAAGCTATAATAATGGGAAGAAAGACCTTGGAAAGTTTTCCGCAAGGGAAGCCTTTAGAAGACCGTTTGAACGTGGTAATAACCACTAAGCGTGATTATAAGGTAAACGGTGCCGTAATTGTCAACAGCATTGAAGAAGCACTAAATGCGGTTAAAGATTACAAATCGGATGATGTGTATGTAATAGGCGGGGAAAGTATTTACCGGCAGATGCTTCCCTTATGCGATGTGGCATATGTAACCAAAATTGATTATTCTTATATTGCCGATACGTATTTCCCGAATTTGGACAAGATGGATGACTGGATTTTAACAGAAGAATCGGATGAACAGACATATCATGATTTAATTTATACTTTTTGCAGGTATGAGAGAAAGAAAAGCCAGGATAAAAATTAAATCATACGGCCGGTCATTAAGTTTTATATGACCGGTCCAATATTGATATATTATTAAATTATGTGTATCTTAAACCATATTAATTTTTAGCCATAATATGGCAAATATTTTATATTCTTAATGCTTTAGCGCTTTAAACCTATACAACGGCACTTTGAAAAACATCACTGGGCAAATATTTAAATTAAATTTTTATAAAATGTATTGATACATTTTAATTATGTAATATATTTATATCTTAATATATATGGTTTTTATTAAAGATATAATGTACATTAATTTATAATAAGATATTACGCTTAACCCTATTGCCGAAATTAGTGATATGGTTTTGTAATCTATTAAATTAACGGATAAATTTTATGAAAGAAGGTTGAAAAAATGTTAGACATCAAAATTACAAAAACTACTGCACCTAAAAAGCTGCCCGATAAAGATGATCCGTTAACCTTCGGGACAATTTTTACGGACCATATGTTTATGATGGACTATAAAGAGGGAATCGGCTGGTATGATGCCAGGATAATTCCTTATCAGCCCATAAGCCTGGAGCCGTCGGCCATGGTATTTCATTACGGGCAGGAAATGTTTGAAGGCCTTAAGGCTTATAAGGCTAAAGACGGAAGAATACTTTTGTTCCGACCGGATATGAACGCCAAAAGAACCAACAGAAGCTGCAGAAGACTTTGCATACCTGAAATACCTGAAGAAGACTTTATACAAGCTATAAAAGAGCTGGTAAAAATAGATAGCGCCTGGGTTCCTACAAGGGAGGGCACATCTTTATATATAAGGCCTTTTATAATCGCAACCGATCCCTTTCTTGGAGTAAGGCCGTCAAAGACTTACAAGTTTATCATAATCCTGTCTCCTGTCGGGGCATATTATCCTGAGGGAATAAATCCGGTTAAGATCTGGATCGAGGATGATTATGTAAGAGCGGTAAAAGGCGGTATCGGAGAAGCTAAGGCAGGAGGAAACTATGTGGCATCATTAAAGGCTCAGATAAAAGCCCATGATGAGGGCTATTCTCAGGTTTTGTGGCTGGACGGAGTACACAGAAAGTATGTGGAAGAAGTCGGATCAATGAACATATTCTTTAAGATAGACGGAGTTGTCGTTACACCTGAACTTAGCGGAAGCATCCTGCCTGGTGTAACCAGGGATTCGGTAATTACCTTATGTAAAAGTTGGGGATATAAAGTAGAAGAAAGGCTTATTTCAATAGATGAAATATACGAAGCCTATCAAAAGGGAAAGCTGGAAGAGGTTTTCGGTACCGGTACTGCAGCTGTAATATCCCCTGTGGGACAACTCAGATGGAAAGATCATATTATGAGGATAGGTGACGGAAATACAGGGCCTTTAAGCCGCAAACTTTACGATAGTTTAACGGGAATTCAGCTTGGCGAGCTTAAAGATATCTTTAACTGGACAGTGGTAGTCGAATAACTGTTGCATACCGTCCGATTATGTATTAATATTGAATATATATTATAAATAATATAAAGGAAGGTACAGGTGTTACGATGAACGAGCTGTATGCAGAAGCAGTTGTTAAAAGAAAAGATACCTTTGCTACCATAGGACTTAGGGTATTGATGATAATCGGTTCTTTAGCAGGTTTTTTCCTGATAGTGGCCGGAAATATGTTGAGTTTTTTAGGTATAGCAATTCTGGTTGCAGTATTTTATTTTTATCCTAAATTAAGTGTGGAGTATGAATACGTCTTTGTAGACGGACAATTGGATTTTGACAAAATAAGCGGAAAATCAAGGCGTAAAACTATGCTTCGCATAGATTTTGAGCAGGTAGAAATAATGGCTCCGTATAATTCGGCAGCATTGGACAACTATAAGCATCTGCAACTGGAAACCAAAGATTTTTCGTCGCTCAACAAAGACAGCAAGCCCTATGTTATTATTGCCAATGCGGACGGAAAAAAACTTAAGATTCTTTTTGAACCCAGCGAGAAAATGCTTGCCATGATTAAGCAAAAGAGTCCGAGAAAAGTATCAAATTATTAACTTATAACCTGTAGGATTGCCTGCATAAACAGATAAAATTGGAATAATTTGATTGTTTCGATTATTTAAACCAAATTAATAATAAGAAAACACCGCAGTGATTATATCATTACCGGTCGATATGCCGGATAAGACTATTAATCATGGCGGTGTTTTTGCTTTGGGTTAAATATTTGTGTATATACCGGTTTTAATACTTTTTTCATCCCCGATTGATGTTGACAAGGGTAAGATTATTCGTTATACTTTTAAAAATAATTCAGCGGGCAAAGCCCCGTAAAATGCAGAAAAATATGTAAAAGACAATCACTATTTAGAAAAAGAAAGAGAGGAGTTTTTAAAATGGCCCAAATCGTTGGCGAAGGAATAACATTTGATGACGTATTGCTAGTGCCGGCTTATTCGGAGGTATTACCAAACCAGGTGGATCTGACAACTTGGCTGACAAAAAAGATTAAATTAAATATTCCGTTGATGAGTGCCGGAATGGATACGGTTACCGAAAATCGGATGGCTATTGCCATGGCCAGGCAGGGCGGTATCGGTGTAATTCATAAAAATATGTCTATTGAAGAACAAGCCCAGGAAGTAGATAAGGTAAAAAGGTCGGAGCATGGAGTTATTACCGATCCCTTTTACTTATCTCCTGAACATACATTGCATGATGCCAATGAACTGATGGCAAAGTACAGAATTTCCGGTGTTCCGATAACGGTAGGGAGAAAGCTTGTCGGAATTATAACTAACCGTGATTTAAAATTTGAAGAGGATTATTCAAAGAAAATAAAGGAATGCATGACTTCTGAAGGATTAATCACTGCCAAAGAAGGTATTACCTTAGAAGAAGCCAAGCGAATATTAAGAGAAGCCAGAAAAGAGAAACTTCCATTAGTCGACGATGAAGGAAATTTGAAAGGTTTAATTACCATAAAAGACATAGAAAAGCAAATTAAGTATCCAAACTCAGCAAAAGACGATCAGGGAAGGCTGCTGTGTGCTGCAGCGGTAGGTGTTACAAGAGATGTTATGGATCGAGTTGAAGCATTGGTTAATGCCAAAGTGGATGCTGTTGTTATAGATACGGCTCATGGTCATTCTGCCAATGTTATCCGTACGGTAAAGATGATAAGGGACGCTTATCCCGATTTACAGATAATTGCGGGAAATGTTGCAACAGGAGAAGCAACATTGGATTTAATCAAGGCAGGTGTTGATGCAGTTAAGGTCGGAATAGGACCGGGTTCAATCTGTACCACAAGAGTTGTAGCAGGTATCGGTGTTCCACAGATAACGGCTATCATGAACGCTTATGAAGTGGCAAAAGAATACGGAATCCCTATTATAGCCGACGGCGGCATCAAATATTCGGGAGATATTACAAAAGCTCTGGCGGCAGGTGCTAATGTATGCATGATGGGAAGCATATTTGCCGGCTGTGATGAAAGTCCCGGAACATTTGAATTGTATCAGGGAAGAAAATATAAGGTTTACCGCGGTATGGGTTCCATTGCTGCTATGGAAAAAGGAAGTAAAGACCGGTATTTCCAGGCCGATGCAAAGAAACTGGTTCCTGAAGGCGTGGAAGGACGGGTTGCATATAAAGGTACAGTCGAGGATACTGTATTCCAGTTAGTCGGTGGCTTAAGGGCCGGTATGGGTTATTGCGGAGCCAAAGATATAGAAACTCTGCAAAAGACCGGAAGATTTATAAAGATATCCCAAGCTTCCTTAAGAGAGAGCCATCCTCATGATATTCAGATTACCAAAGAAGCACCAAACTATACTGTTGAAGATTAAGGTATAATCCAATATATTGTTGATAACTTTGCTGTAAAATTGTATTAGTGTTGATAACGACCACAGTATATTTGTGGTCGTTTGTTTTTGTAATCCATTTTATTTTATGTCTTTTTGTTTTATAAAAAATCACTTTAATCGGTGTTAAAAAACCTTTTATAATCAAGTCAGTCAGGATATTCAATAAATATTTTCGGGCGGTGTTTTGCGGTTTTTGATATTGAAATAAAAACCTCCTAAGCTGATTGGTATATACACCTGTTGCTTAGGAGGTTTAATATAATACAACATTATTATTTGTAAAGCGTACTGTTTTTATTGCCGAAATGTTGGTTATAAAGACAAGGTTATATCTTTACCGACAGGAACATACTGTCTGTAAGATATTCCGGCGGCATCAAGCATCCGCTTTGATGCCTTAATCGAATCGGTTTCGGCATATTTATCGCTCATATATATTATTTCTTTGATGCCTTTTTGAATTATAGCTTTTGTACATTCATTGCAGGGGAACAGGGTTGTGTATATTTTTGCACCCTTCATATCGGTTCCCGAATAATTTAAAATGGCATTAAGTTCGGCGTGGCATACATAAAAATATTTTGTATCCAGGGGATTTCCTTCCCGATTCCAGGGGAACTCATCATCGGAGCAACCAATTGGCATGCCGTTATAACCGACAGAAAGAATTTTATTATCCATACTAACTATGCAAGCCCCAACACTTGTGCTGGGATCTTTGCTGCGCTCTGCAGATAAGAGAGCAATTCCCATAAAATAAGCATCCCAATTGATGTAATCCTTTCGCTTCATATGCTTTCCTCCCCGTTTTAGCTGGCTGATTTAGGATTTCTTTTTGCCTTTTTGCAGTCAGTATCCCCGGCAATCTGAACTTTTATAATATTGGTGGTTCCCGATACTCCCAAAGGTACTCCCGCGGTCATAACCGCAATTTCACCTTTTTTAATATATCCCGCTTTTTCTACGGCCTGTATCGCATGTTCAAATAATTCAAAAGTATCATGCTCCACTGCCATAAGAAGAGGTGTAACACCCCAAATCAAATTCATCTGCCTCCATATGACCGGATCTGTGGTGCAGCCCATTATGTCACATTGAGGACGATGTCTTGAAATCATTCTGGCGGTTTTTCCGGAAGTGGTTACCGTAATAATCATTTTTGCGTTTAAGGCATGAGCTGTGGTAACCGTTGAACGGGATATAGCATCGGTAATGTCGGGGTTGGAAGGCAGTTCCCGTTGATTGAAGCGTTTAATATAATCTATATCTGCTTCGGTACGTAAAGTTATTTTTACCATAGCTTTCAAGGCTTCAACCGGATAATTTCCGGCGGCCGTTTCACCGGAAAGCATTATGGCACTGGTTCCGTCATATATGGCATTAGCTACGTCGGTTATTTCCGCCCTGGTAGGTCTGGGATTTTTAATCATGGAATCTAACATCTGGGTAGCGGTTATAACCGGTTTTCCGCTATTATATACTTTTTTGATAATCTTTTTTTGCAGGGACGGCAGTTCTTCATAAGGGATTTCTACACCCATATCTCCGCGGGCTATCATTATTCCGTCAGCTGCTTCAATAATCTCGTCAATATTATTTACACCCTGAAGGTTTTCTATCTTGGCAATTATTTTTATGGATGAGTTATGCTTGTTCAGCATTTTGCGGATTTCGCGCACATCATCGGCACTTCTTACAAATGAAGCGGCTATGAAATCAAAACCATGTTCAATGGCAAAAAGGATATCCTCCCGGTCTTTATCGCTTATATAAGGCATGGATAAATGAACCCCGGGAACATTTACACCTTTCTTGTCTGATATAACGCCGTCATTATTAACCCTGCAGACAATATCGGTTGCCGTAACTTCTTCAACAGTCATTTCAATAAGACCGTCATCTATCAGGATCTTAACTCCGGGGTCCACGTCATAGACCAGGCTTGGGTAGGTGATTGAAACCTGATTTTCGTCGCCTTCAACATTTCTGGATGTCAGGGTAAATAATTGTCCTGCTTTTAACTTAACTTTTTTTTCTTTAAAGATTCCTATTCTTATTTCGGGACCTTTTGTATCCATTAAGGTGGCAACGGGTATGTTCAGTTCTTTGCGATATTTTTCTATTATTCTTAACCGTCTGAGGTGTTCTTCATAATCCGCATGGGAAAAATTAAATCTGGCAACATCCATGCCTTCAAGTATAAGTTGTTTGATAACTTCTTCGTTGTCCGTTGAAGGACCTAAGGTACATATAATTTTTGTCTTTCTCATAGTTTCTCCATTTCTATAATATTCTAATTTTTTATAGTAACGTATAATTTTAATTTATGTTTAATACATATCATACCTGCTGTATGACAGCAGATTGCCTATGTAAAGTTTTGCACCATAGGCAAGTTTATCATAAATTCATAAGATAAGTAAATATAAAAGTTATCTTATGCTTATTTACATACATAGTAATTTTGCTTAGCTAATAATTTTTGTATTTAATTGACTGTATTTTTTAGGCTATTGTTTTATAAAGTTAATTTTAAAGATAAAAGTTTTATAGCTATAATTTTAAGCCCCGAATTTTTCGGTATTTAATTCCCGATCTGCGCTTAAGGCAGAGATAAATAATATACATAATCAGGCTGCCTAATAAGATTATAAAAATAATCAATAAGGCACAGTGCAAAAAGAATGTTGCAGGCAGTATATTGATAACCGGATCGGTTATCGGATCAAAAATCCAGTAATCATTATTAAAAAATATTTTATGAAATATAATGAAGGCAGTATCAAAGTCTATTGCCAGCAACAAGGCAATTATTACAGGCAGCAGACATGATACCAAAGAAGAAACGGCCAGATAGGAAAAATCCCTTTTACGTGATTTATATATTATGATTATCACAGCCGCTATAAGGGTAATAGCTGCGAGGATGTAAAAGAGGGTAAAAATATCTTTTACTTCCTTGAAATGTTGAATACCCGAGGGAGAAGCATCCAAGGTCGGGAAGGATAGGCTGCCCCTGTAAAAAGGAGACGAATAATCAATTAATGCATTATAATTGGCAATTATTTCTTCTTTAGGGTAACCGGAAGTTTCAGGTATTTTAAGCAATTTTACATCCAGGTAGTATAAAGGCCTGAAATTTACGGTAAATACAACCCCTACGGATAATAACAAAAGAAAAAATACCACACCTATCAATAAATCCGTTTTTTTAAATCGTCTTAACCTTAGCATATGGCTTCTCCTTAAATTATTAACATAGGAATTATAGTATACTTTGAAAAGCTTTGCAACTGTATAATTTGGGAGCGCCATATACAGATAAAAACGGATATATAAATTTTGATATAAAAATCCGTTTTAGAGTAGAAATTTATTTTGAACATTGTTTGAACATTAGCAGATATAATAAGATAGATTAGAAATAATAAGTTGTATAATAAAAACAGGTAAGTTAATATCAGTATAGATAAACTATAAAAGGGAGTGTAAGTATGAGAGCTTTGATCAGTGTATCGGATAAAAGCGGAATAGTAGAGTTTGCCGGGGAGCTTAATAAGCTTGGAATTGAAATAATATCAACCGGGGGTACATATAAAAAATTACGGGAAGCAAAGATCCCGGCAGTTGAAGTTTCGGAGATTACCGGTTTTCCCGAATGCTTAGACGGAAGAGTAAAGACTTTGCATCCGGTTATACATGCCGGACTGCTTGCCGTAAGAAGCAATCCTTCTCATATGAAGCAACTGGCAGATCTTAGTATAAAACCTATAGACCTTGTTATTGTAAACCTTTATCCTTTTAAGGAAACCGTCATGAAGGAAGGGGTTACAAGGGAGGAAGCAGTTGAGAATATAGATATCGGAGGGCCGACTATGCTCCGCGCCGCCGCAAAGAATTATCAGGATGTGGCTGTTGTTGTTGATCCTAAGGATTATGATAAGGTTTTGTCGGAACTGAAGGAATACGGTGAAGTTACTCTAGATACCAAGTTTTATTTAATGCAAAAAGTCTTTATGCATACTGCAGCTTATGATACTTTAATTGCTAATTATCTAAGAGAACAAAGAAACGATGATTCCTTCCCTGAAACACTTACACTTACTTTTGAGAAAGTTCAGGATATGAGATATGGAGAAAACCCTCACCAGAAAGCGGCATTCTATCGGGAAACAGGAAAAAGAAAGGGCTCTATTGCAGATGCAATACAGTTAAACGGTAAGGAATTATCATTCAATAATATCAACGATACCAACGGGGCTTTGGAACTCCTGAAAGAATTTACCGAACCTACTGTAGTGGCATGCAAGCACGGTAATCCGTGTGGTGTGGGAAGTGCGGACAACATTTATGACGCATGGAAAAAAGCTTACGAAGCAGACAAGGTTTCGATTTTCGGTGGAATAGTAGTTTTAAACAGGGAATTGACTCGTAATATTGCAGAAGAAATGATGAATATTTTCCTTGAAGTAGTCGTAGCACCTTCTTATGAAGAAGAAGCTCTTAAACTGCTACAAACCAAAAAGAACATCAGGCTTTTGCAGCTTGCAGATATTGAAGTGCCGCAATATGAAAAAGCATATGACCTTAAGAAGGTAAACGGCGGGCTTATTGTACAGACCATAGACAGCAAACTTTTACCGGATGGAGAGCTGAAAGTTGTAACAGACCGGGCACCGTCCGATAAAGAAATGGAAGATCTTCTTTTTGCATGGAGGGTTGTAAAATACGTTAAGTCCAACGGTATTGCCCTTGCAAAGGACAAGCAGACCATAGGTATCGGACCGGGTCAAGTTAACAGAGTTTGGGCTACTAAGCAGTCCATAGAGCATGCGGCTGAATTAATCGGTCCGGATGCCACCAAAGGAGCCGTACTTGCTTCCGATGCATTCTTTCCTTTTGACGATTGTGTGGAAGCAGCGCACAAGGCCGGAATTACGGCAATTATCCAGCCCGGTGGTTCCATAAGAGATGAGGATTCTATAAAGAAATGCAATGAATATAAAATTGCCATGGTATTTACCGGAATGAGGCATTTCAGACACTAAAAAGTGAAAAGAAGGAGCCTTCAATGATCACAAATCCTGGCAGATGTTTATAATATGTCTTGCATAAAAATCTGTATGCCTATAAAAAGTTATGAAGTAGCCTTATTTAAACATAAAAAAGTGTCAGGTATCGTAATGGTACCTGACACCTTTTTCGTTACAATCATACTACTTTATAACTTTTTATATATTACATATATATATAAAAATTACTTATAGTCCTGATTATAACTTTGACACATTAGCAGCTTGAGGGCCTTTCTCACCTTCGACAACTTCAAATTCAACCTGGTCGCCTTCTTCAAGCACTTTGAAGCCATCCATCAAAAGAGCGGAATAGTGTACAAATACATCATTTCCCTCTTCGTCTGAGATAAATCCAAACCCTTTTTTTGCGTTAAACCATTTTACTGTGCCCTTTTTCATTAAAAAGCCTCCTAAAACTTAAATAATTCCCATTACCGCTCTTAGTAATGTTAGTCTAAACTTAACATAATTACGGAAAAAAGTCAAACTTTCTTTGCTATTATTTACAATAATCTTATGTACAAAAAAAGTTATGAAATGACAAATAAATAAAATTATGATATCATGAATAAGTACTTACTATATATTGGCATACTTATTATAATGAATTCTTATATTTTTTGTGATAAAGAGTCATTTACAATGATATTTTACTAAATATATAATAAAATAGTTGTGTAGGAGGAAACAGGATGAAGTTTGACATACCTGCCCAATATCAATTGGTTTTTGAAGAAAAACTGGAAGATATAAACGGATGGGGAGCATATCTGGTGCATAAAAAAACCGGTGCAAAGATAGCTCTGATAAGCAATGATGATACCAATAAGGTATTTTATATAGGTTTTAGGACACCTCCGAAAAATAGTACCGGTGTGGCTCATATTTTGGAACACAGTGTATTATGCGGTTCTAAAAATTTTCCTGCCAAGGATCTTTTCATAGAACTGGCTAAGGGGTCGCTTAATACCTTTTTGAATGCCATGACTTATTCGGACAGAACGGTTTATCCGGTAGCCAGCCAAAACATGCAGGATTTTAAAAACTTAATGCATGTATATCTGGATGCCGTTTTTTATCCCAACATATACGATAAAAAAGAAATATTTGAACAGGAGGGCTGGCATTATGAATTAAACAGTGAAGAGGACGAACTTAAAATAAACGGAGTAGTCTATAACGAGATGAAAGGAGCTTTTTCTTCGCCCGAACAGCAACTGATAAGGTTAAATTTCAACTCACTGTTCCCCGATACGCCTTATGGTGTCGAATCAGGCGGAGATCCTGATTTTATCCCACAGCTTTCTTACGAAGAATTTTTGGAATTTCATAAGACATATTATCATCCTGCCAACAGCTATATTTTCCTGTATGGGGATATGGATTTTTCGGAACGGCTGACTTGGCTGGATGAGGCATATCTTTCTCATTTTGATTATATTAAAATAGATTCGGAGATACCCCTACAAAAGGGATTTGATTCTCTAAAAGAAATAGAAGCATTTTATTCTTTGAGTGAGGAAGAAAGCCCAGATGAAAAAACTTATCTGAGCCTTAACGTAGCCATAGGAAACTCAAAGTCAAAGGAGCTTAACCTGGCGTTTCAGATACTTGACTATGTTCTTTTTGATGCACCGGGGGCTCCGGTCAAGCAGGCCCTGCTTGATAAGGGTATTGGCAAAGACATATTCAGTCAATTTGGGGTGGAGTACCTTCAGTCGGTGCTTTCCATTGTAGCAAAAAATGCGGATGAAGATAAAAAGCATGAATTTTTATCGGTTATCAGGGAAACTTTATCTAGGCTTGCTTCTGACAGACTGAATGAAAGATCCCTTCAGGCAGCCATTAACTACTTTGAATTCCAGTACCGTGAAGCTGATTATGGCCAGTTGCCAAAAGGGCTGATATACGGCCTTCGTGTGCTTAGCAGCTGGCTTTATGATGACAGCGACCTGTTCCAAAATCTGAAAGATTCTGTTCATTATTCCAGCCTAAAGGAAAAAATAAATTCGGGCTTTTTTGAAAAATTAATCAAAGACTATCTGCTTGACAATAATCATGCTTCTCTTGTCGTGCTTAAACCTAAGGCAGGTTACAATAAGATTCGTGAGGGTAAATTAAAAGAAGAACTTGCCGAATATAAAAAAGGCTTGTCTAAGGGCGAAATTCAAAGAATAATAAAAGAAACCGTCAGATTAAAGGAATACCAGGAGGAGCCTTTGGGCAAGGATGAACTTGAGAAAATTCCTATGCTTACAAGAGAAGATATAGAACCAAAACCCCAGCCTATATATAATGAAGAAAAGGATATAGACGGGGTTAAGGTTATCCATCACAATTTATTTACCAATGAAATAGCTTATATCAGGCTTTTGTTTGATATAAAAGATATACCTGAAGAGCTTCTGCCTTATGTGTCATTATTGTCTTTTGTACTGGGATATGTGGATACCGAAAATTATAGCTATCCGGAATTTACAAATGAGATTAATCTGCATACCGGCGGACTGTATACCAACGTTGTAAGTTTTGCTAAAAAAGGCGGTACCAACGATTATTTGCCAATGTTTGAAATCGGAACCAAAGTTCTGTACGAAAAGATACCTGAATCATTCAGGCTTACGGAAGAAATGATATATCGTACCGATTTGAGAGACTATAAGCGGCTTAAAGAAATTATCGATGAAGTTAAATCCCGGATGCAAATGAGATTTAAGTCTTCAGGCCATTCTGTAGCAGTAAACAGAGCCATGTCTTATTATTCTGAACATGGTTTGTTTAAAGAATTGACCCAGGGAATATCGTTTTACAAATTTATAGATGATATAAGCGTAAATTTTGGCCTGATGAAGGATACCATAATTGCCAAATTAAAAGAACTTATAGAAATAATTTTTGCTAAAAACAGGCTTATGGTAAGCATTACTGCAGAAGACGAGGGCTTTAAGCTGTTTTCACAAAGCTTTATGCAGTTTACAAGAGGGCTTAAGGAAGAAACACCTAAGAACCTACTTAAAGGATATAAATGTGCGCCTCTTTCGCCTAAATGTTTGAATGAAGGCTTTAAAGCTGCCATGCAGGTGCAGTATGTGGCCAGGGCAGGGAATTTTCTGAGTAAAGGTTATAAATACACCGGGGCTCTTAAAGTTCTTAGAACTATCTTAAGTTATGATTATTTGTGGAACCATATAAGGATTAAAGGGGGAGCTTACGGGTGCATGTGCGGATTTTCGGCTGTTGACGGGGATGTATATTTTGTTTCCTACAGGGATCCAAAACTTGAAGAAACCAATACGGTATATGAAAACATTCCCGAATACTTAAAGAATTTTACTATAGATGAAAAGGAATTATTAAAGCGCATAATCGGTACCATAAGCACCCTTGATACTCCATTGACTCCTCAGGCTAGTGGCGCAAGATCATTAAGCATATATCTTGCAGGCCAAACTTATGATGATTTAGTTAAAGAGAGAGATGAAATTATAAATGTAACGCAGGAAGATATACGTGCCCTATCCGGCTTAATCAGGGCAGTCCTTGATCAAGGTTATATATGCGTTATCGGTAACGAAACTGCGGTAGAGGAAAACAGTGAATTATTCAATGATGTCAAGAACCTGATGTAATGTTATAAAAATATAATAATATCTGACTATTGAAATATATATGAAAGCATAAGGGTGAGGAAGATTATGTACGATAATAATAAAAAATCCGGATTTGTTACATTAATCGGAAGGCCGAATGTAGGCAAATCCACTTTAATGAATCATCTGATAGGACAAAAAATAGCCATAACATCCAATAAGCCGCAAACCACAAGAAACAGAATAAGGGCCATTTTTACGGATGAGCGGGGGCAGATTATATTTGTCGACACCCCCGGTATCCATAAGGCAAAGAATAAACTGGGACAATTTATGGTTAATGTGGCGGAAAAAACTCTCCGGGAAGTCGATATAGTTCTTTGGCTTGTAGAGCCAACTACCTTTATCGGGCAGGGAGAACGATATATAGCCGAGCAGTTGTCGAAGATAAAAACCCCGGTTATTTTGGTAATTAATAAGGTTGATACGGTAAATAAAACTGAAATACTGTCTGTTATCGATGCATATAAGGATATTTTGGATTTTGCGGAAATTGTTCCGGTTTCCGCCATAAAAGGGGACAATACCGATGAACTTCTTAACGTTTTGTTCAAGTATCTGCCTTACGGCCCTATATATTATGATGAAGATACCGTTACCGATCAGCCGGAAAGGCAAATCGTGGCGGAACTAATCCGGGAAAAAGCCCTTCATTTCCTTGATGAAGAAATACCTCACGGTATAGCCGTTAGCATAGAACAGATGGTGGAGCGTAAAAAAGAAGGAAATAATAAGGACATTATAGATATTCATGCGACTATTATATGTGAAAAAGACAGTCATAAGGGCATAATCATCGGTAAGGGCGGCTCAATGCTTAAAAAGATCGGAACCCATGCCAGAACTGAAATAGAAAATCTTCTTGATTGCCAGGTTAATCTTCAGCTTTGGGTAAAAGTTAAAAAGGACTGGAGAGACAGCGATTTTCTGCTGAAAAATTACGGCTTTACTGATATGGAATAACCCATAGTATGTTTTGATGATTTGTCAAGAGGGAATTTGAAAATTTTAGATGGTATATTCTAACCAGTTTAGATATGGTGCCAGATGGGAAACATAATAATATAAAATGAAAATTATTACTGACTTAATTCTATCCGGCATTTATGGAACATATCAAATTGGTTAGGGGGCTGGTTTATGAACAGATATTGGGAACGTTTTATAAAAACCGGGAGAATTGATGATTATCTTAATTACATTGCTTGCACAAGGGATGAAAATGTGGATGAGTATGATAAAGCCGTAAGCAGTAATGAAGAAGGTGGTTTTAGTGCCGGCGTCAACAGTCGTGACGGGGATGGTACTGTCAGCCATGCCGGTTGGTGAATACGATAAACGCATAGTTCTTTTGACTAAGGAACTTGGAAAAATATCTGCATTTGCCAAAGGCGCTAGGAAACCCAACAGCGCCTTATTGGCATGCAGCCAACCTTTTTCTTTCGGAGAGTTTTCCCTTTATGCTGGAAGATCATCATATACAGTAATATCAGCCGATATATCCAATTATTTTCCGGAACTGAGGGATGATATAAACAGTGTATACTACGGAATGTACTTTTGTGAATTTTCGGAGTATATTACAAAGGAAAACAACGATGAAAAGGAAATACTTAAACTTCTTTATCAGACTTTAAGGGCATTGGCAAAGAAAACCATAGATTTTCCCCTGATACGCCTGGTATTTGAATTTAAAATAATGGCATTAAGCGGAATGGCACCACAGGTATTTAAATGCGTAAAGTGTGAAAGGACAAGCGATAAATACAGGTTTTCTGCTGCATCCGGTGGTTTACTTTGCGAAAATTGTGCGGATTTTGATAAAAAGTCCCTCCGGTTAAATACATCGTCGGTTTATGCTTTACAGTACATAATATCAAAAGAAGTAGAGAAGCTTTATACTTTTAGGGTAAGCGGCGAGGTATTAAATGAGCTTACCGCATGTGCCAGGCAGTATCTCACCCATTATTTGGGACATGAGTTCAAGTCTGTTGAGCTTATCAACTCTTTACAAGACTGATATGGCAAATTATGCGATAAATTTGCACACAAAACAAAAAATCTTTTAAATTATCTGTTGAAATATTCTTCCTTTCAAGTTATAAATATTAGTTGAAATTATCTTCCTTAAAGGTTAAAATGATATAACTCAGTAAATTGCGGTGGAGGGAAATATATGAAAAAAGTTCTGCTTTATTTATTTATTCTGTTAAGTTTTGTACTTATGAACGGATGCAAAAAGGAAGAAATATTCCTTTCTGTTGATGACATTACTGCAAATACATTTTTGCTAAAAAGGGACGGCAGTTTATATGTTGCCATAATTGAAGATTTTGACAAAAATTATTATAATTTATCCGAGCTTAATGAATTTGTTGCAAAAGAGGTAAATGCCTATAATGAGAAAGCCGGAGGCAAGGAAATAAACATAGAAAAACTAGAATTAAAAAACGGTAGAGTCGTTATGATACTCGGATATTCAAAGATGGCACATTACAGTGCATTTAACAACATGCCTGCGGCATATTTCGGAGCAGACACTAAAGACGTGGCCCTGGAACTTCCATCGCAATATTTGGATGCAAAAAAGAATGAGGTGGTTGATAAAGATACTGCCTTGAAAAACGGGAAAAACAAGGTACTGGTACTTTACGAGCCATATGAAATCATTGTGGAAGGCGATATAAAGTACTACAGCGAGAACGCAACATTGGTTGACAAAAATAGAATCCGCAGTGCGGATGAGAATATGACTGTTGTAATATACAGGCCGTAAGATTGTACCGAAACCGTCAATTAAAATGTCTATTAATATGCAAATACTATAAGATATGTGAGGATGGAAAGTATGGAAAAAACGATGGACAAGATTGTAGCTTTAGCAAAAGCAAGGGGGTTCGTATATCCCGGTTCGGAGATATACGGAGGTTTGGCAAATACGTGGGATTATGGCAACCTGGGGGTAGAGCTTAAAAATAATGTTAAAAAAGCATGGTGGAAGAAGTTTATCCAGGAAAATCCCTACAATGTAGGTATAGACAGTGCCATACTTATGAATACCCAGACCTGGGTGGCTTCCGGCCATTTAAAGAGCTTTTCCGATCCCCTTATGGACTGCAAGGAATGTCATGAACGTTTCCGTGCGGACAAAATTATCGAAGATTATAATAAAGAACATGGCATTACCATAGAAGGCTCCGTTGACGCCTGGTCCCATGAAGAAATGATGAAATATATTAAAGACAATAATATTCCTTGCCCCACTTGCGGAAAACACAATTTTACTGAAATCCGTAAATTTAATCTGATGTTCAAAACTTATCAAGGGGTTACCGAGGACTCCAAAAACGAAGTTTATTTAAGGCCTGAAACGGCACAGGGTATATTCGTAAACTTCAAAAATGTGCAAAGAACCTCCCGTAAGAAGATACCTTTCGGTATCGGCCAAATCGGCAAATCATTCCGTAATGAAATCACTCCCGGAAACTTTATATTCCGTACAAGAGAGTTTGAGCAGATGGAGCTGGAATTCTTCTGTGAACCGGATACGGATTTGGAGTGGTTTGCATACTGGAAAAAATTCTGTATTGACTGGTTAAAAACTCTTGGCCTTAAGGATGAAGAGCTAAGGGTAAGGGACCATGATCCCGCTGAGCTGGCTTTCTATAGTAAAGCGACCACCGATATTGAGTTTTTATTCCCCTTCGGTTGGGGTGAGTTATGGGGCATAGCTGACAGAACAGACTATGACCTTTCTCAGCATCAGAACGTTTCCGGTGAAGATTTAAGCTACTTTGACGACGAAAAGAAGATTAAATATGTTCCTTATGTAATCGAGCCTTCAGTAGGTGTGGAACGCCTGACTTTGGCATTCTTATGTTCTGCCTACGACGAAGAAGAACTGGAAGACGGGGATGTACGGACCGTACTTCGTTTCCATCCGGCCCTGGCTCCGGTTAAAATCGGTGTGCTTCCTCTGTCCAAGAAACTTTCTGAGCCTGCAGAAAAGATTTATATGGAGTTATGTAAATATTACAACTGCGAGTATGATGACAGAGGCAATATCGGAAGACGTTATCGCAGACAGGACGAAATCGGAACACCTTTCTGTGTCACATATGATTTTGATTCGGAAACCGACGGATGTGTAACTGTCCGTGACCGTGATACCATGAAACAGGAAAGAGTTCCCATTGAAGGATTAAAAGCCTATTTTGAGGAAAGAATTAGTTTTTAAAAAAGTACTTTCCTTATTTGGGATAATTGTGTTATAATGCAATTTGGTGACTTAAAAATTGTAAAATTTTTTTAATTTTAAGGTATGCATCCGTGTTTTTACAAAAACGAAATATAAACACAGAACATACGGATTAACCACAAAATTAATTTTAGGAGGGCTAATGCAGTATGAAAAAATGGGTTTATATGTTTAAGGAAGGCAGCGCCGACATGAGAAACCTGCTCGGCGGCAAAGGTGCCAACTTGGCAGAAATGACCAACCTGGGGCTCCCCATTCCCCAAGGATTTACTGTTACGACCGAAGCTTGTACCGACTATTACAATAACGGTAGACAAATAAGAGATGAAATTAAGGACCAGATCTTCGATGCTTTAAAGCAGCTTGAAGAAATACAGGGCAAGAAATTTGGGGATCCTGAAAATCCCTTGCTTGTTTCTGTTCGTTCCGGTGCAAGAGTATCCATGCCGGGTATGATGGATACCATTCTTAACCTTGGCTTAAACGATGTCGTTGTTGAAGGTTTTGCAAAGAAGACCAACAATCCAAGATTCGCATATGACTCTTACAGAAGATTTATCCAGATGTTCTCCGATGTTGTTATGGAAGTTCCTAAGTCCAAGTTCGAGGAGATACTGGATGAGGCAAAGGAAAAGAAAGGCGTTAAGGCTGACAGTGACCTTGATGCAGAAGATTTGAAAGAAATCGTTGTTAAGTTCAAAGCATTATATAAAGCAGAAAAGAATGCAGACTTCCCTCAGGATCCGAAGGTGCAGCTGATGGAAGCCGTTAAGGCAGTATTCCGTTCATGGGATAACCCTCGTGCTATTTATTATAGAAGAATGAACGATATACCCGGCGACTGGGGTACAGCAGTTAACGTTCAAGCCATGGTATTCGGTAATATGGGCAACACATCCGGTACCGGTGTTGCATTTACCCGTAACCCGTCCACCGGTGAAGCTAAGATTTATGGTGAGTACCTGATCAATGCTCAGGGTGAAGACGTTGTTGCAGGTATCAGAACTCCTAGCCCTATCGATAAACTTGCTGAGGATATGCCTGAAGTATATGAGGAATTCATAAGAATAGCCAATCTCCTTGAGAATCACTATAAAGATATGCAGGATATGGAGTTTACTATTGAAGACAGAAAACTTTACTTCCTGCAGACCAGAAACGGTAAGAGAACAGCTCAGGCTGCATTAAAGATTGCCTGCGACCTGGTTGACGAAGGCAAGATTACCAAAGAAGAAGCAATCAAGAGAATTGATGCAAAATCCCTTGATCAGCTCCTGCATCCTAGATTTGACGATAAGGCCTTAAAAGAGGCAAAAGTTATCGGAAAAGGTCTTCCTGCATCACCCGGTGCTGCTGCAGGTAGAGTATACTTTACCGCTGAGGATGCAAAGAACCATCATGATATGGGTGAAAGAGTTATTCTTGTTCGTCTTGAGACATCACCTGAGGATATCGAAGGTATGCATGCATCCGAAGGTATCCTTACCGTTCGCGGCGGTATGACTTCTCACGCTGCGGTTGTTGCCCGTGGTATGGGAACCTGCTGTGTATCCGGTTGCGGTGATATTGTAATTAACGAAGAAGAAAAATACTTCACATTAGGCGGTTATACAATTAAAGAAGGAGATTACATCTCCCTTGACGGTTCTACCGGTAACATCTACCTTGGTGACATTCCTACCGTAGATGCTGAGATCAGCGGTAATTTCGAAAGAATTATGAAGTGGGCCGATGAGATCAGAACATTAAAGGTAAGAACCAATGCCGATAACCCTGTTGACGCAGCAAATGCTGTTAAATTCGGTGCTGAAGGTATCGGTTTGTGCCGCACAGAGCATATGTTCTTTGAGGCTGAGAGAATTCCTAAGATCAGAAAGATGATCTTAAGTAAGAGCAAGGAAGCAAGAGAAGCTGCTCTTAACGAACTGATTCCTTATCAGAAAGGCGACTTTAAGGCGATTTACGAAGTTATGGAGGGAAGACCTGTTACCATCCGTTTCTTAGATCCGCCGTTGCATGAGTTCCTTCCTACAGATGAAGGCGATATCGCAGCATTAGCAAAAGATATGGGCCTTACTGTAGAGGAAGTAAAAGAAACTTGTGCTGCACTTCATGAGTTCAACCCGATGATGGGTCACAGAGGATGCCGTCTTGCGGTTACTTATCCTGAAATCGCAAGAATGCAGACCAGAGCCGTTATGGAAGCAGCTATCGAAGTTAAAAAAGAAAAGGGTTATGATATCGTTCCTGAAATCATGATTCCTTTGGTAGGAGACAAGAAAGAGCTTGCATTTGTTAAGCAGGTAGTAGTTGAAACCGCAGAAGAAGTTAAGAAGGAAATGGGTTCCGATATCGAGTACCATGTAGGAACAATGATTGAAATTCCTCGTGCTGCACTTCTTGCCGATGAGATTGCAGAGGAAGCTGAATTCTTCTCCTTCGGTACCAACGACCTGACACAGATGACATTCGGTTTCTCCCGTGACGATGCCGGCAAGTTCCTTGAGGACTACTACAAGAATAAGATTTATGAATTTGATCCGTTTGCAAGACTTGACCAGAACGGTGTAGGTCAGCTTGTTAAGATGGCTGCAGAAAAAGGCCGTGCTACAAGACCTGATCTTAAGCTCGGTATCTGTGGTGAGCATGGCGGTGATCCTTCAACCATCGAGTTCTGCCATAAGGTAGGTCTGAACTATGTATCCTGCTCACCGTTCAGAGTTCCTATCGCAAGACTGGCTGCCGCTCAGGCTGCATTAAACAATAAATAAGATCTAAATTGCTTTGTGATATATAGTCTTTACTGAAAATAAATCAGAAGCCCTTATATCGGCTGCATAAGCCGGTATAGGGGCTTTAGAACATATTAGGATAACAACTATATTATCTATAAAAAATTATCTTTAAAAACGCTAATGAAGAATGAATGGAAATACCTAATATATTTTTTATATTTGCTTTATTGATAAACAAGACTATAATAAGTAGAATTTAAGTATAAAATATTATAGGAAAAGCAAAGGAAGGATGTTTTATGAGTAATAAAAACGTTATTATTGAAAAAACCAATGAACTTTTAAACACCCATTGCTATGAAGGCTTAAGAAATGCGGCAAAAGAATGGCTTGAATCATTAGGAACAGATAAAGAAAAAGAAGCCGGCAAAAAGTATGTGGATATGTTGCAAGAATCCATAGTAGACATTGATGCTGTTATAAATCTGTTTTCAAGCGATTTCGGTATTGAAAAATTTGGACGTGAAAAAGCAGAAGAGATAGCTAATCATGCAAAAGAGGTTAAAGCAAAGGGAGCAAAATGGTGCGATTGCCCGGCTTGTACTGCCGCTTTGGAAGTATTGAAATTTAAGGAAGATTTGCTGGCTTAAAATTTGTTATTTTATTGTTTATGTTGGTATAACTGCTGTGTTTATAAAAAAAAACGGCTGTGATTTGTGGATTATAATCGATTAAAAGATATTCGATTATAGCTCACAAATCACAGCCGCTTTATTTCTTAACCGGGCCGGTTGATTCCCTGGCAATGAATTTTGCCCTTAGTAAAAGTTTGCTGATTGAAACACCGTTTACCAGACCGTCTAATAGTAAAAATGCACTTTTTCCCAAATCCCTTCGGTCCTGCCTTATAGTAGTTAAGGACGGGGATAACTGTGAGGCAATAGGAAGATCGTCAAAACCGATAACACTAACATCATGAGGAATTTTTACACCGAGCCTTGTCAGTTCGGCAATTACACCGGTAGCTATAAGGTCACTGGCACACATTATGGCGGTAGCGCCATGTTCTAAAAATTCGGGAACATGATCTTTGGCACAGTCGGGTACATAGTAACCGTACCTTATAAGATTTTCATCGGGTTCTAGGCCGTATTTAATCATACTGTTTATAAATGCCTGTCTGCGCTGTTCAGATACCATGGAATTCTTTGTACCGTTTAAAAAGGCAATTCTTTTATGTCCAAGATTGTTTAAGTGATTTACAGCCTGGTCAATTCCTTCAAAACTGTCCGTTCCTACATATCCGACGTGGGGGTTATGTTCTATATAATTATCGAGCAGTACGGTAGGGATTGTTGTTTTATTTAGTTGCTTTACCCAATCATCATGTAAGGTAAAACCTAATAAAAATGCACCGCTGTAGCCGTTTCTTAACATATATGTATCATATTTTTCTTCCGTTTGCATATTCAGATTCGTCGGGACAACCGTTACATCCCATTTCCTTCTGGCGGCAGATAATTTAAAGCCGACTATTATCTCATAACCAAATTGCTCAATGTTTTCGTAGCCCATATTTTCGATAAATATACAAACTTTTTTTGAATCCTGGTTTTTCATTTTCTTAGAGGTATAACCCATCTCAATTGCCGTATCCAAAACCAACTGCCTCATTTCATCACTAATATCACTGGCATTATTAAGCCCCTTGGATACGGTGCTTACGGATATCCCTAATTTATTTGCTATATCTTTAATTGTAACCATGGATTAACCTCCTGATTTTTTTATAAAGTATAAACCTTATTTTTTTCAAATGCAATATTTCACTTTTATAGAACACTAATAGAAAAATAAATATATTATTTTTTCTATTAACAGAGGTTTATAACGAAAATTTACGAAAATTATATAAAAATTATAAAACTTATTAAATATAAAATCAAGTATAGAATTATATAAATATAAGAGTGAAAAATAAATAATATATATAAAATAAACAATAATTTAAGTTATTATTCGGGTAAAATATAAAATTTACATAAATCAATTGACAAAAAGGAAAGCAAATGCTATTATAATAATAGTTTCGAAAAATTGCGAAAATATTTATCATATTATTAATTAGTTAATGAAGATTTATTGGAGATTTATTAAAAATGCTTTGGAGTACGCCTGGAAATTGGGAGGATAGTATATATGGATAGCGGATTTAAGGCAAATGTGAAGTTAATTCTAGATCTGGATTATGGAAAGACAATAAATAAGGCCGATAAGATTGAATTATATAATGCCGTATCAAAGGCGGCAATGAAAACTTTGGGTAAAGACTGGGGATTGAATACGGATAAAAAGAAGGTCAGTTATCTCTCAATGGAATTTCTCATCGGCCGTATGATATACAACAATTTATACAACTTAGGCTTGCTGGACCAATTTAAGGAGTTAATGAATGAGAATAATATAGACATTAATATATTTGAAGATATTGAAGATGCGGCATTGGGTAACGGCGGTCTGGGAAGACTGGCTGCGTGTTTTCTTGATTCAGCAGCAACACTGGGATATGTATTAAACGGTTATGGTATCAGGTATAAATACGGCTTATTTAAGCAGGAGTTTGAAAACGGCTTTCAAAAGGAACTTCCCGATGACTGGCAAAGTTTCGGTGATCCGTGGTCTGTAAGAAGAGAAGAAGAAAAGGTACGGATTGAATTTAAGGACCAGTCCGTATATGCAGTACCATATGACATGCCGGTAATAGGATACGGAGGAAAAACTGTCAATACCCTGAGATTGTGGCAGGCGGAAGCCACAAAACCTTTTGATTTTGAGCTGTTTAATAATCAGCAATATACGGAAGCTGCAAAAAATAAAAATGAAGCTGAAGCAATATCAAGCCTTTTATATCCCAATGACAGTACCGAAGAGGGTAAAAAATTAAGAATTAAGCAGGAGTATTTCTTTACCAGCGCCACAATGCAGGATGTAATAAGAAGATTTAAGGAAAAACATGGTACGGCATTTTGCAATATTCCAAAGGAATATGCTTTCCAGTTGAACGATACCCATCCAGTTTTTGCTATACCGGAGTTTATAAGGCTGTTAGTTGAAAAGGAAGGCGTATCTTTTGAAGATGCATTTCGTATCGCCAAAAAAACTTTTGCTTATACGAATCATACTATTATGGCGGAAGCTTTAGAAAAATGGAATGTTTCATTAATACAGTCCGTTATTCCTCATATCTATGAATATATTGTTCTGATAAACAAGGAACTGGTAAAAGAACTCAATGAGGCGGGTATATCTGACGCAGAAAAGAAAAAATATCTGATTATAGAAGATGATACCGTCCATATGGCACGGCTGGCCATATATGTAAGTCATTCGGTCAACGGTGTTGCAGAATTACATACTGAAATTCTTAAGAGCAGGGAATTGAAGGAATGGTGTCAGCTATATCCGGAACGTTTTAATAATAAAACCAACGGTATCAGCCAGAGAAGATGGCTGGCTCTTTCAAACAAGGAACTGTCTGACTTTATTACAGATAAAATTGGTGATGCCTGGATTACCGACCTTGACCAGTTAAAGAGGTTGGAGATGTTTGCTTTTGAAACAGATGTGATAAAAGAATTTGAAAAAATCAAGCAGGTTAAGAAAAGGCAGCTGGCAGATTATATTTTAAAACATGAGGGGGTTAAGATAGATCCTGACTTTATATTTGATATCCAGGTAAAAAGGCTTCATGAATATAAAAGGCAGCTTTTAAATGCATTTTCTGTTCTGGATATTTATTTCGGATTAAAAGAAGGAAGAATCAAAGACTTTTATCCTACGGTATTTATTTTCGGGGGAAAGGCTGCCCCGGGTTATTACAGAGCCAAAGCCATTATTAAATACATTAATGAAATAGCCGGGATGATAGCGGCAGACCCCGAGGTAAGAGATAGACTTAAAGTGGTATTTGTATCAAACTATAATGTTTCCTATGCCGAAAAGATAATACCGGCAGCAGATGTTTCAGAGCAGATTTCCACAGCAGGAACGGAAGCATCCGGAACCGGCAATATGAAATTTATGCTTAACGGGGCGGTTACGCTTGGTACTTTCGACGGGGCTAATATAGAAATTGTCGGGCAGGCCGGTATGGAAAACAACTACATCTTCGGTGCAAGAGTGGAAGACATCGAGAAGATAAAGGATACATATGACCCGCTTGGCATATATCAAAATAACCCTAGAATTAAGAGAGTAGTGGACACTTTAATTGACAATACCTTTGACGATAACGGGACAGGTATTTTTAAAGAACTTTATGATTCGCTACTTAAAGGGGCAAGCTGGCATAAGCCGGATCAGTATTATCTGTTACTTGATTTTATGTCCTACTGTGAAACGAAGATGCAAGTAAACACTGACTACAAAGACCGGCTGTCATTCAGGAAGAAATGCTTTATTAATATGGTTAATGCCGGAAAGTTTTCCAGCGACAGAACTATAAGAGATTATTTTAATGAAATATGGAATTAATTAATTTTAAATATAAAGGAGAGGTGGAGGAAATGAAGATAAGCAAAAAACTTATAATTCTACTTATGATTACAGTTATGGTAATTACCGCTTTTGGGGCATGCGGTAAGAAAGAAGCAGAAAATACTTCTGTAGATAACAAACAGGCAAATTCTTCGGCAGAAAATAAGACTGAGGAGAAAAAAGAAGACAAAGCTGAAGAAAAAGAACCGGAAGATATCACCTTAAAGGTTTGGGGACCCCAGGAAGAACAGGAACTTCTTAAGCAAATGACAGAAGCCTTTGCCAAGGCTCATCCGGAGTATAATATCACATTTGAATACGGCGTAGTATCCGAAGGGGATGCCGCAACAGAATTAACCAAAGACCCGGAGGCTGCTGCTGACGTGTTTGCATTTGCATCAGACCAGACGGCAAGGCTCGTTGAAGCAGGTCTTCTGTATCCGATTACATATAATGTGGATGCTGTAAAGGCTGTCAATTCCGAAGCATCCATACAGTCTGCAACTATAGACGGCCAATTATATGCATATCCGTTTACACCCAATTCATGGTTTATGTACTATGACAAGAGCAAATTTACCGAAGAAGAAGTAAAATCTCTTGAAACAATGATGGCTAAGGATCTCGGCGAAGGAGTAAAGAATTTCTCGGTAGATATCAATAACGGCTGGTACCTGTCGGCATTTTATTTTGCTGCCGGTTGTACCTTGTTCGGTGAAGACGGAAGAGATCCCAATACCGTAACTTTTAATAACGAAGCCGGTGTGGAAGTTACGAAATATTTAATTGATTTGGTATCTAATCCCAAGTTCCTGGAAGAAGATCAGGGTAATATGATAAATGCTTTTGAAAACGGTACTTTAGGAGCAGCTTGTTCCGGTACATGGAACGCACAAAGCATTAAAGATGCTCTCGGAGAAAACTATGCGGCAACTAAGCTTCCTACTATAAAAATAAACGGTCAGGACCTGCAATTAAGAAACTTTGCCGATTTTAAGCTGATAGGTGTTAACTCGCAGACCAAGCATCCTTTGGCTGCTATGCAGCTTGCCGAGTTTTTGGCAAATGAGGAAAATCAGAAACTACGTTTTGAAGTAAGAAGTATTGCTCCTACCAATATTAATCTTGCCAGTGATCCAGAAGTGCTTAAAAATCCTGCAGTGGCTGCCTTAAGCCTTCAGACAACATTCTCTACAGTTCAGTCATCAATCCCTCAGATGGGCAATTACTGGGCTCCTGCAGAAGCCTTCGGTAACGAACTTATAAACGGAACTATTACAAAAGATAATGTCAAAGAAAAACTGGACAGTTTTGTAGCAAGCATTTTATCTACTCTTAATTAAAATTTTGATTGTCGCATTATAACCTTATGTAATTTAATTAAGTATTCTCCATTTGTATACAAGTACCGATTTAATCGGTACTTGTATACACTTTCAATTGAGCAAAATAATCAGATAAGCTTTTAAAAGCAATTATTTATTGATATTTGCAAATTCTAAGTGCCGGAGAGATTAGTGTAGGAGAGTATATCATTATGGCAAAAATTAAAGAAAAAAATGAAAGATATTCAATTATAAGTGCTTTTTTAAGAGGGGATTTTCTCACCAAATTATCTTTTCTTATCATGGGAGCATCCAACCTTTTCAGAGGGCAAATAATTAAAGGATTGCTGTTTCTCTTTACTGAGCTTGCTTATATATATTATTTAACCTCTGCCGGGATATCTGCCTTAAGGGGGCTTCGGACTCTTGGAACAAAAGAGCAGAGTATGGTCTTTGATGAAAGTCAGGGGATTTTTGTAGTTCAAAAGGGCGACAATTCCATGCTCATGCTTCTTGCCGGTGTAGTGGCTATAGCTGTAACCATGCTCTTTTTGGTTATATGGAAAGCCAATATTAATGCGGCATATGAGGCGCAAAATTTAAAACAGCAAGGCAAAAAACTGCCGACTTTTGCTATGGATGTGGCATCCTATTTTGATAAGAAGCTGTACAGAACTCTGATGTCATTTCCCCTTATAGGAATTTTACTTTTCAATATATTACCTTTAATGTTCATGATATTAATAGGATTTACCAATTTTGACCATGAGCATCAGCCCCCGGGCAAACTCTTTACATGGGTTGGACTGGATAATTTTAAGGCTCTTCTTTTAACAGGAGAAAAAATAGGAAAAACTTTTTGGGGTGTATTGGGCTGGACTCTTATCTGGGCGGTACTGGCCACATTCCTAAACTACATAGGTGGGATATTGCTTGCATTGCTTATAAATAGAGAAGGTACCAAACTCAAAGGTTTTTGGAGAACCATATTTGTCACATCTATAGCCATTCCTCAGTTTGTTTCCTTACTTGTTATACGGATAATGCTAAATGATAACGGAGCCATGAACAGTCTGCTACAGGACCTGGGTATTATCAGCCGGGACAAATTTTTGCCTTTTTTGTCAGACCCGACTTGGGCCAGATTTACCGTTGTTATAGTAAATCTGTGGATAGGTATTCCTTATACGATGCTGATTGTTACAGGAATACTGCAAAATATTCCGAAAGAACTGTATGAATCGGCAAAGGTTGACGGTGCCAATGCCTTTGTAACATTTATCAAAATTACAATGCCTTATGTGTTGTTTGTTACATCACCATATTTGATTACTCAGTTTATAGGAAATATAAATAACTTTAATGTCATATACTTCCTAACTGCAGGTGGACCTTTAAGCTTAGATTATTATCAGGCAGGAAAAACAGATTTACTGGTTACATGGCTGTATAGGCTGACAACCGGTTCCGTTAAGGATTATTCCTATGCATCTGCCATAGGTATTATGGTATTCATATTATCGGCAACATTCTCATTAATATCATATAGGTTTACCGCGTCATACAAGAGAGAGGAGGATTTTCAGCAATGAGCAGGTACCGCAGAATGAGTTTTAATAAGTTTGTCAGGAATGTTTTTGCTCATATTTTGCTTTTTGTACTGTCAGTAATATGGTTGTTTCCAGTATTTTGGATTGTTTTAACCTCCTTTCGCGGTGAAAAAGGGTCATTTGTTCCGTATTTTTGGCCTAAATCTTTCACTATTAATAACTATGTTCAGTTGTTTACCGATACTCAGCAGTTTTATTATGCAAAGTGGTTTATGAATACCTTAATAGTAGCTGTATTTTCATGTTTATTGTCGACGTTGTATGTTCTGGGAATATCTTATGCCCTGTCAAGAATGCGATTTAAGATGAGAAAACCTTTTATGAATGTAGCCCTGATACTCGGAATGTTTCCGGGGTTTATGTCGATGATAGCAGTTTACTATATTTTAAAGGGGCTCAATATGACCCAGTCGCTTCTAGCTTTAATACTGGTTTACTCTGCCGGAGCAGGCTTAAACTTCTATATTGCCAAAGGTTTTTTTGATACCATTCCAAAAGCTATAGATGAAGCGGCAGTCATTGACGGAGCTTCCAGGTGGAAGGTATTTACCAAAATTACAATACCTTTATCAAGACCGATAATTATATATACGGTTTTAACTTCTTTTTTGGCTCCCTGGACTGATTACATTTTTGTAAGTGTCATAATGGGTGATAATTACGATAAATATACGATAGCTCTCGGATTATACAAAATGCTGGAAAAAGAATTTATAACTACCTGGTATAACAGATTTGCTGCAGGTGCGGTTATAGTATCTATTCCGATTTCAATATTATTTATTATCATGCAAAGATACTACGCTGAGGGTGCAAGCGGTGCAATAAAAGGATAAGGCGTGAGTTTGGCTATGAAGTATCTTAAAATTTTTGGGGTGGTACTTATTTTTGCTTTTGTACTGACCGGATGCGGTCAAGTTAAGTCTGTAAATATGAAAAACCATACGGAGACTGCGACATCGGAGAAATCGGATCAGCCGGACTTTGAGCAATTAATGATATCAACAGACGGTAAAGACAGCGGTAATTATAATGATATACCGGAATATAAATACCGGCGCAAGGTAAATATCATCGATGATAATTACCGTACATATTATGAGGTGTTTTTGTATTCATTTTATGACAGTAACGGGGACGGAATAGGCGATATCAACGGTTTGATAGAAAAACTGGATTATATAAACGACGGAAATTACGACAGTGATTACAGTCTGGGCTTTAACGGTATATGGCTGATGCCTGTAATGCCGGCAAGGTCTTATCATAAGTATGATGTTTTAGACTATTATGATATTGATCCCCAATACGGGACTATCGATGATTTTAAAAGACTTGTTGAAGAGTGCAATAAAAGGGGAATAAAACTTATTATTGATCTTGTTATTAATCACACCTCGAATCAGCATCCCTGGTTTTTATCGGCGCTTAAAAGTCTTGGGATTGAACCTTGCGGAAAAGAAATCTGCACTTATGAGGATTTATGCAGAGAACACAATCCTTATGTAAGCTATTACAATTTTACAGAAGGAAAGCCGGACAGGGGGAACTACTGCCATACCGGAATAGGGGACTGGTATTATGAAGCTGTATTCAGCCCGGATATGCCCGATTTAAATCTTGATAATATGGATTTAAGAGGGGATATAGAAGATATTATGAAATATTGGCTGGAGCTCGGTGTTGGGGGATTTAGGCTGGATGCGGCCCTTCATTATTTTTCAGACAATACCGAAAAGAACTGTGAGGTTCTGGCATGGCTGAATGACTTTGTAAAAAATTATAATGAGAAAAACTATTTGGTGGCCGAAGTCTGGACGAATTTTGGTACTTACTCGAAATACTATTTAAGCAATATAGACAGTGTATTTAACTTTGCTTTTGCCACCGAAAGCGGAGTAATTGCAAAAACACTGAATAATAAAGGCAGCACTTATTCGGCCAAGGCCTTCGGAGAGGCCATGATACAAGTGCAGGACGAATTGAAAAAGTATTCCGATACGGCTATAGATGCCCCGTTTTTTACAAATCATGATACTGCCAGGGCAGCCGGGTATTTTGCAAGAAATTCCGAAAAAATAAAAATGGCCGGCGGTATGAATCTTATGATGAGCGGGAATGTGTTTGTTTATTACGGTGAGGAACTGGGCATGAGCGGATCCGGAAGAGATGAAAATAAGAGAGCTCCGATGTACTGGTCAGACACCTACAGGGAAGGTATGACAAAAGGGCCTGAAAATATGGACAACTTAGAGCATAGTTTCGGTTCTGTCGAAATCCAGATGAAAGATCCGCTGTCTATCTATAATTATTACAAAAGAGCAATCCGGCTGAGAAATGAAAATCCTGAAATTGCAAGGGGAGTAATAACATATATGACGGATATAACAGACCGGGATATCTGTGCCATAGCTAAAACTTATCAGAACAGTACGATTTATATGCTTTATAATATTTCGGATGAGAAAAAAGTAATTACTGTAAAAAAATCAACCTATCCGTATGAGGAAATCAGGGGATACTTAAGTGCAAACGGAGAGGAAGTAAAACTGGATGGGGAAACAGTAACTTTGCCTCCGTATTCAATTGTGATTTTAAAATAAAGTAAAGTTGCAAATCTGTTTTTGCTACAGAGTTTATACGGTAAATGTCAGACTTATTATAATTATGATTTATATATTGACATTCTAATATAAACCGGAAAGTAAATAATTAAATCTGTTACAAATTATTGTACGAGAAGATAATTGCAGGCAGTAAAGAACCGACATAATAATACATAAAGGAAGTGAGCAAACATGCGAGCCAGCGGCATACTATTACCTGTTGCCAGTTTGCCTTCAAAATATGGAATAGGTGCCTTTTCAAAAAGTGCATATAAATTTATTGATCAGTTAAGAATGGCCGGTCAGAAATATTGGCAAATCCTGCCCATTGGACCTACCGGTTTTGGAGATTCTCCATATCAGTTATTTTCGACTTTTGCCGGAAATCCTTACTTTATTGATTTGGAAAAATTGACAGAAGAAGGCTTGTTAACCACGGAAGAATGCGAAGAATGTGATTTTGGAGATGATCCGAGGTATATAGATTACGGTAAATTATATAAATACCGATTTGCTCTTTTAAAAAAAGCTTATCAAAGAAGTAACATAGGCAAAATCAGGAAGTTTCATGAATTTGCTTCGGAAAATGCCTATTGGCTTGATGATTATGCCTTATATATGGCAATAAAAGACCATTTTGGCGGAAAGAGCTTCATAGAATGGGAAGAGGATATCAGATTAAGAAAGCCGGAAGGCTTAAAAAAATACAAGGAAAAGCTAAAAGACGATATTGAATATCACAAATTTATTCAATTTTTATTCAGCAGTCAATGGAGCAGTTTAAAAACATATGCCAACAATAACGGAATAAAGATTATTGGAGATATTCCGATATATGTGGCATTTGACAGCGCGGATACATGGGCCAATCCCGAACTGTTTCAACTGGACGAAGATTGCAACCCTATAGCCGTAGCCGGCTGTCCTCCGGATGCATTTGCACCTACAGGACAGTTATGGGGAAATCCCTTGTATAATTGGGGATATCATAAGAAAACCGGATATGAATGGTGGATAAAAAGGATAGCTTACAGTTTTAAACTGTATGATGTGGTAAGAATAGATCATTTTAAGGGTTTTGATGAATATTATTCTATACCGTTCGGCGAGAAAACGGCAGTGAACGGGCACTGGGAAAAGGGACCGGGATATGACTTTTTTGAAGCGTTAGAAAGACAGCTGGGGAAATTAAATATTATAGCAGAAGATTTAGGTTTCATTACGGAAAGTACAAGAAAACTTCTTGAGAAAACCCGGTATCCCGGTATGAAAGTTCTTGAATTTGCCTTTGATTCCAGGGAAGAAAGCGACTACCTGCCTCATAATTATGACAGAAACTGTGTGGTATATACAGGAACTCATGATAACGATACAATTAAGGGATGGTTTAACAGCATTCCTCAGGAAGACAGGAATTTTGCATTGAGATACCTGAACAACGACGGTAAAGATTCGGACAATATCCATTGGGAGTTTATACGGCTGGCCATGCAGAGTGTGGCTGATATTTGCATAATACCGATACAGGACTACCTGGGACTTGGAAGCGAAGGCCGGATCAATATCCCTTCCACCGTAGGTTCAAACTGGAGGTGGAGGCTTTTGGAAGGGGAAATAACGGATGAATTGCTGATGAAAATAAAAGAAATTACTTTTCTTTATGGGAGAGGGTAAGGACGTAAAATTACTGATACATTATAATTGACGGAAATCCAGAAAAAATTAATGAAATGCTCATGAGAAAAGTTATGTCTTATCAGATATTATTAATGGCATAATAAATATTGATATCAGCCGTTATTAAAGAGTGTTTTAAGAAGAATAATCAAAAATATAAGTAAAATAATGCTCTGTGTCAGGTGTGATTATAAAACATTAAAACATGAAATAACCGGATACAGAGCATATTTATATAATGATTTGTGGCGTAAATTTTTTTATTTTTTAGATATTAATAAAGTAGCATATATATGATTCTGCTATTTAAACACACTTATAAGGCATTTTTATTTGCTAATTTTTTAAATAATTCGTTTTTTTGAATATTATCAAGTAATCCTTGTTCCTTAATTTCTCCATTTTCCATTAAAACGCACCAAGGATCTAATATTTCTAAATTTTCTATTCTGTGAGTTACTAAAATTAATATTTTATCTTTTGATAAATTTTTTATGATTTCAAAAATTTCTCGTTCTATAATTGGATCAAGAAAAGATGTAGGTTCATCCATTATAATAATATCTGCATCCTTAAAGAAAGCTCTTGCTAATGCTACTCTTTGCCATTGACCTTTTGAAAGTTCTTCACCTCCAAACCATTTTCCCATTTGGGTATCAATGCCATACATGAATTTTCTAATTATTTCAGAAAGACCTACAAATTTTAAAGACTTTATAATTTTTATATCATTATTAATTGAATCAAGATCCGAAAAAGCAATATTTTCTCTTAGAGATAACTCATATTTATTAAAATCCTGAAATATAACGGCTATTTTTTTTCTATACTCGGATATATTTATATCTCTAAGATTATATTGGTTTATAAAGATATCTCCAGTATAATTATCATATAAGCTAGCTAATATTTTTATTAAAGTAGTTTTTCCTGAACCATTAACACCTATGATTGCAATCGGATGTTCTTTGTTTATTGATAAATTTATTTTTTTAAGTATTTGCATATCATCTGTATAAGCAAATTCAAGGTTTTTTATATATATTCTATCTATAGTATTGTTTATGATTAAATTACCATTACTATTATCGACTTTCTTATCAATAAAATCAAAATAATTATCTACATATAATTTATCTTTATAAAATGATGTAATAACTGAAAGTACTGCTTGTATTCTTGCTTCAACTAAGTTGATTGAATTTATAAATCCCATAATGTTTCCGATAAGCCCTTGATTATTGATGATTTGTGCTATAATTGTAGATATTATAATCATATTTACAAAGATCTTTAATATTGATAAAGATAAATTATATATAGTATATTTATTAATTACCTTTTCACTTGCAGATTTTAAAACTTTACTATGATATTTAAATTTATCTGTCAAATACTTACTGGCATTGAAACATATTATTTCTTTTATTGCTAAATTATTTGTTAGCAGGTAATTAATATAATTCTTTTGTCTGGAATGTTCAATGTTGGATTTCTCTATATTATAAGCATATTTTCCTATTCTTATGTTTATGATTGTAGAAAGAATTGGTATAACAACAACTATAAATAATAAAACTTTATTAATGTGCAGGACAATAGTACTGACAGCCAAAATTGAAATTATACTATTTACAAATTGTAAAATGCTAAAATAAATATTGATTATTTTATTTTTACCTAGTTCATTTGCTCTGCAAATTGAATCATATACTTTTTCATTTTCGAAATCTTTAAGAGGTAATTTACTGCATTTAATTATAAATTCATTGTCTAAATAATAATTAGTATTATTAATTATTTTTTGCATGGAAAAAGATTCAATCTGATTAATTATTACTATACCAATATTTATCATCAAGAACTCGATAAGAGCATGCCTAATATCTCCACTTGATTTAAGTGCAATTTGAATACTATTAATGAGTTTTTGTAATGAATATATACTTATTCCTGCTAAACATCCAGAAATAATAGTTGATAATATACTTAAAATAAATAAGATATGAGAGCTGTCATATACAATTCTTAAAGATCTAATAATAGATTTCTTCATGTTTATATCCGACTCCTATTTGTACAATCGATACATTTTTATCGAAATGTACCAATAAAAGAAAATTTGAAAAATTCCTGCCGGTATCATTAAATATGGCAACCATACAGCAAAACCGGCAATATTAACAAATCTGTATGAAAAAATATTATAAAATATTTGACTAATTCCTGCAGGAAATAACGACACTAATAAGTTCATAAATTTGCCCTGAGGTCTTATAAAAATCTCCATAATCATATATATTAAAAACATTCCTACTGAAATTATTATTGACGTACCACTTTTCTTTGAAATAGAAGAAATAAGAAGACTAAGAAATCCTATTGCGATTACCCCAATATAACCTCCTGTTACTTCTAATAGCATAGCTTTTCCCAACGTATAATTGGCAGGAGAAAATGGGGTATTAACCTGTAAACTTGTTTGAAGTCCTTTTCCGCCTAATGAAACATAAATTGAAATTAAGTAGATTGATATAGGAATAATATAAAGTAATGTATTTAAGATAAACAAAGAAAGGGATCTTGCTAACGGAAACTTTCTTTCTCCCTCTATTGTAATTGATATAATATCTTTAGTACCATTTTCAACGGTTTCTGAAAATGCCGTAGAAGAAACTATAATAACCATAACGGTTATTAAAATTATAAGCATAGTCAGCCATTCGATTGAATCGCCCCAATTATCATAGTTCTCATAATAAACAAATGGCTTTTTTATTTTGTCTTCCATATCTGCAATTTTCCTGCCAATTTTTTTGTCACTTAGTGCATCTATATATTTTTGGATCATTTTTTTTCTTAATGAATAATATTGGTCGGCATATTCAGTAGGCGGAATATGGGAGTTCCAAGGAATAATGATCATATCTCCTTTGGGAGGGAAGGTAAGTCCTTGCATAATACCTAATAAAGGAGTAGCTTCAAAAAGTTCGCAGGTATATATTAATTTTTCCTTAATAAAGTCATAATGATTGATATATATTTCTCGGGCTTTCTGAAGTTTTTCTACAGTAACTTCCCCTTCAAATGCCCGATTATATTCTGCAGTCAATTTAATTGCTTCTTTTCCTTTAATTATTTCTACGTCACCGGTTTCTGTTATCTTATCAGCCATAATTCCCCTTAAGAAGAAATAGCCGGTTAAAGAGCCTGCTACAACAGCAAGAATTAAAATAATGAAGTTAATTTTTTTCTTAAAAAAATAGCATAATTCCAATTTAAATATTTTTATAAATTTCATTGCTGCCTCCACATTTTCCAAAGATAATAATCATTTAAATTTGGAATTGCACTTACTGATGTATCACTCAATTTGATACTGCTAATATATCTGAGCTGATTTTCCATTGGATCTTCGCCTTTATAATTAGTGATAATGCCACCATAATTCTCAACTAGTTTTCTTAAACTTAATATTTTATCTTCCCTGTCCTTGCATTCCCAGACCATTCCCTGTATTTCGTTCAGTTGGTCTTTATATTTTCCGTTTGATATTACGTTACCTTTTTTTAAAAGTATCAGATCGCTTGCAATATACTCTATATCGGAAACAATATGTGTTGATATAATAACAGTGTTTTTCTCGCTGTAACGTGATACAAAATCCCGAAAATTTCTTCTTTCAGTAATATCTAATCCGGCAGTGGGCTCATCTAAAATTACAAAGCTTGGTTGATTTATAAAAGCTTGTGCGATACCGAGCCGCCGCAATGTTCCGCCTGAAAGATTCTTTATTTTTTTATTGATATGATCATTTAAATTTAAAATATTGACCAGCCAATCAATATTTTCGTTTATTTGATTCATAGACAGGCCTTTATACATTCCTACATAAGTAAGATATTCATAACATCTCATATCTTCCGGGGCTTTAAAATTTTGCGGCATATACCCCAAAGCCTGATGGAATTCTTTGTTTCTTTTTACTGAAGCATTATTAAAAATAACTTCTCCGTTTGTTGGCTTTTGCCTGCCCGTAATTATTCGGATTAATGAGCTTTTTCCTGCACCATTTTCACCCAGTAAACCGTATAATCCTTTACTTATTGTTAAATTAATATTATTCAAAGCCTTTATTTTCCCGTAATTCATGGATATGTTATTTATATACATTACATTCATTTATTTCCTCCGGATATACTTTGTAAAAGAGTTCATGAGTTAAATGTTTGCTCATGAACTCTTTTTCCTTACATAATAACATAATTACGTTACTCAATTGAGCCAGACTTTCTAATTGTCCAAAAAGCTGCTTGAGAATTACCTGCGCTGTATGTAGTTGATGAACATGAACAGCCACATTTGAAACAACTGTCATCGCCCCTTGTAGTAACAAAAGCTGTCTCGGTAGAACACATACAAGCCATAGGAAGAATTTCATTTCCTTCAAACAAGCTGCTTGCAGGGGTTCTGCCTAAAGGGTTAATTAGTTTCATTTTTACACCTCCTTCATAATATAAATTTATTGCTTTATGTTTAAACATTTATGTAAAAACATAATCATTTAATCCTTCAATTATTTTTGGATTATTTTCAAGTAACTCATGGTAAAGTGATAAGTTTTTTTCAATATAAATTCTGTTCATTATACAATGGCTGTGCCTATAGCTAATATGAATTCCATTTTTATCATAGCAGTTCATATAACACATTCCGCACAAATGTATTGCCCAGCAGTCTTTGCAATATTTTAGTGCCTCATTACAATAGTCGTTAACATAATGTTTTTTTATTTTTTCTATATCTAAACCGGAATAAACATCTCCTATAGATGGGGCTTCCCCTAATTTTTCGCAAATAAGATATTCGCCTTTAGCTGTTACATAAACTCGTCTGGCACCGGGAACACAACAACCATTCATATAATAAAATTTCATTGGATGATGAAAGAGATGCCTTTTGTGGATCAACGCCAAATCTTTTATTATGTTATCTTTTGCTATATTTCTAAATGCAAATTCACTTTTATTGATATCACTAGTTGCCCATTCATACAAAGGATCAAAATATCCTTTAATTTTTTTGCTATTTTCCATGATTTCTTTTTCAATTTCACTATCAACACCCATATAATCCATTTCTCTTTCTCCACTTGAAACAAACGATGATGTGAATATCACATTCTCAGGCAACCATTCCAAACTCGAGAAGAAGTTATCAATTTTTTCAAGTGTGCTAATATCGTGCTCTGGTAATACACAGTTGATTCCAAATGTTATAGAATTTTCATGTCTGCACATATCAACAAGCAATTTTAAGCCGGCTATTGCATCTTTAAATGTACCTTTTCCGTTAATATATACTCTATATTTATCATTAATATCTTTAGGGCCGTCTAAACTAGCTGTGATATGAAGATTTTTTAACTTTGAAAAATATTCTGCAATTTCTTTAGTTACTAATGTACAATTTGTTGTTATTGCATATGATATTTTCTTATCTTTAAAATTTTTGCAATAATCAATACAATTTTTTATCAAATTAAATTTTAGTAATGGCTCACCACCGTAAAATGTAACATGTATTGTCTCTTCTCCACTATTTATAACAAGGTCATCTATAGCCTTCTTAGCAATGTCAAATGTCATGTCTGCATTTCCAAATCTTCTGTATCCACCTTGGTTTTCATGATATATACAATATTTACATCTCATATTACATTTTTCTGTTAATTCCAGAGTTATTTGTTTTCTTTTTGATCTAAGGAATTCATCTAGTTCACTAATTTGAGGCCCGATAAATTCTGTTAGTTCAGGAGCTTGTAATATATTTTCTTTTATAATTACATCATATAATTCTTCTAGAGCTGACATTTTTTCCGATTCTGAGTAATTAATTTCGTCTATATGAGAAAAACCATTATAATTTAACATGTTATTTAATATATCAAATGTTACTTTATTTACTTGAAAGACTTTTCCTGTACCTAAGTCATAAAAATAATAATTTTTTCTGGTTCTAAAGCATCTGCCCAATCTGGAAAAGTTGGTGCAATGTATAACAGATTCTATTTTTTCTATTATATTATCTATCAAGAATATTCCCCCCTTTATATAAAAATCCGTATTTAGTACTTTGATATAGTGTACTAAATACGGAATTGTAATTTATGTATATTATTGCAAGAAAATATGAAGATTTTCTTAAGATTTTATATCGGTTTTTTCATTTACTATATTAGGCAGGCTAATTGAAACAGTAAATTGATTGTTATTACTGTGTGCCTTAATATTACCGCCTAAATCTGTAATTATTTTTTTTGCGATCGCTAGTCCTAAACCTGACCCTTCTTGACTTGATGATCTTGAGTTCTTGCCTCTGTAAAACCTTTCAAAAATTAATGACAATTCGTTTTTTGTTAATTCATCGGTATAATTAGAAATATTAAGAGTTAACATATTGTCCTTAATTAATGCTTCCAATGTGATACTGGAATTTTCGTATCCGTAATTTATGGCATTTTTTATAATATTTCCTAGAGCTTTGGAAAATTCTTCAACAAATGTAATTATATACACATCTTTTTCTATAAGTAGATTAATATCCATATTTTTATCTGTCAGCTGCGGATAAAATTCATCTTTTAGTTGATTAAGAAGTATTGCGAGATTGACTTGTTCTTTTAATTTGTTATTATAATCTGAATCATATTTGGTCAGATAAAACAAATCATCCAACAGCTTTTCCAAATATAAAGCTTTCAAAAGAGCTATTTTAATATATTTATTTTTGGATTTTTCCGATAAATCCGTATCTGTATCAAGTAAGTTTAAATATCCAATAACTGATGTTAAGGGAGTTTTTATATCGTGTGTAAAATTAGTTATAAGTTCGTCTTTAATTTTATTTTTTTCTATTTCATCTTCTATGCGATAATATTTACTGAAAAATATTTTAAGAGTATTAAAAAAGATATTGTAATCGCGAATTTTATCATAATCATTTGGAAGTTCGTTGGATCTTATAATTTCAGCCAATACTTTGGAACAGTCTTTTTCAACCCTATCTTTTGTTTTTTTCTCAACCTGATATCCCGTATAAATATATATAAAAATTGCCGATAATACTATGAAAATGAGGGAAATTATTATAGCTGTTTTTAATTTAGGCCATAACAGAGTACCCCTGCTTAATGGGATATTATCCGGTAATTCTACATCTGACATAAAAAGGTCAACAAATAAATCACCTATTTTTATAGAGAAGAAATATTTTATAATTAATAGAATAAAGGAAATTATTAAAACAACCGTTATTGCTTTTACTGCCTTTTTTATCCAAAAAATTTTACTATTCAATTTTATATCCTACTCCCCATATAGTTTTTATTATATCGGTGTTTTTTGATATTTTATTCATTTTATATCTTATATTTCTAATATGTACACTGACAGTGTTAGAGTCTTTTTCAAAATAATCCTCTTTCCAAACTTTTTTAAAAATTTCTTCAGAACTGACCACACTTCCTACCTGCTCCATCAAGATTTCCATTATCTTAAACTCTATCGGTGTAAGCTGGAGGTCTATATTGTTTAATTTGCACTCATGTTTTGCTTTATTTAAACTTACATTTCTGTAAGTAATCTCATTTGATATTTGCTTAGGGACTTTTCTTAGATGAACATTGAGTCTGGCAATAAGTTCCAGAGGATCGAAGGGCTTTTTAATATAATCGTCTGCCCCTGAATACAGGCCTTTTAGTACATCGGCCTGGCCGGTTTTTGCAGTAAGCAGAATTATAGGATAATTATGATTTTCTCTTAACTTTTTTAAAACGGATAAACCGTCAATTTCAGGCATCATTATATCCAATATTAAAGCAGACGGTATATTATTATCCAAATACTTTTCAGCTTCCCGGGAATTATAAAAGACAATAGGTTTATATCCGGCATTTTCAATATATAAAGATATTAAATCTGCAATATCTTTTTCGTCATCAACAATAACAATACTATCCAAGGCAATCTCCTTTCTAATTATAGTAAATTTATACATTAATTAATGATATTTAGAAATAAATGTATATTACTCGCTATAATTATACCACAAAATTAATTTTTTGAAATAAATAGTATAAATTGTAAGTTGTTATATTGTTAAACAAAAGCAGATTTGGTATCTTTTATTATAATATGTTTAGATTCTTTAGTAATTAGATCTCGGTTATTATATAAAATTTTACTGATAACGGAGGTACATAATGAAAAAAACGATTCTGATATTGGAAGATGATGAACATTTAAACCGTGGAATAGGATTTATTTTTGAGAAAGACGGCTATCAGATTCTTTCGGCAAAATCTATAAATGAAGGAAAAAGACTGATAAAACAACATAAGGTTGATCTGATAATATTGGATCTGATGCTGCCGGACGGAAGCGGGCTTGATTTTTGCAAAGATATCAGGACTTATTCAAACGTTCCCATTATTATGCTTACAGTATGTGATTTGGAAACGGACGAAGTATCCGGTCTTATGGCAGGCGCTGACGATTATATTACCAAGCCGTTTTCACTCTCCGTATTACGGGCAAGGGTTGAAGCCCTGATGCGCCGGACGGAAGCGGGAAAAGGGAATGTAATTATTTCAGGCAAATACAAACTTGACATGGATACATGCAAATTTTACCGGGATGATAAGGAAATTTTGGTCAGCGCTACGGAACTCAGATTGCTTTCATACTTAATGAAAAACGCCGGACAAGTCCTTTCAAAAGATCAAATTATCTCTGCTCTATGGGATAAGGACGGAAATTTTGTGGACGATAATACCCTGCCGGTTAATATCAGCCGTTTGCGGGCAAAGATTGAAGATGACCCTAAAAATCCTAGAACCATAAAAACCGTACACGGCATAGGGTATATCTGGAACGGGGAGGCTTAAAAATGGCACTAATAGTTATATCTGTTGTAAGTGTATTATTATGTGGCCTGACCGCTTTATTATGTTATCTGTATGTAAAAAGAACGTATGATGCCATTGACATGGTTTTTGACAGTATGATGGCAGGAAAATATGACAATTTGTCGGAAACGGCAAAAGAAAGCCGCTTATCAAAATTAACGCATAAAGCTGTAAGAATTTTAAAGACAAGTACAATGGATATTGAAAAAACCAGGCAGGAGAAAGAGATTATACAAAGGTACATTTCAGATATGGCTCATCAGATGAAAACACCACTGTCAAGTATAGCCATGTATACAGACTTGCTTCTTGAAGGCAACATAACCGAAATTGAAAGACAGGAATTTTTATCCCGTATAAAAACGGGAACAGAAAAGCTTCAATGGATGATGGACTGCCTGGTTAAGATATCAAGGCTGGAAGCGGGAGTAATAGAACTAAATCCCGTTCCTGCAAAAATCAAGAAAACCATTTCAGACAGTATCAATACCGTTTATATGGAGGCATCAAGGAAAAACATATCTGTTAAAACGGCAGAATTTGAGGATATTTCCCTGTTACATGACCGTAAATGGACAAGTGAGGCTATAACAAATATTCTGGATAATGCAATCAAATATTCCCCACCTGACAGTGAAATTTATATATCTGTGGAAACTCTTCCTGTCTACACAAAAATAATTATAACCGACAATGGCATCGGCATTTATCCCGACGAACTTAATTCCATATTTAAGCGTTTTTACAGGGGAAGAAACGCAAAAGACACGGATGGCGTAGGGCTGGGGCTTTATCTGGCAAATTTAATCCTGCAAAAACAAGGCGGATATATATATGCAGACTCCAGGCCGGGACAATATACGACTTTCTCAATTTTCTTACAAAACTGTAAGAAATAAGTATATCTTTGTCATGACCCTGTAAGAATTGCCCTGTATTATATAAAGCCGTAGATATTATTTAACTTTAAAAAAATCTGGTTCAGCATGAACAGGATTCGGAAGGGGAGATAAAATGCCGATTTTGTCTGCACAGGGACTAAAAAAATATTATGGAGAAGAACCGAATATTGTCCGGGCCTTGGACGGTGTCGATCTGGAGGTGGAAGCCGGAGAATTCGTTACGGTAGTTGGAGCATCCGGGTCGGGAAAGAGTACGCTTCTTCATATGTTGGGAGGTCTTGATAAACCGACAGAGGGCAAAGTAACAGTTGACGGACATGAACTTGATAAAATGTCGGATGAGGAACTTACCATATTCAGAAGGCGAAATGTCGGATTTGTATTTCAGAGTTTTAATCTGGTTCCTATTTTAAGCGTATATGAAAATATTGTGCTTCCGATTGAACTTGACGGCAACCGGCCGGACAAAGCATTCATAGATGAAATAATTGATCTGCTGGGGCTTAAAGAGAAGCGAAACAGTCTTCCAAATATGTTATCAGGCGGCCAGCAGCAGCGGGTAGCCATTGCCCGTGCTCTTGCGACTAAACCGTCAATATTACTGGCGGACGAGCCTACCGGTAACCTGGATACGAAAACCAGCCAGGATGTACTGGGAGTTCTTAAGATGACATCTGCCAAATTCCACCAGACTATTGTTATGATTACCCATAACGAACACATTGCCCAGCTTTCGGACCGCATTGTCCGTATAGAGGATGGTAAAATTGTTGGGGAAGGACGGGGCATAAATGAAAAATAACAACAAAGCTGTTATTAAAAAAATCATAAACAGAAGCCTAAAATCAAATAAAAAAAGAAATTTTTTTATCACGACAGCTATTGCTCTTACGACACTGCTCATTGCTTCAGTTTTCAGCATCGGTATGAGTATTATGGAAACAATGAAAATGCATGAAACCCGCCTTATGGGGACTTTAGCCCATGCGGCAATAACTCGGCCTACCGATATACAAGTGGAAAAACTTAAAAAGTTAAGTTACGTAAAAGAAGTCGGTACAGGAAATTATGTTGCCACAGTAAAAAACACACCGCAAATGGGCGATATGAGCTTAACACTACATTACTTTGATACTACCGAATGGGAGAATTTGCGCGCCCCTGCTTATACAAATATAGTCGGAACCTATCCGCAGAAAGAAAATGAAATCATGGTTCCGTTATGGGTACTTGAAAAAATGGGTGTTGATAATCCAAAGATAGGCATGGAAATACCTCTCACTTATCATGACAAAAATGTAAATGATGGTTTACCGGTTGATAAAATATTTAGTTTGTCCGGCTGGTTTACCAGTTATATGCATATCAGGTCCGGTAATATAGATTCTATTTTGGTATCGGAAGAGTTTTCTAAAAGGCTTGGTAAAACAGCCGAAACCGACGGTGCCGCATCGGTGGTTTTTGATAATTCAAAGAAAGTTTCTGAGTATTGTGAACGGTTAGTTTCAGATTTGAATTTATCCGAAAACCAGAATGTAAAGCCTGTTCCGGTTTATAATGTGGATGCCTCGACTATAAAAAACTCCATACTTGCATTATCCTGTATTGTTATATTTCTGATTTTGACGGGCTATCTTTTGATATATAATGTGCTTTATATTTCGGTTTCACGGGATGTGCGCTTTTATGGACTGCTTAAAACCATCGGAACAACGCCAATGCAAATTAAACGGATTGTCACAGGACAGATCCTTAAGTTATGTATAATAGGCATTCCGGTCGGAGAAGCGGCAGCATTCATTGTCTCTTTTGCTGCCGTTCCCATGGCGCTTGCTGTTTATGAAGGCATAAAAACGGGGACTGTCATATCCTTTTCTCCCATAATTTATATAGGAGCGGCGCTTTTTGCTCTGCTTACGGCTTTACTCGGAGCTTTCAAACCTGCAAAAAAAGCTGCAAGTATTACTCCGGTAGAAGCGGTGAAGTATACCGGTGTAAGGCTAAAGATAAAGAAAAGAATGGTTAGTCCGGAACGGATTTATCCGGGGAGGATATTTTCGTTTGCCAACGGAAAACCGTTCAAAATGGCATTCCGTAATATTTTCAGAGACGGTAAGAGGGCAGCGATAGTCATAATAAGCCTGTTTTTGGGAATGACAACATTTACTTGCGTAACAACCCTTATAACAAGCATGGATACGGATAATTATGTTGATTCCTATTTGGAAAGTGATATTGAGCTAATAAATAAAACTGCTACCGGTGGTTTAGTGCCAAAGCAGAAATTTGACTCTTCATTTATAGAAAAAATTAAAAGTTTACCCGGAATTGAGAGTTTGCGCATAACAAGCCGGGGCTGGATGAGGCTTGATTATACGCAAAAGGACTTTGGAAAATATGCAGACATGTACATTCAAAAATATGGCGTCGAAGGACTGGACGAGGATTACCTGAAAGATAACTTCTCGGGAATTTTGGTGGGTATAGATAAGGAAGCCCTTGCAAGTCTGGATTATTCTTCGGGAAACTCTATAGATATTGAAGCATTTGAGAGGGGAGAAATAGCCCTGATTTCCACAGATACGCCTGAACTTTTTAAAAACGTTGATGAACTGACTATTTACCCGATAAAATATGCCGATGAAGCTAATATACCTGAAGAATTGAAAGGGAAACCTGTCAAGGTACCGGTGGGAGGTTTTGTACCGTTATTTTTTGAAAGAGTAGGTTTTAGTGTGGCTCCTACCGTTTTTGTGTCAAATGCTTTAATGGATTCCATATATGAAGAACCTGTAATATATAAAATTTGTATTGATGTGGCAAAAGAATATGAAAAGCAAACTCTTGAAACTATAAAGCAATTAACGGACAAGGATTATGAAATATCGCGCAGGTCAAAGGCTGAAGCAAGAGAAGAATTACGCGAAGGCAAAATAATAATGTATATCCTTGGGGGAGGTATTTCATTAATTCTTGCTTTTGTTGGCATTCTCAATTTTATAAATGTAATGTCAGTAGGTATCACAGTACGGAGGCAAGAACTGGCAAATCTTGAATGTGTGGGAATGAGCCGAAGACAGGTCAGAAAAATGTTAATATACGAAGGACTTTGGTATGCAACATTAATTCTAATTTTAGTTTTTACGGCAGGAAGTGCCGTTACCGTAGGGATTTTTAATTTATTTAGAAAACAAGCCACTTATGCAATATTTAGCTATCCGTTTATACCTGTTTTTCTGGCCAGTCTTACGATTTTGGCGGTTTGCATAATAACACCCGAAAAAATGTATCGTACTGTTATCAAATCATCATTAGTTGAGAGATTAAGGGAAGCGGAATATTAAATCTTTAAATTTGTGGTAAATCTTGCAGAGGCAATAGGAGATAATCAATTTGTTAGTAAATTATTGTATATAGCTTTAAAAGCTGCTAAAGGTAAAATAGTTGAAACCCTGGCTAAATTTGGTTTATATATACGATTCGTGCGGACAGAGATACGATTCATGCGGTAAACGGTTCTTTTATAAAAAAAGTGATAATATACAAAGCATAACCATATTAAGTCAGAAATTAAAATATACCAATACAGGATCTAAAAAGGAATAATTAAATTTATAAAAAAGTTTACCCAAACGCACGATTTGATCAATATAAAAAGGGGTGGCTGATATAAATAGAGTATTTGTGAAAAAGGAGGATGTTATGTTAAGTTTGGAGGGGACATATTGTCAGGCGATAAAAATATCGCAAAACGTAGTGGAAGATATCAGATTTGGCAGGAAACTGTATCTGGATCCTATAGATACAATATCAGCCCAAATATGTAAGTATCGTAATGAGGATGCGAACATTTTAATATTGCTGAACAACTTTAAGGACAAATACCCTTATTTAATTTCTCATCCCGTAAATGTGGCTTTTATTTCTTTTGTTATAGGGATATGGCTTGATTTAATAGAGACAAAACTGTCAAATTTGGTGAAGGCGGCGCTTTTACTTGATATAGGGAAAGCAAAGATTAAAGACAGTTTGTTAAACAAGCCTGAGGAATTAACATTGGCAGAAGCAGAAAAATTAAAGGCACATCCTGTCACCGGTTATAAAATATTACACAGCACAGGAAAATTTGGTAAGGAAGTATTAAGTGGGGTCTTATTTCATCACGAAAGAATGGACGGTTCAGGTTATCCTATAGGACTTAAAGGAGAGAATATTAATTTGATTAGCAGGATTATTGCAGTAGCTGACACGTATGATGCTATAACTTCAGATAAAGCATACGGAAAAAAATACTTTCCCTTGCAGGCAATTCAGGAAATTATGGAGAACAGTATTGGTTTGGATCAGGAAATCTGCAGGATTTTTGTTATGCATATGATCAACTACTATTGTGACAGAGAAGTTCTGTTAAATAATGGACGCCTTGGATACATAGCTTCAATTAATCTTAAAAATATATCAAAACCTTTGGTCAATTGTGATGATAAGTATATTGATTTAGCGCTTGAAAATGATATTGAAATAGTCGAGATACATTAAGATTGATTGATAATCTTAATAATGCCAATGTGTATTTATCCTGTTATTACAGAGTAAATATATTTTTACGAATCGGTTTCAAGTGATTATAAGGCTGATAAATTTATCAGTATTATGATTGTATTATATAAGCTCAAATAAGGGGTGATTTTATATGACATCAGTCTCATTAGGCTGGTTTATAGCAGGAATTTTTATTTCTGCCTTTGTTACACTGTGGTTTGCAGGCAGTTTCAATGAGCTGTCAGCCAGGCGAAAGAGCCTTGAGTTAATCAGGGAGCAAGTAGAAATGCATCGCAAATTATATATGCAGGAGCGAGGCGGTGAAAATGACGCGGCAGCATTGAAAATTCTTGAAAATAAACTTATGGTTTACAGAGAGGTGGAAAAAAGCTATAACTCCCTGATAAAAAAACCTATAAACCGAATTCCTGCCTATATTTTAGGATTTCACCCCACAGGTAAGGAGCATGATTCATGATAAAATTTACGGATTAATCAAAATATTTGCCTTAGGTAAAATTATACCAGGCATAATCTATGATACTTTTAGTCTGAGTGACAGGTGACTGTTAATCCGGATATGGTTCGGGAGTGAAAAACAGATGCCGGATCGGTATAAATTAAGGTTTAAATATAGGGGAAGTATTTAAAATAGAGTATTGGCGGTAGTAAAGTAGCCTGCATCTTTAAAGAATGCAGGCTATTTTTATTTCAAATTTATTCTGCAAACTTTTTATTTTATAAACGGAAGGAAAATAATTCAAATTCCTTGTTTTTATTTCCGGCTGGGGTATGGTAGAATAAATTTAGTTGATGAGAAAGTCCGATAATTTGGGGGTGTTACCTTTGTTAAAAATTTTTTTAGTTGAAGATGAGGTAGTGGTTAGAGAGGGAATACGTAATACATTAAATTGGGAAGAAAATGATTTTATTTTCTGTGGGGAAGCCAGTGACGGGGAACTTGCTTACCCTCTGATTCAGAAACATAAACCGGATATTGTGATTACAGATATCCGTATGCCTTTTATGGATGGGCTGGAACTTAGCAGGTTAATAAAAAAAGAAATGCCTTGGATAAAAATAATTATTTTAAGCGGATACGGGGAATTTGAATATGCGAAAGAAGCTATTAATATCGGAGTGACAGAGTACTTATTAAAGCCTATTAATGGTACTGAACTTATGAAATCTTTACTTAAGGTCAAAGAGAATATTTTAAATGAGCGGAGAGAAAAGGCTAATATAGAACGGTTTAAAAAAGAAATTCAGGAATATGAAGAAGATGAGAAAAGACGGATTTTTTATGATTTGGTTAATAACAGCCAGCCGCTTGGCAGCATACTTGAACGGGGCAATGAATTGAATCTCAAATTAAGCGCGGTTGTTTATAATATTATTTTGTTTACCATAGACCATACACGAAAAAATCATCGTGAAACCATGCAACTAAATGCTGTTAACCGGGAACTGAAGCAATTATTTGACATTAGTGAAGATATAATTAAATTTGATTTATTTATGGACGGAATGGCTTTACTTTTGAAGGGAAACAGTTTGGAAGATTTGCAAAGAAAGCAGGAGTATTACATAAACCGTATACGGGAGATTATGGATAATTATAAAGGAATTTCTTATTTTGGAGGTATAGGGGTTGCGGTTAACAGGTTGGGCGAGTTAAGCCGTAGCTATCATGAAGCAAGCAGGGCATTTTCTTACCGGTATATCTGGGAAGAAAATCTGATTTTGGATAGCAGTGCTATTTCTAAAACCAGGGAACTGCTTAGACGGACAAACCGTTTAAATATGGATAATATAGTAAAGCTAGATAAACGTAAAGTAGAAATCTTCTTAAAATCCGGCAGTAAAGAAGATGTAAGCAACTTTGTAGACGAATATTTGCAGTCCATTGGCAGTGAAAACCGTAATTCTATTTTGTTTAGGCAATACGTTGTGATTGATATGTATTCTATTGTTGCCGGTTTTTGCAAGGAAATAGGTATTGAAGATTATGAACTGGAAAAGCCCCTTCATAATGAGAATCAGTATAGCCGGCTTATAACTGATTTTAATAATACAAAAGACTACATAAAACGAATTTTAGAAAAAGCTATTGAGTTAAGAGACAATATAACAACAAAGGAGTACAATGACATTGTAAGCAAAGCTAAAATCTACATTCAAGAAAATTTCTGCAGGGAAGACTTATCTCTAAATCAGGTGGCTGCCAGTGTATATGTTACTCCCAGTCATTTCAGCGCAGTATTTTCCCAAAAAACAGGTCAAACCTTCATAAAATATTTAACAGATTTAAGGATGAATAAAGCTAAAGAACTGCTCAAATTTACCGACATGAAGACTTCAGAGATCGGCTATGCCGTAGGATATAAGGATCCTCACTATTTTTCCTATCTTTTTAAGAAGACATTTAATTGTTCGCCCAAGCAATACCGTAACAGCATTAAGAAAAGGGAGGACTCGGGGTGTTTCAATTCTTAAAAAAGAAGTTCTCAAATTTAAGGCTGAATGTAAAAATCAGCTTATATTATTCTATTGTTTTATTAATCTTTTGTACTGTTTTTTTTATGTTTTTTACCACTACAGTCAAATACAATCAGGAATATAACGAAATTATAAAAAGTGCCACCATAGCCAGCAGTTTTAGTATTGATTTCAAAAAAGACTTCGACTATAAAATGTACCGTATTATTATCGGAAGTAAAGAATTCTATGATGAGGACCCCTATAAGGACATCAAAGAAGCGCAAGCAATAGCAGAAAAATTACAGGCTTCATCCTGGTCAAAAGGAAATGTGGAAAGAGCACAAGCTATCCAAAAATATTTGCTTAATCTAAAAAAACATGTCCGTAAAATAGAAGATAATCTGAAAGAGACCGGCCATTACGATGAAAATATCACTATTCTTTATAATGACATTCATGTAGTTACGTCTTTAATACAGGATACCATCTTAGAGTACATATATTATGAAACTATGGAAATGGAAAATGTCCGGGCTGCAATGGAAGTTGAAATGTTAAAGAACATGGAACTTATGGTAATCATGGTAATAGCAATGATTTTAGTTGGTTTATTTATTGCTATTTTCATATCCAACAGTATTTCAAGACCTGTTAAAGAATTAAGCTTTATTACAAATCAGGTAGCCCAGGGAGATTTGACGGTCCGTTCCCACATAAAAAACGGAGCTGAACTTAAAATACTTAGCGATTCTTTAAATATAATGATAGAAAAGCTTAGTGATTTAATTGAAACTGTTAAGAAAGAACAAAGTAATCTTAGGGAAACGGAAATAAAACTGCTTCAGGAGCAAATAAACCCCCACTTCCTTTATAATACCCTTGATACTATTATCTGGTTAGCAGAATCAGGCAAGCAGGATGATGTAGTAGAGGTGGTTGGTTCCCTTTCGAAATATTTCAGGACTTCACTTAGCAAAGGCAAGGATTTGGTTACGTTAAAAGATGAAGAAACTCATGTATGCAGCTATCTGCAAATCCAGAAGATAAGATATGGGGATATCCTTGAGTACGAGATTGATCTTCCAAAGGAATTATCCTTATGCAGAATTCCCAAAATAACTTTGCAGCCCCTTGTTGAAAATGCTTTATATCACGGTATAAAAAATAAAAGGACAAAGGGTAAGATTAAGTTAATAGGCAGAATGGAAAACGATAAGGTTATTATCAAAGTTACTGACAACGGTTTAGGAATGACTCCCGATAGGCTTAAGCAAGTATTAGAAAGTATGCAGAGGAAATCGGAGAATGAAAAAGAGTCCTATGGTTTATACAATGTAAATGAACGTATCAGAATGATTTTTGGCCCGGATTACGGTTTATCCTTGCAAAGTACTTATGAAGTCGGAACAGAAGTAACTGTGTGCTTGCCTAAAGTTATTAAAGAAGATAATTAAGCAAAAAATTTTATAAGTATATCAAAAAAAAATAAACATTTGAATTAAAGAGAATAAATAATGCTTAAAATATCAACCTTTTCTCATAAGAATATTAATCGCATTTATTCCTAATATGTGTAAAAATATTATTGCATTAGAGATGTATTGGTGATGATAAAAATAAGGATGGGGGAACGAAAATGAAAAGAATGAAACAGTTGTTGGTTCTTCTTTTAATTCTTGCACTTGGACTCACTTTCATAGGATGCGGTAAGAAAGATACGAATACTCAAACCTCAGGAAAAGATGCTTCTTCTAAAGATGAGGGAGATCTGATTGTAGTAGGTTTTTCACAAGTTGGTGCCGAATCTGACTGGCGTACAGCCAATACAAAATCATTCCAGTCGACATTTACAGAAGAAGCCGGATATAAGTTACTGTTTGACGATGCTCAGCAAAAACAGGAAAATCAGATAAAAGCAATCCGTAACTTTATTCAGCAGGACGTAGATTACATAGTTATCGCCCCGGTTGTGGAAACCGGCTGGGAAACAGTCCTTGGTGAGGCAAAGGAAGCCGGAATTCCTGTAATTATAGTTGACCGTATGATTAATGTTTCCGATGACAGTTTATTTACCTGCTGGGTAGGTTCTAACTTCAAGCAGGAAGGGTATGACGCAGCCGACTGGTTGGCAGAGTACCTTGAGAAACAGGGAAGAAGTGAAGAGACAATTAATATTGTAACCCTTCAGGGAACCATCGGTTCCTCCGCACAGATCGGGCGTACCGAAGGTTTTGCAGAAAAAATGAAAGAACATCCTAATTGGGTTATGTTAGACAGACAAACAGGAGAATTTACTCAGTCAAAAGGTCAGGAAGTTATGGAATCTTTCCTTAAATCCTATGATGATATTGATGTTGTAATTGCTGAAAATGACAATATGGCATTTGGTGCAATCGATGCCATTAAAGCAGCAGGTAAAGTACCCGGAAAAGATATTATTATAGTTTCATTTGATGCTGTTAAGGCTGCATTTGAAGCTATGATAGCCGGAGATATGAATGTTTCTGTAGAATGTAACCCTCTTCACGGACCCAGGGTTGCTGAAATTATTCAGAAGTTAGAAAAAGGTGAACAGGTAGAAAAATTACAATACGTAGAAGAGGGAGTATATCCTGCAGAAACAGCAGCAGAACTTATTAATACAAGAGAATATTAATAACAGGGATAGTAATAATTTATAAAGTCCGTATGGAGTTAATGCCAGCTTCTTTAGTTATGACTGATATGACAAAGGGCTGCTGCAATACTAAGGTTTGCAGCAGCCTTTTGTAAAACTTACAAAGCTGTGATAATGAATCGGAATTGCTGTATAAAATAGAAAGGATTGATTCCTTGTGATGAGTGATAAAAAAATACTTCTTACGATGCGGCATATTACTAAGACTTTTCCCGGGGTTAGGGCTTTATCTGATGTGGATTTTACCCTAAGATACGGTGAAATCCATGCCCTGATGGGTGAGAACGGAGCGGGAAAGTCCACGTTAATAAAGGTCTTGACCGGTGTAGAAGAGATGGATAATGGTGAGATATATATGGATGGGATAGATCATCCGATAATAAACCGGTCACCACAGGAAGCTCAGGCAATCGGAATTAGTACGGTTTATCAGGAAATAAACCTGTGTCCTAACCTGTCGGTAGCAGAGAACATTTTTATTGGCAGGGAACCAAAAAAGTTTGGAAGAATAGACTGGAAGACCATGAACAGGAAAGCCGGTGATTTATTAAGTAATTTAAACATCCATATTGATGTATCGAAACCTCTCAGTAATTACTCTGTGGCTATTCAACAAATGGTCGCCATAGCAAGGGCGGTAGATATTTCGTCTAAAGTATTGATTCTGGATGAACCCACATCAAGCCTGGATGAGCAGGAAGTTGAAAAACTGTTTGCCGTAATGCAAAAGCTAAAGGAATCGGGAATAGGCATTATATTTGTAACCCATTTTTTAGACCAGGTTTATAAAATAAGTGACAGAATTACAGTATTAAGAAACGGGTGTTTGGTAGGGGAGTATGAAACCGATAAGCTTCCAAGTGTAGAATTAGTAGAATTAATGATAGGAAAAGAAATAGATGACCTGGCAAAGTTAAGTAAAGAAGAAAATGATGATAATAACGGTAAAAAGGAGATTATTGTAGAAGCCAGAGAACTGGGTCATACAGGTACGATTAATCCCTTTAATTTGAAGATACATAAAGGTGAAGTAATAGGATTGTCAGGACTTCTAGGTTCCGGACGGTCTGAGCTTGCAAGAGCCGTCTATGGGGCAGATAAGCCTGACCAGGGTGAACTTTATTTTAAGGGAAAGAAGCTGCAGGTCAAAACCCCTTTGGATGCAATGAAAGCCGGAATGGCATATCTTCCTGAAAACAGGAAGGAAGAAGGGATTATCGAGGATTTGTCCGTCAGGGAAAATATTATAATAGCCCTTCAGGCAAGGCAGGGCATATTTAAGATGATCAGGCGGAAGGAACAGGAAGAATTTGCAGACAGGATTATTGATCTTTTGCAGATTAAAACATCCGGTAAAGATATACCAATAAAACAACTTAGCGGCGGCAACCAGCAAAAAGTAATCCTGGGAAGGTGGCTGCTTACAAATCCGGACTTTCTCATACTGGATGAACCTACGAGGGGAATAGATGTTGGCACAAAAACGGAAATTCAAAAATTGGTGCTGAAGTTGGCAGAAGAGGGAAAAACCGTATTATTTATCTCATCTGAAATTGATGAAATGCTTCGGGTGTGCAATAAAATTGCCGTATTAAGAGACCGCAGAATGGTAAGTGAACTAAAAGGAGATGATCTTTCCCAGAGCAACATTATGAAAGCAATAGCGGGAGGTGAGACGGGGGATGAATAAGATAAAGCATATTTGGATGAAAATTACCGGTTTCTCTTTGTTTTTCCCCCTGTTATGCCTTGCAGTGGTTTTGGTAATTAACCTTATAAGAACTCCCGACTTTTTTAGGATCTCAATGAATAACGGAGTTCTCTATGGCTATGTGATTGATATTCTAAACCGGTCCAGTGAACTGATAATTTTGGCAACAGGCATGACGCTTGTAGTGGCGGCATCCGGAGGGACGGATATATCTGTCGGCGCAGTCAGTGCGGTAGCCGGTGCGGTTTGTATATATTCCTTAATCGGCGGTGCCAGCAGTGATGTTTACCGGATTCCTTATGTGCTGGCTTTAGTTTTGGGAATACTGGCGGGTACTGCCTGCGGAGTTTTTAACGGATTTTTGGTTGCAAAACTGCATATACAGCCTATGGTTGCAACCTTAATCCTGTTTACGGCAGGAAGGGGTATTGCTCAGGTACTTACACAAGGATTTATCCTTTATGTAAGAAAAGAATCCTTTAAATACCTTGGCAACTTCCTTCCCGGAATCCCTGTACCGACTCCCATATTTATTGCAGCCCTTGTTGTTATATTAACCATTTTATTGCTTAAGAGAACATCCCTTGGACTATACATTCAATCGGTGGGTGTAAACCGTATAGCTTCAAGGCTGGTCGGCCTGAATTCTTCATTGATAATATTTCTTGTCTATGTATTCAGCGGATTTTGTGCAGGTATAGCAGGGATGATAATAACATCCAGAGTCTATTCTATTGATGCCAATAATGCAGGACTTAATATTGAGCTGGATGCCATCCTGTCAGTGGCCATAGGCGGAAATAGCCTTGGCGGAGGTAAATTCACATTAATAGGCAGCGTAATCGGAGCGATTACCATCCAGGCATTGACCACTTCCCTTTATGCAATGAAAGTTACGGCAGACCAGCTTCCGGTTTATAAGGCAATAGTTGTTGTTATAATAGTAGCTATTCAATCGCCGGTAGTAAAACGGTGGATGAAAGCTGTCAGGCATAAGAATGCTTTATCCGGCAACAGAAAGAAGGTGAAGGCATGATTAAGAAACTAAAAAACCGCTTAAGCTCAAACTCCTTTCTGATCATTATAACAATATTACTATTTCTGCTTATGTACATAGGAGGAGTCATTATTTTTAAAGATAAGAACTTCGGCAGGATGCAGGTTTTTTTGAATCTGTTCATCAGTAATGCCGGACTTATAGTAGCGGCTGCCGGTATGACCGTTGTGCTGATTTCCGGCGGGATAGATATTTCGGTAGGCTCGGTTGTAGCAATGACTTGTATGCTGCTGGCCTGGATGATGGAGAATAAAGGCATCAACGCTGTCACTGCAGTAATTGTCGTCCTGATAGTCGGTATTGTTTTTGGCTTTGTACAGGGATGGCTGATTTCATACTTAAAAATACAGCCCTTTATTGTTACTCTGGCAGGAATGTTTTTCGCAAGGGGGATGACTGCTGTAATCAGCGTTGATATGATTACAATTAAAAATGAAGTATTCCTTGCCATGGCTAAGTCAAAAATAAATTTGCCCTTCGGAGGTTCGGTGAATAAAAGGGGTGTATTAATCCGGCCGTATATATATCCTAGTGTTATTATCTGTATTCTGGTGCTTATAGTTCTGTTTTTTGTAATGAAATACACCAAGTTTGGCAGATCCATTTATGCAGTTGGAGGAAACGAACAATCGGCATTGCTTATGGGGTTAAATGTAAAGAAGACAAAGCTAAAAGTATATGTATTGAACGGCTTCCTTTCAGCCTTAGCCGGATTTGTATTTTGCCTAAATACAACCGGAGGTTTCGTAGAACAGGCAAAGGGATTTGAGATGGAAGCCATAGCTGCTGCCGTAATAGGAGGTACTTTGCTGACCGGTGGGGTAGGAAATGTAATCGGCAGCCTGTTTGGGGTATTAATAAAAGGTACTATAGAAACCTTTATAACATTCCAGGGAACATTATCTTCCTGGTGGACAAAAATAGTAATCGCCGTTCTCCTTTGTCTGTTTATTATATTGCAAAGTGTCCTAATGAATTTAAAATGGAATAAAAGAAAGAAGATAAATCAAGTATAGGGTGTTAGCAGGATAAAAGGGCTGTCTCAGAATAATCTTAGGCATGAAGATATATCCTCACACACCGTTAGAAGAACAGCTGCCATGATTTATACGTCATATTCGGACATAAATGTCCGCCTATGACTGTACAAATCACGGCAGCTGTTCTTCTAACGGTGCATTATGGATATATCTTCATGCCCCATACATTTTTTTCTGAGATAGCCCCTTTTATCCTGTTCTTGACATATCAAATAAACAGTATCAGGAAAATACAATTCGTACGGTATAAAACACGATTCTTTTGGCGACAGCAGATGTTTCATATATGTGGATTTTGCTTTTGAAAAAGAATCTCTGGCTACAGGAACAGTTTGACCGTTTCTGGTGATAAAACCTTCCTTATTTAACTCGCTTACATGGCGCAAATTAACTATGTACGACCGATGGGGTTTAAAAAAGTTAGGATCGGATAACAAGGCACTTTCATAATCGGCAAGATATCCATAGGCCTTTTTTAATTCACCGTTGGTCAGTATAAATTGAACCGTGCGGTTTATGACTTCCACATAGACAATTTGCGAAAACGTTAATTTTAGTATGCCATTGCTTGTTTTTATAGTCAGGTATGCAGCTTCTTTATTATATTTAGCAAGAAGTTTGGTGATGGAAGGGAATATTTCTTCCTTTCGTACAGGTTTTAGAATATAATCATTGGCCTCACTCGGTAGCTTTCCACGGCAAATTCACGGGATGAAGTAAGAAAAATAATAGGGATTTCACTGCCTTTGCCGCGGATTTCTTTGGCTGCATCTATTCCTGTAATACCGGGCATTAAAATATCTAAGAGCAGTAAATCAAAACGCCTTGTTCTCATAGTTTCAATAAGATCCAGGGCATTGGTAAAAGTTTCGTATGTAACCGTGCTGTCGAGTTCATTTCTATAATTTTCAAGTATTATGGCGATACGTGTTAGCTCTTCAATATTATCATCGCAAACTGCTATGTGCATGAATTTTTCCCCCAAACAGTGTATGAATAACCAATATAATAACATTTTAGCATATAGTGTTATAAGCTACAAACAAGAATCGAATAATTCCTGCAAAATTTATTGGGGTTAAATAAAGACATATTTACAGATAAAAAAGCCCCTTTAGATTAAGGGCTTTTTGAGATATATTAAAGCATTAGTTTAAAACAAGAAGAACAAGTTTATTTGCATTATGTAACAGAGATAAAATTTGAAAAATCTCATAAAATAGAAAATAAAACTTTCACAGCAAGAATATTACAAAGGCAAATTTCGAAATATCGATCTGACTAAACGGTATATAATTTTATATTTGTTGTTTTAAGAAATTCAATCCAGTCTTCAGGAATATTATTGTCTGTTATTATTGCATCAAAATCGGTAATCTGAGCGAAATATGAAGGTCCTATTTTATCTAGTTTACTTGAGTCGAATACGAGTATTTTAGAAAGAGAAGAACTTATCGCTGCCTGTTTGGTATCCACTTCGATCTGCTCAACACAGGTTACGCCTAATTTTTGGCTTACACCGGATGCTGAAATAAATGCCTTGTTTGCCCGGATGCGGCGTATCATTTTGACACCTTCGGGGCTTTGGAATAACTGAAGATTTTTATAATAATAACCGCCTGCAAAAATAATATTTATATTCGGCTTGTTGCTGATAGCCATTAAAGTGTTCATATTATAACAAAGTACTGTTAAGGGCATATTGGTAGGTAGATAGTGAGCAATTTGTTCTGTAGTTGTACCCGTATCGAGAATGATAGTGTCATTAGGCTCAACCAATGATGCGGCAAATTGCCCTATTTTCAGCTTCTCCAAAGATTGCTTTGACGATTCGTTAAGCAGATCATAATCCACTTCGCCGAAAGATACGGAATCATCATTGTTAAAAATAGCTGCTCCATGTACCAGTTTTATTACATGCTTACTTTCCAGTAATGTTAAGTCACGTCTTATGGTCATTTCCGATACATTGAAAGCGGTAGCCAGTTCTTTGATTGAAGCCCCGTTATGTTCTTTTAAATATAATACAATGTTATTTAATCTGCCTATTTTATTCATTTGTCATCCTACCTGTTAGTTTAATAACATTTTTTCATTTTGCGAAAGGATTATAACATATTTAAATTTTTTTGTAAAGATATAAAAATACAAATTTTTCTATATGATTTATAAAAAATTTTTAGAATTAAATAAAAATTAGAAAAATAAACGAATGTAAAATCAAAATAATACCAGGTTGGTCGATTTTTTTAACAAAAAAAATATAAAAAAATTATTATTTTAATGAAATATTGACAAAAGCAACAAGTGGTGTTAAAATAACAACAAATAGAGTTAGAAATATATCACATGTTATGAAATTACCAGATACAGGAAGGATAAAAGTATGGATAAAAATGAAATTCTGGCTAGAGTAGATCATACGCTTTTAAAACCATATGCAAGCTGGGAGGAAATAAAGCAGCTATGCCTGGAAGCAATAGAAAACAAGACGGCGTCAGTATGTGTTCCTCCGTGCTATACCGCGAGGGTAAAAAAAGAATTTGGAGATAAAATCAGAATATGTGTGGTTATAGGTTTTCCTCTGGGATACAGCGTAACCAGCGCGAAAATAGAAGAGGCAAGGGCCGCAATAGAAGACGGAGCAGACGAAGTTGACATGGTTATCAATATAACCGATGTGAAAAACGGAGATTTTGACAAAGTTACCGATGAGATCAAAGCAATCAAAAAATGCATCGGTAATAAAGTATTAAAAGTAATTATTGAAACTTGTTATCTCACACAGGATGAAAAGATAGCTTTATGCAAAGCGGTAACCGAAGCTAAAGCAGATTACATAAAGACCTCTACCGGTTTTGGTACTGGTGGGGCAACAATAGAAGATGTAAGGCTTTTTAAAGAACATATCGGTCCGGATGTCAAGATAAAAGCGTCCGGAGGTATCAGGACAATAGAAGATATGGAGAGATTTATTTTGGAAGGAAGTTCCAGACTTGGGACAAGTTCTGCCATAAAGCTCTTTGAGCAAGAGAAAAAATAAAAACTGGAGGTAAAAAGATGGCATTAACTACAGACGGGTTGCAATATCATATTCGAATGAAGGAAGGGGATGTCGGAAGATATGTTTTCTTACCCGGAGATCCTTTCCGTACAGATTTAATAGCCAGCTTTTTTGAAGATGCAAAACTGGTAGCCCATAATCGCGAGCATAAAACATGGACGGGATACCTGGACGGAGTAAAGGTGTCTGTCACTTCAACCGGAATGGGATGTCCGTCAACGGCGATTTGCCTTGAGGAATTAATAAAAATAGGTGCGGATACCTTTATCAGAATAGGAACAGCCGGCAGGGTAAGCCCGAAAGCTTTTGATGAAAGCCTGGACGGTATTATATGTACCGCAGCGGTCCGTGATGAAGGTACAACCATACAATACATACCTGTTGAATATCCGGCTGTTGCCGACAGGCATGTTGTTGATGCATTGGCAAGGGCGGCAAAGGCAAGAGGTTTAAATTACCTGGAAGGAATTACACAATCCAAAGATTCCTTCTATGGCCAGCACGAGCCGGATTCAATGCCTGCGGCAGCAAGGCTTCATGAGCGCTGGAATGCCTGGATTAAAGGAAATGTGCTATGCAGTGAAATGGAAGCGGCAGCTTTATTCGTAATATCTTCTATCCGCGGCGTACGTGCCGGTGCTATCATGAACTTCAAAAACATGGAAGATACAATTCAGGTTGCCTGTGATGCCGTAAGAATTTTAGCAAAAGAAGACGGAGTGATTAAGTGATTTAACTAAAAACTATTGAAGGAGAAATTGATATGGCAAATTTTGAACTGGGAAATGAACTTCAATACCACATTAAGATGAAAAAAGGTGACGTCGGAAGATATGTATTTCTTCCCGGAGATCCTTTCAGAACCGATTATATAGCAAGTTTCCTTGATGATGCAGTTTTGGTTGCTCATAACAGAGAGCATAAAACATGGACAGGATATCTGGATGGGGTAAAGGTATCTGTAACCTCAACCGGAATGGGATGTCCGTCAACGGCGATTTGTGTGGAAGAGTTAATTAAAATAGGAGCTGATACCTTTATAAGAATAGGTACGGCAGGGCCTGTATGTGATCCAGAAGCTCCCGACAAGTATGACGGAGCTATCTGCACTGCGGCGGTAAGAGACGAAGGAACCACTATTCATTATATTCCTATTGAATATCCTGCTGTTGCCGACAGGCATGTGGTAGATGCCTTGTCAAAAGCAGCAAAAGCAAGAGGATTAAATTATCTGGAGGGTATCACCCATTCAAAGGATTCCTTCTATGGAGAAGTTGATCCTGATTGTGCACCTTTAGCAGACAGATTAAAAGAACGCTGGAAAGCTTGGCAAATGGGTAATGTAGTTTGCAGTGAAATGGAGGCTGCCGCCATATTTGTAATCTCTTCAATTCGTGGCGCAAGGGCCGGAGCAATTGTAAACTGGGGAAACATGGCTGATACCATTCAGGTTGCCTGTGATGCCGTGAGATTGCTGATTAAAGAAGACTCAAAAAAATGAAACAGGTGGAATTTAAATGAAAAAACCGATTATTGAAGTAAAAAATTACAGTTTTGCATATGAAAATACCGATAAAAAAGTACTTGATAGTGTCAGTTTTACTATTAATGAAGGAGATTTTGTAGGTATTATCGGCCGTAACAAAGCCGGTAAATCTACGCTATGTGAGTCCTTAGTCGGATTGCTGCCGTTTACCATGGGAGGTTCCTGGGACGGTGAAATTGTAATCGACGGAAAAAGTCTTAATGAGACTAAAGGTGCCGGTGTAACGGACATTATCGGCATTGTATTTCAGGATGCAGAAAGCCAATTTACTCAGGAAACAGTGGAAGATGAGATTGCCTTTGCTATGTGCAATTTTGGTTATAGTCGCGAACTGATGAGAGAGCGTATACTTTATGCCTCTGAAGCTTGCGGTCTCAGAAATATGCTGGACCGCTCCCCCTTCAAACTTTCCGGCGGGCAGCAGCAGCGTCTTGCCATAGCATGTATTCTTGCGCTGCAGCCCAAAGTTATTATATTGGACGAGTCTACTTCCCAGCTTGATCCTATTGGACGGGACGAAGTATTCGGCCTTATAACAAAACTTCATGCTGCCGGTTCAACCGTAATTATGGTAGACCACAACATTGAAAAAATAGCCGAATATGTAAATAAAGTTCTTGTGTTACATGACGGAAAAGTAATTGAATTTGATGACGCCGGCAAGGTATTTCAGAAGAAGGATAAACTGAATGCCCATGACGTCAGGGTGCCGCAAGTTACTGACGCGGCTCTGCAGCTTAAAGATAAGCTAGGTTTTAAAGAGGCACCGATTACTCTTGAACAGGCAAAATCGGTGTTTGCCGGATATAAGAAGGAGGGGAAGTAGAAGTTGAGAGAATGTATAATTGAGACCCAGGATTTGGTTCATACATATCCCACCGGCGTTACTGCTTTAAAAGGTGTAAATTTAAAAATTTACAAGAATGACAAGATATCTATAGTAGGCCAAAACGGAAGCGGAAAAACGACTATCGTAAGACATTTCAACGGTTTATTGAAACCCACATCCGGAAGGGTGTTACTGTTCGGAGAGGATACGACTAAGCAAAAAATCGGTCAAATGGCCAGAAAAGTCGGTTACGTATTTCAGAATCCAAATCATCAAATTTTCTGCACAACCGTAAGAGACGAGCTGGAGGCAGCACCGAAGAATTTCGGTTTTTCCGAGGAAGAAACCAAAAAAGCGGTTGATGAAGTCGTTGAGCTGATGAATATTCAAAGTGTTCTGAATACCCATCCTCTGACACTGGATTATACTACGAAAAAGATCGTATCTATAGCTTCAGTACTGGCTTACAAACCGGACGTTTTAATTCTTGATGAGCCTACGGGCGGCCTTGATGAACCGGGTAGGGTAATGCTTACAAAGATTATTGACATGATGATTGAGAACGGGCATACCATTATCATGATTTCCCATGATATGGATTATGTGGCGGAAAACTCGGACAGAATTATAGTTATGTGCCAGGGAGAAGTGGTAGATGACGGATCTCCTGAAAAGATTTTCTTAAATGCTGAGGTTTTAAGAAAAGCACAGATAGAACCACCTCAGATAACACAACTGGATTTATATCTTGAAAATGGCTATCCAAAAGAAGCCATACTTAGCGTTTCGGACTTTATTAAAAAATATATAAATTTTTTAGGAGGGCAAAGAGAATGGGAATGAAAACTATTGATAGTTCAAAAGGAAAAATGCGCAACACTTATATGGCTATTTTAATTCCTTTGGGTATAGCCATAAACTTTGTAGGCGGAACCATCGCATCAAAACTTTCTTTACCGCTGTTTCTTGATTCCATAGGTACTGCAATTGTTGCGGCGATAATGGGACCGTTTGTAGGTGCAGTATCTGGTGTAGGTTTTAACATAATTTCTTCTATTGTTAACGGCAATATTTTGGGTTCACTGTTCGGAATCTGTAATATTGCAACTGCTTTCATAGTAGGTTTTATGGCAAGAGCAGACAAATTTAGGACAATTGTTCACGCAATTATTGCAACAGTGGCTGTAGCGGTCGCCAATGCTTTACTTGGTGCACCTATTGCTGTTGTAGTTTACGGCGGTATTCAGGGTAGCGGCGTTGACCTTCTTGTTGCAGGTTTGCTTTCATTCGGAAATGATATTCTTTCCGCTGCATTCCTTGCACGTTTACCTATCAACCTGGCTGACAAAGGTATTGCATGTTTTGCTGCATGGCTTATCTTAAAGAGACTGCCTGAAAATATGCGCAATCTTACCGGCGGTAAGAGAGCAAATGCAGATGCTTAATATAAGAAGCGTTAACGTCTGAAATGTATATCAGTTTGCTTGTGGATTATTGCTAACAATACTAATTGGGGAATGAGGTAGCATAATGATACAGGAAAGATATAAACCAACCTTTCTGCGCAAATTATATCCGAACACAAAACTGTGGATGTCACTGGGTATATCATGTGCGGTCATATTCTTTAATAACATATGGTTTTCATTGGCTGTAATGATTTTAAGCCTAATAATGATTGCATATGAGAAGTATATTCTGGAATTTAAAGTGGTATCGATAAGTATTATTATTATGGCTGTAATGATGTTTGCCATTAACGGTACTCTTAACCCGGTTAATAATTATACTAATGATCCGGTGTTTATCCTGCCTTTGCTTAACTGGAAATTTTATAAAGAAGGGTTGGAATATGCACTTACATATTTTGGCCGAATTGCTCCTCTCATGTGTGCATTGTTTTTACTGTTCAGAACAATGAACATGACGGATTTGGGTATCGGAATGTATGAAGGCGGCATTCCATACAACATATCCTTTATGTTTATCAGCACATTTCAGACAATACCTATTTTGGGTAAAGATATGAATCAGATTATGGATGCACAAAGAGCCCGTGGGCTGGATACGGAAGGAAACCTGATTAAACGATTCAAGGCGTTTTTGCCGGTTATGGTGCCTGTGGTGGCAAATTCAATAATGAGGGTACGTAATCAGGCGGTTGCTTTGGAAACTAAAGGTTTTAACTCATCGGCAAAGAAAACGGTATATCGTGATTTGCCAAAAACAAAAGCCGATCATATCTTAAAATGGAGCAGCATACTTTTATCAATCGGCTCAATAGTTTACAGGATTATTCAATCATTTTTTTAATCCATATACAATTATATAAATATTTAAAATATATAAGAATTAAAAATTTATCTGTTTATATAACTTTAAAAACCAATAAAATTTAGCACTAAAAAAGACTTTCAAATCTACAAAAAAGCAGGCGGCCGACTGCCGTCTGCTTTTTATGAAATAGATTGGGGATAAATATATGACAAACGAGAAAACAACAAACAGCAAGAATGACATAATAAAACAAAGGGAAAAATACTACAGGCGAAATTACATAGCCTTAATGTTTGAAGGGTTTTTTGTAAGCTTTGCGTTTTCTATTTTTTCTCATACAACCGTATTTCCTGTTTATGTTTCTTATATAACTGAAAACAGTTTTTTTATCAGCCTGGTATCGGTTATATATTTTGGCTTATCATATTTTTCGAGCATATTATCATGTGTATGGGGTGTAAATGCAAAAAGCCCCAAATGGATCAGCATCATTATCTGCGGTACCCAGAGAATCGGATTTATCGCTATAATAATTTCTACATATTTTGCATTCAGTAATTCGGCTGTTGCATTGACTATTTTCTTTTTATCTTTTGCCGTTTATGCGGTGGCTGCCGGTATGTCAAGCCCGGTCTTTTACAATATGGTTGCTACCGTTATACCGAAGAAAATAGGAGGCTTTATGGGCTCTTATTCCCTTATAGGTGCAGCTTCCGGTGTAGTAAGTTCAAGAATTATGACAAAAATATTGGACAAGTACGGGTTTCCGGTTAATTACAGGACCATATTTATAATAGGAACCGTAATGGCCGTTATAGCCACCTTTATTGTTGTGTTTGGGGTGAAAGAAGTTGTAGGCGAGGAAGAAAAAGAAAAAATCAAATTTTCAGATTTGCCTGCTATCGTTAAAGGCCTTTTTACTAAAAACATACCTTACAGAAGGTTCCTTATAACCCGTATAATACTGGGGATAGCCGAAATGACCATTCCTTTTTATATTATTAAAGTCGGAAAGCTTGAAGGAGTAACGGCAGGTTTTGTCGGAACAATGACAACGGTACTTCTGATTTCAAATATGATAGCAGGAAAATTTATGGGGTATATAGGCGACAAATTGGGACCTATGGCCATGGTATTAATCGGATCTGTAAGCGGAGTATTGGCGGCAGGCCTGGCATTACTGATGCCGGGATATCAGTTCGGATATCTGTTGTTTATCCTGGTAAGTTTTGCCCAGCAAGGTATTACCCTTTCAACCAATGTCGCTGGAATTTATTATTCAGATGGAGGTCATATACCGATTTTAGTTGCTACAACCGGGCTGGTTTCGGCACCTTTATATATCGTTTCTTCGCTGGCAGGCGGAGTATTGGCCGAAAAATATTCAATAGATCTGGTATTTATTATCGGAGTCTTTTCTTATCTATGTGTTGCTATTTTATCTTATATTTATTTTAAAAACAGTAACAAAAATGTTATAATAAAGAATTAGATTTATAATAATAAAATAGGCTTACAAATAAGGAGCATTCTTGCCGGGAACAAGCAATTCTTGGAAGATGCTTCTTTGTTTATATAGTTGAGTTTATGGAAAAACAGTAGTAGAATATAGGGTATCGATTGATACTGGCAAAGAGAGGTAGGACGGTTGAAACTTGGTACCGAAAAGATATCAAAACTTCTATGGCAACTTAGTATACCTGCCATACTTGGGATGCTAAGTAGCGCTATTTTTAATCTTGCCGACAGGTATTTCGTGGCAAAAATAAGTCCCGAAGCCCTTACGGCGGTGGGAATTACGATGCCGGTTCAAATTTTACAGATGGCATTTATATTGCTGCTTGGAATAGGAACGTCATCGTTGATATCCATTAAACTGGGTGAGGGAAAGACTAAGGAAGCGGAAAGCATACTTTGGCTTGCGCTTAAATATATCGTAATATTTTTGGTTTCCTTTGCCTTGTTGTTTTTAATATTTTTGGATCCGATATTAAGCCTGCTTTCTATAAAGGATAAGCTTGTTTGGAATTATGCAAGAATGTATATTACAATAATCATTATAGGATCGATTCCGGGCATTCCGGGATATTGCCTTAACAATTCCCTGCGTTCCATAGGCAAGGCTTCCGTTTCCATGAAAGTTATTGCCGTTACTTCACTGTTAAATATTATTTTGGACCCTATATTTATATTTACATTTAAGATGGGTATAGCGGGAGCAGCCCTAGCAACAGTCATTTCCCAGACAACCCTGACAGTATATGTGATATATGCTTTTATAAAAAGAGAAGATTTTGCCATACACCTGAAATTTAAAAAGGTTAAGGATGAGTTTATATTATTAAAGGAAAGTATCAGACTGGGTATACCGTCTTTTTTTGTTCAGATATTTGCAACAGTTGTTAATTTGATTCTTAATACCAGCCTGGTTAAATACGGTTCGGATATGGATGTGGCAGCCCTTACACTTATGTCCGGCATATTCAGCTTTTATCATATGGTTGTGGTAGGTCTGGTGCAGGGAAACAATGCCATATGCGGATATAATTGGGGTGCAAAACTTTACAAAAGAGTGCAAAAATCGCTGAAACTTTCGCTTTTGTATTCGTTTTTACTGTCATTTGCTTTGTTTTTAGTAATTATGCTGTACCCGCAGGCTTTAATCGGAAGACTGACGGACAATCCTTTACTGGTTGATTTGACTTGTAAAGGTATCAGGTATTATCTGCTTATGCTGCCGTTAATCGGGCCACAGACCGTAAGTGCCCAGTATTTCCAGGTTGTAGGAAAACCCAGGTTAAGCAGCTTTTTAGCTTTTTTCAGATACGGAATAATTATAATTCCTTCTATTATTATTCTGGCTCCACGAATGGGGGCAAAAGGAGTATATATAAGCAATGCCATATCCGATGGATTGGCAAGTCTGATTGCCTTATGCTTTATAATTTACGAATTGATTAGACTTGGTAAACCGGATTATGAAGCAAAACCTTAAGAAAATAAAGAAATTTAAAAGCAAAGCAGGTTAATATCTGTAGAAAAAAGATTAAACGGAGAAATTACTTTTTAAAGTCTTAAAAGGAAGTAAAATAAAGCCTATACTTATTAAGCAACTTAAGCTAAGAATTAAGTAAAAGCAAGCTAATAATGTAAAAAATTATGATATGAAAATCGCAAACAGAGCAAACTAATCTGGAGGAGCACTTATGCTTATAAGGGAAACTGAATATAAAGATTTGGATAAAGTAATGGAAATATATGATGATGCCAAAAAATTCATGCGGGAAAACGGAAATCCCTACCAGTGGGGTGACAATTATCCTGAAAGAGAGTTGATTATGCAGGACATTGCCGATGGTAAAAGCTATGTATGCATAGACGACGGAGAAATAGTCGGAGTGTTTTATTTCGATATGGGGCCTGATCCGACATATATAAAAATATATCAGGGAAGCTGGATTAATGATGAACCTTACGGTGTTATACACAGGATAGCTTCCGCCAGACGTAAAAAGGGTGTTGCATCCTTTTGCCTGGACTGGTGTTTTAAAAAATGGCCCAATATCCGCATAGATACCCACAAAGATAATTTAATTATGCAAAATTTTCTTAAAAAGCACGGATTCAAGCGGTGTGGTATTATTTATCTTATGGACGGTTCGGAAAGGCTGGCTTATCAAAAGATCGCAAATATTAATTGACAAATATAATGTATAATTATATTATAGTAAAGATATCAAAATAGTATGTATTCTACTTATGAGTATATGAAACAGATAAGCATATAATAAGCACAAAACATCAAGATCTGTGACCGGAATGCTTAACGCTTACTTTTGAAAGGACAGGTGATTTTATGAAAAAAACAAGAAAAATATTTATAGTCGCATTGTGTGCAGTTATTTTTGCTTTATCACTTGCGGCATGTTCAAAAAAAAATGTAAACAGCAATAACAGCGAAAGTTCAGATGAAGGGTCTAAAAATGGACAAAGCTCATCAGTAAAAGATATAGTCAATATTGGAGTAACCGATAATTTAAGATCCGTTAATCCCTTGTTAATGGACGGAACAGAGGTGGTTAAATATACAACATCCCTGGTATTTTTACCTTTGGTTGAACTTAATAGGAATCTTGAGTTTGAAGGAATGCTTGCCAAGGAAATTGCAACTGAGGATAACAGAAATTTCATTATAAAACTTGATGAAAATGCAGTTTGGTCCGACGGTACACCTATAACTGCCGATGACGTTGTATTTACATTTTTGCTTTGGGCAAGTCCCGAAATCGGCAGCACAGGCATGTCTATCGAGAAAATAGAGGGTACAGGAGATAACGGATATGTGGAGCCCGGAGCCGATTCGGTAAGCGGTGTTGTGGCTTTGGATGAACATACCGTAAGGATTACCACAAAGTCAGAGATGGCACTGCATACATTCCAAAACATATACGGCCGCTACATTCTTATACTTCCTAAGCATGTTTTAAAAGATGTGCCAAGGGAAAATCTGCTTTCTTATGACTGGTTCAATGCACCGACGGTTGTAAGCGGTCCCTATTTTATTAAAGATGTGGATTTAAACCATTACGTTACTTTGGAAGCCAACGATAATTATTTTAAAGGGGAGCCTAAAATAAAAAATTTGAATATAAAGGTAGTAACAGCAAGCCAACTTTTAGCTCAGCTTAAAACCGGCGAAATCGACCTGGTACAGCAGACAACCGGTGCAATTCTGCAGGAAGACTATGATTCTGTTAGAGCCCTTGATAATATAACCGTATATGACGGAACACCTATAACTCATCAGTCCATATTTATAAATACCGAACGCATTACCGATGTAAGGGTCCGTCAGGCAATTTTATACGGAATAGACCGTGAAACCATATTAAAAGATCTGCTTAAAGGGCGCGGAGAAGTGGTGGACGGCTTCCTTGCCAGCGCAGGACCTTTCTATGATGAAAGCGTTGTACCGACCCCTTATGATCCCGAAAAGGCCGCACAGCTTCTTAAAGAGGCTGAAGCCGACGGATGGGATAAATCAACCCAATATACTTTTTATGTAAACAGCGGAGATACCACATTTACGCAGATAGCAAGTTTTATTGCCGCAAAATTAGGGGAACTTGGTCTTAATATTAAGGTAAATACCGTAGATATCTCATCCCTTCTTTCAACCGCAGGTTCGGGAGATTTTGATTTGCTGGCAGTTCAGTACACTTATGCGCCTGTAGATCCTTATACGGACATAAGCTGGTTATTGTCAAAAGGAGGCTGGACCAGGTATTATAATGAACAGGTGGCAAATGCTTTAGACCTTACTCAAAAAACCGGAGATATAAATGAGATAATTAAGCAATACCGTATTGTTACCGACCATGTTCAGCAGGAAGTACCTGTGATATCAGCTTATGTAATAAGTGCCATTGGAGCAGTAAACAATAGGCTTAAAAATGCGGTACCTGACGTTTACGGAACCTTCATCAATGTCCATGAATGGGAACTTGTAAATAACTAATAACAGATATTTTATAAATTTATATTAATATAGGACAAGAATATAAGTGCCATAAAAATACAATATGATCGGAGTTTAATAATACAGAAAGGAGGATAAGGCAGATGGAACCCTTATTGCAGGTAAAAGACCTTACCGTAGCCTTTATAGAGGACAAAAGGCAAACCGTGGTTGTAGATGCAGCTAATTTTACTGTAAATGCCGGAGAGATTTTATGTATTGTCGGAGAATCGGGCTGCGGCAAAAGCGTTACTGCCTTATCCATCCTTGGACTGTTAAGCCCAAATGCCAGAATCCTAAACGGACAAGTTATATTTGAAGGAAGAGATCTTCTTTCAATGACTGAAAAGGAGCTGGATCGTATTCGGGGTAATGAGATAGCCATGATATTTCAGGACGTTATGAACAGTTTAAACCCCGTCTTTACCATAGGAAACCAGCTGACCGAGGCAATAAGGATTCATATGGGCTACGACAAAAAAAGTGCAAAGGATTATGCTGTAGAGATTTTAAAAAAAGTTGGCTTGCCGGATGCAGAAGCCGTAATGAAAAAATATCCCCATATGCTGTCTGGCGGGATGCAGCAGAGGGTTATGATTGCCATGGCTCTGGCCTGCAAACCAAAACTGATTATTGCCGACGAGCCTACCACCGCCCTGGATGTCACCATACAGCTACAGATTATGAAACTTCTTGCGGATTTGCAGAAAGAATTTAAAATGTCTATGATTTTGATTACTCATGATATTGGCCTTGTAGCGGAACTGGCTGACAGGGTAATTATTATGTATGCAGGGCATTTTATGGAAGAGGCTTCGGTTTATCAGATATTTGAAAAACCTGCCCATCCGTATACCCGGGCACTGCTTAAATCGGTCCCTACAATTTACGGTGATTTGGAAAAAAGACTCCCTTCGATACCGGGTACCGTACCCGACAGGTATCAGGATATAGAAGGTTGCAGATTTTATGACCGGTGTCCTTACAAAATCCCATCCTGCAAAGAAGCCCAACCTTACTTCAAGATAGGGCAAAATCATTATGCCAGATGCCACCGGGCGGGAAAGGGGGAATTACCCTATGAATAATACAGACAGCAAGAAATTTTCGTTTAACGGAAAATTTCAGGAAAATCAGCATATAAATCCTCTTATTATAGTGGAGGGATTAAAGAAATTTTACCCGGTAAAAGGGCAGGTCCTGGGGAGAAACAAACCTGTTATTCATGCCGTAGACGGAGTTGATTTGGAAATTTATGAAGGAGAAACCTTGGGGATTGTCGGTGAATCCGGATGTGGCAAGTCAACTGTCGGCCGTCAGATAGTAGCCCTGGAGAGACCTACTACAGGGCGAATTCTTTATCGGGGTGAGGACATATCCCATATGCCTGTAAGTAAGCTTCGAAAAATCAGAACCGATTTGCAGATGGTTTTTCAGGATTCTACTTCGTCCTTAAACCCCAGAAAACAGGTTTATGAGATTTTGGCTGCCCCCATGCTTTATCATAAGACAGTAAAAAAGGAAAATATTGATAATGAAATAGATCGGCTTTTGGATTTGGTAGGTTTGCCTAAAGCAATGAAATACAGATATCCTCATGAATTTTCCGGAGGACAAAGGCAAAGAATCGGCATAGCAAAGGCTCTTTCATTAAATCCCAAAGTGATAGTGTGTGACGAACCGGTAAGTGCTCTGGATGTTTCGGTCCAGGCTCAGATTTTAAATCTGTTAAAAGAACTTCAAGAAGAGTTAAAATTGACTTATGTATTTATTGCCCATGGACTTGGGGCTGTCCGTTATATAAGCAATCGCATTGCTATTATGTATCTGGGAAGAATCGTTGAGATTGCGGATACAAAAGAGCTTTTTGAAAACCCCGTTCATCCTTATACCAAAGCTTTATTTGATGCCTCGCCTTTGCCTGTTCCGACGCTTAGGGACAGGAAGAGGATAATATTAAAAGGGGAAATCCCTTCCGCCATTTCTCCGCCCCAGGGGTGCAGATTCCATACCAGATGTCCTTATGCTTTGGAATCCTGTACGACAAATGATCCTATGCTTTTGCCTGTTAAGCCCGGAAGCAGCCATAAGGTTGCCTGTCCGGTTCTGTTGGCGAAAGGAGAGAACCATGATTAAGTATATAATCAAAAGAATACTTATAGCCATACCTGTTCTTATCGGTATAACAATACTTGACTATGCTATTATGAGCCTTGCAGGAAGTCCTTTGGAAATGATGTTGGGACCTAAGACTACACAGGCGGCACTGGAAGCAAAGGCAATACAGTTGGGCCTTGATAAGCCCATATATGTTCAGTATTATGTATGGCTGAAGAATGTGCTTAAGGGTAATCTGGGATACTCCATAAAAAATTATCAGCCTGTAAGCCAGATTATCCGTGAGCATCTGGGACCGACACTGTTGCTTATGGGGACGTCCCTTATTGTCGGACTTATGATAGCCATACCGCTCGGCATTTACAGTGCGGTTCACAGGTACACAAAAAGGGATTATGCTTTAGTAACCCTGTCCTTTTTGGGGTCCAGCATACCCAGTTTCTTTCTGTCTTTGATATTTATATATTTATTCAACGTTAAACTGGGCTGGCTGCCATCCGGGGGGATGAAAACCACAGGGGGTGACGGCGGCTTTGGAGATTTGGTCAGGCATATGGTAATGCCGGTTATGGTACTTGCCGTATCTATTGCCGGATCAAATATCCGTTATGTAAGAGGAGCGGTTTTGGAAATATTGCAGAAAGATTATGTACGTACGGCAAAGTCAAAGGGGATCGGCAGGTTTCTTACCATCAACAAACATGCCCTTCGTAATGCCTTAATTCCTATTGTAACGGTTATCGGAATGCATCTTCCTATTTTGTTCGGAGGTGCGGTAATTATTGAACAGATTTTCAGTTGGCCGGGGCTTGGCTTAGTTACAATGAACGCTATCATAGGCAGGGATTATCCTGTTATTATGGGTGTGGCCCTGCTTACGGCAGCAGTAGTATTGGCTGCAAATCTGATTACAGATATTGTATATGCACTAATAGATCCTACTATAAAATACCATTAAATACATTTGATAAAATAATTTAAGCATTTATATAAGGTACGGAAACGGAGTTAATTATGAAGAAAATTTCTGATTCGGCAGAAAAGAAAAATAACAGTATCAGGATGATTATAAAGCGGTTTAAAAGACATAAACTGGCTGTGGCGAGTCTTTATTTTCTTATTTTTATAACGATACTTGCAGTCTTTGCGCCGTTAATAGTACCGTATGATCCCAATCAGGTCAGTACATCCTTTTCTCAGCCCCCTTCGGCAAAACATTGGCTGGGGACAGATCAGATCGGACGGGATATGTTCAGCAGGCTTTTGTATGCGACGAGAATCTCCTTGTTCGTAGGATTTGCGGCAACCGTTATATCTACAATAATCGGTGTTGTACTTGGCCTGGTGGCAGGATATTTCGGCGGGATTGCAGATACCGTTATTATGCGAATTACCGATACTATCATGTCATTTCCGTATATCCTACTGGTACTGGTAGCTGCAGCCATATTTGAACCGGGTTTATGGAATATTATTCTAATCCTTGGTTTTGTGGACTGGCCTGGTGCCGCAAGATTGGTCAGAGGAAATGTTCTGTCACTTCGGGAAAGCAACTTTGTCAAAGGAAGTATAGTAGCCGGAATGCCAAGCCGCCATATTTTGTTTTCCGAAATTCTTCCAAACACCGTAGGTCCTGTTCTTGTATACGCTACTTCCGTATTTGCCATATCAATACTGGATGAAGCGGCTTTAAGCTTTTTAGGTATGGGAGTTCAGCCTCCGCAAGCCAGTCTGGGTAATATTTTAAACGGAGCTGAATCTATAACTGTTCTAACAGGTAAGTTGTGGTTATGGGTACCGGCAGGGCTGATGATTATATTGCTGGTAATAAGCATTAATTTTGTCGGGGATGCACTGAGAGATGCCATAGATCCTTCCGCCAAGGAAGACAGAATATAAAAGGTATAAAAAAAGTCATAATATGTTTAAATTTTCTAAAATTGGATAGAATAACATTCAGAGGGGTTGCCACAAAGGCCTTATAGTTAATAAGGTACCGTCAGGCAACCTTTAATTATGTAGTAGATGACAGTGCAATTGGCGTATATATTAAAACGCAATAATTTACAAATTTGGACAGAACTAAATAGGAATCAAAAAAGTTGTAATATGTAATTTGAACATATAAAGTAAATTGTAAAATATTTAGTTGTGCAAAAGATATAACTATAAAAGTTTACAATAAATAATTAACCTGCAAAATTAACGAAAATAAATTCCATTACTGACAATTTTGACGGTCTTTTGGTAAGATATAAAGAAGAAGAAAGAACGACAAAAACGGCATTAGGAGGTTTATCATGTTTGAAATAGGGGAATATATAGTTTACGGTAATCATGGCGTATGCAGGGTAGAGGACATCGGAAGTCTTGATATACCGGGAATGGACAAAAGCCGGAAATGTTATACGCTTCAGCCGGTATTTTCAAAAGCAAGCACATTATATACTCCTGTTGATAATGATAAGGTACTAATGAGAAGGGTAATGTCCAATGAAGAGGCTCTGGATTTAATGGAACAGATTCCGGATATACCCTTGCTTTGGATAGAAAACGACAAGCAAAGGGAAGAAGTATATAAGGAAGCATTAAGAAGCCATGATTATACGGATTGGGTCAAGATGATAAAAACCTTATATGCAAGAAAGCAGGAACGTATGTCCCAGGGCAAAAAAATGACATACACGGATGAAAAGTATTTAAATATTGCAAAAAACTGTCTTTTCGGAGAGTTGGCAATTGCTTTGGATATGGATAAGGATAAAGTTGAAGATCTTATAAACGAACGGCTTGAACAGATAAATTTAGTATAAGAAGTAATGGCCGGCTTATATGAAAATATAATTTGTAGCTTATAGTATTAATAACTGTAAAATTATTTGTCTCAGCCGTATGAATTTGCTAAAATTGGCTTAAGATTGTAACTACAAGAAAGGGATAGGGAATAGTATGATGATAAAGAATCTTAAGCCTGTTCCTTATCATTGTTCTTATTTTCATATCATGTACACAAAGGAGAAAGATATAATGTACACCGCAAATTCAAAAAATGAAGCTATCGAAACTTATAAGCAAATTGCTCCTGCTAAGAAAGAGGCTCCTACAAGCACCCCTGCCCCAATACCAAAACATACGCCTGCAGAATTATCTGAATTTGATTATACCGGAAAAAAGCTGGTAGCTTTGACCTTTGATGACGGCCCAAATCTTGATACAACGCCTTTGGTATTGGACATATTAGAGGAGCATGGAGTGGTAGCTACATTCTTCCTGATAGGGAAAGATATAAATGAAGAAACAAAGCCTGTTATGGAAAGACAACTTCAACTGGGATGTGAAATTGCCAATCATTCCTTTAGCCACAGCTATATGGACCGGATGACGGCTGAAGAAATTAAGGAAGAAATCGAAAAGACAAGCAATATTATTAAAGAGATGGTAGGAATTACCCCGAAATTCTTCAGACCTCCTTATATTGTTACAAGCCCTACTATGTTTGAAGTAATAGACCTTCCTTTCATCAACGGTATAAACTGTATGGATTGGGATGCGTCCGTAAGTTCTGAAGATAGAGCCAAAGGTATTTTAGATAATGTTAAAGACGGAGATATAGTTCTTCTTCATGACTTTAGCGGAAATATAAACACGGTAAAAGCTTTGGATACTATAATCCAAGGACTTTTAGATGACGGTTATGCCCTTGTAACTTTAAGCAAGTTATTTGAGTTAAAGGGCATAGATCCCAATGTAAAAAACAAACTTTGGATAAACACTAACTTGTAAATTGCCCGTACATAATTAATTTAATATCCAATATAAAAAAGAAACTATCCCGAATATAATCCGTAAGCAGCATATTACTTTAAGGGAAAATAGGATTATGAAATGTATTTTGGGATAGTTTCTTTATTATTATTTAGTAGATATTTATAAATTATATGTTGACATATGTTGTATACATATGTATATTAATAAATAATAACGCATAAATATACAATAAGGGGATTTAGAATATGAACGCAAAAAAGAAAATTTTTGTGGACGGCATGAGTGGTACAACCGGTTTGGAGATTCATGAACGGCTTAGTAAATATACAAACATTGAACTTATAGAAATTGATTATGATAAACGCCGGGATTTGGATGAAAGAAAAAGATGCATAAATGAAGCAGATATTGTGTTTTTATGCCTGCCGGATGATGCGGCAAAAGAAGCGGTATCCCTGGTAGAAAACCCGAATACAAAAATAATCGATACCAGTACGGCCCATAGGACGGCGCAGGGTTGGACATATGGACTTCCTGAGCTTTCTTACGCCCATAAAGAGGCTATAAAGGGAAGCAAAAGGGTAAGTAATCCCGGCTGTCATGCCACAGCATTTATACTCTCCGTATATCCTTTAGTTCAACATAATATAATGTCACCGGACTACCCTGTTACATGCCACAGCATAACAGGATACAGCGGAGGCGGTAAAAGTCTTATTGAAAAATACGAAGATAACAACAAAGACAATCCTTATACTAAAGCTCCAAGACCTTACAGCCTGGGTTTAAATCATAAGCATTTAAAAGAGATGATGATGCATACGGGTCTTACCCAAAGCCCGGTTTTTCTTCCCATTGTAGCAGGCTACTATAAAGGGCTTGCCACAACTATACCTGTTCATACAAGACTCCTTAATAAAAAACTAAACGGAAAAGAACTTCACGGCGTTTATAAAGAGCATTATAAGGGTCAAAAATTCATAAAAGTAATGCCTTATATAGATGAGGAAAGCCTCAAGAGTGATGAAATAAATAAAATAATTTTTGACGGAGGGCTTGATATAACAGCTTGCAATAATACCAACAGGGCGGAAATTTTCGTTCTTGGCAATGACGAAAGAGGAATAGCGATGATAATAACCAGAATCGATAACCTGGGAAAGGGTGCATCGGGGGCTGCCATCCAAAATATGAACCTGATGCTGGGATTTGAGGAAGACTTTAATTTATAGAAATAATTCTATGATAAGCAAAATTACAGCTTATGTGGAACATTTATTCTTCCATGTAAGCTGCTTTTTTATTAAATTTAAATGACAGCAGTTCAATACTTTAGCAGTTGGTGAAACGACTTTAAAAAGGGGCATATTATTTTCCTTGCCTATAGTTTTTATATTTTTTCAATTGTTTTAAAGCCCTATATTTTCGACAATTGATTAATCAGGAACTTTGAAGTATGATAATTATATGCGATTATTATAAATGTAAACGTTATATTATGGGGGGTACAGGATGAATAAAAAACTGGATTTTAACAGCAGGGTAAAAGATATTTACGCTAATCCAATCGGACGTGACATAATCAATAAGCTTCTTCTTCAGCTTAATAAAAGCAGGAAACTTGTTACAAATCCTCTTATAGGAAATCTTCGCATAAAGACACTGGTATCCTTGACTAAGGGGAAAATAGACAAAGATTTTTTTGCTACAATTTTAGATTTATTAAACAGTGAACGGGATGTACCTCAAAATTTAAAGAGGGATTTTGAGAGAAAATGGTGGAAAGAGGCTGTAATATACCAGATATACCCCAGAAGTTTTCAGGATTCAGACGGGGACGGCATAGGCGATTTGAAAGGAATATGCTCAAGGCTTGATTATTTAAAAGATCTTGGCATTGATGCCATTTGGCTGTCTCCCGTATATGATTCACCCAATGACGACAACGGATACGATATCAGGGATTATTATGCCATAATGAAAGAATTCGGCACCATGGAGGACTTTGATAATTTGCTTGAGGAAGTCCATAAAAGAGGTATGAAACTTATTATGGATCTGGTTATAAACCATACATCCGATGAACATGAGTGGTTTAAAAAAGCCCTGGAAGGGTCCGAAAAGTATAAAGATTATTATCATTTTGCAGACAATAAAGACGGGAACCCGCCCAATAACTGGACTTCATTTTTCAGCGGTCCGGCATGGAACTATTATGACAAACTGGATGCCTGGGCACTTCATCTGTTTTCCAAAAAGCAAATGGATTTAAACTGGGAAAACCCCGATCTAAGACGGGATGTCATAGCTATGATTAAGTGGTGGCTTGACAAAGGAGTTGACGGTTTCAGGCTGGATGTTATCAATTATATTTCAAAGAAAGAGGGTTTGCCTGACGGGAATGAATTAATAGGGCAACTGATGGGTTATTACGGAGTTGAGCATTATTTTTACGGCCCTAAACTTCACGATTATTTGAAAGAGATTAAAAAAGAAGCCTTTGAACCGTATAATGCGTTTACCGTCGGGGAAACACCGGGCATAGGAATGGAAATGAGTAAGCTTCTTACGGCTGCTTACAGAAAAGAACTTGATATGATCTTTTCATTTGACCATTTGGAAACACCGGGACATTCCAAGTTTGATGATTATCTTTATGATTTAAACTATTATAAAGAATATATGATCGACTGGATGGAAAATTACTATAAGGATAATTGCTGGATGTCCTTATTCTTTGAAAACCACGACAATCCCAGGATGATATCAAAGGTAAATCCCGATCCTGCTTACCGCAAAGCCCTCGGGAAGCTCCTTGCCATGATGCAGCTCACCCTAAAAGGGACCCCTTTCATTTATCAGGGGCAGGAGATCGGAGCTGTAAACAGGGATTTTAAATCCATTGACGACTTGAGAGACGTGGAAAGTATCAATTTATACAATGAACTGAAAGTTTCCGTAGGAGAAGAGGCGGCGTTTAAAAAGGTACTTTGCGGCAGCAGAGACCATTCCAGAACTCCGATGCAATGGGATGCAAGCGAGAATGCGGGATTTACCACGGGGACGCCCTGGATAGGGATTTGCGGCGATTATAAAAATATCAATGTGGAAGCAGAACTTAAAGACGAAGATTCCATCCTTAATTTTTACAGGAAACTTATTAGGCTCAGAAAGGAAAACGAAGCTTTTGTTTACGGAGATATTAAGATTTTGGATAAGAAGAAGAAAAATGTATTTACATATATCAGAAGCAGCAAAGACAGTACATTCCTTATTGAGTGCAATCTTTGCCAATATCCCGTAAAAAGAAGTACAAACAAATATAAAAGCAAACAGCTTATTCTGTCCAATTACAATGATATATCAGATATATTAAGGCCTTATGAGGCAAATCTCTACAGGATTGTGTAAAAAGAGTTTCGTTTAAGAAACTCTTTTAATATTTTGAAGATAATTCATCCGAAATTTTTGTATAAATTTTTACAATACTTTGGTTTGCCTACTTATCACATCAAAGCGTACTCAATTCAATAAATTTTACGGACAAATATTTCATATGTATTTATGTATAATGTGGATATTGATTGTTTGAAAAAATTAGAATACTATAGATATAAATGGGCAAGAGACCTTACAATAAAAGGAGTAGGGCATTTATGAGTATAGAATTTGCAAATTCACCACAGTTACAAAAGTTTAAACTGTTATTAGTAGAAGACGATAAGGCTATAGTTGAGGGCTTGGAATATTATCTTACCCAGGAAGGCTTTGAGGTAAGTTGTTGCTACAACGTAAAATCGGCTATTGATTTAGTAGGAAAGACCAGCTTTGACCTGGCTATACTTGATATAGCTTTACCTGATGGCAACGGTTATGATTTATGCAAACGAATAAAAAAAATGGGGGATATCCCTGTAATATTTCTGACAGCCAGGGACGATGAAGGCAGCATTGTGATGGGGCTTGATATCGGTGCCGATGATTATATAACTAAACCTTTCCGTGTCAGAGAACTCCATTCAAGAATAAAAAGCGTTTTAAGAAGAACTGGCAAAGCAAATAAAAATATTAATGAAGATATTATAACCATCGATAATATTACAGTAAATCTTAAAGAAGGCAAGGTAATAAAGAACGGAAACATTATATTTTTGACTGCTTTAGAGTATCGGCTGTTTCTTACATTGTTGCAGAATTCAGGCAGGATATTGTCCAGAAACCAGCTGCTTGAGTATATATGGGATGTATCGGGCGATTTTGTTAATGATAATACCCTGACGGTATATATTAAAAGGCTGCGGGAAAAGATTGAAGATGACCCGCAAAATCCAAACATTATCAAGACTGTCAGAGGTTTGGGCTATCAGATAGAAAGCAGGAGTATCAATTGAAAGGCTAGGTCGGTATGATTGCTTTAAGGAATAAAGAATTCAGAACAGTACTTATATTTACTTTAATTACCATTTCTATATTTTCCCTTATTGGATTTCGGACGAATAAAATATTCGGAATCCTGCTGTTAGCCCAGGGCGTATTATTGAGTGTGTATTTCATATCCCTTACCCTATACCGGTATAACCAGATTAAAAAATTGTCAGCATATTTAAAAAAAATACAGCAGGGGGAATATTCATTAGACATAAGAGATAACAAAGAAGGTGAGCTAAGTATATTAAAAAGCGAAATTTATAAAGTTACCAATATGTTATCGGAGTATAATGAAAAATTAAAAAATGACAAAATTCTTCTGTCAGAGCATATGGCTGATATATCACATCAGCTGAAAACCCCGCTGACATCCATGATGGTTATGGTGGATTTATTGAAGGATGAAAATTTGCCGGCTGACAAAAGAAAGCAATTCACATCCCAAATATATGCTCAATTAGAGCGGATTGAATGGTTGGTAACATCCCTATTAACAATCTCAAAATTGGATGCCGATGTTATCGAAATGAAACAGGTAAGGATCAAAGCAGGAGATTTGATACAATCTGCTGTTGAACCGGTGTTAATACCGATGGAGCTTAAAGAAATAGACTTAAGTGTTTCAGGGGAAGATAATATAATTACCTGTGATCCCCATTGGATGAGGGAGGCACTGCTTAATATTTTAAAAAATTGTATAGAACATACCATGCCGGGGGGAAAACTTAAAATAAGCGTAAATGACAACCCCCTTTACAGTGAAATTGTAATAGAAGATACAGGTGTCGGAATTTCCAAGGAAGATCTGCCATATATCTTTACCAGGTTTTACAGGGGAAAGAACTCATCATCGGACAGTGTAGGTATAGGATTAGCTATGTCCAGAAGTATTATCCTTAGACAAGGCGGGGATATATCGGTAAAAAGCGTGGAAGGACAAGGAAGTACATTTACCGTTAAATTATATAAATCTGTAATCTAATAAAGTGGAAAATCAGAAAGCCCACATATCAGTAAAAGTTGGTAGTGGGTTTTTTGCGTTTAATTTGCTTAACTTATGAAAAATGACAATTTTGTAATAATTACAGTCACCTGAAAGTCATCTGAAGACTTTAGAATAACATTAAACATAAATGTTTAAAGAAATTTTAGATAGTGAAAGGAAGTTAACCTATGGAAATACTTAGGGTAGAAAATCTGACTAAAATATACGGGAAGGGAGAGACAGCAGTAACCGCCCTTGATAATGTATCCTTTTCGGTAAAAAAAGGGGAGTTTGTGGCTGTTATCGGGCCGTCAGGATCGGGTAAATCTACACTGCTTCATATAATAGGAGGTGTGGATACACCTACTTCAGGGAAAGTTTATATAGACGGAACCGATATCTATAAATTAAATGAGTCACAATTGGCTATATTCAGGCGGAGGCAAATAGGTTTAATCTATCAGTTTTACAATCTTATTCCTATACTGAATGTAGAGGAGAATATGACCTTGCCTATTTTATTGGACGGAAGGACCGTTGATAAGAAACATTTGAATGAATTGATAGAGACCTTGGGTTTGAAAGGCAGGCAAAAACATTTGCCTAATCAGTTATCCGGCGGCCAGCAACAGAGGGTGTCTATAGGAAGGGCTTTAATCTATAACCCGGCTATTGTGCTGGCGGATGAACCGACCGGTAATCTTGACAGTAAGAATAGCGAGGAAATTGTAAACTTATTAAAATTATATAACCAGATATATAATCAGACTTTAATACTGATCACCCATGACGAAAGGATAGCCCTGCAGGCTGACAGAATTATAAGTATAGAAGACGGCAAAATAGCTAAAGATGAGGTGATCAGACAATGAATATAATGAATAAAATCACCTTAAAAAGTTTAATAAAGAATAAAACCAGGACTATAGTAACCATAATCGGAGTTATTTTATCGGCGGCTATGATTACAGCAGTTACCGCCTTTACATCAAGCATACAGCAATATATAGTAAACTATTCAATTGCCAAAATCGGTGACTGGCATATAATGTTTGGTTTAAATAATTCAGAAGCTTACAATGAGATAATAAAGGATAGAAGAGTGGCCGAAATATCCCTTGTTAAGGAAGGATATTATGCCTATTTAACTGGAGGAATAAATCAATATAAACCATATCTTTATCTTATGGAATTGGACAAAAAAGCACTGGATACCTTGCCGTTGTACTTAATTGAGGGGAGACTGCCTGAAAACGGTGATGAAGTTTTAATTTCCGAGCATGTCTTATCCAACGGCGGGGTGGAATATAAGATCGGTGATCAAATTGAACTAAAGCTGGGGCTGCGCTATTTGGACGGGTATGTGTTAAATCAGTATAATCCTATTACTTTCGAAGATGAAGGGGAAAAAGAAGAGTTAAAAATTACGGGAACAAGAAAATTTACCGTAGTCGGTATCTGCAAACGGCTTCCTTATGAATTAGAAGGTTATTCGGCTCCGGGTTACAGTATAATTACCAGATTGGACGAAACAAACATAACTTTTGAAGAAAATGAACGGATATCCGTCTATTTAAAACTTAAAAACCCAAGGAAAGTTTATGATTTCGAAAATGACATTTCTAAAAAATATAATATTGAAAGCGTCATATATAATGATGATGTTTTAAGATATATGGGAATAAGCAATATAGACAGATTTAACAAGGTATTATACGGACTTGCAAGTATCGTTATGGTATTAATAATGGTAGGCTCCGTATCACTGATATATAACTCTTTTTCCATCTCTGTAAGTGAAAGAAGGAAACATTTTGGGCTGCTTTCAAGTGTAGGTGCCACAAGAAAGCAACTGATAAATTCTGTTTTGTATGAAGCCTTAGTTATAGGCTCAATAGGCATACCTTTAGGGATAGGCTCAGGTATCCTTGGAATAGGGGTAACTTTATATTTGCTTAGGGATAATTTTATCAGAATGTTCGGTGAACGTTATCCGGTAGAACTGTCTTTATCGGTTTCGGTAGCCTCTGTTATAGTTGCGGCACTTGTAAGTATAATTACCATATTAATATCTGCTTATATTCCTGCCAGAAGGGCAAAGAAGATATCACCTATGGATGCGGTTAGGCAGACCATGGATATTAAATTAACCGCCAAGAAAGTTAAGACTTCTGCTCTGACAAGAAAAATATTCGGAATTGAAGGAGATATTGCTTTAAAGAACTTAAAACGCAATAGAAAGCGTTATCGCAGTACGGTATTTTCCCTTTTTATCAGTGTATTGCTATTTATAAGTACATCAGCATTTTCCATGTATCTGACAAAGGGTGTGGAGAATGTATATGAAGATTATAACTATGATATATCTTATACTATATATAAAAATGATGTCTTAAGCCAAAATCATTTACTGGCATTTGAAAATATCTGCAACTTAGACGGTATAGAAGACGGATCAATTATAAGAAACAGCTTTTGGAATGCTGCACTATCTAAAGACCAGGTTGAACCGTCCTTTTATTCCAGAATGCTTGAATATGGTTATAACGACGGAGACGATGTAGAGATTAATATCATTGTATATAGCGTTGACCATAATACATTTGTAGACTATATAAGCGTGTTGGGCCTTAATAAGGAAAAGTTTTTAAATTCGGATGAGATTACTGCAGTAGCAGTCGATAAACAGCATTATTTTAGTAAAGATGAGGGAAGATATATTAATTCAAATATATTTAAAAAGCATGATGAAACAACTATTACTGTATATGATTATTCTAAAATTGATTACAATGAGTCAGATACTTCCCAAGTTGATAATTTAAACGGCGCAACCATTGTGATAGGAGCTTTTGCCGATACGGTGCCTATTGGGGTTTCGGAATATAGCCCTGTAAACAGTATTTTATTGATTGTTGACGATGAGGTAATAAAAAATACCGAAAGCAGTGTCAAAAATTTACCTTGGTATAATGTATTTTATATGTACTTTAAAGCGGATAAACCTGCCGAAGTGATTGAGGACATAAAAAAAATCCTGACCGATGCTGGCCTTGATACAACAGATATATTTAATATAGCAGAACAGGTGGAGGATAACAGAAATATCATTACTATATTAAATGTTTTTGCCTATGGGTTTATTGTTCTTATGTCATTAATTACAATAGCAAATGTATTTAACACCATAAGTACAAATATAAATTTGCGAAGACGGGAATTTGCCATGATAAAGTCAGTAGGTATAACAAACAGTGGGTTTAACAAAATGTTAAATTATGAATGTATATTCTATGGATTAAAAGCCCTTTTATATGGTATACCGGCGTCAATTTGTGTTACTTATCTTATTTATTTAAGTATGACGGAAGGAGTGGATATAAGATTTTTTATTCCTGTGAAAAGCATATTCATAAGCATATTTAGTGTATTTTTAGTGGTATTTGTATCTATGATGTATTCCATGAGAAAAATTCGCCGCGAAAATATTCTGGATACATTAAAAAATGAAAATATATAATAATAGAAAAATAGGTCATATCGCTATATATGCGATAATCCTGTTAGCTCTTCTTACAATTTAATAAAGAGTTGTTAAAAAAGAGCCTTATAAAGACTTTTAGTATTCTTTATAAAAGGCTCTTTTTTTATTTTATAAAGCTATTCACATTTATTTTTGGTCAACAGTGTTTTCGTTATCGGCTTCGGATAATATCCGGATTATTTTTTTTAGTTCTTCTATAAGCTGCATCCCTTTTTTCGGGTCAAGTTTCAAAAGGCATATCATTTGCTCCGGTATGCACAGGGCTTTTTCTTTCATCTTCTTTCCCTTTTCTGTGAGGCTTATATATACATTCCGCTCGTCATCCTTGCTGCGGTTACGGTTTATATACCCTTGTGCTTCCATTTTCTTTAAAAGAGGAGTGAGGGTACCGGAATCCAGGTATAATTTTTTTCCCAGGGCTTTTATGGTGATATTGTCTTCTTCCCACAAAGCCATCATAATAATATATCCCGTATAAGTTAAATCGTATGGGTCTAAAAGCGGTTTGTATCTTCGAATTATTTCCTTTGAACAAACATAAAGGGAAAAACAGAGCTGATTATCCAGTTTGAGTATGTCATATTTATTGGATTCTTCCATATTTGACTGAGTACTCATAATTTTAACCTTCCTATCTTTATATTTAAAATGCGTCGCCATCATATAGTGTAAACGCGCAATTAAATTTTATACAATTATTTAAAAAATGTCAATAAAAGATATTGACAAAAAGAAAATAAAGTGTAAAATATAATTGTAAACAATTCAATTTGATATTATTAAACACAGGATATATATGAATGTATAAAAAGTAGGTTTATGAATATATAATCTGCATTAAAACCAATAATAAAACCGATATTTGATTATAGAAAGGAAGTATGAACGATGAAAGATATGAATTTGTTTCAACTGATGGAAAAACGCCGCTCCTATTACGGAATAGAAAAGAAATCTCCGGTTTCGGATCAGGAGATAAGAGAAATTATTGAGCATGCCGTAAAATATGTACCCTCTGCCTTTAATTCCCAAAGTGCCAGGGTAGTCCTCCTTTTAGGAGAAAACCATGATGCGCTGTGGGAGATTACAAGAGAAACTTTAAGAAAGATTGTACCGGCCGATTCCTTTGCTTCTACCGATGCAAAGATTGACGGTTTTAAAGGCGGATACGGAACCGTTCTCTTCTTCGAAGATGAAGAGGTTATTGAAAACCTTCAGAATCAGTATTCACTATATAAGGATAATTTCCCTGTCTGGTCTTTGCAGTCTTCTGGTATGCTGCAGTATACTATTTGGTTGGCCCTTGAGGGTGCAGGTTTCGGAGCATCCCTTCAGCATTATAATCCTTTGATTGACGATGAGGTAAAGGCTAAGTGGAACTTGCCAAAGAAATGGAAACTTATTGCCCAGATGCCTTTTGGAGCTCCCACAAGCGAACCCGGTGAGAAAGACTTTGCACCTTTGGAATCAAGAGTTAAAGTATTTTCATAAGTATGATTGCTAATATATTGAGCTGATGTAATGATAAAATAAACTGCATTATTGATAGCCAAAATTAATACGTATTAATGAAATCGGGATATACAGATATAACATTATTTTTTCACATAACAGACTAAAGTATGTTATGCGGGTTATATCTGTATATCCTTCAATATTATGACATAAATGATGATTTTATAGTTAACTTAAATATATTTTAAGGCAGGGCATTTTTCATAAATTCAAATTTTTATTTTAGCGGTTTTTTTAATCTAAATAGATTATTTGAAAATAATATGGTAAAATTTATTACTGAAATCAGCAGGTTAATTACTCGCGTTTACATATTAGTTTAAAATTAAGAGGCATAAATGACATAACGGGCAAAAGTAAGATATGTACTTAACGGATGATTTGGGTTTAATCGGATTATAATAAATGTGAGGTGCGCTTATGGCAGTTGGTTATTTTTATGATATGCCCATAGGAAGAATGTTTATTTGCGAAGACGGGACGGGAATAAATGAAGTTACACTGATTAAAAATGAAAATGAAGATTATTATACGAAAAATTATGTTATTCAAGAAACAGAACTTTTAAAAAAAGCCGCCACTCAGCTAAGAGAATATTTTGAGGGAAAACGAAAAGAATTTAACATCTGCCTTAATCCAAAAGGAACGCCCTTTCAAAAGAAGGTTTGGGATGCCCTGCTAAAGATACCTTATGGTGAAACCAGAAGCTATAAAGATATTGCAATTGCCGTAGGAAACCCAAATGCTTGCAGGGCTGTAGGTATGGCAAACCATAAAAACCCTATAATGTGTATCATACCTTGCCACAGAGTTATAGGTTCCGACGGAAGCCTGACCGGTTATGGCGGTGGTATTGAAATAAAGGAAAAATTGCTTACTTTAGAAAAAATACATTACGGAAAGGAAGAAAATCTATGAATTATGAATGGTCGTTGGATGTGCTTTATAAAGGACTTGATGATGAAAAGTATAAAAAAGATTTAAATAAGCTAAAGCAACTGATAAACGACATAAAAGTTTTCAGCGGAAAATTAGAAGACGGTTGGGATGAAGAAAAGAGGCTATTAACTGCATTTGATTATTTGGAACAGTTGCAGGTCTTAAGCAGATCATTAGGCTCTTATTTGCAGCTTAGACAAGCGGTAAATACTACTGACAGCACTATAGTAAGTGAACTGGGTAATCTGGATAAAATCCTGAGTGAAACATCAAAGCCTGTTTCTGCAATAAAGAAATGGATTGCAGGAATTAAATCCATAGAAGAATATAAAGAAAAGCACGAAAAGATTAAATCATATTCATTCTATATAGATGAAATTAAAAAAGAAGCAAAACATCTGTTAAGCGATGATGTTGAAGATGTAATAGCAAAACTGAATATATCCGCCGGTGCTGCCTGGAGCAGTATGCAGGGACATCTTACGTCAATCCTTGAAGCGGACTACAGGGGTGAAAAGTTAACCCTCTCACAGATAAGGAATCTTGCTTACAGTGAAGATCCTTCAGTCAGGAAGGATGCTTATGAGGCAGAACTTAAAGCATATGAAAAAATCAAAGATGCCATATGTTATTCTTTGAACAATATAAAAACTCAGGTTAATACCATATGTGAATTAAGAGGATATGAATCACCCCTTGCCCTTACGTTGGAACAGTCCGTAATGAAAAAAGAAACCCTGGATGCTATGCTTGAAGCCATAAGGGAGTATCTGCCGGTATTCCATAAATATCTAAGACATAAGGCAAAACTTCTGGGGCATACTAACGGCCTGCCCTGGTATGATTTGTTTGCTCCTATGGGTGAAAGCGAAGCAAAGTTTACAGTAGAAGAGGCAAGAAAGTTTTTAACAGAGAACTTCAAAGAATTTTCGGATGATTTAGTTGATTTGATTAATCAGGCTTTCGAAGAAAGATGGATAGATTTCCTTCCCAGGAAAGGTAAAGTGGGCGGTGCATTCTGTGATAATTTGCCTTTTATAAAACAAAGCAGAATACTTGCAAACTTCAGCGGAAACTTAAATGATGTGTGCACCCTGGCTCATGAACTCGGCCATGCTTACCACGGTCTTCATATTCAGGACCACCTGCCTCTTAATACTGATTACAGTATGCCGGTGGCAGAAACAGCATCTACCTTTAATGAACTGTTAATCATGGAAGCTGCCATAAAGCAGGCATCCGGAAAAGAAAAGATGGCCCTTATCGAAAGCCAGCTTCAGGATATTACCCAGATAATATGTGATATATATTCCAGATATTTATTTGAGTCCGAGGTCTTTGAAAAATGTAAAACCGGCTTCCTTTTTGCCGACGATTTGAATGAAATTATGCTCAATGCCCAAAAGACGGCTTACGGAGACGGCCTTGACCACAACTGTCTTCATCCATACATGTGGGTGGTAAAGAGCCATTATTATTCTGAACAACTGAGCTTCTATAACTTCCCTTATGCATTCGGAGGCTTGCTTGCCAGAGGCCTGTTTGAAAAATATAAGAGTGAAGGAAAAGACTTTGTGCCTAAATACCAGGCTATGTTAAGAGCAACAACCGTAAGTACGGTTGAAGGGGCTGCAAGGGAAGCAGGAATTGACCTTGAAAAACCCGAATTCTGGAGAGAAAGCTTAAAGTCGGTAGAAAAGCTGATAGAGGAGTTTATAAGAATACAGTAGATTAACCAATTATTAATTTTTGAACTCTATTAAAAAGTATTTAATAATGATAGCAATCAATATGTTTTAATTTTTATAGGCCTGAATCCAATATTTATTGGATTCAGGTTATTTTTATAATGGAAAAAGTGACTTCATAATAAAAATTTACGAAAAATAAATGTAATTTAATAAATTAAATGAAAAATGGTACAGTTTTTATAACATAATAAAGTTATTTATTTAAAATAATAAAAATAAATCCGGAATCTTATTTTTAAATTTATTCCGTATTTTTATGAAAGGAGAGAATTATGACTTTAATAGACGGCAGGACCCAGCTTCCGGTAGGTCTTGGTATGAAGCTGGCGCTGGATGTAAAAGCTATGACTAATTTTGCGAATTTACCTGACGAAAAAAAGAGGGAACTTATAAACTATATTGAAAGCTCCACAACGGGAGAAGAAGCTAAAAACAGGGTATCTGAGGTTGTAAGCAATCTTCACAAGGGGGCTTTCAGTTAAAGAAAGATATCCTAACATTTCGGATAAAAAAATAAGGACAGTTTCTCATTAAATTGGGAAGCTGTCCTTTTTTACTTGATAAATTATTTGTAATTATTAGAATGAGCATTATTTTTAATTTTTTCATTAAATTTTACTAGGATAATTATTTATCATGAAATTATATATATAAAAACCGAATATAAAAATGTTATACGCTTGAAATCAGCCTCAGTAATAGTTAATTTCTGATGTAATCTTAATATTTTTATCGTTCATTTCCCATGAAGAATAAAGCAACTGTGCCGGGCCCTGAATGGGAACCAATTGTTGGGCAAACATAATTTATCAGGAAATTTTCTATACCGAACCGTTCTCTTATAAGGGAAGCTACATATTCGGCATCTTCAAGGCAATCCCCGTGACTTATAAACACAATATCATTTTTATCTTCGTATCCGGGAAGCCTTTTTTCCATCTGTTCAACCAAAGAAATCAGGGCTTTCTTCCTACCCCTGACATTATTTAAGGGAACAAGCCTTCCTTCGTTGTTTACATGAAGTACCGGTTTTACGTGGATTAATGTACCTACTATAGCCGATGTCCTGGATAACCTGCCCCCTCTGCGCAGATGGTGAAGATCGTCAACGGTGAAAATATGGCACAGGTTTAATTTGTTATCCTCAAGCCACTTGGCTATTTCATCCAATGATTTGCCTTCTTCTTTCATTTTAACGGCCTTGTAGACTAAAAGGCCTTCGCCCATGGAAGCACAAAGAGAATCTATTACGGTAATTTTTGCGTCGGGTATTTCTTCACAAATATCCCTGGCAACGGTTTCGGCCACAGAGCAACTGCCGCTTAAGGCCGAAGAGAATGCGATATGTAGTATATCGTATCCTTCATTTACCAGGCCCGAAAAAATTTTTCTTACAGCTTCAGGATTTGCTGCCATTGTGGTGGGCATTTTACCGGCCCGCATTATATCATAAAATTCTTTAGGATCCAAATCGTCTTCTTCTCCGTAGATTTTACCGTCAAAACTATAGTATAAAGGGATTATTTTCAAATTATGTTTTTTAATAAAATTGTCCGGTAAATCACAGGTCCTGTCGGTTGTTATTACAAAATCTCTCATTAGGTTACCTCCGTATTATATATGTTTTCTGACAGCATTTGATAATCCGATCAGGATATCGTTATGTTGTTAAGTAGTTTTTATTACGATATGATATATTATAACATACCATTAAATATACATACAATATTCTTGCCAAAAAATCTTAATTTATGAATAAATCCGCTTAACTTGACAATTTTTTGATATTTTGATATTATATATCAAACTTAGTATGGTTGCTTTCTTTAGGTATTATATTCTCAGAATATAGTACTTTTTATTATGAATTGACTTGAAACGTAGGCCTGTGTTGTGCCGGGCCTATTTTTTATTCAGTTTGGTGGTATTATTCGTGATTTCTTATTGAATAAAATTGATATACAAGAATATAAACATTGCTTTTTTTAAAAAATTTATTTAAATTCAAGATATAATTTAATACGGTTAGGATGATGAGGATGCTAAAGAATATATTATGTTTTGGTGATTCCAATACTTTCGGATTTGTTGCGGGAAGCGGAGAAAGGTATGAAAGGAATAAAAGATGGACCGGATTGCTTCAAAAGTATTTGGGCAGCGATTATTATGTAATTGAAGAAGGGCTTTGCGGGAGAACGACTGTTTATGATGATCCTGACAATAAATTTACCAACGGAAGCCAATACCTTGAATTTTTAATTGCCACCCACAGGCCACTGGACCTGGTTATAATTATGCTTGGTACCAATGATACCAAAGAGAAATTTTCTGCTACAGTAATGGACATAGCAAAAGGATTGGAACAGTTAATTAAAATTCTTAGAAATCCCAGTATTTATAACAAAGACATCCTGATTATATCTCCGATTCATATAAGCGATAAGATAGTGGATTCAATGTATTTTGAGGCTTTCGGCTTGAAAGGTGCGGAAAAATCAAGGCTTTTGGCACCGGAGTTTAAGAAAGTGGCTGATCAATATGGGTGTTATTTTATGGATGCTGCAGATTTTGCAAAAGCCGACGATAGGGATGCAATCCATATAGATGAAAAAGGTCATGAAGAATTAGCTAAAGCCGTATATCTTAAGATTAAGGAGATAGAAAAAGGGTTATAGGAGGACATTTTGGAAAATTGGTTTATTAAGAACAAAAAAGCAGATTTTGAATATATAATGAAAGAGTGCGGTATTAGTGAGGTACTGGCCAGGTGCCTGGTAAACAGGGGCCTGGAAGATCCGGATAAAATCAAAGTTTTCTTAAATCCCAGTCTTGATGATTTGTATAACCCTTTTTTGCTAAAAGACATGGAAAAAACCTGCGATATTTTACAGGAAAAGATTTTAAACGGAAAAAACATCCGTATTGTCGGGGATTATGACGTTGACGGTGTGGTAGCTACCTACATCCTGTATCGGACTTTAAAAATGTTAGGGGCTAATGTGGACTATGAAATTCCGGACCGAATTAATGACGGTTACGGAATAAATATGAGAATAGTAGAAGAAGCAAAAGCCCAAAATATAGATACTTTGCTTACCTGCGACAACGGCATAGTTGCCATGGAGCAGGTTTTGAAAGCTAAAGAGTACGGTATGACAGTAATTGTAACCGACCACCACAACCTACTTGAAACGGAAGATAAGAAAGTTGTTATTCCACAGGCCGATGCCGTAATCAATCCCAAGCGGCCTGATTGTCCGTATCCTTTTAAAGGCTTATGCGGAGCAGCGGTTGCGTATAAGCTGGCGGTAGCCCTACTTGAAAGATACGACATACCTGAAAAAGATGAGTACGAGAAAGAACTGATATCCTATACCGCTATAGCTACCGTTTGTGACGTAATGGAATTGGTAGATGAAAACAGAATTATTGTAAAACACGGGCTTGACCTGCTAAAAAATACACCGAATATCGGCCTTTTGACCCTTATGGAAATATGCCAGATAAATAACAAGGATCTTTCAGCTTTTCATCTTGGATTTATCATCGGTCCCTGCCTGAACGCATCAGGAAGGCTTGATACAGCCAAAAAGGGACTTAGTTTGCTTTTAGCTCCAAATAAGAGTGAAGCTTTGGTCCTTGCTACAGAACTAAAAAGTCTTAACGAATCCCGCAAAAGTATGACTGAAAAATATCTGGAGAAGGCTATAAAATTGATTGAGGATGAGCATATGTTAGATGACAAGGTGCTTGTAGTATATCTTCCGGATTGTCATGAAAGTGTTGCTGGAATTATTGCGGGACGACTTCGCGAAAGATACCACAGGCCTGCCATAGTTCTTACGGATTCGGCCGAGCATGTCAAAGGTTCAGGAAGATCCATAAATGAATACAATATGATTGAAGAATTGTCAAAACACAGAGATCTTTTTATAAAAGTAGGCGGTCATCCATTGGCGGCCGGGATGTCAATCCTGGCTGAAAATATAGAAGTTTTGAGAAAAGTTTTAAATGAAAATTCAACACTGACCGAAGAAATGTTAAAACCTAAGGTTACTATAGATATCCTGCTTCCGCTGGGGTATTTGTCGGAAGGACTGGTAAAAGAACTTAGGCTACTTGAACCTTTCGGTAACGGAAACAGCAAACCCTTATTTGCGGAAAAAGATTTGACTGTAAAGTCTCTTATGATTGTCGGAAGCAACGCAAGCGGTATAAAAATGCGCGTAAGAAACCAATACGGAAGAGAGATGGATGCCCTGTATTTTGGAGATGTGGATCGGTTTTTTAAATACATCGGCGATACTTACGGACAGGACGAAGTCTGGCGATTAAAGACAGGAAGGGGTTCAAATATAAAACTTACTGTTACATATTATCCGAATATTAATGAATATAACGGATATAAAAGCATACAACTAATGATACAAAACTACCGATAATAAAATTTCTTATATTTTTATGCCTAAAAATGAATTAGATTTGCGAAGTAATGTCGGAAGTGATATAATATTCATCTATAATAGGATCAAAAATTAAAATTGATCCAAAGAAAGGTTTGGGTGAAAATGAAAGATTTAAAAGATTATGTAAGAAGTATACCTGATTTTCCGGAGCCCGGAATAATATTCAGGGATATTACAAGCATACTCCAAAGCAAAGAAGGATTAAAGCTTGCTATTGACAAAATGCAGGAGCTTTTAAAGGATGTAGATTTTGATCTTATAGTAGGTCCTGAGTCCAGAGGATTTATCTTTGGCGTTCCTATTGCGTATAATATGAATAAAGCATTTATTCCTGTAAGAAAAAAAGGGAAATTGCCTTGTGAAACCGTTTCAATCGATTATGAACTGGAATACGGCAAAGCATCTATTGAGGTCCATAAAGATGCAATCAAGCCAGGACAGAAAGTTGTTATTATAGATGACCTGATTGCAACCGGAGGAACCATTGAGGCCATAACCAAGCTGGTTGAAATGTTAGGCGGCGAAGTCGTAAAAATTATATTCTTAATAGAGCTTAAAGGCCTTAAAGGTCGTGAAAGATTGGCCGGATTTGATGTTGATGCAGTTATTCAATATGATTAATTATAATAGAAAGAAGTAGTATATGGTGAAATTGCAAAGAGTTTTGGTGTATGACATAAAAGAGGCGGTGATATTATGGATAATATAAACGATTATACAAATCAGGGCTTAATAAGCGAGCCGGCATCCATAGCGGTGCCAGCTTCTGTTGCTACGCCCGAAGAGTTGTATAAGCAGTTGACAGACAAAGTTATCAAGTATCATCCGTCTGCAGACATTACCTTACTGGATAAAGCCTACAAACTGGCTATGGAAGCCCATAAGGACCAGTACAGAAAATCCGGTGAACCTTATATCATACATCCACTCTCTGTTGCAAATATTTTGGCCGATCTTGAACTGGATAAAGAGAGTATAGTAGCGGGTCTTCTTCATGATGTGGTAGAGGATACCGAAATTACTCTCGAACAGATATCTGAAATGTTTTCTGACGAAATCGCTTTACTTGTGGATGGTGTAACAAAACTGACCCAGCTTAATTATTCCAAGGATAAGGTTGAAATCCAGGCAGAAAATTTAAGAAAAATGTTTTTGGCCATGGCAAAGGATATCCGAGTAATATTAATTAAGCTGGCAGACAGGCTTCACAATATGCGGACCTTAAAATATATGTCTCCGGAAAAGCAAAAAGAAATAGCCAGAGAAACCATGGACATTTATGCTCCCATTGCCCACAGGCTTGGTATATCCAAAATTAAGGTGGAGCTTGACGATTTGTCTTTAAAATATCTGGAGCCGGAAGTTTATAAGGAATTGGCGGAAAAAGTGGCATATAAAAAGAGTGAGCGCCAGGCTTATATCGACAGTATAGTTGAGGACGTCAAAAAACATATCAGTGAAGCCGGCATACAGGCAAAGATAGACGGCAGAATAAAACACTTCTTTAGTATTTATAAGAAGATGGTAAATCAAAATAAAACCTTTGACCAAATATATGATTTATTTGCCGTCCGTATTATTGTCAATACCTTAAAAGACTGCTATGCGGCTTTGGGTGTCATCCATGAAATGTATAAGCCGATACCCGGCAGATTTAAAGATTATATAGCCATGCCTAAGCCTAATATGTACCAGTCCCTTCATACTACATTAATAGGTCCCATGGGACAGCCTTTTGAGATTCAAATCCGTACTTTTGAAATGCACAGAACGGCAGAATACGGTATTGCAGCCCACTGGAAATATAAGGAGGGCATAGACGGAAAAGGTGTTACGACAAAGGCAGAAGAAGAAAAGCTGGCCTGGCTTAGGCAGGTATTGGAATGGCAAAGGGATTTGTCGGACAATAAAGAGTTTTTAAGCCTACTTAAAAACGACTTTGATTTATTCTCCGACAGTGTTTATGCTTTCACACCTACCGGTGATGTAAAAACCCTTCCGAGGGGTTCAAATACCATAGATTTTGCCTACAGCATTCACAGTGCCGTAGGAAATAAGATGGTCGGTGCCAGGGTCAACGGCAAGCTGGTTCCGATTGATTATGTTATTCAAAACGGAGACAGGGTAGAAATAATAACATCCCAAAATTCCAAGGGACCCAGCCGGGACTGGCTGTCTATTGTAAAAAGTACCCAGGCGAAGAATAAGATAAATCAATGGTTTAAATCAGTATTAAAAGAGGATAATATAAATAAAGGTAAGGAATTAATTGCCAACTACTGCAAGCAGAAAAATATTGTTTTAAGCGATCTGATGAAGCCGGAATATACGGCTGCCGTCCTTAGAAAATATGGCTTTAAAGACTGGGATTCTCTGCTTGCTGCCGTAGGACACGGCGGATTAAAAGAAAGCCAAGTTATAAACCGCCTTGTGGAAGAACACCGCAAGAAAAATATAGCGGAAATTACCGATGAAAGTGTTCTTTCAGGGATAGTCGGAAACAAGGACATTAAAATACCCACAGCAAAATCAAAAAGCGGCATAGTGGTAAAAGGTCTGCACGACTTGGCGGTAAGATTTTCAAAATGCTGCAGCCCGGTGCCCGGTGACGAAATAATAGGATTTGTAACCAGAGGCAGGGGTGTTTCCATTCACAGAACAGATTGTATAAATGTGATTAATCTTCCTGAAGAAGACAGGGCAAGGCTTATTGAAGCAGAATGGGATGAAAATGTTAAAGATGTCGGCGAATATCCTGCCGAAATTAAGATATACGCCAACAACAGGATCGGTGTTCTGGTTGACATATCCAGAGTTCTGACTGAAAACAAGATTGATGTAACTTCGATGAATGTAAGAACCAGCAAGCAGGGTACGGCATCCATCAGTATCGGATTTAAGATAAATGGCGTTGAGCAGCTGAATGAGATTATCGCAAAAATCCGTAATGTGGAAAGCGTACTTGATATAGAAAGGACAGCCGGATAACATTAAATACTAACAATAAATATTTTTAAGAATAATACTTTAAGTTTTGCACTATGAAAGCAGGTAAGGTGTTATGAAAAATATTAAGATAAAAACAATGGTGCTGGGCATGGTGCAGACCAACTGCTATATAGTAAGAGCCCGGGATTCAAAGGAAGCCGTCGTTATAGATCCTGCCGACAGGGCGGAAAAAATATATAGTTATTTAAATGAAAATGACCTGGTGTGTAAGCGTATACTTTTAACCCACGGTCATTTTGACCATATAATGGCTGCCGAAAAACTTAAAGCTCTGACCGGAGCCGGTATATACGCCGGTGAAAACGAAGAAACTCTTTTAAATGATTCCAATTTGAACGCGTCAATTAATTTTGGAAGAGAAGTAAGTTTAAAACCCGACTATTTCCTTAAAGACAAGGAAGAGTTCGAGGCAGCAGGTCTAATCTGGCAGGTTATATATACACCCGGCCATACGGAAGGCGGGGCTTGCTATTACTTGAAAGATGAGTCCACATTATTCAGCGGAGATACTCTTTTTTATGAAAGCATAGGAAGAACGGATCTTCCGACAGGAAATCATCAAAGACTAATAGAATCAATAAAAAGCAGGCTTTTTATATTGCCGGATGAAACGGAAGTTTACCCCGGTCACGGAAGGCCTACAACCATAGGGCATGAAAAACAATATAATCCTTTTTTATAGATTTGTTAAAATATTACACAATGGGAGCAAGAATGATAAAAGTTATCCTTTCCGACAGGACGTATGAAAATGATATCCATCCGCTGGTAAAAGCATTTTATCCGCGAAAAGAAGTGGTAATAACAGATAAAGATATACCGAAAGAAAGCGATATATCGGATTTCATACGGATGGATTTTGATAAAAATAAAATCAGTATATTTGCAGATATAGAAGGCAAACAGTATCAGGCGGCAACTGATGGGCCGGACCCGGTTACAGAAAAAGCCGCTTATAAAAATGCCTTAAAAAGGCTTTTATATAAAACCCTTTCGAAGCTGAGCAAAAAAGAACTTCCCTGGGGTACACTAACCGGTATCAGGCCAACAAAATTGGTATATGAAATGCTTGATAAGGGTATGGATGAAGAAACCATATATGCTATTATGGAAAAGGAATACCTTTGCTCCAGGGAAAAAACAGATTTAAGCATAGACATAGCTGACAGGGAGCGAAGACTTCTTCATAAAATGGATTATAAAAACGGATACAGCCTGTATATAGGCATACCCTTTTGCCCAAGCACCTGTCTGTACTGCTCTTTTCCCTCATTTTCTGCAGAAAGATTTGCCGGTCGTATAGAAGCCTATCTTGACGCCCTGGAAAAAGAAATTAGATACGGGGCCACTTGCTTTCCCGATAAAAAGCTTGTTTGCGTCTATCTGGGAGGGGGCACCCCTACTTCTCTTTCAGCCGGCCAGCTTGACCGTTTGCTTGGTTTAGTAAAAAAGCAATTTGATTTTACCCATGTGATGGAATTTTGTGTGGAGGCAGGGCGACCGGACAGTATAAATAAAGAAAAACTCGAAGTGTTGAAAAAGTGGGGCGTAAACAGGATTTCCATAAACCCTCAGTCTATGCAGCAAAAAACACTTGATCTTATAGGCAGAAGACATACGGTAGAACAGGTTGAAGAAGCTTTTGCCATGGCAAGGAAAATTGGCTTTGATAATATCAATATGGATATTATAATAGGACTTCCCGGCGAAACCCCTGAGGACGTGGAAGATACCTTAAAAAAGATAGGTAAGCTAAATCCGGACAGCCTGACAGTCCATACCCTGGCTATAAAGAGGGCTGCAAGGCTAAATGCCGAAAAAGAAAGTTTTTATAACCTGCAGCCGGTGGATGTACCTATAATGCTTGAGCTATCTATGGAATTTGCAAGAAAGAACGATTATCATCCTTATTATTTATACAGACAGAAGAATATGGCGGATAATCTTGAGAATATAGGCTATGCAAGAGACGGCAAGGAAGGTTTATATAATATTTTAATAATGGAAGAAAAGCAAACCATCCTGGCGTTGGGTGCCGGAGCTTTGTCAAAATTTGTGTTTTATGATGAAAACAGAATAGAACGGGTAGATAACGTAAAAAACCTGAATGATTATATTGAACGGATTGATGAAATGATTGCAAGAAAGCAGGAATTTCTTGCAAATAACCCGCAGTTGCTGAAAAGTAAATAGATAAATAGATTTTAAGTTATTTTAAATTTTATATTGCCTGGTTATATAAATTGAGTTAAAAAATTTATGAGTATTTATAAATGATATATATTCATTCTTTAAAATGACAAATAAATTAAATGGGTAAATTCCTCTATATACTTATGATAATAACAATACGAATTAATCAGCCATATATAATAAATTCCACATAATTAAAGGTCATAGGATTTAGGAAATTAAATTTAGGTTTTTAGGAGGATTATGATGATTACACAAAGACCGAAGGGAACACAGGATTGGTACGGTTCCAACATGTATAAGAGAACCATAATCGAGGAAACGGCCCGTAAGTTATGCCGGTCATATAATATTAAAGAAATAATAACTCCGGTTTTCGAGCATACGGTCCTTTTTCAGAGAGGTGTAGGGGAAACAACGGACGTAGTGCAAAAAGAAATGTATACTTTTGAGGATAAGGGAGGAAGAAGCATAACCTTAAAACCTGAAGGGACGGCAGGAACTGTCCGGGCTTATCTTGAAAACAGCTTATATGCAGAAAGCCAGCCTACAAAGTTGTTTTATGTTACCCAGGCTTTCCGCTATGAGAATCCCCAAAGCGGAAGATTAAGACAGCACCACCAATTCGGTGTCGAGTTCTTCGGTTCGGCAAGCCCCTTGGCTGAAGTGGAGATTATTTCCCTCCTTATGGAATTTTTGGAGAAGCTTGGCCTTAAGGGGATAAAACTGCATATCAACAGTATCGGATGCAAGAATTGCAGAAAAGATTACAATGAGGCATTGCTGGCCTTTTTAAATAAAAATGCGGACAAACTCTGTCCTACCTGTAAAGAAAGAATGACAAAAAATCCGCTAAGGGTATTGGACTGTAAAGTGGACAGCTGCAAGGAAATCGTAAAAGACGCTCCCAGAACCGTTGATTATCTGGATGAGGACTGTAGGAATCATTTTAATGAACTGCAGAATCTTCTTAATGACCTTGGTATTCCTTTCGAAGTTGATACGGGTATAGTAAGAGGCCTTGATTATTATACGAAGACGGTTTTCGAATTTATAAACAGCGAAGGATTTACCTTATGCGGCGGCGGCAGATATGATAATTTGGTTCATGAAATTGACGAAAAGCAGGATATTCCTGCGGTTGGTTTTGGTATCGGCATAGAAAGGATTATAAACGAACTGGAAGCACAAAAAGTTGAGTTACCAAAAGAACCCAATGTGGACCTGTATGTCGGTATTTTGGGTAAAGAAGCAAAGGCTGCGGCTTATAAGATAGTAAGGGATTTAAGAAAACAAGGCCTGATTGTGGAAACCGATTATATGGAGCGCAGCGTAAAGGCACAGATGAAATACGCCAACAAAATCGGTGCAATACACTCGGTAATAATCGGAGCTGATGAGCTTGCCACAGGCAAAGTAAATATAAAGAATATGGAAACCGGAGAACAGACCGAAATAAGCCTTAATGAAATAACTGTATTTATTAATAATTTTAAAAGCGGTAAATAAGATACTTGTGTAAATAGTGTTTCTAAACAATAAAACCTGCTGTAATTATACCAGTTTGGGACTGCATGACATTCCAAACAATATTTACAGCAGGTTTTTAAAATTTCATCAGTTTAGCGGCACAGGGTAGGACCAGGTACCGTATCCTATAAGCTTTTTAAGAAGTGATATATATTCCAGAGCTACTCTGGACAGATAGCGGTTTTTGCGGTAGACAATACATATATTACGGGTTGCTTTCGGGTGGTTAAGCTTATAATATATAGGATGTTTTTCATAATTACCGAATCTGATTAGGAAGTCGGGGACAAAAGTACACCCTATGCCGGCTAAAGCCCAGGAAAATGCGGTTTCCAGCCGCTCACTGCATAATATAACGTAAGGATTAAAGCCTGCCGACAGGCAAAACTCTGAAGCTATGTCATATAATTTTTGATTTTGCCTTACAAATATAAAAGGAGCCGACCTGAATACGGAAAGATCTACAGGGGGAGTTTTATGATACTTAACAGAGGCCATCTTTATGTCATAATCCGATATATGGTATGATTCCAGCCCTTTATTAATAGGATTGTCCGGAGGAACGGCAAGAAAGAGCTGTTCTACGGCAAGTTCTTCAACATGAAAAATATTTTCATCAAACGGGCCTGTGCTTAAAAAAAGATCAATACTGCCGTCCATGGCGGCTTCTTCCAGCTTGACGGTAACCTCTTCAAGGATATGTATGCTTATCCCGGGATATAACTCATGAAATTTAGCTATGCTTTTTGGCAACAAGCAGGAGGCACGAAAGGGACTGGTACCTATTCTTAACTCGCCAGTTTTTAAATTTGTAAGATCGGCTAACTTTATATGCAACTCCTCTTCAATTGCTTTAATTTTACGGGCAGCATTAACAAAAGCTTCTCCCGCAGGAGTAAGGCGTATGGGATTGGTGCTTCTGTCAAAAAGCTGAACACGAAGTTCATTTTCCAGATTTTTAATGAATTGGCTAAGGGAAGGCTGGGTTACATATAGTTTTTGTGCGGCTTTTGAAAAACTTTTTTCTTCCGCAAGAGTTAGAACATACTCAATCTGTTGGGTAGTCATATAAGCCTCCTTTTATCATAGGCAAATTATGGTATAAGTATAAGCTTATGAGAATAATAAGTCAATAACAATTAGCTTATAATAAAACGATTTGATACAATAAATATTAATAGAAAACAGTTAGTTGAGTTAACCATCCGTGGTACTGGCATTTTGATACTGTTAATTTTGAAAGGAGACTTACGATAAAATGACAAATAAAATTTGGCTTTCACCTTTACTAAGTGACGGAATGGTACTTCAAAGAGATTCCAGAGTGAAGATATGGGGAAAAGGGGTCCCGGGTAAAGAGCTAAAGCTAACATTTATGAATAATGAATATAAGACAGTAGTAAATGATGACGGCTGCTGGATGGTTGTCTTATATGATCTAAAGGCGGGCGGACCTTATGAAATAGTTATAAACCATGAGGATGAGGAAAAAGTAATTAAGGATGTCCTTGTGGGCGACGTATGGGTACTTGGCGGACAATCCAATATGCAAATTCCGGTAAGCCGTACCCTTGATTTATTCGGAGATGAGGTAAAAGGGGCAAATTATCCAGAAATAAGACAATTTACGGTGCCTATGGTCTATAATTTTAACGGGCCGGTAGACGAAGTTGCCGAAGGGATGTGGGTTCCTGTAAATCCCGAAACGGTATACAGTTTCAGTGCCATAGGCTATTTCTTCTCAAGGAAAATATATGACAAATATAAAATACCGATCGGACTGCTCTTTACCGCAATCGGCGGAACACCGGCAGAAGCCTGGATGAGTGAAAAAACACTTATGAGATTTGACAGATATACGGATATTTTGGAACAATGCAAAGACGAATCTTATGTAAAGGATACCATAGCAAGTGATGCCGAAAGAATTCAGAACTGGTATGACGAACTTTTCAAAAAAGACGAAGGCCTGCATGAAATACCTGAACCCTGGTACAGTGAAAAATATAACGACAGCGATTGGAGAGATATTGATTTACCGGCAAGCTTCCGAGGGACGGAACTGGAACCTATAAGAGGGTCTGTATGGTTAAGAAAAGAATTCTGGCTTCCCGAAAGGCTGGCAGGTAAAGAAGGAAAACTGATACTTGGCACACTCATTGATGGCGATGATACTTATATAAACGGTGTCCAGGTCGGAAATACAGGATATCTTTATCCTCCAAGAAGATATAAAATTCCGGAAGGATTATTAAAAACCGGAAGAAACGTAATCGCAGTACGTCTTATTATTACTTCCAATATCGGCGGATTTGTAACTGATATGCCCTATTATATTAAGATTGAAGACGAGCAAATACCTATATCAGGAACATGGAGATATAAGATAGGGGCTATATCAAAAGCACAGGATCCTATTACTTTTTTCCAATATAAACCTACCGGCCTTTATAACGGTATGATTTATCCTTTGAGAAACTACAGTATCAGGGGTGTTCTTTGGTACCAGGGCGAATCAAATACCGGATACCCTTACGATTACAAAGAACTGTTTGAGGCCGTTATAAACGACTGGAGAAAGCTTTGGGACTTAGGAAATATACCTTTCTATTATGTGCAGCTTGCCAACTATTGCCCGTGGAGGATGGAACCGGAAGTCAGCGGTTGGGCTGAACTAAGGGAGGCACAAAGGCGGGTACTGGAATTACCCAATACCGGCATGGCAGTAACAATTGATGTGGGTATGTATAATGATCTTCATCCTTGGGATAAAAAGAGTGTCGGTGAGAGACTGGCTCTTTGGGCGTTAAATCATGTGTTTGGTGAGGACATCGTTTGCAGTGGGCCTATATATGACAGGATGACAGTGGAAGAAAACAAAATCAGGCTATATTTCAAATATACCGGCAGCGGTTTGACAGTAAAGGGAAATAAGCTTGAAACTTTCGAAATATGCGGAAAAGACGGTGTCTTTTATCCTGCCGAAGCCGAAATAGATAATGACAGTGTTGTAGTATACAGCAAAAAAGTACCGCAACCTTCAAGGGTCCGTTATGCCTGGGCGGATAATCCCGAAAAGGCAAATTTATATAATAAAGAAGGACTTCCCGCATCTCCATTTATAACACAATAGTCTGCATAAATCATATCTATTAAGAAGGCTGTTTCATAAAGGTTTGAGAATTTTTAATCCTAAAACCTGGCCGATTTGAAGCGGCCTTCTTTTGTTTGCTTTTAAATACGATCAGAAAGGATTGATATAATACATAATACCGTTTTAAATTTCTGATACGAATTTTTTGACACATATGTTATAATTATCTGAGTCAATTAGAATACTGAAATATATTTTTGGATTTTAAAATGAAAATACAGAGCGGCAAGGGGGATAATATATGATAAGGCATATAGTGGCATGGAATTTCAGAGAAGAATTCTCAGAAGAAGAAAACAAAAAATACGCTGAAGAAATTAAAAGAGAATTGGAAAACTTAAAAAACCTGATTGACGGGATTGTATCATTAGAGGTGCTTATAAAGCCCATGTTTTCTTCTGATGCGGATATTCTTCTTGATTCGGTCTTTGTAAGTGAGGAAGCCTATAAGGCATATCAGACACATCCTGAACATGTAAGAGTGGGGACTGATATAGTAAGGCCGAGGACCTGCAACAGAAGATGCCTGGACTTTTACGTCAACGAATAAATGAAGTAAAATAATCAGTAGACAGTTTTAAATAAATTAATTAAAATATATGGCATACTTATAGAAAAAGGAGATTGTGAAAATATGGCTGAATCAATGAAAGGTTTACGCAGAAGCCATCGTTGTACAGAAGTATCAAGAAATAATGTCGGTGAAACAGTAACGGTAATGGGATGGGTACAAAAAAGCAGGAATAAGGGCGGTATAATATTTGTAGACTTGAGAGACCGTTCCGGAATTCTGCAGATTATATTTGAAGAAAGCGATATCGGCAGCGAAGGCTTTGCCAAAGCGGCACGTTTAAAGAGTGAATATGTAATTGCCGTTACCGGAAGAGTAGAATACAGATCCGGTGCGGTAAATGAAAACCTGGTAACAGGAGATATAGAAATAAGAGCTCATGATTTAAGAATTCTTTCAGAAGCGGAAACCCCTCCTTTCCCTATTGAGGAGGACAGCAAAACCAAGGAAGACTTAAGGCTTAAGTACAGGTATTTGGATCTTAGAAGGCCGGATTTACAAAGAAACCTGATGCTAAGAAGCAAAGCAACGACTGTGGTTCGCAAATTCCTGACGGAAGAAGGTTTCCTTGAAATAGAAACGCCCATGCTGACAAAAAGCACACCGGAAGGAGCAAGGGATTATCTGGTTCCTAGCCGTATATATCCCGGCAATTTCTATGCCCTTCCTCAATCACCCCAGCTATTTAAGCAGCTTTTGATGGTCGCCGGATACGACAGGTACTTCCAGATAGTAAAATGTTTCCGTGACGAGGACTTAAGAGCTGACCGTCAGCCGGAATTTACCCAGATAGATATGGAATTGTCCTTTGTTGATGTTGACGACGTTATCGATGTAAACGAACGGTTGCTTAAGACCCTGTTTAAAGAATGCATCGGTATAGATGTTGAACTTCCGATACCGAGAATGACCTATGCGGAAGCTATGGAAAGATTCGGCTCCGATAAGCCTGATATCCGTTTCGGCATGGAGCTTAAGAACGTATCGGAGATAGTTAAAAACTGTGGTTTCGGTGTATTTACATCAGCCATAGAAAACGGCGGTTCTGTCCGCGGCATCAATGCCCAGGGACAGTCAAATATGCCAAGAAAACAGATAGATTCTTTGGTTGACTTCGTAAAAGATTTCGGAGCCAAAGGTTTGGCCTACCTTGCAATAAATGAGGACGGATCTTACAAGTCATCCTTTGCAAAATTCATGACCGAGCAGGAACTGGCAGATTTGGTTAATGCTATGGAAGGAAAGCCGGGAGATTTATTGCTCTTTGCCGCCGATAAGGATGATATCGTATTTGCCGCCCTCGGAAATTTACGGGTAGAGTTGGCAAAAAGGCTGGATCTTTTGAATAAAGACGAGTATAAATTCCTTTGGGTTACGGAATTTCCTCTGCTTGAATATTCCGAAGAAGAGGGCAGATACGTGGCCAAGCATCATCCTTTTACCATGCCTATGGATGAAGACCTTCACTTGCTTGATACGGACCCCGGCAAGGTCAGGGCAAAGGCTTATGATATTGTATTAAACGGCACCGAGATTGGAGGCGGTTCCGTAAGAATATATCAAAGCGAAGTTCAGGAGAAAATGTTTGAAGTTTTAGGCTTTACCAAGGAAGACGCTTACAACCGTTTCGGCTTCCTTCTTAATGCATTCAAGTACGGTGTACCTCCTCATGCAGGTTTGGCATACGGTCTTGACCGTCTTATCATGCTTATGGCAAAAGAAGACAGTATCAGGGATGTAATAGCTTTCCCCAAGGTTAAAGACGCTTCATGCCCGATGACTGAAGCACCAAGTACTGTTGATGATAAACAGCTAGCAGAGCTTGGAATTGCCGTTGTGGCAAATAAAGAAGAATAAAATTTTAGAAAAATTTTTATAAAACTGCACCCAAAATGTTAGTAAAACAGCATTTTGAGGTGCAGTTTTATTATGTTTGAAATTTATTTAATTTTAACTGTTGATGATAGCGGTTTCCCCCATCTTCCATTTAAGAATTGAACGGATTTCTTATATTGGGGATGGTTTTTATTATAAAACAGATATAGTAAGAGAAAACAGATGTCTGCTTGGGGGATTTAATTCTGGCTCAATAGGATACCTTATTTGATTGTGTAAATTATACAAAATTTTACTGCAGCGACCTAAAAATATTGTCAAAGTATTGACAGAAAAATTAATAAGTGCTACCATTACTTTACGACATAGACGCTTTAAAGCGTTAAACGAATAAAGAATACATAAAAAGGAAGGTATAAAAAGTGGTAATAAAGTTATTATTTTTGGTTTCTTTCTTTGCAATTATGATTGCAGTCGGAATCTTTGCCAGAAAGTATGCCACTAATGTCGGGGATTTTGTATTGGGAGGAAGAACTGTAGGACCGTGGCTTACGGCCTTCGCTTATGGGACCTCTTATTTTTCTGCGGTGGTTTTTGTCGGATATGCCGGTCAGTTCGGATGGAGATTCGGTTTATCCGCCACCTGGATCGGAATAGGCAATGCCATAATCGGAAGTTTGCTGGCATGGGTAATACTCGGACGCAGAACCCGTATTATGACCAATCATCTTAAATCTTCCACCATGCCTGACTTTTTTGGCAGCAGATATGACAGTAAAGCCTTAAAAGTTGCCGCATCACTTATAGCTTTTATTTTTTTGGTTCCTTATACCTCATCGGTTTACAACGGTTTATCAAGATTGTTCGGCATGGCCTTTGATATTCCTTATTGGGTGTGTGTTCTTACTATGGCGGTACTTACCGGTATATACGTTATAGCCGGAGGTTATATGGCAACAGCCATAAACGATTTTATTCAGGGAATAGTTATGATAATCGGGATAATTGCTGTGATTGCGGCTGTTCTTGGAAGACAGGGAGGCCTGTTATTAGCTGTCGAAAAGCTTGCTGAGCTTGAGAGCGATTTTCCCGCAACTATAGGACAAGATGGAATGTTTACTTCCATATTCGGTCCCGATCCCTTCAATTTAATCGGAGTAGTAATTTTAACATCCCTGGGAACCTGGGGCCTTCCTCAAATGATACATAAGTTTTATGCCATAAAGAATGAAAAATCCATCAAGACTGGAACGGTGATTTCTACTGTATTTGCTATTGTTATAGCCGGGGGTTGCTATTTTCTTGGAGGATTCGGAAGACTGTTTGACAGTCCAGCTATTTATAACGACCAGGGCAGGGTTATGTATGATGCTATTATACCAAGCATGCTTTCATCTTTGTCGGATGCAATGATTGGGATGGCTGTCGTTTTGGTGCTGTCAGCTTCTATGTCGACTTTATCGGCTCTTGTACTGACATCCAGTTCTACAATTACGTTAGATCTGATTAAGGGGGCACTCTATAAGGACTTAAGTGAGAAGAAGCAGATCAGGATAATGAGAATATTGATTCTGTTATTTATAATGCTTTCGGTAATTCTTGCCCTTAATCCGCCTGTCTTTATAGCACAGCTTATGGGAATTTCATGGGGAGCTTTGGCGGGAGCATTTTTGGCGCCGTTTTTATACGGAATATACTGGAAAGGGGTTACAAAAACTGCGGTTTGGGCAAGTTTTGCAACCGGTGTGGGAATTACAACAACCAATATGATCTTCGGATATATCAGTTCTCCTATTAATGCCGGGGCTTTGGCTATGGTTGCAGGACTTATAGTCGTGCCTGTAGTCAGTATCCTTACCCCTAAAATGAAGAAGGAAAAAGTAGAGGAAATTTTTGAGTGCTACCAAAAGACAGAAAGCAAAGGAAGCTACATACCGGTACAGGAGTAGTTTAATCGCTTATAAAGTAAAGGTTAAATGTAAAATGCAGATGCTAACTGTAGGCAAATTAACAACATATCAAGAAGTAATCAATATTTATAAAATATAGTAAGGGGATATTAAAATGATATGGGCGAAAGAGGAAACGCTACCAAGACAGGAAATAGAAAATATTCAGTTTACAAGGCTTAAGGAAACTTTAAAACGGGTTTATGAAAAGGTGCCTGCTTATCGTAAGAAAATGGAACAGGCAGGAATAAGCTGTGAAGACATCAAGGATCTTAAAGACCTTAAAAAACTTCCGTTTACTACAAAACAGGACTTAAGGGATAATTATCCTTTCGGTTTGTTTACGGTACCGAAAAAAGACCTGGTGCGCATACATGCTTCTTCCGGTACCACAGGAAAGCCTACCGTAGTAGGATATACAAGAAAAGACCTGCAAATCTGGACGGAATGCGTATCCCGTATTGCCTGTATGGGAGGTGCCACTTCGGAAGATATAGCCCAGATTTGCTTCGGATACGGAATGTTTACAGGAGCTTTGGGCCTTCACTATGGTCTGGAAAATATAGGAGCTGTTGTATGCCCTGCTTCTGCAGGTAATACTAAGAAGCAGATTATGTATATGCAGGATTTTGGTACAACCCTGCTTGTGGCAACACCTTCGTATGCTCTGCATATTGCCGAAGTTGCCAGGGAGATGGGGCTAGACCCTGAAAAAGATTTAAATGTAAGAATCGGCCTTTTTGGCGGTGAGGGTATGTCCGAAGCCATGCGCAGTGAAATGCACAGGCTTTGGGGAAGCAAAATGACGGTCACTCAAAATTACGGCATGAGTGAACTTATGGGACCGGGGGTATCCGGTGAATGCCTTGAATTATGCGGTATGCATATTAATGAGGATCATTTTATTCCGGAAATTATCGATCCGGATACGGGAGAAGTCTTGCCGCCGGGAGAAAAGGGAGAACTGGTTATTACCTGTATAACAAAAGAGGCTCTTCCTTTAATACGTTATCGAACAAGAGATATAACAAGGCTTTTTTATGAACCCTGCAAGTGCGGCAGAACTACGGTCAGGATGGAAAGCTTGTCCGGCAGATCCGATGATATGCTTATTATCAGGGGTGTTAACGTATTTCCAAGCCAGATTGAGGAAGTGCTGTTTAAAGTGCCTGAAATCGGGGCTCACTATGAAATTGTTGTGGACAGAAAAGATTATTTGGATTTTATGGAAATTAAGGTTGAACTGGCAGACGAATCTCTGCTTGATTCTTATGCCAAACTTGGCGAACTGGAAAAGAGGATAAAATCAAATCTTAGGACTGTGCTTGGCCTGGATGCAGCCGTAAAACTGGTTGCGCCAAGAAGCCTTAAGCGATTCGAAGGTAAAGCAAAGCGTGTTACGGACCTGCGTAAAATGTAAGATTATTAAGATTAATATAGTATGTATGTGTAAATAAACATAGCAACGAAATCAATCAAGGCAATAGATATGTTTTATTTAAAAGATATAAAATATGTCCTGACGTAAATGCAAAAAAAGTAAATAGCCAGATGAAAAAAGGTGTAATTTAACATTTTTATGTATTATAATATAAGCAAAACGTATGACGTTAAATCGGTACATAAGAAAGGAGAAGACAAGTGTCTGATAAAGTATTGATGCTGGGCAACGAGGCTTTTGCCCGGGGAGCTTATGAGGCAGGGTGTAAAGTGTCTGCCGCATATCCCGGTACGCCCAGTACGGAAATCAGTGAAGCTATAGTCAAGTATGATGGGATATATTCGGAATGGTCACCCAATGAAAAGGTAGCCCTGGAGGTAGCCATAGGAGCATCCATAAGCGGAGTCAGGGCTTTGGCATCAATGAAGCATGTAGGATTAAACGTTGCCGCTGACCCTTTGTTTACCGCTTCATACACCGGTGTTAACGGAGGCCTGGTAGTAATAGTAGCAGACGATCCGGGCCTTTACAGTTCGCAAAATGAACAGGATACAAGAGCAATTGCAAGGGCGGCAAAAATTCCGGTACTGGAACCTGCAGACAGCCAAGAAGCGAAAGAGTTTGTTAAATTCGCATTTGAATTAAGTGAAAAGTATGATACGCCTGTTATTGTAAGAAGCACAACCAGATTATCCCATTCCCAGGGACTGGTGGAATTAAATGAAAGGCTTGATATAGAGGATAAACCATATGTCAGGGATATAGCTAAATATGTTATGATGCCCGGAAATGCAAAACAGCGTCATCTGGTTGTAGAAAGCAGAGAGCTTGCGCTTATAAAAGACAGCTGCGATTTTCCGATTAACAAGGTTGAATACAAAGACTCAAAAATCGGCGTTATCACTTCGGGTATCCCTTATCAATACGTGAAAGAAGCTCTTCCGGAAGCTTCGGTGTTAAAACTGGGAATAGTAAATCCTCTGCCGAGAAAACTGATTGAGGAGTTTGCATCCAGGGTAGAGACCCTTTATATAATAGAAGAACTGGACCCGGTAATTGAAGAACAGGTAAAATCCTGGGGGATTAATGCCATAGGAAAAGATATTCTTACGGTACAGGGAGAGTATTCCGCCAATATGTTAAGACGGGCCATAAAAGGTGAAAATATATCTTTGCTTCCGGCAGCGGAATTGCCTAACAGGCCTCCTATATTGTGCCCGGGCTGTCCTCACAGGAGTGTTTATTCCGTATTAAAGAAACTAAAAATTCACGGAGCCGGGGATATTGGCTGTTATACTCTGGGAGCTGTTGCTCCGTTAGGAGTAGTGGATACAACAATCTGCATGGGCGCCAGTATTTCGTCCCTGCACGGAATGGAAAAGGCCAAAGGCAAGGAATATATCAAAAACTGGGTGGCTGTAATAGGAGATTCAACATTTTTACATACAGGCATAAATTCACTTATAAATATGGTATACAATAAAAGCACCGGGACGGTTTTAATTCTTGACAATTCCACTACAGGAATGACCGGGCACCAGGACCATGCCGCTACAGGAAAGACCCTTAAAGGAGAGGATACATATGCGGTTGATTTGGAAGCACTGTGCAAAGCAGTAGGTGTACCTAACGTTTACGTAGTGGATGCTTTTGATATAAATTTGCTGGAAAAGACTGTCAAGGAAGCGGTTGCCTCGGACGAACTTGCGGTCATAATAGCAAAGGCTCCTTGTGCCTTGCTTGATAAATCACCGGTAACAAAGCAGTATACCGTAAACCAGGAAAACTGCAAGAAATGCGGGCAATGTATGAAACCCGGATGTCCTGCCATTACAAAGACGGAAAACAGCGAGATCGTTATAAACGATACCATGTGTAACGGCTGCGGCCTGTGCGAATCTTTGTGTAAATTCAATGCTATATGCAGTATCAAGGTAAGATAGGAGGACAACCATGGAAACAAAGAATATTATGATTGTAGGTGTAGGCGGACAAGGGACATTGCTTACCAGCAGAATCCTTGGCGGTCTTACTATCCAGGCAGGATATGACGTAAAGCTTTCCGAGGTTCACGGGATGGCACAGCGGGGCGGCAGTGTTGTTACTTTCGTAAGATACGGAAAAAAAGTATACGAGCCCATTGTCGAGGAAGGACAGGCGGACATCCTGATAGCTTTTGAAAAATTGGAAGCCTTAAGATATGCACATTTTCTTAAAAAAGACGGTGTAATAATTTTAAATGACCAAAGAATTGATCCTATGCCGGTTGTCATAGGGGCAGCAAAATATCCTTCTGATATTATTGAAAACCTTTCTTCCAATCACAGAATATATAGGATAAATGCCATAGATGAAGCAAAAAAGCTGGGAAACAGTAAAGTATTCAATATGATTGTACTCGGCATGGCTGCTAAGCATATGAACTTTTCTAAGGAAGAATGGCTGAATGTAATTGAAAAGACCGTGCCGCCAAAGACAATAGATATAAACAAAAGAGCATTTGAGATCGGATTTGGTTTGGGCGAGTAAATACTGTGAAATTCATAATTACTTCATTTTACTGATTTACTATGTGAAGGTTGCTGATATTGATTTAATTACTTATCGATTTAAAGGAATCGTATAGATTATATAGAGGGAGGGGGTATAGCTGTGATCCGGCAATTGTCCGTTTTTATTCAAAATGAAATCGGCAGTGTTGCGCAAGTAACCGCCATATTAAAAGAACATAGTATAAACTTGAGGGCCATAGCTTCATTTGACACACCGGAATTTGCCATATTACGAATAGTAGTAGACCGACCGGACGAGGCAAAAAAATATTTAATTGAGAAAGGGTATGCGGTTACCGTTTCGGATGCTATTGCCGTAGAGCTTGAAGACAAACCAGGGGTTTTGAATGATATGTTGCAGTTAATAGCCAATGAGGGACTTGGGATAAACTATATCTATTCAGTCGTATTTCGCAGAAATAAAGCTCCTTTAATAATCTTAAATACAAGCGACCTGGAAAAGACCAAGTTATTACTAACAGATAAGGGGTATTCTGTTGCCGAACAGGAGGATATATTATGATATGGAATGAAACCAAAGAATGTATGAGCAGGGATGAACTTATAAACCTGCAAAGTGCCAGGCTGAAAAAGACAGTAAGCCATGTTTATCATAATGTGGAATTCTATCGAAAAAAAATGCAGCAGCTTGGTTTGGAACCTGGTGATATCAAAGGGATAGAAGACCTGCATAAGCTTCCCTTTACTACAAAGGATGATCTTAGAGAAAATTATCCTTTCGGACTGTTTGCCGTACCCCAATCCCAGATTGTCAGGGTACATGCTTCGTCCGGTACAACCGGCAAGGCTACCGTAGTCGGATACACCAGAAGGGATATTGAGATATGGCAGGAGTGCGTAACCAGGGTACTTGCCATGGCAGGCATAGGAATAAACGACAAAATACAGGTGGCTTACGGATACGGACTTTTTACCGGTGGTCTGGGACTTCATTATGGAGCTGAAAATTTAGGAGCAACAGTTATACCCATGTCTACCGGCAACACCAAAAGACTGATAACAATGATGGAAGATTTTGAAGTAACTGCAATTGCATGTACACCCTCATATTTGCTTCATATAGCCGAGTGCCTTGAAGAGGAAGGCAAGCTTGATAAGATAAAACTGAAAGCTGCAATCTGCGGTGCCGAACCATGGACGGAAAATATGCGTAAGGAAATTGAAAACAAACTTAACCTTAAGGCATACGATATTTATGGCCTTAGTGAAATACTTGGTCCCGGTGTGGCTGCAGACTGTGAGTATCATAAGGGACTGCATATTTACGAAGATCATTTCCTGCCGGAAATAATCAACCCCCAAACCCTTGAGCCCTGCAAGGAAGGAGAGATCGGAGAACTGGTTATTACCACCCTGACGAAGGAAGCCCTGCCTTTACTCAGGTACAGGACAAAAGATCTGACAAATATTACATATAAGCCTTGTGAATGTGGAAGAACCATAGCCAGAATCGGAAGATTTAAAGGACGTTCAGATGATATGCTGATTATCCGGGGCGTAAACGTATTTCCGTCTCAGGTTGAAGCTGCTTTGCTGGAACTGGGTGAAACCAGCCCTCATTATTTACTTATTGTTGACAGGGTAAATAATCTGGATGTTTTGGAAATCCAGGTTGAAGTCGAAGAACATTTCTTCTCTGACGAGATTAAGGAACTGGAAAACCTGACAAAGAAAATTGCAGGCGTACTACAGTCGGCTCTCGGATTATCTGTAAAGGTTACTTTGGTTGAGCCTAAGACTATTGCCAGAAGCGAAGGAAAGGCCAAGAGAGTTATCGACAAGAGAAAATTGTATGAGTAGGACCGTATTGTTAAACAGTTGATTGAAAAAGGAGGGGTACCATGCTAATTAAGCAGCTTTCTGTATTTATAGAAAACAAGGTGGGAAGACTGGAAGACGTCACAAAGGTATTAAAGGATCATAATATAAACATAGCATCCTTTAGTCTGGCAGATACGGCGGAATACGGTATGTTAAGAATGATTGTCTCAGACCCGGAAGAAGGAAGGCGGGTTTTGAGAGAGGAAGGATTTTCCGCCAGTCTGGCTGATGTTATAGCCGTAAAGATAGCCCAAAAACCCGGAACCTTGCATGAAGTTTTAAAAATACTTTTTGATGCGGGATTAAGTGTAGAATATATGTATACACTTTCAACCACCGGAAAAGATACTTCAATAATTATGAAAGCATCCGATTTAAATCTTGCCCTGGAAGTATTAAGAGCCAACGGGTATGAGGTATGCAGTGACAAAGAAGCTTATGAAATAAATAATATTAACAATAAATAATGTTTGACACGGCTGTAAAAGAATGATATGATTGGTTTATTGCTGAAACAGTTCGGCAATTAAATATTTATTTTTTGGAGGATTTTTTTCATGAACAAAGGTACAGTTAAGTGGTTTAACAACCAAAAGGGCTTTGGTTTCATCTGTGATGAACAAGGCAACGACATTTTCGTACACTATACAGGTCTTAATATGGAAGGCTTCAAGTCTCTTGAAGAAGGCCAGGAAGTAGAGTTCGAAATCGTACAAGGAGCTAAGGGGCCTCAAGCAACTAATGTAACCAGATTATAATCAATGTTGGGTTTACAATGTACCTTTTTCAAACTTTATATATAAGATATAAGTTTTAAAATAGGCTATATTGTTATAACGGAATTGATTATAAAAAATCCTTAAGGGTTTTCCTTAAGGATTTTTTTATGCTTTTTTATAGGGGAAATTGGTTGTCAGGTGTCAAAAGGCAATAAAGTAACTTACATGGAGTATTATGCAGACGGATTAAGAGCAGGAAAATATACAAATACAAGCTCTGATCTGTATGTCTATGATTTGTCCGGACGAGTCGTTGCTGAGGCCCATAATTCGTATAATATAACTGCAAACTATGTATGGGGACCTGACAGAGTACTGGTTAAAAAGGATACCGGTGGAGGGGAATATTATTCTCTTTATAATGGCCACGGAGATGTAGTCCAGATTGTTGACAGAAACGGAAAAATTGTAAATAATTATAAGTATGATGAATGGGGTAATATCCTGGAAAGCAATGAAAACATAAGTAATCCGTTTAAATATGCAGGAGAAATATTTGATGAAGAGACTGGATTATATTATCTTAGAGCAAGATACTATGATCCGGCGTTGGGTAGGTTTATTAATGAGGATACTTATGAGGGACAAGTTACAAATCCGCTTAGTTTGAATTTATATTCCTATTGTTATAATAATCCGTTAATTTATAAAGATTCTAGTGGTAATAAACCATTTTCACTATATAATGAAATATCAAAATTTCTTATTAATATAAGACAATCTATATCACCTAAAAAGTGGGATAAGTTTAAATACGAGTTTGAACGTCTGGAAAAACTTCTAAGCTGCTATTATGATGATTAATAAGGAGGAAGTAAAAATGGGCTTTTGGGGTTCAGGTCTGTATGCCAATGATACTACTTGTGATGTGCGTGACAGTTATATCAAACTGCTGCAGGATGGATATAGCAACGAGGACGCTTATAAAGCAATTATGGAAGATTATGAGGAGCTAATAGGAGACATTGACGAACCTCTTTTTTGGTTTGCTTTAGCTGAAACCCAGTGGAGGTTGGGACGCCTTCTTCCTGAAGTAAAGGAAAAAGCTCTTGAATGGATAGAAAAAGGTGGCGGTTTGGAGTATTGGGATGATAGCAAAAGCGGTGGAGCCGGTTGGAAAAAGACTTTAGGGAAATTAAGAGAAAAATTGGATTCGCCTATGCCCAAAGAGAAAAAGGTACGAAAACCACGTGTAGTTGATATGAATTTGTGGAACATCAATGATGTTTATGCATATCAGTTTCATGAAGGTAGCATATATGGACACGATTTTGATGGGAAATATGTATTAATTCAAAAAATTGGGGAGAGTATTGATAAGTTTTCAGGAAAACCTATCATGAGAATTCATATAATAGACAAAATCTTTGATTATCTACCTGATTTATCTGATATGAAAGATAAGCGAATATTACCATTAGATTTTCCTTTAAGGACCAAATTGAGTAATGGGTTTATTAGGATGAGTGCATTGATGTTTATGAACAAAAAAACGGATTATCCTGAGAAATATCTAACTTATATAGGAAATATACAAGGACCTGCTAATTATAATGATATTGAATGTTATTTACACTGGTATTATATTGAAAGGTGGTTACCTGATTTTTATAAAAAATGGAAAGAGCTTAAATATGAGACAGTAGAAGAAGGGGTATACAAGTATAATCAACCGTAAACTTGGTTTTTGAGCCAATCACTATGTAATAAAAACTTATAAAGCCCGGCAAGCCAAATAGGTAAGCCGGGTTTTCTTTTGGATATAGCAAAAACCTTGTCAAAAAAATAGAAAACCCCCGTTGTTTATACATCAAACTTTGATGATGATCTTTTTATTTTCGGAATATACCAAAAAGGTAAGCGTATTACTTTTGGAAACATGGAAAGCGGTTTGGATTTCTAAATATTAATAAAAGTAAAAATAAAAGACGGCATAGAAAAATCTATAGCCGTCTTTTGATATTTAACTGTGTATTATATTTAAAATATCATTACTTACCGAATTCTTTCCTGTTAATCCAATCAAGCAGATTATACAATGGCTTAAACAATACCAGGGTTATTATATAATTAGCGATGCAGTGGGTTACATCGAAGGGTATACCGTTTATGAAACCGGCCAATGCCATGGGTAAACCGCCGATAAAAATATACGGTATAGAGCAAAGGGCGCCAAAGCCAAGCCCGAAAGCTCCGGCTACAAGAGCCCAGAAAAAAGATGATCTGTTCTTTCTGAAAATCATTGTTATCAGCATCAGCACAGTCCATACATACAAATAGCATATCCACCAGGAACCAAACCCGAAGATTAACCCTTCCGCAAAGACAAAGATATATATTATGGATAAGGTTTTCCACCCGAAAACTATGGTACTGATAATAATCAGCAAAGATACCAGTTCAATGTTGGGCAAAAATGATAATGCAACCTGAACGGTTAAAAGCAAGGCCGACATAATGCCGACTATTACAATATCTTTAGTTTTTGATGATATTTTCATAGCTTTAATAACCTTCCATCAGGGTAAGCTCGTATTTATCTTTATCCTGAATGTTTATCAGGTCTATTCCGGTAAATATTTCTTCCCCGTCCTTTGTAATGCACCACCATTCCTGCTTTGATTCGTCGGCTTTGCGGCCGTTAACTTCGGTAATATAAAAACCGTAAGTACTTGTCTGGCCTTTAATCATATCTTTTTCTTCCAATGCCTGACGGAGTGTATATGCCTCAGTTGTTATGACAAACTCCTGGACATCTTCGCCCGGAACAATAACCTGTACGGTTATCTCCTTAACACCTGGAGATGAGGGGTTCCTTTTGTTCAAAAACAGGTAAAGCAAAAGAACTGTGAGAGCAAAAAGACCCAGTGTTGCTAAAAATACTTTTAACCAATATTTTGCTTCTTTCATATGTATCTCCTTTCTTTTTGGCGGCTTTCTCTGCCAAAAAGGCAATAAAAAAGCCTTTCGCATGAATAGGAAAGGACAATAAAGAAAGGATCTTTATTGTACCTTTGTCCATGACTCGTGGAAACCTAGGTACGGGTTTTAAGCAGGTCTTCTGACTTGTGGATCATTGCCTTTGGCTCCGGCCTTCCCAGATATAAATATCCAGTGGCTTATCAAATTGATGGAGCAGGCTCCCCACTTACAGCGGCGAGACCGTACAGGATTTGCACCTGTTTCCCTATTATGCCCCAAAACCATAGTATTTATCAAAAATTCCTATCGGTATCCGGGACACTTAAAACCCATAGTTTTCTATATATAGCTGTTTTTGGTACCAAACAGCCAATATATTGTATGTAAAGTATATATCAACTGGGTATACTTGTCAATATAAAATTAAATCTGTTTATAAAATAAGATGTAAAAGGTATATTGGATAAATTAATCATGTATGGTATAATGTTCATTATAGTTAATATTTGTATTTATATAACGGATATTAATAATAAAAAAGGAGTAAGGGCAGAGTATGAAAATAACACAAAAACCATTCGGAAAAACAAAAAACGGGGAAGAAGCCACATTATATACTATAACTAACAGTAACGGCATGAAGGTATCATTTACCGACTATGGGGCAAATATAGTAAGCATAATAGTACCTGACAGGAACGGAAAATTAGATGATGTGGCTTTAGGTTTTGAAAATATAGAAGGTTATGAGGATAATAAGCCCGGTTTTGGTTCTTTTATCGGAAGATCTGCGAATCGTATCGGAGGAGCAAAGTTTGAGCTTAACGGAAAAGTTTATGAATTAGAAAAAAATGACGGAGCAAACAATCTCCACGGCGGAAGTCCGGGATACAACAAGGTTATGTATGATACGGAAATTTTTGAAGACGGGGATATGATAAGCATTGAGTTTTCCAGATTAAGTCCCGATGGTGAACAGGGTTTCCCCGGCAATTTAGATATTACGGTAACTTACAGCCTTACGGATAACAATGAACTGGTTATCGAATATCATGCGGTTTCTGATAAGGATACGGTTGTAAATCTGACCAATCATTCATATTTTAACTTATCAGGTCATAACAGCGGGGATATCCTTAATCATAAGGTTTGGATAAATGCAGACAAGTTTACTCCTACGACCGATGATTTAATTCCAACGGGAGAACTGCGGGATGTATCAGGAACTCCGATGGATTTCAGAACATTAAAGCGCATCGGAGATGATATAGACAGTGATTACGAACCTCTTCGTCAGGCGGGAGGATATGATCACAATTACGTGCTTAATAATGAGTCAGGTGAAGTAGAAAAAGTTGCAGAGCTTGTGGATGAATCAACAGGCCGGGTAATGGAAGTGTTTACAAATAAGCCGGGAATGCAGTTTTATACAAGCAATATGCTGACTCCCGTAGAGAACGGAAAAGACGGGGCAACTTACGGAAAGCGGGCAGGAGTATGTTTTGAAACCCAGTATTTCCCCAATGCCTGCAATATTAAGTCTTTCCCGAGCAGTATATTAAAGGCCGGCCAGGAATATGATTTCGTAACCATTTACAAATTTTCTTGCAGATAATATACAATTTTTACCGCACGGTAATAAATATATAAGTGTTAATTTCTTAAGTATAAGGCAAATTTAAAATATCTGTATTTTATATGTTAAATGAATACTAAAAAAGCGCAAAATAAAGCGGCCCTATTTTAATAGGACCGTTTTTATATATATAAAAAAGAGGAGAGCCCGGTAGAGGGGGGAGGGTAGCTGCCGGGCATGTTTTATGAAAAAAATTATCTTATAGGCAAGCAGCAATTACATATATTAAATATTACTTAATAACTTATCTTTAGTTTAAATTAATTATAGTTACTAATTGTAATGTTAATATGGATAGATTGTAAACAATTTGTTAATATTTTATTAGTTTATTGGGACATTTTTTAGCATATCGCTATCGTTGTTATTTTCCATTTCAATTGTAATGCAATAATATGTAAGTATTAAAATAGTTCAATGTAACTAAATATATAATTCATTTGAAATAAAAGCAGGAAAATTGATATAGGAAAAAATAATAGTATTCAGCTTTTTATATGTTAAAATAAATTGTAAAGGTATATTTTTTAAGATAATAGAAGGAGTAAAGAAATGCGCGTATTTATTACGGTAATGAGCATACTTATTCCTGTGACTATGATTATACTGGGACATTATTTTCGAATAAGGATGCCAAAAAAGATTAATTTTTATTTTGGCTACCGTACAAATATGTCAACTTATGTGCAATGCGGCTATTTGATATTAACTTTAATACCAAAGGAAATTGCCTTAAGAAAAACCTTTGATAAAAACGGGAACAGAAAAAAGTAGGAGGTCGGCTTATGATAGGCAAAATTGTGGAAGAACAGAGAAAGTTTTATCTGACAGGAAAAACCTTGGATTATAAATTTCGGATGAAAGCATTAAGCAGGTTAAGGAACGCCATTATCCACTATGAAGAAGACATATATGATGCTTTGGCTAAGGACTTGAATAAATCTAAAACAGAAACCTATCTTTGCGAAATAGGAATAGTTCTAGATGAAATTCGTTATCACCAGAGAAATCTCCACAGGTGGATGAAAAAACGGGTAATTATGCCGTCCATAGGGCAGCTTCCGGGAAGATGCTATAGTTTACCTGAACCTTATGGGGTAACACTGATTATGGCACCATGGAATTATCCTATAAATCTTTGCTTTGCTCCGTTAATCGGAGCGATCTCTGCAGGAAATACCGCCGTACTTAAGCCCTCGGCTTATGCACCGGAAACAAGCAAGGTTATAGAAAAAATAATTTCAGAAGCGTTTCCGCCGTACTATATAACCGTCGTTTCCGGAGGACGAAAGGAAAATGCTTTACTGCTGGGGCAAAAATTTGACTATATATTTTTTACCGGTAGCCCGACTGTCGGAAGGGTTGTTATGGAGGCGGCAGCCAAAAATCTAACGCCTGTTACATTGGAACTGGGTGGAAAAAGTCCGGTTATAGTTGATGAAACAGCCAATATACGGCTGGCAGCAAAAAGAATTGCATTTGGAAAAGTGACAAATGCCGGTCAAACCTGTGTGGCCCCGGATTATCTTTTGATTCACAGTAAAGTGAAGGATAAGTTTATAATTGAATATAAGAGGGCATTGCAAAAATTTTTCCCCGATAATGATATGTCACGAATGGTAACTATAATATCAGAAAAACATTATGAACGGTTGAAAAATCTGCTGACTGACGGCCGTATTATATTGGGCGGGCAATTTGATGACGAAAGGTTGTTTATAGAACCAACCCTTATAGATGGTGTCGGTTTATCTGCTCCTATAATGAAGGAAGAGATATTCGGACCGATTCTTCCTATAATTACTTATGATAACCTGGATGAATGTATTGAAGTAATACGGTCTCTTCCCAAACCTTTGGCATTATATATTTTTTCAGAGAACAGAAAGAATATCAGAAAAGTACTTAATACCTGCTCCTTCGGTGGAGGCTGCATTAACGATACCATTTTGCACTTGGCGAACCCCAGGCTACCTTTTGGCGGAGTGGGTGAATCGGGTATGGGCAGCTACCACGGCAAAAAAAGTTTTGAAACATTTACCCACTACAGGAGTGTATTTAAGCAAAGCTCCAAAATTGATATTCCTATAAGATATATGCCGTATACGGAAAAGAAATTACGCCTGCTAAAAAATATACTTAGATAAGTATATATAATTTGACAAAGCCGGATTTATAAGGCCTGTTATTATACAGGCTTTATTTTTATTGAAAATGTTTTATTAAAAGAGAGTTCCTTAAAAAAATTTCCTTAATACTATAATATTAATCAAAAAAATTTGCATATGCATGATAATGCATTATCTTGCTACGGGAAAATTTAGTGATTTTAAGTTATTCTTACGGCAGTCAGATAAATTTATTTGAAATTTTTGGATTATTATAAATTTATAAGAAATTTTGACGAAAATCATATATATGTATGTAGCTTATAAAGGTGTGGCTTTTTCTAAAATTTTGTCATATAATATTATGAAAAATATTGTAGGAAATTGTTGTCGAATTGAATTATAAGGAAACGGTTACATCAATTGCAGAGTTTTAATTTATGTCCTCTGTGAATAATATTAACAAACATACATTTATGATAAATCAATTTTTGGCTTTAATAGTTTAGGGAGCAGGTGGTCTTATGGCAAATGTTTTTCGCAAGTTAATAAGAAAGGAATTGGGTGAAGTTAATTATCACCGTTATTCATCTTTTATAAAAAAGAATATAGATAAACGTAATATAAATGAACGGTTAAACGACAGCCAGATCATATTCAATGATATGTATGAAAAATTAAAGTCCAGAGATATAAATTCCATATCAATGATGCATAAAAGATTAAATGACACTATGCTTCTTGCATTTCGCATAAGCAAAAACTTTGGTTTTGCTTTTTTAGTGTACCTTATGGCTACTATATATCTGCTGTTAAGAGATATGAACCCGCAGCTTACTACTATATCAGTAGTACTTGTTAATATAAGCTTTTTATATAAGGTTTATGAATTTATATCCAATAAATTCTGCTATGTAGATGCCCAGCTTATACTGGTTTACAAAGCAGTCCTTGACAGGCTTATATTAAACAATAAAAATAATATAAAAGATGAATGATATTAATAATTTTTACCTGTTGGGGACAGAAATATTTATATATCGGAAACTAATAGAGCAATTTTACATTTATTAAATACGGCTGCATAAAGGGGCGCTTAATTAATGTAAGATTGCTTTTATTTTACAGAATTTTGATATAAAAAAACATTAAAATTTTCATTGCACCCATATTTAAAATATTTTATAATGTTATGAGAACATTGAACAAGGCGTACTTGTTCAAAAAAATTTAATAAGGAGAATTACAGATGAAAAATATTTTTGTTTTTGATCATCCGTTAATCCAGCATAAAATTTCTTATCTTAGAGATAAGAATACGGGGACTAAAGAGTTTCGTGAGCTTATGAGTGAAATATCAATGCTCATGGCATATGAAGTAACCAGGGATTTGCCATTAACGGAAATACAGGTTGAAACACCTATCGGGGTTGCAAAAACAAAGATAATTTCCGGCAAGAAACTGTGTATAGTTCCCGTACTTAGAGCAGGTCTGGGTATGGTTGAAGGTATACAGAATTTAATTCCTTCCGTAAAGATAGGACATATCGGACTTTATCGTGATCATGATACATTACAGCCTGTAGAGTATTACAGTAAATTCCCTGAGGATATCAGCGAAAGAGAAGTTATCATATTGGAACCTATGATAGCATCAGGCGGTTCATTATCTGCAGCAGTAAGAATAATTAAGAACAAAGGCGTAAAAAATATTAAAATCATGAGCATTTTGGCAGCCAGAAGCGGTATAGAAAAACTGGCCACCGAGCATCCCGATGTAAATATCTACTGTGCTGCAATCGACGAAAAAGTTAATCAAAACTGTTATATAGATCCTGGTCTTGGAGATGCAGGCGACAGATTATTTGGCACAAAATAATATTTTGGTTAGAATATAATCCCACATATATCTTTAAAGGTATATGTGGGTTTTTTGTGTGCTGGTATGGGAATGAGCGCAATATAAGGGTGAATAAATATTATTTATACATAGTGACTTACATTTATTGACAAATAGCAAATATTGGATATATTATAGTTATAAAATAATAATGGGGGTGTAAGTTAGATGAAAAAAAGAAAAAGTATTTTCCTGTTATTCATAATGTTACTTCTTATAATAAATACACTTTTATTATCAGGAGCAGATTATGGTAAAGGTGGATACGTGCTTTCAGCACCTGTACAACCTACAACAGGACTTAAATTCTATGTGGACTATTCAGCGATATCTAAATATGGTTCAAGTCCGTTTATTAATGCAGCTTTTAATTGGAACGGGGACTATAAAGCGTATGTATCACAAGTTGTTGTATATCCTGCATCTAGGCCTGCAGAACATTTTGTGATAGAGGCAGGGCCAATGACATATAACCATCCTGGTGAAACATATTTTTATACAATAAATGGAGATTTAATAGACAGTAATACTGCTATGGATTCAAACTTAATTTATAGATGTTCGATAAGGATAAATTCTAATTCGAGTGTTTTTGATAATCCTAATGTATCCAATCAAACCTACTTAATAAAAACAATAAGACATGAAATTGGTCATGTCTTTCTTCTCAAACATCCAACTTTGCCATATCGTTCTATTATGCATTCAGGAGCACCGACTTCCAGTGGAAGTGTCTCGGATGAAGTGACTACAATGGATAGGCAAAATTTGATAAGTAAATGGGGTCAATAATATTAAAAAGGAGTGCTGGTAAATGAAAAAGATAGGTTTATGTATTATGTGTATGATATTAATGCTCGTATTGGTTTCTTGTAAAACCAAAAAAGATTCCGATATGCCTTCCGATATTGAGGTTGTACGTCTTCAGTCAGAAAGAACATACTATGAAAACCTTGAGCAAATAGAGGATCAGGCCACTATAATTGTAAAGGCTGTTGTAAGCGAAAACCTCGGTCAGGAAGTTGACACTATATATGATTATGCTTTGCAAAAAGAATTGCCGACATACGGGTATACAAAATGGGAAGTTGAAGTAACTAAAGTATATAAGGGAGACGTAAAAGTCGGAGATAAACTGGTATTGTTGCAGGAGTATTACATATGGACGAAATCTGACGGTAAAAAACAACTGGTGACATCATCCTCGGTTAAACCGTTAAATCAAGGTGAAGAATACCTTATGATACTTAGATATGAAGAAATGCTGGGAGGATATTCGACAGTTGGCGATTATCAGGGCATATTTGCCATACCGACAGATGAAGTTATGGCAATGATTGAGGACGGGAAAGCAGAGAAATCAGATTTTGATATCTACTATGATGACGAACCACTGAATTATCTGTTTCCGCTATACAATGAAGTAATTGAGAAATATTTCAAATAAGGATAAAATGTAGATTTATATTTGAGTATAAGCAACCATAGCTTGGCGCATCTGTTTTTTGCTATATTTTTATTCATATATGTGAAAATTATACACCTATATAAGCTTGCCATTATCGCATATTTGCCCCAAAACACCAATATATTATAGTGATATAACATAATTATTGGTGAAGCTATGGTTAATCAAAACACAAATAATATTAAGGACAATCAAAATACTAATAACGATGAGAAAAAAATCATCTCAGATATTACTTTGTTTGTAAAATTAGGTATTATTGTATTAACGGTTCTGGCTATTGTCGGGCTGGGAATAAAATTTTTACCGGATGCAATCACAGTGTCTAATATCGGTAAAAAAAGAGACCTTCCTATCTATAGTGTTGAAACGGATGAAAATAAGGTGGCTTTAAGTTTTGACGCTGCTTGGGGTAACGATGACACACAGAGAATTTTGGACATTCTAGAAAAACACAATGTAAAGGTTACATTTTTTATGACCGGTGAATGGGTAAGAAAATATCCGGAAGATGTTAAAAAAATAGCTGCGGCAGGCCATGATCTGGGAAATCACAGTGAAAATCATAAACAGATGACAAAACTGACAAAAGAACAGTGCAAGGAAGAAATAATGAAAGCCCATAACAGGGTAAAAGAATTGACCGGAATTGAGATGGAACTTTTCCGCCCGCCATACGGAGATTACAATAACATGGTTGTAGGAGTAGCCAGAGAATGCGGATATTACACTATTCAGTGGGATGTGGATTCTTTAGATTGGAAGGACTATGGTGTTGACAGCATAGTAAAAAAATGTACGGAACATAAAAACCTGCGCAAAGGCTCCATCATTCTGCTTCACAACGGTGCAAAATATACTCCGGATGCTCTGGAGAGAATAATTCTTGGCCTGAAAGAAAAAGGGTTTGAACTTGTACCGATATCGCAGCTTATACACAGGGGGGAATATACGATAGATCATGAGGGAAGGCAGCATAAGAAGTAGATGACTTAAAAAAGGGGGCGTATCGCTGATAACCAAAATAGTTATTTTGCGAAACGCCCTATTTTAAAACTCTTTTTTAAGTATATCTACTAATCAATATATATGTATCGTTATCGAGAGTAGATAATAAAGCATTGTTATTACCAGATGTTTTTTATGTCCAATGATGATTCTTTGGATTGGAAGGACTATGGTGTTGACTGCATAGTAAAAAAATGCACCGAACACAATTTAATGTATATAAGCATCTAAAACTAATAGGGGTAAAGTTACTGGGTACTAATAATCTTAGTAATGAAAATGTATATTTACCGGAAGCATATTTGCTTTTCGGTTTTTTTATTTTTAAGTCAAATCAATTGCAATTATTACTATCTAAGATTATGAAGTTATTCCAAGGATTTGGTAAACTCGCTTATTTACTAAATAATACATTTGAATATTGTTCAAAAATTTGTTGACATGGGGAGTTTATATGTTATAATTAACATATCGAAACGTTTCGGATAAAATAATTTTAAAAATTTTTTACAAAACAACAAGTAAAATTAAAAAATCATCTTATTGGATATGGCAATAACTTTTAGATAAATCGGTATTATAATCAGTGTAATTGAAAACACCGGTTATAAGTTTATTTATAAAAAGATATTGTCCCGGATATAGGATGATTATAAATGTGTTGCCATGGTAACATTTTGATGTTAAGGAGGCAAAATATGAAAAAATTATTAGGATTAATTCTTACGTTTGTTTTGTTAATAAGTTTAGTTGCATGCAATAAAAGCAATAATGACCAAAAATCTTCCGGAAGTAATGATACTAGCAATGTAAGCAGCGAGGAATCAAAAGATAAGGATAAGACCGAAGATAAGACCGACAAAAAAGAGAAAGTAACAATTACTATCTGGAGAGGTCAGGGTACTGACTATGAAGAAGCTTTATACAATGAGCAGATTGAGAAGTTCAATGCGCAATCTGAAACAACAGAAGTTAAATATGAAGTGTTTCCGTACAATGATTTTGGCACAACCGTAAGATCAGCTATATCAACCGGTTCTCTCCCCGATATGGTTTATGTGGACGGTACTGAAATCGGTAACTTAGTATTTCTTGAAGCTTTGGCTCCCTTAAATGAATATCTGGATGATGAATTTATCTCAAAATATGCTTCTTCCGCATTTTACAAAGTAGGAGACAAGATTTATGGTGTGGCTCAGCAGGACGGTGGTTTAGCATTTTGGGCAAATAAATCTTATCTTGAAAAAGCCGGAGTTAGAATTGCTACATATGAAAACCCCTGGACAAAAGAAGAGTTCTTGGATGCTTTGGAGAAATTACAGGCACTTGATGAAGTTGAGTACGCAATCGATATGAAGACTAACTGGGGTGGCGGCTATGTTATTTATGCTTGGCAGCCTCTTATCAAATCACTAGGTGCCGACTGGTATGACTATGATACTTTAAAAGCAACCGGAGCTTTAGACGGTCAAGCTATGGTTGACGCTATGACTTTTATGAAGGGGCTTTTTGATAAAGGCTACGTAAATGCAATGGAAACTATAGATACCGCATTTAAAGACGGTGCTTCTGCTTTGGATTTAACCGGTCACTGGAATTATAATGATTATTACGAAGCATTGGGAGATGATCTGATTTTAGTTCCGCTGCCGGACCTTGGTAACGGAAGTTATACAGGTATCGGAGGGTTACCTTTCGCTGCCACTTCGAAAGCTATTGAAAACGGCACAGTTGAAAATTGTGCGGAGTTTATAAAATTTGCGCTTGGCGAAGAGTTCCAGCAGAAGATTAACAGTGTTAACGGATCACTTCCGGTTATGACCAGTGTGCTTGATTCCTTGCCTCAATTACAGGAAGGCGGACCTCTTTATCTTTACGCACAACAGTTAATGGGCGGAAGATATGCGGTTAGACCGGTATCTCCTGCATTCCCTACATATCAGTCTGAGGTAGGAACGGCTGTATTTGATATATTAGCCGGTGCAGACATAAGTGAAAGACTTACAAAAGCTGCAACGGCTATTGATAAGGTTATTGAAGAAAACGGTTATTAATTAAAAGTTTGGATTATTGGATTATATTCATATGATAATGCAAAATGCTTGTAAATGCAAGCATTTTGCATTATTTGACCCCGCCAAAAGACGATTAGAAACAGATAACAGAAATCTAGGAGGGTAACTTTGTTTAAAAAATTAAAAAAAATATTTTATAAAGAAAAATATGCGGCAATTTTATTGGCAAGTCCCGGTGTTATTTGGTTATTGTTCTATGTAATTATACCTTTTATTTCTGCGGTGGTTTTTTCTTTTACAAACCGAACCTTAATTAAAAACCCTAAAATCGGAACATCGTTTATCGGATTAGGTAACTACATAGAAATGTTTCGGGACAAAGAATTTTTTCAGGCTTTGGGCAACAATATAGAATTTACTTTGCTTGCAGTGCCGATTCAATGCGGACTGGCTCTGTTTCTGGCATTATTATTAAATAATAAATTAAAAGGCATCGGAATATTTAGAACGATTTATTTTGCTCCAATTTTAATTCCAATGCTGGTAGTATCTATGACATGGTCTTTATTATTTACTCCAAATGCAGGAGGATTTATAAATAGTTTATTGTCATTTATCAGTTTCGGAAAAATTGAACCCTTAAAGTGGCTTTTTGACCCGAAAACATCAATGTTATCAATTGTGATTTTTTCTGTTTGGGCAGGTGTGGGCTTTCAGACGGTTATAATTCTGTCTGGACTGCAGTCGGTAGATGTATCTTTGTATGAGGCTGCTTCGGTTGACGGAGCAAGAACATTTCAGAAATTCTGGAACATTACAATTCCCGAATTGAGAAATACATTGATATTTGTGATTTTGTCCTCAACTATTTTAAGTTTTAAACTGTTTACTCAGGTACTTGTTTTGACCCAGGGAGGACCTTTGGGGTCTACAAATACGTTAATATATATGATTTATGATACCGGATTTATAGACCAACGATTGGGATACAGTTCCGCAATCTCAGTTGTATTCTTTTTAATTGTGTTGGCAATATCGCTGCTTCAGCAAAAATTAACTAAAATGACTAGCAAGTAGGAGTTTATTATGAAAAAATCAATTATTAAAAAAATAGTATTATATTTGATTCTTACTTTTTTTGCTGCTGTATTTACCCTCCCGATTATGATGATATTTATAGGTTCTCTTAAGGTTAATGAGGCTCAAATTATGAGTGATTTAAAATCTTTTCGCGCATTTCTTCCGGTAGGGGACCTTGGATTTGAAAATTATAAAGATATCATAAAAAGAATTGATATTTTCCATTTTTTAAAAAACTCAGTAATAATAACTGCAGCATCGATATTAATAGGTACCTTGGTTAACAGTATGTTGGGTTATGCCCTTGCAAGACTGAATTTCAAAGGCAAGAGCCTGATTTTAAAGATCGTAATAAGTTTGTTAATTGTTCCCGGTGAAGCAATTATTATGCCACAGCTTATGATAGTCAATCAGATGAATTTAATTGATACGTTGATCGTCCAGGTTTTTCCTTCAGTAGCTGATGCCTTTACAATATTTATGTTTTATCAGGCTTTTTTATCTATTCCTCACGAATTGGAAGAGGCGGCTATAGTAGATGGGATATCATATCCTGGAATCTATGCCAGAATTATTATGCCGTTATCTAAACCGACAATTGTCACAACAATTATTTTAAGTTCACTGGGAAGATGGGGAGACGTGTTATGGCCGACTATGGTTACCAGAGGTAAGAAAGTTCGTCCCCTGGCAGTCGGTATAAACCAGTTATTCAGCAATACCAGTAAATTATGGGGAGATATTTTTGCTTCGGCTGTATTTATGGTTTTACCGATATTAATTTTGTATTTAATTTTTCAGCGGCAGTTTGTTCAATCTATGGTATCATCTGGACTTAAAGGCTAAGATATTACATAATTATGGCATAAATATCAATACTACAAAAGGAGCGGGGTCAGATGGCTACTTTGAAAGATGTAGCAAGAGAAAGCGGATATTCTGTAACAACGGTATCCAGAGCATTAAACGGATTTGATGATGTTAATGAAGCTACTAAAAAGCACATCCTTGAGGTGGCAAAAAGATTGAATTATCAGCCGAATATAAATGCCAAGAATTTGGTAATGAATAACAGCAATCGTATCGGTTTCATGGTTTTTGAATTCGGACAAGCATCCGGTGAGGATAACTTTGTCTATGAAATGATGGTAGGTATGCAGAAAAAATGTGTATCTACGGGACACGAATTAATCTTTTTATTCGGAAGTATTCACTGTGAAGAAGACTTAAGTGAAAACATTGAATCTATAATAAAAAAATATGGTTTGGCAGGTATTGTTATTATGGGTTGCAGTTTAAACTCGGCTACCCATGAAGAATTAAAAAGCATATCAAGACCGGTAGTTTGCATAGACGGTGATTTGCAAACAAAGTATGTAGGATCGGTTTCGGTAGATAATTATCAGGCCGCTTATGATGCGGTATATTACCTCAAGAATGTGAAAAAAAGAAATAATATCTTACTATTGAACGGAAAAGTAAATACCTATGCATGTCAGGAACGTTTAAGAGGATATAAGGATGCGATGGGAGAACAGTTTAATGAAAAAAACGTTTTTTACGGTGAATATAGCGATAAAGTAAGCTTTCAAATAATAAGTGAACTGTCCGCTTCCGGATTTCCTTATGATGCAATATTTGCATGCAGTGATATGATGGCTGTCGGAGCAATAAATGCCTTGTTGCTGCAGCAAATAGAAATAGGCAAGCAAGTTGATGTAATTGGCTTTGACAATATACCGCTTAGTTCATATATTCAAGTACCGTTAACAACCGTAAATCAGGATAAAGTTTTGCTTGGGGAACAAGCGGTGACTTTATTACTGGATATTATAAACGGAACGAGTGATAACAGAAAAGTGATAGTACCTCATAAGATTGTTTATAGGATGTCTGCTTGATGACAGTTAAAAGTTAAAAAGGAGATTCATTATAATGAAAGAACGAAAACTACATATGATCGGAAATGCCCATTTAGACCCGGTTTGGCTATGGAATTGGCAAGAGGGGTTTCAGGAAGCCAAAGCTACTTTCCGGTCAGCACTTGACAGAATGAAAGAGACAGATGAGTTCTTATTTACGTCTAGTTCTGCTGCAATATATGAATGGATTGAAAAACATGATATAGAAATGTTTAATGAAATTAAGCAAAGGATTCAGGAAGGAAGATGGGAAATTGCAGGAGGCTGGTGGATTCAACCTGACTGTAATATTCCGTCAGGAGAATCTTTTGCAAGGCAGGGCTTGTATGGCCAAAGATACTTTTTAGAGAAATTTGGAGTTACTGCCAAAACTGCATATAATGTAGACAGTTTCGGACATTCAGGGTCTCTGCCTCAGATATTGAAAAAAAGCGGCATGGATTATTATGTAATGATGAGGCCCATGTCACATGAAAAGGGCCTTCCGGCATGCCTGTTCCAGTGGGAATCTGATGACGGCTCAAGAGTACTTACGTTTCGTATTCTTTATGAATATCTGTCCTGGGGTAAGGAATTGGATTATCATATCGAACGCTGCGGAAAAGAAATCAACTCCAATATAACTGAAATAATGTGTTTTTACGGAGTAGGAAACCATGGTGGCGGACCAACAAAAGAAAATATTGAAAGTATAAAACGAAATGCAAAAGAAAAGAAAGACTATCAGATTATTTTTAGCACTCCAAACAGATACTTTGAATCTGTGGCTAAAAATAAAGACACATATCCTGTTGTTCACGGAGAATTATTACACCACGCAGCCGGATGTTATTCGGCTCATTCCTTGATAAAAAAGTTAAACAGAACTGCAGAAAACAGATTAATTGCAGCCGAAATGTTCTCAACTATTGCTGATATATACAGCAAGCAGAATTATCCCGACAATTTTGACAGAGCGTGGAAAAATGTCTTGTTTAATCAGTTTCATGATATATTAGCCGGAACAAGTATTGAATCGGCTTATGAAGATGCCATGTATTCCCAGGGAGAGGCAATTCATATAGCTGATACTAATTTAAACAATGCCGTTCAGTCTATATCCTGGAAAATCGGAATAAAACAGGAAGAGGACATGAAGCCGATTGTTGTCTTTAATCCTCACGGCAGTGCGGTTAAAGCAAATATAGAGGTTGAAATATACGGTGATAAGGAAACAAGTTATACTTTGGTGGATTCAAACGATAATGTAATTAAAAATCAAATTATAAACTCCAAAACCGCAACTAACGGTAGATGCAGGTTATGTTTTGTTGCGGATCTTCCGGCTTTAGGTTATAAGACATTCAGATTGTATAAAAAACCATGTAAATTGGAAAATAAAATTACTGCCACCGATACAAGAATGGAAAACAGCCGTTTTATTCTGGAGTTTGACAAGGAAACAGGTTATATCAGCAAGTATTATGACAAAGAAAACCAAGTGGATATCTTAAACGGAAACGGGTCTGTTCCTATAGTTATCGAAGATAAAAATGATACATGGGGACATGACATAACCAGATTCGATAAGCAAATCGGTGTTTTTAAGGCAGAAAATATAAAACTTATTGAATATGGTCCGGTTAAAGCCACCATTCAGGTTATCAGCAAATACGGCAGTTCAAAGTTGGTACAAAATTTTTCCATGTATGCCGATTTGGATAAAATTGATGTGGACGTTAAAATCCTTTGGAATGATATGCAAAAGATGCTGAAACTGGCCTTTCCGGTTAATACCATGTTTAATAGGTATTGTTTTGAAACAGCTTTCGGTTATGTTGAGCGGGGAAATACAGGTGAAGAATATCCTGCTCTGGAATGGTTTGATTCTACCGGCGTAACCGGTCCTCAAGGGTTTTTATACGGACTTGGCATTATGAATAACAGCAAATACAGCTACAGTATTGATGTAAATACCATGATGTTAACTCTGCTTCGCAGTCCGGTTTATGCTCATCACAAACCTAAGGAACTGGAAGAAGGTATTGAATATTCTGTTATAGACCAAGGAGTACAGGAGTTAAAGTATTCCCTTTATCCTCATAAAGGAAAATGGGAGACATCACAACTTGAAATATACAGTCATTTATTAAATCGGCCGCCTATTACTATTATTGAAACTTATCATGACGGACCATTCCCCCAGGAGAACAGCTTTATAAAAATTTCCGAAAAAAATATTGTTCTTTCGGCGATGAAAAAAGCGGAAGATTCGGATGATGTAATTCTCAGGTTATATGAAGCCCACAAAGTATATACTGAGGCGGTAATTACTTTACCTTTGCTTGGAAGAGAAATACCGTTAACATTTACACCTAACGAAATTAAGACAATTTCAGTACCAAGAGATAAGGAAAGACCGGTTAGAGAGGTTAATCTTTTGGAGTTTGATATATCGGATCAAAACTAGGAGGAAATAATGAAATATATTATCGGCTTGGATATTGGCGGAACTAAATGTGCGGTGGTACTTGCACAGTATAACTATGACATTAAAATCATAGATAAAATCAAATTTCCCACTGAAAGTTATAAGGGCTTTGAATATACGAAAAATAATTTATTTAAAACCATATATCAGATAATTGAAAAAAATAACTTAACCTTAAATAATATTTGTGCCATAGGTGTAAGTTGTGGAGGCCCCCTTGACAGCAGAACCGGTGTGATTTTATGTCCCCCTAATCTACCCGGCTGGGTAAATATACCTTTTGTTAAAATGTTGGAGGAAGAATTTAATATTCCCGCCTTTATTTTAAATGATGCCAATGCCTGTGCTTTAGTTGAATGGAAATTGGGTGCCGGTAAGGGAACTAATAACATGATGTTTCTTACCATGGGAACCGGTATGGGTGGAGGCATTATAGCAGAAGGTAAATTGCTTATCGGGGCCTCTGATATGGGCGGTGAAGTCGGTCATATCCGTATAGAAAAAGACGGTCCTATTGGATTTGGCAAATACGGTTCATTTGAGGGCTTTTGCAGCGGAGGGGGAATTGCAAGACTCGCCCAAAGCATGGCCCGCAAAGCTTTAAATGAAGGTAAGCCTTATGTCTGGGGAAAAACAGATGAAGAAATTGATAGCCTGGACACCAAAAAACTTGCAGAATATGCAAAAGCCGGAGATAAAGATGCCATAGAGGTATTTGGCATAGTAGGAGAAAAATTAGGAAAGGGAATTTCGTATTTTATCGATATTTTAAATCCGGAGGTAATTGTAATAGGAAGCATATTCGGAAGATGTGAAGAACTATTAAGACCTGCCATGGAAAAGGTGATTGAAGAAGAGTGTATACCTTATTCAAAAGATGTATGCAGGATACTTCCTGCTGCAACCGGTGAGCAAATCGGGGATTATGCAAGTATTATGGTAGCAGCTTACGGGCTTAATCTGGAATTTGACACTCAGGAAAAAGATAAGGTTATATCCGCATTTGAGCGCTTGTTTGAGCGTTATCCGGCACTTAAACCAAATCGTGACAATATAATGAATGCATATAAGATTATCAAGCATACATATTTAAAAAACGGTAAATTGTTGTGTTGCGGTAACGGAGGCAGTGCTGCGGATTCAGACCATATAATTGGAGAGTTGATGAAGGGCTTTAAACAGAAAAGAACAGTTTATGAACTGAAGGCAGATAATCTGCCGAAGGATATACTAAATCAATTTAATTATATAAAAAGCAATCTCCAAGGTGCGCTGCCTGCTATTTCATTGAATCAGCACAGTGCTTTGATGTCCGCTGTTTCCAATGACCTTGCCGCAGATATGGTATACGCTCAACAGGTTTTTGGTTATGGAAACGAACATGATACCTTAGTTGCGATAAGCACTTCAGGAAATTCAATAAATGTTGTGAACGCAGTAATTACTGCTAAAGCAAAAGGTATTAAGACAATCGGTTTAACCGGGCCTAAAGAAAGTATGTTATCGAAACTATGTGATGAAACAATAATGGTTTCGGGGAATACCACAGATGAAATACAGGAACTGCATTTACCTGTTTATCATACTATATGTGAAATGCTCGAAGCTGAGTTTTTCGATGACTAAAAATAAACAGAATTACAATGACATGGAGTATACATATGAAGAAAATAGATAACAAAATAATGCTTATTACATATCCTGATTCGTTTGGGCAAAATTTAAAAGAACTTAACTTCGCTTTAAATAAATATGTTAAAGATGCAATCGGTGGAATTCACTTGCTTCCTTTTTTCCCGTCATCCGGTGACAGAGGGTTTGCACCGATTACCTATAGGGAAGTAGAAAGGGCTTTCGGCAATTGGGAAGATGTAATGGAACTGGCCAAACGGTATTATATGATGTATGATTATATGATTAATCATATTTCTGCCAGGAGCGAATATTATAAAGATTTTTTACATAATAAAGACAATTCCCCCTATCATGATCTGTTTATAAGATATAAGAAATTTTGGGAAAACGGTGAACCGACCAAAGAGCAGCTTGATGCCATATATAAGAGAAAACCAAGAGCTCCTTATGTCGAGGCAAAATTTGCAGACGGAACGACGGAGAAAGTATGGTGTACTTTTGACGAAGAGCAGATAGATATTAACTGTAAATCAGATATAGCTAAAAAGTTAATAAAAGAAAATTTATCTTTTCTTGCCGAACACGGTGCAAGCATAATAAGGCTTGATGCTTTTGCTTATGCTACAAAGAAGGCAGGAACCAGCTGCTTCTTTATTGAGCCGGATGTATGGGAACTGTTAGAGTTGTGTGATAAAGTACTTGAACCATATAATATTATTTTATTACCGGAAATTCACGAGCATTATTCCTTACAGATGAAGATAGCTGATAAGGGGTATTATACATATGATTTTGCCTTACCTATGCTGTTAATTCATGCCTTATATTATGGTGAAGGAAAATACTTAAAAAATTGGCTCGACATGTGTCCCAGAAGGCAGTTTACCACATTGGATACTCATGATGGTATAGGGGTTGTTGACGTAAAAGACTTACTTCCCGATAACGAAATCAACCGTACTCAGGAAGATATTTTCCGTTATGGTGCAAACGTAAAAAAGATTTATAATACGTCAGCCTACAACAACTTGGATATTTATCAAATCAATTGCACATATTATTCTGCTCTCGGAGATAACGATCAGGCATATCTTTTGGCAAGAGCTATTCAATTTTTTGCACCGGGAATTCCTCAGGTATATTACGTGGGACTGCTGGCCGGAAAAAACGATTTGGAATTTATGGAACGTACTAAGTTTGGCAGAAATATAAATCGTCATAATTACACCTTAGACGAAATAGAAAGGGAAGTAAATAGACCGGTTGTGCAAAAGTTGCTTGAGCTTATGAGATTCCGAAACAGTCATAAGGCATTCAATATTGACGGAGACTGTATCGTCGAAAGTAAAGGAAGCAATTTAAAGATAACCAGAAAATACGAAAATCATTATGCTATACTTGATGCCGATTTAAAAAGTTATGAATTTAGTATTGATTTTTCGAAAGATTAATCGGAATAAAATAGCCTTAATTTACATATCTCCATTCTTTTTCGGATGGAGATATTCTCTTATGAGGATAAATATTCTTATATGTATTTAACAGATCAGGCTTACAAAAAAGAAAGAAGGTATAAAATGTTTAAAATAAAAGATATTAATTTAGTTTTAGAATTGGAGAATGGTATATTGCCGCTTAAATTTAAAGACAAAACAATTACGGCAGGCTATGAGCAATATATTTTCCTCCATGAGGACCGAGGCGTTAATGCTGCCGTTTATATAACCAAAGAAGATAATATCTGCACAGGTTCAATATCGGTTAAAATAAATAACCATCCTATTTTAGAAAATTTTAACCTTACAGAAAAGATGCCGATTAAAATATCAATAACATTTGATGAAATCCCGGTTAGTCTTTGCGCAGCCTATATGTGTAGGGACTGGTGGAGCCGCCCTGCATTTATTAAATCATTTAAGGAAATTCCTGAAAAGACTCAGGCTTTATTTTTAGAAGGAAAAAACAGCTATGGTTTTTTAATGCCAATGGTCGGGGAGAAAATGAAAGCATTTATTTCAGGGGAGGCATCAAACTCAATATTATTTGAGCTGACAGCTTATACAGCCGGAATTAGTAATGTTAATGATGTGTTTTTTATATCAAGTGAAGGAAGTGATCTTTATAAAGCTATTGAAGAAGGGTTTAAAAAGGCTTGCGAACTAAAGAAGATCCCCATGAAAAAAGACCGAAAGTATCCTAAGATGTTCGATTACTTCGGATGGTGCAGTTGGGATGCGTTTTATACGGATGTATCCGAGGAAAAATTACTGGAAAAGGTAAATGAAATAAAAGAAAAACAGTTGCCGATCAGATGGCTTTTAATAGATGACGGTTGGCTGAATATAAAAGATCAGGGTTTGACCGATTTTCGGCCTGATACAGAAAAGTTTCCCAATGAATTTCAGTGTCTAACTAAAACCATAAAAAATGAATCAAACATAAAATGGGTAGGTGTATGGCATGCTTTGGGCGGTTATTGGAACGGTATCCATCCGGAATCAAAATTGGCATCAGACTTAAGGCAATATATGTATGAAACCAAGAACGGAAAGCTAATTCCTCATTATGACCCGGATAAGGGATTCGGATTTTGGAGAAACTTTTATACTTATTTGAAAAATCAAGGAATTGATTTTGTCAAAGTAGACGGGCAGAGTGCCTTGAAAAATTACTATAAAAATAATGTAGAAATAGCGAAAGCCGCAGCCGGAACCCATATGGCATTAGAGGCAGCAGTATCACTTTTTATGAACGGAAATATCATAAATTGTATGGGTATGGCTATGGAAAATTTATTAAGCAGACCTTTATCATGTATTTCACGAAACAGTGATGATTTTGTTCCAAAAGATGAAGAAAATTTTACAGAACATCTGTTGCAGAATGCATACAACGGATTATATCATGATAATGTTTACGTATGTGACTTTGATATGTTCTGGACAAATCATCCGGATGTAAAAAGGCATGCATTATTACGGGCAATCAGCGGAGGGCCGGTTTATTGCAGTGATCCCATTGGCGAATCAGAATGTGAAGAAATTATGCCGTTAGTTTATAATGACGGCAGATTACTTCGTATGGATCGCTGTGCAAAGCCAACCATGGACTGTATTTTCAATTCGCCGTTAGAAAGCGGTATACTGAAGTTAACAAATACATATAACGGTACGGGAGCTGTTGCAGTCTTTCATTTAGGTAAAGACAGTGGTGCTGTTAATACCGAAATATCTCCATCGGATATATATGATTTGGATGGGGAAGTATTTGGTGCATATTTGTGGTTTGAAGGAAAATACATTCAGGTAAAAAAAGATGAAAGAATTAAAGTAAATATTAATAATGACGGCTATGCTTTAGTATTGTTTGTTCCTGTTGAGGATTTGATAACACCAATCGGTTTAACTAATAAATATATATGTACCCATCCTATTGTTTCAAGTATATCAGAAAACAATAAAAAGAAAATAATATTGAAAGAGGGAGGGATATTTGCTTTTCATTCCAAAGTGGATCCAAAGTATGTAATAGTAAACGGTTTTGATTTGACAGATAAACTTATAAAAGAAGATAACCTTTATAAAATTGACTTATCAGAATATAAAAATGAAATATCAATACATATTGAATAAGCAAAGTTTCATAATAGAACAAATAAACTCGGAACTTATCAAAACATCCGGCTTTATAACCGGGTGTTTTTTATGGTAAAAAAATTTGATGTATGGTAAAATTACATTTAGTTTTATATAATACTGTTTTGATAAAGGATAAATTGCTATAGTGTAAGTGCTATGATTAATAACCTGCTTTAGGTACTTATGGGAGTTAATTTTTTATTCTGACTAAATGGGGTTTTGCGTAATTTAAGTGTAGCAATTAAATATAATGTAGAAATGGGGGGTTATATAATGCAAAAGCAGTTTCTGGAACCGGGGCCTGTGCTTAATGAAAAGGGTGAGCCTATTCCGGGATATTCAACCAAAAGTATTCGCACATACAGAAGGAAAGACATCAAGGCATCACCGTTCAGGATTAAGGAATGGGACTTTTATCAGGTATCAGACAAAAGGATGTGCCTGCAATTTACTGTCGGACATGCTTCCTATGCAGGTCAGGTAGGTATTATGTTTTTTGATTTTGCCGAGGGAGTAAAATTGGCAGAGAAAGGAACATTTCTGGTTATTCCTTTTAATTCATTACATCTGCCGGAGGATGCTGAAAAAGACCATGTGATAGAATTTAAAAGAAAAGCCGGTATGATGCGCATTGAAGCAAAGCAAAAGACAAGGCACCTGTATTTTAAGTGGGATGATTTTGAGGCTGAAATATTGCTAACCAGACAGAACGATAACTCCCTGGTTATTAATATACCCTTTGATGAATCCCCAAAGGCGTTTTACTATAACCAGAAAATAAACTGCATGATAGCTGAGGGTAAGGTAAAATACGGGGACCGCGAATATTATTTTTCACCGGAAGATTCCTTCGGGATTTTGGACTGGGGCAGGGGTGTCTGGCCCTTCCATAATGAATGGTATTGGAGTAACGGTACCGGCTATATTGGGGATAAAATTTTCGGTTTTAATTTGGGCTGTGGGTTTGGCAATACAAGCCATGCTACCGAAAACATCCTGTTTTACGGGGACACGGTTCATAAACTGGGGGAAGTAGTATTTGAACTGGGCTCAGACTATATGAAACCCTGGCATATTTATGATAAAGATGGAAGGCTGGATTTGACCCTTTCACCGACATATGACCGGACAACCTGCACTAAGCTGTTGTGGGTAAATAACTGCTGTCATCAGATGTTTGGCGAATTTAAAGGCAAGGCGGTTTTAGATGACGGAACCGAACTAAAGATTGAAAATCTGATATCCTTTGCCGAGCATGCGGTTAACAACTGGTAATCAATAAGCTGATAATATAAGCCCCTCCCCTTGATCGGATAAGAAGGCGGTTACATGATCAATTCATAAAAATTAATATAATAAAACCTTGAAATGGATAGCTTAAGAAGCAAAAAGCCATACATTAAATGATATCAAGAATATAAACGTAACTGTTAATAATCATATACAAACAGACAAGGAGACTTTGACATGAACTACTTAAGCAAAGAGGAAAACTTAAAGATGATTTCAGACCTGTCCAATGCCATGGGGGTATCCGGCTTTGAAGACCAGGTCGTAAATATTGCCAGAAACTACAGTGAAGGGCTGGGATTAATAAAAGAAGATACACTAAGAAATCTTTTTATTTACCGCAAAGAAAATACCGGCAATAAGCCCGTAGTACAACTTGATGCCCACAGCGATGAAGTCGGATTTATGGTACAGGCAATCCGTCCTAACGGCTGTCTGCAGATTGTACCTATAGGAAGCTGGGTTACTACAAATATTCCGGCTACAAAGGTATGGGTAAGAAACGGCGAAGGCAAATACATACCAGGTATTGTCGGGAGTAAGCCTCCTCACTACATGAGCGAATTTGAAAGAAAGTCATCTTTGGAATTTAGCCAGCTTTATGTGGACATAGGGGCAAGATCAATGGAAGAGGCCGTAAAAGATTTCAAAATCCGTATCGGCGAGCCTATCGTTCCTTTTGCCGAGTTTACATATGACGACGAACATGATGTCATGATGGGAAAAGCTTTTGACAACCGTTTGGGATGTGCGGCTCTTATAAGTACCTTAAGAGCATTGGAAGGCAAGGAATTAAATGTCGATGTGGCAGCAGGAATAGCTTCTCAGGAGGAAGTTGGAGCAAGAGGGGCTGTGGTTACGTCAAGGGTTATAAAGCCGGATGTGGCTATAGTATTAGAAGGCTGTCCCGCTGACGATACCTTTGCCAATACCTATGAGATGCAGACAGCCATAAAGAAAGGTCCGATGCTAAGGCATTTTGATGCCAGGATGATTACCAATTACCGCTTCCAACGTTTTGCCTTGGATCTGGCGGCTATAAAAGGACTTCAGGTTCAGGAAGCGGTAAGAGCCGGAGGTTCTACCAACGCAGCTTCCATACATTTATCCAATGAAGGAGTTCCTACGATTGTAATCGGCATTCCGGTAAGATATGCCCACACCCATTATGGAATTTCGGCCTATTACGACTTTGACTTAAGTGTCAGACTGGCTTGCGAGATTTTAAAAGAATTAAATGAAGATATAATTAAAGGTTTCTAAACAAGATACAGCTTATTTAGTAAAAAAGCGAAAATAAACAAGGAAGTAAAAGCAAATGCGGTTTATGTTTAGCCTCATCCGGATAATCATAAGGCATGGAAACTGTATGAAAATTTAGGCTTTGTATCAAAACCAAGACCGGCTTATCTGGAAGAGGGAGAAACATATCTGGAGATTTCAAGAGATGAATGGAAGGCTAAAAACAGAGACTTATAATGCGGGTGGCCCAAACGGTAAATTATAGGCTATAAATAGAATAAAAATTATGTTAAGAAAACCACCGGATAATTGATATGATACCCATAAGCAGGCAAGTAAAAACGCATCTGCCAGCGGGCATATCAAAGCCGGTGGTTAATTTTGTAAAAAATATGTGAAAAATTAACAGGAATTATTTACTAATAGGAGTAAATGATATAAAATAATGACAAAATAAATATGAGGTGTGGTAAAGTATGAAATCCTGGTTTAATAAATGTAAAAAACTGATATTAAACAGAAAAAATATTATAGCCCTCACCGTGTTATTATTAATCATTATCGTTGGAGGTATATTTGCTATAAAGTCATATGCTAAAAGTACTGAAAAAGATGATACTCTGTCAGAAGTCGGTCAAAATAGAGTATCATCATCTTTTCAATCCGATGCTGATACTAAAAATTTAAATTTAACCATATCAAATGAAAATGAGGCAAGAGTAAAAACCCTTACATCTGATGAAAAGGAGGCAAAAGTAAAAACTCTTTCATCTTCTGAAGATGAGGATTTAACATTCGTAATTGATACTATTGATGTTAATGAGGCTGTTTGTGTCGGGAAAATTGAAATTAGGGAAGGGTCTGTATATTCAATAAATGTAAATGCAAAAGAAGGAGAGAAAATATTCGTTGCTTTGAACAAAGCTGATAATATAAGCAAGTATAAAGGTGTTTTATGGAAGCAGTTTATTGGCGTACAAGGGAATGAAGTTGAGGCACAATTTACCGATAGAAATAAAGGAACTTATTACGTTTATGTAGGAAACAACGGGAATGTGCCTTTAGTTAATATTGAAGGTGTACTTAAAGCAGATAATCAGGTAAATGACAAAGTGGAAATAATTGAAAAAGAGGAAAAAGAAGACGAGGCTAAAGATAAACAAGAAAAAGATAAAGAGCAAAAAGTTAAAGTAACTGCTTCTGATGAAGAGATATCTTTTTATATCGATGTTATTGAAGCAAACGAAGCAGTATGCATAGGAAAGATAGAAATTAAGAAAGATTCCAAATATGAAATTACCGCATCGGCTGAAACCGGGGAAAATATCTTTGTTGCTTTATATGAATCTGATGATATCAGCAAGTATAAAGGAGTTGAATGGAAACAATTTACCACGGTTCAGGGCAATAAAATCGAAGCAGAGTTTACGAATATAAGAAATATAAAAAAAGGAACATACTATGTATACGTAGGAAATAACGGTAACTATCCGTTAAAAAATGTGAGCGGACAGATAAATGCAGTAAACTAGGAAATAATAATTTATAGGTAGCCAATGGTTTATATTTTATATGATATATGAGAACCTTAATAGGTTCTCTTTTTTTATTTTTGAAAACTTCTTAAATTTTTTGCCGAAAGAAACTACACAGAAAAATATGTTTGTGGGAATTTTGTCTGTTTATAACAGATTTCATTTTTGAGCTTATTATTAAAGGAAATAGTTAAGTACCGTTCGTGTAGCTTTTATATCTTTTGGCGCAAATATTATGATGATTTTGAATATGCTTATGTTTAAGATATATTAATGTTAAGCAGACTCTTGCAGGAATGACGCAAGGATATTATTATAAGGTAATATACGGATATAAATCAAAGCAAAATGGAAGGGATTGCGAATGTTAAACAAGGTCACAGAGATTGTACGTGAAGCCGCTAAACTTATGGAAAACAGGAATTTTAAGGTTGAAAATAAAAGCAGTATTTCAGATTATGTAACTACTGTCGATCTTTCAGTTCAGGCCTTTTTGGAAAGCAGGCTGGTACCTTTGGTAGAGAATAGTTATTTTTTAGGGGAAGAAAATTTTAAGATAAATAAAGATAAACTCTGCCAATGGGTTGTTGATCCGATAGACGGCACTGCCAATTTCGTAAGGGATTTGGGAGCCAGCACAATATCCGTAGCGTTGGTTAAAAGAGGGCGGCCCGTACTGGGGGTTATATACAATCCTTACAGGGATGAAATGTTTTATGCCGAAGAAGGCAAAGGGGCATATCTTAACGGAAAACCTATCAGGGTTTCAGACCGCCCTTTGGAAAGTTCACTGTTTTGCACCTCATTAAGCGTATATAATAAGGATTTATTAAACCATTGCATAAATATTATAGAAGAAGTCTATCCTAAATGCGATGATATCCGCCGTATCGGTTCGGCAGCCTTGGAGCTTTCTTATTTGGCAGCCGGCAGATTGGACCTTTATTTTGAATTGAGATTATGCCCGTGGGACTTTGCGGCAGGTGAAATAATTGTTAAGGAAGCGGGAGGATTTATCGGAACTATTGAATATGATACTACGGTTTTTGACCGGGCAATTCCAATAATATGCGCCAATACAAAAGAAAATTATGAATTTTTAAGAAAGGTTGTAGAAAATGAAATTCCTATGATACCTTATACAGATTAGAAATTTCGTTACAGTAAGTACCTATACAAGTTTTTTATAACTTATTAAGGTGGTTTTATAATATAAATAGTTAACAAAAAAATATTTGAGAAAAGTCGGAGTATATTATATTGGCAGACTGAAATCTCATTATTTCATAGGTCAGAGAAAAATGATTTTTTCATGTTTAATAAAAACGGCATTCTATGAGCCAAGACAGAAACTAAAGTGTTCCATTTGGATTGACAGGCTTGTATATTGTAAATTATAATGTTTTTATTATACTGCTAACATATTCGAAATATTATTCAGTATAAAAAATTATATAAAAAATTATATTTAAAAATTATATTTAAAAATTATATTTAAGATTACTCATCGGTAAAAATTTGATAATGGAAGAGGCGGATTTTTTGATTACATACAAAAGATGTACGGAAACTAATGATGATGCCATATTTCAGGCGTTCCAGATTGGATTTTCAGATTATATTATAAAAGTGGAAATTACAAAAGAAATTTTTATAAAGAATTTTTTTGGACGGGAAGGAAACAGCCCGGAATATTCATTTATTGCTTTTGATGAAGATAAGCCTGTAGGTTTGATTTTGGGCGGGATTAAAGTATATGAGGGAATAAAGACATTAAGATGCGGAGCCCTTTGTGTTCATCCGGATTACAGAGGGACTGAAGTAAGTAAAAAGTTGTTTAGCCTTCATAAGGAAACAGCCATTGAAAATAATTGCCGGCAGTTATTTTTGGAAGTAATCGTCGGTAATGACAGAGCCATTAATTTCTATAAGAAAATGGGATACGAAAAAGTCTATGATATAACTTATTATTCTCATCAAAATCCGGATGATATCGATGAAGTTTTGCCGGATGACGTAACTGTTGAAAAAATAGACATGGAAGTTTTAAAAAGCTTTAGCTGCAAAGTACGGGACATTCATATAAATTGGCAAAATGATTTTGATTATATTGAAAAAATCACAGGCCAGGTACATTTTGGAGTATTTCATGGGACAGAGCTTATCGGCGCACTAAGCATCAACCCAATAGGAAAGATTAATTTTCTGTGGATTGAATCAGGTTTTAGAAATCGGGGTATCGGAAGAGGGCTTGTGAGCCATGCCATAAAAGAGCTTAATCTTAAAAAGCTGGCTATCAATTTTCCTAATAACGCTTCGCTTATGGGATTTGCAAAACGTTTGAATTTTACGAAAGATTCAATATCACAGTATGAAATGTATCTTACCTTGTAGTTATTAAAGGCAAGCAAATATAAGTATTTTTGAGATTTCGGTATAAATTTCAATTTAAAATAGTAAAGATTAAAAGTAAAATACAATATTAGGAATAATATTATATAGCATAAAAAGAAAATAACTGGGGTTAAGTTCCCAGTTATTTTTGCTTTGCTATAAAATTATATAGCCAATATAAAATTGCACACTTTTAATATATGTATCATTGTGCTTCATATAAAGAAGGTTTAATTATTTTTTTATTTTCTGCCGGAAAAACACAAATACAGATAAAATTCTTAATATATTTTAGGAATCAGCCAAAATTATCTCGCAGCCGGCGGATAAAATGGCATGTTCAAGTTCCTTATCGGGATATTGGTCTGTTATAATGGCATCAAGTTTATCAAATTGAGCATAAGTTACCAAAGAACTTACCTCAAATTTTGTGTGATCTACCAGCAAATATTTCTTAACACTTCTTTCAATGGCTGTCTTTTTAATGGCCGTTTCTGCAGGCGACGAATTGGTAGCACCGTTCTTTGATGATATTCCTGTAGCAGCCAAAAATGCCTTGCTGATGTTATATTGCTGCAATACGTCTACAGCAGTAGAGCCGGTAAATGACAAGGCTTTTCTGTCCAATATGCCGGACAGGGATATTACATTGATGTTATTATGAGGAATACATTTAATAATTACCTCTATATTGTTGGTAAGTATGGTTATATTTTTTTTCTGAATAAATTCTACCATAGGAAAAGTCGTAGTTCCCGAATCGATAAATATAATTTCACCGTCATTTACCAAGGAGGCCGCTTTTTTGGCAATGTATTGCTTTAAGCCTAAATTGCTGATGCTGCGTTCCTCAAACGGTTTCATCGATTGAGTATCGGGAATTGTTACACCGCCGTATATTTTTTTTACAAGTCCCTTCGAAGCCAGTTCGTCTATGTCACGTCTTATGGTATTTTTGGATACTTTGAATTCTTCGCATAATTGGTCAAGAGTAACGGTTTTGTTGATGTAGATGTATTTTTCTATATTCCCTATTCTTTTTGTACGCACCATAACACCTCTTTACGCATTTTGTGTTTTTTATATTATACATTATTATCATGAAATTTACAAATAATATTAATAAATACAAGTAAATAAGGCAGGATTCACACAATAAATAATAATATATTTAGCTAAGTATGTTACTTTTTATTAAAACAACACATAAAATATTGACATACACAAGACAAAATGTTATATTATGAGTAAATTATTATTAAATTATGGGTAAGTTAATAATAAAATATTATTGTAATCTAGTCAATAGAGGAAGGAGTTGCAAATGGGCTACATAGAATTTGACAATACAAAAGAAATTGACTTAATAGCACTTGGCAGAGTGGCGGTTGATTTTAATCCGGTAGATTACTACAAGAAACTTACGGAAAGTACAACTTTTAAAAAATACTTAGGCGGATCTCCTGCCAATATCAGTGTCGGTCTGGCAAGACTGGGCAAAAAGGTTGGTTTTATCGGCAGAGTTTCTGACGATCAATTCGGAGATTTTGTAACAGATTTCTTTAATAATGAAGGAATAGATACATCTCATATTTTCCGCTGCAAAAACGGAGAGAAGATAGGGCTTACTTTTACTGAAATTTTAAGCGAGACTGAAAGCAGCATTCTTATGTACCGCAACGGTATAGCCGATTTACAGTTAAGTGTTGAAGATATAGATGAAGACTATATCAAAAAGACGAAGGCATTATTGATATCCGGAACGGCTTTATCGGCAAGCCCCTCAAGAGAGGCTGCCCTGAAAGCTTTAGCTTTGGCTAAGAAAAATAATGTTGTTGTAATATTTGACATAGATTACAGACCTTATACATGGAAAAATACCGATGAAATATCTATTTACTATTCCATTGTTGCTAAAGAAAGCGATATTATTTTAGGTTCCAGGGAAGAATTTGACTTAACCGAAAAATTAATTGAAGAGGGAAGGACGGACAAGCAGACAGCCGAATATTTCCACAGTAAAGGCTGCAAGATTGTAGTTATAAAACACGGCAAGGAAGGATCAACCGCTTACACCAATGACGGCAACTCCTACAGCATTAAACCTTTCCCGGTGAAACTGCTTAAATCTTTTGGCGGCGGGGATGGGTATGCTTCTGCTTTCCTTTACGGCTTGTTTGAAGGAATGGAAATTATTGATTGTCTGGAACTGGGCAGTGCTTCGGCTGCCATGCTGGTGGCAAGCCATGCCTGTTCGCAGGATATGCCGACCGCAGAACAATTGATGGAATTTATCAAAAAGGCAAAAGAAGAGTACGGTGAAATGATAGCCCGTATATAGGGCATTTTATGGATTTATGTAACTTGGAGTATAATTGATTAAATGTTTATTAAGTAACTAAAATTACTTATATTATAGAAAGGTGACTACATATGGAAAGATTGAAATATTTTGTGGGCGGCCGGTTTAAAGAATCGGAGACAGATAAATACTATGATCTTTATAATCCAAGCACAGGTGAAGTCGTGGCCCAGGCTCCTAACTGTACAAAAAAAGAAGTGGAAGAGGCAATAAAAGTTGCCAATGAGGCTTTTAAAACCTGGTCTAAAGTACCTGTCTTAAAGCGGGTTCAATATTTATATAAAGTCCGTGAATTATTGATTAAGTACGAAGAAGAACTTACTTACCTGATAGCTGAAGAGCATGGTAAGGTATGGGATGAAGCCAACGGTGATTTGGCAAAGGCAAAAGAGGCTACCGAACTTGCTTGTTCGGTACCGTCATTAATGATGGGTGAATCAACTATGAATACATCCACAGGTTATGACACCGTTTTATACAGAGAACCTCTTGGAGTATTTGCGGGAATTGCACCCTTTAATTTCCCGGCAATGATTCCTTTCGGTTGGATGGCGCCGATTTGTATAGCCTGCGGCAATACCATGGTATTGAAAGTATCCAGCACCACACCGAGAACTTCATTAAGGATGGCAGAAATATATAAGGAAGCGGGAATTCCCGACGGTGTTATTAATGTTATCACCTGCGACAGAAATGAAGCTGAAATTCTGCTTACTCATCCCGATGTGAAGGGAGTTTCTTTTGTAGGATCAACCAAGGTAGGAAAGCACATTTACAGTATAGCTGCGGCTCACGGAAAAAGAGTACAGGCTTTGTGCGAGGCCAAAAACCATGCTTTGGTTTTAAATGATGCACCCGTTGACCGCGTTGCGGCAGGTATAATAAACTCCGCATTCGGATGTGCGGGAGAAAGATGCATGGCACTTCCCGTCGTGGTTGCCGAAGAAGGCATTGCGGATGCATTGGTAGCTAAAATAGTTGAGCTTGCCAAAAACATTAAAATCGGACCTGCTTACGACAAGACATCAAAATTGGGTCCTGTTGTAGATGCCAAACATAAAGAAAGAATTCTCGGATGGATTCAGAAAGGCATAGATGAAGGGGCAAAACTTATCCTTGACGGAAGAAACGTAAAAGTGGAAGGTTATGAGAACGGCTTCTATTTGGGACCTACAATCTTTGACCATGTTACGGAAGATATGGAAATAGGAAGATATGAAATTTTTGGTCCTGTTCTTTGCATAAAGAGGGTAAAAAGCTTTGAAGAAGGCCTTACCATTATGAACAATAATCCGTTTGCCAACGGATCGGTTATTTTCACCCAGAGCGGATATTATGCCAGGGAGTTTGTAGAACGCACTCACGGCGGAATGGTCGGAGTAAACGTAGGTATCCCTGTACCGGTCGGAATCTTCCCCTTCAGCGGCCATAAAGATTCCTTCTTTGGAGATAATCATTGCTTAGGTAAAGACGGTATCAGATTCTATACGGAGAGCAAAACGGTTACGACAAAGTGGTTTGACGAAGAAGAGAAGAAATCCACCCATGTAACTACCTGGGACGGCACGATTTAATAAACGGCATTGTTTAATATGAAAAATTCCGATCTTAACGGAATTTACATACAGCATTTTTAAATAACATACCGGAGTATGTTGTATGACTTGCTCCGGTTATGGATAGGAAGGAGCCAATATGCCACTTGTTACAATGAAAGAACTCTTGGATGCGGCATCTAAGGGTAATTATGCAGTCGGAGCTTTCAATATAGGCAATCTGGAACATATTATTGGGGCAATTGAGGCTGCTAAGGATATGAACACTCCGATTATACTGCAGTTGGCTGAAGGAAGGCTGAAATATTTTCCCATGCACATGGTAGCTCCTATGATGATTGAAGCTGCTAAAAAATCGAAAGTAGATATAGCAGTCCATCTGGACCACGGACGAAGCAGGGATATTATTAAAGAGGCAATTAAGTACAAGTTTACTTCCATAATGTTTGACGGTTCAAACCTGCCTTATGAGGAAAACGTGCAAAAAACAAAGGAGTATGCAACGGTAGCAAAATTTTTTGATATTAGTATAGAAGCGGAGCTTGGAGTTGTAGGTGGAAATGAAGGAACTACGGTTAACGGAGAAATCCGTTGTACTGACCCGCAAGAAGCCTTGGATTTCTATGAAAGAACAGGTATAGATGCTTTGGCGGTTGCGATAGGAAATGCACATGGTAACTATATTACACAACCGAAACTTAATTTTGAAGTTCTGGAACAAATACATAAGCTGGTAGACATTCCTCTGGTACTGCACGGCGGAACCGGAATAAGCGACGAAGATTTCAGAAAGGTTATAAATCTTGGAATTCGCAAAATTAATATTGCGACAGCCTTATTGGATGGGCTGACTAATAAAGCCAAAGAATATTGCCTGTCCGATACTAACCATCGCTTTTTTGGTTTAAGAGATAAAATGATTGAAGGGACTTACGAACAGGTAAAGCATCATATAAAGGTATTCAATAATAAAGAACCCTTGTAAATAACCTGTGAAAATATAATCCTGAAAAGAAAGGCTCTTTGTCAAGTGTTGGGGTATGATGTATTTGAATCATGCTAAATTACTTGG
>ERZ777010.10-NODE-10-length-254812-cov-11.231114_pt1 | contig 254812 bp, 250 predicted proteins | sample MGYA00374963_ERZ777010 | MGnify/ENA primary metagenome ERZ777010 (study PRJEB29309, sample SAMN06268256) | bioreactor metagenome | isolation source: Joint BioEnergy Institute, California, USA | place: USA:Joint BioEnergy Institute, California, USA | collected...
TCATCAGCTACAGCCGAGGCTGTTGCCGCAGTTCAGGCACTTGTAGCAAGAGCCGTTGCGGACGGTGATGTGCCCGCAGGTGTCGCACAGCGGAGCATCACCCATCATGTCGCCCAGCGCCGACTGCATGCTCAGCGTGCCGGCGTCGGCTGCGGCCACGGCCACCTTTTCCTTTGCCGGCTGGGGGATGGAAGCGGTCGTCACCGGGGAGTCGGCGAAGCGAGCCGCATCTTCCACCGCGTCGACGTCGGAGTCGGCCAGGGCGTCGCCCAGTTCGAGCTGGTAGCCAGCCTCGGCGGCGATGCCAGACTTCGGCTCGGGCAGCTCGCCGTCCCGGTTCGGCGGAACCTGGGCGAGGTCGTCCCGCTTGAGGTACTCGACACCGAGCGCCCGGAAGACGTAGTCGATGATCGAGTTCGCCATCTTGATGTTGGGATGGCCCTCGACGATGCCCCGGGGCTCGAAGGTCTGGAACGTGAACGTGTCCACGAACTCCTCGAGCGGCACGCCGTACTGGAGGCCCTTGCTCACCGCGATGGCGAAGCAGGACAGGATGCCCTTCAAGGTGGCGCCTTCCTTGGCGAGGTCGATGAAGATCTCGCCAAGGGTGCCGTCGTCGTACTCGCCGGTGCGGAGGAACACCTTGTGGCCCCCGACCCGGGCCTCCTGGTTGAAGCCACGACGGCGAGCCGGCAGGAGGAACCGCGGCGGCTTCATCCCCGAGGCGTATGCCTGGGTGGGGGAGATGCCGGCGGGGATGTTGCCCCAGTGGAGCTTGATGTCCTCTTCCACCGCGTCGGTGACCTTTTCGTCCTCCTCGTCCGAGACGCCTTCGTCCGACTTGGAGTTGAGAGGCTGGGCGGCCTTCGACCCGTCCCGGTACAGAGCCATCGCCTTGAGCCCCAGCTCCCACGAGAGCATGTAGGCGTCGGCGATGTCGTCCGGGGTGACGTCGTTGGGCATGTTGATCGTCTTCGAGATCGCCCCGGAGATGAACGGCTGGGCGGCGGCCATCATCTTGATGTGGCCGGTGTAGTGGATGAACCGCTTCCCGTACTTGCCGTTCTTGTTGGCGGTGTCGAACACCGGCAGGTGCTCGTCGCGCAGGTGAGGGGCGCCCTCGATCGTCTGCCGGCCGCAGATGTGGTCGTTGGCCTCCTGGATCTGCTCCTTGGTGAAGCCGAGCCAGGCCAGCAGGTCGAAGTCGAACGACGTGTACTCGTCGACGGTGAGGCCGAGACGCTGCAGCGCCTCCTCGCCGACGGTGAACACGTTGAAGGCGTGCCGCAGCTCGAACACCGACGGCAACGTCTTCTCGATCTTGTCGATCTCCTCGGCGGTGAAGCCCTTGGCGGCCAGTGACTCCCTGTTGATGTGCGGGGCGCCGTCCAGCGACGAGGTGCCGACGATGTACTCCACGATGTCGTCGACCTGGTCCTCGCTGTAGCCGAGACGCCGCAGCGCCGGGGCCACCGACTGGTTGACGATCTTGAAGTAGCCGCCGCCGGCCAGCTTCTTGAACTTCACCAGGGCGAAGTCGGGCTCGACGCCGGTGGTGTCGCAGTCCATCAGCAGGCCGATCGTGCCGGTGGGCGCCAGCACCGTCGCCTGGGCGTTGCGGTAGCCATGGCGCTCGCCGAGCTCGAGGGCCTCGTCCCAGCACTTCCGAGCCGCGTCGAGCAGGTCGGAGGGGGCGAGGGCGGGGTCGATGCCCATCACCTTGTGGGACACGCCCTCGTAGTCGGAGGCGTTGTAGGCGGCACGCCGATGGTTGCGGATCACCCGCAGCATCGCCTCGGCGTTCTCGTGGTACTTCGGGAATGGCCCCACCGCCGCCGCCATCTCCGCCGAGGTGGCATAGGCCTGGCCGGTGAGGATGGCGGTGAGGGCCCCGGCGATCGCCCGGCCCTCGTCGGAGTCGTAGGGCACGCCCCGGCGCATCAACAGCGACCCGAGGTTGGCGTAGCCGAGCCCCAGCGTCCGGTAGTCGTAGGAGTTGCGGGCGATCTCCTTCGAGGGGAAGTGGGCCATCGCCACCGAGATCTCGAGGACGATGGTCCACAGGCGGATCGCATGGCGATAGGCGTCGATGTCGAAGCCGCCGTCCTCGGTCTCGAACTTGACCAGGTTGATGCTGGCTAGGTTGCAGGCCGTGTCGTCCAAGAACATGTACTCGGAGCACGGGTTGGAGGCGTTGATCCGCCCCCCGGCGGGGCAGGTGTGCCACTCGTTGATCGTGGTGTCGTACTGCACGCCGGGGTCGGCGCACTCCCATGCCGCCCGGGCGATCCGCTCCCACAGGTCACGGGCCTTGACGGTCTTGCGGACCTTTCCGCTGGTGCGCTCGACCAGGTTCCAGTCGCCGTCTTCGAGGACGGCCTGGATGAAGTCGTTGGTGACCCGCACCGAGTTGTTGGAGTTCTGGCCGGAGACGGTGGCGTACGCCTCGCCGTTGAAGTCGGCGGGGTAGCCGCCGTGCTCGATGAGGATGCGCGCCTTTCGCTCCTCGACCATCTTCCAGTCGATGAAGTCCTCGATGTCGGGATGGTCGATGTCGAGGATGACCATCTTGGCGGCGCGGCGGGTGGTGCCTCCCGACTTGATGGCGCCGGCAGCCCGGTCGCCGATCTTGAGGAAGCTCATCACCCCCGAGGACTTGCCGCCGCCGGACAGCAGCTCGTTCTCGGCGCGGATCTTCGAGAAGTTGGTGCCGGCCCCGGAGCCGAACTTGAAGATGCGGGCCTCCCGCACCCACAGGTCCATGATCCCGCCCGGGTTCACCAGGTCGTCGTTCACGCTCAGGATGAAGCAGGCGTGAGGGGCGGGTCGGGAGTAGGAGTCGGGGGAGGGGACGACCTCGTCGGTCTCGGGATCGACGTACCAGAAACCCTGGGCTGGCCCGGTGATGCCGTAGGCGTGGTACAGGCCGGTGTTGAACCACTGAGGGCTGTTCGGAGCGGCCATCTGGGTGGCCAGCATGTACTTGATCTCGTCCTCGAACGCCTGAGCGTCCTCGGCGGATGCGAAGTATCCCCCCTTCTCTCCCCAGTGCCTCCACGTGGAGGCGAGGCGGTCGAAGACCTGGCGGGCCGACCTTTCCGGGCCCGTCACCACCTCACCGTTCTCGTCGCGGATCGGTTCGCCGTTCTCGTCGTACTGGGGGACGCCGGCCTTGCGGAAGTACTTGGACACCATGATGTCTGCCGCCACCTGCGACCAGTCGGCGGGGACCTCGGCGCCCTTCATCTCGAACACCACGGAGCCGTCAGGGTTGGTGATGCGGCTGTCGCGCCGCGACCACTCGATGGTTTCATAGGGGTCTCTGCCCGCCTCCGTGAAACGGCGAGTGATCTTCAGACCGGCGCTCATAGCGCTCTCCTTCCTATCGGACGACTCTTCCACTCAAAGGCCCGTCTTCGTAGGCCCAACCACAAGATGTTGTGGTCGCGTGTTCCGCAGACACCACATCTTGGGGTGAACACAGCAATGTAATTACATCCGTGTCGTCCGTCAACGGAAACTTCGGATTCGGCTCCGGAAGGGTCCGTCGACGTCGACGACGGGTGGGGAAGTGCACCCGATGAGGGTGGGGAAGTGGGCGGGAAGCTACCGCAGGAGGACCGGGTCGGGAAAACGAGACACGGATGCGAGTTTTCGCGCCCTCTCAGGCGGCCGTGCGCCCCTTGACGATGGCCATCTCGTGCCGTCCGGCCTTGCGCTTCACCACCTCCACGTCGTCGAACCCCAGTGTGGCGAGCCGGTGTGACAGGTTCTCGGCCTCGGCGACGGTGAGGCCGTGGCCGCCGGGCCTGCGGAGGACCCGCTCGGCCACCAGGACACGTCCCCCGGGCGCCAGCACCCGGGCGACCTCGCGCAGGCCGGCCTCGGGGTCCTCCCAGTGGTGGAACGAGGCGATGGACCACACCACGTCGATCGTGTCGTCGTCGAAGGGGAGGTCTTCTGCCACCGCCACCGCCACTTTGGCGCCGGGCACGCGCTTTTCCGCAGTGGAGGCGAGCGCCGCCGTCGGGTCGACGCCGAAGACGTTGGCGGGCCCGACCACAGCGGCGGCCAGCCGGAGGGCGTGGCCGGCGCCGCTTCCGATGTCGAGCACCCGCTCGCCCGGCTGGAGTCGGGCTTCCTCGAACACGGCTTCGTTCGATGCCGGGTTGCGGGCGACGAGGCCGTAGACCTTGCCCATCAGCCACGACCACCCGGCCCTGTCGGCAGGCATGGGCTCAACGGTACCGGCGTCGAAGGAGACGACGACGCCTGGGAGCGACGGCACTTCAGCGGCGCGCCGAGACGGGACGGAACAGGAGCACCACGAAGAACGCCGCCACCGCCACCGCGGCGATGGTGGCCGACGCGGCGGTGTCGGCGTACCAGGAGACCAGAAGGCCGACCACCACCGAGGCGACTCCCAGGACGGCTCCGGCCGCCATCATCGCCGGCACCCGGCGGACGAGGAGGGAGGCGGTGGCCGGTGGCGCCACCAGCAGGCCGAACACCAACAGGCTCCCGACCGTCCGAAAAGAGGCCACCACCGCCAGGGTGATCAGCGCCAGCATGACCACGTGCGCCGCTCTCGGGTGCAGTCCGAGCATCTCCGCCTTGTCGGTGTTGAAAGACAGCACCAGGAACGACCGGTAGAACACCGCGGTCGTCACCGTGACCGCGGTGAGCGTGGCAGCCAAGAGCACGATGTCCCGCGTCGTCACCGCCAGGGCGTCGCCGAACAGGATCCCCGTGAGGCTGCCCGTGTAGCTGGGCGTTCGGGAGATGATCACCACGCCCAGCGCCAGCATCCCCACGAAGAGGAGGCCGATGCCGGCGTCCTCGTTGAGCCGGGAATGCCGGTGAACGACGTTGATGCCCAGCACCATCAATATGGCCGACGCCGCCGCCCCCAGCGTGGGGTCGAACCCCCACAGCACCGCCAGGGCGATGCCGGGCAGGACCCCGTGGGCCAATGCGTCGCCCATGAACGTGAGCCCGCGGATGACGACCCAGGTGCCGACCAGGGCGGTGGTGACGGCAGCGAGGATCCCCGCCACTGCGGCCCGCTGCATGAAAGCGTGGGAGAACGGTTCGGCCAGCCAGTCCATCGCTAGCCTCCCAGCGCCTCGGCGATCGTCCGTGCGTTGTGCCGCATCATCCCGACGTAGGTGTCGGCACCCGACCCCGGGGCGCCCAGCGAGCCGGTGTACAGGGTGTAGACCCGGACCTCTTCGCCCACCTCCCGGGCCAGGGCGTCGGCCAGAGCCGCCGGGGCGGTGGTCTCGGCGAAGATCGCTGGGATCCCCTCTCGCCGGATCAGGGCGGCGAGGGCGCTCAGCTCGGCGGCGCTGGGTTCGCCCAAGGTGGACCCTCCGGGGACGATCGTCGCCACCACCTCGAAGCCGTAGCGATCGGCGAAGTAGCCGAGGGCGTCGTGGTTGGTCACCAGCTTGCGGCGCTCCTCTGGAATCGGCTGCAGCAGCTCCTCGATCTCCCGGTCGAGTCGTTCCAGCTCGTCGATGTAGGCGCCAGCAGGCGACTCCCAGTCGGTCGCCGGGTCGATGGCCGCCAGTTCGGTGGCGATCGCCTCCACCGCCCCGGCCACCCGGGTGGGGTCCATGTAGAAATGCGGGTCGTCGCCCTCGTGGTCGTGGCCGTCGTGCTCGTGGTGGTGGGAGCCGCCGAAAGGGATCGGATCGGCCAGCGGGGCGAGCTCCAGGACCCTTGTCCCGTCTTCGGCCGCCGCCGCCAGGGTACCGGCGAGGCCTTCTTCGAGACGGAGGCCGTTGGCGACGACCAGGTCGGCCGACTCGATCGCCGCCACCTGGCGGGCCGAGGGGGAGAAGTCGTGGGGGTCCACGCCCGGTTCCATCAGGACGACCACCTCGGCGGTTCGGCCCGCGACCTGGGAGACGACGTCGCCCAGGATCGACGTGGTGGCCACGACCGTCACGCCGTCGGCGTCGTCGCCGGCCGCGCCGGCGCACGCCGAAAGCACCGCCAACAGGGCGACTGCGAGCCTCCTCACCCGAGCCTACCTGTCTCGCCAGAAATGAGAATCATTATCATTTCATATTAGAGTAACCGACGGATCCAGCGAGCAGGAAGGTCAGGGTTGCCCGAGAGGAGAACCGCCGAGCTCCACGAGGCCGTGAAGCGACGGCTGGAAGAGCGCAACATCCGCTACACCCGCGGTCGACGTTCGGTGGTGACGGCGCTGGTGCGGATCGAAGGCCCCGAGTCGACCGCAGAATTGCATCGCCGCATGAGAGGCGTCCCGCTTTCTTCGCTCTATCGGAACCTCGTCGTCCTCGACGAGGCCGGGGTGGTCCAGAAACACCACGACGCCGACGGACTCGCTCGCTACGAGCTCGCCGAGTGGCTCACCGGTCATCACCACCACGTCGTCTGCGTGGACTGCGGCACGGTGGAAGACGTGTCCCTGTCCGACGAGGACGAGGAGATGATCGGCCGCCTGGCACGCCAGATCGCCGAGAGAGCCGGCTACCGGGAGACGGGGCACAACATCGAGGTCGAGGGAGTGTGTCCCTCGTGTCAGCATGACTGACGCCGTCGTCGCCCGCGGAGTCGAGCTCACCTACGGGGACCGGGTGGCCTTGGCCGCCTCCGACTTCCGTTTCCCGGCGGGCGCCATCACCGCCCTCATCGGGCCCAACGGGTCGGGGAAGAGCACTGTGCTCGCCGCCGTCGCCGGCCTCCACGAGCCCGCCGCCGGCGAGCTGACGGTGTTGGGGTCGACCCCCCGCAAGGAGCGGCCCCGCATCGCCTTCGTCCCCCAGAGCACCAAGGTCAACGACTTGCTGCCCGTCACGGTGCGGGAGGTGGTGGCGATGGGACGCTACGCCTCGCTCGGCATGCTCGGCCGTTTCGGCCCCGACGACAGAGCGGCCCTCGACGAGGCCCTCGACCGTCTGGACCTACAGCCCCTCGCCGCCCGCCACCTTCGAGAGTTGTCGGGCGGGCAGCGTCAGCGCGTGTTCGTCGCCCAGGGCCTGGTCCAGAGCCACGACATGCTCCTCCTCGACGAGCCCACGACCGGCTTGGACATCGTGTCGACCGAGGTGATCCGCCAGGTCGTCCAGTCGGAGCGGGCGGACGGATGCGCGGTGGTCATAACCACCCACGACTTCGCCGAGGCGAGGGCCGCCGACCACGTGGTGCTGTTGGCGAATCGGGTGGTCGCCGAAGGCGCCCCCGAGGAGGTGTTCACGCCGGAGAACCTGGCGGACGCCTACGGCCTCGAGCTCAACTCCTCACACGAGCACGTCGACGTGGACGACCCGGCCCACCGGCCGACCCAGACCCTCCACCGTCACGTCGAGATCCCCCCGCTCGACGACTGAGCGGCTCACAGCCGGTTCTGGAGCATCATCGCCACCCGGGTCAGCTCGGCGTCGAGCCACGACCGGGCGGGCTCGGCGATCCCCACCTTGTCCAGCGCCACCCGCATGCAGGCCGCCCACTCCTCTGCCGCCTGCTTGTCGATGGGAAAAGGGGCGTGGCGCATGCGCAGCGCCGGGTGCCCTCTCCTCTCCCAGTACAACGGAGGTCCTCCCATCCAGCCGCTGAGGAACTCGTAGAGCTTCTGGCGGGAGACGCGAGTGTCTTTGGGCAGCATCGCCCGGATGAGCGGCGAGTCGGACTCGATCGTGTCGTAGAAGGCGTCGGCGAGCCGGCGAACGGTCTCGTCGCCGCCTATCTCCTCGTACACCGTCGGTGCCGAGCCCCAAGGCCGTCCCACAGGGATCACAGGCGGAAGGGTATCGGTCATGCGGCCGAACCGTCAGGCCTGCGTCCCACCCTCCGCGACCCGAGTCCCACCAGCCCGGCGACCGCCCCCAGCACGAGAGAGCCTCCGACCGCCTCCGGGTCCGGGCCGAGAGACGCCGACAGCACGGTCACGCCGGCCGCCAACGCCACAGCCAAGGCCAGCAGTGACGGGCGGACGTCGTCGAGGAACGCGCCGAGGCCGTAGCCCATCGCCAAGCCGAAGGCGACCGACACGACGACGATTCCCAACGACATGACGGCACTGTAGGGGGCGAACACCCGCGGTGCCGTATCCTGGCCGGCATGAGACGCTGGGCTGCCGCCATCCTCCTCCTGCTCGTTGCGTGCGGCGGCTCCCGGCCCTCCCGCGCCGAGTGGACGGCCGACGTCTGGGTCCCGATGCGCGACGCCGTTCCCGTGCCGACCGAAGCCACCGCGGCGGCCTGCGACGAGGCGTTGGGCGTGATCCGCGCCGTCTCCGAGAACCTGCGTCCGGCTCCCACCCAGGAGATAGGAGACGCCGCCGACGAGTGGGTCCGGCTGGGCGAAGGGCTGATGTTCGACTGCGCGGCGAGCGACGCCGACGACTACGAGGCTCGCTACGCCGACCTGATACGCGCCCAGGACCGGGTGGAACGGCTCCTCGACTGAGCCGGCTCAGGAGCCGACCAGCTCCACGGTCGCCCCGGCGATCTCCGCGCTGGCCGTCTCCCGGGCCGCGACGACGAGTCGCGCCGGGCCCTGTCCGATCGTGGTGTTGGGGAGGCGGAACGGCGGCCCGTCCGCCTCGGCCACCTTCCTCATCGACTCCCAGGAGGCGTCGTCGGCCTCGGCCACCTCGACGGCGGCGAGGCGGGTCGCCCCGTTGGCGTGGTCGAGCAGGCCCGGATGCCACACCTCGTCGGCCGTGTGGTGATGGCACACGAAGGAGCCGACGGCGGTGCCCCCGAGATCGGGGATCACGACCGAGAACTCGACCGGGTGCAACGTGCCGTCACGGCGGGCACTCTGGCGTCCGAACCGGAGCGGCTCCGCCGGCACCGGCAGGCCGTGGCGGCGCATCCGCGCCAGGTCGGCTTCGGCGTCCTCGGAGCGGAAGGCGAACAGGATCGGGCCGGCCCGGCCGGCCGCCAGCGCCTCCAGGACGAAGCGGGCGAAGCCGGCGTCTGGAACCAGGTCGGGCCGGGTCACAGACACCAGCTCGATGTAGACGTCCTGGAGCATCACCAGCCGGTTGGATGTGCCGAACGGGTGGTCGGAGCGGGCCGTGACGTAGAAGCCGGCGCCTTCGAGGGCGCCCGCCGAAGCGTCGAGGTCGGGCACGGCCACGACCACGTGGTCGAGGGGGCGGGGCTGGGATCGGCGGTCGGTCATGGGAGAGGAAACGGTAACTAGCGGGAGCCCGTTGCGGGGGTACGCTGCCGGTCACCGCCTCCGACGACGAACCGTGACCCTGCGCGAACCCCCCAAGAGGCGCGAAGCCTCACGCATCGCGGGCCGCTTCATCGGCCTGCTCGTCCTCCTCGCCGTTTTCTCCCTCGTCGTGTGGACCGCCGCCACCATCCAGCAGGCTCGGGCAGTGGAGAGATCCGATCCAGCCGTCGTCGCCCCCGGGGAGTTCGCCGCGGTGGCGGGAGGGTCCATCCACTACCGGAAGTTCGGGGAAGGCGGCCCGGTCGTGGTCTTGGTGCATCCCGACACGGTCGCCGGTGGCGCGGTGCTGGTCTCCTTGGCCCAACAGCTCGGTGACGATCACCTCGTCCTGGTCCCCGACCTGTTCGGGTTCGGGTTCAGCTCCCGGCCCGTCACCCCCGGCAGGCTCCAGAGCACCACCGGACAGGCCGAGACGCTCGCCGCCTTCATAGACGAGCAGGGCGTCACGGGGGTGCATCTCGTCGGCTTCGGCTGGGGCGGCGAGGTCGCCACCGAGATGGCAGTGATCCGGCCCGAGCTGGTGCAGAGGCTCACGCTGGTGGACACGCCGGACCTGCCCATGCCCGGGCGCGACGACCACCGCTGGCAGTCGCTGCCGTTGGGCGTCGGCGAGGCGTTCGCCTACACGTTCGACGGCGCCGGGCCGCGGTCGGAAGCCCGCTTCCTGGCGCTGTGCCCCTCCTGGGGGACCTGCGACGAGAAGGAGTTCAGGGACGCCGCCACCGTGCCGCAGACGTCCCGGTCGATCTGGGCGCGGCGGGCCAGCTCGCCGGCCATGGTGGCGACGTCCCGCCTCGACTCCATGTCGGCGCCGGTGACGGTCGTGGCGGTCGACGTGGGCCTCGTCGCCGCCCAGGACCTCGCCTCCCGATTCCCGGCCGGAGAGGCGATCCGAGCCGATGCAGCCGAGCTCGCCGTCGTCCTCTCAGGGGATCAGCAGTAGCTTGCCGGTCGTGGCGCGGCTCTCCAGGGCGCGGTGGGCCTCGGCGGCGTCGGCGAGGGGATAACGGGCGCCGACCAGGACCTCGACGGAGCCGTCGGCGATCCAGCCGAACAACCTGGCCGCCCTCTCCTCGTACTCGGCGCGGTCGCGGATGTAGTCGCCCAGGGTGGGGCGGGTCAGGAACACCGACCCGGCCCGCATCAGCGTCAGCGGGGCGACGGGCTCCACCGGGCCGGATGCGTTGCCGAAGGTGACCATCGTCCCCCGGGGCTTGAGCAGCCTGAGGCCGCCTTCGAAGGTCGCCGCCCCCACCCCGTCGTAGACGACGTCGAGCGGCTTGGGGCCGGCGATAGCCTCGATCGCCTCGACGAACGACTGTTCCCGGTAGTCGATGACGTGGTCCGCCCCCGCCGAGCGGGCCACCTCCACCTTCTCGGGAGAGCCGACCGTGGCGAACACCTCGGCACCGCGCAGCTTGGCGATCTGGATGAGCAGCCTCCCCACCCCGCCGGCGCCGGCGTGGATCAGGCAACGGTGGCCGGGCTGCAACGGGAACGTGGAAGTCGCCAGGTACTCGGCCGTGAGGCCCTGCAGCATCACCGCCGCCGCCGTCTCGGCGTCGATGCCGTCCGGGACGCGGATCGCCTGCTCCTCTGGCACGGAATGAACGGAGGCGTAGCTGCCGATGACGTTGGTCCAGGCGACCACGTCGCCCACCTGCACTCCTTCGACGCCCTCACCGACGGCGACCACCGTTCCGGCGCCTTCCTGTCCGACGACGAACGGCAGGTCCATGGGGTACAGGCCGCTCCGCTGGTAGGTGTCGATGAAGTTGACCCCGGCGGCGGCCACCTCGACGACGATGCGGCCCGGAGAAGGCTCGGGATCGGGCAGTTCGACCAGTTCGAGGACTTCGGGTCCGCCGGTGCGGCTCACCTGGATGGCGTTCATCGTCTGAAAGCTAGCTCGGGCCGGATCGATGGGAGCCGAGCAGGCCCCGGCGCCGAACCTCGGCCAGCAGGGCATCGTCGGGCACGACGCTGAGGTCGATCATCTGCTCCCACGGCGGGACCAGGTCGGCCGCCAGGAGCTCGGCGACTCTGTCCCGCAGCGTCCGTGCCCACGCCCCTCCTTCGGCGTGGCCCTGGGGAGTGAGAGTTGCGTCGGGGTTGACGGTGAACACCGACGCCAGAGGGCGCGGGTTGGCCCGAGACCCCTTCTCGCCGTAGACCAGTACCACCGATCCCACCGGCACGTCCTGGATGCCGCCCGTGGCGATGAAGGTGCCTTCGAACGCCCAGCCCGAGCTCTTGGTCTCGTCCACCCACTCGACGATCTTCGCCCACGACTTCAGGCGGCCGTCGCCGATCTCGGGGATCTCGACGGCGACGAGCGGGGCGGGCTCGGGGCGGCCGCTTCCCGGGGTGGCTGGTCTGCTCACGCATCTCAGGCTACGAGATCGCCGGCCCGGCGCCCAGACAGAGGCTCGAGGCGCGATTGCGTCACACAAACCCGGTACCCTCCGCTCCGATGGCCACGGTTCGTCTGTTCGCCCGCCTCCGGGAGCTAGCCGGGAGCTCGCGTGTCGAGATCGAAGGCGCGACGGTCGGTGATGTGGTCGCAGCCGCCGCCGAGCGATTCGGTTCCGAGTTCGCCGCCACTCTCGACACCGCCCGGGTGTGGCTGAACGGGGAAGAGGCCGACCCGTCCGATCCCGTGTCGCCGGGCGACGAGATCGCCCTCCTGCCCCCGGTGTCGGGCGGGGCCGCCACCCTCACCGACTCTTTCCAGCCGGCGGCGGTGGTCCCGGGCGTGGTCGCTCTCGTGCTGGTCCTCGTCAACCTCCGCGGGGACGCCGCCATGTGGGCCGCGGGCCTCGTCGCCGCCGCCGGCGTGTGGGCGATCGACATCGCCCAGCGGATGGAGCTGAGGCAGCGGGCGTTCCCGGCCATAGCCGTGATCGCCAGCGCCGTCGCCGGGGCGGTGCTGTCCTCGTCCATGGGCGCGGTCGGGATGGCGCTGTCCGTCGCCGTCTCCATCGTGGTGGTGCTCGGTTGGGGCGTGTTCGTCGCCGGCTACCGCTCGGTGGATGCCATCGCCCCGGGCGCGATGGTGGCGCTGCTGGCGTCGTCGGCGGTGGGCTCGCTCGTCCTCGCCCGATCCGAGGTGTCCCCCGACAGCGAGGCGGTCGACGTGTTCCTGGTGGCGGTGATCCTGGCCCTGGCCCTCGGGGCGATCGTCGACCGGTTCGCCCAGATCCCGTTCCTGGACCCGTTCACCGTCACCGCCGTCGTCGCCATCCTCGCCGCCGTGCTCACCGCCTTCTTCCGCGATCTCGACGTGGCCGGCTACCTCCTCGTCGGCCTGGGGCTGGCGGTGACCCTCGTGGCGGGCCGCGGCCTGGGCGGGATGCTGCGCACCGGGGCGGTGGCGCTCACCGAGCGGGCGCCCGGGTTCATGGTGCCGTTCGACGGGGCGGTGCTCGCCGCGTCGCTGTTCTACCCCCTCATCCGCCTGGTGCTCTGACCAGGGACTTCCCGCCGCGTTTGAGCATCGTTCGTTGTTCTGCGTTACCCTGTCCGCCGGCCATGCGACGTTCCCCAACCGTCCGCGGCGCGCTCCTGGGCCTCTGTCTCGTCCTTGCCTGGCCGCTGAGTGCCTTCCCCGTCACCAAGAGTGAAGTCGAAGCTGCCTGCCAGGACTCGAAAGAGGCCTACGCCGCCTTCCTCGAAGCCCAAGACAGGTTCGCCCAAGCGGCCGTGGCTTACGAGGAGGCGGTGAACGACGTCGCCCGGGTGGAGCATCAGCAAGCGCACATCGCCGACACCATCGAGGGCCGGAAGGCCGCCCACCAGAAGGTGGCGGAGACGGCCCAGAGGAAGGCAGTCGAGCTGTACATGCGGGGTGCCGCCAGCTCCCCGTCCGCCCTCCTCTCCGTGGCGAACGTCGGGGACGTGATGTCCAGCGCCGAGCTCCTCGCCGCCGCCTCCAAGGACGACCAGGCGTCGCTCAACCAGTTGGTGGCGCTGGAAGCGGACCTGGAGCGGTTGCAGGCCGAGCTCGAGGAGGTCGAGGCCGAGCTGCGCGAAGTAGAGGCGCAGCGGCTGGTGGCGATGGAACAGCAGGAGGCCGCCCGCAACGACGCCGAAGCTGCCTACGCCAAGATGTCCGAGCGGTGCAAGGAGCTCAACCGCCGCTACAAGCAGGAGCAGGCCGCCGCCGCGGCCCGCGCCGCCGCCCAGGCCCAAGGCAAGAGCGGGGCCGCCGCCGGCGCCAGCCCGCAATCGACGTCGGGGTTCATCTGCCCCATCGCCCCGGGCCGGTCGTCGTTCATCGACTCGTGGGGATTCCCCCGGTCGGGAGGGCGGCGGCACAAGGGCACCGACATGATGGCCGCCTACGGCGAGCCGGTGTACGCCGTCGTCGACGGCAGCGTCTCCACCCGCAACGGAGGCCTCGGGGGCCTGACGATCTGGCTCGTCGCCGACAACGGCACCGCCTACTACTACGCCCACCTATCAGGGGTCGCCGTGTCCGGCGGCCGGGTGTCCCGAGGCCAGGTGATCGGATACGTGGGAGACAGCGGCAACGCCAAGGGCGGAGCACCCCACCTGCACTTCGAGATCCATCCCGGCGGGCGCGGCTCGGCGGCGGTGAACCCCTACCCGACCCTGGCGTCGGCTTGCTTCTGACCGGCACCGATCGGCTGCAGAACCACGCCTTCGCAGAGGACCACCGCGTCGAGCGGTTACCCTGTTGGCCGTGACCGAACCGAAGCGTCGCCGCATCGACATCGTCCTGTCGGAGGGGTTCTCGACCGACCTGGGCGACCTCTCCCTCGAGGAGGTGCGCAGCCGCCGCGACATGGCCGAGGAGGTCGAGCGGGAGCTGTCCTACTACCGCCGCCTGCTGCATGGCCGCATGGACCTCCTCGCATTCGAGATGAGGCGACGCCGGGGAGAGGAGACCCGCTCGCTGATCGAGGCGCTGCCCGAGATCATCGCCTCGGGGATCCCGTCCGGGCGGGAGACGGGGGAGCTGCGTCATCTGAGCGTCGACCTGCAGCTCCCCGAGATCACGGGCCGGCGCGAGATAGACCACATCCTGGAAGACGACGCCATCACCAGGATCGCGACGATGGACGACTCGGAGCTGTCGGAGCTGCAGCTGGCTCTCGCCGAAGCCGAACGGACCGTCTCCGAGCAACGGCGGCAGCTGCACGAAGTCATCGACCGGCTGCAGGCAGAGATCATCGACCGCTACAAGCGGGGCCTCGCCGGATCGGGCACCACGTCCTGACGTGCCGCTGGCTGACGAGATCCTGGCCCAGGCCGACCGCTCAGGGCTGACCGAGGAGTACCACGCCGGAGCGATCGCCGTCGTCGACCGGCACGGTCGGCTCGTGGCCAAGTTCGGGGACGTCGAGCGGCCGTTCTTCATCCGCTCCTCCGCCAAGCCCTTCCAGGCCCAGGTCGCCCTCGAGGCGGGAGTGGACCTGCCGCTCGTCCACCTGGCGGTGGCGTGCTCCAGCCACTCGGGGGACCCGGCCCACATCGCCCTCGTCCTCGACATCCTGGAGCGACACGGGCTCACCGAAGACGATCTGCAATGCCCGCCGGCACGTCCTTTCCTGGCCGCCGACCGCCGGCTCGCCGCCGACGGCGACATGGAGCCCGCCCGGCGGTACCACAACTGCTCCGGCAAACACGCCGCCTTCCTGGCCGCCTGTGCGGTCGCCGGCTACGACACCTCCACGTACCGGTCGGCGGACCATCCGCTCCAACAGCGCGTGGCCTCGCTGCTCGCCGACGTGACGGGCGGGGAGGTGGGGCCGCCCGGAGTGGACGGCTGCGGCATGCCGGTGTGGAGGGTCGACGCCGCCGGGTTGGCCCGTGCCTTCGCCCGCCTGGGAAACGACGACCGCTTCAGCCGCGTCCGCGAGGCGATGAGCCGCTATCCCATGCTCGTCTCCGGTGAGGGCCGCGCCGACGGGCTCATCGGCCGGTGGACGGGCGGGGTGGCCAAGGCGGGGGCAGCCGGCTGCATGGGCGTCGCCTACGCCGGGTATGGCATAGGAGTCAAAGCCTGGACCGGGTCCGGGCAGGTGGCGGCGATGGGAGTCACCCTCGCCCTCGACCGACTGGGTGTCGTCACGCGTGCGATCGCCGCCGGGTTGGACGAAGTCATCAGCCCTCGCGTTCTCGGTGGCGGCGAAGAGGTGGGACGATTTCGCACCGTTGCATTGTTGGAGAACCAGTGACCATCGACATAGAGCAGGGCTTCGGGCTGCCGCCCGTCGCCGAAGCCACGGGCCCTTTCTGCACGGCCGACTTCTACCGAGTCGTGTCCCGCCACGACGAAGGCGAGCCGCTGCTCGTCGGGACCGAAGAAGCGTTCATCCCTCTCCGCCGGGTCGGTGACGAGATCCTCTTCGCCGGCGACCCCAACGTCACCGACTACCACACCCCCTTCGGGGACGGGTGCGAGGCGCTCATCGCCGAGGTGGCCGAGCGATACGCGCCGGGCCGGTTCGTCCTCGATTCCCTCCCCGAGGAGGCCGCCAAGCCGCTGGCGTCCGGCCTGCAGGAGGCGGGATGGGCGGTCCAGGCGAGGACCCACGAGATAACCGCGGTCCTGGAGCTGCCCGACACCTTCGACGACTACCTCGTGGCCATCGGCAAGAAGGAGCGCCACGAGATGCGTCGCAAGCGGCGCCGTTACGAATCGATGGTCGGGCCGCTGGCCCACGAGACACATCACGGCACCGGGTGGGCCTTCGAAGAGTTCGTGCGGCTGCATCGCATGGCGGAAGGGGAGAAGGGTCGTTTCCTCACCGAAGAGCGCCTGGAGTTCTTCCGATGTTTGGCCGAGCTGGAAGGCTGGCGCCTCGACCTGCTCAGGACCCCCGCCGATTCGGCCGCCGCCGTCGTCTTCGGATACTCCGACCCGTCCGGCTACTACCTCTACAACTCCGCCTACGACCCCGCCCTCGCCGACGCTTCACCCGGAGTGGTCCTCCTGGGAAGCATGATCGAGCTGGCGATCACAGAAGACGCTCCCCGTTTCGATTTCCTCAAAGGCGACGAGACCTACAAGTTCCGCCTCGGCGCCCGCCCCCGTCCCCTGATCGAGATCGTCGCCACTCCCGGAGCCGGTTCGTGATCCGCCGCGTCGCCTACCTCTCCATGCACACCTCCCCGCTCCTGCAGCCGGGGATCGGCGACGCCGGCGGGATGAACGTCTACATCGACCAGCTCGCCCGCGGCATGGCCGCCGCCGGCGTCGCAGTCCACGTGTTCACCCGCCGCGACGACCCGGAGCTGCCGGACCAGGTGACGGTGGTCCCCGGGTACGTCGTCCACCACGTCGATGCAGGCCCGGCCCGTCCCCTCCCCACCGACCGCCTCGTCGGGCTGGTGAGCCGTTTCGCCGAGGGGACTCTGCGTCTGCTCGCCGACCTGCCGCCGATCGACGTCATCCACTCCCACTACTGGCTGTCGGGATGGGCGGGTCTCGTCGTCAAGCGCCGCACGGGCCTGCCGCTCGCCCACTCCTTCCATACCCTGGGCCGGCTGAAGAACCTCTACCGGCGCCAGGACGAGCCGCCCGAGTCGCTGTTGCGGATCGCAGCCGAGCACGAGGTGATCGCCCAGTCCGACTGCGTCATCGCCTCCACGCCTCTCGAAGCCGACGACCTCCTCGCCCACTACGGAGCCGACCCGGGGGCTCTGTGCGTCTCGCCGCCGGGGGTCGACCACTCGCGTTTCCACCCCGGGCCATCCGAAGAGGCGCGGAACCGCCTCGGGCTCGCCCCAGGGCCGCTGATCGCCTACGTGGGCCGGGTGCAGGCGCTGAAAGGGGTCGACGTCGCCGTCGACGCCTTCTCGATCGTCCGCCGGAGCCTCCCCGACGCCAGGCTGCTGATCGTCGGGGGCCCGTCGGGGCCGCGGGGCGCCCGGGAGATGAAGGCGATCCGGGCCGAGGCGGCCCGCATCGGCGGCGTCACCTTCTTCGACCCGCTGCCCCACAGCACGCTCGCCGACGTGTACCGCGCCGCCGACGTGGTGCACGTCCCGAGCCGCAGCGAATCGTTCGGGCTGGTGGCGGTGGAGGCGCAGGCGTCGGGGACACCCGTCGTGGCGAGCCGGGTCGGCGGGCTCACCTACTGCGTGGAAGACGGCGTCTCCGGCATCCTCGTCGAGGGGTGGGAGCCCTCCGACCACGCCGATGCCCTCCTCGAGATCCTCACCGACCCCGCCCAGGCCGACCTCATGTCCAAGCAGGCCGCCGAGTGGGCACAGCGCTTCTCCTGGAAGAACGCCGTCGACCGATTCCTCGAGCTGTATGCCGGCGTCGTTGCCGCCCGCACCTGATCGCTCCGTCCTGGAAGCGGCGATAACCCGCTGGCTGGACGACCCCGAGAGCGACGTCGTCTACGCCGAGAAGGTGGAAGGCAGGTGGGCGGTGAGAATGCGTCAGACGGTTCGGGACGCCACCACCGTCTGGTGGGAGGTCGGCGACTACACGATCACCGCCGAGGCGTACGTTCTCCCCGCTCCGGAGAACCCCGTGGCGGAGGCGTACCGGCTGGCGCTGTCGAGGAACTTCGACACCTACCGGGCCCGGTTCGCTCTCGACGGCGAAGGAGCGTTCGTGGTCCGGGGGAGGGTGGACGTCTCCGCCTCGTTCGAGGAGTTCGACTCCCTCCTCGGAGAGATCTACCTGCTGGTCGAGACCACCTTCCGCCCGTTGGTGGCGGCCGTCTTCGGAAAGCGCGAAAAAACGCCCTAGAAACCTTTCGACAACCCCCTGTGGATAAACCCTGTGGAAACCTGTGGATCGTGGGGAAAACCTCAGAAGACGCAGGCGTTTGCGATAGTCGGCGGTGTTCTGCGTTCACGGAACGGAAGCTGCGGCGGGCTTGACGGGGAAAACCGAGCCGTCGTAAGTTCGCGCCACAGCGCCCGTGGAGCTGTCAGGGAGTGGTAACCCGTTCGGGGAAGTGCGGGGCCGCCCTCGACGGTTTGACGGGCGCTGTACCGCGTTCGGCTCAGACGCCGAACATCACCTCGCGCAGCGACACCGGCTTCGTCTCGAACGTCTCCAGGTCGAGGCGGAGCGAGCCGAGACGCAACCCCTTCATGCCCTCCCCGACGTTGGTCAGCACCCGAAGGGTTCCGTCTTCGTGCTCCAACCGGCCCAGGCCCAGGCAATGGCCGTTGCCGTCGTGGACGCCGACCAGGAGGCTGTCCAGGCGCTCCAGGTCGAGGCCGGTGGGGAGGGTGGGGGCGAAGACCGTGGGACGGACTCGCCAGTGCTCGAGAGGCTCGGCGAAGGCCCTCCGCAGGCCTTCCGCCCGCATGGCGGCCCGTTCGTCGGGGGAGCGGACGGCGACTTCGGGCTCGGCGGGCAGCACGTCAACCTCGACCGAGAAGAACCGCTGGAGCATCCCGATGATGGGCTCCATCTCGCTTCCCCGCTGCAGCGCCACCACGCGCTCGGGCCGGCACAGCTCCATCTTGTGGTACTTGAGGGTCTCGCCGGCCACACCCGAGACCGTGGCCGTGGTGTCGATCACCACCAGGTCGGCGCCGGCTTCCCGGGCCCGCTCGACCAGCGAGGCGGTGGCGATGACCTGCTGGAGCACCAGGCGGCTGGGGCTGAGCGTGCCCACGAAATGCAGCGCGTCGGCCGGGGCGATCTCGTCCACCTGCTCGGGGTCCTTCAACAGCCGCATGCCCACGCAGGTGGGCGGCCCGATGGTGCTGTTGTCGACGTCGGCGTCCACCATCCCCACCACCCGTCCGGCGGCGGTGGCGGCTCGAGCGATCCGGCGGGCGAGGGTGGTCTTGCCCGTGTCGAGCGCACCCAACAGCATCACGGTCGAGGCCTCGGCGGCCAGTTCCTGCGCCAGTTGCTCGTGGCTCTTCACGACGGTCAGCATAGGGAGGCGGCCAGGACTCCCGACGACGCGGGCTACCGTGGCGCCCGATGAGCCGACCGATCTCGTTCCTGTCCGATTTCGGCTACGACGACGAGTTCGTGGGCGTGGTCCACGGTGTCCTGGCCACGATCGCTCCCGAGTCCCGGATCATCGACATCAGCCATTCGGTGCGCCGGGGCGACATCCGGGCGGGGGCGCTGATGCTCACCAGGGCGATCCAATACCTGCCCCGTGGCGTGCTGCTGGCCGTCGTCGACCCCGGCGTCGGCACCGACCGCCGGGCCATCGCCGCCGAGACGGAATGGGGATTCTTCGTCGGTCCCGACAACGGCCTGCTGTCTCCCGCCGTGGCGATGATCGGCGGGGCGTCCCGGATCGTCTCCATCGAGAACGAAGATGCCCGGATCCCCTCCAGCGGAGAGACCTTCCACGGACGGGACGTGTTCGCCCCGGCGGCGGCGCTGTTGGCGTCGGGGGAGGCGAGCCTCGAGGATCTCGGCCCGGAGGTCGACCCCGACAGCGTGGTGCCTCTCCTCCTGCCCTTGCCGGAGGTCGACAACGGGGTGGTGTCGGGGGAGGCGTGGTGGATCGACCACTACGGGAACGTGCAGACCAACGTGTCTCCCGACGACCTGGCCTCCATCGGCCTGCGACCCGGCTCCCACGTGACGCTGCGGGCCGGCGCCCGGCTGCACCAGGTGCGGTGGGTGGAAGCCTACGGCGACGTGGACGAGCGGGAGCCCCTGCTCCACGTCGACTCCAGCGGGCTCATGGCGCTCGCCGTCCGCAACGGACGAGCCGATGAGGAGCTCGGGATCAGCGAGGGGATGTCGGTCTCGTTCGCGGGTGTCAAAGAAGAGTGAGACCCCACACGACGCCGGCGACGACGATCATCAGCAGCAGGAGCACGATGACGAAGGCGGTGGCGGGTCGCATGCCCCGCTGAGCCTACGACGCCCCGGCCCGACTCCCAATCCGGTCAGCCCACCGCGGCGTAGGCGCGCACCGGGAAGGTGCCCAACCCCGCCACCATCACCGGGACCGCGCTGAACCGAAAACCGGTCTCGGGAAGCCCGCTGAGGCCGCACAGGTGCTCGACGATGGGGATGCCGGCGGCCAGCAGGACCGTGTGGACGGGTCGGGCCCCGCCGTCGGTGGCGTCGATGTTCAAGGAGTCGATCCCGACCAGGCGGGCCCGGTTTTCGACCAGGTACTCGGCGGCGGATTCGGTCAAGTGGGGGTGGCCCTCGAAGTAGCTGTCGGTCCCCCAATGGCGGTCCCAGCCGGTGTGGACCAAGACGGCTTTGCCGGCGACGTCGAGGGACTCGAACACCTCCGGTCCTATCGCCGGCGCTTCCCGCTCGAGCACGCGGACCACCACGCCTTCCACTTCCGCCACACGATCGAGGGGCAGGCCGACGAGGTCGTAACCGTCGGCGAAGCGATGGAACGGAGTGTCCAGATACGTGCCGGTGTTGGCCACCATTTCGATCCGGCCGATGTGGAACTCGGTGCCCGACTCGTAGTGGTGGCGCGACTCCTCCCGGCTCAGATGGTCGGAAATCCTGGGCCCGGGCAGCCCCGGATAGGTGATCATCCCATCGGCGACGATGTGACTGAGGTCGACGAAACGTGGCATCTCGGCACGTTATCGCTCCGTGAACGCGCGGTGGCGCCCGGTGACATCTCACCCGGAAATCGGAACGGTCTTCGATTTGGTATACGTTTAGGAGAGGGACCCGCCTCTTGCGGGCCAGGCCTCGTGGCCTTCGCAGCGGTGCTCTTCGTCTCCACCGCAGGCGATCACGAGTTGAGAACTGAACGCGCGCATGAAGGGAGGGCATTTGCAGGCGGTCATATTGGGTGCCGGCTCGGGGAAGCGGCTCCGCCGGATCTCCCCCAGCAAGCCACTGACGAAGCTCTTGGGATTGCCGCTCCTCGAGCGGAACATCCGTCTGCTCAAGGATCTGGGTGTCTCGAAAGTGGTGGTCGTCACCGGCCACAAGCGCGAGCAGGTGGAGGCGTGGTGCCGGAAACGCGCACCCGAGATCGGAGTCGACCTGGTCACGGTGCACAACGACGAGTGGGCCAACACCGAGAACGGACGCTCCCTCCATGCCGCCGCCGGCCACCTGGACGAGCCCTTCGTCCTGCTGATGGCCGACCATCTCTACAGCTCCGAGCTCCTGTCCGCCCTCGTGAAGACCCCGCCGCCGCCCGGGGGAGCGGCCCTGGCGGTGGACCGGGACACGTCGGCGAGCTGGGTGGACCCCGACGACGTCACCCGTGTCACCCTGCGCGGACGCCGGATAACCCGGATCGGAAAGGGCCTGGAGTCGACCGACGGGTTCGACACCGGCGCCTTCTACTGCGACCCCGCCGTGTTCACGACCGTGGCCCGATCCATCCGGTCGGGCAACACCTCCCTTTCGCGCGCCATGCAGGTGCTCGCCGACGACGGCCGCCTCGAAGCCCGCTTCGTCGACGGAATGTTCTGGCAGGACGTCGACACCCCCGCCGACTACCGCAAGGCGCGCCGCCGCCTGGTGGACGCGGTCGCCGACAAGGCGACCGACGGGCCGATCTCCCGTCACATCAACCGCCCGGTGTCCAAACGGATCACCCCGCTACTGGTGGCGGCGGGGATGACCCCCAACGCCATATCGGTGCTCTCGCTGATGCTCTCCTTCGGCGCCGCCGCCCTGCTGGCCCAGCCGCAGCACGGCCTGATGGCTCTGGGAGGGGTGCTCGCCCAGCTCGCCTCGATCATCGACGGGTGCGACGGAGAGGTGGCCCGTCTCACCATGAGATCCTCGAAGTTCGGGGGGTGGTTCGACGCCCAGCTCGACCGGTACGCCGACGCCGCCCTGCTGGCGGCGCTCACATGGAACCTGCTCAGCCGGGGAGCGGGGCCGGCGGCCTACCTGTTGGGCATCGCCGCCATCGCCGGCAGCTTCGTGGTCAGCTACGGGGCGCACAAGGCCGACCGGGTGCTGAAAGAGAAGTTCCGGGTCGGCCGGGACCTGCGGGTCTTCGTGATCATGGTGGGTGCGCTGGTCGGCGCGCCCTGGCTGGCTTTGGGGGTCATCGCCGTGACCATGAACGCAGTGGTGGTCTGGAGGATGACCCAGATGCGCCCCCTGCTCGACCGGCCGGTGGACCGGCCCGAGCCGACACGGGTCCCTTCGGAGACGGCGGCGGCGGTGGCATCGGTCTCGATCACCCCTGTCGCCACCAAGCCCCTCACCCGTTCCGACCACACATGGGCCGCTCGTCCCGTCCGGCCCGGGCTGCGGGCCACACAATCCGCCCCCTCCACCCGGCCCCGTCCCAAATGATTCCCGGCTCCCCGGCATCGCCATCCTCGGGGCGGACCGGGACGATCTGCGGCGTGCTCGGCGGCACGTCGACACCGGGCGTGTCCCGGGTCGGCAAAGCGCTGGGCCGCTGAGCTCGCTGGACGACCTCCTCGAGGCCGGTGAGCAGCCGCTGGAGGGCCGCCGGGTCCATGACTCCGCTGCCGGGCGAGGTCGAGCTCGACCTGGTCAGGAAGCTGGGGAAGGGACCAAGACCCTTCGATCTGGCGGATGATCTGAAGGTTCTGGTCTACCCGTTCGAGGTCGAGGGCCATCTACACGGCACCTCATGGTCGCCCTGCCAGTACCCGTCGACCTGCAGTCGGGGAGAGAGAAGAGGAGTCGAAAAAGAGCGACGGGGCCCCGTTTGGGCGATGGGGCCCCGTCTAGAGAGGGTGCTCCGCCATGGGGCGGGCTGGGAGGCTATCCGATCACACCTAGGGTCTTATGAACGTGCCCTGGGTATGACTTGGCGGAGCTGTTTCCCTCTCGCTGGCATTGTACATCGGTCGGAGCGATAGTCATCTTTAGCGAAAATCCCCTGAGGCTCGTCGTGAGCAACGGCTGCCACCTCTGCGAGGAGGCCGAGCCGGTGGTACGCCGTGTCGCTCGTCGCTACGGCTTCGGCGTGGAGATCGTGGACATCGACACCGACGACGAGCTCGTGCGCCTATATGCGCTGCGGGTCCCGGTGGTGCTCGACCCCGCCGGCAGGGTGGTGGCGGAGGGCATCATCGAGGAGCGGCCGCTGCGGAAGGCGGTGAAGCGGCTGCGGCGCTGATCAGCCCGACCGGGCGGGACGACGGGCCTCGGCGCCGGCGGTGGTGTCGGTGGTCTCCTCGCCGCCCTCTTCGGAGCCTTCCTCTGCTCCCTCCTCGGCCCCCTCCTCGGCGCCTTCGTCGCCACCCTCGCCCTCCACCAGGCCGCAGTCGACGAGAGTCTGTTCGGGGTCGGCCCCGCCGAAGCGGACCCGCTCGAAGGAGGCCACGGCCGCGATCTGCTCGGGCGTGAGCGAGTTCCCGAACCCGGGCATGCCGCCGCCGATCCGCTTGCCGGTGTCGCCAAACGTGCTGTCGCCACGGGCAGTGAAGCCGTTGGACCCGAGCGTCACCCACTCGATGTGGTCTACGCAGGCGGAGAACGTCGTGGTCACCCCGGTCAAGGCGGGGAAATTGCCCTGGCCCTGTCCCTGGGGCCCATGGCAGCCGGCACAGCTGGCGTAGATCTCCTCACCCATGGCGATGAAGTCGGCGCCTCCACCGGCGGCTCCTCGACCCTCGAAGGGGGTGCCGTCGCAGTTGACCAGCTCCCCGGTGACCCGGTCGGCGGCCAGCGCGGTGCCGGCGCCGCATTCGGTGGCGCCGGAGCCGACGGCGAGGTAGATGAGGCCGAACGCGGGGACGAGGAGGAGGAGCATCCCCAGCCACATGGGGATCGAGAACCCCGTCCGCTCGGCGATGCCCGCGGTGGGGACCGTGACGACCACCGGGTACTCGAGCGCCTCCTCGGGGGTGACGGTCTCCGGTGCCGGCGGGGGAGTCACCGCGGCCGGAGCCGCGGCGGGAGCGGGCTCGGCCGGCGCCGCCGGTGCGGCAGCCGGTGCCGGCTCGGAATCGGTGGCGGCCGTCTCGGCGGGTGCTTCGGCCGGCGCTTCGGCGGGCGTCTCCGCGGGAGCTTCGGCGGGTGCGGCGGCGACTGCCTGGCCGCCGGCCCAGGCGGCGAGGATGTCTTCGTAGGACTGTCCGGAGGCGGCGGCGCGGGCCCGGGCGGATCGTTCGACGATCGGCTCGGGGACGCCCATCGCCTGGGCGGCAGCGGAAAGCTGATCGCTCACGACGCGTCTCCTTGCTCGATGTACGCCGACTCGCCCAGGTAGGTCACCAGGGCATCGAGGGCAGCCTGGGACAGCGGTGTCGCCGGGTGTGATCCGCCGGTGAGGACGGCGCGGATCTGGTTTGGCCCCAGTCGGCCGCCCACGTTGGACAGGTCGGGGCCGAGGCGGCGGTAGCCGACCACCTGGTTGGTGTCGGCGAGGGTCACGGGCCCGACACCGACGTCGGCGACGACCGCCCTGACCGCCTGGGTGTGACAGCTGGCACACATCGCCCGCCGGTACACGTCTCTTCCTTCCAGGGCTTGTTCGGACAGGGCCAGTTGGGACGAGCGGATCTCGTCGCTGTCGGCGGGCAGAGAGGGGAAGACGATCCCCAACAACACGGTGAGGATCAGCACGGCGAGGCCCCCGGCGATGGGGAGGAGCGGCTGGTCGGCGGGCGCCTCGAGCACCGGTGGCTTGGCCGGGGCGCGGGGCACCGCCGCCGCGGGCGCCGGGGCGGCAGCCGGCTCCGGAGCGGCCGGCGCCGCAGGAGCGGCAGGCTCGGCGGCAGGGGCCTCTTCGGCCGGGGCTTGCTCGGCGGGTGCTTCGGCGGGCGTCTCCGCGGGAGCTTCGGCGGGTGCGGCGGCGACTGCCTGGCCGCCGGCCCAGGCGGCGAGGATGTCTTCGTAGGACTGTCCGGAGGCGGCGGCGCGGGCCCGGGCGGATCGTTCGGCGATCGGCTCGGGGACGCCCATCGCCTGGGCGGCTGCCGAGAGGAGATCGCTCATTCTTCCTCCTTCGCCACCAACACCTCCTGGGTCGTGACCGGTCCCTCGGTCAGGGTACGGAGGATCACCGAAACGAGCGAAAACGCCCCGAGGGCGCCGACCAGGCCGGCGAGGGTCGCCGCACCCAAAAAGAGGCGGGCAGTGGCGGTGGCGGGCGCCCACGCCTCACCGACCGCGCTGTAGGCGCCGGTGAACGAGCCGCCTGCCCAGGAGTACCCGGCCACCAGCCCCGCCGCGACCAAGAGGACGACGAGGGCACCGGATCCGTAGACGATCAGTCGCACCGTGCGGGCCGCCGCCTGTTGCGAATAGAGGCCGCGGCCGGTCATCTTGGGGATCGCCTGGATCGCTGCCGCGCCGGACAGCAGCGGGACCACGGCGAGGGCGAATCCGAAGACGATGCCCTCCCAATAGGGGGTGAAGCCGACGAGGTTGCCGGTGGAACGGAACCCGGCGAGGGCGGCGAGGACGCCCACGACGGTGGCGAAGAACAGCCCGGCGACCGACAGCATCGCCACAGGCTCGACGTGGTCGTCTTCCCGCCACTGCCCCTGAAGGGTGGCGAGGAGGTTGGCGGTGGCGGCGATCAGCCCCACCGGGAGCCCCAGGCCCAGGACGGCGCCGATCACACCCAGCCAGCCGGGGGCGGGGCCGCCGGCGATCTGAGCGATGCCGAACCACCCGGCGCCGAAAAGGAGAGACCAGTAGGCGATGTGGGAGAGCTGCCGCCCGGCCAGAGGCTTCTCGGTCTGTTTGACGACGGCGTAGTGACCCAGGCCGATGGCGATCGACACCAACAGGACCAGGTAGGCGGATCCGGAGAAGAGATCGGCGGTCGTGGAAGCGACCGGTGTCTGGGAGGGGAGGTTGCCGAACAGGTAGACCAGGGGCAGACCGCCCAGGCCGGTGACGACGAAGGGGATCGTCACGAAGGTCTGCGACTCGGTCCGGTTGCGGAGGGTGAGGACGGCGACGAGAGGAGGGATGCCGATGCCCACGAAGAGGGGAATGTCGAGCCACCAGGGCAACCCGAACGGCTCGCGGCCGTCTCCCCACCCGACGGCGACGACGATCATCCCGGCGGCGGTGGTCGCGGCCGTGATCACCAGCCCCAGCCACGCCAGCGGCTCGTTCCACAGGCGGGCACCGGTGAGGCGGGGCAGCACGTAGTAGGCGCCGCCGACGAGGGTCAGGGTCCCGAAGCCGACGAGCAGGCCGAGCATGGCGATCGCCCGCCAGATCCCGTATCCGAGCGGGATGAACCCCGGAAAGCTCATCGAGATGAACGCCAGCGCGGCGGCCACCGCACCCACACCCAGGAACAGGGTCCCGGTGAGAACGTGGGCCACAGCGGCGCTGTCCGGCTGGGTCCGATCGGCGCGAATCAGCTGTCTGATCTCAGTGGTGGATGCGGCCACCTATCCCTCAGTGTCTCGCGGGTCGTCGGCGGGAGCATAATGCTTGCCAGCTGAAGGCCAGGAACGGGCCGCCCGAGCGCGTAGCATCGGATTCTGCCCTGCCTGGAAGCGTGTGGTAGAACAGGCACAACGGACCTCTCCCCGGAGCTCTATCGCAATGTATCGCCTCGGTGAGCTCACCGAACAGCAGAGAAGCCGCTACGGCTGGTCGATGATGGCGCTCGGCGCCTTCTTCCTCGTTGTCGGTGTGATCCTCGTCCACTACGCCGGCCTCCCCGACGACGTCCCCCGCACCGGCGTCTTCTGGTGGATCCCCCGGGGCTGGCTCCCCAAGGGGATCGGTTATCTCATCGGCTTCGGCGCCTCCCAGCTCCTCATCGGCGGTGCCGCCATCGCCTTCGTCCTCGGCCGCCGCATGACCTGGGCTCTGGCCACCTTCGCCGCTTTCCTGGCGTGGATCGAGTTCGTGCTCATCTTCGGCGTCGTCCCGTCCGAGTGGCTGAACCTCGCCCAGACCGACCTGGACTGGTCGTTCCAGCGCGTCGCCTTCACCATCCCGCCCTGGCTGGTCCTCGGCAACGAGGTCGACGTCAGCTGGGGCGCGATCAAGGACATGATCTCCATGGGCTACAACCTGGTCGCCCTCGTCGGAGCGGCCGTGTTCGCCTACAAGCTCCAGGACATCGGCAAGGGCGCGCCGCCGCGGCCGGAAGAGCCCGAGCTGGTGTCGCCGTACGGTCGTCCCCTGGTGAGAGGTGATTCCTGATGGCGAACGTCGTCGACGAGACACCTCCGATCCGGGACGACTATCAGCTCGCACTGGTCGAGGCGGACTACTTCAAGGACAAGCTGCGCCCCAAGCAGTTCCTCCACATCGACCAGGCCGAGTGCATCCTCTGCGAGGGATGCGTCGACATCTGCCCGTGGAAGTGCATCCACTTCCTCTCCCTGGATGCCATCGCCGAGGCGATCAACGTCGACCATCCCGCCGACGACCCCCAGAACTACGGGTTCTTCGTCGTCGACGAGGACGAATGCACCCGGTGCCAGCTCTGCATCGATCGTTGCCCGACCAACGTGATCTCCCTCGGCAAGTTCGAGGGCTCGTTGGCCGACCAGGCCGCCCAGCTCGGCCTCACCGACGTCATCGACGAGATCAACCGGCGGCCGTGGGACGTCGACACGGGGCAGCGCGACTTCAAGAACGGTTACGCCTACGGAATGCGCTGGTAGGAGGACAAGTGGCAAGGTTGAACCTCAAAGAGCGGATCACGGAGCTCAACGACCGCATTCGCGAGTCACAGTTCGTCGAGTCTGTCCTCCGTCCCGGTTCGCCTTTCAAGAAGGGCTACGCCGACAGCCCCCGTAACCGGTCGTACGTGATCATGAACAACGTGCTGTATCACCTCCACCCGGTGAAGGTGAAGCGGCACGGCGTGAAGCTCTCCTACACCCTCTGCCTCGGGGGCCTGAGCTTCTTCCTGTTCATCCTCCTCACGATCACCGGCATCTTCCTGATGTTCTATTACACGCCGACCGTGGAGCAGGCCTACGCCGACGTCAGCGCCCTCTCCACGAACGTCGCCTTCGGGTCGCTGGTGAGGAACATGCACCGGTGGGGGGCCCACCTGATGGTGCTGTCCGTGTTCCTGCACATGAGCCGGGTCTTCTACCACGGCGCCTACAAGCCGCCCCGTGAGTTCAACTGGGTGGTCGGCGTGGTGCTCCTCCTCCTCACGCTGCTGCTGTCGTTCACCGGCTACCTCCTGCCTTGGGACCAGCTGGCCCTGTGGGCTGTCACCGTGGGCACGAACATGGCCGGTTTCGTCCCGGTCGTCGGCTCCCAGGTGAAGTTCGCCCTCCTGGGATCGGCGGAGGTCACGGCCAACACCCTGCTGCGCTGGTACGTGCTCCACGTGCTCTTCTTCCCCTTCATCATCGTGATCTTCATGGCCGTGCACTTCTGGCGAGTGCGCAAGGACGGCGGTATCTCCGGTCCGCTGTAGGAGGCAATTCACATGGTCGAGATCCCAGAAGACCTGCTTCGCAGATCGGCCGAAGCGAAGGCGAAAGCCCTCGGCGTGCCGGTCGAGCAGGTGCTGGCCGAGATGCGAGGGGAGGCGCCGCCGTCCACGCCGCCCGCCGGCGAGGCACCGCCTGCTCCCAAGCCGCAGCCCGGAGCCTCCGCCCAGCTCGAAGAGGAGGCGCCCGAGCCCGAGCAACCGGCAGAGACTCCGGCCGAGGCACCTGCCGAGCCCGCCGAGGAGGTCGCGGTACCCGAAGGGACCGCGCCCGACACCGGCATCGAGCCCGAGTCGATGGAGGCCGGTCAGGTGACCGACACCACTCCGCCCGCCCAGGCCGAGATGGAAGGCGAGCCGGAGGGTGGAGCGGTGGCCACCGCCACCGAGCCGGAGGCGCCCGCCCCGGCTGCCGACAACGGCGGAGGAAACGGGAAGGTGGCGGCCGTCGTCTCACCCCGCCCGGTGGCGCCTCCCACCGGCGTGCCGGAGGGCGTGCGCACCCAGCGTCTGCTGACCGTCGTCAAGGCCCGGGCCATCCAGCAGGTCAAGCCCGAGCCTCACGACAAGGTCAACACCTGGCCGCACCTCATGCTGATGGAGTTCGTGGCGCTCCTGGCGATGACCGCGTTCTTGGTCGTCCTGTCGGTCATCCTCCAGGCGCCGCTGCTCGAGCCGGCGAACTTCAACAACACTCCCAACCCGTCGAAGGCCCCCTGGTACTTCCTCGGGTTGCAGGAGCTGCTGTCGTACTTCGACCCCCAGATCGCCGGCGTGACCGTGCCGACGATCATCGGTTTGGTGGGTTTCATGATGATCCCCTACGTTGACCGCAACCCGTCGACCAAGCCGTCGGATCGCAAGTTCGCCATCATGCTGTACACGTTCTTCCTCGCCGGGTCCGCCACGCTCACGATCCTCGGCGTGCTGTTCCGCGGCGAAGGCTTCAACTTCGCCTACCCGTGGGAGGCGGGCGTGTACTTCGACGACCTGAAGGACTGGGTCCACTTCGAGGGAGGTCATTAGTTGACCACCACCAACCTGATCCTCATCGGCGTGGCCGTGGTGGCCATCTTCGGTGCCATGGGCGCCTTCGCCATCGCCTTCCGGCGCACCAGTCGGGACACCCGGCCCGACTGGGAGTCCCAGGTCGAACCCGACGCCCGGCGAGCGGACCAGTCTCTCCGCGGCGTGCGTGTCGAGCCGCCGGTCGTCGCCGAGCCGGAGCCGGAGGCAGCGGCGGTGACCACCGCCGAGCCCGAGCCGGAGCCGGAGACCCCCGCCGAGCCCGAGCGGGAACCGGTGGGCGTGACGGTCGTCGAGGTCCAGAGGGTGGTCGAGGTCTCGCCCGAGGAAGCCGGCATCACCCGCCGCCAGTTCTTCAACCGGGCGCTCGGCGCCACCTTCGGCCTGTGGGGCGCCGGGCTGGGCCTCGGGTTCCTCGCCTACTTCTGGCCGCGGGTGAGCGGCGGCTTCGGTGCCGACATCAACGCCGGCAACGTCAACGACATCATCGGCGAGCTCCGCGACGCCGACGGCAACGTCGTGCCGCTGTTCATCCCCGAAGCCCGGGCCTACATCGTCCCCGCCCCGGCCAGGCTGTCGGAGCAATTCGAAGGCAGGCAGGTGGAGGCCGCCGGCCTGATGGCCCTCTACCAGCGCTGTGTCCACCTCGGCTGCCGCGTGCCTTGGTGCGCCACGAGCCAGGGCTTCGAGTGCCCCTGCCACGGCTCCAAGTACAACGAGATCGGCGAGTACTTCGCGGGGCCTGCCCCCCGCAACCTCGACCGGTTCGTGGTCGAAGTGACCGACAGCAACGACTTCATCATCCACACCGGGACGATCGTCGAGACGCCGCGTGCCCCGGCACCGTCCGTCGAGTACCCCCGGGGACCTTCGTGCATATGAGAAACGACCCTTTCGCCTCCCAGATCGGTAGCTGACGCATGTCTTCCAACATCGTCATCACGCTGGCCGCCATCGGCGGGATCGCTTGGCTGGGATTCATCCTGGTCAACGCGCTGCGCCGTCGCGGACCCGAAGAGATCCCCGCCAACCTGTCCCCGGGCATCACCGACGACGAGTTGGAGACCCGGCGCCTCGAAACCGGCCAGAAGGCGGCGGTGCTGCTGTCCGCCTTCCTCGCCGTGTCGCTCCCCCTCTATTTCCTGGGTGAGCAGGACCGCCAGCAGGGCTTCGTCGAGCAGTTCGACGCCGAGTCCGTCGCCCGCGGCCAGGCTCTCGTGGAGGAGTTCGGCTGCTTCGACTGCCACGGCCCCGACGGGACGGGCGGCAGCGCTTCCTTCGTCGAGCAGCGCTCCGGCGTCACGGTCCTGTGGGAGGCACCGTCCCTCGACGACGTCTTCTATCGCTACGACGAAGAAGAGGTGAACTTCTGGATCACCTACGGCCGCGGCAACACGCCGATGCCTCCGTGGGGCGTCGACGGCGGCGGCGCCATGAACGAGGCCCAGGTCCAGGACATCGTCAACTACCTGAAGACCATCCAGAAGCCGCAATCGGAAGTCGTCGCCGAGTTCGACTCCGACATCCGCGCCACCCAGCTGAGCCGGCTGCAGAACGCCGAGCAGGTGGCCGAAGACACCCTGAGGACCCAGCGCCAGGTACTCGCCGACATCAACCGCGCCCCGGAGCTCGCCGAGCTGGTCGGACCGCTCGCCGAGGAGGCCCGCCAGGTCCTCGACGCCGCCGGCGACGGGCTCGACACCGACGGCGACGGCCTCTCCGACTCCGCCGAGGTGCGGCTGGTGGAGATCGGCAACTCCATCGTCGAGGTCTACCGGGTGCTGGAGCCGGTGTCGTTCGACCCCGAAGCGGCCCAGTCCGTCGAGGGAGTCGACGACGCCGACACCGCCGAAGGCATCCTCGCCACCCTCGAAGACCTGGTCGAGTCCGGCGACTACCCGGCCCTCGAGCCCCGCCTCGAGGTGGTCCGGGAGCTGTTGGAAACCGGCACCGTCGACCCGGCGGTCGGGCTGTCGGAAGCCGCCATCGCCGCCCTGGAGGAGATCGCCTCGTCGGTCACCGCGGTGGAGGCACCCGCCGGGGACTGGGATCTGAGCTCGGCCACCACCTGGGTCGAAGCCCTCGAGGCGGCCGCGGCGGAAGAGGGTGCCGCCGAGGAGGTCGTCCAGGCGGCCGGTGACGCCCGGGCAGCCCTGGATGGGGGCCAGGACACCGACGGTGATGGCCTCTCAAACGACGCCGAGAACGCGCTGTCCACGCAGGTCACCGAGATCAACTCGCAGGTGGTGCCCAACGAGGCGACCGTCCCCGGTCTCGATCCCACCAACCCGGAGGGCTCCGGCGAGCCGGACGCCTCGGCGGCCGAGACGGCGGTCGGCAACTGGGAGACCCTGGCGCTGAACCTCGACGTCACCACCAACAACATCGACAACCTGCGCCGGGGCGCCGAGGAAGGCGTCGCCTACCTCGAGCGGGCCCTCGCCGAGCGCCGCTGGGAGATCGACATCGAAGGTGTCGCCGAGGCGGCCTTCGACGGGGACGTAGAGAAGGCCGAACGGGCGGTGCTGCTCTTCAACGGCTACTGCGCCCGTTGCCACACCGCCGGTTTCGCCGCCGGCGTGCCGTTCACCCTGGAAGCCGGTTCCGGCGGCTTCGGGCCGGCGCTGTGGGATGGCCGCCCGACCGTGCAGTTCGGCCCGCCGGCCGACACCCCCGAAGAGGACCTCCTGGTCCAGTTCATCATCAACGGGTCGGAGGCCCAAGAGCCCTACGGCCTCAACGGCTTCGGATCAGGCCGCATGCCGGCTTTCGGTCAGATCCTGTCGATGGAGGACATCCAGTTGATCTCCCAGTACCTGCGGGGCGGTGACCTCACGGGCATGGGCGAGGGGAGTGGTTCCTGATGCGTGAGCTCATACGGTCGCTGCTGTCGGCGAACGTCTTCGTCACTGGCATCCTGCTGTTCATCGGCTCGATCGCTGTGTTCTACGGCAGCATCTGGCTGATCAACGCCACCAACCTCGGAAAGAAGCTGGCGTTCCTGATCACCGGAGCGGCGGTGTCGGGATGGATGGCCATCAACTCGCTCCTGTTCGTCCTCTACGCACCCCGCGGGCCGCGGCCGGAAGACATCGAGGGGCTGAACGCGGTCGAGATCCGCATCATCCCCCTCACCTACATGATCGTGTCGATCATCGTCTTCGCCGCGTTCCTGGTCGGCCTCAAGCAGTACGAGGAGATCCAGGCGAGATCCTCCAGCTGACGCCGGTCCGACCGGCTGGGCTAGCCCGCCGCCGCCATCTGCGGGCCCGACGCAGACGACGCGTCTTCGATCAGCGCCTCCAGTTTCTCCCGGGTGTCCGATCCCGGCGACGGCACGTAGGTGACGAGGTGCAGGCCGTAGCCCTCCTCGGTGCTCATCTCCAGCGTCGTGTACACGAAGCTCAGCGGGCCGACCTCGGGGTGCTGGTAGATCTTCTCCCCGCTGGCGGGCAGCTGGACGTTGTGCTCGTCCCACCACGCCGCGAACTCGGGGCTCTTCGCCTGGAGGACGTCCACCAGCTCGTTGAACCACGGGTCGTCCACGTGGCGGGCGTGAGCCAGCCGCACCTTGGCGACACAGTCGCGGGCGTGGAGCTCCCAGTCGACGAGCCATTGGCGGAAGCGGGGATTGAGGAACATCTGGTGGAGGCCGTTGCGCTCCATCCCCTCCATCGCTCCCAGGTCGCCGTGGACGATCGTGGCGGCCCGGTTCCACGCCAAGATGTCCCACCGGGCGCCGTAGACCCAGGCCGGGCAGGGATCGAACTCGTCGAGCAGCAGCTGGACGTGGCGCCCCACCGTGGGCGAGTGGACGGCGCCATTGCCGGGCTGGTCGCCGCCGTAGCCGCAGAGCGCCAGGAGGTGCTGGAGCTCGGCCGGTTCCAGCCGCAGGGCCTCCCCGATGCGGTGCAGGGTGGCGGCGGAGGGACGGACGTCGCGGGCCTGCTCCAGCCACGTGTACCACTCCGGGCTCACCCCGGCGAGGACCGCCACCTCCTCGCGGCGCAACCCGGGTGTGCGGCGGCGGGCGCCGCGGGGCATCCCCACGTCTTCGGGCTGCAGACGCGCCCGGCGGGTGCGTAGGAACGCAGCGATCTCTCGACGGCGGTCGACGCTGAGCATCTCCCTCCCGGGGGAATCGGCGATCCCAGGATAAGCCCTCCCTCATCCCTGTTCCCGTTCTCCGATACGTTCGCCGTCATGCAGACACGCAGATTGGGTATCGACGGCCCGGAGGTCTCGGCGATCGGCCTGGGCTGCATGGGCATGAGCGACTTCTACGGCCCGGCGGAGGACGCCCGCTCCACCGAGGTGATCCATCGGGCCCTGGACATGGGCATCGACTTCTTCGACACCGCCGACATGTACGGCGTCGGCCACAACGAGGAGCTGCTGGGCCGGTCGTTGGGACACCGCCGCGACGAAGTCGTGATCGCCACGAAGTTCGGCAACAAGCGGGCCCCCGACGGCACCTTCCTCGGCGTAGACGGCCGTCCGGAGTACGTGAGGGAGGCGTGCGAGGCCAGCCTCCGCCGCCTCGGGGTCGACGTCATCGACCTCTACTACCAGCACCGGGTCGACCCGAACACCCCCATCGAGGAGACGGTCGGGGCGATGGCCGAGCTCGTAGAGGAGGGCAAGGTGCGTCACCTCGGGCTCTCCGAGGCGGCCCCCGAGACCATCCGGCGAGCCCACGCCGTGCATCCCATCACCGCCTTGCAGACCGAGTACTCGCTGTGGACACGCGACCCGGAAGAAGAGCTGTTCCCGCTGTGCGCCGAGCTGGGCATCACGTTCGTCGCCTACAGCCCTCTCGGGCGAGGCTTCCTCACCGGAGCCATCCGCTCCCCGGAGGACCTGGCCGAAGACGACTGGCGGCGCAACAACCCCAGGTTCCAGGGAGAGAACTTCGACAAGAACCTGCAGCTCGTCGACGCCGTCTCCGAGATGGCGAAGGAGAAGGGCTGCACTCCCGCCCAGCTCGCGCTCGCCTGGGTCCTCGCTCAGAGTGATCGCATCGTGCCCATCCCGGGGACCCGGCGGATCGAACGGCTGGAAGAGAACGTCGGGGCGCTCGAAGTGCAGCTCACCTCCGAAGACCTCGAACGACTCGACGCCATCGCCCCGATCGGGGCCGCCGCCGGCACCCGCTACCCGGAGCCACTGATGGGCGCCTTGAACCGTTGAGCCGCCGCCCGGAAAGGAAGGACGACATGACACTCACCAGCAGCACACTCGAATCGGCCGTCACCGCCGCCGTGTCCGACCTCCTGTTCGCAATCGACGACCTCGACTGGGAGGGCGTCCGCAACGCCCTGGCCGACGAGGTGACGATCGACTACACCTCGCTGTGGGGAGGCGAGCCGGAGCACCTGGCGGCCTCGGAGCTGGTGGCGAGATGGCAGGGCCTGCTGCCCGGTTTCGACGCCACCCAGCACCTGACCGGGCCCATCGTGGTGCGGCAGGCCGGCGAGGGCCGCGTCACCGCCACGACGACCGTCCGCGGATATCACGTCGTGGAAACGGCGGGGGAGCCGACGATCTGGATGGTCGCCGGCCGCTACCTGATGACGCTGGAGCAGGGCGCAGACGGCGACTGGAAGATCAGCGGCGTCACACTGCGGGTCGCCTACCAAGAAGGCGACCGCGGGCTCCCCGACGTCGCCAAGAGCCGTTCCGCGAGCGGATCGGGCGGCAGGGCCGCCTGATCCTCGCTAGGCGCGGGAGCGGTAGTAGCTCAGGATCTGCAGCTCGGTGGCCAGGTCGACCTGGCGCACCTCGGCGCCGGCCCCCACATCCACCCTCGTCGGGGCGAAGTTGAGGATCGAACGGACCCCGGCTTCGACCAGGCGGTCGGCCACCTCCTGGGCGGCGGCACCGGGAACGGCGATGATGCCGATGTCGATGCGGCCCCGGCGGCCGTCCTCTACCAGCTCGTCGAGAGGCTTCACCGGGACCCCGCCGACGTCCTCGCCGATCTTCTCGGGGTCGATGTCGTAGAGGGCCACGACCCGGAACCCCCGGCGGGCGAAACCTCCATAGTTGGCCAACGCCCGCCCCAGGTTCCCGGCTCCGACCACCGCTACCGAGACATCGGCGGTGAGGCCCAGCTCGGCCCGGATGTGGGCCCGCAGCCGGTCCACGTCGTAGCCGACGCCGCGGATCCCCGAGAAGCCCAGCATGCTGAGGTCACGGCGCACGATGGCGGCGTTGGTGAACGCGGCCGCCGCCAGCTCCTCCGAGGAGATGCTCTCCCGATCCGTCGTCGCCTCGAGCGCCCGCAGGTATCGGGGGAGTCGGCGGATGGTGGCCCGCGGGAGCGACTCAGGCATCGACCACCCCGCCCTCCACCAGCGGGGGCTCGGTCGACCACGGGAAGTTGATCCACTTGTCGGTGCGCCGCCACACGTAGTCGCACGCCACCACCGAAGTCGGCTTCTCGTACAGCACCGCGGTGCGTGACTCGGCCACGACGCCGGAGCAGAAGTCGTGCACCGCCTTCAGGGTGAGGCCGGTGTCGGCCACGTCATCGGCGACGAGGATGCGCGTGTCGGCCAGCTCCGCCGGGTCCAGGTACGGCGGGAGGACCATGGGGACGTCTAGGCGTTCCCCCACTCCCGTGTAGAACTCCAGGTTCATCACGTATAGGTTCTTCACCGAGAGGGCGTAACCCAGGGATCCGGCCACGAAGAGGCCGCCGCGGGCGATGGCGAGGATGATGTCCGGCCGGTAGCCGCTGTCGGCGACCTGGGCGGCGAGCTCCCGGGCGGCGATTCCGTAGCCGGCCCAGTCGAGGGTCTCTCGTTCCATGCCGGAACGGTAACGCCGCCGCAGCCGACGGCGGAGCCGGGCGATTCCCCCAGCCGCCAGGGGGCCGATATCCTCCGTGCCAGTGTCTTCTCCGTCCCTCCTCGTCGTCGGCGGCGGACCGTCGGGATCGGCGGCTGCCTACTGGCTGGCCCGCGCCGGCCACGAGGTGACCCTCGTCGAGAAGAAGGAGTACCCGCGGGACAAGACCTGCGGCGACGGCCTCACCCCCCGGGCGATCCTGCAGCTCATCGACATGGGGTTCGATTTCGACGTCCCCACCTTCCATCGCGTCACCGGGCTCCGCTCCTATGCGGGGGATTCGCTGATGATCGAGATGGAATGGCCGAAGCACTCCCGCTTTCCCGACTGGGGAGGCGTGATCCGCCGCCGCGACCTCGACCAGCAGGTGGCCGCCCTCGCCGAGAAGCAGGGCGTCCAGGTGAGGCAGAAGACCGAGGCGAAGCCGGTGGTGGCGAACGGGCTGCTCGTCGGGGTCGATCTGGTCAGCGGCGGCGAGACCGAACGGGTCCGCCCGGAAATGGTGGTGATCGCCGACGGGTCCCTCGACCGTTTCGGGCGCCAGCTCGGCGTCACCCGCCGCAAGGACTACCCGATGGGCCTCGCCGCCCGCGGCTACTACCGCTCGCCCCGCTCGGCCGACCCGTTCCTCGAAAGCCAGCTCGACATCCGTGACGACACCGGGGCGACGATGCCCGGCTATGGGTGGGTGTTCCCGCTGGGTGACGGCACCGTCAACGTGGGCGTGGGCCTGCTCTCCACCTTCAAGCGGTGGAAGCACGTCAACACGACCCGGATGATGAACGACTACGTGCGCCACGGGGCCCCGGAGTACTGGGACCTCGGCGAGCACTCGCAGATCACCAAGCCCGAGGGCGGCAAGCTGACGATGTCCTTCTCGAAGGGGCCGCTCATCGGGCCGAACTGGGTCGTGATCGGCGACGCCGCCGGATCGATCAACCCGTGGAACGGGGAAGGCATCTCCTATGCCTACGAGACCGGCCGCCTGGCGGCCCGGTACGTGTCGGAGGCGTTGGCCGCCGACGACCCGACGCTCCTCTATCGGTACCGCCAGCACCTCGAGGACGAGTACGGGCTCTACCACAAGATGGCCCGGATCTTCGTGAAGCTGATCGGAAACCCGTCGGTGATGCGCACCCTCGCCCACGTCGGGCTGCGCAACCGCCCGTTGATGGAGTGGACCCTCAAGGTGATGGCCAACCTCCTCGACGAGGACGAGAAGGGAATCGGCGAGATGGCCTACGACATGCTCGCAGCCATAGTCCGGCCGCTGCCCGTGAAATAGCCCGGGGGCGGCCTCAGCACCACCCGGCGCGCGACGGCTCCCGACTTCTGCCTCGACCCTCGTTGGCCCTAGAGTCTGGAGAGCAATGACGCTGGCCGACTACCTCCCGATCGCGTTCATGCTCGCTCTGGCGATCGTCTTCGTCGCCGTCTCCTATCTGATCTCTCGCTTCGTCGCCCCCCGTCGGCCCACACCCGAGAAGCTCGCCCCCTACGAGTCGGGCATCATCCCCGAGGTCGAGCCGGCCCAGCGTTTCCCGGTCCAGTTCTACCTGGTGGCGATGCTGTTCGTGATCTTCGACGTCGAGATCGTCTTCCTCTTCGCGTGGGCCGCCCAGTGGGATCGGCTCGGCTGGTACGGCATCGCCGCGGTCGGGATCTTCACCCTGTTCGTCCTCGAGACGCTGGTCTACGTGTGGAAGCGCGGCGCCCTCGACTGGAACGTCAAGCTGCGGCGCCGCTACATCCGTGACGTCACCGAGGAGGCCGCCTGATGCCACCTCCTGCCATCCCGGGAGTGCTCACCACCACTCTGGAGAAGGTCGCGGCCTGGGCCCGCACCCGCTCCATGTTCCCGGTGACGTTCGGCCTGGCGTGCTGCGCCATCGAGATGATGGCCACCGGAACCGCCCACTACGACCTCGCCCGGTTCGGCATGGAGGTGTTCCGGGCCTCGCCCCGCCAGGCCGACCTGATGATCGTCGCCGGGCGCCTCAGCCAGAAGATGGCCCCGGTCCTGCGCCAGGTGTACGACCAGATGCCCGACCCGAAGTGGGTGATCTCGATGGGGGCGTGCGCTTCCACCGGGGGCATGTTCAACAACTACGCCCTGGTGCAGGGTGTCGACCAGATCGTCCCGGTCGACATCTACGTGCCGGGCTGCCCGCCCAACCCGCAGACCCTGATGCACGGGATCCTCACGCTGCACGAGAAGATCATGTCCGGGGAGATCGCGTCGTGAGCGACGACAAGACGAACCCCGGCGGCACCGGCCCCACCGACGTCGCCAGCGCCGCCAAGCTCCACGCTCCCGGAAGGCATCCCACCGAGAGGCTCACGTCGACGCCGGGTTCGGTGCCGGAGCTGGCACCCAAGGAGCCCGACGAGTTCCTGGCGGGCATCCTGGATGGCTTCGAAGGGGATGCCGAGCTGTTGGACTCCCACGGCCAGGACGTCGTCCGTCTGGAGAGGAGCCGCTGGCGCCAGTTCGCCGAGGCTTGCCGGGACGCCGGGTTCGAGATGTGCGTCGACATCACCGCCGTCGACTGGTTCCGCCACCGCATCCCCCGGTACGACGTGGTGGCCAACCTGTTGTCGCACCAGCACGTGCGCCGTCTGCGCGTGATACTGCCCGTGCCCGAAGAGGACCTGCGCCTCCCGTCGGTGACGTCGGTGTGGCCGGGGGCTTCGTTTCCCGAGCGTGAGGTCTACGACATGTTCGGGATCGTCTTCGACGACCACCCGGACCTGACCCGCATCCTCATGCCCGACGACTGGGAAGGCCATCCGCTGCGCAAGGACTACAACGTCGGGGCTGTCCCGGTCCAGTTCAAGGGGAACAGGAAGGCGACATGACCGAGACCCGCGACTACGAGTCGAAGACCGTCGACCTGTGGGCCAGCGGCACCGAGGAGCTGCCCTTCGACCCCACCGACGAGGGCCGCCAGGAGATGGGCCCCTACGACACGCCCGAGCGCCTCCGGGAGCAGTTCGGCCGGGTCATCGCCGACGACTACATGTACGAGGAGGAAGGCCTCGACGACGACCGGATGCTGCTCAACATGGGCCCGCAGCATCCCTCGACCCACGGCGTCCTCCGCCTGCAGGTCGAGCTCGAAGGGGAGGTCATCCGCCGCACCCGCCCCATCATCGGCTACCTCCACACCGGCATGGAGAAGACCGCCGAGACCCTCACCTTCATGCAGGGCCCGACAAACGTCACCCGGATGGACTACCTGGCGCCGCTCCACAACGAGCTCGCCTTCTCGATGGCGGTGGAGAAGCTGTTGGAGATCGAGGTGCCGCCCCGGGCCCAGGCCATCCGGATGCTCATGACGGAGCTGAACCGGATCTCCTCCCACCTCGTCGCCCTGGCGACCAACGGCATGGACATCGGCTCGTTGTCGATGATGCTCTACGGTTTCCGGGAGCGCGAGATGATCCTCGCCTTCTTCGAGAAGACCACCGGGCTGCGGATGAACCACAACTACATCCGCCCCGGCGGGGTGTCGGTCGACCTCCCTCCCGGGTGGCGCCAGGACGTCCTCGAGATCATCGACACGATCCCCGAGCGGATCCAGGCCTACCACGACCTCCTCACCGACAACCCGATCTGGCTGCAGCGCACCAAGGGGGTCGGCATCATCACCGCCGAGGAGTGCCGTGCCTACGGCGTGACCGGGCCCACCCTGCGCGCCGCCGGCGTGCCCTGGGACCTGCGCAAGACCATGCCCTATCTGGGCTACGAGGAATACGAGTTCGAGGTCCCGGTCGGCGAGAACGGCGACGTCTTCGACCGCTACATCATCCGCATGCGGGAGATCGAAGAGTCGTGCAAGATCGTCCGCCAGGTGGTCGACCGGATGCCCAAGGGCAACTACCGCGTCGACGACCGCAAGATCACCCCTCCGCCGCGGGCCCGCATCGACGAGTCGATGGAAGCCCTCATCCACCACTTCAAGCTGTTCACCGAGGGCTTCAAGGTGCCCGCCGGCGAGACCTACGTCGCCATCGAGAGCCCGCGAGGGGAGCTGGGCTGCTACCTCGTCTCCAACGGCGAATCGAAGCCGTGGCGGATGCACTGGCGGGGCCCCAGCTTCTACAACATCCAGGGGCTGCCGATCATGATGGCCGACTCGCTGGTCGCCGACACCGTCGCCTCCATCGCCTCCATCGACCCCGTGATGGGCGACGTGGACCGGTGACCCGGGAGGCTGTCGGCGTACTCGGGCTGGTGGAACCGGGGGAGGGGAGGGTACGTGACAGCTGACAGGCCAGGGCGACTCCCGGCTTCCGGCTCGCCCCCCGATTCGGCGCGTCGGGTGGGGGGTTCCTATTCTCCAGCGCAGTATGTCTGACTGGTCCGAAGCCACCCTCGAACGGGCACGCCAGATCATCGCTCGCTACCCCGAGAAACGTTCGGCAGTGATGCCGCTTCTCTATCTGGCGATGGCGGAGGAGGGATGGTTGACCGACCACGCCATCGAGCAGGTGGCCGAGCTGCTCGACCTGACTCCCGCCCAGGTCCAGTCCGTCGCCTCCTTCTACACGATGTACAAGCGGGAGCCGGTCGGGCGCTATCTGATCTCGGTCTGCACCTCGATCTCCTGCATGTTGTGCGGCAGCGACGACGTCCTCCACGCCATCGAGGACGAGGCCGATCTCCCCGCCGGCGAGACCGACGACGACGGCCTCCTCACGGTGGAGCACGTCGAATGCCTCGGCGCGTGCGGCGGGGCACCGGTGGTGCAGGTCAACTACGAGCTCATCGAAGGCGTCACCCCGGAGAAGGCGAGAGAGCTGGTGCGGTGGCTGCGCAATGCCACTCCGGCGGTCGTCAACACCGACGAGATGCAGGAGCTGTTCGGAGGAAGGCGCAGCTTCGACTGGGCCATCCCCACCGAAGACGGGGCGGTCGGGCCCTACCCGGCGTTCCAGCCCTACGGAACCGTGGGACAGGATCGGCGATCGTGACTCTGACTACCTCCTTCGAGCGTCCGCTGGTCGTCACCAAGCGGATGGTCGACTACCCCAACGACTCCCACACCCTCGAGCGCTACCGGGCGACCGGCGGCTACGAGGGCGCCCGCAAGGCGCTGGGCATGACCCGCGACGAGCTGGTGGAGCTGGTCAAGGAGTCCGGTCTCCTGGGCCGGGGCGGTGCCGCCTTCTCGGCGGGGATGAAGTGGAGCCTGCTGGCTCCGGCCCGCCCCGCCTACCTGATCGTGAACGGCGACGAGTCCGAGCCCGGCACCTTCAAGGACCGGCAGCTGATCGAACGGGACCCCCACCAGATCATCGAGGGCACGATCATCGCCGCGTGGGCGAACGAAGTGAACCACGCCTTCATCTACATCCGGGGTGAGTACGCCAAGCCCGCCCGTCGGCTCCAGGCGGCGATCGACGAGGCGTACGCCGCCGGGATCCTCGGCGACGACGTCCTCGGCACCGGCTACCGCCTCGACATCACCGTCCATCTCGGCGCCGGTGCCTACATCTGTGGCGAGGAGACCGCCCTCATCAACTCGCTGGAGGGCCGCCGGGGCGAGCCCCGGCTCAAGCCGCCCTACTTCCCCGCCGCCATCGGCCTGTACGGCCAGCCGACCATCGTCAACAACATCGAGACGGTCTCGAACCTGCCGCACATCCTCGTGAACGGGGTCGACTGGTACAAGGGCCTGGGCCATCCCGAGGACACGGGCACGTTCATGATCTCCCTGTCCGGGCACGTCAACCGCCCCGGCAACTACGAGCTGCCCCACGGCATCACCTGGCGGCAACTGTTCGAAGAGGTCGGCGGCGGCATCCGCAACGGCAACGAACTGAAGATGTGGATTCCCGGCGGCGCCTCCGCACCCTGGTTCACCCCCGAGGAGCACCTCGACCTCGAGATCACCAAGGGAGCGGCCGCCGGCGCCGGCTCGATGCTCGGATCGGGCGCGGTGATCGTCATGGACGAGACCACCTGTGTGGTGCGGGCCGCCGAGCGGGTCGTGCGCTTCTTCGCCCACGAGTCATGCGGCGAGTGCACGCCGTGCCGGGAAGGGACGTCGTGGCTCGAGATGATCCTGCGTCGCATCGAGGCCGGCCAGGGCCGGCCGATCGACGCCGATCTCCTCCTCGACGTGTCCGACAACATCAACATCGGGCTCACGTTCCCGCCGCGGCAGACCACGATCTGCCCGCTCGGCCCGTCGGCCACCTCGCCGATCATGTCGATCATGAACTACTACAAGGACGAGGTCCTCCAGCACATCGAGCTGGGGCGGTGCCCGTTCTCGTGAGCGGCTGCAAGCCGGAAGCCGGAAGTCGGAAGTCGAGACAGTGACGACAGAACAGAAGACCGACACAGTCAAGATCACGGTGGACGGCCTCGAGATGGAGGCCCGGCCCGGCGACCTGCTGATCCGGGTCGCCCAGGACAACGGCGTCTACATCCCCCGCTTCTGCTGGCATCCCCGCATGCGGCCCGTCGGCATGTGCCGCATGTGCCTCGTCCAGGTGGAAGGGCCCCGCGGGCCGATGATCGTCCCCGCCTGCACCACTCCCGTGGCCGACGGGATGGTCGTCGACACCCAGAACGACACCGTCGCCAAAGCCCAGGAGGGCGTCCTCGAATACCTGCTCATCAACCATCCGCTCGACTGCCCGGTGTGCGACCGCGGCGGCGAATGCCCGCTCCAGGACCAGACCATGGCCTACGGGCCGGGGGAGAGCCGCTTCGTCGAGGAGAAGCGCCACTACGAAAAGCCCATCCAGATCTCCGAGCTGGTCCTGCTCGACCGGGAGCGCTGCATCCTCTGCGCCCGCTGCACCCGCTTCTCCGAGGAGATCTCGGGCGACCCGCTCATCGAGTTCATCGGGCGGGGCTACAACACCCAGGTCAACACGTTCCCCAACGAGCCCTTCCGGTCCTACTTCTCCGGCAACACCGTCCAGATCTGCCCGGTGGGCGCCCTGCTCGGCGCACCGTACCGCTTCCGGGCCCGGCCGTGGGACCTGAGAGAGGTCGCCTCGACCTGCCCCCACTGCTCGGCCGGCGACTCGATCAGCGTCCAGGTCTCCCAGAACGAGGTGCTGCGGCTCCTCGGCGTCGACAACCCGCACACCAACCAGAGCTGGCTGTCGGACAAGTGCCGCTTCGGCTACGAGTTCGTGAACTCGGCGGAGCGTTTGGCGGCGCCGCTCGTGAGGGGAAGCGACGGCGAGCTGCGTGAAGCTACCTGGGTGGAAGCGCTGGACATCGTCGCCGACCGTCTCGGCGGGATCCTGCGGGAGCACGGCGGAGGGGCCGTCGCCGGGCTCGGCGGGGCCCGGGGCACCAACGAGGACGCCTACGCGTTCTCCAAGTTCATGCGCACGGTCGTCGGCTCGAACCACGTCGACGCCCGCATGGACGACGCCCCCGCCTCCCAGTTCCTCGCCGCGGTAGTCGACCGCGCCCGGATAGACGACATCGACTCGGCCGCCACCATCGTCGTGTGGGGCCCGGACCTCAAAGAAGAGCACCCCACCCTCTACCTGCGAGTGCGGGCCGCCGCCACCGGCTTCGACCCCAACCAGGTCGTGTCCAACTCCGACGGCCTGAAGATCCGCCGTCCCGGCGCCCGTCTCATCGTGATGCACCCCCGCAGGACCGGGCTCGACGACGTGGCCCGCCACGTGCTCCGCTACCGGCCCGGAGCGGGAGGCGAGCTCCTCACCTCGCTGCAGGCCGGAGACCACCCCGAGATCGACGAGGCGCTCGCCGCAGGCCCCGTCGTCGCCCTCGTGGGTCGGGCGAGCATGACCGAGGACCCGCGCCTCGCCGAGAACGTGGCGGCGTGGCTGCGGGACAAGGGGGCGAAGATCCTGCCGCTCGCCCGCCGGGCGAACACATTCGGGGCGCTCGACATGGGCCTCGCCCCCGATCTCCTGCCCGGCCGGGTGCCGGTCGGCGAGGGCTTCGAGTCGTGGGGCGAGATCCCCACCACCGTCGGCCGCGACACCCGGGGAATCCTCGAGGGCCTCCGCGACGGCGACATCAAGGCCCTGATCATGGTGGGGGCCGACCCCGTCGCCGACGTTCCCGACTCCCACCTGGCGACCGAAGCCCTGGCCAACGCCGAGTTCGTCGTCGCCATCGACATGTTCCACACCGAGTCGACCGCCTACGCCGACGTGATCCTGCCCGCCCTCGGGTTCGCCGAGAAGGAAGGGACGGTCACGAACCTCGAAGGGCGCGTCCAGAAGGTCAACGACATCGTCGCCGGGGAGGGCCAGTCGCGGGCCGACTGGTCGATCCTCGACGACATCGCCCGCCGGCTGGGCAAGGAGCTGGGCTTCGCCACCGCGGCGGAGATCGCCAAGGAGATCTCCGAGGTGGCCCCGGCGTACCGGGGCATCACCTGGGACCTGCTCGAGTGGGACGAGCCGATGGGCGCGATCGTCCCCTACGGCGACGCCACCCAGCCGCTCCAGTACGTGCCGGTGACGACCTCGCTGCCGACGGTCGCCGCCGAGATGGTCCTCCACTCGGCGCGCACCCTCTACGACGACGGGGTCCTGATGCGTCACACCCCGTGGCTCCATCGGCTCGCTCCCGGCGCCGCCGCCTACCTGCATCCCGACGACGCCTTCCGGCTCGGAGCGAGAGAGGGCCATCGCGTCCGCGTCGTCACCAAGCACGCCGAGGCCGAGCTGGAGGTGCGGCTCGACGAGACCCTCCACCGGGGAGTGGTCTACGTGCCGTTCAACCAGCCCGACGGGCCGCGGCTCGGCTCGGACCCGATCGTGCGGGTCACGGCGATCGGCTGAGGCCAGACGAGATCGGTCTCAGCGGGTCCTGGTCACCTTGCTGAGGCCGCGGGGCGCTTCCGGGTCGTGGCCCCGGGCGAGGGTGACCGAGCGGCTGTGGGCCTGGATCGCCGGGGCCGCCACGATCGGCGAGAGCCAGGGCTCTGTCGCCGGGATCGGCACCACCACGTCACCGGGAGCGTCGTCGACGTCGGAGATCGTCATCACCTCCGCGCCTTTCTGCTGCATGTCGGAGGCGAGGGAGGCCATCTGCTCGAACGTGGGGCCGGCCGTGGCGACGACCAGCACCGGGAACCCCTCCTCCACCACCGCCACCGGCCCGTGCAGGAAGTCGGCGGCCGAGAACGGCTGGGCGACGACATAGGCCATCTCCTGCAGCTTCAGCGCCCACTCGAAGGCGGTGGCGATGTGATAGCCGCGGCCCACCACGACGCATCTGTCGGCGTCGGCGAGCATGCCCGCCGCCCGCGCCGGGGCGGAGGCGGCGCCGTCCAGGGCCTCCCGCAGCAGAGACGGGAGGACGGCCAGGCGGCCCGGGTCGTCGCCGGCGAGCGCCAGGCTGACCAGAGCCACCGCCGCCAGCTGGGTCGTGTAGGTCTTGGTGGCGGCGATGGCCCTCTCGGGCCCGGCGCAGAGGTCGAGCACGCAGCGGGCCTGGGAGGCGAGGGGCGACGACGGGTCGTTGGTGATGGCGAGGGTGGGGCGGTTCTGGCGGTTGGCCTCGGCCAGGACCTCCACCAGGTCGGGCGACTGGCCCGACTGGGATATCCCCACGACGAGGGCGCCGGTGAGGTCGGGTGGCGACTCCAGCGGCCCGAACAGGGCCGGGGTGGTCAGCGAGACCACCAGCCGGTTGCGGGCGCCCCACACGTACTGGGCGTAGCGGGCGGCGTTGTCGGAGGTGCCCCGGGCCGCGACCACCACGTGGGTCACGCCTTCCGCCAGCGCGGCCAGCTCGGCGACGATGCCGGCGTTGCCCTCCAGCATCCGCGCCACGGCCGCGGGCTGCTCTTCGATCTCGCCGATGAGGCTCACGCCTGCCTCTCCCACACCACCTCGCCGCCGATCGCCGTCGCCACCACCGCCAGGTCGTCGTCGACCAGGACGGCGTCGCCCGGGCCGGGGCGGTGCCCGACGATGGCCGACGGAGTCGCCGAGGCCATGGCGGCGAGGTCGTCGAGGGAACAGCCGGTGGCCCGCCGCATCACCGCCACCACCCGGTCCAGCGTCGCCGCGCTGCCTGCCAGCGCCCCGTCACGGTTTCGGACCACCCCGTCGGTGACGGTCACGTCCACTGTCCCGATCCTGTATTCGCCGTCGGCGAGCCCGGCGGCGGCCATGGCGTCGGTGACCAGGGCGATGCGTGTCGGGCCTAGCGCCCTCCAGGCGAGACGCAGCATCGTGTCGGCGACGTGGGCGCCGTCGGCGATCAGCCCGCAGGTGACCCGGTCGTCGGCGAGGATCGCCGCCGCCACGCCGGGTGCCCGATGGTCGAGACCGGACATGGCGTTGAACAGGTGCGTGGCATGGCGCAAGCCCCAGCCGAAAGCGGCCTGGGCCTGCTCGGCGGTGGCGTCGGAGTGGCCGATCGCCACCACCACCCCGGCTTCCATCAGGCGCCGCACCACCGCCTCGGCGCCGGGGAGCTCGGGGGCGATGGTCACCATCTTCGGCGGTCCCGCCGCGATCAGCCGCTCCGCCCATTGCAGCGACGGCTCCTGCAGGGCCTCCGCCGGGTGGGTGCCGCGGCGGCGGGGCGAGATCACCGGGCCCTCGACGTGCACGCCGAGAGGCATCGCTCCGGCGAACCCGGGTGGCGGGCCGGCGGCGACCACCGCCAGGGCCGCCTCGGCGACCTCGACCGGGCTCGAGATCACGGTCGGCAGGAAGGCGGTGACGCCGTGGCGGGGGAGGAGCCTCGCCACCTCCCAGATGGAGCCCGGGTCGGTGGTGAAGTCGTGTCCGTAGGCGCCGTTGACCTGGATGTCCACGAAGCCGGGCATCACGTGCCCTTCTGCGCCAGCGAAAGGATGCGTCGTCATCTCGTCACTCCGTGTCCGCGTGGATACAACCCGGGGATCGCCGCCGGCAGGGTGCCCCGCGCCGGCTCGACGCCGAAGAGGACGTCGGCGAGGGCGTCCATCGACGGGCCGAGGATGCTGTAGGTGCACAGGTGGGTCCCCGCTCCCGGGTAGGCGGCGAGGTCGAAGGGGGTGCGCAGGGCGACGGTGACCACCGGTCTTCCCGTCGCCAGCAGCGCCTCGACCAGGGCGGCCTGCTCGTCCCCGGCGGTGATGGTGCCGACCACCACCGCGTCGGCGGAGGCGGCGGCGTCCGCCGCCGCGGCGATGTCCTGGCGGCTCGGCGGGTGCCCGGTGACGATCTCGGCGACGTCGGGATGGTGGCGACGCAGGGCCGTCGCCAGCAGTGGGGGCACCACAGACGACGTGTCCGCGGGGGTCAGGTCGGCGGGTCGGGGCATCACCGCCAGCAACCTCCCGGCGGGCCGGAGAGGCAGGATCGGCGGGTCGTCCCGCACCAGGGTCACCGACCGCCGCGCCACTTCGGCGGCCAGGGCCCGGTGGGCGGCCGAGCCGACGGCCTCGATGCCCGGCCGCCGAAACCCTGCCAGCCAGCGGCGGAGGCGTGCGACCCGCTCCCGGGACCTCCTGGTCGCGTCAGGCTCGATCAGCCGGCGGGCGACCGCCAGGTCGAGGCCGGTCCGGAGACGCTGCTGCGCCTCGGAGTCGGGCGTGGTGAGGAGCAGGTCGACGCCGGCGCGGATGGCAGCGACGGCGTCGACGATCTGGCCGACTCCCTGGGGGAGCGCCTTCATGTCGAGGGCGTCGGTCATGACCACGCCGTCGAAGCCGAGCTCCCGGCGCAACAGCCCGTTCACGGCCGCCTCCGACAGGGAGGTGGGCAGGTCGTCGCTGCCGGTGAGCGACGGGAGGGCGTAGTGGCCGATCATGAACGCCGACACCCCGGCGGAGATGGCGGCCCGGAACGGCACCAGCTCCACCGAGTCGAGGCGGTCACGGTCCAGATCGAGGAGCGGGAGCTCGTGGTGGGGGTCGACCACCGCCTCGCCTTTGCCGGGGAAGTGCTTGGCGGTCGACGCCACCCCCGCCGCCTTCAGCCCGTGGATGGTGGCGGCGGCGAGCTCGGCCACGAGGCCGGGGTCGTCGGAGAAAGCCCGGATCCCGAGCGACGGGTTGTCGGGGTTGGTGGCGACGTCGCAGACCGGGGCGTAGTTCACAGTGACCCCCAACGCCCGCATCTCGGTTCCCACCGCCTCGCCCACCCGGCGGGCCAGGTCGGGGTCGCCCACCGCCCCGAGGGCCATCGCCCCCGGGAACTGGGTCGTGTCGGAGCCGAGGCCCGTCAGCTGGCCGGTCTCCTGGTCGGCGGCGACCAGCAGCGGCAGCCCGTCGGGAGAGGCGGAATGGAGCTTGGCGGTGAGTGCCGCCACCTGCTCTGCCGACTCGACGTTCGTGTGCGGGAACAGGGTCACGGCCACGACGCCGTCTTCGGAGATGGAGCGGAGGACGTCGGCGGGGGCCTCCGTCCCCTCGAAAGAGGTGATCAGGTAGGAGTCGCCTCGCATGCTCTCACCCCTTCATCGAGCCCGCCAGCAAGCCGCGGACGAAGAAGCGCTGCAAGGACAGGAACACCACCACCGGCACCACCATCGTCACGAAAGCACCGGCGGTGAGCAGATGCCAATCCTGTCCCCGGCTGCCGACCAGTTCGTTGAGGCGGGCGGTGAGGGTGGCCACCGCCGAGTCGGTGCCGAGGAACACCAGCGCCACCAACAGGTCGTTCCACACCCACAGGAACTGGAAGATGGCGAACGCTGCCAGCGCCGGCATCGACAGCGGCAGGACGAGGCGGGTGAAGGCGGTGAAGTGAGAGGCGCCGTCGATGAACGCCGACTCGAACAGGTCCCGGGGGAGCTGGGAGATGTAGTTGTAGAGGATGTAGACGGCGAGGGGCAGGCCGAAGCCGGTGTGGGCCAGCCAGATGCCGAGGAAGGTCCCGGTCAGGCCGGTGCGGTTGTAGACCTGGAGCAGCGGCACCAGGGTCATCTGCAGGGGGACGATGAGGAGGGCCACCACCACGGCGAAGAGGAAGCTGCGTCCGGGGAACTGCATCCAGGCGAAGGCGTAGGCGGCGAAAGCGGCCAGGGTGATGGGGATGACAGTCGCCGGGACGGTGACGATGAGGCTGTTGACGAAGGCGTCGAACATCCCGCTGGCCGTGAGCACCTGCTCGTAGTTGGCGAGGGTCCAGGTGGTCTCGAAAGGGTGCAGCAGCGCCGTCCACCATCCGGTCGAGTTGATGTCGTTGGCGGAGCGGAAGGAGCTGATCAACAGGCCCGCGGTGGGGAGCGACCACATGACGGCGATGACCACGACGGCGGCACGCACCAACGCCCGCGACCAAAAGGACGTCCCCACCGGGTCGAGGCGCGCAACCGACCCCCGAGGAAGGAGGTCGTCCCTGCGCCGGGCTTTCGGCTCGCGGCTTCCGACTTCTGCCGTCACGACCCCACCCCCTGGCGCCGCAGGTTGCGGACGTTGATCACCATCACCGGGACGACGGCGACGAGCAGCACCACCGCCAGAGCCGACGCCAGCCCCGGGTTCCGGAACCGGACCAACTCCTGGAACATGCGGTTGGCGATGACGTCGCTGCCGAAGCGGCCGCCGGTGGTGACGAACACGATGTCGAACACCTTGAGGATGACGATGAAGATCGTCGTCGCCACGGTGATCAGCGAGCCGCGGATCGTGGGGACGATGATGCGGCGGAACACCTGGATCTCGGAGGCGCCGTCGATGCGCGCCGCCTCGATCAGCTCCTCCGGCACGCCTTTGATGGCGGCGGACAGGATCACCATGGCGAAGCCGGTCTGCAGCCAGACCATCACCATGATGAGGACCAGGGTGTTGACCGGGGGCGTCTGGAAGAAGGCGACCGGCTCGTAGCCGAGCGAGGTGAGGATCCCGTTGGCGAGGCCGATCTGCGGCTCGCTCGGCGGGCGCCAGTAGAACACGAACCGCCATATCACCGCGGCGCCGACCATCGAGATGGCGAGGGGGAGGAAGAGGAACGTCTTGGCCAGCGCCTCCCGCTTCACCCTGTCGACCAGGGTGGCGAAGGCGAGCCCGATGACGACCGAGCCGGTGGTGCCGAGCACCAGCCACAGCACGTTGTTGCGGATGGCGGCGAGCATCTCCGGCCGGGTGAACACCTGGCGGTAGTTCTCGAACAGCCCGCCCGTGCCGGTGTCGGTGAGGCTGACGGCGATCGTGCGGATGGTCGGGTAGACGAGATAGAAGCCGACGAGGGCCACCGCCGGGAGGACGAACACCCACGGGCGGGCCAGGCGCTCGAAGCGGCCGCCCAGCGCCTCGAGGAGGCGGTTCACCGAGATCAGGATCGCCCACACTCCCCCCACCCCCACGACGAGGGCCACCGCCGCCAGGGCCAGCTTCTCGGTGGTGTCGGTGAGGCCATAGACGGCGACGGCCTCGGCGGCGCCGCGGGCCCCGACCAGCCGGTAGAGGGCGGCCACGGCGTCCTGGATTCCCGTCGGGGAGGAGAGGACCCGCACCCCGGCCCAGATCGCCGCCACGGCGGCGAGGAAGACTCCCAGCGCGATCAGTCCTCGCCGGGTGGCGTGGTCCCGGGGACGGGGGGCGGGGGTGGAGGGATCTCGCATGGTCGGTGGGAGCGCTGGCCCGGGGCGACGCCCCGGGCCAACGCTACTGCTCGTCTCTCAGTCGGCCGGCCAGCTGGCTTCGATCCGGGCGAAGATCTCCTCGGTGTTCTCGCCGTTGGCGGACACCCATTCGATCATCCCGTTCCAGAACGTGCCGGCGCCGACCTCGGCGGGCATCGTGTCGGAGGCGTCGAAGCGGAACACGTCGGCTTCGGCGAGGATGGCGGCCAGCTCGTTGTTGGGGTAGGTGGAGTACCAGTCCAGCGGGACGCTCTGGTTGGGCGAGACGAACCCGCCCGCCTCGATCCAGCCGCGGGCGCCTTCCGGGGTGGCCAAGAACTCCATCAGAGCCCGTACCTCGGGCCGGTCGTTGAACATCACCATCTGGTCGCCGGCGCCCAGCACCGGGCTGCCGTACTCCTCCTCGATCGGCGGGAAGTAGAAGAAGGAGCTGTCGACCCCCGGCTCGGTGCCTTCCGGCCAGAACTCGGGAATCCACGCCGCCTGCTTGTGCATCCAGCACTGGGGGCCGTCCTCGGCGAACATCGGCGTCTGGGTGTCGCCCACGAACGTGGAGTTGATCGCCGCGGTCCCGCCGTAGACGTACCCGTCGGTGAACCAGATCTGGCTCATGTACTCGGCCGCTTCCAGCACCTCGGGGTGGTCGAAGGGGATCTCGTGGGCGATCCACTGGTCGTAGATCTCCACCGGAGCGGTGCGCAGCAGGATGTCTTCGATCCAGTCCGTCGCCACCCAGCCAGTGGCGTCCCCGTGCTCCATCGAGATGCACCAGGGGGCGCCGTTGCCGTCGGCGATGATCTGGTCGCTCAGGGCGATCAGCTCGTCCCAGGTGGTGGGGACCTCGTAGCCGGCCTCCTCGAAGGCTTCGACGGGGTACCACACGATCGACTTCAGGTCGCCCTTGTAGAAGATCCCGTACAGGTTGTCCTCGTAGGAGCCCAGGTCGATGAACGACTCGATGTAGTCGTTGCGCAGCTGGTCCATGTTCCACCACTCGCTCAGCTCCACCAGGTGGCCTTCGGCGGCGAACGTCCGCATCAGGCCCGGCTGGGCGAGCTGGGCGATGTCGGGAGCGTTGCCCCCGTCGACCCGGGTGGAGAGCACGGTCTCGTAGTCGGTGATCCCCTCGTAGGAGACGTCGATCCCGGTGGCGTCGATGAACGGCTCGAGGGCGGCTTCGAAGTTCTCCGCCTCCCCGTCGACCCACTGGGCGAGCACCTCGACCGACGTCCCGGCGAACTCGCCCGCCATCGCCCGGGCCAGGTGCTCGTAGGGGCCTTCCGGTGCGGCGGCGGTCGTCGAGGGCGCCTCCGACGCCGGGGTCGTCTCCGGCGCGGTCGATTCCTCCGTGGGAGCGGTCGTTTCCTCGGGGGCGGTGGTGTCGGCGGCGGGGGTGTCCGCGCAGGCGCCGAGCACCATCGCCAGCGCCAGTATCAGCGCCACGAGTGTGCGTTTGCTCATGGGTTTCCTCCCTGTCGTCCTTCCGCGGTCGCGGAGGGTGGCTCGAGCAGTGCTGCCCCCGTGGTGCCGACGTCGGCTTCCGGGGGGAGCGTGATCACCCGCTCGACGGACACGACCTCCCCGCCGAGAGGGGAGGAGGCGGCCATGTCGAGCAGGGCCCGGCGCACGGCGGGGGTGGCATCTTTGGCGATGCCTCCGCCGAGCACCAAGACATCGGGGTCGTAGGCGGCGGCCAGGACGTAGAGGGCCCGGGCGATGGCGGCCACGGCTCGGTCCCGGACGGGCGCCGCCTCGGGATCGGTGAACAGGCTGATGGCGCCTCCGGGAAGGAGCTCGTCGAGGGCGCGGCCACCGGCGACGGCCTCCAGGCATCCGACGAGACCGCAGCGACAGGGGGTGGCCGTGTCCCCCAGGGGAGCGTGGCCGATCTCCCCGGCGATGCCGTGTCGCCCGCGGTGGAGACGTCCGCCCATCACCACGCCGGCCGAGATCCCGGTGCCCAGGCCCACGTAGACGATGTCGGAGATGGCCGGCCGTTCCCGGGTGATGTGGTGGTATGCCCCCAGGGCGGCGGTGCGGACGTCGTTCTCGATGACCACAGGGACTCCGAGCCGTCCGGCCAGGACCGAGGCGAGAGGGAACGGTGTGCCGTCGATGCCGAGGTTGACGGCGTGGCGGACGGTCCCGGCGGCGGGATCGACGAGGCCGGGGATGCCGACGCCGACCATCTCCGGCTCCGGCCCCGCGGGCAGGGCCTCTATGGCGGCGGCGATGCGGTCGGCCAGGGAGGGGCCGCCGGCGGCGGCGGTGGGGACTTCGAGGCGGTCGGCCGGCCCGCCGGGGAATCGCCTCACCCGCAGGGTGGTCCCGCCCACGTCCACGCCGACCCGGGCCGTCATCGCAGGATCACCCCCAACTCGTCGCGCATGACGATGGCGGCGGCGCCGGCCAGCACCGGGTCGGCGACCTCGCTCGCCGAGACGGACAGGTGGGGGCGACGTGACCGGTGTATGCGGGCCGTGAGCTCGTCGGCGACGGCGTCGACGTAGCCGTCGACACGCGCCAGATCGGAGTTGATCACCACCCGGTCGACGTCGATGGCGGAGATGACCATGGCCAGGGCCGCCCCCAGCCGCCGGCCCGCGTTCGCCGCCGAGGCAGGGTCGTGGGAGCCGTCGGCCCGGCGGGCGACGACCGGGACGGCCGCCACCGTCTCCAGGCATCCGACGAGCCCGCAGCGGCACCGGTCGCCGTCGGGCTCGATCACGACGTGGCCGATCTCGCCCGACGAGAGGTGCTGTCCGGAGTGGAGGGCGCCGTCGAGGACGAGGCCGGCGCCGATGCCCTCGGCGACCGTGACGAGCAGGAGCGTGTCGGCCCCATCGGTGGCGCGCAGCTCGGCGAGAGCGGCGACGTGGGCGTCGTTTGCGACCGAGACCGCCAGCCCGAGGCGTTCGGCCAGGATGCGGCGGAGAGGCAGGTCGTGCCAGTCGAGGTTGGCGGCTTCGGTGATCGTCCCTTCGGGGTCGATGATGCCGGGAGTCCCCACGCCCAGCCCGAGGACCGGGTTCGAGGAGGCCGCCAGGCAGGTCTCGGCCAGGCGGATGGCCGTTTCCACCGCCTCGTCCCCGGTGGCCGGGGCGTCGGCGACCTCACGGTGGGTGATCTCTCCCGCCAGATCGAAGATGGCGGCCTGGAAAGGCTGGCGGCTGAGGTCGAGGGCCACGATGTCGCGGCCGTCGCCGTTGATCGCCAGCAGCGTCGGGGGCTTGCCGGCCGACTCGGCTTCGCCGACCCCCACTTCGTGGACCAGGCCTTCGGCGATCAGCTCCGCCACCAGCGACGACACCGTTGCCCGGGTGAGCCCGGTGATACGGGCGATGTCGGCACGGCTCACCGTGCCGTGGCGAGCGATGGCCTGGAGGGCGGTGAGGAGGTTCCAGCGGCGGCTGTCGTCGCGGCTGGCCTTGCGGAGTTGGCTGGAGCTGGGGGATCGACGCATCTCGGAATAAATAAGTTCAATGAACTTACAAATGATCTCGGAGGGCTGTCAACCGATTCCGGCGACGGAACCTTTTGCCCCTGGAGCCACGTCTACTACACAGTGTCCTGTTCGAGACGGGAGAGAAATGCCGAGAAAGACTGCCTTGTTGCTGCTCGCCCTGGCCCTGGCCGTCGCCGCCTGCGGCGGCGGGGGAGAGTCGGCTAGCTCCACGGAGCCGGGCGAGGAACCGTCCGCCGAGCCGACCTCGGCGGGAGAAGAAGAACCCCAGACCCTCGCCGCTTTCTTCGGCTGGGACAACGGCGACCCCGCGGCGACGGAAGCGCGGCTGCGGGACCAGGAGGCCCGGGTCCAAGAGAGCATCCGCCGGTGCATGGCCGAGCAGGGCTTCGAGTACCAGCCGGTCCTTCCCCCCGACGATGCCTTCCGGGTCGACGCCACCAGCGAGGACCACGAGGAGTGGGTCCGCAAGCACGGCTTCGGCATCACCACCTGGTTCGGCAACGAAGAGGAGTTCACCGACCGGGCTGCCGTGGAATGGGAGGACCCGAACCAGGAGATGCTCGACGCCATGTCCGAGTCGGAGCGGCAGGCCTGGTACGAGGCCCTCTACGGCACCGAAGAAGAGCAGATGGCCACTTCCGAGGTCGAGATCGACGAGGAGACCGGCGAGACCATCTACGTGCAGATTGGCTACGGCGCCGGCTGCGAGGGTCAGGCCTATGAGGAGGTGTTCGGCGACCCGACCCGGACCCAGGAGCTGTACGAACAGCTGGGGCCGGCCTTCGAAGAGCTGTCCCAGCGGATCGAGGCGGATCCCCGCATCGTGGAGCTGAACGAGGACTGGGCCGCCTGCATGCAGGAAGCCGGCTACGAGGTCACCACTCGCAACCAGATGTGGGAGACCGTCTACACCGACTTCCAGGAGCGCCTCGACGCCATCGTCGGCGGCGACTTCTGGGTCGACCCGTTCGAGGGTTGGAGCGAAGAGGAGATCGACGCCTACTTCGAGGAGCACACCCAGGAGGAGATCGAAGCCCTCTACGAGGAGGCGCAGCAGGCCGCCTACGAGAACATCGACATGGAGGCCGTGCGCGCCCTCCAGCAGGAGGAGATCGACATGGCGCTCAAGGATCTCGAGTGCGCCCGGGACTGGGACGAGACCTATGCAGAGGTGAGCGCCGATTACGAGGCGGAGTTCATCCAGCAGAACCGCGAGATCCTCGAACAGATCCGTGAGCTCGAAGGGTCCTGAGCCAGGTTCCCGACCGTGAGCCGCAACAGACTCCTCGCGCTCGTGGTGGTCGCGGTGGTGGCCGCCGCCGGGATCGGCTGGTATGCCGGCGCGCAGATCCGCTCACCGGCGGAGGTCGCCGCCGAGGCCGAGCCGCCGCCGCCTTCCAACATCACCGTGGCGGTGGTGCGGGAGGAGCTGTCGGCCGACATCGTCACGCGGGGTGATGTCGTCTTCGACGACCCGATCACGCTGTCCCTCTCCGGCTCCTTCGCGCAGCAGCCGGAGCGGCTCGTGGTCACCCGGTCGGTCGAGGAGGACACAGAGCTGGCCGAGGGAGACGTGGCAGTGGAGGTGGTGGGCCGCCCCGTCTTCCTGCTCCAAGGAGACATCCCCATGTACCGGGATCTGCGCCCGGGAGCCACCGGCGACGACGTCCTCCAGCTCGAGGAGGCCCTGGCCCGGTTGGGGTTCTTCGCCGGGGAGCCCGACGGCACCTGGGACCAGATGACGGGGGCGGCCGTCGCCGCCTGGTACGAGCAGGCCGGCTACCGCCCCAACGGCCTCTCCGACGAGGACGAGGAGGCGCTGCGAGCCGCCCGCGACCGGGTGCGCGCCGCCGAGTCGGCTCTGGCCGACGCCGAGTCCGCTCTCCGGGAGGCGCAGCAGGGCTCGGGCCGCTCGGCGATCGCCGCCGCCGAGGCGGAGCTGAACGACGCCGAGCGGGCCCTGGAGCTGGCCCGGATCGACGCCGACCGGGCGAACGAGCTGGCGGCCAGGGCCGTGAGCGACGCCGAAGCCGAGCTCGCCCGGGCCGAAGCCGGCCTGGCCGCCGCCGAAGATGCCCTGGCCGCCGGCCAGGCAGCCGACCCTCCGCTCGCTCCCGACGAGATGGCGGCGTTGGAGCAGGCCGTGGCGGAAGCCGAGGCGACCGTCGCCGCCGCCGAGGACGCCCTCGACCAGGCGAGGTTCGAGGTCGACCGCACCGCCAAGGAGCAGGAGGCGCTCGTCGCCGCCGCCAACGACCGGGTCCAAGTCGCTCGCGCCGCCCTGTCCGACGCCCGCCGGGGGGTGGACACCGCCCCGTTGCAGCGCCAGATCGACTCGGCCCGCCAGGAGCTGGACGCCGCCCGTCAGGAGCTCGCCGAGCTCGAGTCCGAGCTGGGCACGTGGCTGGCGTCGGCGGAGGTGATCTTCCTGCCCCGCCTGCCCGTCCGGGTGGACGCCGTCCAGGCGCCCCGGGGTGCGACCATCGACGGGGCTTTCCTGACCGTGTCGGGTTCCGAGATCGCCCTCCGCTCGTCCGTGCTCGAACGGGACGCCCCCCGGGTGACGGAAGGCATGGCCGTCGAGATCGAGAACCCCGAGACCGGCGAGGTGATCCCCGGGGTCGTCTCGGTCAAGGCAGAACGGGCCGGCACCAACGGCGTGGCCGACGACCGGGTCTACATCGAGATCACGCCCGAGTCGATCCCCGACGAGATCGTGGGAGCCAACGTCCGGGTCACCATCCCCGTCAGCTCGACGGGGGGAGCGGTGCTGGCGGTGCCGGCCGCCGCCCTGTCGGCGACCGCCGACGGGTCCACGATCGTCCAGGTCGAAGAAGCCGACGGCACCCTCCGCACCGTCACCGTGGAGCCGGGCCTGGCGGCGGGCGGCCTGGTGGAGGTGACGCCGGTCCACGGCGAGCTGGAGGAGGGGGACCTGGTGGTCGTCGGCCTGGAGCAGGGCTCCTCCTCCCAGACGGCGGAGGGCGACGAGGGAGACGGCGAGGAGTCGTGATCGCCCCGGTCGTCGAGCTGCGCGGTGTCAGCCGGGTCTTCCCGGCGGGCGACGTGTCGGTCACCGCCCTCGTCGACGCCGACCTCGTGGTCGAACCGGGCGACTACGTGGCGGTGGTGGGGCCGTCGGGGTCGGGGAAGTCGACGATGCTCAACATCCTCGGCCTGCTCGACCGGCCCACCAGCGGCACCTACCTGCTCGAGGGCATCGACACGTCGACGTTGAGCGAGGGGCAACGGGCCGGCCTGCGCAGCCGACGGATCGGCTTCGTGTTCCAGTCCTTCCACCTGCTCTCGCACCGCACGGTGCTCGAGAACGTCCTCCTCGCCACCATCTACAACCGGATGCCCCGCTCCGAGCGGCTTCCCGCCGCCGAGGAGGCACTGCGCCGGGTGGGGCTCGGCCACCGGATGGACTTCCTCCCCACCCGGCTGTCGGGCGGTGAGCGCCAGCGGGTCGCCATCGCCCGGGCCATCGTCACCCGTCCCGCCCTCCTCCTCGCCGACGAGCCCACCGGAAACCTCGACTCGGCCACCGGCGAGTCGGTGCTCGCCTTCTTCGACGAGCTGCGCAACGACGGGCTGACGCTGATCGTGGTCACCCACGACGACAAGGTGTCCCAGCACGCCGAGCGCCAGGTCCGCCTCCGCGACGGCCGGATCGAGAGGGCGGCATGACCGAGGCGGCCGTCGGCCCCGTCGCCCCCGACCCCCGCCCGGAGGTGGCCCCGGCGAGCATGTCGGCGCGGGATCTGCTGTCGGAAGCGGTGGCGGGGATCTTCTCCCGTCCCGGGCGAACGGTACTCACGGTGCTCGGCACTGTGCTCGGCATCGGGGCCCTGGTGGCGACGCTGGGAGTGGCCAAGACGGCCGGCAACCAGATCGTCGGCCGCTTCGACGAGCTGGCCGCCACCTCCGTGGTGGTGACCAACGAGCAGGGCTTCTTCGGCGGCGGCGGCCCCCGGGTCCGCATCCCCGCCGATGCCGAGGAACGGCTGATGCGGCTCAACGGCGTGACCGCCGCCGGTTCCATGGGCTCGGTGGACGTGGGCGGGGCACTCGTGCGGTCGGTGCCGATCCCCGACCCGCTGGCCCAGACCGAGTTCCAGATGAGCATCTACGCCGCCAGCCCCGGGCTGTTCGACGCCGTGCGGGCCACCCTGCGCACCGGACGGTGGTTCGACGCCGGCCACTCCGAACGCGGAGACCGTGTTGCCGTGCTCGGGCCGGGCGCCGCCCAGCGGCTCAACATCGGTCGGGTCGACCAGCAGCCGGTGATCTTCATCGGCGAAGACCCTTTCGTGGTGATCGGGATCATCGAGGGGGTCCTGCGCCAGCCGTCGCTCCTCAACGGAGTCGTGATCCCCGAGGGGACCGCCCGCCAGCTCTACGACTACGAGTCGGCGAGCACCGTGCAGATAGACGTGCAGATCGGGGCCGCCTCACTCATCGCCGAGCAGGCTCCCATCGCCCTCAACCCCAACGAGCCCGGGCTGCTGCGGGTGCAGAAGCCGCCCGAGCCCGAGGACCTGCGCCGCCAGGTCGAGAGCGACGTCAACGCCCTGTTCCTCGTCCTCGGCGGCGTCGCCTTGCTGGTGGGGGCGATCGGCATCGCCAACGTCACACTGGTCTCGGTCCTGGAGCGGGTCGGCGAGATAGGCCTGCGGCGGGCGCTGGGCGCCGCCCGCCGCCACATCGCCGCCCAGTTCCTCGTCGAGTCCACCGCCATGGGGCTCGTCGGGGGAGTCATCGGAGCCAGCCTCGGGGTGCTGGTGGTGGTCGGCATCTCGGCGGCGCGGACCTGGACGCCGGTACTCGACCCGTGGGTGCCACTGGCGGCCCCGCTCGTCGGTGGCGTCACCGGCCTGCTCGCCGGCGTCTACCCGGCGTTGCGGGCCGCCCGCCTCGAGCCGGTCGAGGCGCTGCGGTCCGGCTGAGCCGGCGCCGGCCAGGCCGAGGTTTGTCCCGCGATCGGTGGCGTTCCTAATCTCAGGCGAGCCATGTCACGTCGCTACCACCCCGTGATCTGATGGACGGCATCGACGTCCTCATCGCTGCCTTGCGGGTGGTCGGGGTCTTCGCCCTCGTGCTCCTGGCCACGATCATCAACGTGTGGGCGGAGCGGAAGATCGTGGCCGACTTCCAGAACCGGCTGGGGCCGATGCGGGCAGGCCCGTACGGGATCCTCCAGACTCTCGCCGACGCCTTCAAGCTGATGTTCAAGGAGGCGGTGATCCCCCGGAACGTGGAACGGCTCGTCTACCACGCCGCCCCGTTCCTGGCCGTCGTCCCCGCCCTGCTCATCGCCATGAACATCCCGTGGGGCCGGCCGTTCACCATCGGGGAGCGGGAGATCCTGCTGCAGGGCGCCGACCTGAACGTGGGCCTGCTGTTCATCCTCGCCTGCTCGTCGATGGCCGTCTACGCCGTGGTGCTGGCCGGGTGGTCGTCGGGCTCCAAGTACCCCCTGCTCGGTGGCATCCGCGGCACCGCCCAGGCGATCTCCTACGAGGCGGCGATGGGCCTGGCCCTGGTGTCGGTGGTCATGTTCTCCGCCACCTACCCGGGAGCGGAGGGCGGGACCCTGTCGCTGGCCGAGATCGTCGAGCGCCAGGCCGGCACGTGGGGAGGCATCGTCCCCCGGTGGAACATCATCCCGCTCATCCCCGCCTTCGTGATCTTCTTCATCGCCGCCATCGCCGAAACCAACCGCGCCCCCTTCGACCTCGTCGAGGCGGAGCAGGAGCTGACCGGCGGGTACTTCACCGAATACTCGGGCATCCGCTGGGCGATGTTCTTCCTCGCCGAGTACATCAACATCTTCTCGATGTCGGCGCTGACCGCCACGTTGTTCCTGGGCGGTTGGAACGGCCCGACCTGGGACGGCGTGCTGCCGGCGTGGATCTCGGCGATCCTGCCGACGGTGTGGCTGTTCCTCAAGACCTACGTGTTGGTCTTCATCTTCTTCTGGATCCGGGCCACGCTGCCCCGGTTCCGGTACGACCAGCTGATGCAGCTCGGCTGGAAGCGGCTGATCCCGGGAGCGGTGCTGTGGCTGATCCTCTCTACCGTCGTGATCGGCTTCCGCCAGTTCGGAGCACCGTGGAGTTGATATGGGACTGCTAGGCGACCTCTGGAAGGGCCTCAAGGTCACGGGCGGGGAGATGATCCGCACCATCACCGGGAAGCGGATGCTCACCAAGCAGTACCCGTACGAGTTCCGGGACAAGCCACAGCGTTTCCACGGCCGCCACGTCCTCAACCGCTACCCGGATGGGATGGAGAAGTGCATCGGGTGCGAGCTATGCGCCGGTGCCTGCCCCGCCCGCTGCATCTACGTCCGGGGCGCCGACAACCCGCCCGACGACCCGGTGTCTCCCGGCGAGCGGTACGGGTTCGTCTACGAGATCAACTTCCTGCGCTGTATCTTCTGCGCCCTGTGCGTCGAGGCGTGCCCGACGGAAGCGATCACGATGACCCATCTGTTCGAGTTCTCCTTCACGAACCGCGACGACGCCATCTTCACCAAAGAAGAGCTGCTGATGCGGCCCGACGGCACCGTGCCGCACATGTTCCCCGACGACCCCTTCGCCAACTTCGAGGAGCTGCAGGTCGCCGACGGGTGGGTCCGTGCCACCGCTCCCAGCGGCTACGCCGAGTACGAGGGCGTCCAGATGTGGCAGGGCACGCCCGGGCCGGGGGACTGGTCCCCGGAGCCGAGCCAGGACGAACGGGACGCGTGATGGCGAGGAGGGTCCGGTGACCGTCGAGGTCGTCATCTTCGTGCTGATGGGCCTGACCGCCCTGGGCGGGGCGATCACGGTCGTGATGGCCCGCAACCCCGTGTACTCGGGGCTGGGCCTGCTCGGCACGATGCTGTCGCTGGCGGTGATCTACGTCTCCCAGCTGGCCCACTTCGTGGCCGCCATCCAGGTGATCGTCTACGCCGGGGCGGTCATGACGCTGTTCCTGTTCGTGATCATGATGATCGGCGTCGACGTCGCCGAGGACACGGCCGAGAACCTGCCCCGCCAGCGGCTCGTCGTCGGCGTGCTGGCCGCGGCGGTGGTCGGCTTCGCCGTCTACCTCGGCGTGAGCCAGGGCTTCGATTGGGTCCCGGCCGCGTCCGGTGAGCCGGTCGCCGAAGCCACCAACGGCACGGTCCAGGCCATCGGCGAGCGGCTGTTCTCGACCTGGGTGCTGGCGTTCGAAGCCACCGCCCTGCTGCTCACCGTCGCCGCCGCCGGTGCCATCGCCCTGGCGTACTTCCGTCGAAGGAGGGCGGTCCGAGAGTGACGCCCATGCGTTTTCGTCGTTCCGGAGTCCGCGCACGCCACGAGGGGGGCCGATGACCGACTGGTACATGCTGCTCGCCGCGGCGTTGTTCACCATCGGGGCGATGGGCATCCTCGTGCGCCGCAACGCTCTCGTGATGTTCATGTGCGTCGAGCTGATGCTCAACGCCGTCAACCTCACCCTGGTCTCCGCCGGGCGGGCGCTCGGGAGCCTCGACGGCCAGCTCGCCACCTTCTTCGTCCTGGTCGTCGCCGCCGCCGAGGTCGTGATCGGCCTGGCGATCATCGTGGCGATCTTCCGCCACCGCGACACCGCCTCCGTCGACGAGCTGTCGGAGCTGAAGGGGTGACGGCGTGAGCGACTTCCTCTGGCTCGTCATCGCCCTGCCCCTCGCCGGGGCGTTGTTCCTCCACTTCTTCGGCCGCTACCTGCGCGAGCCCCTGGCCGGGGTCTTCGCCACCCTGGCCATCGGCGCCGCCTTCGTCGTCGCCGTCGTCGCCGCGGTGCCCTTCTTCGCCGGGACCGGCGAGGCCGAGCATCTCGTCATCTGGGAGTGGATGCCCGCCGTCGGGGCCACGTTCGAGCTGCAGTGGGACCCGCTGTCGGCGCTGATGACGCTGGTGGTGACCGGGGTCGGCACCCTCATCCACCTCTTCGCCATCGGCTACATGCACGGCGACGAGCGGTTCCACCGGTTCTTCACCTACCTGAACCTGTTCGCCGCCTCGATGCTCACGCTGGTCCTGGCCGGCAACTACGCCATGCTCTTCATCGGCTGGGAGCTGGTGGGTCTCTGCTCGTACCTGCTGATCGGGTTCTGGTTCACCCGTCCCAGCGCCGCCGCCGCCGCCAAGAAGGCGTTCGTCGTCAACCGGATCGGCGACCTGGGCTTTCTGATCGGGCTGATGGTGATGTTCGCCACGTTCGGGACCCTCTCGTTCGAGGGCGTGCTGGGCCGGGCCGCCACCGAGCTGACCGTCGGGACCGCCACCGCCATCGGGCTGCTGTTCCTCGTCGGCGCCGCCGGCAAGTCCGCCCAGGTCCCGCTGTACGTGTGGCTGCCCGACGCCATGGAGGGCCCCACCCCGGTGTCGGCCCTCATCCACGCCGCCACCATGGTCACCGCCGGCGTCTACGTCGTCGCCCGCTCGTCGCCGATCTACGTCGAGTCGCCGATCGCTTCGGGCACCGTGGCGGTCATCGGGGCGATCACAGCCCTGTGGGCGGCCTCGATCGCCATCGGCCAGCGCGACATCAAGAAGGTCCTCGCCTATTCGACCGTCTCCCAGCTCGGGTACATGTTCATGGGCGTCGGGGCGACCGCATACGTCGCCGGCGTGTTCCACCTCATGACCCACGCCTTCTTCAAGGCGCTCCTGTTCCTCGGCGCCGGGTCGGTGATCCACGCCATGTCCGACGAGCAGGACATGTACAAGATGGGCGGCCTGGCCAAGCGCATGCCCATCACCGCCACCACCATGGGCATCGCCACCTTGGCCATCGCCGGCATCCCCCCGCTGGCCGGCTTCTGGTCGAAAGACGAGATCCTCGGCGCCCTGTTCGAACGGGGCGGCATCTACTCGGCGTTGTGGGTGGTCGGGCTGATCGGCGCCCTCATGACCGCCTTCTACATGACCCGCCAGTGGGTGCTGGTGTTCGCCGGCCGTCCCCGCTGGGACGAAGGGGTGGAGCCCCACGAGTCACCGGCGGTGATGACCCTGCCGCTCATGGCCCTCGCCGTCCTCTCGGTGGTCGCCGGGTTCGTCAACACCCCGTTCCGGTTCACGCTGGAGCACTTCCTCGAGCCGGCGTTCCACGGCGTCGAGATGCAGCACGCCCCCGAAGGCTGGGGCATGTTCCTGGTGCTGGCGGGACTCTCCACCCTCGCCGGCGTCGCCGGCGTCGCCGCCGGCTGGCTCGCCTACAACCGCCCACCGGAGGTGTGGCGACGGTTCCAGGAAGGCTTCGGGCGCCTGTGGACCGCCTGGGAGCAGGCCTATCGGATCGACGACCTCTACGGCGCGGTCGTGGTGGCCCCCGGCCGCCGGCTCGCCGAGTTCTCGGCGTTCCAGTTCGACCAGAAAGTCGTCGACGGGGCCGTCAACGGCGTCGGGGCGCTCGTCTACCGTCTGGGCTCGGCGTTGCGGATGCTCCAGACCGGATACGTCCGCAACTACGGCGCCGGCTTCGCCGCCGGCCTGCTCGTGGTCGCCATCTGGCTGGTCGTGCGGGGGATGTCGTGAACCGGGAGGCAGCATGCTCACGTGGCTGATCCTGTTGCCGGTGCTCGGCGCCGCGGTGGTGCTGGCCGTCCCTCGCCGCCGCAGCGAGGTCGTCCTGCCGCTGGGCGTCGCCCTCTCGGTCCTGCCGCTCGCCCTCGCCGGCTACCTGTTCGTGGCGTTCGAGCCGGTGGCGGGGTACCAGTTCGTCGAACGGGCCGTGTGGTGGGAGCCGTGGGGCATCTCCTGGCACCTCGGCATAGACGGCATCTCGATGCCGCTCGTCGTCCTCACCACCATCCTCGTCCCGATCTCGCTGGCGGCCTCCGCCTCCATCACCCAGCGGCGCAAGGAGTTCGTCGTCTACACGCTCGTGCTCGAGGCGGCGACCCTGGGCGTGTTCATGTCCCTCGACCTGTTCTTCTTCTTCGTCTTCTTCGAGGCGGTGCTGGTCCCGATGTACTTCATCATCGGGATCTGGGGCTCGGAGCGGCGCCGCTATGCCGCCATCAAGTTCTTCCTCTACACGGCCTTCGGGTCGGCCCTGCTGCTGGCGGCGATCATCGCCATGGCGGTGCTCCACGCCTCCCAGTTCGGGGCTCCCAGCTTCGCCCTCGAGGACCTGATGAACCTCGACTTCGGGCCCACCGCGGCGGTGCTCCTGTTCTGCGCCCTGGCGCTGGCGTTCGCCATCAAGGTGCCGGTGTTCCCGCTCCACACGTGGCTGCCCGACGCCCACGTCGAGGCCCCCACCGCCGGTTCGGTGCTCCTGGCCGGCGTCATGCTGAAGCTCGGCACCTACGGCCTGATGCGGTTCAACCTCTCCCTCTTTCCCCAGGTGGCCGTCGACTGGGTCCCGGTCCTGGCGACGCTGGCGGTGATCGGCATCGTCTACGGGGCCGTAGTGGCGATCGTCCAACCCGACCTGAAGAAGCTGATCGCCTACACGTCGGTGTCCCACCTCGGGTTCATCGTCCTGGGCACGTTCGCGCTCACCTCCGGCGGCCTCCAGGGCGCGGTCATCCAGAACGTCAACCACGGCATCACCACCGGTGCCCTGTTCCTTCTCGTCGGGATGATCTACGACCGTCGGCACACGAAGCTGATCGCGGAGTTCGGCGGTCTCCAGAAGGTGGCGCCGATCTTCGCCGGGTTCTTCCTGTTCATGACCTTCGCCTCGATCGGCCTGCCCGGCCTCAACGGCTTCGTCGGCGAGTTCCTGGTCCTCATCGGCAGCTTCCCCAGCCTGCCGGCGTGGACCGCGGTCGCCGCGGTCGGCGTCGTGTTGGCCGCCGTCTACCTCCTGTGGGCCTACGAGCGGGTGTTCACCGGCGTCCCGGAGAAGGAAGAGAACCGCACCTTCGCCGACCTCGATGCGCGGGAGATTGGGCTGCTGGTGCCCCTGGCCGTCCTGGCTCTCGTCCTCGGCCTGTACCCGAAGGTGCTGCTCTCGAAGATCGAGCCGTCGACCGAGGCGCTGCTCGACCACATCGAAGCCTCCACCGACTACGAGGTTCCGGCGCCGGGACGGATCGCTGACGTGTTCCTCACCGGAGGTGGACGATGACGCTGGCGCAGGCGACGATGATCGACCCTCCTGTCGTCTCCTGGCTGGGTATCGCCCCCGAGCTGGTGCTGGGCGTGGGGGCGGCGCTGGTGCTGCTCATCGAGGTCCAATGGAAGCCGTCGCGCACCGCCATCGCCTGGGCGGGCGGGGCGGCGGTGATCGCCGCCGCCCTGTTGTCGGTGCTGTTGCACGCCCGCATCGAATCCGGTGACGGCATCTCCACGTTCCTTCCCTTCGCGGGGATGATCGCCCTGGACGGCTTCGGGGTGTTCGCCCGCTACGTGCTGTTGGCGGTGGCCGGGCTGGGGCTCCTCGCTGCGCAGAGGATGGTCCAGGAGGCGGGGACCCGGGCGGCGGAGATGGTGGCGCTGATGCTGCTGGCGACCGCCGGCTTCTCGCTGATGGCGATCTCCGCCAACCTGATCTTGACGTTCCTCGGCCTCGAGATCGGCTCGATCTCCCTGTACGTTCTCGCCGGCTACGTGCGGGAGAGGGGGAACTCCGACGAGGCGGCGATCAAGTACTTCCTGCTCGGCTCCTTCGCTTCCGCCGTGTTCGTTTACGGCGTCGCCCTCGTGTTCGCCGGGACCGGCAACTTCAGCATCCAGGGCGTGCACGACTACCTCGACGGGGTGGTGGTGTTCGAGCCCGGGGTGATTCTGCTGGGCCTGGCCCTGCTCGTGGTCGGGCTCACCTTCAAGGTCACCGCCGCCCCCTTCCACAGCTGGGCGCCCGACGTGTACCAGGGAGCGCCGGCCGGGGTGGTGGGCTTCATGGCCGCGATCGCCAAGATCGGCGGCTTCGCCGGCCTCGTCCGTATCCTGGTGTCGGCGTTCCCCGACCTGGCCGGGGACTGGGCTCCGGTGGTGGCCGCCATCGCCGCCGTGTCGATGGTGGTCGGCTCCGTCCTCGCCATCGTCCAGGACGACATCCGCCGGCTGCTCGCCTACTCCGGCGTCGCCCACGCCGGGTTCATCCTCACCGGCGTCCTCTCCGGCGGGGAAGGAACCGCCGAGATCTGGTTCTACCTGGCGATCTATGCCGTCCAGCTGGTCGCCGCGTTCGCCGTCGTGGCGGCGGTGAGCGGCCCCTCGGGGAGCCGTTCCGCCCTCTCCGACTACGCCGGACTGGCCCAGCGCCAGCCGTTCCTGGCCGCCACGTTCGCGGTGATCCTGCTCGGGATGGGCGGCATCCCCCTCACCGCCGGGTTCGTCGCCAAGTTCGGCGTCTTCTCCGACGCCTGGGCCGCCGGCCACGAATGGGTCGTGATCGTCGGCGTGCTCGCCTCGGTCGTGGCCTTCTTCCTGTACCTGCGGGTGATCGTCACCATGTACATGGACGAGCCCGCCGGCGAGGCGGCAGCGGCGCCGCTCGGCGTCCGCTGGGTGACGTCGGTGGCGGTGGTCGTCACCCTCCTGTTCGGCGTGTTCCCCGGCCCGCTCCTCGACCTGGCCGGCCGTGCGCTCCCTCTCTGAGAAGAGGCCTCCCGCCCGCAGGCGCCCGACCGCGTTCTTGCTCTCGGCTCTGCTGGTGGCCGGGCTGGCGATCCCGGCGGCGGCGGCGACGCGGAGCGTCTCCGACGTCGTGCTGGTCGACTCCGGTTCCGTCATCACCGACGACCTCTATGCCGCCGGAAACCGGGTGGTGATCGCCGGCCGGGTCGCCGGCGACCTCATCGTCGCCGCCTACGAGGACGTGACCATCACCGGCACCGTGACCGGCGATGTCGTGGGTGTCGCCGGATCGGTGGTGGTCACCGGCAACGTGGGAGAGTCGCTCCGGGTCGCCGCGCCGGAGGTGGTGGTCTCGGGGCGGGTCGGCGACGACGTCCTCGCCGCCGCCTGGTCGGCGACCCTCGACGGCGAAGTAGCCGGGGAGGTGACGCTGTGGTCGTGGGCCGCCGACGTCGGCGGCAGGATCGGCGGCGACCTGGAAGGCCAGATGCGCACGCTGGACCTGCACGGCCGCATCGACCACAACGTGGACGTCAGCGTCCGTCGCCTGACCGTGTCCGACGAGACGTCGGTGGGAAGCGACCTCGGATTCCGCTCGCCCCGGCCGGCGGTCGGCATCGAAGACGCCGACGTCGGAGGGGCGGTGGTGCACCGGCTGCCGCTGGCACCCAACATCCGCATCCGCGCCCTGGTGCTGTTGGCCAAGGTGGTCCTCGGCCTCCTCGCCGCCATCGCCGGCCTGGTGGTCATGTGGGCCCTTCCCGGCCTCACCTCCCGGGCGATCGCCCGGGTGAGCGAATCGTGGTGGCGGGCGTGGCTGAGAGGGCTGGGCGTCCTCGCCCTCCCCGTCGTGGTGGTGGGCCTGGCCCTGCTCCTCCTCCGGCTGGCGCCGCTCCAGGCGGCGATCCCGTTCCTGGGCGTGCTCGGCCCGATGTTCATCGCCCTCCTCGGCCTGGTGCTGATGCTGGGCTTCGTCGCCCCTGCCGCCGTGTTCCCATGGCTGGGGCGGATCGGCCAGCCCCGGCGGGGCCCGGTACGCGCCTTCGTCTACTCCGCCGCCCTCGTCGTACTCGCCTCCCTGATCCCGTGGGTCAGCTGGGTGATCGTCCTGGTGCTGTTCCCCATCGGGATCGGAGGGTGGGTGGTGGCCGCACCCATCTCCGAGACGGCCGAAGGGGCATCGCCGGCGGCGGTCTGACCCCGCCGGGGCGTGCCGAAGGCCCGGCCGGGCGGTAGTTTGGGGTCCGTGACGAAGATCCCGCTCGTCCTCGTCGACCGGCTGCAGCGACCGGTGCGCGACCTGCGCATCTCGGTCACCGACCGGTGCAACTTCCGCTGCACCTACTGCATGCCGAAGGAGATCTTCGGGCGCGACTACCAGTTCCTCTCCCGGGATCTGCTGCTCACCTTCGAGGAGATCACCCGCCTCGCCCGCATCTTCGTCGACCGGGGAGTGAGGAAGATCCGGCTCACGGGCGGCGAGCCGCTGCTCCGCAAGGGCATCACGGAGCTCATCGCCATGCTGGCCGAGATCCCCGGGGTGGAGGACCTGACGCTCACCACCAACGGGTCCCTGCTCGCCCGCAAGGCCGAGGCCCTCGCCGCAGCCGGCCTGGACCGGGTGACCGTCAGCCTCGACTCCCTCGACGACGAGGTCTTCATGGCCATGAACGACGTCGGCTTCCCGGTCGCCCGGGTGCTGGAGGGGATCGAGGCGGCAGCCGCCGCCGGGCTGACCCCGGTGAAGGTGAACATGGTCGTCAAACGCGGGGTCAACGACGGCTCCATCGAGGACATGGCCGAGCACTTCCGGGGATCGGGCCACATCCTCCGCTTCATCGAGTACATGGACGTCGGCAACACCAACGGGTGGCGCCTCGACGACGTCGTCCCCGCCAAGGAGATCGTCGAACGCATCGATGCCGTCTTCCCGATCGAGCCGGTGGAGGCGAACTACGTCGGAGAGGTCGCCCAGCGCTGGCGCTACAAGGACGGAGCGGGAGAGATCGGCGTCATCGCCTCGGTCACCCAGGCGTTCTGTGCCACCTGCACCCGGGCCCGGCTCTCGGCCGAGGGGTCCCTGTACACGTGCCTGTTCGCCACCCGGGGCACCGACCTGCGGGCGCTGCTCCGGTCCGGCGCCTCCGACGAGGAGATCGGCGAGACCATCGACGCCGTGTGGGCGTCGCGGGCGGACCGCTATTCGGAGATCCGCTCCTCCAACACCGTGGGGCTGCCCAAGGTGGAGATGTCCTACATCGGGGGATAGGGCAGGGGAGCCTGCGGCTCGCCCGTTCCTCTACGGGGCGCCGAAGCGGGCCAACCCCTCGGCGGCGTCCTCGGGGGTGTCGACCGAGTACCACGACCGGCCGTCTTCGCCCCAGGCGCGCCAATCGACCACCTGCTGGAAGGCCACGACGTCCAGCAGGCTCTGGAGCGACCCGCCCTCTTCCAGTTCGGTGCGGGCGGCGGCGGCGACGGTGGGCGGATAGACGGCGCACGTCGTCTGGCGGATGCCGCCGTCGACCGGCACCACCGGGAGATCCCCCATGCGCTCGATCAGCCCTCTCAGAGTCTCGGCCCTCACCCACGGCTGGTCGGTGGCTACCACCACGACCGCGTCCCCGAAGGCCTCCAGCGCCGCCACGACGCCGGCCAGCGGGCCACGGTGGGAGGGCCCGGGATCGGGGATCGGCGCGTAACCGGCGACAGGATCGTCCCGTCCCGCCACCACGACCCGATCGGAGACGGCATCCAGCGCCGCACCGACCCATTCGATCATCGGGCGGCCGGCGACCACGTGGCCGGCCTTGTCCGAGCCCATCCGGCTGCTGCGCCCGCCGGCGAGGATCACCCCGGTCATCGCATCATCCTCGCACCTCTACCATCGGCTGGCCATGGTCTCTCGCACCGTCCTCGCCATCGCCATCGCCGCCTGGACACTTCTCAGCTGGGGAGGCCGCATCCGTCTCCTCACCTCCGCCGAACAGGACGCCGCCAACTGGCTGCGGATCGGGGGGTCGCTCCTCATCGGCCTGGTGGCGGTGCTCGTCCTGCTGTTCGCAGCCGGCGGCGGGCTGGAGCGGTGGGTGTTGACCCTGTTCGCCGTGTGGACGGCGGTGATCTGGGTCCGCTCCCTCTACAGCGTGTGGACCAACGACCACACCCTCGGCTTCCAGCTGGTCCACACCGTCTTGGCGGTCGGGTTCTTCGTGCTGGTCTACCTGTCGGTCCGCACGGGCTGGGGGGCCTCGTCGGCGGCCTGAGCCGTCAGCGGGAACGTCGAGACCTCACTCACCGCCACGCTGACCACATCGCCCGGTTGCAGATAGGGCGACGGCCCGAGCCTGGCCCTCAAGGTGGTTCCGTTCGCCAGGCCGACGGTCACCAGCTGGTCGTGGCCGAAGTACTGGCGGTCGCGGACCACGGCGTTGCCGGCGGCGTCGGGTCGCAGGGACACGGCCTCGGGCCGGATCATCACTCGCACCGGGCCCTCGAGACGGGTCGGGAACGAGCCGACGGGGGTCGAGACGGTGCCCCGGCTGGCGACGCCGTCGACGAAGTCGGCGTCGCCCAAGAACTCCGCCACCCAGGCGTCGGCGGGGTTCTGGTAGAGGTCGGCGGGCCGGGCCGCCTGCACCACCCGCCCGTCGCGCATCACCGCCACGAAGTCGCTCATCGAAAGCGCCTCCTCCTGGTCGTGGGTGACGAACACCGCCGTGGTGCCCGCCTCCCGCAGAATGGAGGCGATCTCGGTGCGGACCCGGGACCGCAGCGAGGCGTCGAGGTTGGAGAACGGCTCGTCGAGGAGGATCACCTCGGGTTTGGGGGCGAGGGCCCGGGCGATGGCGACCCGCTGCTGCTCGCCACCCGACAGCTCGTGGGGCATGCGGTCTTCCTTGCCGGCCAGGCCCACCAGCTCCAGCGTCTCGGCGACCCGGCGGCGCCGGGAGCCGTTCCGCACCCCGTAGCCGACGTTGCGGGCCACGGTGAGATGCGGGAACAGGGCGTAGTCCTGGAACACCATCCCCACCCGCCGCTTCTCCGGCGGCACGAACACCTCCCGGTCACAGACCACCTTCCCGTCGATCTCGATGCGCCCCCGGTCGGCACGGTCGAAGCCGGCGATGAGACGCAGGGCCGTGGTCTTGCCCGAGCCGGACGGGCCGAGCAGGGTGAGGATGTGGCCCGGGTGGACGTCGAGGTGGAAGCCCCTCAGGGCGGCCGTGTCGCCGAATCGCTTCTCGACGTCGCGGGCTCGGATCGCCGGGGTGTACTCGTCGTGGGTCATGTCCGGTGCAGGTCGCGGGCCACCAGCAGGTACAGGGGGACGGCAGATATCGCCACGAGAACGAGGGCTGCCACTGAGGCATCAGTGTAGAAGAGCTCGCTGGAAGCGCTCCAGACGTGGACGGCGAGTGTCTCGAAACCGGTGGGGCGCAGGAGCAGGGTGGCGGGCAGCTCCTTCATCGTCGACAGGAACACGATCCCGCCCCCGGCGAGGAGGGAACGGCCGAGGAGGGGCAGCGTCACCCGCCACAGGGTGCCGAAGGGCCCCACGCCGAGGCTGCGGCTGGCCTCCTCGAGGGAGGGGCCGACCTGGCGCAGGCCCGTCTGCGCGGCGGACATCGCCTGGGGAAGGAACATCGCCATGTAGGCGACGACGAGCAGGAACACCGACTGGTACACCGCGGGCACGAACCGCAATGCCACCACGAGGAAGCCGAGCCCCACGGCGAGGTGGGGGAGCGAATAGGTCGACCACGCCACCGACTCGAGCATGCGGGTGGCCCGGCTGGCGTGGCGCACCGTGAGGACCGCCACGGGCACGCTGGCGGCGACGGTGATGACGGCGGCCACGGCGGACACCGAGGCCGAGCGGACCAGGTCGCCGATCACGGGGCCCACGGGGCTGCCCAGCGTCAGCCCGCGTATGGCCCACCACCCGAGCGTCACGAGCGGAAGGACGAGGGCGGAAGCGACCGCCGTCCCCAAGAAGACGTAGGCGGCGACCCGCCGCCACCCCCGCAGCCGGGCGGGGGCGAGCTTTCGGGCCGGCCGGTGCGAGTAGAGCGCCGCCTTTCCCCGGGCACGCTGCTCGGCCCACACCACCACCAACGCCACGAGGACCAGCACTCCCGACAGGAACAGCGCCGGCGTCACGTCGAGGCGGCCGCGGAACTGGGTGTAGATGGCCCGGGTGAAGGTCTCGTAGCGGAGGAGCGACACCGCCCCGAAATCGGAGAGCACGTACAGGCCGACGAGCAGCATGCCGCTGAGCAGGGCGGGGCGCAACTGGGGGAGCACCACCGTGAGGAAGGTGCGCCACCGCGATGCCCCCAGTCCCCTCGCCGCCTCCTCCAGCGCCGGGTCCATTCGCCGCAGGGCGGGCACGGCGAGGAGGTGCACGTAGCTGAAGTTCCACAGGCTGAGCGCCGCCCAGGCCGCCCAGAATCCCGAGAAGACGGGCAGCGGCCCCAGCCCCACCGCTGCCAGGAGCCGGGAGAGGAGGCCCTGGTTGCCCGACAGGCCCAGGAACGCCAGCGCCCCCACGTAGGAGGGGACCACCAGCGGGAGGGTGAGGAGCGTCGACCACAGCCGCGCCCCCCGCAGGTCGGTGCGGGTGGTGAGCCAGGCGGTCGCCGTCCCCAGCACGCTCGTCGTCAGGGTCACCGCCACCACGAGCCGGGCCGTGGAGCCGAACAGCTCCACGAGCCGGCTCGCCGGGATCCCGCCGGCGTCGAAGCCTCCCGGCCTCACCACCGCCCACACCAGGTAGGCGATGGGGACGAGCGCAGGGAGGGTGACCGCAGCCGCCAGCAGCCACAACGGCAGAGGAGCCTTCCTCCGGCGGCGGGAGGAAGGCTCCGGTGTCGTCTCGGCCGCGGGCGGGGCCAGGGTGGTCATCAGCTCAAGCCGGACTCCGCGATCAGGGCGAGGGCCGGGTCGAGGGTGTCGGCCGTGTCGGTGAGGCTGATGTCCAGGGTCGGCAGCTCATCGAGCGGCAGCTGGCCCTCGGGAGTCCCGATTCCCTCCACCAGCGGGTACTCGAACAGGCCGAGGAAGTGCCGTTGGGACTCCTCGGTGAGGAGGCAGCGGATCAGCTCGGCGGACTCCTCCGGCTGGTCGCTGGAGGCGAGGATGCCCGCACCGGTCGCCATCACCAGGCCTCCGGGGTCGCCGTCGGAGAAGAAGTGGTTGGCGGCCGGCACCTCCCCAAGCTCGGCGATGCGCTGGAGCAGGTAGTAGTGGTTGACCAGGCCGGCGTCGAGATCACCGGCGACGACCGCGTCGACGATCGGGCCGTTGCCGTCGAAGATCTGCGGCTCGTTGGCGGCGAGGCCCTCCAGCCACTCCCGGGTCCGCTCTTCGCCCTCGGAGAGGATCATCCCCGTCACGAAGGCGACGAACGAGCCGTTGGTCGGCGCCACCCCCAGGCGGCCGTGCCACTTCGGGTCGGTCAGCTCCCAGATGTCGGCGGGCAGCTCGTCTGAGGCGACGAGCTCGGTGTTGTACACGAAGACCCGGGCCCGGGCGGTGATGCCCACCCAGCGGCCGTCGGCGTCGGCGAACCGCTCCGGGACCAGCGACAGGATGTCCTCGGGCAGCTCGGCGAGGTAGCCCGCCTTGGCGAGACCGCCGATGAACGCCGGGTCCTGGGCCCAGAAGACATCGGCGGGGGAGGCGTCGCCCTCGGTCATGATCGTGGTGGCGAGCTCGCCGGTCCCGGCGTACCGGACCTCGACTTCGATGCCGGTCTCCTCGGTGAATGCGTCCACCACCGGCTGGACGAAATTCTCGTTGCGGCCCGAGTACAGGGTCAGCGGCCCCGTGGACGCCTCCCCGGTCGTCGTCTCGGTGGCGGCGGTCGTCTCCGGCGGTGCCGTGGCATCGGCCCCGGTGGTCTCGGTCGCCGCGGTGGTGGTGGAGCCGCCGTCTCCGCCGCAAGCGGCGAGGAGGGCGATCACAGCAACTAGGGCAGTCAAACGACGCACAGTTGGTTTCCTTCCTACGACCGGCGTCAAGCTAATAAGCACTATCCAGATAGTGCAAACTCGCCTAACCGGCGGGGTTAGGGGTCCCTAACCCGGCCCTGGTGGCCGGGGCGGAGGTCTAGGATCGGTGCCAGTGACCCAGACCACCGACTACCGGACCACCCACCGCGAGTACACGGCCGCCATCTACGAGCTGGCCGAAGCGGGGCTGCCCGTGATCCAGGCCCGCATCGCCGACTGGCTCGGCGTCTCCCGCCCGTCGGTCAACGAGATGGTCCACCGCCTGGCCGAGGACGGGCTGGTGATCGTCGACGACGAGGTGAGGCTCACCGAAGAAGGCCGCCACCTCGCCGAGGTGGTGGTCCGCCGGCATCGCCTCGCCGAGCGGTTCCTCTCCGAGGTGCTGGGGCTGCCGTGGGTGAAGGTCCACCACGAGGCCGAGGTGTGGGAGCACGTCATCTCCGACGACGTGGAGAAGGCGATGTGGGAGAAGCTCGGGGATCCCAAGACCTGCCCTCACGGGAACCCGATCCCCGGAGCCGGGTACCTGCCTCCCCCCATGGTGGCCATCTCTTCGATGGAGGGGACGTCGCGTGTGGAGCGGATCTCCGAGGAGCTGGAGCTGGACCCCGAGATCATGGCCTTCCTGGACGAGAACGGCATCCGGCCCGCAGCGGAGGTCGAGTTGGTCGCCCGCACGCCGGACGGCATCGTCACCGTGCGCGTCGACGGGGGATCGCCGGTCGGGTTGAGCCCCTTCATCGCCGAGCGGGTCTACGTCGTCAAATGAGACTCACCGCCTGACGAGCAGCGGGACCTCCATCTCGGCGGCGGCCAGCCCGCCGTGGTATCCGATCAGGCGCTTGTCGAACGGCTTGGGCAGCAGGACGCGGCCTTCGGGAGCCAGCAGCAACCGGTCGGGGAGGCGCTCGTCGAGATCGGGATGGGTGGGCGGGCCCCCGAGCCACTCCAGGATCTGGTCGACCTCGTGCATCGACGCCCCGGTGGCCGCCGCCAAGCGGGAGATGAGCTCCGTGGGGCCGGAGACGTAGACCGACCGCGGGTCCCCGAAGAAGCGGAGCGGCTCGAACTCCCGGTCGCGTACGAGGATCTTGGCGTCGTCGTCGTAGTCGAGGTGGCCGTGATCGGCGGTCCCCACCAGGCCCACCGAGTTGGGGAGGGCGCGGGCCAGGCGGTCCCAGACGAGGGAGGCCGCAGCCAGCGCCTCGGCGTAGCCGTCGGCGCCCTGGCCTTCGATGTGGGCGGCTACGTCGACGTTGGGGAAGTAGGTCAGCACGAACCTCCCGGGCCGGGCCAGCTCGAGGGTCGCCCGGATCAGCTCGTCGACCGACCACGCCGCCTCGAACCGGCAGCCCCGGTAGAGCATGCGGGTCAGGGGGGAGTCCATGAAGGCTCCCGGTTGCACCGTCACCGGGATCACCCCCGCCCGCGAGAGCCGCTCCCACAGGTTGGGGAACGGCAGCACCGACGAGTAGGCGTGCTCGACCGGGGCTCCGGCCGGGGTCACCCATTTGAGCACGTTCACCACCTCCGCCACCCCGGGGAGGTGGAGCATGTGGCCGATCACGCCGTGGCGCGCCGGCGGCAGGCCGGTGACGAGCGTCGCCATCGACGTCGTCGTGGTGGTGGGAAAGCCGGCGGTGAGCACCCCGGCGCAGGAGGCGGCCAGAGCGGCGGCGGCGGGATGGGCGAGCTGGTGGGAGCCGAGGCCGTCGAAGACGACCAGGACGTAGCCTTCGGCGTCGGGTATGTCGTCGGCGGCGAGGCCCGGCATCGGCGCCTGTCCGGCGAGGCGGCGCTCGAGGTCGGCGACGAGGTTCACCAGGCCGCGCCCGGAATAGTCCGGAGGTGTCAAGCCCACGCCGGGACGGTATCACCGAACCGGGAGTGTCCCGGCCGCGAGGCGAATTCGTGCTCAGCCGTCCCGTTCCTATACTCGCTCCCGCCGGTCCTCGATACCAGCAGATATGGATATGTCCACTTACTTCCAGGACTACCTGACTGTCGGAGCCTTCGCCGCCTTCGGCGTGGTGCTGGTACTCGTGATGCTCGGCGTCGCCGCCATCCTCCGCCCCTCCAATCCGACGGAGGAGAAGCTCACCACCTACGAGTGCGGCGTCGACCCGGTGGGGACCGGGTGGTCGCAGACCTATGTCCGCTACTACATCTTCGGTCTGCTCTTCGTCCTCTTCGACGTGGAGGCCGTGTTCATCTTCCCCTGGGCCCTGATCGCCGAGGACCTCGGCGTGTTCGGCCTCGTAGCGATCCTGCTGTTCATGCTGACGCTGGTCGAGGGCCTCTTCTACGCCATCAAGAAGGGAGTCCTGCGGTGGGAGTAGTCCAGAAGTTCGGCGCCCCGAAGCCCGTCTCGTGGCTTCTCAACTGGTCCCGCAAGTACTCCCTGTGGCTGTTCCAGTTCGGCCTCGCCTGTTGCGCCATCGAGATGATGGCGGCGTCGGGCCCTCGTTTCGACTCCATGCGCTTCGGGATCATCCCGCTGCCCGCCTCGCCCCGCCAGGCCGACCTCATGGTCGTGGCGGGCACGGTGACCGACAAGATGGCGCCGTCGATCAAGCGCCTCTACGAGCAGATGCCCGAGCCCAAGTACGTCATCTCCATGGGCTCGTGCGCGAACTGCGGCGGCCCCTACTGGGACTCCTACTCGGTCACCAAGGGCGTGGATCAGGTGATCCCCGTCGATGTCTACGTGCCCGGCTGCCCACCCCGGCCCGAGGCGCTTCTGGAGGGCATCGTCCTGCTCCAGAAGAAGATCCAGGGGGAAGACATTCGCGAGAAGTGGAATCAGCGTGACCTCCAGCCAGCCTGAGGCGGAAGCCCCAGAACAGGAGACGGCCGAGGCCCCGCACCCGCTGACGGAGTTCGCCAACTCCGTCGCCGAGGCGGTCGGTGGCGAAGCCACCATCGCTTTCGACACCATCAAGGTGTCGGTGCCGGCGGAACGGTGGGTGCAGGCCCTCACGACTGCGCGCGACGAGTTCGGCCTGGTGCTGTTCTCGTTCCTGTCGGCGATCGACTGGTCCAACGAGACTGCGGTCGGCGAGCCGCTGGAGGAGCCGCTCGAAGAAGAGTTCATCGAGCTCCTCTGCACGGTGAGCGACGTCAGCGAGGGCAAGCGCGTCACCTTCTCCACCCGCCTCGACCACGACAACCCCGAGGTCTACACCCTCATCGACGTGTACGCCGGCGCCAACTGGCACGAGCGGGAAGCCCACGAGATGTTCGGCATCCGCTTCATCGGCCACCCCGACCTCTCCCACCTGTACCTGCCGGAGGGGTTCTTGGGCAACCCGTTGCGCAAGACGTTCCCTCTCCTCGCCCGTGAGGTGAAGCCCTGGCCGGGCAAGGTCGACGTCGAGGGCATGCCCTCCGAGGAGGCCGAGGAGGGCGCCGAAGAGGCCGAGAGCGAAGAGGAGGAAGCGTGACACTCGACCAGGACCTGGTCCGTCACCTCTCCGAGGTCTCCGTCTCGGTGGAGCTGCAGACCCCCGAGATGACCCTCAACATCGGGCCCCAGCACCCGTCGACCCACGGGGTGCTGCGCCTCGTCGCCCGCGTCGACGGCGAGCGCGCCTACGACGTGCGGCCGGTGATCGGCTACATGCATCGCGGCTACGAGAAGCTCGCCGAGGTGCGCAACTACCCCCAGATCACGACCATCGTCAACCGGATCGACTGGGTGGCCGGCTACGCCAACGAGATCCCCTTCATCACCGCCGCCGAGAAGCTCATGGAGCTCGAGGTGCCGCCCCGGGCGCTCTGGATCCGCCTGATCCTCACCGAGATGGCCCGGATGGCCTCTCACCTCATCTTCATGGCCTCCTACCCGCTCGAGCTGGGGGCGCAGACCCCGCTGTTCTTCGCCCTCCGGGAGCGGGAGCGTGTCCTCGACCTGCTCGAGGGAGTCACCGGCGGCCGGTTCCATCCCAACTTCAACCGCATCGGCGGCGTCAAGCCCGCCTACGGCTCCGGCTCGAAGACCCGCAAGCTGGTCCAGGACCTCCCCAAGACCTTCTACGAGGAGACCCGGCGGGCCATGGACGAGGTCCTGCACGCCTGCGACCAGCTCGAGGACCTGGTGGCAGGCAACGAGATCATCCTCGCCCGGACCAAGGGCATCGGCGTCCTCCCGCCCGAGGTGGCGGTCGCCTACGGGGTCACCGGCCCCAACCTGCGCGCCTCCGGCGTGCCGTTCGACCTCCGCAAGGTCGAGAACTACCTGCCCTACGACCAGTTCGACTTCCAGGTCATCACCACCCAGAACGGCGACTGCTGGGACAGGTGGTGGTGCCGCCTCCAGGAGATCCGCGAGTCGGCGAAGATCGTCCAGCAGGCGATCGACTCGATCCCCTCCGGCCCGATCCAGGCCAAGGTGCCCAAGGTCATCAAGGTGCCCAAGGGCGAGACGTACGTCAGGGCCGAGAACCCCAAGGGCGAGATGGGCTACTACCTCGTCTCCGAAGGTGGACAGGGCCCGTACCGGCTGAAGATCCGCTCGGCGTCGTTCTCGAACATCTCGGTGCTGCCGTGGATCCTCGAGGGGGTCCTCGTCCCCGACATCATCGCCATCATGGGCTCGCTCGACTTCGTTCTGGGAGACGTGGACCGATGAGTCTGATCGCCGACATCATGGCCAACTTCTGGCTCGGGCTGATCATCAAGCTCCTGATCGTGGCGCTGCTCGTGCCCGTGATCGGCATGATCATCGGCTTCGCCGAGATGAAGCTCTCGGCGAAGATGCAGAACCGGGTCGGCCCCTACTACGCCGGCGGGCGCTGGGGCTGGGCCCAGCTGATCGCCGACGGCCTCAAGTTCTTCCAGAAAGAAGACGTCATCCCCGCCGACGCCGACCGGCAGGTCTTCAAGCTCGCTCCGGCGCTGGTGCTGGCCGCCACCGTCGCCCTGGTGGTGGTGATCCCGTTCGGGCCCGACATGGCCTTCCGCAACCTCGAGCTGGGGCTCTTCTACGCCCTCGCCATCTCCTCGCTGTCGACGATCGGCGTGCTGGTGGCCGGCTGGTCGTCGGCGAACAAGTACTCGCTGATCGGGAGCCTCCGGGCCGCCGGCCAGCTCATCGCCTACGAGCTGCCGCTGGTCCTGTCGGTGGTGGGTGTCGTGATCCTCGCCGGCACGATGAACCTGGACGGGATCGTCCAGGCCCAGATCGCCTCGGGAATCCCGTACGTGGTGCCGCAATTCGTCGGCTTCGTGGTCTTCTTCATCGCTGCCCTGGCCGAGCTGTCCCGCATCCCCTTCGACATGCCCGTCGCCGAGTCGGAGCTGGTGATGGGCTACATGACCGAGTACACCGGCTTCCGGTTCCTGTTCTTCTACCTGGCCGAGTTCGTGAACATGTTCACGATGTCGGCGATCGCCGCCACCCTCTTCCTGGGCGGCTATCACTTCCCCGGGTTGAGCGGCGACCTGGCCACGGTCCTCGGGCCCGTCGTGCTCATCGCCAAGTCGTTCCTGCTCGTCTTCATGATGTTGTGGTTCCGCTGGACGTTCCCGCGGTTCCGCGAAGACCAGCTCCAGTCCATGGCCTGGAAGGTGCTGGTTCCCGTTGCCCTCGCCAACATCGCCGTCACGGCGATCCTGAAGGTGGTGATCTGAGTGAGCACCCGCACGTTCCCCGGGCTCGGACTGTGGAAGGGCATGTGGGTGACCCTTTCCACGATGTTCAAGACCATCTTCATGCCCGGAAAGCACCTGAAGACGGTGATGTACCCGGACGTCAAGGAGACGCCGGTCCCCCGGGCCCGCGGGGTCATCGCCCTCGATCAGGAGGCATGCACCGTGTGCATGCTGTGTGCCCGCAACTGCCCCGACTGGTGCATCTACATCGAGGGCCACAAGGTCGAGGTGCCGCCCGACAAGCCCGGCGGCCGGGTCAAGATCCGCAACACCCTCGACCGGTTCGACATCGACTACGCCCTCTGCATGTACTGCGGCATCTGCGTCGAGGTGTGCCCGTTCGACGCCCTGTTCTGGAGCCCCGAGTACGAGTACTCCGAGTACGAGATGGGGAAGCTGATGCACGACAAGGAGCGCCTGTCGGAGTGGCTCGCCACCGTCCCCGAGCAGCCGGAGATCGCACAGTGATGTCGCCTGTCCGGAGCAGAGAGGATCGATGATGGGCGAGTGGTTGTCTCAGCCGGTCAACTGGGTCTACCTGGTGGTGGGCGTGCTGACGCTGGTGTCGGCCTTCCGGGTCGTCACCTCACAGAACGTGGTCCACGCCGCCCTGTTCCTCGTCGCCGCTCTCGGCGGGGTGGCGGTCAACTTCATCCTCCTCTCCGCCGAGTTCGTCGCCCTGGTGGTCGTCCTCGTCTACATCGGGGCGGTGATCGTGTTGTTCCTGTTCGGAATCATGATCACCCGGGCGCCGACGGGGCTCGACGTGGCGCTGGACAACGACAAGAAGTTGCCCGCCGCTCTCATCTCCCTCGTCGTGTTCGCGGTCCTGTCGTACGCCACCGTCACCACCTTCGGCAACGCCGAGCTCGTCGAGATCGGCACCGCCACCGACACGGCCTCCCTCGCACGGGCCTTCATCGGGCGGTTCGTGGTCCCCTTCGAGGTGGTCGGGTTCATCCTCCTCGCCGCGTTGGTGGGTGGCATCGCCATCGCCCGCCGCGACCTGACGCCCCTCGAGGAGGAATCCAGGAGGTCGGTGTGATCGCCAGTCAGTTCCTCGTCCTCGCCGCCGCCCTGTTCGCCCTGGGCGTCTACGGGCTCCTCGTCCGGCGCAACGCCGTGCTGGTGCTGCTGTCCGTGGAGCTCATGCTCGCCGCCGTCAACATCAACCTCGTCGTCTTCGAGGCGATGTGGCGCACCTCGGAGGCCATCGGCCAGGTCTTCTCCATCTTCGTCCTCACCGTCGCCGCCGCCGAGGTGGGCATCGGCCTGGCCATCATCCTGATGATCTTCCGCAACCGCCAGTCCGCCAACGTCGACGAGCTGGACCTGATGAGGTGGTGATGGGTTCCCTTCTGTTCGCCGCTGCTGAGGCCACTCACGCCGGAGACGGCGGATGGTGGGCCGACACGGCCGGGATCATGCTGATCTCGCCGTTCGTCGCCTTCCTCCTCATCCTCGCCTTCGGCAAGCGCCTCCGATACAACGGGGCCGAGTTCGCCATCGGTGCCCTCGCCATCAACACGGTCTGGGCGGTGGTCCTCTTCGTCCTCAACATGACCGAGGGGGTCCTGCGCGAGCCGGTCAGGTTCGTCGTCGGCGACATCGGCTCGGGGCTCACCTTCGAGCTGGGGTGGGCGGTCGACGGCCTGTCGATCATGATGTACCTGCTCGTCAACCTGGTCGGCCTCCTCGTGTTCACCTACGCGGTCGGGTACATGGAGGGCGACCGGCGGGTGCCGTGGTTCTTCGCCGCCTTCTCGCTGTTCGCCGGCTCGATGCTGCTGCTCGTCGGCGCCCCCAACCTGGTCCAGCTGATCATCGGCTGGGAGGGCGTCGGCCTCGCCTCGTACCTGTTGATCGGCTTCTACTGGGAAGACCACGAGAACGTGAACGCCGGCAACAAGGCGTTCATGGTCAACAAGCTGGCCGACGTGGGCCTGCTCTTAGGCGCCGTGTTCCTGGGGGTGGCGATCGGCTCGTTCGATTTCGCCGAGCTGAACCTCGCCGCGGTCGAGGGCAACGCCGCCCTGAGCGCGGTGGCGATCGCCGGCGGGGCGCTGCTCTTCTTCGGGGCGATGGGCAAGTCCGCCCAGTTCCCGTTCCACATCTGGCTCCCCGACGCCATGGCCGGCCCCACCCCGGTGTCGGCCCTGATGCACGCCGCCACCATGGTCACCGCCGGGATCTACCTGATGGCCCGGACCTTCCCGCTCTACCAGCAGATGGCCGCCGACCTGCGGCCGTGGATGGTGGCGATCGGCACCATCACGCTGTTCGCCATGGGGCTGCTCGCCCTCGTCGTCGACGACATCAAGAAGGTGCTCGCCTACTCGACCGTCTCCCAGCTCGGGTACATGATGACGGCGGTCGCCGCCGGCGGCTACACCGCCGGCCTGTTCCACCTGTTCACCCACGCCTTCTTCAAGGCGCTGCTCTTCCTCGGCGCCGGATCGGTGATCCACGCCGTCCACTCCAACAACATGTCCGACATGGGCGGGCTGCGCAAGTACATGCCGCGCACCTATGCCACCTTCGTGATCGGGGCGCTGGCCCTGGCCGGGATCTTCCCGCTGTCGGGCTTCTGGTCCAAGGACGAGATCCTCGCCACGCTGGGCCACGAGGGCTACACCGCCGTTATGTGGATCGCCATCGCCGGCGCCTTCGTCACCGCCTTCTACATGACCAGGGCGGTGGCTCTCACCTTCCACGGGACCTACAAGGGCCATGGCCATCCCCACGAGTCGCCGCCGGTCATGACCGTGCCGTTGATCGCCCTCGCCGTCCCTTCCGTGGTCGCCGGCCTCCTCAACATCCCCGGCGTGTCCTGGCCCGGAATCGGCAACTTCACCGAGTGGCTGGCGGTGCGGGTGGTGCCGATGGGGGACCACCACGCCGAGGCGATCGACTTCTTCCTCGCCGGAGTGGGCCTCCTCGCCGCCGTGGCCGGCATCGTGCTGGGCTGGCTGATCTTCGCCCCGGACAGGGACACCCAGCAGGCCCGCGACCGTCTCGAGATCCCGGTCCTGTACCCGCTGTTCCGCCGCAAGTACTACATGGACGACGTCGCCCTGGGCATCTCCCGGTTCACGATGGGCCCGTTCGCCCGCTTCGTGAACTGGACGAACACCTACATCATCGACGGCGTCGTCAACGGGGTCGGCGGACTGGTCTACCATCTCGCCCGGTTCATCTATGGCGGTGTCGACCAGCGCGGCATCGACGGGATCGTCAACGGTTTGTCGGCCGCAGCCGACGCCGCCGGGTCTGGGTTGCGCAAGCTCCAGACCGGGCGTGTACAGCAGTACGCGGCGTCCTTCGTGATGGGGGCGATCGTGTTGGTGATCGTGTTCGTACTGGTGCGATAGAGAGGGCTGATTCCGATGGAATGGTTTGACACTTGGGGACTTCCCCTGATCGTGTTCCTGCCGCTGGTGGGGGCACTGGTCCTGGGCCTGATCCCCAAGGAGAAGGAAGACGCCGTCAAGGCCACCGCCCTTCTGTTCTCCCTCGTCACCTTCGGCCTGTCGTTGGTGGCCATCGGCCTGTTCGACTTCGACCTCGACACCTACAACACCTACCAGTTCGAGGTGAACACACGGTGGATCCCCGCAATCGACTCCAACTTCCACCTCGGTGTCGACGGGATCAGCCTGCCGCTGTTGGTCCTGTCGTGCTTCGTGACGGTGCTGGCCGTCATCTACTCGTGGGACCACTGGGAGGAGCCGCGCAACCCGCGGGCCTTCCTCATGCTGATGATGATCCTCCTCACGGGCATGAACGGCACGTTCGTCGCCCTCGACCTCGTCCTCTTCTTCATCTTCTTCGAGGTCGTCCTGGTCCCGATGTACTTCCTGATCGGCATCTGGGGCGACAAGGCGCCCCGCAAGATCCCCGGCTTCAGCCGGGTGGTGGAGACCCGCCTCTACGCCGCCATCAAGTTCTTCCTGTTCACGCTGTTCGGCTCGGCCTTCATGCTGCTGGGCTTCCTGGCGCTGTACTTCCGCTCCGGGGAGTTCGGTGACCGCACCTTCGACATCGTCGAGCTGACCAACCTGGGCGCCAGCGGGGCCTTCACCGGCACGTTCGCCTTCCTGGTCTTCTTCGGCCTCTTCCTGGGCTTCGCCGTGAAGGTGCCGATGTGGCCGCTCCACACCTGGCTGCCCGACGCCCACACCGCCGCGCCGACCGTCGGCTCGGTCCTCCTGGCGGCGATCCTCCTCAAGCTCGGCACCTACGGCTTCGTGCGGATCTCGCTGCCCATCCTGCCCAACGAGGCGGTGCGGTGGGCTCCGGTGATCGCCATCCTGTCGGCCATCGGCATCATCTACGGCTCGCTGGCCTGCCTGGCCCAAACCGACATGAAGCGGCTCATCGCCTTCTCCTCGGTGGGCCACATGGGCTTCGTGATGCTCGGAATCTCGACGCTCACCGATGTCGGCATCAACGCCTCCATCATCGGCATGGTGGCCCACGGCCTCATCACCGGCCTCCTGTTCTTCATCGCCGGCTCGATGGCCCACCGCTACCACACCCGGGAGATGGCCCGCCTCGGCGGTCAGATGAAGCTGATGCCGATCATGGGCGGCATCCTCGGGTTCACGGCCATGGCATCTTTGGGCTTGCCCGGCCTCGCCGGGTTCTGGGGCGAGTTCATGTCACTCGTCAGCTCCTACAACCCGCTGGACGGGCTGAGCCTGACCGTGTTCCGGTCGGCCATGGTCGCCGGCGCCATCGGCACCGTGCTCACCGCCGGGTACATGCTCTACATGCTGCAGCAGGTGAACTTCGGCGAGCCCAGCGACGAGTGGGTCGGGCGCAACTTCCACGACGTCGACCGGTTCGAGATGACCGCCTGGGTGCCGCTCATCATCTTCACCGTCGTCGTGGGCTTCTACCCGAACCTGATCTTCGGAGTCACCAACGACGTCGTCGGCTCCCTCGTCGAGATGGCGTTCCAGGGCGGTGCGGTGACGGCAGGTCTGGGCGGATGAGCAGTCGTAAGTCGGAAGTCGGAAGTCGATAGCAGTGACGATCGATTACCTCGCCCTGGCGCCGGAGATCGTCATCGTCGTCACCCTGTTGGGGGTGCTCTCGCTCGACCTTTTCCTGCCCCGTCGCAAGAAGTTCTGGGTGGCGACGCTGGCGGTGGCCGGCACCGCCCTGGCGGCCGTCCCGTTGATCTTCCTGGCCGTCGAAGGCTCCACCCGGTCGATGTTCGACGGCTCGTTCGTCGTCGACAGCTTCGCCCTCGCGCTGAAGGGCCTGCTGCTGGTCGGCGCCTACATCGTGCTGCTGATGTCGGTGTCGTACATCGAGTCGGACCGCTACTGGCAGGGCGAGTACTACCTGATGATCCTCTCGTCGCTGCTCGGCTCGATGGTGATGGCGTCGGGCCGCGACCTCATCGTCCTCTTCATCGGGCTCGAGCTGACCACCGGCCCCCTCTACCTGCTGGCCGGGTGGAGGAAGGGCGACATCCGCTCCAACGAGGCGTCGCTCAAGTACTTCATCCTCGGCGTGTTGTCGACGGCGATGATGCTCTTCGGCATGTCCCTCCTCTTCGGCCTCACCGGGGTGGTGGGCTTCGACGAGCTGGCGGCCGTGGTCGGTGACCACGCCGCGGAACCGGCGATGGTCCTCGCCGTCCTGTTCCTCTTCGCCGGGTTCGGGTTCAAGGTCTCGGCGGTCCCGTTCCACTTCTGGGCGCCCGACACCTACGAAGGCGCCCCCACCCCGGTCACCGCCTACCTGTCGGTGAACTCGAAGATCGCCGGCTTCATCGCCATGCTGGTCGTCTTGTACCTGGCCCTGCCGGACCTGGCCGACATCTGGGCGCCGGCCGTGTGGGCGCTGTCGGCGCTGTCGATGACCGTCGCCAACCTGTCCGCGCTGCGCCAGCGCAACATCGTGCGGCTCCTGGCGTACTCGTCCATCGCCCAGGCCGGCTTCATGCTGGTCCCGTTCGCCGCCGCCGCAGTTGCCGACGCCGACCTGGCCGAAGGGTTCTCGGCGACCATCATCTACATCGCCATCTACGCCCTCATGAACCTCGGGGCGTTCGCCGTCGTCATCGCCGGCGCCCGGGCCACGGGCAGCGGCGAGGTCGACGACTGGGCCGGGCTCGGCCGCTACAACCCGCGTCTGGGGGTCCTGGCCGCCGTCTTCTTCCTGTCTCTCGCCGGCATCCCGCCGCTCGCCGGCTGGTTCGCCAAGTTCGTGATGTTCCGCTCGGTGATCCTGACGGGCGGGGCGGGGCCGATCGCGCTGGCGATCATCGCCGCCGTCAACACCGTCATCGCCTTCTACTACTACGCCCGTGTGGTGAAGGCCGTGTGGCTCGATCCGGTGCCCGAAGGGGCCGAGATCCCCGAGCAGCGAGCCCCGGCCGGCTCCCTGTCGCTGGCGCTGGGCCTGACGACGGCACTGACGGTGATCATCGGGATGTTCCCCGCCATCGCCACGGTGTTCGCCGACGCCTCCCAGGTGCTCACCGCCGCCGGCGGCTGATCTCCCCCCGGCTCCCGCCGTCCCGGCGGGAAGCGTCATCGTATGATCCGCCTGTCCCGGCTGGGCCGGGCCGATGAGCGAAAGGGGCGGGCATGGAAATCGCGTACATGGGGGCGGGCGAGCTGGCGCGCGCCATCCGACGAGGGGAATTGTCGCCGGTCGAGGTGATGGACGCCACCATCGACCGCATCGAAGAGCGGAACCCCAGCCTCAACGCCGTGGTCTACAAGGGCTACGACGAGGCCCGGGAGCGGGCCAGGCAGGCCCAGGAGGCGCTGGCCAAAGGAGAGGACGTCAGGCCTCTGTGCGGAGTGCCGGTGCTCATGAAGGACCTGTTCGACTTCAAGCCGGGCTGGCCCGCCACCTTCGGGGGCATACCGGCGATGAAGGACTTCACTCTCGACGCCTACTGCGTGTGGGCCGAGCGCATGGAGGCCGCCGGGGCGATCATCGTCGGGAAGACCAACAGCCCCGCCATGGGCTATAGGGGAGCCTGCGACAACTACCTGTTCGGGCCGACGTCCAACCCCTTCGACGTCACCCGCAACTCGGGCGGCTCCTCGGGCGGATCCGCCGCCTCCGTCGCCGACGGCCTGGTTCCGCTCGCCGAGGGCACCGACGGCGGCGGTTCGATCCGGATCCCGTCGGCGTGGTGCGGGACCTTCGGGTTCCAGCCCTCGCCCAGCCGGGTGCCGACCGTGCTGCGGCCCAACGCCTTCGCCGGCGTCACCCCCTACATCTACGAAGGGCCCATCACCCGCAACGTCGCCGACGCCGCCCTGGCCATGGAGGTGCTCGCCGGATACCACCCCGGAGACCCCTTCACCTACCACGACGACCCCGATTTCGCATCGGTCACCGACGGGGACGTCTCCGGTTGGAAGATCGCCTACTCGCCCGACTTCGGCGTCTACCCGGTGGCACCCGAGGTCCGCGAGGTGGTGGAGGCGGCGGTGCGGGCCTTCGAGGACTGCGGCGCCGAAGTCACCGAAGTCGAGATCTCGATCGACCTGGACCAGCGGGAGCTGGCCGACCTGTGGTGCCGCCTGATCATGCCCCTCTCCCTCGACTCGTTCGCCAACCTCAAGCAGGCCGGACTCGACATCGTCGGTGAGCACCGCACCGATCTCCCGCCCGAGTTCCTGCGGTGGTACGACCACGTGGCGCAGATGTCGGTGATGGAGTACTTCGACGACAACTCGAAACGCACGGTGGTCTACGACGCGCTCCAAGCGGTCTTCGCCGAGCATCGGATCCTCGTGACCCCGACACTGGCCTGCATGCCCCCGCTCAACCGGAGCGACGGCGAGACTCGGGGGCCGACCGAGATAGGAGGCGTCGAGGTGGACCCGCTCATCGGTTGGTGCCTCACCTACTTCACCAACTTCACCGGCCACCCGGCGGCGTCCGCTCCTGCCGGCCTGTCGGGAGGATTGCCGGTGGGCATGCAGATCATCGGGCGCCAGCGGGCCGACGTGGACGTGCTGCGGGCGGCGGCCGCTTTCGAGCAGGCCCGGCCCTGGGCAGAGATCTATCGGATCCCGGCGTCCCGTCCGATCGGATGAGCTAGGCGGGCGGGGCGACGACCGATCGCCGCTCGACGATCTCGCCGACGAGCCGGACGTCCTCGACGTCCTCTCCGGCGAGGATCCTGCGCAGCAGGATCGCCCCCTCGCGCCCGATGTCGTAGGTCGGGACGCGGACCGTCGTGAGGGGCACCGGGGCGTACTCGGCCAGCAGCATGTCGTCGAAGCCGGCCACCGAGACGTCCTCGGGGACTCTGTATCCGTTGTCGAGCAGGGCCCGGATGGCACCGATGGCCATCAGGTCGTTGGAGGCGAAGATCGCCGTCGGCTCGCCCGCCGAGACGATCTGCATCGCCGCCCGCTTGCCGCCCTCGATGGAGAAGGACCCTTCGGCCACGAGAGCGGGATCGTAGGAGAGCTTGCGGCGCTCCAGGGCCCGGCGGAACCCTTCGTGGCGGTGGTTCGAGACGGTCAGGTCCGGCGGGCCGAGGATGAAGCCGATGCGGCGATGACCCTTGTCGACCAGGTAGTCGACCATGGCGGCGGTGGCGGCGCGGTTGTCGAACTGCACGCGATGGCCCGCCGCGAAGTGGTCCGAGAGAACGAGGGTGATCCCGCCCCGCGACTCGAACCTGTCCACCAGGGTCTCCACCTCGCGCCGATAGTCGGCGTCCTCGAGGGCGCTGGCCGCGAACACGAGCGCATCGACCTGGTAGGCGTCGAAGGCGCGCAGGTACTCGAGCTCCCGCTCGGGGTTGCGGTCGGAGCTGGCGACGAAGAGGCGGTAGCCGTCGGCACGGATCTCGTCTTCCAGCCCTTTCACCAACTCCCCGAAGTAGGGGTCGGAGATGTCGTGGACGATCACCCCCACGGTCTGGGATCGGGCGGTGACCAGAGCCCTCGCCAGCTGATTGGGCTGGAACCCGAGACGCTCGGCAGCTTCGAGGACTCTCTTGCGGGTCTCCTCGGCGACCGGATGAGACGAGTGGGACATGACACGGGAGACGGTGGCCACCGAGACGTCGGCCAGCTCAGCCACTGCGCGCAGCGAAACCCTCTCCCGAGCCGACGGTGTGCGACGGTTGGACATGGGTGGGGGTGACTGTAGTAGCGCCGATCGTAGAAATCGTTTACCGTGCGCGAACTGTTGAGGACGGAGAGGCGGCAAATCGCCGTCGGATCGAGGAGCGAGCCATGGACACCTTCCTGAACTACATCGATGGCCAGTGGGTGCCTTCCGTGACGGGGGAGCGATTCGAGAGCCGCAACCCGGCGCACCCTTCGCAGGTGCTCGGCGAGTTCCAGTCGAGCGACGCCCGCGACATCGACGCCGCCGTCCAGGCGGCCCGCCGCGCCCAGAAGGCGTGGCGGAGGACGCCCGCGCCCAAGCGCGCCGAGATCGTGGAACGGGCGGTGCGCATCCTCGAAGATCGAAAGGACGAGCTGGCCCGCCTGGTCACCCAGGAGATGGGAAAGACCCTCGTCGACTCCAGCTACGACGTGGGCGGAGCGATCACCTCCGGCAAGTACATGGCCGGTGAAGGGCTGCGCATGTTCGGCGACACCGTCCCCTCGGGGCTGCCCAATCGCATGGCGATGACCCGCCGGGAGCCGGTGGGGGTGGTCGGCATCATCACCCCCTGGAACCTGCCCATGCTGATGCCGGCGTGGAAGCTGTTCCCCGCCATCGTCTGCGGCAACACGGTCGTGGTCAAGCCGGCGGAGGACACCCCGCTGTGCGCGGTGCGGCTGTTCGAGATCCTGGAGGAGGCGGGGGTGCCTCCCGGCGTCGTCAACCTGGTGACGGGGTACGGCCACACCGCCGGCCAGGCCCTCGTCGAGCACCCCGACGTCGACATGATCTCGTTCACCGGCTCCCAGGAGGTGGGACGCCGGATCGCCGCCACCGCCGGCGCCGACCTCAAGCACGTCTCCCTGGAGATGGGGGGCAAGAACGCCATCGTCGTCTTCGACGACGCCGACGTCGACGCCGCCGTCGACGGCGTCCTCTGGGGCGGGTTCTCCACCGCCGGGCAGCGTTGCACGGCGAGCAGCCGGCTCGTCGTCGACGAGAAGATCGCAGACGACTTCGTCGATCGCCTGGCCAAGCGCATGGGCGAGCTCGTGGTCGGCGACGGCCTCGACGAGGCGACGAACGTGGGGCCGATCATCAACCCCAAGCAGCTCGACCGGGTCCACTCCTACACCCGGATCGGCATCGACGAAGGCGCCGAGCTGGTGCTCGGGGGGAAGAAGCTGGACGACGCCGATCTCGACGGCGGCTACTACTACGCCCCCACCCTCTTCGACCACGTCACGCCCGACATGCGCATCGCCCAGGAGGAGATCTTCGGGCCGACGGTGGCCGTGCTGCGGGTGTCGGGAGACGAGGAGGCGATCGAGGTGGCCAACGGCACCGACTACGGGCTGTCGGCGTCCGTCTACACCACAAACGTCGCCCGGGCGATGAACGCGGTCGCCGAGTTCGAGTCCGGCATCGCCTACGTCAACGCCCCGACCATTGGCAGCGAGATCCACCTGCCCTTCGGCGGGGTCAAGAGCACCGGCAACGGCCACCGGGAATCCGGGAAGTCCGCCATCGAGCAGTTCACCGAGATCAAGACGGTGTTCATCGACTACTCCGGCGGGCTCCAGCGGGCAGGGATCGACTGATGGCGGAGATCGGGATCGAAGAGCTCGCCGAGATGCTGGCGGGCGCCTGGGAGCGGGCCCAGGCGGTCACCGCCCCCAGCCGGCTCCGCCCCCAGACAGACCTGGCCGACGCCTACCGCATCCAGGAGATGGTCGTCGGGCATCGCCTGGCGGCAGGTCGGCGGATCGCCGGCTGGAAGATGGGCCTCACCTCGTCGCCGGAATCGGAGCCGATCGTCGGCATCCTGCTCGACGACATGGTCGTCGCCTCCGGGACGACGCTCGACCCCGCCACGATGGTGGCACCGCTCGTGGAAGCCGAGCTGGTCTTCGTGGCGGGAGAGACGATCCCCGCCGGGGCCACCGTCGAAGACATCGCCGCCGGCGACCATCGGGTGGCCGCCGGGCTGGAGGTGATCGACTACCGGACCGTCGATTCCCAGGGCGTCGTGGACTGGGTGGCCGACAACTCGACGGTCACCTTCGCCGTGGTGGGGGAGCTCCGGCCCCTCGCCGAGGTGACGCCGCTCACCGAGATCGGAGTCGAGTTGCGCCGGGACGGAGAAGTGCTGGCGACGGGCGACGGGTCGCTGGTGATGGGGGAGCCACTGCGGGCGATCGCCTGGCTGGCGGACCACCTCGCCGGGCGCGGCCTCCTGCTCGAGCCGGGGGCGGTGGTGCTCACGGGATCGTTGACCGGCCATCACCGGGCGGTTCCGGGAGCCGGCTACTCCGCCCGGTTCGACCGGCTCGGCGAGGTGTCGGCCTCCTTCGCGACTTGAACGGCGGCGGCCCGACTCGTAGGCTCCGGAAAACGTTTGCCGGTTCAATGGCCCGAGGGAGGAGTCGGTCGTGCGTCTGATGAGCGTCGAGGAGGCAGTCCGCCAGGTCGCCGATGGGGCGACCGTCATCATCGGCGGGTCCGGAGCGGGTCACGCCGTCCCCCAGCTTTTCATCGACACGTTGGCCGAGGTCTACCAACGCGACGGCCATCCCCGTGACCTGACCACCGTGCGGGTGGTCGGAGTGGGCGACTTCGCCGACCGGGGCTTCTCCCAGCTGGCCCTGCCCGGCCTGATGAAGCGGACGATCGGGTCCAACATCGGCAACGAGCCGCGCCTGGGGGAGCTGGTGAAGGCGGGCCAGATCGAGGCGTACTCCTTCCCTCAGGGCGTGCTGTCGCTCCTCGTCCGGGAGATCGCCGCCGGGCGGCCAGGTCTCGTCACCAGCGTCGGCCTCCACACCTACGTCGATCCCCGCCAGACCGGCGGCAAGCAGGGGGCCGCCACCGAGGACCTGGTCCAGGTGGTGGAGCTGGACGGCCGCGAGTGGCTGTTCTTCAAGGCGTTCCCGATCGACGTCGCCGTGATCCGCGGCTCGACCATCGACGAGGACGGAAACCTGACGATGGAGGACGAAGCCATCCGGGGCGAGATGCTGGCCATGGCGATGGCCGCCCACAACTCGGGAGGGATCGTCATCGCCCAGGCCAAACGACTCGCCCAGGCCAAGAGCCTTCGCCCCCGCGACGTGGTGGTGCCGGGCGCCCTGATCGACATCGCCTATCTCGACCCCGACCAGACCCAGACCTACTACACGGACTACTCGCCGTACTACGCCGGAGTCATGCGCCGCCCGGCCACGGGCGGCGCCGCCCTGCCGCTGGACGTACGCAAGGTGATCGCCCGCCGCGCCCTCCTCGAGTTCCGACCGGGGGACATCTGCAACCTCGGCTTCGGGATCAGCCAGAGCATCGGGGCGATCGCCTGGGAGGAGGGCATCGACGACCGCCTGGTGCTCACTGTCGAGCAGGGCATCTTCGGTGGGGTCCCGGTGGGGGGCATGGAGGGCGGTGCCGGCTTCAACTACCAGGCCGTCATCGACCAGCCCTACATGTTCGACTTCTACGAGGGAGGCGGGCTCGACATCGCCAGCCTCTCATTCGCCCAGGTCGACCGGGAGGGCAACGTCAACGTCCATCGGTTCGACGACCGCCTGCGCGGGCCGGGTGGCTTCCCCAACATCAGCGCTCACACCCCGCGCATCTGCTACGTGGGGACATTCACCACCGGCGGCCTCGAGGTGACGATCGAGGACGGTCGCCTCCACATCGTGAAGGAGGGCTCGGTCGCCAAGTTCGTCGAGGAGGTCGCCGAGATCAGCTTCAGCGGCCGGATGGCGCGCGAGCGCGGCCAGCAGGTGAAGTACATCACCGAGCGGGCGGTGTTCGAGCTGATCGACGGGGTGGTGACCCTGACGGAGGTGGCCGAGGGGATCGACCCCGAAAAGGACGTGCTCTCCCACATGGGCTTCGAGCCGGCGGTGGCGTCGGAGCTGCGGACCATGGATCCCCGCATCTTCTCCGCCGGCCCGATGCGCCTCACCTTCTGAGTCAGGCTCTCGCCGACTCTTGGCGGGCGTCCCAGTCCGCGAGCCGGATGGAGCCCAAATGGGCGCCGCTGCCGGGAACCAGCGATCCAGGTTCGAGGGCGGCTCCGAAGTAGGTCGCGGACAGGTCGGTGACGACCCGACGGGGATCACCGGTCGTCTTCAGGCGTTCTCGGACGAGCTCGTCGAGTCGGAATCTGTCCGGGCCAGCCACCTCCACCATGCCGTCCGCGGGCGGGCCGACCGCGACTCGAGCGATCTCTGAGGCGACGTCGTCGGCTGAAATCGGCTGGAACAGCACGGGTGCCAACCGCACCGTCTCGCCCCGTGTCGCATCGTCGGTGATCCTGCGGAGGAACTCGAAGAACTGGGTGGCATGGACGATCGTGTACGGGATGCCCGAATCCCGAATCAGGTTTTCCTGGGTCTGCTTGGCCCGGAAGTATCCGCTATCGGGAAGCCGATCGGTCCCGACGACCGACAGGACCACATGGTGGCCGACGTTCGCTCGTTTCTCGGCCTCGAGGATGTTGCGGGTCGATCTCTCGAAGAACTCCCTCACCGCCGAGTCCTCGAACGAGGGCGAGTTCGTGACGTCGACGACGGCTTCGGCGCCGTCGAGGGCTCGGTCGAGGCCCGCCCCCGTCATGGTGTCGACACCCGTGCCGGGGGAAGCGGCGACGGCCTCGTGTCCCTGGTCGGCCAATATGGCAACGACTTTGGAGCCGATCAGCCCCGTGCCGCCCAAAACGACGACCTTCATGATGTCCCCTTTCTCAGTGGGCCGGCGGCTCAGCTCTTGAGGAAAGTGAGCAGGTCGCCGTTGATCTGGTCCTGATGCGTGGCCGTGATGCCGTGAGGGGCTCCCGGGTAGTAGATGTCCTTGGCGTTCGGGACCATCTGTGCCGTCCTCACCGATGACAGGTTCACGGGGACCACCTGGTCGTCTTCGCCATGGATGAGGAGAGTCGGCACGTCGAACCTGGCCAGGTCCTCGGTGAAATCACTCTCGGCGATGGCTGCCAGGCATTCGTAGGAGTTCTTGAGCCCCGACTGCATGCTCCAGTTCCAGAACTGGTCCAGAACGCCCTGCGTTGTGTCCGAGCCCGGTCGATTGGCACCGTAGAACTGGATCGCCAGATCGCGATAGAACTGCGACCGGTCCGCGGCCAATCCGGCCCGAAGCCCGTCGAACACTTCTCTCGGGAGACCGTCGGGGTTCCGGTCCGTGCGCAACAAGGCGGGTGGAATGGCCGAGATCAGGACTATCTCGCGGACCCGGGCAGTCCCGTGTCGTCCGACGTACCTCGCGACTTCGCCGCCGCCCGTCGAGTGGCCCACCAAAGCGACGTCGGGCAGGTCCAGGGCTTCGATGAGGGCGGCGAGGTCGTCGGCGTAGCCGTTCATGTCGTTGCCTGCCGATGCTTGGCTCGACCGGCCATGTCCCCGCCGGTCGTGGGCGATCACCCGAAACCCGTTCTCGGCCAGGAACAGCATCTGTCCGTCCCAGGCATCCGAGCTGAGGGGCCAGCCATGGGACAGCACGACGGCGGGGCCCTCTCCCCAATCCTTGTAGTAGATGTCCGTCCCGTCACTGACCGTGATGTAGCTCATGGGGTGCTCCTCTCGTCGAGCCATCACGGTGATCGTGCGGGACGGCGGGGTCGATCGCCTCCGGGAGACTCCCCAGTCCCGGCACCTGGCCGGACCGGGGTGACCCGAGCGTCAAGCGGGAGAGCGGGGAAGCTCGTAGCGGAGATCCCGTCGGGACGAGATCCCCAGCTTGGTGAACACTTTGTGGAGGTGATACTCGACTGTTCGAGGGCTGATGAACAGCTTCGCCCCGATCTCGGGGTTGGTCAGCCCTCGAGCGGCCAGTTCGGCGACCTGGGACTCTTGGGGCGTGAGTAGAAAACGCGTCTGGGCCGAGCGTTTCCGGGCGGTTTCGCCCGTGGCTACGAGCTCCCGGCGCGCCCGCTCGGCGAAGGCTGCGGCGCCCATCTCGTCGAACATCTCGTATGCGCACTTCAGCTGGGTGCGTGCGTCCAACCTCCGGTTCTCACGCCGGAGCCATTCCCCGTAGATCAGATGACAGCGGGCGAGATGGGCTCGTACCCGGGTCCTCCCGAACCGCTCCAGCGCTTCGACGTGAGCCGATTCGGCGGCGGAGCCTTCCGCCAGCAGCGCTCTGGATCGAGCTTCGCTTCCCAGCGCCCAGTCGGTTCGCACGGCGTCGGTCTGCACGCGGAGAGCGAGCAGCGCCGTGGAAGCGAGGTCTCGTTCGCCCATCCTCGCCGCGGCCTCTATCAGTTCTATGAGCGACCACCCGTAGAAGCCGAGATCCTCGTATTCGCAGGCACGCCGGGCAGCCTCACAGGCGGCGTCATAGCGGCCGAGCCCGTTGTAGAGGAGAGCCGTGGCGTAGGCGGCGAGCCCGACTGCGCGTCCTTCTCCTCTCGCACTTGCGTCCTTGACATCGGACTCGATCAGGTTCAGGGCGGAGACCTCTTCACCTCGCCAAGCAGCGAGCAGCATCGACGTGTATTGGAGCGGGGCCTCCCCCGTCGCCCGACTGATGCCGTTGGCTTCCTCGACCAACGCTGCTGCGGCGGCGAACTCGCCAGCGTGGACATGCACGCCGGCGCGGTAGGTGAGGGCCTTGGGGAGGACGCCGAGGGCGCCGGCATCTCGTGCCATCGAGACGGCTCGTGTGGCGAGGTCTTGCCAAGCGCCGTCGTCCCACAGTTCGGGTGCTATCGGCTCGGGCGCCACGGGACAGCCGAGCCACAGATAGTCCATGAACTCGGTGTCGCCTTGGCGGCGAAATGCCGACAGAGCTTCCCTCATCAAGTCCACGCTGGCCGCATAGCCCTCGGTGAAGCGGACGGCGACGCCGTCGAGGAGGAGATCACTCGCAGACGTCGGGGCGACAGCGGATGGGGCCCGCCGTGCCGCTTCGGCGACCTCCCGCGTCCCTGTCGCCGAGCCCAGACGACCGACGAAGATCGCCGCCCCCAGCGCTTCGAGGTGTGTTCGCCGTGCCATTGCGTCGTCGAGCCCTTCTATCCGCAGCGCGGCGTCGAGGTAGAGAGGTGGCGCATCGCTGCCGCGTCGACGGGCGAACTGGACCTGGACTCTGAGCCTGGCCAGGTGTGCCTTCTGGACATCGTCCAGGGGACCGATGGCTGCGATCGCCAGCAGGTCGTGAGCGTTGTCGTGCGCCCCGGCCTCCGTGTTCGCCTGCGCCGCGGCGATGGCTCTCTCGACGCGGAGGTGAGGATCGGAGGTCAGCTCGGTGGCGCGTTCGAGGAAGGCGGCGGCAGCGGCGATTCCGCCACGCGCCTGGGCTCGATCGGCAGACTGTTCCAGTTCCCGGGCAACGTCTTCGTCAGGGCCGGGTGCCGCCTGCGCTCGATGCCAGGCTCGCCGGTCGGGATCTGCTGCCGGATCGGTCGCCTCGGCGAGGGCGCGATGGGCGGCCTGGCGCTCGGCTGGCGTGGCCCGTCGATAGACCGCAGTTCTCACCAACGGGTGGCGGAAACGGACGCGGGTATCGACCTCGAGCAAGCCCGCGGCTACAGCCGGCTCCAGGGCTTCCAGCGTTATCCCGAGACGTTCCGCGGCTCCCCAGAGCAAGGGCACGTTGCCGACCGGCTCTGCGGCGGCGATGAGGCAAAGGCGCTGGGTGTCTGCGGGGAGTAGGCCGATGCGGCGTCCGAAACTCTCTTCCAGATGGTTGTCGATGGGCGCCAGATCCGGCAGTCCGAATCCGCCCGCCAGGTTTCCGACGCTCGACTCACGCGGCAGCTCCAGGATCGCCAGTGGATTGCCCCGCGCCTCGGCCACGATCCGGTCGACGACCCGTTCGTCGAGCCGACCGGGAACGGCCGACTCCAGCAGGACCCGGGCGTCGCCGTCGCTCAGCGGACCGATCTCCAGCTCACGCAATCCAGAGAGAGGAGCGAGACGTTCTCGAGTCGAGAAGACGAACGCGACGCGTTCCGCCAGCAAACGTCTGGCTACGAACGCCAGGACCTGGACCGAAGCTCGGTCGAGCCATTGCGCATCCTCTACCAGACACAGCAGAGGCCGCTCATCGGCTGCAGCGGAGACGAGGTGCAGAACCCCGAGACCGACCAGGAATTTGTCGGGTGCAGGTCCCTCTCGCAATCCCAGAGCGGTTCCCAGGGCGTCCTGTTGCGGCTCCGGCAGCATGTCCAGGCGGTCCAATAGTGGAGCGCACAACTGCTGGACGCCGGCGAAAGCGAGCTCCATCTCGGACTCGATTCCGACGGCGCGTTCCACGCGGAAGCTCGGATTGGCTTCCACGAGGTGCTCCAGCAGGGTCGTCTTGCCGATGCCCGATTCGCCCCTGACGATCAGAGCCTGAGCGTCACCGCCCACCGCCCGGTCCATCGATCGCTGGAGCGACTCCCGTTCGGACTGACGGCCGTACAGGATCGGGAGATCCCTATCGGGCACGTCGAACCACGACTTCCAACCCTACTCCTGCTGGCACGATTCGTGGTCGGTGTCAGGCGAGCGGGCCCGGCTCGAACGCGAACACCCGACGAGCAGCCGGCACTCCCTTGAGCTCATGGAGACCGCGATCGGTGAACGCCAGTCCCGCGCCGGAGCTCAGCTCGTAGGTCGTGCTCGACACGAGTATGTCGCCGGCAGACGCCAGAGCGAGGATCCGTGCCGCTTCATGGACGGCGAGGCCCCGAAGGTTGCCTGGCACCAACTCGACCTCGCCGGTGTGGACAGCGACGCGGATGTTCAGTCCGATGGCCTCGAGCTCCTCGCGCATCGCGGCGGCGGCCAGGACGGCGCGGCCCGCTGCATTGAATGTGGCGAGGAAGCCGTCGCCGGTCGTGTCGATCTCGGTTCCTCCGAACTCCTCCAGAGACTCCCGAATGAGCGAGTTGTGGCGCTCCATGAGCTGGTCCCACGCTGCGTCACCCACCCGGGCGGCGTGAGCAGTGGATCCCGCGATGTCCGTGAACAGGAGCGTTGTCAGGATGCGGTTGCCCGTGGGGCTCTTGCCGAACCCTCGCCAACCTCCCCATATCACCAGGACCGAGGGCTCGTCGCCGACGACCCAGACATCGTGCCCGGCAGGTATGTCGAAGACGTCGCCGGCCATCACACTGAACTCCGCTCCATCGTCCATGCGGAAGCGGAGCTCACCGCTCAACCCGACGCCGACGTGATGGAACTGGCAGGAGTCGGTGCCGGCGATGGGCTTGATCTGCTCGGCCCAATGCCAGCCTGGATTGCACACGATCTTGCCGATCACCAGGTCGCCGAGACGGACCGTCGTGCCGGAGCCGTAGGGGAACGCCTGGACCTCTTGGGCGTCGTGGAAGCTCTGCGTGTATCGGATCGGTGGCCGATGGGAAGCCTTCACCGGGCGACATCCTGGGCGGGAGCGGACGGGCCCGGTTTCAGGTCGACCAGCGTCTCCCACGCATGACCACGGTCCAAGAACTTGGCCATCATGACGTCTTCGCCGTCGTGGACGACCCCGTGGATCACCCAATGATCAGAGGCGATGCGGACGATGTCGGAAGCGATGACCGCATGCTGGTCGATCATCCGTTCCAGGAATGCCCGTTGGAGGGACAGGTCGTGCTCGAAGTCCGGGTAACGGTCCATGCGCCCATGGTGGCGGTCAGTGCAGAGGGCCGCCTCCGTAGGAATCCCTAGTCGTGACATGTGGGCGAGGGCCGCGTAGCGAAATGCCCCGCGGGATACTGCGTCTCTGGACGAAACACGACTCACTATCGACCGGAGGATCGTCGACGCCACGCTGACGGCGGCGTCGACAGCGGCGGTCGCCGCCGCCATCGCCGTGGCCCCCTCCCAGGGTGCGCCCCGCACCCTCGTCACCTACGCCCTGGCGCCGGTGGTGGGTTCCCTGTCTCTCCTGCGGAGACGCTGGCCGCTGGGCGCGCTGCTGGCCTCGGCGGCGAGCCTCCAGGTCTACAACCTGTTGGACACCCCCGGCATCTTCGCCGCCGTCCCCCTCTCGGTGACCCTCGCTGCCGCCTGGGCGTCCGGGCATCGACTGGTGCCGCTGGCCCTGGCCGTCTGGTTCGGCGCGAGCCCGGTCGTGTTCGCCCTGGTGGCCGACCTCCCGGAAGCGATGCGGACACTGATCCTCGAGGGGGCGATCCCCGACGCGGCCCTGTTGGCCTCGGTGCTGCTGCTCGGGGAGGCGATCCGCAGCCGCCGCCGGCTGGCTCGAGCCCACGACCTCCTCCTCGCCGAGCAGGACAGATCCGAGGCGCTCCTCCTCAACGTCCTTCCGGCCACGATCGCCGACCGTCTCAAGCAGGGCGAGAAAGTGATAGCCGACCAGTTCGACGACGTGACCGTGATGTTCGCCGACCTGGTCGGCTTCACGCAGGCCAGCCAGCAGGTCCATCCCGACGAGCTGGTGGGGACGCTCGACGAGCTGTTCTCCACCTTCGACCGCCTCGCCGAACTCCACGGACTGGAGAAGATCAAGACCATCGGCGACGCCTACATGGTCGCCGGCGGGCTGCCCGAGCCGAGACCCGATCATGCCGAGGCGGTCGCCGACATGGCGCTCGAACTGCGTCGCGCCGTGTCAGAGCGGGTAGGACCCCGCCGGGCGCCCCATGTACGTCCGGATCGGGATCGACACCGGTCCCGTGGTCGCCGGGGTGATCGGAAGACACAAGTTCGCCTACGACCTGTGGGGGGACACCGTCAACACCGCCAGCCGCATGGAGTCCAACGGCGTGCCGGGGCAGATCCAGGTCACCGAACGCACTTACCGCCGGCTGCGAGGCTCGTACGACTTCGAACGGCGCGGCTCGGTCGAAGTGAAAGGGAAGGGGACCATGGTGACGTGGTTCCTGCTGAGGAGATCCGGGCCCACGACCCCGGAAGAGAGCTAGGGGAGGGCACCATGCCCATGGCCATCGACCCGGTGTGCGGGATGCGGATCGACACCGACGACGCCGTCGCCCGCGCCGACTTCGAAGGGACGACCTACTACTTCTGCAGCCGCGCCTGCTTCGAGGCGTTCGTCGCCGACCAGGGGCTGTACGCCACCGGACCGGAGACGGAACGGCTGGATGCTGAAGAGCTGGCGAGGCGCGGGTTCTCCACCGTCGAGGAGGTCGACCGGCTGGTCGAGTTGGGGGTGGTGGAGCCCACCGACGGGGAGTTCACCCGGGAAGACGTCATGCGGGTGCGGGTCGTCGGCCAACTCCAGGCGGCCGGGATCGGGCTCGAAGCGCTGGCTGCAGCTCTCCGCAGCGGCCATCTCACCCTCGGCTACATGCAGGCGTCGGCGAGGATGCATCCCCGCTCGAGCGCGACGTTCGCCGAGCTGGCCGAGGAGATGGGAGTCGACTTCGAGTCGCTGGTGAGGCTGTACCTGGCGATGGGTCTGCCCGCCCCGCGCCCGGAGGAGCGGGCCCCCGAAGAGGACCGCCAAGCGTTGGGAGGCCTCGCCGTTCTGTTCGAGGCCGGGGTGGAAGCCGACGACGTCGTGGCGCTCGCCCGCCTGTGGGGCGACAGCGTCCGAAAGATCGCCCAGTACCTGCCCCACTACTTCCACATCGCGGTCGAAGAGAGGTACCGCTGCCGCGGGCTCGCCGACAACCAGGCCTACGAGGAAGCCCTGCGGAAGGTGGGTCTGCGCATCGGCCGGTCAGGCGAGGACTTCCTGGGGTGGCTGTTCCGCCGCCACACCGACCTCTTCTCGGTCGCCCATCAGTTCGAGCACGTCGAGACGGCGCTGGAACAGGCCGGAGTCCGACCTCGCTCGCCCCGGGGGATAGAAGCCGCCGTCTTCGCCGACGTGTCGGGTTTCACGGCCCTCACCGAGCGCTCGGGCGACCGCGCCGCCGCCGACGTCGCTCTCACCCTGGCCGAGGTGGCCGCCGAGGTCGCTGCCCGTCATGGCGGCGAGGTGGTCGAGATGCTCGGGGACGGGGTTCTCCTCCACGTCGGCGACCCCTCCGGGGCGGTCATGGCGGCGCTGGAGATCGTCGCCGGCGCCGAGGCGCGGGGACTGCCTCCCACCCACGTCGGGGTGGAAGCCGGGACGATGCTCTACGAGGGAGGCGACTACTTCGGGCGCACCGTGAACCTCGCCGCCCGGATCGCCTCGGAGGCCGGCCCGGGGGCAGGTGCTGGCGGGGGAGGGCGTCGCCGCCCATGCCCGCTCTCCCGGGTTCAGGTTGACCGAGCTGCGCCGCTTCCGGCTGAAGGGCATCACCGGAGAGGTGGCGATATTCGAGGTGACGTCTTCTCAGGAACCTGTTGACGCCGGCGGGGGCTGACCCTAAGGTTCGACAAACAATCGATTATCGAGGATAGGACACCCCTACGGAGAGGCGAGCTGGAGAGGAGGACCTCCGTGGACAGCAGCGGTGTGATCAAGCAGTTCCTGGGAGACGAGAGTTTCCCGATCGAGTGGGAGTCCGACGAGGAGAAGGAGCTCTTCTGGTTCTTCGACGATCTCCACTGCCCCCAGCCGTTGTCGCCGATGTACTTCGACATCGGCGGGTGGTGGCTGACCTGCGACCACATGTTCCGGCGGTTCGGCACCCCGTTCGCCGTCGACTGGGTCGCCAAGAACGTCAACGGCTACCTGTACACGGCGGCCATCCCGCCCGACCCCGATGTCCGGGTCGACGCGATGGAGTACGGGTACCGCTACGTGCCGCGGGTGCCCAAGGACGACCCGAACTACGCCGCCGAGATGGGCGCCTATCTCAACGCTGTTCTGCCCGTCTACGGGGAGCACTTCGCCGACTGGTGGGAGAAGCGCCTCGTCCCCGAGATGAAGCGGAACTTCGCCTACCTCGAGGAGAAGATCGACAACTGGCAGGACATCTCGCTCATGGAGTGGGCGACGATCCTCGAGGACGCCATCGACATCCATGACCGTCATTGGAAGATCCACTGGATGCTCAACTTCGCCCAGCTGTCGGCCACCCTCAACCTCGAGGCCACCGTCCGCGAGGTGCGGGGCGAGGTGGACCAAGACCTCCTCGGCCGGCTGCAGAACTCGGCCAAGGACCGCAACTGGGACTCCATCGAGGCGCTGTGGAAGATGAAGGAGGAAATCGTCGCCGACGAGGAGCTGTCGGCGATCTTCGCCCGGGAGACCGGGGTCGACGTGATGGCGGCATTGCAGGCGTCAGAGCGCGGCCGCCGCTTCATCGAGGAGCGCCTCCGTCCCTACCAGCGCGAGTTCGGCTGGCACGCGGTCTGGAGCCACGAGTTCATCTTCCCCACTCGCTTCGAGCAGCCGGAGCCGATCCTCGAGGTGATCAAGGGGTACATCGAGACGGACTACGACTACCCGTCCCGGGTGGAGGAGTTGAGGCGGGACATCGAGGAGGCCTCGAGACAACTGCTCGAAGGCCTCGAGGGCGAGGACCTCGAGAAGGTGCGCCGGGCCAACGAGATCAACCTGAAGATGGCCCCGCTCACACCCGACCACCACTTCTACATCGACCAGGGCACCAACGCCCATCTGCGGGTCGTGCTGATCTGCATCGGCCGCAAGCTGGTCGAGGCCGGCTACCTCGACGAGCCCGACGACGTCATCTACCTGCGCTACAACGAGCTGCGGCGGTTCATGGCCGACCCGGAGAACTTCGACGCCCGCAGCATCGTGTCCCAGCGGAGGGACGAGCGGGAGGCGGCCTACGAGATCCGGCCCCGGGACTGGATCGGCACCGCCACCGAGGCAGCGCTCTCCTTCCCCTACCTGTCGCTGTGGGGATTCCCGGAGCGGCTGTACATGGAGCAGCCGGAAGCCGAGGACCAGGTCAACGGTCTGGCCGCCTCGCCCGGGGTGGTGACCGGAACCGCCAAGGTGGTGCTGTCCGTCGACGAGTTCGACCAGGTGGAGAAGGGCGACATCCTGGTCTGCCAGATGACCAACCCGGCATGGGTGGTGCTGTTCACGAAGATCTCCGGCCTCGTCACCGACGCCGGCGGCACTGCCTCCCATCCTGCCGTCCTGGCCCGCGAGTTCGGCATCCCGGCGGTCATCGGGACGTCGGTGGCCACCTCGAGGATCGAGTCGGGGGACAAGTTGCGGGTCAACGGATCGACCGGTGTGGTAGAGATCCTGGGCGCCGACCACACCGAGCGCGAAGTCCCTGCCAGCGACCTGTTCACCACATGACTGCGAGCGCGGAGGAGAGACAGGAAGGCCGCGACGACCTCAACCGGGAGGTCCTCAGCGTCCAGGTCAAAGACAAGATCCTCCAGTGGATCATGGAAGGCGAGCTCCCTCCCGGGTCCCGCATCGTCGAGACCCGGGTGGCTCGGAGGCTCGGCGTCAGCCAGGCACCGGTGCGGGAGGCGTTGCGGGACCTGGCCAGCGTCGGGATCGTCCAGGTCGAGCCCTACCGGGGCGCTTTCGTTCGCCACCCCAGCCGCGAGGAGCTGGTGGAGGCCATGACCGTGAGGGGCGAGCTGGAGGCGTTGGGCGCCCGCTGGGCCACCGAGAGGATCACCGACGACGACCTGGCCGAGCTGCGCCGGCTGGTCGACGCCATGGACGAGGCCGCAGCCGCCCACGACACCCACGCCCATGCCCTCCACAACACCGCCTTCCACCAGCGGATCATGGAGGCCTCCGGCAACCGCTCCCTGGTGTGGGTGTGGTCGCTGCTCGAGCCGATGGCTCGCACCTACTACACGGCGGCCGTCTCCGGCGCCGACCTCGGCTGGCTGGGGCGCCGCCACCTGGCGATCGTCGAGGCGCTCGAGTCCCGCGACCCGGAGAAGGTGGCGGAGGTGATGCGGGCCCACGCCAAGGAGGCCGAGGAGGCCGTGCTGCGCCACTACTCGGAGGCCGAAGGAGGAGGCGAGGAGTGACCACCCAGCAGGCGGACACCATCCTGTGGTTCGACCACGACGACTGCCGCCGCGTGGACGTCGCCGGCGGCAAGGGGGCCAGTCTGGCCTCGATGGCCGGCCTCGGCCTCCCCGTGCCACCCGGCTTCCTGGTCCCCGCCGCGGCGCTCGACCGGACGCTGCACAGGGCCGGGCGCGCCGACGAGATGCTGGCGATCCTCTCGTCGATCTCCACAGAAGACGACATCGAGCCCGCGTCGGAGCGCCTGCAAGCCCTCGTGCTGGACTCTCCGATCACCGGGCCGCTCGCAGATGCCATCAGCGACGCCTACGAACGTCTCGACGCGGGCAGCGGGGTGGCCGTCCGCTCCAGCGCCTGCGCCGAGGACGGCGAGGTGGCGAGCTACGCCGGACAGCAGGACACCTACCTCAACGTGAGGGGAGCCGACCAGGTCCTGCATCACGTGAGCCGGTGCTGGGCTTCGTTCTTCGGGACCCGTGCCCTCTTCTATCGCCGGCTGAAGGGGTCGCTGGCCGACCTCGGCATGGCGGTGGTCGTCCAGCGCCAGCTCGACGCCGCCAAAGCCGGCGTCATGTTCACCATCGACCCGGTGCGCCGCCGCCGCGACCAGCTGCTCATCGAGGCGGCATGGGGCCTGGGAGAAGCGGTCGTCTCGGGGGCCGTCATCCCCGACCAGTACATCGTCGCCCGGGACGGGCGCCTCAAGCGAGCCCACGTGTCGCGGCAGGACAAGATGGTCGTGCGCAGGCCCGACGGCGGCACCGAGGAGGTGGAGCTCTCCGAGGAGCAGGCGACGGGCCAGGTCCTGGACGAAGCCGAGTTGTCCCAGCTCGTCGAGTTGGGTTTGCGGGCCGAGGAGATCTTCGGGGGCCCTCAGGACGTGGAGTGGGCCTTCGAGGGCGGAGCCCTCTACCTCCTCCAGTCCCGCCCGGTGACGGCCTGATCGTGTTCGCCTACGCCCGACCCGAAACCCTCCGAGAAGCCATCGATCTGGTAGCGGGAGGCGGGCGCCCGCTCGCCGGAGGCACCGACCTCCTGGTCGGCCTCCGCAAGGGCAAGTTCTCCGCCGAGCTGGTGGTGGACCTGAAAGGCATCGACGAGCTCGCTCCCCGCATCCGATCGACCGCCGAGGGAGTCGAGATCGGGGCCGCCACCGTGATCAGCGACGTGATCGGCCATCCCGAGGTCAGGAGCGCCTACCCGGCGCTGGTCGAGGCGGCGTCGGCGGTCGGCTCCGTCCAGATCCGCAACCGGGCGACATTGGCGGGCAACGTCTGCAACGCCTCCCCGGCGGCCGACACGGCCCCGCCGCTGCTCGTGTACGACGCCTCCGTTTGCGTGGCAGGGCCGAACGGGGAGCGGACGCTCTCCCTCGCCGACTTCTTCGTCGGCCCCGGTCGGACCGCCCTCGGTCCCGGGGAGATCGTGACACGGCTGGTGTTGCCCCCGCCCGTCCGGGCTGCCGCCTTCGCCCGGATGACCCGACGGCGAGGCGTAGACCTGGCCACGGTCAGCGTGTGCTGTGGGGTGGGACCTGGCGGCGAGGTCCGCTTGGCGCTCGGTGCCGCCGGGCCGACGCCGCTCGTGGTGGAGGACACGACGGGGGTCCTCGCCGACCCCGACGCCGGCGAGGCGGAGGTGACGGCGCGCATCGCCGAGCTCGTGTCGGCCGCCAGCCCCATCACCGACGTGCGGGCCGGGGCCGACTACCGACGGGCGATGCTCGAGGTGCTCGCCGCCCGCACCCGGCAGGCGGCGCTCTCCCGGAGGGAGGCGAGGTGAGCCCGCAACGCCGGGCCGTGTCGCTGGTGGTCAACGGGCAACGCCACGCCCTCGAGGTCGTGGTGCACCACACGCTCCTCGACGTGCTCCGCAACGACCTCGACCTGACGGGGACCAAGGAGTGCTGCGCCGAGGGTGAGTGCGGCGCCTGCACGGTGTGGATGGACGGCGTGGCCGTGAACTCGTGCCTGGTCCTCGCCGTCGAAGCCGACGGGCGGCAGATCACCACCATCGAAGGGCTGTCGAGGGAAGGCAGCCTGAGCCCGGTCCAGCAGGCCTTCCTCGAGGAGGGGGCGGTCCAGTGCGGCTTCTGCATCCCCGGCATGGTCATGTCGGCCGCCTATCTACTCCAGAACAACCCCGCTCCCTCCGAGGAGGAGATCCGCGAGGGCCTGTCCGGCAACCTGTGCCGCTGCGCCGGCTACAAGCGGATCATCGCCGCGGTGCAACGAGCGGCCGAGGAGGGGCGGCGATGACCAACGTCGGCGCCTCCGCCGGGAGGGTCGGCGGCCTCGACCGGGTCACCGGGCGGCAGCGGTACATGGCCGACATCCGGCTCGAGGACGCCCTCCACGTCAAGCTCGTGACGCTGCCCTGCGCTCGCGCCCGCATCGTGGGCGTGGACACCTCCCGCGCCTGGCAGGTGCCCGGAGTCCGGGCGGTCTTCACCGCCGCCGACCTGCCCGACCCGATGCCCCGATACGGGGTCCACTACGACGACCGTCCCGTGCTGGCGGTGGGCGAGACGAAGTTCCACGGCGAGCCGGTGGCGGCGGTGGCGGCCGACACCCTCGACGCCGCCCAAAAAGCCGCCGCCCTGGTCGGCGTCGACTACGAGGAGCTGCCTGCCGTCCTCGACGTGCGGACCGCCCTCGATCCGGCCGCGCCGCTCGTCGTCGACCCCGAGCTGCGGCCCGACGACCCCCTCGCCCACACCAACGTGCGCCGCGAGTTCCGCTACGCCTGGGGCGATCCGGACTCGGCCGCCGCCGACCTGGTCATCGAGAACACCTACACGTTCCCGATGGTCACGCACTTCGCCATCGAGCCCCACGCCTTCGCCGTCGCGGTCGACGAGACAGGCGTCACCGTGTGGAGCGCCATCCAGCACCCCTACATCCTCCAGCGGGTCATGGCCCGCGTCCTCGGGCTTCCCTGGTCGAAGGTGAGGGTCATCGCCCCGGACCCGGGAGGGGCCTTCGGCGGCAAGGGGTACCCGAAGTTCGAACCGTTGCTGGCCTACATGGCCATGGCCACCGGGCGGCCCTGCCGTCTCGTCCTCACCCTGGAGGAGACGTTCCAGGCCGTCCGCCGCAACAACGCCGAAGTCCGGATCCGCACCGGCTTCGCCGCCGACGGGAGCCTCCGCTTCCAGGACATCGAAGCCGATTTCCTCATGGGGGCCTACGTCGACATCTCCGCCCGCGTCATCTCGAAGAGCAGCCACCTGGCGGCCGGACCGTACCGCACCCCCCACGCCCGCATCCTCGCCCGGGCCATCCACTCCCACACTCCGCCGAGCACGGCGATGCGGGGATTCGGCACGCCGCAGTTCACGTGGGCGCTCGAACAGCAGATGGACGAGGCGGCCCGCCGGCTCGGCATCGACCGGCTGGAGATCCGGCTTCGCAACCTGGCCCGCAAGGGTGAGGAGGTGGTGCCCGGCGACACTCCCGCCGATGGCGACTGGGTGGAGTCGGTGCAGAAGGCCGCCGCCGCCATCGGCTGGGGCGAGCCCCTGCCCGAGGGCCGCGGCAGAGGGCTGGCCGTCGGGATCAAGTCGTCGGCCACCGCCGGGGCGGCGTACTCCATCCTCCGCTTCCTGTACGACGGGAGCGTGTTCGTGCTCGTCGGCACCTCCGACATGGGCCAGGGGGCGCGCACGATCCTCACCCAGATCGTCGCCGACGAGCTGGGGGTGCCGCCGGAGTCGGTGAACGTGGTTATGGGCGACACGGCGGCGGCGCCGTTCGACTACTCCACGTCGGCGAGCCGGTCGACCGTGTTCATGGGGGGCTCGGTGCTGCGGGGATGCGCCGACCTGAAGGACCAGGTCCGCCGGATCGGCGCCCGCCTGCAGGGCTGCGAGCCCGACCAGATCGAGATCGAGCGGGGCATCGTGAGGTTCCCGGGCGGGGAGGAGAGGAGCATCGTCGAAGTCGTCCAGGAGGGATTGGGCCCGGTGGGAGGGGAGCTCATCGCCGTCGGGACGATGCGAGGCGAGGCGGACCCGACCCACCCGATCGGCGGGCGCCCCTGGTTCTACGAGTTCAACTGCACGGCGGTCGAGTTGGAGGTGGACCGCAAGACCGGCGAGGTGCTGATCCACAAGCACGTCACCGTGGCCGACGTCGGCAAGGCCATCAACCCGCTCCAGGTCGAGAGCCAGGACGAGGGGGCGGCGGTCATGGGGCTCGGCCACACTCTGATGGAGCACCTGGTGCTCGACGAGCACGGCCGCATCGTCAATCTCGGCGCTCTCGACTACCGCATCCCGACGACCAAGGACGTCCCGCTCCAACTGGAGTCGATCATCGTGGAGAACGGCGACGGGCCCGGGCCCTACGGCGCCAAGGGGGTCGGCGAAGGCGGGCTCCTGTGCGTGGCCGCCGCCGTCGCTTCCGCCGTCAACGAAGCCACAGGAGCGGTGGTGCGCGACCTGCCGCTCACGCCCGAGCGGATCTGGCGGGCGATGCGGGAGGTCACACCGTCCGGGGCCTCTCCTCGCTGACCTCCTCGGGGGGATCCTCCAGGGGGACCAGGGTGCGCTCCCGGTTCTCGAAGCGGAGGCGGTGGGTGTAGCCCGCTTCCCTCGCCGCCGCCACCACCTCGGCATGGCCCCACCCGGCGTCGGCGGGCACGTGGGCGTCGGAGGCGAGGGTTATCGGCACCCCGGCGTCGTGGAACATCTTCAGGAACCTCGGCCCGGGGTACACCTCGGCGGCGGCCCGGCTCAACCCGGCGCTCGAGACCTCGACGGCGGTTCCGGTGGCCACCGCACCCTGCACGACCGGCTCGTAGAGGTCGTCGATCGGCCCGTCGGGCCGGTAGCCGTTGCGTTTGATGATGTCGGCATGGGCCAGCACGTCCACCATCCCCGACGCCGCCAGCTGCGCTTCCAGGGCGAAGTACTGCTCGTAGACGGTGCGCACCCCGCGGCGGGCGAACTCCTCGGCGACGAGGAAGCGGTCGAAAGACCATGCCCCGATCCAGTGGACCGAGCCGATCAGGAAGTCCCACGGGTAGCCGGCGATCAGGTCGAGGACGGCCTCCTCGGTCCCGGGCTGGAAGTCCACCTCGAGCCCCAACTTGACCGGCAGGCCCCGGTCCTTGGCATCCAGGACCACCTCCACGTATCGCTCGAGGGACAGGTTGCGCTCCTGGCGGACCAGCTCGATCGCCCCCGCCCGCAGTTCCGGGTTGGGATCGGGTTCCCACCACTCGCCCAGCGCCGGCGCCGACTCCACGCACCGGTAGAAGTGCTCGGTGAACCCCAGCTCGGTCACTCCCCGCTCCAAGGCGGCCTCGACATAGCGGTCGATGTACCCGGGCGGGTACTCGCCGGGCGGGGGAGCGTCGGATGCGGGGCGATGGGTGTGGGGATGGAGGTGGAGGTGGTAGTCGCTCATGGCGATGCCACGCCCCTCACCCCTGGGTGAGCTTGTCGTAGAGGGAGGCGGCGTTGAGAGTCTGGATGTGGTCCATCATGTACTCCTGGCCGATGTCGACCGGGTAGCGGTCCCGGAAGTGGACCCGCTCGATCGTCTCCTCCCGGCTCCACCCCTTGGCCACCGCCGCCGCCACCGCCGCCTTCCACTCGAGGAGGACCGCCCGCTGCACCGCCAGGTACGACAGGTCGGTCACCTCCCCGTGCCCGGGCACCAGGTAGTCGACGTCCAACTGGCGGATGCGCTCCAGGGCGTCGAGCCACTGGTCCACGTCGGAGGTCATCAGCCAGGTCTGGCAGTCCTTGAACACCGTGTCGCCGGTGAAGACGACCCGCTCCTCGGGCACGTACACGGCCACCTGGCCGGGGGTGTGCCCGGGGGTGTGGAGGAGGTGGAACGTGCGATCGCCGACATGGAGCGTCAGATCCCCGGTGAACACGATGTCCCCCTTGTTGGGGTCGGCGTAGTACGCGTCCCGATCGGGAAAGATCGCCTCGCCTTCCGGGTCGTCGGTGGGGATGGCCTCGAGGGCGTAGGCGTAGGGATCGAGGTCGGGGGTGGGGACCATGAAGTTGTCGTACACGCCCTGGTGGTGGACGACCTGGCCGGCGCCCTTGAAGAAGTAGTTCCCGAAGATGTGGTCGACGTGGTGCTCGGTGTTGATCACGTAGCGGATCGGGGCGTGCGATTCCGCCTCTTCCCGCATGGCGACAGCCTTGGTGGGGAGCTGAGGCGTGTCGATCACGACCACCCCGTCGGAGGTCACGACGAAGCTGGGGTTGCAGCCGCGCAGCGAGGTGTTGGTGTAGACCCGGTCGGTGAGTCGTTGCATCTGGGGCTCCTGTCGGATCACTGGGTGGCCGTGAGACCGCCGTCGATGGTCAGGATCTGGCCGGTGATGAACGACGAGGCGTCGGAGCAGAACAGCAGGGTCGCCCCGATCAGGTCCTCCGTCTGGCCCACTCGACGAAGCGGGATCCGGCCGACGAGACGGGCCTTGAACTCCGGATCGTCGAGCAGCATCGCCACCTGGGGGGTGTCGACGAAGGTGGGGGAGATGGCGTTGACGGTGATGCCGTACCTGGCCCATTCGGTCGCCCACTGGCGGGTGAGCGAGTCGATCGCCCCCTTCGCCGCCACGTACGCCGAGTATCCGGCGTCGATGCCGAGTTGGCCCCGGACCGACGAGATGTTGAGCACCCGCCCGCCGCGTCCGGCGTCGATCATCGCCTGGACGGCCGCCTGGGTGGGCAGGATGGTGCTGCGGACGTTCAGCTCGAAGATCCAATCCCAGGCGTCGCGGGGGTATTCGTGGGCGGAGTAGAGCACCTTGCCGGCGCCGCCGCCGATGGCGTTGACGACGATGTCGACGCGTCCGAATTGCTCGAGGGTCTCGTCGATCGCCCGCTGGGCCTCCTCCTCGGAGGTCATGTCGCCGACCACGCCGTGGGCGCGGGCGCCGTCGGAGACGAGCCCCCTCGTCACCTCCTCGACGGTCTCGGCCGTGCGGCCGATGATCGTCACCGCCGCTCCCGCCTCGGCGAGCCCGGCGGCCAGGGCGGCGCCGATGGCGCCGTTGCCTCCGGGAATCACCGCCACGCGGCCGGTCAGGTCGAACCGATCCAGGTGCCCCATCCGCTCCTCCGTGAAAATGATCGATTATCGAGAATGACCCTACCCGGCGGACGTGACGCCGGTCAAGGGGGTCAGCTCTCGTTCGTCACCCGGGCGTAGGCGGCGGCTACGAAGACGATCATCGAGCCGAAGAGGATCTGGCGGACGGCCTCCGGGTAGCCCAGCGAGCTCAGCAGCGACGAGATGACCGTGAGGATCAGGGCGCCGATGATCGTGCCCCCGTATCCTCCCCGGCCACCGAGGATCGAGGTGCCTCCGATCACCGCCGCCGCCACCGACGGGAGGAGGGCGGAGTCGACCAGCGTCACGCTCGCCACGTTGGTGAGGCCCGAGTACAGGAACCCGGCGATCCCGGCCAGAACGGCCGAGATGACGTAGAGGACGATCAGCACCTGCCACGCCTTCACCCCGGCCAGGCGGGCGGCGACGGGGTTGTCGCCGATGGCGTAGAGCAGGCGCCCGTAGCCGGTGCGGTTGAGGGTGACCAGCACCCATGCGGCGACCGGGACGAACACCACCAGGCTGTAGGGGATCACGCCTGCCACCATTCCCGCTCCGACCCGGCGAAACAGGTCGGGCACGCCGGCGCCGGTCTGCACCATCGCCAGCTGCCAAACGTTGGCGAGGCCCAGTACGACGAGGCTCATGCCGAGGGTCATGATCAGGGGGTGGACCCGGAAGACGCCCACTCCGATCCCGTTTATGAGCCCGGCGACCGCCGCCGCCGCCAACGCCACCGCGATGCCCGTCCACAGCCCGGGGCCGTTGACGAGGGTGGCCACCACGAACCCCGTCATGGAGGCAACGGCGCCGACCGACAGGTCGATGCCGCCGGTGAGCATGGTCATCGTCTGGCAGGCGGCGAGGATGGCGAGGGGGATGGCGGCTCGCACCATCACTCCCGCCCAGTTGAGGCTGACGATCCCCGGGCGGATCACCTCGCTCAGCACGACCAGGACGACGAGGATCACGAGGAGCGGGACGATCGGCCGTTCCCGGAACAAGTTGGCCCAGGCGGCCGGGCGGAACCAGGCGGGGCGGGTCTCGGGGGTGGTCTCGGCCACGCTCATCCTCGTTTCCTCCGCAGCTGGATGAGACTTCCCACCATGACCACCCCGACCAGGATGCCGCCCTGGACGACGGTGGCCAGGTTCGTGTTGACGTTCAGGAAGGTCATGATCGTTCGCAAAAGAGACAGGATCACCACCGCGACGATCGGGCCGAACACCCCGCCGCGGCCGCCGCTGAGGCTCACGCCGCCGAGCACCACGGCGGCGACGCTCATCAAGGTGTAGGGCCCTGGCACCGGAGTGGCGATGCCGGTCGTGGCGGTGAGGCTCAGCCCGCCGAAGGCCGAGAACAACCCGGTCAAGGCGTAGGCGAGGATCTTCGTCCTCCCCACCGAGACTCCGCTGCGGAAAGCGGCGAGCGGGTCGCTGCCGATGGCGTACATCGACAGCCCGAGGCGGGAACGCCGGATCGGGATCCACACGATGGCGACGACCAGCAGCATCACCACCGCCGCCTTGGGGATCCACTCGTTCACCAGGGGCCCGAGGGTCAGCCCCCGCAGCCACTGGGCGGAGGCGCCGCCCGGGGTCTCCATCACCAGGAGGGCGCAGCCCGCCCACACGAACAACATGGCCAGCGTCACGACGATGTCGGGGACGCGGGTGACGACGATCAACGTGCCGTTGATCGCCCCCAGCACCAACCCCAGGACGAGCACCCCGATCACGACGGCTACGGCGAAGCCCTCGCCACGATCTTCCATCAGGGAGGCGGACACGACGCTGGTCAAAGCCATCATCGAGCCGACCGAGAGGTCGATGCCCCGGGAGATCACGGCGATGGCCTGGGCGACCGACGCCAGGGCCAACGGCATCACCGAGATGGCCAGACCCTGGATCCCCGCCGCCCCGAACGTGGGCTGTATCGCCTTGGTGATGGCGACCAGCACCGCCAGGATGCCGAGGAGGCTGAGGGTCCAGCCGCTCCGGCGCAGAGCCGAGACGATCGAAGCCGTCCGGCCCGAGGCGGCGCGGGCGGGAGTCGTCACCGCCGCGCTCACTGCGATGCCTCCTCCCCGTCGGCCTCTTCGCCGACGGGCACCGTGGACGTCTCGGTGACGACCTCCGCTGCCTCCTTCTCGGTGCCGATGTTGTGGGCCGCCTTGAGCAGCGTGGGCTCGTCGGCGTGGCGGGCGTCGACTTCGCCGACCACCTCACCGCCGAAGATGACTACGGCCCGGTCACAGACGAGGGGGATCTCGCTCAGTTCCGACGTGTAGAGCAGGATCGCGGCGCCGGAGTCGGCCAACTCCCGCAGCAGCACGTAGATCTGGTTCTTGGTGCGGATGTCGATGCCGCGGGTGGGGTCGAAACAGAGCAGTGTCTCCACGCCCGAGGCGACCCACCGGGCGATGGTCACTTTCTGCTGGTTGCCGCCGGAGAGGCGGCGCACCTCGCCCTGGGCGCGGGTGTCGATCTGGAGCTTTTCGATCGAGTTGGTGACCGTCTCGTGTTCCTTGCGCTTGCGGATCCAGCCCCACCTGGGGACCCGGCTCGAGAACGGGAGGGCGATGTTCTCCTTCACCGACCGCTGCATGAGGAGCGCCTCGGCCCGGTCGGCGGGCACGTACACCAGGCCGGCTCGGATGGCGTCCGCCGGGTGGCGGAACGCCACCGGCTGGCCGTTGACGTAGATCTCGCCTGCTTCCGGCCGCTCCCACCCGGACAGCACGTCGAACAGCTCGTCCTGTCCTTGACCTTCCAAGGCGACGACGCCGAGGACCTCGCCTTCGTAGAGGTCGAAGGACACGTCCCGCAGCCGGGGGTGGAGGGCCACGCCCCTCACCGACACTCGGGGGGCGTGCTTCCTCTGCTCTGGAGCGACCACGTGGCGCTCGGCGAGAGCCTCCTGTTGGTCTACGGCCTCGCCCAGCATCAACTCGACGATCCGTTCGGCCGAGTGCTCGTCGACGTCGACGACACCGACCGTCTCGCCTTCCCGCAGGACCGTAGCCCGGTCACACACCGAGCCGATCTCGGTCATCCGGTGGGAGATGAAGATCACGCTCTTGTCGCCGCCCCGCATCCCGTTGAGCACCTCGAGCACCCGCTCGGTGAGGTTGGCGGGGAGGGCGGCGGTCATCTCGTCGAGCATCAGCACGTCGGGCTCGATCGCCAGGGCTCGCGCCAGGTCGATGACGCGAAGCGACGCAAGCGGCAGCGTGCGTGCCATGGCCGAGAGGTCCAGGCCGGGCAGGCCCAGCTCCTCCAGCCAATGGCGGAAAGGTTCGATGGGCGTCTCGGTCAGACGCAGATTGGAGAGGATGTCGAGGTCGGGGATCAGGGCCGGTTCCTGGTACACGGAGACCAGCCCTCCGCGCCGGGCTTCGGCGGGGGAGTGGGCGGTCCGTTCCTTTCCCCGCACCGTGATGGTGCCGCCGTCGGGGCGAACCGCTCCGGTGAGGATCTTGACGAGTGTGCTCTTGCCGGCGCCGTTGGCCCCCATCAGGGCATGGACTTCGCCGGGACGCACCGCCAGCGATGCGGACCGGAGCGCGACGACCGCGCCGTAGTGCTTGGAGATGTCTCGAGCGTGGAGCAGGTAGTCGGTGGTGGTCGCAGTCATCTAGGACGAAAGGTGGTGGTGGGAGGGGGAGGGCTGCCGGGGGAAGTCGGCAGCCCTCCCGTGTGTCAGCGTCTGATCAGGCGCCGGGGCCCTGGCAGGCGATGGCCTGCTCGGGCGTGTAGGTCGTCCAGCCTTCGATCTGGAGGCCGAGCGGCCACAGCGGGTCGAGGCCGTCGACCAGCCACGACTCCAGCGTGGCGAGGCCCTCGTCGGAGACGTTGTCGGCCAGCACGGGGTCGAGCAGCACCGTGTTGGGCTGGCTGGCGTCCTCGGCGGTCTCCACCGTCTCGCCGTTCAGGAGCTTGAGGGCGAGGTTCACGCCGGCACCACCGACGGCGGCGGTGTTGGTCACTGCCGCCCCGACGAGACCCGGGTAGTTCTCCTCGTCCAGGAGCTGCTGCACGAATGCGCCGAGGTCGGCGCCGACGATCGGCACGAAGTCGAGCCCGGCGTCGGCGATTGCATCCACCACCTGCGAGTCCATGCCCGAGGTCCAGATGCCGTCGATGCCCTCGTACTGGCCCGAGGCGATGAAGTCGTTGATCAGCTGCGTGGTCGTCGCCGGATCCCAGCCGGTGTGCACGCCGTCGATGGAGGGAACGACCTCGATGTTCGGGTACTCCTCGAGGGCCTGCTGGAAGCCGATGTGGCGGTCCGAGTCGGCCGGGTGGCCGGCGAGGCCCCTCATGTAGTAGACGACACCTTCGCCGCCCAACTGCTCGAACAGCCACTTGGCGCCGAGGTAGGCGTACTGGACCTGGTTGTTGTACAGGTTGTAGGTGCCTTCGTGGGTGACGTAGGCGTCGACCGACACGGTCACGATGCCGGCGGCAGCCGCCTCCTCGAGCGCCGGGTTGAGCGCCTCGGGGTCGTTCGGGTTGAACACGATGGCATCCACGCCGGCGGCGATCAGGTCACGGATGTCGGACAGCTGGCCGGCAGCGTCGGTGTTGCGATGGATCGTGATCAACTCGGTCACCTGGCCGGAGGCGAGGGCCTCGGCCTGGGCGGTGCACACCTGCTCCTCACGGAAGCCGTTGCCGACGCCACCGCCGTTCGAGTACCCGATCCGGAAACCCTCGCCGGTCGCCTCCCCGCCCGAGGTGGTGTCGGGAGCGGCAGTGGTGTCCGGTGTCTCGGCCTCTGTCGCCGGTGGTGCTTCCGTCGATTCGCTCCCGGCTGTTGTGGTGCTCGCGCCGCCCCCACCACATGCGGCCACCAACAGAGCCAGGACCAGCGTCAGAGCGAGCCGCCCTGACCACGTTCGTGTTCTCGGCATGTCTTTCTCCTCCGTCTCACCGACCTGCCGGGCGGTAGTGTCACAGCCGCCCGCCGGTTTGTCGAGTGCAATGTGTAACCGTTTGCCGTGCGGCTGTCCATCGATACCGGGGGATTTTTCTGTGCCCCCGTCGTCGAGGCGGATCGGTTGACCGCAGGCGCACAGGTGGTTAGCCTCCGCCGCGGAAAACGCTTGCCAAGCGGCTCGCCGAGGGGAGAGCCTGGTGGCTGGCTGGAAACCACGGCAAGGAAGGTCGTATGGAAAACGTTGAGCGGTTCGGTGTGTTCCTTCCCTCGTTCATCTGGGCGGGAGATGGCCCGGAGCGGGCCCGGGGGATCAAGGACTTCGCCCGCCAGGTCGAAGACCTCGGCTTCGACTCGATCTTCGTCACGGATCACCTCCTGGCGGCGAAGCAGTTCTACTCGGTGAACTTCCTCGAGCCGATCTCGGCGTTGTCGGTCGCCGCCGGCGTGACGTCCCGGGTGAAGCTGGGCACGTCGGTGATGGTGCTGCCCATCCGCGAGCCGGTGTTGCTGGCCAAGCAGCTGGCGACGCTGCACTTCCTCTCCGAGGGGAGGGCGATCCTCGGTGCCGGCATCGGGTGGTATCCCCCCGAGTACGCCGCCACCGGCGTCAAGAAGTCCGAGCGCGGGGCGCGCACCGACGAGATCCTCGACATCATCATCCCCGCCCTCGAAGGCAAGTCCGTGACCTACGAGGGCCGCTTCTATCAGATCCAGGACGTCGAGATCGAGCCCCGGCTCCCCGAGCGGCCCGAGATCTGGATCGGCGGCGGATCCCAGCTCGCCGACCCGGGCTCGCCCGACCTGCCCCGCTTCGTGGACGCGGTGAAGCAGCGCATCCTGCGGACCGAAGGGTGGATCCCGCGTCCCACCTGCCCGCCCGAGGACATCGCCCGGGACTGGGAGGAGCTCCAGGCCTATCTGCGGGAGAACGGGCGGGACCCCTCCACCCTCACCGTGGCGCACGAGAACTTCATGCACCTCGTTCTCACCCAGGATCGCAACAAGGCGTTGGCGGAACAGCACGAGGCGTTCCTGCGGGTCATGAGCGAGGCGCGGGGCCGCGAGTACCTCGAGCGGGTGTACCTGTTCGGCACCCCCGACGACATCGTGGAGTCCCTGCAGAAGCGCATCGACGCCGGCGTCCAGCGCTTCATGCTCCACACGATGACCCCCGACCCCGGCCAGCTCGAGCACTGGATCACCGAGGTCATCGCCCACGTCCGGTTCCCCGACGAGAACTGAGAGCCAGGACCGATGCGTGTACCGGCCGCACCACCTGACAGAGCGAGGGGGTGCGGCCGGTGGCGTACGAGGGGGCGAGCGAGCCCCCGGCCGGAAGGAGGCGGTGAGTGAGTGATCCGGTGCTCGGGTCGACGGTGATGTCCGAGGCGATCGCGCTCCGGGGAGTGTCGAAGGTCTTCGGCGTCGGGGATCGAGCCGTCACCGCTCTCCAGCCCCTGGATCTCGACATCGCCGCAGGCAGCTTCGTGTCCCTGCTCGGCCCGTCGGGCTGCGGCAAGACGACCCTCTTGCGAATGATCGGGGGGCTCGAGGCCCCGACGACCGGGTCCATCACGGTGGGCTCCGATTCGGTCGAGACCGCTCTGCGGAAGCGGCTCTTCGGGTTCGTGTTCCAGGACGCCACGTTGCTGCCGTGGCGAACGGTGGAGGCGAACGCGTCCCTGCTGCTCGACGTGACGGGCCAGGGGCCGGCACGGGAGCGGGTCTCAGAGCTGCTGCGGCTGGTGGGATTGGCCGGATTCGAGCACGCCTACCCGGACCAACTCTCGGGCGGGATGCGCCAACGGGTGGCGATCGCCCGCGCCCTGGCGCTGGAGCCGAGGGTCCTGCTCATGGACGAGCCGTTCGCCGCCCTCGACTCGATCACCCGTGACCGCATGGGCGAAGAGCTGCTGCGGATCTGGGATCGATCGCGCACCGTGGTGTTCGTCACCCACTCGATCCCGGAGGCGGCGTTGCTCTCCGACCGCGTGCTGGTGCTCTCGGCGCGTCCGGGGAGGATCATCGCCGACGTCGCCATCGACCTTCCCCATCCCCGCACCGGAGCGGTGCGGCTGACGCCGGAGTTCTCCGAGTACGTGGGGATGCTCCGCTCCTACATCGAGGAGGCGTCCGCATGACAGACGCATCGGAATTGCGGGTGTCGACCGTCGACACCGAGGCTTCGGTCGTCCAAGCCGCCCGCCGCCCGGGGCCCTCCAGTTGGCGGGTGTGGATCTATCCCAGCGCGTTCCTCGTCGCGCTCGTCGGGGTGTGGGAGCTGCTCGCCCGTCTGGAGGTGGTCGAGCCCTACATCCTCCCGGCTCCCACCGCCGTCCTCGATCGCTTGATGGCGGACTGGCCGGTCCTGTGGGGCCACACGGTCACCACGCTGGCCGAGATCGGAGCCGGCTTCGGCCTGGGCGCCGTGGTGGGCGTCGTCCTGGCGTTGCCCATCGCCTACTCGGCGGTCTTCCGCAACACCGTGTACCCGTTGATCGTCGCCTCCCAGGCGGTGCCCAAGATCGCCGTCGCCCCGCTGCTCGTCCTGTGGCTGGGGTTCGGTATGTGGCCCAAGATCGTCATCACCGCGCTCATGGTCTTCTTCCCGGTCGTGGTCACCGCCGCCGAAGGGTTCGCCTCGGTGGATCGCTCGCTCCTGGAGCTGCTGAGGTCGGTCTCGGCGCCCCGGCACCAGATCTTCACGCGGGTCACGTTGCCTCATTCGCTGCCCCGCATCATGGCCGGCCTCAAGATCGGCATCACGCTGGCCGTGGTCGGGGCGATAGTCGGCGAATGGGTGGGCGCCGACTCCGGGCTCGGCTACCTGTTGGTCTACGCCAACACCTTCCTCGACTCGACACTCCTGTTCGCCGCCCTGGTGCTGCTCGTCGTCATCGGCGTGGCCCTGTTCATGCTCATCGGAGGCTTCGAGCGTCTCCTCATGCCCTGGCAGTACCGAACCCGCAGGTGAGCACCCATGCCCGACCGTCCGTCCCTCGCTCCATCCAAGACCAACAGATGCTTGCCGTCACGGTGGGCCCGAACGACAGGGAGACACACATGAGAAGGAAGACATCGACACTCGCGATCGCGTTGGCGCTGCTGGTCGCAGCGTGTGGCGGAAGCGGGGGCGAGTCCACGACCACCCCCCAGGAGACGACCCCGCCGGCGACCGAGGCCCCGCCGGCGACCGAAGCGACGACGGAGACCAGCTCCCCGGACGGAGCGGCGGTCGAGGTCATCCCGGTCCGCTTCCGCTTGAACTGGGTCATCGCCGGCAATCACGCTCCCTACTTCTTGGCGAAGAAGGAGGGATTCTGGGAAGCCTGCGGCCTCGACGTCACGTTGAACGCCGGGCAGGGCTCGGGTGACACGGCCCAGCTCGTCGGCACCGGGGCCGAGGAGTTCGGCCTGACCGACGCCGTGTCCATCTCCGCGGGACGTTCGCAGGGCCTGCCGGTGAAGTCGATCGGGGTCGTGTACCAGGACAACCCGTCGTCGCTCGTCTCCTACGCCGACGCCGGCATCGAGGAGTTGGCGGACGTCGAAGGCAAGACCTTCGGCGCCGTCCCCGGCGGCTCCCCCTATCTGCTCCTCCATGCCCTGTGGGAGGAGAACGGCATCGACGTCGACAGCATCCGAGAGGTGAGCGTCCCCGCGCCGGGAATCGCCCAGCTCAAGACGCGCCAGGTCGACTTCATCACGTTCTTCGGCAACGAGGTCTCCAACATCGAGGCGGACACCAGCCTCCTCAGCGTCCTCTTCTTCCGCGACTTCGGCCTCGAGAGCTATGGCCTGGCACTGGCCGCCTCCGACGACTACATCGCCGAGAACCCCGACGCCGTGCGGTGCTTCGTGGACGGCGTTCGCCAGGGCTTCGAAGCGGCCCAGGCCGATCCCGAGGCGGCACTCCAGGCGCTGTACGAGGCGGCTCCCGAGACCGAGCAGGCGCCGGAGGTGCACGAGGCCATGCTCCAGGGCGCCTTCGACTTCATCGGCGACGAGATGCTGAGCCAGAACCTGGACAAGTGGACCGCCACCCACGACTTCCTCTTCGAGGCGGGCGTGATCTCGGAGGCCGTGGATCCCGCCGAACTGTTCGTCGACGTGCTCGGCCAGTGACATCCGCCATGTTCGAGAACGCGTTGGACGGAAAGATCGTGCTCGTGACCGGCGCCAGCCGCGGCATCGGCGCCGCCATCGCCGTGGCTTGCGCCCGGGCGGGCGCCGACGTGGCCGTCGGCTACGTGCAGAACCGGGAAGGAGCGGAGCGCACGGTCGCATCCATCCTGGGCCTGGGGAGGCAGGCGGCGGCGTTCGAGGCCGACGTCAGCGACCCCGACCAGGTCGCCCGGATGGTGAGGGCGGTGGTGGAGCATTTCGGGCGGATCGATGCCCTCGTGAACAACGCCGGCATCATGCCCGAGTCTCCGCTCCTCGAGATGTCCGTGGAGGAATGGAAGCGCGTGATCGACGTCGACCTGACCGGCGCCTTCCTCTGCACCCGCGAGGTGGTGCCGGCGATGGTCGAGAGGGGAGAAGGGGCGATCATCAACATCGCCTCCCGGCTCGGCCAGATCGGCTTCCCCGGCGTGGCCCACTACTCGGCGGCCAAGGCGGGGGTCATAGGGCTCACCAAGGCGCTCGCCAAGGAGCTCGGTCCCAAGGGCGTGCGCGTCAACGCCGTCGCTCCCGGCGTGACCGTGACCGACATGGCGGCGGAGGTGATGCAAGGCGAGGTCGGCCGGCGTCGATTGGCGGAGCTGCCCGCCGGGAGGTTCGCCGTCCCCGAGGACGTCGCCGCCAGCGTGGTGTTCCTGCTCTCGGAGGCGGCGTCCATGTACTACGGCCAGACCTTGGCCCCCAACGGAGGGGGGTACATGGCATGAGCGGCGAACTGGTGGAGATCGAGCCGGGGGAGGTCACCGTCCTCCGGCTCAACAACCCACCCCTGAACCTCATCAGCGTCGAGGTCACCCGTGCCCTCGACGCCGCCCTCGCCCGCCTGGAGTCGGACCCCGAGGTCCGGGCCATGGTCGTGACCGGAGCCGGTGACCGGGCCTTTTGCGTCGGCTCGGACGTGAAGGAGTTCGAGGCGCTCAGAGGCCGGGTCGGTGAGGGGAAGCTGCTGTTGGAGAAGGCGGTCTACCGCCGGCTCGCCCGGCTGCCGATGCCGACGGTCGCCGCCATCGGCGGGGATGCCCTGGGCGGCGGCCTCGAGCTCGCCCTGTGCTGTGACATCCTGGTGGCCGACGAGAACGCCCGCCTCGGCCTGCCCGAGGTGCGTCTCGGAGTGATGCCGGGGTCGGGGGGCACCCAGCGCCTCCCGCGGCTGGTAGGTCTCGCCCGGGCGAAGGAGATGATCCTCACCGGCGAGATCTACGACGCTCACCAGGCGGAGCGGATGGGCCTCGTCAACCGGGTGGCGCCGGCGGGAACCGCGATGGACGTGGCCCTCTCGATCGCCCGGACCATCGCCGAGCGCGGCCCCGTGGCGGTGCGCGAGGCGAAGCGGGCGATCGACCTGGCACTGGACGTCCCCCTCGACCAAGGCCTGGCGGCGGAGCTCGACGCCTCCGAGAGGGTCTTTCGGACCGAGGACATGCTCGAAGGGGCCCGCGCCTTTTTCGAGAAGCGGCCGCCGAGGTTCCAGAACCGATGAGGCGGGTCGCGCTGATCGGCCGGCCGCTGCGTCGGCGCCATTCCCAGATCATGCACGACGCCGCCTTCCGCCACTTCGGCATCGACGCCCACTACGAGCTGGCCGAGATCGAGCCCGGGGAGGTGGCCGGTTTCGTCGCCGCGACCCGGGCGCCCGAGTGGTTCGGGTTCCAGATCACGGCTCCCTACAAGCAGGACGTGGTCGCCCACCTCGACGAGGTGGAGGGCCCGGCGCGGGCGATCGGAGCGGTGAACTCGGTCGTGCGCCGGGACGACGGAGCCCTGGTGGGGTTCAACACCGACGCCCCCGGGTTCATCGCCGCCGTGCGCGGGGCGGGAGTCGGCACCGCCGGGATCCGCGCCGTGGTCGCCGGGGCCGGTGGTGCCGCCCGGGCCGTCGTGTGGGGGCTCCTCGACGCCGGGGCCGCCGAGGTCGTGGTGGTCAACCGCACTCGCGAGCGCGCCGAGGCCCTGGCCGAGGCGATGGCGGACCTCGGCAGGGTGACGGCCCTCGCTGCCGGGGATCCGGCGGTGGCCCAGGCGCTGTCGGAGTGCGGCATGGCGGTCAACGCCACCACCGTGGGCATGACCCCTCCCGGGACGGCGTTCGACGTGAGCCTGCTGCCGGAGGACGCCGCGGTCTTCGACCTGGTCTACGTTCCGCCCGTCACCGAGCTGGTGGAAGCGGCGACTCGCCGAGGCCTGGTGACCCGCAACGGCCTCGACATGCTGGTCGCCCAGGCCGAGATCGCCTTCGCCCGCTGGACCGGCATCGCCGACGCCGGCCCGGTCATGCGGCAGGCGCTCGAGGCCTGGGACGGGCTGGAGAGCGGACAGGCCTGATATGCGGCCCATCGAACGGGCCCTGGCCGCCGCCGGCCTCCCGCCACTGAGCCGCACCGCCTGGGTGGCGGTCGACACCGACCAGCTCACCCGCAACGCACAGGCCCTCGCCGATCTCGTCGCTCCGCTCCAGCTCGGAGTGGTGGTCAAGGCCGACGGCTACGGTCACGGCCTCGAGGTGGCGGCGCGATGCGCCGTGCGGGGCGGAGCCACCTGGCTCTGCGTCGCCACGCTGCAGGAGGCGGTGCGCCTGCGGGCCGACGGGTACCCCGGCCGGGTGTTCGTGCTGTACCCGATCCCGGAGTCCCAGGCGGCGACCGCCGGCCGGCTGGACGTCGACGTCTCGTTGGGCTCGTTGGCCGACTTCGAGAGGGTGGCGGCGGTCTCCGGGCTGGCGGTCCACATCGAGATCGACACGGGCATGACCCGGGGAGGCTGCCGGCCCGAGGAATTCGCTTCCCTGGTCGGCGCCGTCCGCCGGTCGTCACTCCGTCTCGTCGGGGTGTGGACCCACCTCGCCGCTCCCGAGGACCCGGCGGCGACGGAGCGGCAGCTCGAGGTCTTCCACCAGGTCACCGACCCGCTCCCCGCCGACATAGTCCGGCACACGGCCGCGTCCGGTGGCATCCTCGCCGCCGACTTGGCGGGCCAGCACCTGGTGCGGGCTGGGCTCGTCTACTACGGATACCACCCCGGAACCGAGCCCGGCCTCCCCGAGGGAGTCGGCCCGGCTCTGAGCATCGCCGCCCACCCGGTGCGCCTGGCTGAAGTGGAGGAGGGAACCGGAGTCGGCTATGCGTCGACGTGGCGGGCGCCGCGCCGGTCCCGCATCGCCACGCTTCCCCTGGGATACGCCGACGGCTGGCCGCGGCTCTTGTCCCCCGGGTCGGAAGTCCTCGTCGGCGGCCACCGCCTGCCGGTGGTGGGACGGATCTCCTCGGATGCCATCACCGTCGACGTCACCGAGGCGTCCGAGGTGGACTACGACACCGAGGTCTGCCTTCTCGGGCGCCAGGGAGAGGAGTCGATCGACGCCGACGAGATCGCCGGCCGGCGCGGCTCCATCTCCTGGGAGGTGCTCCAGCAGCTGAGCCCGCGTCTCCCCCGCGTCTACTACTCGGGGGGAGAGGTGGTCGCCGTCCGGGGAGAGTCGACCGTCGAGGTGACCTACGCCGACGCGGCGAAGCTCTCCTACTGAGCGCTTGCCCGTGTGGTGCTCCGCCCTTATCCTGCGGCGTGGATAACGGTTTCCACGGAAAGGGCAGACCATGGCGCCTCGGGTCAGGATTCCAACCGAAGACGGTTCGACGATCGTCTACGAACTGGGCGACCCCGTCGAGTTCCCCCGGCCGTCCGGGCCCCTCACGAGCCGCCGCGCCTTCTCGGCAGTCCACGTAGTGGCCGACCCTCTCGCCGAGAACAACCCCGTTTCGGGCGCCAACATCGACTGGGACGCCACTCTGGCGTTCCGGCGCCACATCTGGTCGTGGGGCCTGTCCGTCGCCGACGCCATGGACACCGCCCAGCGGGGCATGGGCCTCGACTGGCCGGCCATCCAGGAGCTGTGCCGTCGCTCGATCGCCGAGGCCCGGGCGGAAGGCGGCGACATCGCCTGCGGGATCAACACCGACCAGCTCACCGAGAAGGAGCCGACGCTCGAGCGGATCGTCGAGGCCTACCAGGAACAGCTCGACCTGGTCGAGGGGGAGGGCGGGCAGGCGGTGATGATGGCCAGCCGCCATCTCGCCGCCGTGGCTCGGTCTCGCGAGGACTACGAGAGGGTCTACGCCGAGGTGCTGAGCCAGGCGCGCCGACCGGTCATCATCCACTGGCTCGGCGACATGTTCGACCCCGCCCTGGCCGGATACTGGGGGTCGACCGATCTCGACGTCGCCGCCGAAGCCTTCCTCGCCATCCTCGCCGCCAACGAGGACAAGGTCGACGGGGTGAAGATCTCCCTCCTCGACAAGGACCGGGAAGTGGAGCTGCGGCGGCGGATGCCCGAGGGGCTGCGGATGTACACCGGCGACGACTACAGCTACCCGGAGCTGATCAGAGGCGACGGCACCCACCACAGCGACGCCCTCCTCGGGGCGTTCGACGTCATCGCCCCCGCGGCCTCGGCCGCCATCCAGGCCCTCGACGCCGGTGAGGTGGAGCAGTTCGAGAAGATCCTGGCGCCGACCGTGCCGCTGTCACGTCACGTCTTCTCGAAGCCGACCTTCTACTACAAGACCGGGGTGGTGTTCCAGGCCTACCTCAACGGCCACCAGGACCACTTCAAGATGATCCACGGCCTGGAGAGCGCCCGCTCGGTGGTCCATCTCGCCCGCCAGTTCGTGCTCGCCGACCAGGCGGGGCTGCTCTCCGACCCCGAGCTGGCCGCCCACCGGATGGCGCTGGTTCTGGAGCTCGCCGGGATCACCCAGGACTGACCAGCCGCAGGTAGCGGTCGATCATCGTCGCCAGCACCTCTTCGCCCGGCGTGTTCCACACGTCGTGGTTGAAGATCTCCACCTCGATGGGCCCGTCGTAGCCGGCGGCGATCACGGCGTCGGTGAAGCGCCGGAAGTCGATGACGCCGTCGCCCATCATCCCCCGCCCCATCAGCACGTCGGGCAGGGGATCGAGCCAATCGCACACCTGGTAGCTGAAGATGCGGGGCCCGGCGCGGCCCAACAGGTCCCAGATCTCGGGATCCCACCAGAGGTGGAAGGTGTCGATCGTCACTCCGACCACGCCGGCCGGGAACCGCTCGGCGATCTCGAGGGCCTGCCTCAGGGTGACGATCACGGAGCGGTCGGCGCAGTACATCGGGTGGAGCGGCTCGATCGCCAGCCGGACGCCGAGCTCTCGGGCCCGGGGCACGATGGCTTCGATGCCCGCCGCCACCTGGTCCCGGGACCGCTCGAGGTCGCCGCCGGCGATCCCCCCGCACACCAGCACCACGGTGTCGGTTCCGAGGGCGGCTGCCTCCTCGAGCACCCTGTGGTTCTCCTCCACGTTGGCCTTCCACCCGGCGTCGGTGTCGGCGGGGAAGAACCCGCCCCGGCACAGCGTCGAGACCCGGAGCCCGGCAGCCCGGACCATCTCCGCCACCCGTTCGACCCCGAACGGCGCCACGTGCTCCCGCCACAGACCCACCCATCGCAGGCCGGCGGCGGCACATCCCTCCAGGGTCTCGGGCAGGGGCCAGAGCTCGGTGGTCTTCTGGTTGAGGCTCAGTCGGTCGATCACGGCGTCCTCTCAGATCAGGGCGCGAACGGCGTCGTACAGCATCTTCACGGCCGAGAAAGCCAGCACTCCCATCACCAGCCGGTTGAACAGCGCCGGCGAGACCCGCACCGCCAGCCGCCGGGTGCCGAACACGAGCACGGCGGTGGCGGCGGCGGCCGCCACCAGGCTGGCGGCGATCACGTCGGGGGTGTACATCCCGGCCACCACGAAGCCGGCGGCTTGGACCACGGCGAACACCTGGAACAGGGTCGAGATCATGAAGACGAACGCCCGCGGCGACAGGCCGAGAGCGTGGATGTAGGAGGCGAGGATCACCGACGAGAGGCCGGTGGCCCCCTGGAGCACCCCTCCCGCGAACCCCACCGGCGCCGCCGCCCAGCGGGCGGTGCTCTCCGACAGCTTCAGGTCCGGCCGGCGCCAGGTGACGAGGATGTAGGCGATGACCGTGACGGCGATGATCACCCCCACCGTGTTGGCGTCGACGTTGGCGAGGGCGTAGACGCCGATCGGTGCTCCGATGCTGCCGGCGACGAGCATCGTCGGCAGGTGGGGGACCTCCTTGGCGGCGTCCCGGTAGGTCCACGCCAGGTAGGTGTTGGTGACGATGGTCGACAACGTGATGATCACCACCGCGTCCTGGGGGCCGACGAACAGCGCCAGCACGGGGATGGCGATGGGCGGGAGGCCCATCCCCGTGATCGACTTGACCAGCGCGCCGACCAGGACGGCGACCCCGACGGCGATGATCTCGACTGCCATCTCTCAGGCGGACACTTCGGACAGGTCGACCCAGCGCCGTTCCTGCCACGATCTCCAGGCGGCGTCGACCAGCTCGAGGCCGCGCACTCCCGCCGAGAAATCCCAGGCGAACGGGGTCCCAGCGGTGACGTGGCGGATGAACTCCTCCCACTGCAACTGGAAGGCGTTCTTCGCCTCCCCGACCTGAGGGACTTCCAGCCATCCGGCCCGGAAGTCGATCGGGTTGGGGATGTCGGGGTTCCACACCGGCCGGGGAGTGGCGGAGCGATGCTGCTGGCGGCATCCACGCAGCCCTGCCACCGCCGAGCCGTGGGTCCCGTCGACCTGGAACACCAACAGCTCGTCGCGGTACACCCGGGTCGCCCACGATGAGTTCATCTGCACGACGGTCCCGTCCTCCAGCTCCATGATGGCGTAGGCAGCGTCGTCGGCGGTCGCCTCGTAGGGCTCGCCTCCGTCCCACCGGGTCGGGATGTGGGTCTTGCCGAGGGCGACGACCGAGCGGATCCTCCCGAAGAGGCCCTCGATCACGTACTGCCAATGGGGGAACATGTCGAGGATGATCCCGCCGCCCTCCTCCCGCTTGTAGTTCCAGGCGGGGCGCTGGGGCGACTCCACGTCGCCTTCGAACACCCAGTAGCCGAAGTCGCCCTTCACCGCTAGGATGCGGCCGAAGAACCCGCTGTCGATCAGGCGGCGCAGGCTGAGCAGGCCGGGGAGGAACAGCTTGTCCTGGACGATCCCGTGGGCGATGGCGGCCTCCTGGGCGCGGCGGGCCAGGTCCCGGGCCGTGGCCGAGTCCTCGGCGAGTGGTTTCTCGCAATAGACGGCCTTGCCGGCGTCGATCGCCGCCCTCACCGCCGCGGCCCGCAGCGAGGTGAGCTGGGCGTCGAAGTAGACGTCGATGTCGGGGTCGGCGAGCACACCGTCCAGGTCCGTGGTCCATTCGTCGACCCCGAACTCGGCAGCTAGCGCCTCCAGTTTCTCGGGGTTGCGGCCGACGAGGACGGGCTCGGGCACCACCCGATCCCCGTTGGGCAGTTCAACGCCGCCTTGGCGGCGAATCGCCATGATCGAGCGCTCCAGGTGCTGGTTGCGGCCCATGCGGCCCGTGACTCCGTTCATCGCGATGCGGATGGATCGCTCGGCCACCGAAGGAACCTCCGTGAGAAGCAACAGGGGATGGTCTGTAACCGGTTTCGAAACCGGTTACAGAACCCTAAGATGCCGACGCAACCGATGCAAACTCGTCGAACCACGCTGGCAGACGTCGCCCGGGCCGCCGGGGTCTCCAAAGCCACCGCTTCCCGGGTGCTGGGGGGATCCGCCGACCGGGTCTCCGACGAGCTGCGGGAGCGGGTGCTTCGGGCCGCCGCCGACCTCGACTACGTCCCCAACCCCCACGCCCAGGCGCTGGCCAGGGCCGTTTCGCCGCTCGTCGCCCTGATCGTCCACGACGTCGCCGACCCGTACTTCTCCGAGATCGCCCGCGGGGTCTTCCATGCCGCCGCCGAATCCGATCGGCTGGTGATGATCTGCAACACGTTCCGCGATCCCGACCGCGAGCTCGCCTACCTGCGCACGTTGCGGGCGCAGCGGGTGCAGGCGGTGTTGGTCGCCGGCACCGCCCGATCGGGATTCGAGCTCGGCTCGGAGGTCGCCGCCGAGCTCGACCTCTACCGGGCCGAAGGCGGTCAGGTGGCGGTGATGGTCGCCGGCCACGGCTACCCGGCGGCCGTGCCCGACGACCGGGGAGGAGGCAGACAGGTGGGAGAGCACCTGCTGGCGTTGGGTCATCGCCAGACGGCGGTGATCGCCGGGCCGTCGGGTGTGGGCTCGGTCGACGAGCGCCTGGCTGGTTTCCTCGACGCTCTCGTCGGCTCGGGGGCACCCGAGCCGGTGGTGGTGCACTCCGACTTCACCCGGCGGGGCGGGGCCGATGCCGTGGACGAGATCCTCGCCGCCCGCCCGGGGACCACGGCGATCTTCGCCCACAACGATCTCATGGCCGTCGGCGCCATCCGCCGGCTCGCCGCGGCCGGCCGTCGTGTGCCCGACGACGTCTCGGTGGCGGGATTCGACGACATGCCCCTCGCCGAGGATCTCCAGCCGCCCCTCACCACGGTCAGGGTCCCGCTCGCCGAGCTGGGGGCGGAAGCGTTGCGCATGGCGCTCGACGGCGCCCCCGGGGACGAGACGCGCCTGTTCGAGACCACTCTCGTCGCCCGAGGCTCCACCGCCCCCGTCGATGGCCGTTGAGGTGGCCCTGTTCCCCGACTCGCCGGCCGACGGCGGGCTAGGGTCCTCACCGTGAGCCACGCAACCGGTGTCGTGGGCGAAGAAGGCGTGAAGATCCCGTCTCTCCGCGACGTCGCCCGCGCCGCCGGGGTGTCGGTGTCGACCGCCTCCCGGGTCCTCTCCGGATCGTCGCATCCTGTCAGCGAGCCCACTCGTCGCCGGGTGCTGGAAGCGGCCGAGCGGCTCGGCTTCGAGCCCAATCGGCTGGCCCGGGCGCTGGCCACGGCGCGCTCCCGCACGATCGGCGTCGTGGTCCACGACGTCTCCGACCCGTACTACGCCGAGATCGTCCGGGGCCTCGAGGATGCGGCCGGCAGCCGGGACCACGCCCTGTTCGTGTCGAGCTCGGACCGGGACGTGGACAAGGAGTTGGCGGTGTTGCGAGCGTTCGTCGCCAACCAGGTGGATGCCATCGTCTTGGTCGCCTCCGCCATCGACGACCCCCGCTACCTCGCCGAGGCATCGGCGATCCTCGACCGGTTCCGGGCGCTGGGAGGCGTGGTGATGACCATGTCCGAGCACGGTTACGCCGCGCCGAGGCTGGGCTACGAGAACCGCGCCGGGACCCGCCTCGTGGTCACCCATCTCCTCGACCTGGGCCACAGGCGCATCGGGTACATCGCCGGCCCGCCCGACTTGTTGGTGACCAGGGTTCGACAGCGCGGCTACGAGGAGGCGATGACCGAACTAGGGCTGGGCGTGGATCCCGAGTTGGTCGTCACCGGGGACTTCACGATCGAAGGAGGAGCGAGGGCGGCCGAGAGGCTGCTCCGCGCCGAGCCGACGGCGATCGTCGCCGCCAACGACATGATGGCGATCGGAGCCATTCGTCATCTCCTCGACGTCGGCAAGCGGGTTCCCGGAGACGTGTCGGTGGCCGGTTTCGACGACATCGAGTTCGCCGCCTACGCCGCCGTGCCGCTCACCACCGTCCACGTGCCGCTCGGTGAGCTCGGCCAGCTCGGAGGCCGCCTGGTGCTCGACCTCCTCGACGGAAACCCGCCCGAGGAGTGGCCGCGTATCGACGCCCGGCTGGTGGTGAGGGAGTCGACCGCCGCCCCTCCCACCTGAGCCAGAGGGGTCAGTCCCAGTCGAGCCAGGCGGGGAGCCGGTTGCGCTCCCGTAGCGTCCCGACGATCCCCTGGGGGAAGAACAGCAGCGTGACCACCAGCAGCAGGCCGGTGACGGCCAGGTTGAGCTCGCTGGCGCCGAGGAACGACACCGACGCCTCGTCGATGGCGATGATCAGGATGGCGCCGATCACCGGGCCGGCCACGGTGCCGCGGCCGCCGACGATCGACATCAGCACCATCCGGGCGGCGACGGAGATGATCAAGAAGATCACCGGGCGCAGGTACGACAGGTTGTAACCCCACAACGCTCCAACCACTCCCGGGAAGAAGGCGCTGATCGAGAACGCCATGACCTTGTACAGGCGGGTGTTGATCCCCGCCATCTCCGCCTTCACTTCGTCCGAGGCGATGGCGCGCAGGGCCAGGCCGAACTTCGAGTGCTGGACCCGGTAGCCGAGGATCACCGCCCCGATCGCCGCCGCCAGCATGGCGTAGTAGAACGGCACCTTCAGCCAGCCGGGGTCGAAGCCGGGGAGGGGGAGGCTCATGCCGTTGGAGCCGCCGAGGTAGCTCCAGTTGTCCATCAGCAGCGACACGACGAGCAGGAGCGCCACCGTGGAGATGATGAACGACGTGCCATGCGCCCGATAGGTGATGAGCCCCGCCACGATTCCGAGGGCCATCGCCACCAGCCCCGCCAGCGGGGCGGTGAGAAACGGTGACCAGCCGAGCTCGATGAGGAGCATGCCGGCCACGTAGCCGCCCACGCCGAAGAACACGTTGTGCCCTAGGGAGATGTAGCCCGTGTAGCCGCCGAGGATGTTCCAGCTGGAGGCCAGGGCGATCCACATCAGCACGATCATCCCGAGCTGGAGCACGTAGTTGTACGAGCCCAGGAACCGGGCGAACGGCAAGGCGATGGCGACGAGCAGGACGGCCGCCAGCACCCACCACCGGCTGGAGCTGGGGGCTCGCTCCTCCGTGCCGGCGGGGGCGGTGGCTTCGTCGACAGTGCGGACGTCGGTCATCACGCTCTCGCTTTCTTGCCGAACAGGCCTTCGGGCTTGATCATCAACATCAGGAACAGGGCTCCGAAGAACGTGATCGGTGCCCACACCGCACCCACGTGGGTGCTGATGAAAGAGGAGATCACCGCCAAGCCGAGGGCGCCGACCACGGCGCCCTTGAGGCTGCCCATCCCTCCCAGGACCACGAGGGCCAACAGGATGGCGATCCACTGCCAGTGGCGGGACGGATAGAAGGGGAACACGAAGCTGATCAGCGCCCCGGCGGCGCCGGCGAGCGCCATTCCGATCCCGAACGCGACCGTCGACACCCTGCGCACGTCGACCCCGACGAGCTGGGCGGCGTCACGGTTCTGCATCGTGGCCCGAACCCCGTAGCCGGTCCGCGTGTACTTGAGGAACGCCCACAGGGCCACCAGCAACACGATCGACGTGATGGCGGCGTAGAGCTGGCCCGTGGGGACGTAGAGCGGGCCCAACAGGATGGCGTCCTGGGCATAGGGCGGCTTGGTCTGGCGGAAGATCCCGGTGAAGAAGTAGGACATGAGGCCTTCGGCGATGAAGGCGAAGCCGAACGTCATCAACACCGTCATCTCGGTGAATCGTGGCGACCCTTCGATCCGGGGGAAGACCAGCCGGTAGATCGCCATGCCGAACACGAAGAACACCGGCACCGTGACGACGAGAGAGACCAGCGGGTCGATCCCCAGGCCTTCCCACAGAAAGAAGCTCAGGAATGCGGCCAGGACGATGAAGGCGGCGTGCGCCAGGTTGACGACCCGCATCACGCCGAACAAAAGCGTCAGCCCCGACGCCATCAGGGCGTAGACGCCTCCGAGGAGGAGGCCCAGGATGAGGACCTGAACGGACGCCGTCATTTGGTCTCCTCCGTGTCCTTGGCGGCATCGGCCAGCTGGCCGAGATAGAGGTCGCGGATCCGGGGATCGTCGACTATCTCGTCGGCAGGCCCTTCGAACCGGCAGGTGCCCAGGTCGAGGACGAACGCCCAGTCGGCGACCTCGAGGCCCTTTTTGACGTTCTGTTCGATCAGCAGGACGGTGATCCCCATCTCGGAGGTCAGCGACCGGATGATCCCGAAGATCTGGCTGGTGATCTGAGGAGCCAACCCGAGGCTCGGCTCGTCGATGAGCATCAGCCGGGGCCGGATCATCAAGGCCCGGGCCATGACGAGCATCTGCTGCTCGCCACCGGACATGGTCTGGGCGAGCTGGGAGGAGCGCTCGGCGAGGCGGGGGAAGCGATCCATGAGCTCGTCGACGCGCTGTTCGACGAGCTTCTTGTCCCGCAGGAGGAAGCCGCCCATCACCAGGTTCTCGCGCACGGTCATCTCCGGGAAGATCGTGCGGTCCTGGGGGACGAAGCACACTCCGGCGGCCAGCACCTGGTCGGGCCGGCGGCCGGCGATGCTCTGGCCGTCGAAGACGATGTCTCCGTCGCGGGGCGAGAGCAAGCCGGCGATGGTCTTCAGCAGCGTCGACTTCCCGGCGCCGTTGGGGCCGATGATGCAGTAGGAGCGCCCCTCCTCGACGTCGATCGAGATGTCGGTGAGGATGTCGGGCCCGCTCCCGTAACCGGCGCGGACGTTGCGGACTTCGAGCAGCGCCATCAGACGTCTCCCAGGTAGGCGTCGAGGACCCGCTGGTCCTCCCGCACCTCGGCGGGGGTCCCCTGGAGGATGACCTGGCCGTGCGCCATCACGATGATGGAGTGGGAGAGGCGCATGACCACGTCCATGTTGTGCTCGACGATCAAGAACGTGGTGCCCTGGCGGTTGATCTCCTCGATGCGGTCCATGATGCGGTCGAGGAGGGCGGGGTTGACGCCTCCGGCGGGCTCGTCGAGCAGCACCAGCCGCGGGTCGGTCATCAGGACCGAGGCGAACTCCAGGAGCTTGCGCTGGCCATAGGAGAGGCGCTTGGCGGGCTGGTGGGCGAGGCGGTCGATCCCGACGAAGCGGAGGAGGTCCATCGCCTTCTCCCGCTCATCGGGCTTGATCCGCCCTCCGATCAGGGCCTTGGGGCTGTTGGGGACCTTGGAGATGACCATGTTCTCGAGGACGGTCATGTCCCCGAGCTCCCGGGTGATCTGGAACGTGCGTCCGATCCCGGCCTTGTTGATGACGTGGGACATCAACCCGGTGATGTCCTGGCCGTCGAACGTGATACGGCCGCTGTCGGGCACGACCACGCCGCAGATGGTGTCGAAGGCGGTGGTCTTGCCGGCGCCGTTGGGGCCGATGAGGGCGGTGATCGAGCCTTCCTCCACGTCGAAGGAGGCGTGGTTGACGGCGATGATGCCGCCATAGGACTTGACGACGTCGCGGACTTCGAGCAGGGCCATCAGGTGGGGATCTTCGGGGGTCGGGCCATCTTATGGGAGGTGGGGGGACCCGGTCGCCGGGTCCCCCCACCCATGTGGGTCTCTACCACTCGGGCTTGGGGTGGATGAGATCCACCGTGCCTTCGAACTCGCCGACCGGGTAGACGAACTCCAACTCGCCGTTCTGCCACTGGTTGACGAGGAAGCTCTTGCCCTCGGCGAGGCCCTTCTCGTTCCACACGAAGTCGCCGAGGATCGTGCGCACCGGCTCCTCCGGCGTGCGGGAGTGCAGCCACTCGCTCAGCTGGAGGTTGTCGGTGGTGCCGGTGGCCCGGATCGCCTGCTCGACGCCCTGGCACACGGCGAACGGAATCGCCTCGTCCTCGTCGGGCGGGGTGCCGTGGGCCTCGGTGTAGTTGTTCACGAAGTCGGCGTTGGTGTAGGGCTCGCCGCCGAGCTCGCCCTCGAAGTTGGCGAGCGGGCTCCACACCGAGTGGATGAGGATGCCCTCGGCGGCGTCACCCAGCGCCGCCTGGAACTCGGACTGGGCACCCTGGGCGGTGTAGAGGACGTCGGGGCTGTAGCCGACGGTCTGCAGCGCCTGGACCAGGGCGATCACCTCGTCCACCGAGGCGCTCGACACGATCAGCATGTCGGCGTCGGCGGTGCGGATCGAGTTCGCCATGGTGATCCAGTCGGTGTAGCCGACGGGCCACACCTCCTCGAGCACCAACTCGATGTCGTTCTCGGCGAGGAAGCCGGGCGCCAGCGAGATGACCTCGCCGGTGTCGGGGATCTCCACCTCGCCGCCGACGAGGCCGGTGGCGATGGAGGCGGCGAAGAAGTCGTCGGCGTAGACGACCGCCGCCGTCTGCGGCATCTCTTCGACGATGCCCTGCTCGTTGTAGTGGGCGAGGGTGTCGAGGATCGCCTTGCCGGTGTACTCGCCGGGGAGCGCCTGGAAGTAGAAGATGTGCTGGTACCCGCGCTCCCACACCCGCAGGGCGGCCGACGACGGCATCGGGTAGATCATGTTGTTCTGCTCCGCCACCGTCGAGGCGGGGAAGCCGAGGAGGCTGGAGAAGGTCCCCAACAGCACATCGGCCTGGTCGACGTTGATGAACCGCTCCATCTGCGTGACGATCACCTCGGTGTCGGAGCGGTTGTCCTCCACCAGCAGCTCCACCGGCCGGCCGAGGAGGCCGCCGCGGGCGTTTATCTCGTCCACGCAGAACTGGTAGCCGTCGCGGTGCTTGGCGCCGGTGATCGAGAACTCGCCGGTGAGAGGCAGCGACGAAGCGAACACGATCGGGTCGCCTTCCGGCGCCTCGTCACCGCCCGTGTCGGTGGTCTCGCCGCCGGTGGTCGGGGTCGTATCGGCGCCGCCCTCGGTGGTGGGGGTGGCTCCGTCGCCCGCAGTGGTAGTGGCGGAACCGCCGCCACCGCAGGCCGCGAGCACCATGGCGAGAACCGCCACCAGTGCTGTCCATCGGAGTTTCCTCATTGGGGTCTCCTCACGTCGGTGTCCTCCTCGTCGGTTGCGTCGGGCCGGGTCTGGCCCGATCTACGTCAACCGGTTTCCATGCTACGCCCCGAAATCGCAGCCGACCGTCACAATCGATTGCGATGAGGCGTCGCCAGTTTCGCACGTCGGTGGCGATCGCGCCAATGGATCAGGAGGCCGTCCGGGGAGGGGCGGTAGAGCCCCGGACCACCAGGGTGGGAGTCAGGCGCTTGGTGCCTCGGGTGTGTTCGGTCCCGGCGATCATGGCCAGCAGCGTGGCGGCCGCCTCCGCCCCCATCTGGCGGTGAGGGACCCGCACCGCCGTCATCGGCGGCTGCATCAGGTCGAGGAGGGGGATGTCGTTGTAGCCGGTCACCGAGATGTCGGAGCCGACCTCCTTGCCCAGGGACCGGATCGCCCGATAGCAGCCGAGGGCGAGGAGGTCGTTGGCGGCGACGATGGCGGTCGTGTCCGGGTGGCGCTCGAGCAGGGCGCTGGCGGCGGCGGCGCCGGGCTCCACCTGGTACCACTCCGCCTCTTCGATCACGTCGGGGCCGGCGTAGAGGCCATGGCGCTCCATGGCGGCGACGAAGCCCTGGCGGCGATCGTGTCCGGTCGAGACCCACGACGGCCCGGCGACGTGGCCGATCCGGCGATGTCCCAACGAGACCAGGTGGTCCACGGCGAGGGTGATGCCGGCGTGGTCGTCGCCGATGATCGCCGGCACGTCGCCGCGGTCGGTCGTCCGGTTGACCAGCACGACCGGGACCCCCTGTGAGGTGGCGGCGGCGAGCTGGCCGTCGTCGCGGGTGGCGGTGGCGAGGACGAGACCATCGACGTGACGCTCGATCATGTCTTGGATCACGGCCTCGGCATGCTCGATCCCGCGATCGGCGTTGCCGATCAGGAGCGAGTAGCCCTCCTCGACGAGGACCGACTCGGCGCCGGCGACGATCGGCCCGAAGAGCGGGTTCTCGACGTCGGGGATGACCATGCCGATCGACATCGTCTGGTTGGTGCGGAGACCGCGGGCCAGGGGATGGGGGCGGTAGCCGAGCCTCTCGGCGGCTTCGACGACGCGCTTGAGCGTCTCGGGGTTGACCACGGACTGGGTGGCGGGATTGAGGGCCCGCGAGGCAGTCGACACGTGGACTCCCGCTTCCCGGGCGACGTCTTTGAGGGTGGGTCGGCCACTCACGATGCCCACAAAATAGATGCTCCGCGGCCCGGGGACGGGGTCGTCGTCACCCGGTGCCGGCGAGAACCACCACGACGGAGCCGCAGAGGACGGCCGCCATACCCAGGATCACCGAGGGAGTCGGCCGCTCGGTGTCGGACTTCACGATCAGCGGGGCGACGGTGACCACTGTCGGAGCCGACAGCTGCATCACCGTGATCGCCACGGCCACGGCGGTGCGGTCGAAGGCGATCCACTGGAGGGCGATGCAGGCGGCGACCAGGACGCCGGCGGCGGTCACCCACGCCAGGCCCTCGCGTGAGATCGGCTCGGCGGGACGCCGCCGTCGCCACAAGGCCAGGGCGACGGCGTAGACGGCCGTGGCGGCGAGCAACCCGAACGTGACGCCCACGATCGGATCGTCGAGATCCGCCAAGCCCCAGCGGATGAACAGCGGGCTGGACCCCCACGAGGCGGCGGCGCCGAGGGCGAACCACGGCACCTTCCGCTGCGTGGACGCAGTGCGGCGCAGAGACAGGAGGGTGACGCCGACGGCCGCCAACAGGATGCCGACGGCGGTCAGCGGTCGCAGCGGCTCGGCGAGGACGATGGCCGCCAGGAGCGAGCCGATCAGCGGAGTGGATCCCAAGACGGCGCCGGTCGTCGCCGCGCCGACCTGCTGCTGGCTGAGGCTCAGGAAGGTCCAGCCGAGGAAGAAGTGCACGATCCCGGCACCGGCGAAGAAGAGGTAGGCGCGAGGGGAGCCGGACCAGAGCGCCGAGAGATCCCGGGTGGCGGCCGAGAACAGGGCGAGCGACGCCGAGCCGATGACGAGGAGGAGGAAGGTCGCCCGGAACGCGTCCATCGTCTGGTTGGCGCGGCGGTTGACCGCCTGGAAAACCCCGAATCCGATGCCCGCGCCCGCTGCGAAGAGGACTCCGCTCACCACCCTCCGTCTCCCTCGTGAACCTGGCCGTTTGTCTCCCCGCGAGAAAAGAACGATACTACAAACGATTGCGGGCTGGCCCAGCCTTGGTTGTTCGACGAGACGAGAGAAGAGAGGAGTGAGGTCGAGATGACCGACGAGAAGTTCCCGCACGAGGTGGGATGGATCGGAACCGGCCGCATGGGCTTCGCGCTGGCCAGCCGGCTCCTGGGCGCTGGAGTCGACCTGTGGGTGTGGAACCGGACCCGCTCCAAGGCCGAGCCTCTCGCCGAGAAGGGAGCCACGGTCGTCGACTCTCCGGCCGACCTCGCCGGACGTGACATCGTGTTCACGATGGTCGCCGGCCCCGAAGACGTCCTCGAGGTGACGTTCGGGGAGAACGGCGTGCTCGCCGGCGACGTCCGGCCCTCGATCCTCGTCGACTCGACCACGATCGACCCCACCACCTCCCAGGAGCTGACCCGGCGGGCGGCGGAAGTGGGCACCTCCGTGCTGGCGGCGCCGGTCTCCGGCAACCCCAAGGTGGTCAAGTCCGGCAAGCTGACCGCGGTGGTGTCCGGCCCGAAGGACGCCTGGGAGACTGCCCGCCCCTACATCGAGCTGTTCGGCCGCCGCGCCACCTACGTGGGCCCCGGCGACGAGGCCCGTCTGGTCAAGATCTGCCACAACCTCATGCTGGGCGTGGTCGCCCAGTCGATGGCCGAGATCACGCTCCTCGCCGAGGCCGCCGGCGTGTCCCGCTACGACTTCCTCGAGTTCCTCAACGACAGCGTCATGGGCTCCACGTTCACGCGGTACAAGACCCCGGCCTACGTGAACCTCGAGTACGAGCCGCCCACGTTCACCTGGCACCTCCTCCGCAAGGACCTGGAGTTGGGCCTCGCCGCCGGCCGGGAGCTCAACGTCCCCCTCCCGACCACGGCTCTCGTCCATCAGATCGTGATCGACGGCATCGGCCAGGGCTACGGAGACCTGGACTTCGCGGCGCTGCTCTCGCGTCTCGCCGAGGGAGCGGGCCGTAAGATCGAGCCCGAGAACCGAGAAGTCTCCGACGGATTGAGCTGAGCATGAGCGACAACCCCCTCCTCGAACGGATGAAGAAGGAAGGCCACGATCGCCTTCTGATCGGTGGCGAGTGGCGCGAGGCCTCGGACGGCGCCGAGATCGACGTGCTCGATCCGTCCACGGGCGAGCCGGTGGCGTCGGTCCCCAGCGCCTCGAGGGATGACGTGATCGCCGCCGTCGACGCGGCGGAGGCAGCTTCCGAAGCATGGGCTTCGACTCCACCTCGCCAGCGGGGCGAGATCCTGCGGCGGGCGTTCGAGATGATGATCGAGCGCTCCGACGAGCTCGCCTCGCTGATCGTGCTCGAGATGGGCAAGACCTTCGCCGAGTCGAAGGCGGAGATCGCCTACGCCGCCGAGTTCTACCGCTGGTTCTCCGAGGAGGCGGTTCGCAACGACGGCTCGATCACACTGGCCCCGGCAGGGGACAAGCGGATCATCGCCATCGGCCAGCCGATCGGGATCTCGGTGCTGATCACCCCGTGGAACTTCCCGGCGGCCATGGCCACCCGCAAGATCGGGCCGGCCCTGGCGGCCGGGTGCACGGTGATCCTCAAGCCGGCGTCGGACACCCCGCTGACGGCGCTGGCGATCGCCGCGCTCATGGAGGAGGCCGGGGTGCCTGCCGGAGTGGTCAACGTCGTGCCGTCCCGGCGGTCCTCGGAGGTGGTTCCGGCGATGCTCGACGACCCGCGGGTGCGCAAGCTCTCGTTCACCGGATCCACCGAGGTGGGGCGTACCCTGCTCGAACAGGCGTCGAAGCGGATCATCTCCACCTCGATGGAGCTCGGCGGCAACGCCCCGTTCCTGGTGTTCGAGGACGCCGACATCGACGCCGCCGTGGACGGGGCGATGGTCGCCAAGATGCGCAACGGCGGCCAGTCCTGCATCGCCGCCAACCGGTTCCTCGTCCACGAGGCGGTGGCCGACTCGTTCGCGGAGAAGTTCGCCGCCCGCATGCGGGCGGTGAAGGTCGGGCCGGGCATGGACCCCGGCGTGGACCTGGGCCCGCTGATCAACGAGAGCGCCCAAGAGGACATGGCCGAGTCGGTGGAGCTCGCCACCGGCGCCGGCGGTGACGTGCTCGCCGGCGGCAAGGCGCCCGACCGTCCCGGGTTCTTCTTCGAGCCGACCGTGCTGGCCGGGGTGCCGGCCGATGCGGAGGTGCTCGGCCGGGAGATCTTCGGGCCGGTGGCGCCCATCGTCACCTTCGGCTCCGAGGAGGAGGCGGTGGCGATGGCCAACGACACCATCCACGGTCTCGCCGCCTACCTGTACACGGGCGACCTCAGCCGCGGGCTGCGGGTGGCCGAGGCCCTGGAGTCGGGAATGGTGGGGATCAACCGCGGCCTGATCTCGGACCCCGCCGCCCCGTTCGGTGGTGTCAAGCAGTCCGGGATCGGCCGTGAAGGCGGTCACGAGGGCATGAAGGAGTTCCTCGAGATCAAGTACATCGCCGCGTCCTGGTAGGAGAAGCGGCATGTCCAAGACGTTCTCCAATCCCGAGACGGTCCACCGTCCCAACAACGACGCCTACAGCCACGTGGTCGTCGTCGAGGGCGGAAAGCTCCTGTTCGTCGCCGGCCAGGTCGCCTTCGACGAGGACAGCAACATCGTGGGCGACGACGTCTACACCCAGGCCTGCCAGGCCCTCCGCAACCTGCGGGCGGTGCTCGAGGCGCACGGTGCCTCGCCGGCCGACATCGTCAAGCTGAACACGTACGTCGTGGGCGACGCCCACGCCCATGCCGCCGAGCTGGGACGGGCCCGGGCCGAGGTCCTACAACTGGAGGTGCCACCCGCCTCCACCCTGGTCGGCATCGCCTCGCTCGCCGTCGAGGGGCTCCTCGTCGAGATCGAGGCGATCGCCGTCGTCGACTGATCCCCGCGGGCGTCTGCCGAGCTCACCTCTACAAGCGTTTGCCGAAACCACGACACGGGCAGACGCCGTGTGGAACAATGCCGGCCACCACGGCCGGAGGAGGTCCAGTCAACGTGAGCATGCCGACGCTCGACGACGTCGCCCGGGAGGTGGGCGTCCACCCCTCCACGGTGTCGCGCGCTCTCAACCCGAATCGGGCTCAACTCGTCAACCCCGAGACCCGCAAGGCGGTCGAGGAAGCGGCCCGACGGCTCGGCTACAGGCCGCACATGATCGCCCGCGGCCTCCAGAGCGGGCGCACCGCCACCATCGGCGTCATCGCCGCCGATCTCGGCAACCCCTTCGTCACCCCGATCATCCACGGCATCACCGCCTCGCTCGAGGTGGGTGAGATCATGCCGGTGATCGCCGAGACCCAAGACGAGCACGAGCGCTTCGCCCGGATCCTCGACCACATGTTGTCCCGGCGGGTCGACGCGGTCATCTCTCTCGCCACCCGGGCCGGCGACCGCCAGATCCTCGAGGACGCCGCCCGGATCGCTCCGGTCGTGGTGGCCGCCCGCCCGCTGCCGGGAAGCGACCTGCCCCAGGTCGTCCACGACGACGCCGCCGGGGCGACGCTGGCGGCGGAGCATCTCCACGAGCTCGGTCACCGCCGGGTCGCCCAGTTGCGAGGCCCGCTCGACGTGGCCAATTTCTCCCACCGCGCCGAGGCGTTCTCCGCCGCCTGCGAGCAGCTGGGCATGACCGAGATCGAGGTGGCCGAGGTGGCCGCCGTGCCCACCATCGCCGAGGGACGCCGTCTCACCGAGGCGTTGCTGGAGCTGGGAGAGGAGCAGCCCCCCACGGCGATCTTCGCCCACAACGACCTGATGGCGATGGGGGCCCTCGCCGCCCTGCGCGACGCCGGCCTCCGCGTCCCCGAGGACGTGTCGTTGATCGGCTACAACGACCTGCCGCTGATGGACGTCGTCACCCCGGCCTTGACCACGATCTACTACCCGAGCCGGGAGATCGGCCTCGCCGCCGGGGAGCTGGTGATCGAGATCCTCGCCGGGGAAGAGCCGGAGAACATCTGCCTGCAGCCCTCTCTGGTGGTGAGGGACTCCACGCGGCCCATCTGAGCCCGTCTTGGTAGTCTCTCGCGCACGCTCGCCTGCAAACGTTTGACACGAGCGGCAGGACCGAAACAGAGGAGGCGCAATGAGCGGAAGTGTGGTGGTGATCGGTGGGTCTTCCGGGCTGGGCAAGGCGGTGGCCGCCCACTACGCCGCCCAGGGACGTGAGGTCTACGTGACGAGCCGCGACCAGCAGAGGGCGGAGGCGACGGCCGAGGAGATCGGAGGCAACACCAAGGGCATCGCCGTCGACATCAGCCGTCCGGCAGAGATCGCCCCGGCCCTGGCGAGCATCGGCCCGGTCCAGTACCTGGTGATCGCCGCCATCGAGCGCGACGAGAACACCATCCGCGACTACTCCGTCGACCGGGCCGTGAACCTGGCGACGCTCAAGCTCGTCGGCTACCCCGAGGTGATCCACGCCCTGTGTGACCGCTTCACCGAGGACGCCGCCGTCGTGTTGTTCGGTGGGCTCGCCAAGGACCGGCCGTATCCCGGATCCACGATGGTGAGCACGGTCAACGGCGGCATCTCGACGCTCATCCACACGCTGGCGCTGGAGCTGGCCCCGATCCGGTTCAACGCCATCCACCCGGCGATCGTGGGCGACACCCCCTACTGGGAGGCGAAGCCGGCCGAAGTGCTCGAGGGCATCCGGGCGCGCACCCCCACCGGACGGCTGGTCACCACCGCCGACGTGGTGCACGCGGTGTCGTTCCTGCTCGAGAACCAGGGCGTGAACGCCGTGAACCTGGTCGTCGACGGCGGCTCGCTGCTCAAGTAGCGCCGTCAGCCATCGACGGCCGCCAGGAGGATCTCGAGGTTGTCGGGGCGGGGGCTCAGTTCCCCCGCCTCGATGCGATGGGCGACTTCCACCACGGCGCGGTTGACCGGCGTGGGGATGCCGTGGGCGGCCCCGAGCCGGACGACGTTGCCGTTGATGTCGTCGACCTCCGAGCGGCGACCCTTCATCCAGTCCTGGAGGACGGTGGTCTTGGTCTCGGGGAGCACGAATCCCTCGAGGAGCGTGTCCAGGAGGAACTCGGCGAGGCAGGGGGCGGCGGACATCTGCTCGGGGGTCAGCCCGAAGATCGGCAGCACCGGGAACCCGGCGGCCTGGCCGACCCGAAGCGCCTCGTCGCTGGAGCGGATCATCAGCCGGCGCATCTCGGGGATGGCCGCCGCCTCCAGCATCGGCAGGCCGAGTATTGCGGTGGTGACGAGGGTCCCCGAGTTGCTGACGAGCTTCATCCACTTGGCGGCGAGGATCTCGTCGGTGATCTCGACCGCCCCGGAGTGGCGGAGGAGTGAGGCCACCTCCTCTTCCCGTCCCCGGGTGCTGTCGTGGAAGCTGCCGACGGCGAACCAGGAGCGGTCGGGCGGCGAGTTGCGCTCGACGATCCCCGGCTCCCACATCATCGACGAGATCTCGATGACACAGCCGAGGGTCCGGTGCGGTCCCACGACCTCGGCGATCGTCTCGGCGGTCATGCCGTTCTGCACCCCCACGAGCAAGCCGTCCGGCTGCAGGTAGGGCTCGATGAGGTGGGCGGCCCATCGCGAGTCGTAGGCCTTCATCAGCATCAGGACCACGTCGAACCTCTGGCGGAGAGTCGCCACCTCGCACAGGTGGAGGACGCGGACCTCCTGCACGAGGGTGCGGTCGGGCATCTCGATGCGGATCCCGTCACGGCGCATCGCCTCGACGTGCTCGGGCCACTGCTCGATCAGCGTGACGTCGAGCCCGGCGGCGGTGAGATCCGCCCCCACCGATGCCCCATTCGCCCCGGCACCCAGCACCGCGATCTTCGGTTCGCCCACTTCTCCTCCTCGCTCCAGGACGCACGGCCGCTGGTTCCAGCGGCACTCGACAACCGGCGGATACGTTGCCGCCGTGTGGGTGTTGTGTATAGCGTCACTGAACACCCCGTGGGACGACTCGAGGAGGCACAGTGGGAAAGAAGATCGCGGTGCTGGGAACCGGAGCCAACGGCGCAGGGATTGGGGCCGACCTGGCGAGGGCGGGGCTGGACGTCCTCTTCATCGAGCAGTGGCCGGCCCACGTGGAGGCGATGCGGGCCGACGGCATCCGGGTGGTGATGCCCGAAGAGACGGTCGTGACTCCCGTCCGGGCCATTCACCTGTGTGAGGTGGCGACTCTCCGGGAGAAGTTCGACCTCGTGTTCGTGGTGTTGAAGGCCTACGACACCCGCTGGGGCTGCGAGCTCATCAAGTCGGTGCTGGCCGACGATGGCCTCGTCGTCGGCCTCCAGAACGGCATGTCGATCGACGACATCGCCGCCGCCGTCGGGCCCGAGCGGACGATCGGCGCCGTGATCGAGATGGCCTCGAACATGTTCGACCCGGGCACCGTGGTGCGGGAGACGCCGCCGTCGGCTTCGTGGTTCACGGTGGGCGCCATCCATCCCGACGCCGCCGGCCGGGAGGCCGAGGTGACAGAGGTGCTGTCCCACGCCGGGACGGTCGAGGTGTCGGACGACATCCGCTCCTCGAAGTGGATGAAGCTGGTCGCCAACGCCGCCGAGCTCGTGCCCTCGGCGATCCTGAACCTCCCGCTGGCGGAGGCCGTGGAGGTGCCGGGAATGCGAGAGTTCATGGATCGGAACGGGGCGGAGGCGATCGAGACGGCCATCGCCCTCGGGAACCGGCCGGTGCCCATCTTCGGGCTCACCGAGGTCTCGCTGCCCCCCGCCGAGTACGCCGCCCAGCTCCTCGACATCGTCCTCGAGAAGTTCTCCACTCCCTCCACCAGGACCACGGTGCTGCAGGATTGGCTGAAGGGACGGCGGTCCGAAGTCCACGAGATCAACGGCCTGGTCGCCCGCGAGGCAAAGCGGCTGGGCCTCGAGGCCCCGGCCAACGCCCGCACGGTGGAGGTGGCGAGGCGCATCGAAGCCGGCGAGATCGAGGCTCGCCCCGACAACATCTCGTTGCTGCTCGCCGAGGATCTCGCCCGCGCTTGAAACCCCGGTCCGCTTGACGGCGCTTCGGTCCGTGTGCGAACATCGTTTGCAAGCGCCTGCAATGTGGCGGGCGCGGCCGGCGACGAGCGGACCCGGTATCGGGGCGCGGAGGCGTCGGGTTCTCTTTGGACAGGTTCGCCGTCGGGCGAATGGACAGAGGAGGCACCTGATGAGAGGCAGTACCGGAGCGTTCGGTGCGACCGGTAATCGTTTACTGACGCGCTGGTCGCGACTGCTCGCAGCCGTGACAGCCTTGATGCTCGTCCTGACCGCATGCGGGGGGTCGAGCAGTGGTGACACCACCGCGGCCACGACCGCCGAGACCACGGCCGACACCACCGCGGACACCACGGCGGACACGACCGCCGACACCACGGCCGACACCACCGCCGATACCGAGGCGCCTGCCGACGAGCCCTCGGGAGAGCCGATCAAGATCGGCGGCACCCTGGGCCTGACCGGCATCTATTCCGGCCCATCCGCCGGGTACGAGATCGCCTACAGGTACTGGGCCGACCAGGTCAACGCCAACGGAGGGCTCCTGGGTCGCCCCGTCGAGCTGATCATCTACGACGACGAGAGCACCCCGCAGGTGGCCCAGCAGCTCTACCAGCGTCTGATCAACGAAGACCAGGTGGACCTGCTGTTCGCGCCGTACACCACCGCCGTCGGCGGCGCGGTGATCCCGATCACCGAGCGGGCCGGCAAGCTGGTGGTCAACGCCGGGTTCGTCGGCAAGGAGATCCACCAGCAGTCCGAGCTCCTCGTCAGCACCTGGCCCTACCAGGACAACGAGTATCCCCGGCCGCTGTTCGAGTTCATCAAGAGCCTGCCGGAGGACCAGAAGCCGCAGACGCTGGCCATCGCCACCGCCCAGAACCCGTTCACGATCGTCGCCCGTGACGGCGTCAACGGGGAAGGCGGCGTGGTCAACTACGCCGAGGAAGCGGGTCTGGAGATCGTGGTCAACGAGGAGTACGACCAGACCGCGACCGACCTGTCGAGCCTGATCCAGCGGGTCCAGCAGTCGGATGCCGACGTGTTCGTGGCGCTCAGCCTCCCCAACGACGCCGCGCTGATCGCCAACACCGTCTACCAGGCCGGATACAACCCGCAGATCTACTGCCAGTGCGGCTCCCAGGTCACCACCCTGCCCAACTGGCCGGACATGGGTGAGGCCGGCATCAACGTGTTCTCGACCACGACCGCCTGGCCGACCCTGGACTACACCGGGCTCGCCGAGTTGACCGAGTACATGCTCGACGAGCTCGGAGTGCCGATGCTCCCCGCCTACGCCGCCGCCGGCTACGCCGCCGGCCAGGTCATCCAGCAGGCGGTGGAAGGCACGGGCAGCCTCGACTCCCGGGAGCTGCGCGAGTACATCGCCAACAACACCTTCGATACCGCCGTCGGCCAGATCAGCTACAACGAGGACGGCACGGTGGCGTTCAACGCCCTGCTGCTCCAGTACCAGGAAGACGGCAACCAGGTGATCTGGCCGCAGGACGAGGCGACCGACGAAGCGGTGATGCCGCTGCGTCCGTGAGCGCTGGGAAGTAGGCAGCCGATGGGCCCGGTGATCGAAGCCGAGAAGCTGGTCAAACGGTTCGGCGGGATGACGGCCGTCGACGAGGCGTCGTTCTCCGTCGAAGCCGGTGCCCTGCTCGGCGTCATCGGGCCCAACGGCTCCGGCAAGACCACGACGCTCAACATCCTCAACGGCGCCATCCGCCCCGATTCAGGGGTGATACGCGTCAACGGAAAGGAGATGCAGGGCAAGCCGAGCACGGCGTTCGTCGAGGCCGGGGTGAGCCGGACCTTCCAGAACCCCCGGGTCTTCACGACGATCACCGCCCTCGAGAACATGCTCGTGCCGGTCCTGCACTCAAAGGGGTCGAACTGGCGTGAGAAGGCCCTCGACCTTCTCGCCTTCGTCGGGCTCGAGGACCATCGAGACACCCCGGCCAGCGAGCTGTCGGGTGGCCAGCAGAAGCTGCTCGAGTTCGTCCGGGCGTTGATGACCGACCCGAGCGTGGTCCTCATGGACGAGCCCTTCGCCGGGGTGCACCCGAGCGTCAAGGAGCTGATGCGCCAGCGCATCCTCGAGCGGAACCGGGAGGGGACGGCGTTCGTGATCGTGAGCCACGAGATCCCCGACCTGACCCGTCTCTGTCCCCAGATCCTGTGCATGTCGAGCGGAAGGGTCGTCGCCTACGGCCCGCCGGCGGAGGTCACCTCCGACCCCCTGGTGATCGAGGCGTACCTGGGCCACGGCCCGTCCGGGAAGGCGGCATCGTGACCACCACCGCCACCACCGCCCCCGAGCTCGTCCTCGACAACGTGACCGCGGGCTACTTCACACACGACATCGTCCTCGACGGTGTGTCGATGCGGGTCACCCCCGGCAAGGTGACGGCGGTGCTCGGCCCCAACGGCTCGGGGAAGTCGACGTCGCTGCGCGTCATGTCGGGGTTCCTGATCCCCCGCCAGGGCAGGGTGACGCTGGGCGGAGAGGACATCACGACGCTCACGCCGGGAGAGCGTCTCGCCCGGGGGGTGGCGGTGCTGCCGCAGGGGCGGTCGGTCTTTCCCCAGCTCACCATCGACGAGAACCTTCGCCTCGGGGCCTGGCAGCTGCGAAAGGACAAGGCGCGCCTGGAGGAGGCCGTCGACAAGATGCTCGACCGCTACCCGACGCTGCGCCCCATCCGCAACAAGCCGGCGGGGGCGCTGAGCGGCGGCCAGGCGCGGCTGCTCGAGTTCGCCCGGACCCTGATCCTCGACCCGAAGGTGCTCCTGATCGACGAACCATCGGTCGGGCTGGCCCCGGTGCTCGTCGACGAGGTCTACGAGGAGCTGGCCCGCCTCAAGGAGGAGGGCCGCACGATCCTCCTCGTCGACCAGAACGTACAGGCCGCCGTCGATCTCGCCGACTACGTGTATACCCTCGCCTACGGGCGCAATCATCTCGAAGGGGCGCGTGACCAGTTCGAAGGCGAGCTCGACAATCTGATCAAGCAGTGGTTGAGCTTGTGAGTGTGAGCGGATGAGCTTCAGAGAACTGGCCCAGGCGCTTGTCAACGGATCGCTGCTCGGCGGCGTCTACGGCGGCGTGGCGATGGGGCTCAGCCTGGTGCTGGGCGTGCTGCGGATCGTCAACCTGGCCCACAGCGCGGTGTTGATCTTCGGCGCGCTCGTCTACTGGGAGCTCGTCAACGGCCTCGGCCTGGACCCCCTGTTGATGATCGTCCCTATCGCCGTCGGCGGGTATCTGCTCGGCCTCGGCGTCCACCGTGGACTCACCCAGTACCTGGCACGAGAGAGCGACTCCACCGTGCTTCTCGGCTTCTTCGGTCTGATGGTGGTGATCGAGAGCATCGCCATCATGGTGTGGACCACCGACACCCGGACCGTCAACGCCGGCTATCTGTCCAGCGTCCTGCGCTTCGGCGGCATCAGCGTGCCGGTGACGCGCATCGTCGCTGCCGCCATCACGGTGGCGGTGCTGGTCGCCCTCCACCTGTTCCTCACCCGGACCCTCACCGGGGCGGCGATAAGGGGCATGGCGGAGAACCCCGACGTGGCGGCGCTGGTGGGGATCGAGGTCGGCACCCTGTCGCGGCGCATCTTCGCCGTCGGCATCGCCCTCGCCGCATTCGGAGGCACCGTGCTGTCGCTCGTCCAATCGTTCAACCCCCAAGAGCACGTCCGCTGGCTGGCGTGGGCTTTCCTGGTCGTGATCCTCGGCGGTCTCGGCTCGGCGATGCGCACGCTGCTGGCCGGGGTGTTCGTCGGGATATTCGAGACCGTGGTGGGTCTGCTGGTCCCCTTCCAGTACACCTACCTGGCGTTGTACGCCCTGCTCGCCATCGCCCTCCTCGTCCGCAACGAAGGGCTGGGAGCCGTCCGAGCGAGGACGATCTGATGTCTGCCGAGATCGAACCGACAGCCACCGAGACACCGGTCGAGGACATCGCCCTCGCCGGCGCCCGCGCCACCTACCGGGGCAAGAAGCTGCCGCCGTGGGTGATGCCGGTGATCGCCGTCGTCATCCTCGGGGGGCTGGGCGTGCTCGGCTTGGTCACCGAGATGGGCATGCTCACCACCCTCACCTCCGTCCTCTACTACATGGTGATCGCCCAGGGCTGGAACCTGCTCGGCGGGTACGGCGGCTACCTCAACTTCGGGGCCGCCATCTTCGCCGGGAGCGGGGCGTATGCCGCCGCCTGGTTCGCCAACGAGCTCGGGTGGACGATGTGGCAGACGTTCCTGCCGGCGGCGCTCGCCGCGGTGGCGGTCTCCCTGGTCCTGGGGTACGCCACCCTGCGTCTCCGCAGCCACTACTTCGCCATCTTCACCATCGTCTTCACGTTCCTGGCCATGGTCGTGGTCAAGAACACTCCCGCCCTCGGCGGGTCGATGGGCCTCTACGCCTTCCTCGACACCCAGCTCGATTCCCGGGGGCTGGCGCTCCTCTTCTACTACTCGCTGTTCGGCTTCGCCGTGTTGGCCACCGTCATCGCCTACCTGGTCGACCACTCGAACTTCGGCTACGCCCTGCGGGCGATCAGCGAGGACGAGCCGGCGGCGCAGGTGCTGGGCGTCAAGACCGTGTCGGTGAAGCTGTGGGCGCTGGTGATCGGGGCGGCCCTGGGTGGCGCCGCCGGCAGCGTCTATGCCTTCCAGACCGGTTACATCGAGCCGGCGGGGACTTTCAGCCTCGACCTGGCCCTCGACATCGTCCTCGTCTGTGTCGTCGGCGGCCTCGCCACCTGGGTGGGCCCGCTCATCGGCGCGGTGATCGTCGTCGTGCTCGAGCAGTGGCTGCGGGTGTTCGTGCCCCGCCTCGAGTTCTTCGGGGTGGGAGTGCCCGCCGAGACGAACCGCCTGGTGCTGGGGATCCTCCTGATCGTGTTCGCCTTGTTCATCCGGCGCGGCATCGTCGGCCTGTTCACGGAGCGCCGCGGCCGGCGCATCACGGTCTGATCCCGCTCAGAGGCGGGGATCGATCAGCACCTTTCCTGCCACCTTTCCCGCGGCCATCTCGTCGAGCGTGGCGGGGATGGCATCCAGCGGACGCACCGAGTCGACCAGCTCGTCGGCGAGGTTCGTCGCCTGGAGCAGCTCGAGCGCGGCAGGGAGATCCTCGGTGATCGTCAGGGCGACGGTCGTGTCGAGGGTGATCTCGTTGAACACCAGGTGGTGGACGTCGATCTCGGCACGGCGTGCCGGCATCCCCACCGCCAGGACCCGCCCGCCGGGGCGGACCAACTCGGTGGCCCGGGTCAGGAGCTCCGGGACCCCGGCCGCTTCGATCACCAGGTCGGCTCCCTCCAGGTGACTCAGGTCGGAGCGGCCGTCGACGGTGACGTCGGCGCCGAGACGGGCCGCCCTCTCCAGCTTGGAGGCGTCGACGTCGACCACGGTGACGTGGAGCCCCGAGACGAGGTGGCGGAGGCCGGAGAGGACGAAGCTGCCGATCGCTCCCGCACCGAACAGGACCACGCAGTCGCCGGGGCGGGCGCCGGCGCGGCGCGCGGCGTGGACGCCCACCGCCAGCGGCTGGGCTATGCCGGCGGCATCGATCGAGAGCCCTTCGGGCAGAGGGACGAACGACCGCGCCGGGCCTGCCACGTACTCGGCGTGGCTGCCGGGGGCGTTCAGGCCGAGGCTATACAGGCGCTGGCAGATGTTCGTGCGGCCCTCGCGGCAGCGGTCGCAGTCCCAGCACGGGACACTGGCGGCTCCGGCGACGAGGGTCCCCGGCGGCAGGTCAGGTGAATCGCTCTCGACGACCCGGCCCACCATCTCGTGGCCGGGGATCATCGGTCCCTGGTGCCCGGAGTGGGGGTGGCGCCGATGCAGCGGGATCAGCTTCGGCCCCGCCACCCACTCGGTCACGTCGGTGCCGCACAGGCCCGATCGGAGCACTTCGACGAGGACCTCGCCGGTGCCCGGGACGGGCACCGGCGCTTCCTCCAGACGGATGTCGCGGGGTCCGTAGTAGACCGCCGCCCGCATGGTGTTCCGGGTCAACCCTGCTTCTCCGCCAGGCGATCGGTGAGGTAGTTCCAGTCGCGGGCGAACCGGTACGAGTGGCGCGGGGGAGGGGCAGGAGTGGCGGTCTCCAGCCACCGCACCCGCTCGGTGCCCGGGTTGGCGAACTCGTGGACGCAACCGACCCCGGCCAGGGCGAAGTCGCCTGCTTCCAGGCGGTACTCGTGGCCGTCGAAGCGGGCGTCGACGCCCCCCTCGAGGATCAGATACGACTCCTCGAGCGGATGGTCGTGTGCCCCGGCGTAGCCGTTCGGCTCGTACTGGACCATGAACATGGTGTGGAGCTGGGCGCCCAGGTCGGAGTCCACCATCATCTTCACGGTGATCCCGCTGTACACGAGCAGCGCGGTGCGCATGCTGGCGGAGACCGCCAGGCGGTCCTGGGTCTGCTTGTCCACGTCCATGTTCTCGGGGTCGATGTGCCCGTAGTTGCGGGTGCGCGGGTCGCGCACGTCGACGGGGACGGGCTCTGCCGCCTCGAAGTCGGGCACGAAGTACGTGTCTCCGGCGTGGCTCGTGCGCGGCTGGGGCGCCTGCATCTCCGCCCACCGGGCCGCCACGGAACCGGCGTTGCGGAAACGGTGCTCCACGCCCACCGGCACGAACCCGTAGTCGCCTTCCCTCAGGGTGACGGCGCCTCCCGGCGTCTCACAGACGACCTCGCCTTCGAGAACGAGGAAGCTCTCCTCGAAGGAGTGCACGTGGGAGCCGATGGTCCCGCCGGACTCGAGCCGGCAGATGCCGAAGCCGGTGTGCACCGCCGCCGGGTGGCTGTCGTCGGCCAGGGTCCAGCGGGTGAACCCCTCGCTGTGGCCGCGGTAGATCTCGGGCTCCTCATAGGCGGCGTCGGCCGCCCGGGCGATGATGTGTCGTGACTGCATGTGCTCCTATCCGATCGGTAGCCACTCGGGCTTGCGGTTCTGGTTCTGGCTGACGAGGTAGTCCCGGGACCGGGTGACGAGCTCCAGGGCCCGGGCCACATCGGCCACCAACTTGCCGTTTCGCTTGTGGATCTCCCCGTCGATGATGACCGTGTCGACGTTGGACACGTCGGCGGCCAGGACGACGGCGGCGACCGGGTCGATCACCGGGGCGGTGTTGATGTCGTCGCCGCGGATCACGACGACGTCGGCCTGCTTCCCGGGCGTCAGCGAGCCCACTCTGTCCTCGAGGCCGACGGTGTAGGCGCCGTTGATGGTGGCCATCTCCAGGCACTCACGCGCCGTGATCGTGTCGTCGGGGATCTCACAGTCGGCCTTCCACGCCTCGGCATTGACCAGGACCCGCTCCGAGCCGAAGACGGCGCGCATCTGGGTGAACATGTCTCCCGGCACCGTCGTCACCACGTCGATCGACAGGCTGGGGCGGAGCTGGTGGAGGCGGCACGGTGCGATCGGCGGCTGGCCGTGGCCCATCTGCAGCTCCACCTGGGCGGCGATGGAGATGGTCCCTCCGGTGTCTCTCACCATCTGCCACTCCTCGTCGCTCAGGTAGCAGGAGTGGATATAGGTGATGTCGGGGCCGAGGAGGCCCATGTCGGACAATTGCTCGACCATCCCGAACCGGCCGGCGAGCCGTCCCATGCCCACGTGCACGGTGATCGGCAGGCCGAGCTCCCTGGCGAGCCTCCATTCGGCCTCCACCACCTCGGGCTTGCAGAAGCCCGGGCCGCGGGTCGCCAGCTGCATCGTCATCTTCCCGTCGTCCGACGGGAAGTAGGTCTCCCGCACCCGGCGCACGTCGTCGGCCGGGATGGCGATCGAGCTCTCGAACCAGTAGTCCTGCAGCGAGGTGTTGGCGCTGCCGTAGGCGTACACCGCCCGGATCCCGCTGTCCTTCAGGCCCTGGATGGCGGCGTCCGGGTGCTCGGGAGTGTTGTTGATGTGGGACCAGTCGAGCAGGGTCGTGATCCCGGCGTTGATGCACTCGAGGGCGCCGGCCAGGTTCGAGGCGTAGACGTCCTCGGGGCGATACAGCGGCGCGAACGAATCGAGGATCTCGACGAAGTAGTCGTCGAGGGTGGCGTTGGGCGCCGAGCCCCTGATCGCCGTCTCCCACGTGTGGCGGTGGGTGTCGATGAAGCCGGGGATGACGATGTCGCCGGTGACGTCGATGATCTCGGCGTCGTCTGCTTCGAGATCGGGGCCCACCGCGGCGATCTTCGAGCCTTCGATGAGGACGTCGCCCCGAGCCAGGTCGCCCAGCTCCGGGTCCATGGTGATGACGTGTCCACCCTTGAGCAGCGTGCGGGAAGCCATCGCTCCTCCTTCCTCCTCTGATGCGGGGGATCGTATCTTTGCAAGCGCTTGCTGGCAAGGGGTGGGGATCCATGTCCCGACGGCGTGGATTGCTTCCCCATGGTGGTGGTTGGATCGTTTTCGAAATCGTTTGTAGGATCGATTGCAGGTCGGAGCCGAGCAAGGAGGAGGCAGCTTGAGCCACATCGAGACGATCCATCACGAAGGCTTCGATCCCGAGATGAAGCAGGTGTACGTCCCTGCCATCCGGGTGGTCGAGGGGCGACTCGTGTTCATCTCGGGGATCACCGCCGCCCCGCCCTATCACCACCATCCGCACCGGCCGGAGGAGTTCGATTCCATCCCGACCGACATCGAGGGCCAGGTGGAGCGGTTGTTCCGGCACCTGGACCTGGCGCTGGAGGCGGCCGGGTGCCGGCGCAGCGACATCGTCGCCCTCAACCGGTTCTTCACCAACGTGCGCGCGGACCAGGACGTGGTCAACGCCTACCAGGGCCGCTGGTTCGGCGGTCACATCCCCACCAGCACCTCCGTCGAGGTGAAGTCGCTGGCCACCGACCCGCGGCTGCGTCTGGAGGTATCCGCCATCGCCGTCGCCCCGCCCGCCTGATGCGAGAGGAGAGAGCTGACGAGGGGAGGCCGGGAACACGACGAGGTCTTGTCTGCGAAACCCTGACGCGTTTCAAGCGATTGCGGTAATGTGCCCCGGCATCACAAACGGTTGCAACCGGTGGTGCCGAAGAAGCGAGGAGGAGACAGATGAAGCGAGTGATCGCGCTATTGGCCGCCCTGGCCATGATCCTCGCCGCCTGCGGTGGCGGGGGAGGGTCGGCTACCACGGCGGCTCCTGACACGACAGCCGGAGGGCCGGCCACCACGGCGGGCGAGGACACCACCCCGGCGACCGAGGCCGGCGACGACGAAGGGGCGGAGGCGCCTTCGGGCGACCCCATCGTCATCGGCAGCACGCTGGCGCTCACCGGTCCGCTGGCGCCGACCGCGGCGATCCACAAGGTCGCCGGCGACCTGTTCGTCGAGCGGCTCAACGCCAGCGGCGGCCTCCTGGGCCGGCCGGTCGAGTGGCGTGTCCTGGACGACGAGTCCGTGGCCGACCAGGCGGCCGCTCTCTACGAGCGGCTCATCACCGAGGACGGCGTCGACCTCATCATGGGCCCCTACGGGACGGGTGCCATCGCCGCCGCCATCCAGGTGGCGGAGCGTTACGGCTACGTGTACCCGCAGCACACCGGGAGCCTGACCTACGCCTTCGGTTACGAGTGCCACTTCCCGTCGTGGCCGACCGGGCGCTACCCGAACATCACCAACCCCGAGCTCGTCTTCGATGCTCTGGAGTCGACCGGGAACCCGCCGGAGACCATCGCCTTCGTGATCAACCAGTTCCCCGGCTCGATGTTCGTGGCCTATGGCAACCCCGACACGGGTGATCCCAACGACGCCAAGGGCGCCAAGCAGATCGCCGAGGAACGGGGCTACGAGGTGGTGCTCGACGTCCAGTACCCGCTGGACATCAGCGACTGGGGCCCGATCGCCGCACAGGTGCGCGACGCCGACCCCGACTTCGTCTACCTCGGCGCCCTGGGCGTGGACGGCCCCAACCTGATCGCGGCGCTCGATGCCCTCAACTACCAGCCGGCCGGCATGTTCATGCAGTGGCCCGCCCCGGGCCCGGTGCTCGGCGCCGGCGAGAGCGCAGAAGGCGTCCTGTCGGTGACGGCGTTCGAGTCGCATCCCCCGTTCACCGACGATCCGGTCTACGCCGAGGTCGCCGACGCCTTCCGCGAAGCGGCGACCGAGGCCGGCATCCCCTATCCGGAGATGGAGACCCAGGCCAGCGCCTCCTGGGCGGCCTGGGAGACCCTGGTGCAGGGTGTCGAAGGCGCCGGCTCGCTCGATCACCAGGAGATCTGCGACTACTTGCGGAACAACCCGGTCAAGACGATCTTCGGCGAGTACACCTACGGCACCGAGTCGAACAACTACTACGGCGACCTGTCGTACGTGAAGCAGGTCCAGGACGGAGACTGGTGGGTCGTGTACCCGGAGGAGAAGGCTGCTCCGGACCGCACCATCCAGTATTCGCCGGACAACTAGTCGATGACGTCGGAGGAGGTGCCGCGGCGACGGCCCGGCGCCTCCTCCCCGACCGAGGAGAGAGTCCGCCGCAGTGTCACTCTGGACACAGTCCATCGTGTCGGGCCTCCTGTCCGGAGGCATCTACGCGATGATGTCACTCGGCATGTCCCTGTCGTGGGGCGTGCTGAAGATCATCAACCTGGCCCACTTTTCGTTCATCCTGCTCTCGGGGTACTTCACCTATCAGCTGGCCTTCTCGTACGGGTGGGATCCCTTCGCGGCCATCCTCGTGTGTGTCCCCGTGTTCGCCCTGGCGGGGATGGCGTTGCAGTGGGCGTTCGACAAGCTGCGGGTCTCCGAGTTCGAGTCGCTCCTGCTCACCTTCGGGCTCTTCATCATCTTCGAGAGCATCGCCTCGACGGTGTGGACGGCCGACTTCCGCCGCATGGACACCGTCCAGAACCCCTACCAGTCCCAGTCGGTGTGGCTGGGTGACATCGCCTTGCCGGTCCCCCAGCTCGCCGCCTTCGTGGTGGCGGTGATCGTGGCGTTCGGCACCCGGTACCTGATGGAGAAGACGGATTTCGGCCGGGCGGTGCGCGCCCTCTCCCAGGACCGCGACGTGGCCCGCGCCTTCGGCATCGACCCCCACCGCGTGGCGATGAGGCTCGCCGGCCTGGCGGCCGCCTTCGCCGCCATCGCCGGGGTGTTCATCGCCATGAGCCGGGCGCTGTGGCCGGGCCTGGCGGTCGAGTGGTTCGGCATCGTGTTCTCCGTGGTGATCCTCGGCGGTCTCGGCAGCACGCTCGGCACCCTCATCGCCGCCGTGATCATCGGCTTCGTGGGCGGCGTCGCCACCGTCGTCGGGGGCCCGCCGATGGCGCCGCTGGCGATCTTCCTGGTGCTGATCGCCACCCTCCTGTTCCGCCCCCAGGGGATCATGGGGAGGTCCTCGATATGAGACAGCGGCCTTGGCTCGGGCCCGCCGTGACCCTCGTGGTGGCGGTGGCCCTGTGGTTCTACCCGAACCTCGTGGACGCCGCCGGGTGGCCGATCTTCTACCTCCTCTTCGCCTACACGGTGTTCTTCTGGGTGACCCAGGCGTCGTCGTGGAACCTGTTCACCGGCTTCTCCGGGTACTTCAGCTTCGGTCAGGGCGCCTTCTACGGCGTCGGCGTCTACGCCCTGGGTGTCCTGGTCGTCAAACGCGGCTGGCCGCTCCTCCCCACGTTCGTGGTCGGCGGGTTGCTGGCCTCGGTGCTCGGGCTGTTCATCGGCCTGGTCGTGTTCCGCCTCCGGCGCCTGCGCGGCGAGATCTTCGCCCTGATGACGCTGGCCGTGGCGTTCGTGCTGGGGGCGGTCGCCCGGATCAGCCCCACCATCGACGGCGGCCAGGGGATCCCGCTGTCCTCGGTGCCCACCCCCGACGCCCTGGGCACCCATCCCCAGATGATCTTCCGGCTGGGCCTCATCACCGCGGTGCTGGCGGTCGTCGTGGTCCAGGTCGTGCAGAACTCGCGGCTGGGCTGGGGATTGTTCTCCATCCGCGACGACGAGGACGTGGCCGAGACGCTGGGAGTGCCCACCTTCCGCTTCAAGATGATCGCTCTCGGCCTCACCTCGTTCCTGGCGGGCCTGTCGGGGGCGGTCCACGCCCTCCAGGTGAGCTACGTCACCATCGAAGAGGTCTTCAACATCAGGGTGCCGCTGATGGTGATCCTGATGAGCATCCTGGGCGGGACCCGCCACTGGATGGGCCCGGTGCTGGGGGCGCTCGTGGTGCACACGATGAGCGACCGGCTCAACCGGGCCGGCCTCGAGGCGGTCAGCGACATCATCGTCGGAGCCCTCCTCATCCTGATGATCGTGGCGATCAAGGAGGGCCTGTACCTGCGGATGCGGGAGCGTCCGCTGGTCACGGCGATCGGGGCGGCGGTGGGCGTGGCCGCCGGCTTCGTGCTGGGGCCCCTCGACTCGGCCGTCACCCATCTGGCCTACACGCTGTTGGGGGCGGTCCTCGGGGCCATGGTCCCCGTGGGCAGACGCCGCCGTCCCCAGTCGGGTGCGCCCGCGACCCAAGCGATCGAGGAGGTGGTGGGTGGCTGATCTCCGCTTCGAGGACCTCGTCAAGCACTTCGGGGGCGTCCACGCCCTGGACGGTGTGTCGGGCCACGTCGACGACGGCGAGATCCTGGGGTTGGTCGGTCCCAACGGGTCGGGCAAGTCGACCCTGATCAACGTCCTCAGCGGCCACTACGAGGCGGACAGCGGCCGCGTGGTGCTCGACGGGGAGGACATCACCGACCGACCCGCCCATCGGATCATCGAGATGGGCCTGGCCCGCACCTATCAGATCCCCCGTCCGTTCTCGACGATGACGGCGTTGGAGAACGTGTCGGTCCCGTTGATGTTCGGGGCCGAGCCCAAGAGCCCGGGAGAGGCCCGGGAGGCGGCTCGGGAGTGGCTGGAGTTCGTCGGGCTGGAGGCGTATGCCGATGAGCCCATCACCAGCCTCAACCTCCACCAGCTCAAGTACCTGGAGCTGGCGCGGGCGCTGGCGGCACGGCCCCGCATCCTGTTCCTCGACGAGGTGCTGTCGGGGCTCAACCCCGCCGAGGTGAACGAGTCGATCGAGATGGTGAGGCGGATCCACGACTCGGGGATCACGATCGTGATCGTCGAGCACCTCGTCCGGGTGGTGACCTCCCTCGCCACCCGGATCATGGTGCTGGACAGGGGCAAGGTCATCGCCGACGGCGACCCGGGGGAGGTCATGCGGCTGCCCGAGGTCGTCACGGCGTATCTGGGAAAGCGAGCGCAGAGTGCTTGAGGTCGAATCGGTACGGGCGGGCTACGGCCAGGCCCAGGCGCTGTGGGACGTGTCCCTGCGCGTCGGCGACGGGGAGATCGTCACGATCATCGGGCCCAACGGCGCCGGCAAGAGCACCCTGGTCAACGTCATCGCCGGCATCCACCCGGCGTGGGGAGGCCGCATCGTCTTCGACGGGAGGGAGATCACCGCCCTCCCGCCCCATCGGGTGTGCACGGCCGGGGTGGCGGTGGTGCCCGAGGGCCGGCAGGTCTTCGCCGACATGACGGTCACCGACAACCTCCTGATCGGCGGCTACCACCGGGCGGCACGCGCCCGGCGCAAGGAGAACTACGAGCGGGTCTGTGAGATCTTCCCCCGCCTCGCCGAGCGGGCCAACCAGCTGGCCGGCAGCCTCAGCGGTGGTGAACAACAGATGCTCGCCATCGGGCGGGCGTTGATGGCTGAACCGAGGCTCCTCTTGTTGGACGAGCCTTCCCTCGGGCTGGCTCCGGTGATCGTCGACACGATCTTCGAGATCCTCCAGCGGATCAACGCCGAGGGCGTGTCGGTGCTGGTCGTCGAACAAAACGTGGTCGAGGCGCTGGAGCTGGCATCGCGGGGCTACGTCCTCGAGCAGGGGAGGATCGTCAAGGAAGCAGCCGCCGCCGACCTCCTCGACGACCCCGACGTGCGCACCGCCTATCTCGGCGTCTAGATCCCACCCGTTGCGTGCGTTGGCTCGCAGCAGGGAAGGTAGTTAGAATTCTAACTACTATGCGAGATCGTGCACTGAAGTCGCGGGCTGGGCGCTCCTGGTCCTGGCCGCGGGGTTCTTCGTCCAGAACGGGATCCAGAAGGTGGCCGGCACCTCCCAGATGCTCGAGATGTTCGCCGCGCTCGGCTACCCGGGCTGGTTGCGGGTCATGGTCGGGGTGGCCGAGATCGCCGGGGGTATCGGCCTGCTCGTCCCTCGTCTCACCACCTGGGCGGCGGCGGCACTCGGCGGGCTCATGGTCGGAGCCGCCGCGAGCGAGTTGCGGGTGGGCCACACGTTCGAGGCGCTCATCCCGCTCCAGTGGCTGGTCTTCTTCGTGGCAGTGGTGTGGCTCCGCAGCCGCCGTCGTCCCAGGAGCCGCCCGGCGTGACGCTCTCCGCCCGGCCGGTGGCGTGGGACTGGGAACGGGGCCCCACCGGCCGCCTGCTCAAGATCGTCTACACCGCTCTGCGGCGGGAACTGGAGAGGCTGGCGCGCGACGCCGGGCTCACCGCCGCGCAGTGGAGCGCGCTCGGCGTTCTCCTCCACTTCCCTGGCGCCACCAACTCCGACCTCGAACAGATCCTCCTCGTGGAGCGCCCGAGCGTGACGAGCCTCATCAAAGGGATGGAGCGCCGGGGCTGGGTGATGCGTGCCGACGATCCCGACGACGGCCGCTCCAAGCGCTTCTTCCTCACCGAGACAGGAAGGCAGCTGGCGGAGCGGACCCGCTCGTTCGCCGAGGAGGCGGACCGGCGAGTGCTGGGCGTTCTCTCCGACCAGCAGACGGCCCAACTGCGGGCTCTCCTGGCCGAGGTGGTGCGGGTGTCGGGCGCCTACCTGCCCTGACACCAACATCTGCAACCGATTGCAGATGTTTGGTAGGCTCGCCGCATGCTGGATCCCAAGGCCATCGAATTGTTGCAAGGTCCCAACTACGCCGCTCTCACCACCCTCATGCCCGACGGGCACCCCCAGACCCAGATCGTGTGGGTGGACACCGACGGCGAGCACGTCCTCGTCAACACCGAGCGCCACCGCCAGAAGGCCCGCAACGTCCAACGCGATCCCCGGGTCACGGTCCTGGTCTGGGATCGAAACGACATGTGGCATCGCGCCGAGATCCGGGGTGAGGTCGTCGAGATCGTCGGCGGAGAAGAGGGGAGGGAGATGATCGACCGCCTCTCCAACAAGTACCTCGGCCACGACTACCGCAACCCGATCCAGTCGGAGCGGGTCACCCTCAAGATCGCCCCTCGCCGCGTGCTGGTGCAGTGAGCCGGGACGTACTGGTCGCAGGCGGTCCGATCTGGACCGGTCATCGCACGGTCGAAGCCATCGGGATCAGCGCCGGCCGGGTGGTCGCCGCCGGATCACGGGCCGAGGTGGCATCGGCGCTGCGCCGCGGACACCACGAGATCGACCTCGAGGGGCGCCGGGCGATCCCCGGCCTGATCGATTCCCACGTGCACGTCATGCGGGCGGGGCTGACTTGGAACGACGTGGTCCGCTGGGACGACGTCACCTCCCTCGAGGCCGGCTTGGAGCGGATCCGGGAGGCCGCCTCCGCCCGGCCGGGCGGCTCCTGGCTCCGGGTCCTGGGCGGATGGCACCCCGGCCGCTTCCGCGAGAAGCGAGGCCCCACCCGCGACGAGCTCGACTCGGTCGGAGGCGACCACCCGGTCTACGTGCAGCTCCTCTACGAGGAAGGGCTCCTCAACTCGAAGGGCCTCGAGCTGGTGCTGGCCGACGGAGACGTCCCCGGCGTCGAGCGGGACGCGGACGGCCGGCCGACCGGAAAGGTCGGCCCGCCGGCCTTCGGGCGGGTGCTGTCGCTCTTCGAGCGGCCCACCCTCTCCGAGCAGAAGGCCTCCACGAGGGCGCTCGTGGCCGACTTCCTGTCGCGGGGAGTCACCGGCGCCATCGACCCCGGGGGGATAGGCGTCACCCCCGAGTCCTACGAGGCCATGTTCGATCTGTGGCGGAGCCGGCAGCTCGACATGCGCATCCGGCTGTACCTGGTGCCAGGGAGCCGTGGCAACGAGCTGGAGGACGTCCGCAACTGGATCCGCTACGTCCAGCCCGGCTTCGGGGACGAGCTCCTCCGCTACGTCGGCATGGGCGAGATCGTCCACTTCGGCTGCCACGACATGGAGGGAGTCCGCCCGTTCGAGGTGACCGAGGAGGCCAAGCGGGAGCTGGCGGAGGCCGTCGACCTGCTGGCGGCGAACGGCTGGCCGGTGCACATCCACGCCATCCTCGACTCCACCATCTCGGCGGTGCTCGACGTCTTCGAGGAGGTCGACCGCAAGCACGGCATCGCCGGCCGCCGCTTCTCGCTCGCCCACGCCGAGGCGATCGGCCGCCAGAACCTCGAGCGGGTCCGCCGCCTCGGGGTGGGGCTCGCCATCCAGAACCGTCTCATCTACCGCAGCGCCGACTCGGCGGCCGTTTGGGGCGAGGAGGTGGCCCACAACGCCCCGCCCCTGGGCGACATCCTGGCGATGGGGATCCCGCTGGGCGCCGGCACCGACGCCACGGTCGTCACCCCCCACGATCCGTGGCTGGCGATCTGGTGGCTGGTCACCGGCGAGTCCTTCGACGGCGCCCCTCCCCGGGCCCCGAGGCACCGGCTGACGATCGAGCAGGCCCTCGTCGCCTACACGCGGGGAAGTGCCTGGTTCAGCTTCGAGGAGGAGGAGCGGGGCCATCTCGAGCCGGGGGCGATGGCCGACGTGGCGGTGCTCACCGCCGACCCGTTCGAGGTGGACCCGGCCGAGCTGCCCTCCATCCGCTCGGAGCTGACGCTCGTGGGAGGGCGGCCGGTCCACGCCGGCCCGGCCTACGCCGGGCTCTGATCCCGCAGCATCACCGCCAGGGCGCTCATGTCGTCGGCGCCCATGCCGGCGTCGACGGCGCGGGCGGTGACTTCGGCGGTGGCGTCCAGCTGCTCCATGGGAGCCCCGACGCGTCGGGCAAGGCCGAGGATCAGGTCGAGGTCCTTCCGCACCAGGTCGAGGCTGAAGGCCACCGGCACCTCTCCCGGCCGCTCGAACGCCTGCCGCTTGTACTGGAGGAACGGCGACGAGGCGGCGCTGGCCGCGAACACCTCGTAGGTCTTCAGCCGGTCCACGCCCGCCTTCTCCGCCAGCACCAGGGCCTCGGCGATGGCGAGGTTGGTGGCATGGACCAGCGAGTTGACGGCGAGCTTCATGGTGGCTCCCGTGCCGTTGCCGCCGAGGTGGAACACCGTCTTCGAGTAGCTCTCGATCACCGGTCGGGCCTTCTCCAGCGCCTCGGCGTCGCCGCCGACCATGGACGTCAAGGCGCCCTGTTCGACCAGGGCGACGCTTCCCGAGACGGGAGCGTCGAGCAGCCAGGCCCCGGCGTCGCGGTAGCGCCCGGCGACGGAGTGGATCGTCTCCGGATCGACAGTGCTCGTCTCCACCACTACCGTCCCGGCGCCGATCCCCTCGAGGATCCCGCCGGGGCCCGTGTGGGCGGCCATCAGGGCGGCGTCGTCCGCCAGGCTGCACACCACCACCTCCGAAGAAGCGGCAGCATCAGCCGCGCTGTTCGCCACCTCGGCCCCGATCTCTCCGGCCACCGCCTCGGCCTTCTCCGTCGTGCGGTTCCAGACCACCGTGCGGAAACCGGCCCCGGCGATGCGCCGGGCCATCGCCGCGCCCATGCGCCCCATGCCGATGACGCTCACTGTCATGTCGCTCATCTCGACCCTCCTCGGTCGTCCGGCTCGGTCGGCAGCTCCGATCCCGCAAGCGATTGCAGCATCGGTCTATCCTCAGGCGGGTGCACCCACCGGAGAGAACCACATTTCTCCTGTTCCGGGGAACAGCAAACGTTTGAAGTCATTAGAGTGCAACCTTAGAGAGAAGGAGAAGAACCATGTCTGAGTTCCCCGTTGCAACGACTCCCGCTCCCGGCGTCATGGCGGTGGACTGGGAGCAGCGGGTCGACTTCGAACGCCTTCGCCAGTACCGGCTGGAGCGGACCCGTCGCCAGATGGAGGAAGACGACATCGGGGCCCTGCTCCTCTTCGAGACCTCCAACATCCGCTACGTCACCTCCACCCAGATCGGGTACTGGGCGTTCAACAAGGGTGAGCGCTGGGCTTTGCTGACCCGCAACGGGCGGCCTCGGATCTGGGACTTCGGCTCCGCCGCCAAGGCCCATCGCCTCCAGCTCCCCCACATGTACGACACCGAGAACTCGGTGGGGGGCAACACCGGCCTCCAGGGCGCCATCGGCCCCGAGGCCGGCTTGCACGCCCGGGCCGCCAAGGAGATCGCCGCCGTCCTGCGCGACGAGGGCCTCGAGAACGAGAGGCTCGGAGTCGACATGGCCGAGACCGCCGTCTTCCTCGCCCTGCAGAAGGAAGGGCTCAACGTCGTCGACGGCCAGCAGACCATGATGAAGGCCAGGGAGATCAAGAACCAGGACGAGATCGTCCTGCTCACCCAGGCCTCGGCGATGGTCGACGGCGTCTACCAGGACATCTTCGAGGCCCTGAAGCCCGGAGTGCGCGAGTCGGACATCGTCGCCCTGGCCCACGCCCGCCTGTTCGAGATGGGCTCGGAGTTCGTGGAGGCGATCAACTCGATCGCCGGCGAGCGCTGCTCGCCCCACCCGCACGTCTTCTCCGACCGGATCATCCGTCCCGGCGACCAGGCGTACTTCGACATCATCCACGCCTACAACGGCTACCGCACCTGCTACTACCGCACCTTCGTGGTGGGCCGCGCCACCCAGGCCCAGCGCGACGCCTTCAAGCAGGCCCGGGAGTGGATGGACGCCGCCATCGAGCTGGTGAAGCCCGGCAACACGACCGACATGATCGCCAAGGTGTGGCCGCGGGCCGAGGAGTTCGGTTTCGAGGACGAGATGGACGCCTTCGGCCTCCAGTTCGGCCACGGTGTCGGCGTCGGCCTCCACGAGAGGCCGATAATCAGCCGCCTGAACTCGCTCGACGACCCGATCGAGATCAAGGAAGGGATGTACTTCGCCCTCGAGACGTACGCCCCCGCCAAGGACGGGCGGTCGGCGGCGCGGATCGAGGAGATGATGGTGGTGACGAAGGACGGACCGCAGGTCACCACCCTCTTCCCGTGCGAGGAACTGATGGTGGCCAATGAGTACTGAGACTTTCGACCCGCAGCTGCTGGACTACTCCAACCGTCCGCCGCGGCTGCCGTCGCCGCCGAACGAGGCCAACGACCGCATCGACATCCCGCTCGACCAGCGGATGCGCATGTACGAGCTCCAACAGGAGCTCCGCCAGTTCGAGAAGCGGGCCTACGACCTGTTCATGCAGAACCTGGTCAAGGGCACCAGCCACCTGTCCCTCGGCATGGAGGCGGTGGCTACGGGCTTCGCCATGGCGATGCGCCGCGACGACTACACCTTCGCCACCTACCGGGGCCACGCCCACACCCTGGCCCGCGGCGTCCCCATGGGGCCGGTGATGGCCGAGTTGTTGGGACGCGGCACCGGCCTGTTGGGCGGCAAGGGCGGGTCGATGCACCTGACCTCGGTGGAGCACGGGATGATGGGCTCCTACGCCATCATCGGCGCCCACCTGTGCATCGCCAACGGCGCCGCCTGGTCGGCGCAGATGCGGGGCAGCGACCAGGTGACCGTGGCCTTCTTCGGTGACGGGACCACCAACATCGGGGCGTTCCACGAGGCGATCAACTTCGCCGCCATCTGGAAGCTCCCGATCGTGTTCGTGTGCGAGAACAACCTCTACATGGAGTACACGCCGATCGACCTGGTGACCCCCGTCGAGCACCCGGCCGCCGACCGGGCCGCCGCCTACGGGCTCGAGCGGATCGTCGTCGACGGCAACGACGCCGACGAGGTCTACGACACCGCCCGGCGCCTCATCGAGAAGGCGCGCTCCGGTGGCGGTCCGTCCCTGGTCGAGGCGGTCACGTACCGCCACGGCGGCCACTCGCGGGCCGACCCCGGCAAGTACCGTCCCAAAGAGGAGGTCGACGCCTGGCTGCAGCGCGACCCCCTCACCCTGTACCACCAGCGGCTGCTCCGGCTCGGCGTGCCCGAGATCGAGCTGACCAAGATCGCCCAGGACGTCGCCCGGCGCGTCGACGAGGCGACCGAGTTCGCCAAGTCGAGCCCGCCGCCCGACCCGGAGAGCCTCATGACCGATGTGTGGGCCGATGGAGGATCCTCATGGCGGAGATGAGCTACCGCGACGCGATCGCGTACGGGATCGCCCAGGAGATGCGGCGGGACCCCCGCCTGGTGATGCTGGGCGAAGACATCGCCGCCGCCGGGGGCGTGTTCAAGACCACCGTGGGGCTGTTGGAGCAGTTCGGGCCCGACCGGGTGCGGGACACCCCGATCTCCGAGCAGGCCATCCTGGGCGCGGCGATGGGGGCGGCCATGACCGGCATCCCGGTGATCGCCGAGATCATGTTCTCGGACTTCATCGCCGTTTGCTTCGACATCCTCGCCAACCAGATGGCCAAGACCCGGTACATGACCGGTGGCCAGGTGACCGTCCCGGTGGTGATCCGCACCCACAACGGCGGCGGGGCCCGCTTCGGCGCCCAGCACTCCCAGTCGGTGGAGAACTGGTGCATGATGATCCCCGGCCTCAAGGTGGTCGCCCCGTCGACGCCGCGTGACGTGGTGGGGCTGATGGCCGCGGCGGTGCGTGATCCCGACCCGGTCGTCTTCTTGGAGCACAAGTCGCTCCTCGCCACCAAGGGCGAGGTCCCCGAAGGCGAGATCGTCGACGAGCTGGGTGTGGCCAAGGTCGTCCGGGAGGGCACCGACTGCACGATCGTGGCCCTGGCGCTGATGGTGCCGCGAGCCCTGCAGGCCGCCGAGCGCCTCGCCGCCGAGGGCATCTCGGCGGAGGTGATCGACCTGCGCAGCCTCGTGCCCCTCGATACCCAGACGATCCTGTCGTCGGTGGCCAAGACCGGCCGGCTGTTCACCGTCGAGGAGAACCCCCGGCTGTGCGGGTGGGGCGCCGAGATCGCCTCGATCGTCGGCCATGAGGCGTTCTGGGACCTGGACGGGCCGGTGGTGCGGATCACCACTCCGCACATCCCCTTGCCGGCCGCCGAGACGCTCGAGGACATGGCGATCCCCAGCGTGGACCGCATCTACAAGGAGATCGTCGAAGTCATGGACTGACGGCGGGGTCGCCCCTCGCCGTTCTGTGGGTCGGAAATGCGGGCTGCGCCCGCATTTCCGACCCACAAAACCGTCTAGCCGCCGCCGTTGTCGTTGGGGAGGGTGTTGCGGGTGCGGCGGAACTCGCCTTCCAGCATCGAATAGAGGGTGTGGTCCACCCAGTTGCCGCGGATCAGCAGCTCTTCGCGCAGCACGCCCTCGCGGGTGAACCCGAGCTTTTCGGCCACCCGCTCCGAGCCCCGGTTTCCGACCGCGATGCGGAGGGTGAGCTTGTGCAGCCCGAGATGGTCGTAGCCGACCGCCATCAACGCCCGGGTCGCTTCGGTGGCGTAGCCGCGGCCGCTCATGTCCGTGCGGATCCAGTACCCGATCTCGCCGATGCGGCCCGAGCGGGACGTCTGCCAGATCGAGATGTTGCCGACGTGGGTCTCGGGGTCGTCGCGGCGGCGGATGGCGTAGTCGAACGCCTTCCCCTCCCTCCAGGCCTGGATCGAGTCACGCACGAAGGCGATGGCGTCCTCGCGGGTGTAGTCCATGTGCGCCCACGGGAGCCACTCGTGCAGCTCCGACAGAGACGACCGCACGCCCTCCTCCAGTGCCGCTACGTCTCGGCGGGTGAACCGGCGGAGGATCAGCCGCTCGGTGCGGATCATCTCGGGCGGCACGCGTGCCATCGTCCTCAGCGTATCCAAGCCCACGGGCACCGAAGCTCCATGGCGACAGGTTTAGTCTCGCCGCGGTGTCAACGCCTCTGAGGATCGACCGCTCTGTCGGGCCGGTGGCGATCGTCTGGGCCGTGGCCTACGTCTACCTCGGGGTGGCTGCGATCCCGGCGACCGTCTCCCCTCCGGGCCGCTGGGACCTCGCCGCCCACGCCGTGGCCACGGCGCTGTTGGCGGCGCTGCTCCTCGAATGGCGCCGTCGCCCCGCTCCCCGGTCGGCGGGCACGTTCGCTTTCGTCGCCGCCTGCCTCCTGGGCCTGGCCGTGGAGATCGTCCAGGCGATGGTGCCCCACCGTGGCTTCGAGCTGGCCGATCTGGCCGCCGATGCCGTCGGCGCGGCGGTGGCGGTGCTGGTCGTTCCCCGGCTCGCCGCGGTGGCCCCGAGGGTCACGACGGCGATGCTGGTCGTGGCCGGGGGAGCCGCTTCGGTGGCGGCGCTGGTCCTGACTACGGCGGGCTGAGCCTACGATCGGGCAGGTGTGGGACCGTTTCGAGCTGGCGCCCGATCCGCCTCCTTCGGGTGGGCTGGACGTCGCCGCGGTGCTGATCCCCATCTACGAAGACGGCCACGGCGTCACGCGGCTCGTGCTCACCAAGCGCCCCGACACGATGCCCACCCACGCCGGCCACATCGCCTTCCCGGGGGGACGGCCCGATCCGGGTGACGACGGGCCCGCCGGAACCGCCTTGCGGGAGGCGTACGAAGAGGTGGGGATCCCGCCCGAGGACGTCGAGATCCTGGGGTACCTGCCGCCGATCCACACCGTCGAGTTCAAGCTCATGGTCGTCCCCGTCGTCGGGCGGCTGCCCGGCCCTCCCGACCTGGTGCCGTCGCCGCGGGAGGTCGTCAGGGTCTACCAGCCGTCGCTCGAGGACCTGGCCGACGAGAGCCGCTGGCGGTACGAGGATTGGAACGGGCACCGGGTGTGGTTCTACGACCTCGAAGGCGACGTGCTTTGGGGGGCGACGGCCCTCATGACCCGCAGGCTGCTCGGCCTCAGCGCCTACTGAGGCGCCGCCGATTTCTGCGAGGGGCGAGCTCCCGGGCATCCTTCGACGGTGCTGCGAGGGCTCCGCCGACGTGTGATGGCCCACGAGCGGGTGGTGATGATCTCCATCGCCACGGCGCTGGTGATGACGGGCCAGGGAATCCTCGGGCCGGTGCTGCCGGTGTTCGCCCGCCGGTTCGGAGTGAGTGTCGCCGCGGTCGGGGTCGTGGTCGCTGCCTTCGGTCTCGCCCGCCTGATCCTCAACGTGCCGCTCGGATGGCTCTCGGACCGGTGGGGCCGGCGATTCCTGCTCGTCGGAGGGCCGCTGGTGGTGTCGGTGGCGATGGTGTTCTCCGGCTTGGCCGGGAGCATCGGCTCGCTCACCTGGTGGCGTTTCGTGGCCGGGGCGGGGTCGTCGATGTACATGGTGGGGGCGCTCGTCTACATCACCGACATCTCCACCGCCGCCAACCGTGCCCGGCTGATCGGGATCAACCAGGGAGCTCTGCTGTTCGGCCAGTCCATCGGCCCGGGCCTGGGCGGCCTCATCGCCGAGTGGCTCGGTATCCGGGCGCCGTTCTTCTTCATCGCCGCCCTGACGTTCGCCGCCTCGGTCTACGGCCTGTTCCGGCTCCCGGAGACGCGGCCCGACGGCTCGGCAGGCCATGGTCCGGACCGGGCGACGCCGACCTGGAGGCGGGTGCTGGTCGGCCGCGTCTTCGCCGCTGCCGCCCTCGTCAACTTCGCCATCTTCTTCAGCCGGGCGAGCACCCGCACCACCCTCATGCCGCTCTACGGGGTCGACGAACTGGGCATGAGTGTCGGCGAGGTCGGTCTGGTGCTGACGGCGATGGCGGTGGTCAACCTGGTGTTGCTGCCCGCCGCGGCCACTCTCGCCGACCGATTCGGGCGGGTCCGGGCGATCGTCCCCGCCACGTTGGGCCTGACGGCCGGCCTCGTCGTGCTCGCCCGAGCCGACACGATCTCGGGGTTCCTCGCCGGGGCGGCGGTGATGGCTCTCGCCACGTCAGTCGCCGGTCCTGCCCCCGCCGCGTTGGCCGCCGACGCGGTGCCCGCCGCTGACAGGGGAGTGGCGCTGGGGGCGTTCCGGACCTTGGGGGATCTAGGGTTGCTCGTCGGCCCGCCGATCCTGGGTAGGGTCGCCGACGTCGGCGGTTTCGGAGCGGCGTTCTCGGTGAACGCCGCGGTCGTCGCCGCCGTGACAGCCGTATTCGTCTTGGCGGTGAGCGGGAAACGTGACAGGACCGAACACTGACGCAGCAGAGAGCCCGGCGGCTTCGTTGTGGTCGCTCGCCCTGACCGGGATCCTGGCAGGGCTGCTGAGCGGCACCCTCGGGGTCGGAGGGGGCATCGTGATGGTGCCCCTGATGACCGGGCTGCTGAGGTTCAGCCAGCACCGGGCCCACGCCACGTCGCTGGCTGCCATCGTGCTCATCGCCGTCTCGGGAGTCGTCCGTTTCGCCATCGGCGGGGAGGTGGACTGGGCGGTGGGCCTGGCGCTGGGGCTCGGGGGGATGCTCGGGTCGACGGTCGGCGCCCACCTGATGCATCGCCTCTCGCCCCAGGCCCTTCGCATCGTGTTCGGCGTCATCGTCGTGGCGGCGGGCATCCGCATGGTCCTCGCCGGAGACCCCCAAGCCGGGGCCCAGCCGCCGGCCCTGATCGGAGTGCTCGTCGGTGTCGCCATCGGCCTGGTCGCCGGCGTGGCGTCGGGGGTCGGGGGCATCGGCGGCGGCATCGTCATGGTCCCGGCGATGGTGTTCTTCCTCGGCCTGTCACAGCACACGGCCGAGGGGACGTCCCTTTTGGCGATCATCTTCACCGCCGTCGCCGGCACCCGGGTCAACCTGAAGCACGGCCGCGTCGACCTCCGTCATGCCGCGGTGGTCGGGGCGGCCGGTATCGTGTTCGCCCAGCTGGGCGCTTCCCTGGCTCTGGCCATGTCCGCCCAGCGGCTTTCCCAGGTGTTCGGCGCCTTCGTGGTGCTGGTCGGCATCCGCATGGTCGTCGTCACTTACCGCCAGCGGCGGAGAACAGGAGTGTGAGGTGCGACTCGTCACGTATTCGACATCCGAAGGCGCCCGGGTGGGCATGGTGGACGACGATCGGGTAGTGGACCTGACCGCCGCCGGCTTCGGCGACATGGTCGAGCTGATCGCCGCCGGACGGGATGCCTCGAGCGGACTCTCGGTCGGGTCTCTGCCCAGCCTCCCGCTCGGCGAAGTGCAGCTCCTCGCCCCCCTCCGGCCCAGAAAGAACGTGTTCGCCATCGGCCGCAACTACGCCGAGCATCTCGGGGAGGTCTCCGGGCTGAAGGCCGACGCCGAATCCATCCCGGAGAACCCGATCGTCTTCACCAAGCCACCCACCGCCATCATCGGGCCGGGCGCCCCGATCGAGTCGTCCAACGATCCTCTCGACACCACCGACTACGAAGGCGAGCTCGCCGTCGTCATCGGGCCGGGCGGAAAGGGGATCCCCGCCGAGGAGGCCTGGGATCACGTGTTCGGCTACACCCTGGTGAACGACGTCACCTCCCGCGGCCTGCAGCGCAAGCACATCCAGTGGTTCATCGGCAAGGCCGTCGACACGTTCTGTCCCATGGGCCCCTGGATCGTCACCGCCGACGAGATCGACGACGTCACCCGGCTCGAGCTGCGGACCGAGGTCAATGGGGAGCTCCGCCAGCGCGGGAGCGTCGCCGACCTAATCTTCGACATCCCCACCCTGATCGCCACCCTGTCCGAGGTGATCACCCTCGAGCCCGGTGACGTGATCGCCACCGGCACGCCCGCCGGGGTCGGCGCCGGTTTCGACCCGCCCCGCTACCTGCGGCCGGGCGACACGGTGTCGATCACCGTCGACGAGATCGGCACGCTCACCAACCCCGTCGCCTGAAAGTCCGGAACGCAGCCTGGCGCTGACGCCCGCCCACGACCCCGGCACGCTCGAAAGGCTGGCCGCCGCTCGCGCCGGGCTGACGTGGAGGCGGCGGCGATGATCTGACCATCGCCGCCCAGTTCGGGACCTCTGGACACTCCCGGCCGGAGACGCAGGCCGGACACTGGTGGCGATGACGCGGTTGCGTTTCGTCCTCGCTGTCGTGGCCGCGGCCCTCCTCGCCGCCCCCGTCGCCGTCCCCGCCGCCGCTGACGAGGCGGTGACCGTCGAGGTCTTCTGGGCCGAGGGATGCCCGTACTGCGCCGCCGAGCTCGAGTTCCTCGCCGGCCTCACCGAGCGGTACCCCGAGGTCGAGGTGGTGGACCACGAAGTGAGCAGGTATCCGGCCGACGCCGCCCTGTTCGAGGAGACGATGGCCTCCCGGGGCATGGAGGCGGTGGCCATCCCCACCACGCTGATCGGCGAGCACGTCTGGGTCGGCTTCGACGCGTCGGTGGCCGAAGAGATCGAAGCCGTCGTCGCCGACTCGCTCGCCGCGGTCGAGCCGGTCACACCCGCCGGGGGAGAGGAGCTGGTCGACCTGCCGGTGATCGGACCGGTCGACGTCGGGTCGGCCTCGCTGGTCGTCGCCACCCTGGTCATCGGGCTGGTCGACGGCGTCAACCCGTGCTCGCTCTGGGTCCTCTCCGTGCTCCTGGCGCTGGTCCTGCGCAGCGGATCACGCAAGCGGGTGCTGGCGATCGGAGGGACGTTCCTCGCCATCACCGCCGCTCTCTACGCGCTCTACATCGCCGGGATGTACGGGGTGCTCTCGCTCCTCGCCCACCAACGGTGGGTGCGGATGGCGATGGCGCTGGTGGCCCTCGCCTTCGGGCTCGTCAACCTGAAGGACTTCTTCGCCTTCCGGCGGGGCGTCTCCCTGACGATCCCCGAGGACCGCAAGCCGAACCTGTATCGCCGCATGCGGCGAGTGGCGGTCGAGCACGAGTCCCTCCTGCCCGCCCTGGGCGGCACCGCCGCGCTGGCCGTCGGCGTGTCGATCCTCGAGACGCCCTGCACCGCCGGGTACCCGCTCCTGTGGGCCGATCTGCTCGCCTATCACGGCGTCGGCCTGGGAGGCGCTGCCGCCCTGTTCGCCCTCTACATGGCCGTGTTCGTCCTCGACGAGCTGGCCGTGTTCGCCGCCGCCACGTTCGCCATGCGCGCCTTCAAGCTGGAGGAGAAGGCGGGCCGCACCCTCAAGCTGATCGCCGGCCTCGTCATGGTGGCTCTCGCCGGGACGCTGGTCCTCGCCCCGGAGGCGATGAGCACCGTCGCCGGAGCGGCGGCGGTCTTCGGCGTGGCGGTGGCGGCTGCGGCCCTGGTCTTCGTCGTCGACCGGCTCAGGTCCCGCCACCAGCCGTCGGCGCGCTGAGCGGGCTCACCCGGCGGCTGCCGCCGCCTGGATCTTCTCCCACAGCGCCCGGACGTGGTCGATCGTCGTGGTCGGCGCCCCGATCGCCACACGGAGGGTGTAGGCGCCGTCGAGGACCGTGTGGGTGATGAACGCCTCGCCGGAGGCGTTCACCGCCTCGAGGATCCGCTTGTTGACGGCGTCGCCTCCCCGGTGACGGAGACACACCAGGCTGAACGGATGCGGGGCGGCGATCTCGAAGTCCGGGTGGGCCTCCACCCAGCCCGCCAGCTCCTGGGCCATGTCGATGCTGCGCCGCACGTGGGCCCGGATCCCCTCCACCCCGAACGAGCGGATCACGAACCACAGCTTCAGCGCCCGGAACCGGCGCCCGAGGGGGATCTGCCAATCCCGGTAGTCGATGACCGCCCCCGATTCCGTCGCCTTGTTGCGCAGGTACTCGGGCTGGATCGAGAGGGTGTCGATCAGGTGGGCCCGGTCGGCGACGAAGAAGGCCGAGCAGTCGAAGTTGGTGAGCATCCACTTGTGGGGGTTGAACACGTACGAGTCGGCTCGGTCCAGCCCGTCGAGGATCCACCGCATCTCCGGCAGGACCGCGGCGGTCCCGGCGTAGGCGGCGTCGACGTGGAGCCACAGGCCGTGGTTCGAGGCGACCTCGGCGATCTCTGCGATGGGGTCGATGGCGGTCGACGACGTGGTGCCGATGGTGGCCACCACCGCCGCCGGAGTGAAGCCCTCCGCCTCGTCGGCGATGATCGCCTCCTCCAAGGCGTCGGGGTCCATCGACTGGTCCGGGCGTACCGCCACGTGGCGGAGGCGCTCGGCGCCGTAGCCGGCGATCCGGACCGCCTTGTCGATGGAGGAATGGCCGTGGACGGAGGTGTAGACGGTGAGGTCGCCGCCGGCCCCGTGGCGGTTCGCCTGGCCGTGGGTGGCGCGCTCGCGCGCGGCGAGCAGGGCGACGAGAGTGGCCGACGAAGCCGAGTCGTGGATCACCCCACCGCCCGCGGAACGGGACGAGAACTTCTCCGGGAGGCCGCACATGTCGACGAGCCAGTCGAGCACGTGGGTCTCCAGCTCCGTGGCGGCGGGCGAAGTCGCCCAGAGCATCCCCTGCACGCCGAGACCCGAAGACAGGAGATCACCCAGCACCGCCGGCCCGGACGAGTTGGCGGGGAAATAGGCGAAGAAGCCGGGGGATTGCCAATGGGTGATGCCGGGGAGGATCACCTCGTCGAGATCGGCGAGAACGGCTTCCCATGGCTCGCCGACTTCCGGGGGAGATGAAGGCAATCTGTCTCGGATCTCGCCGGGCTCGACCTTGGAAAGGACTGGAAATTCCCCGACCGTTTTCATGTAGTCGGCGATCCAGTCGATCGCAGCATGTCCGGCCTGGCGGAACTCTTCGGGGGTCATGGAGGAAGCCTACTGGGATGGAATGCACCTCCGATCGGGTAGGATTCGGTCCGGCCGCGAGCGCTGGAGCGGCTGTCGTTTCTTACTCGGGCGAAGGAGAGGGGTGAGTCGCTTTTCCCTTTCGGATAGCCGAACGCGGTGGGTGCTCTTCGTGGTGGCCATCGGGCTGTTCGGGGTGTTGGGGTGGTTCGCCGCCTCCGCTTTTCGCGCCTGGAGCGGGCTCGGACGGATGGACATCGAGCGGATGACGACCATCGTGGCCGAGGAGACCGAGGACGAGCCCAGCCCCGACGACACCGCGGTTCCCGAGTTCCGGCTGCCCCCGATTCCGTCGGCCAAGGACGGCATCGACACGTTCCTGATGGTGGGAACCGACTCGCGGGACAACCTCGACGACCTCGAAGGGTTCGGCCACTTCGAGGGTGCCCGCGCCGACGTCATCCTCCTCCTCATCCGGCCGCGTAACCACCAGGAGAACACCGCCATCGTCTCGCTGCCCCGTGACCTGTGGGTGGCGACTCCCTGCGGCCAGATGCGGATCAACGACACCCTGCAGGGTTGTCAGGACATGAACGGCGAGTCGACCCTGCTCGCCACGGTCGAGTCGCTCACCGGGCTCGGCGTCGACCACGTGGCGATCGTCGACATGGCCGGTTTCCAGGAGGTCGTCGACCGGCTCGGCGGGTACGAGATCTGTGTCGAGAACCCGGTTCGCGACCCGAAGGCGAAGCTCGACCTGCCCGCCGGCTGCCACCTCGCCGATGGCGCCGACACCCTGGCCTGGCTGCGCAGCCGCAACACCCAGGAGCAGATGGAAGACGGGCGTTGGGTGCGCATGGACGGCGTCAACGACCTCACCCGCAACGAGCGCCAGCGGAAGTTCCTGATCGACATGCTGGGGCGTCTCGGCAACTTCCGCGACCCGAGCGAGGCGCTGGAGACCGCCCAGGCCATCGCCCCCTTCGTCACCGTCGACCAGGACCTGGGCATCGCCCAGGCGGTGTCGCTGGCGTGGTCGATGCGGGGCCTCGAGGACGACATCACCGAGATCGACATCCCGGTCCAGGACTACCGCACGCAGGCGGGGGCGCAGGTGCTGATCGCCGCCGTGGACATCGAGTCGGTGATCGCCGACGTCATCGCCGTGGAGACCGTGGGGCAGTCGGAGCGCCAGGCCGCCGGGTGAACCAGCCGAGGGTGTAGAACGTTATCCTCCGTTCCGAGGCGCACTCCAAGGAGAGAGATGAACATCGTCGTCGGCTACATCAACACTCCCGAAGGGGAGGCCGCGGTCGAGTGGGGGATCCGCGAAGCGAAACTGCGTGGGGGCAAGTTGGTGGTCGTCCACTCCATGGTCGGCGGTGACCACGAGGACATCGAGGAGTACCGGGAGAGCGCCGAGGCGATGGAGCGGATCCGCCAGCGCCTCCACGACGAGAACATCGACCACTGCACCCACGAGTACGTGCGGGGCCAGCGCCCCGTCGACGACCTGCTGGAAGCGGTGAAGAGCCACGATGCCGGGATGATCGTCATCGGCATCCGCTCCCGTTCGACGACCGGCAAGCTGCTCCTCGGCTCCAACGCCCTGGAGATCCTCCACGACTCCAAGGTGCCGGTCCTGTGCGTCAAGGCGAACTCGTCCGACTGACCCGACGGATCGCCACCACACCGCCGACGCCGGCCACGAGCACGCTCCCCAGCATCACCAGGTAGGCGATCCCGCCCACCGATCCCCAGGCGAAGTCCGCCGGGAACCGGGCGAGGGCCCACGCCTGCAGCGACCCCAGCGCGACGTAGGCCCAGACCGCCGGGCGGAGGCGCATGAGGCAGTTCTCGGCCAGCGAGTGGAAGGCGGCGAGGCCGAAGCTCACCAGCCAGGCGCCGATGGCCCGGCCCGTCAGGGCGGTCAGGTCCCAGGGCCACCAGGAAGCGGCCTCCGGCGCGGCCAGCAAGGCGGTGCCCGCCACGGCGAACACCATCCCCTGCGCTGCCACCACGAGTCGCAGCGGCCCCGGAAGGGGCGCCCGGCGGGGCGGGTCGCCGCCGGGCTGGCGGGACTGCAGCCACCACAGCAGCGCCATCGCCACCGGCACGGCGGCGTAGATCACGATCCACGCGTAGGTCACTGCCCGGGTGCCCGCCTCGAAGTCCGGGCCCAGGTGGAAACGGTCCATGTGGAGCACGGTCACCCCGAACGTCAGGACCGTGAACAGGAACACCGTGGGCACCGCCACCCGGGCGTTCGCCCAGAGCCGCTGGCGGGCGGCGGAGAACTCGAACACGGCGCTCGACCAGTAGGAGGCCCCCAGGAAGGCGGCGGTGAGCGGCGGGTCGATGGTCCAGGCGAAGAATCGTTCCGTCCGCTCCGAGAAGACGAACAGCTGGATCCCGGCCAGTGCCACCAGCACCCCCGCCAAGATCAGCAGCCGGCGCATCGCCGGGGTGACGACCCGCCACCCGGCGGTCTGGGATCCGGTGGTCATGGCTACCTCGGGGGTCGAGAGCCTGGTTTGCCGCCCCTCGTCTCACCGGCGCACTCGGCGCCGTCCCCGCGAGACACACCGATGCTAGGTGCGGGCGATGATCTCGGGCGGGTGGATCGTCCTCCGCTCCGGCAGCGGGCCCACCCACTTCTCGACCCGCACCAGGCAGGTCATCGCCGACGGGCCCTGCGCCAGCCCCGACGTGCCGCGGTCGTAGGTGAGCACGTTCGGGTTGCCGGCGACGTCCAAGGAGCGGGGGTCCGCCGGGTCGACCGGGTCGTACCAGGCGCCGGTGGGCAACTCCACCACGCCGGGCATCACCCCGTCGTCGACCCGCACCCCCGCCAGAGTGGCGCCCCGGTCGTTCCACACCCGGACGATGTCGCCGTCGGCCAGCCCGCGGGCGGCGGCGTCGTCGGGGTGGATGCGCATGACCTCCCGGCCGGCGATCTTGTGCTCGGCGCTGGCACGGCCGTGGTCGAACTGGGAGTGCAGCCTGGTGCGGGGCTGGTTGGAGATCAGGTGGAGCTGGTCGGGCTCGGCGTTGCCCAGCCACTCGGCTGGCTCGAGCCAGGCGGGGTGCGGCGGGCACCCTTCCGGCTCGGCGTCGGCGATGTACTGCGACCACAGCTCGATCCGCCCCGACGGCGTGGGCAGCGGGTTCGCCACCGGGTCGGCCCGGAAGTCGGCGAACAGGACTTTCTCCGCCTCCGGGCTGGGGGGCTGGCGGTGCACGCCCCTCTCCCAGAACACCTCGAACGGGGGAGCGGCCGGGTCGCGCTGGCGGACCCGCTCGTAGAGCCAGCGGATCCACTCGTCGGCGCTGCGGCCCTCCGTGTACTCCTCGTGGACGCCGAGGCGCTGGGCCAGCCCGGAGAAGATCTCGTAGTCGGAGCGGGCCTCGCCGTAGGGCGGGACGACCTGGCGCATGGCGATCAGGTAGTCGTCGGGTGGGGCACCACCGATGTCGTCGCGTTCCAGCGGCAGCGTCACCGGGAACACGATGTCCGCCCTTCGGGCGGTGGCGGTCCACCACGGCTCGTGGACGATGATCGTGTCGGGTCGGCGCCACGCCTCCACCAGCCTCCCGAGGTCCTGGTGGTGGTGGAAGGGGTTGCCCCCCGCCCAGTAGACGAGGTGGATCTCGGGGTAGACACGCTCTTCGCCGTCGTAGGTGTACTTGCCGCCGGGGTCGAGGAGCATGTCGGCGACCCGGGCGACGGGGATGGACTCGGACACCGGGTTCGGCCGACGCGGGACCGACGGCAGCGGGATGCGGGTGACGCCGTTGCCCACGGAGCCGACCGTGCCGTAGCCGAGGCCGAAACCTCCCCCCGGAAGGCCGACCTGGCCGAGGGCACAGCCGAGAGCGACGATCGCCCAGAACGGCTGCTCCCCGTGGTCGGAGCGCTGCAGCGACCACGAGCCGTTGACCATGGTCCGGTGGCTCGCCATGTCGGCGGCCAGCGAAGAGACCACGTCCGGCTCGACGCCACAGATCGCGCCGGCCCATTCCGGGTCCTTGGGCGTGCCGTCGGCTTCGCCGAGGACGTAGGCGGCGAGCCGGTCCCAGCCGACCGTGTAGCGGGCGAGGAACTCCTCGTCCACCAGGTCCTGGCGGATCGACTCGTGGATCAGGGCGAGGATGAGCGCAGTGTCGGTGTTGGGACGGATCGGCACCCACTCCGCCTCCGGGAGGTCGTCGCGCACCGGGCTCACGTTGACGAACCGCACCCCCGCCTCGACGCACTGCTCCAGGTAGGTGGAGAGGAGATGACGGCCCTGGCCGCCGGCCTGCACCTGGCTGTTCTTGCGGGGGACGCCGCCGAAGGAGACGAAGAGCTCGGTGTGGCGGACGATGACCGGCCACGACGTGTGGTTGTCCTGCACCCACTCGTAGGAGTGGCCGAGGACGTGAGGGATGATCACCTCGGCGGCGGCGTGGCTATAGGTGTCGCGCTTGACCGTGGCGCCCCCGATGAGACCGAAGAAGCGGCGGACGTGGCTCTGGGCGTGGTGGAACCGCCCCGCCGACGCCCATCCGTAGGAACCGGCGTAGATCGCCTGGTTGCCGTAGGTCCGCCGCACGCGGTCGATCTCGGCCGCGGCCAGGTCCAGGGCGGTGTCCCAGTCGACTTCGACGAACGGGTCCACCCCCCGCAGGTGGGGGTCGGCGCCCGGTCCGTGCTCCAGCCACGACTTGCGAACAGACGGCCGGCGGACCCGCAGCGGGTGGTCGTGGTCCCGCAGCGACTGGCCGATCGGCGACGGGTCCGGGTCTTCGCCGAACGGGTGGACGGCGACGATGCGTCGGCCGTCGGTCTCCAGCTCGTAGGCGCCCCAGTGGGTGAGGGTCAGTGTGCGCGCCACGTCGGAGAATCTACCGACCGCGGGCGGGCCCGCCCACCGACTATCGCGCCAGGGGGTCTTCGGTGGCGGCGCTGCGCAGCAAGCCCACGACGATCCCGTCCGAGAGGGCCTCCCAAGAGGCGTCGATGATGTTCTGGTGGACGCCGATAGTGCCCCACGAGTCGGTGTGGTTGGAGGTCTCGAGCAGCACCCGGACGGTGGCTCCGGTGCCGTCGGCGGCGTCCAGCACCCGCACCCGATAGTCGGTGAGCCGGAGGTCGGCCACCTGGGGGAAGACGGGCCGGAGGGCCTGGCGCAAGGCGGTGTCCAAGGCGTTGACCGGGCCGTCGCCCTCCCCGGTCGTGATGCGGCGCTCTCCGCCCACCACCACCTTCACGGTCGCCTCGGCGGACACCTCCTCACCGGCGCGGCGTTCGATGTTGACCCGGTAGGACTCGACGTGGAACAGGTCCTGCTTCCAGCCCAGGGCCTTCCGGATCAACAGCTCGAAGGACCCGTCGGCCGCCTCGAAGTGGTAGCCGCGGTGCTCGAGCTCTTTCACCTCCTCCAGCACCTTGCGGGCGGCGGCGTCGTCGATCTCGAATCCGAGCTCCTTGGCCTTGTTGAGGATGGAGGCCCTGCCCGCCTGCTCCGACACCACCATCCGGGTGCGGTTGCCGACCTTCTCGGGGTCGATGTGCTCGTAGGCGTCGGGGCGGCGCGCCAGGGCGGAAGTGTGGAGGCCCGCCTTGTGGGTGAACGCCGAGGTGCCGACGTAGGGGCGATGGGGGTCGAGGCTGATGTTCACGAGCTCGGCGATGTGGTGGCTGATCGGTGCCAGCATCCGCAGCTGCTCTTGGGTCACCACGGGCTGGCCCATCTTCAGCACCAGGTCGGGGATGATGCTGCACAGGTCGGCGTTGCCGGTGCGCTCGCCGTAGCCGTTGATGCATCCCTGGATCTGCACCGCCCCCGCTTCCACCGCCGCCAGCGAGGACGCCACCGCACAGCCGGCGTCGTTGTGGAAGTGGACGCCGAGGGGCACGTCGATCTCGGCTTCGACCTTGCCCAGCACCTCGACGATCTGGTGGGGGAGGGTGCCGCCGTTCGTGTCGCAGAGGACGATCCTCTCGGCGCCGGCTTCGGCGGCGGTGCGGGCGGCCGCCAGGGCGAACTCGGGGGTGCTGCGGAACCCGTCGAAGAAGTGCTCGGCGTCGAAGAACACCCGTCGACCGTGGGAGCGGAGGAACTCGATCGACTCGCCGATCATGGCCAGGCCCTCGTCGAGATCCGTGCGGAGGGCTTCCCGGACGTGGTAGTCCCACGACTTGCCGACGATGCAGATCGTCTCGGTCCCCGACTCGAGGAGGGCGCGGAGCTGGGGGTCCTTGTCGGCGGTCGTGCCCGGACGGCGGGTCGACCCGAAAGCCACCAGCTCGGCGTTTCGCAGGTTCAGGCGGCTCTGTGCCAGGCGGAAGAACTCGTCGTCTTTGGGCAGGGCGCCGGGCCATCCCCCCTCGATGTAGGCGACGCCGAGGTCGTCGAGCAGCTGGGCGATGCGCAGCTTGTCGCTCACGGTGAGCGAGATGCCTTCCTGCTGGCTTCCGTCTCTCAGCGTCGTGTCGTAGATCTCGAGCGTCGTCTCCATGGGGGTCTCCGTGCCGTCCAGGTATGAAAAAACCCCCTGCGATCGCAGAGGGCGAAAGGCGCGGGCCGGGCTGTGGCCTGCGCCTCAGTCGATAATGATGATGCCGTCGAAAAAGTGGTGCATCTGAGCCAGACAGTATGCCGCCGGCCTCCGCCGGGGTCAACCCGACGGACGCCGGCGGCGTCCCCTCAGCTGACGGCCTGTTCGATCAGGCTCGCCACCTGCTTTTCCACCTCGGGAGTCCACTCGGTGATGGCGTAGGTGACCGGCCACATCGGCCCATCGTCGAGGTTGGCGACGTCGTTGAACCCGAAGGTGGCGTAGCGGGAGTCGAACTTCGACTTCGCCTGGAAGAAGCACACCACCTTTCCGTCACCGTTGGCGTAGGCCGGCATCCCGTACCAGGTGCGGGCCGTCAGATCGGGCGCCCGCTCGAGGACGAGGGCGTGGATCCGCTCGGCGATCAGCCGGTCCTCGTCGGGCATGGCGGCGATCGCGTCCAGGGCGGCCTTTTCCATCTCCGCCTTCTTCTTGCCGCCCTTCTCGGCCTTGAGCTCGGCGGCCCGTTCCCGCATCGCCTGCTTCTCGGCCTCCGAGAACCCGCCGGTCTTGTTCGTGGCGCTCATCGCTCGCTCCTTTCGTCTCGTCTTCGGTCGCCCTGCGGTGCTACCCACAGAGGCGATCGTGAAGCTACGCGATGGCACAGAGCCGGCGCTTCTCGATTCCTGATCGATCACAGGTCACTCGGCGAGGGCCTGGCTCAGCGCCAGGTTCCGCACCGCCCGCTCGCGATCGCGGCGGCCGAGGCCGCAGGCGGCGGCGACGTCCACGGGCCTGCCCACCAGGGTCTCGATTCGGTTCCGCAGGCGCCTGAGCTCGTCGAGCTCCCGGCCCTCGTGGACGATCCCGGCGGCGAACCGCACTTCCGGCGGGAGGCGTAGCTCGGCGAGCGCGGCATAGAAGCTGCCGTCGAGAGGCGGCGGTTCGATCCCGCGCCCGAACGGCATGTGGATGAACTCGAGCTCCTGTGCCTGCGGCCACTGCTTGACCAGGGCGTTGGCCAACAGCACGGCCGGGCGAGTGTCCTCGGGCTCGGCCATCGACCGGTGGTTCATGTCGCCGTAGCAGAGGTGGATGCCGAACCGGGTCCCCCGGCGGGTGCGCCGCACCACCTTCAGGATCTCGGCGGCCAGGCGGGCGGCGGCGAGGGCCTGTCCCCGTGACGGCACCCGCGTGAGCAAGATCAGCGGGATCGGGACCTCCAGCTGGAAGACGACGTCGTCACCTCCGGCCGCCTGGATCAGCGTGATCTCGCGGACCGTGGCATCCCGGAACGGGGCGACGTTGCGGAAGGCGGCGCCGGGTTTGAAGCCGAACGCGCACAGCGCCAGGTCCAGGTGGCCGGGGATGCCGACCTGGAGGCTGACCGGGCGGTCGAGCGAGTCCCGGAACTCCTGGAACGCCGGCCACGACTCCTGGAAGTACTCGTAGTAGTCGAGGTCCAGGGTCGTGAAAGAACGGTTCGGTGCCACCTCGAAGCAGGGGGTCTTCCCGTAGTCGCTCCAGTCGCCGTCCCGGGCGAGGCGCAGGTCGGGGTGGCTGCGCAGGCTCTCGATGATGCGCTGGATCCAGTTCAGCCGGTCGCCGGTCTCGCCGTCGGGAACCCAGGGCGGGAGCCGGTCGCCGAGCTCGGTGGCGAACAACTCGAACGCGGCCTTGGCGTCGTCGGCGGGCACGGTGCCCACCAGGTGGACGTGGCGGTCCGTCATGCGGTCTCCTTTCGCTCTTCCCCAAACGCGCTCGGAGCGCCGCACGACACCGTGCGAGCAGCTCATCGATCAGGCATTGGCACCGAATCGGGTCCGGTTGCCGCGGCTTCGCAGGGCCTGTCCCTCCACCGCTCTGGATGAGCGCGTCGGCGTCAGGATGTCGGCGGCCGCGACGTCGTCAAATCATTCAGTTGCTATTTAATTAAACAAGTACTTAAATAGCCGTCGTGAACGCACTCGACGTGCTCGGTGACCCGGTCCGCAGGAGGATCCTCGACCTGCTCGCCCGGGGCGAGACCTCCGCCGGGGAACTGGCAGCGGCCGTCCAGGAGGAGTTCGGGATCTCCCATCCGGCGGTTTCCCACCACCTGCGGGTCCTGCGGGAGGCCGGGTTCGTCGCCGTGCGCGTCGACGGCCCCAGGCGGATCTACCGATTGCGCCCCGACGGATTCGACGACGTCGACGAGTGGCTCGACCGGTTCCGTCGCATCTGGGCCGGACCTTTGGAGGCCCTCGCCACCGAAGTGGCGCGTGGCAAACGAGAGAGGAAGAAGACATGACGCTCGACGTCGCCCACCACATCTCGGAAGTGACCCGCACCGTCGGCACCCGGACATTGGAGTCTGGTGAGGCTAGGGTGCTGACCGCCAGCCGGGTGTACCCGACCGACGCCGCCGACCTGTGGGACGCGGTCACGAACCCGGAGCGGATCCCCCGCTGGTTCCTGCCCATCAGCGGTGACCTCCGCCCGGGGGGCCACTACAGCCTGGAAGGCAACGCCTCGGGCACCATCGAAGAGTGCGACCCGCCGCACCGTTTCGCCGCCACCTGGGAGTTCGGCGGACAGGTGTCGTGGATCGAGGTCCGCATCACCGAAGAAGGCGACGGCCAGGCCCGTTTCACCCTGGAACACGTCGCCCACGTCGACGACGACATGTGGGCCCAGTACGGGCCGGGAGCGACCGGCGTCGGCTGGGACGGCGCCCTCCTCGGGTTGGCCCTGCACGTGGCCGACGAAGCGGCGGCGATGCCCGACGACCTCGGGGCGTGGGCGGCCTCGGAAGAGGGCCGGGCGTTCTACGGGGCGAGCAGCGCCGCCTGGCGGGACGCCAGCATCGCCGCCGGCACCGACCCGGCCGAGGCGGAGGCCGCCGCCCAGCGGACGACTGCCTTCTACACGGGGGTCGAGGCCGGCTGATCGAAGACCACCCGGGTCCCCGACGCGACCTCGTGGGCCCCTCGCCTCCCGAGCAGGGGAGGGAGGGCGACGGCGGCGAGCAGGACCATCGAGACGACGAAGAAGAGAGTCGCCGACGCGGTCGCTTCGGGGGCCGTGGCGAATCGGGTCGCCGCCAGGTGCCCGAACTGCCAGGGCAACAGCTTGATCGCATTGCGGCCCAGCACCCGGCCGAAGGACGGTTCGTCGGCGAGTCGCAGGCCGCTGCGGCGCTTGCCCCACGTGGCGTGGTCCCTTCCCGCTTCGGTGATCGTGAGGTAGCCGAGAGTCGGGACCACGGTGAGCACGGTTATGGCGACATCCGAGCCGATCCGGCTCTCCCACACACCGCTCGCGTCGATCCACCCGAGCAGCGTCGGGACACCGACGACCACGAAGACGCCCGCGACCCCGGCGAGTATCACGAGGTAGTCCCACAGCCAGGACCGGAGCCTTCTCGCTGCCATCGGCACCAGCCACGGTATCGGCGAGCGCGGCTCGTGTCGCCGTGATTTCGCCCCGGCACGACCCCCTAGGCGCGCCCGGCGGGCACCTGTACGGTCGGCGACATGGCCCACTTCAGCCCGCGCCTGTTCACCTTCCTCCGGGACCTCGCCGCCAACAACGACCGCGAATGGTTCTCCGCCCATCGCTCAGAGTACGAGCGATACGCCCGGGAGCCAGCCCTCCGCTTCATCGCCGACCTGGCCGCTCCCTTCTCCGGTATCTCGGCAGAGTTCATCGTCGAGCCCGCGATCGCCGGGGGATCGCTCGTCCGGATGGCCCGCGACACCCGCTTCTCCGCCGACAAGTCCCCGTACCGCACGTACCTCGGAATCGGCATCCGCCATCGGATGCACCGGGAGCGTCCCACGCCCCGCTTCTACCTCGCCATCCAGCCGGGCCGCTCCTACCTGGGTGTGGGGTGCTGGCGACCCGACGCCGCCACGGCCGGCAGGATCCGCCGGGCGATCGCCGAACGCCCCGGCGAGTGGGAGGCGGCCATCGGTGCCGGCGCCTTCGAGGAGCACTTCACGCTCCAGGGGGAGCGCCTCGCCCGCCCGCCCCGCGGCTTCGATCCCGGCCATCCGCTCATCGACGATCTGCGGCGCAAGGACTTCGCCGCTTCCACCCGCTTCACGAACAAGGCGGTGACCTCTGGCGAGTTCATCGACCTGTTCCTCGCCCGTTGCCAGGCGGCGACGCCGTTCGTGTCGTTTCTCTGCTCGGCGCTAGGGGTCCCCTTCTCGTGACGAGTCGGTGGTCCATCTCCGTGTCTCGCCGGCCCGGCGCCAGCGGCGAAGGCGTTAGGATCATCCCGAAGATGTCGTGCAGACGGAACTGGTGGTGGCGGAGCGAACCCAGCTAGCTCCGCGCGCCAGTCTCGATTTCCGAGCCGCCGGAGCGATCCGGCGGCTTTTCTGTAGAGCACCTTTGGAGAACCGACATGACGACAGAAGTGAAGAGAGTCTTCTCCGGGATCCAGCCGACCGGTGAGCTGCATCTGGGCAACTACGTGGGGGCCCTCTCCAACTGGGTGAAGATGCAGGACGAATACGACGAGACGATCTACTGCGTCGTCGACCTGCACGCGATGACGGTCCCCTACGACGTGGAAGAGTTCCACGCCGCCCGGCTGCAGACGGCCAAGCTCCTCCTGGCGGTGGGCATCGACCCCGACCGCTCGCTCCTCTACTACCAGTCCCAGGTCCCCCAGCACGCCGAGCTGGCGTGGATCCTCGGCACGATCACCGGCATCGGCCAGCTCGAGCGGATGACGCAGTACAAGGAGAAGGCCGACAAGGCGGGCCAGAACCTCGGCCTGTTCTCCTACCCGGTGCTGATGGCGGCCGACATCCTCGTCCACCGGGCCCACGCCGTCCCGGTCGGCGACGACCAGACCCAGCACCTGGAGCTGACCCGCGACCTGGTGGAGAGGTTCAATCACCGGTTCGGGGAGATCTTCCCGCTCCCCGAGCGGATCACCCCCGAGATCGGCGCCCGGGTCATGTCGCTGCAGGACCCGACGTCGAAGATGTCGAAATCGGACCCCAACCCGAACTCGCGGATCCTCCTCGTCGACGACCCCGACGTGATCCGCAAACGGATCAAGTCGGCGGTGACCGACTCTGAGACCACCGTCGCCTACGACTGGGACCGCAAGCCCGGCATCTCCAACCTGCTCGAGATCTTCTCGTTCTTCTCGGGCCGCAAGATCGACGACCTGGTCGACGAGTACGCCGAAGGCGGGTACGGCCGCTTCAAGGAGGCGGTCGCCGAGGCCGTGATCGACGGGCTGACCCCCATCCGCACCCGGTACAAGCAGCTCGACGACGCCGAGGTGGCCCACATCATGGAGCGGGGCGCCCTCGACGCTCGGGCCCGGGCCGAGCGGTCGATGGTGGAGATACGCAAGGCCGTCGGCCTGGCCGGCTACTGAGCCTGGCCGAGCTGCTCGAGGACCTCCTGGGGCAGCAGGAGGATCACCGCCGCCACCAGGTTGAACCCGGAGTGCACGAACATCGCCGGGCCGATGCGCCCGTGGCGAAGGGTCACGTGCGCCAGCACCAACCCGACGAGGAATATCTGGACGAACACCAGCACTCCGGCGCCGACCGAGGTCACGCCGAGCAGGTGGAAGGCGGCGAACACGAGCGACGTCACCACCATCACCGTGCGCCGCGACTTGCTCTCCAGCGCCCGCAGCAGCACCCCGCGGAACATCAGCTCCTCAGACAGGGGAGCCAGCAGCGTGGACACGGCCACCATCGCCAGGCGAGGCCCGAAACCCTGCAGGGCGGCGAAGATCTCGGCCACCTCCTGGCTCGGGCCCTGGTCGGGGAGAAGCAGCTGCTGGAGCGGGGCGAAGAGGATGGCGATGGCTATCTGGAGGGCCACGCCCAGGCCCAGGTAGGTCACGTCGGCCGGGTGGATGTCGAAGCCGAGGCTCTCGGGGCCGAGACGCCGGGTCCGGGCGATGACCCACATGACACCGAGCGTGCCCACGTACTGGCCACCGAAAGTGGCCAGCAGCACGGTTTCGGCGGGGGCGTCGGCCAGCGACGCCGCCGCCCCGGCGAGCAGCGACCCGCCGAGGGCGCCGAGGACTATCAGCACGAGGTCCATCACTGTCCAGCGGGGAGCCATGGCGGCTGAGCGTAACGGTCCGGCCGGAGGGAGCGCACTGGTACCCTTCTCGGGGCACGACGTTCGGCGGAGGAATCCTCGTGGAAATCGACATCGGTATCGGCAAATCTGGTCGGCAGGCGTTCGGATTCGACGACATAGCCATCGTCCCCAGCCGCAGGACACGAGACCCCGACGACGTCGACATCAGCTGGCAGCTGGACGCGTTCCGCTTCGAGCTCCCCATGTTGGGAGCGGCGATGGACGGCGCCATCAGCCCCGCCACCGCCGTCGAGATCGGAAAGCTCGGCGGGCTCGGAGTGCTCAACCTCGAGGGCCTGTGGACCCGCTACGAGGATCCGAACCCCTACTACGAGGAGATCGCCGAACTCGAGCCCGACAAGGCGACCCGGCGGATGCAGGAGATCTACCTCGAGCCGATCAAGCCCGAGCTGATCGGGCGGCGGGTCGAGCAGATGAAGGCCGAAGGCATCGTGACCGCCGCCAGCCTCACCCCGCAGCGGGTGAAGGAGCTGTCTCCCTACGCACTCGAAGCCGGCCTCGACATCCTCGTCATCCAGGGAACCGTCGTCTCCGCCGAGCACGTGTCATCGAAAGGCGAGCCGCTCAACCTCAAGGAGTTCATCGCCGAATGTGAGGTGCCCGTGATCGTCGGCGGCTGCGCTTCCTACTCGACGGCGCTCCATCTGATGCGCACCGGCGCCGTCGGCGTGCTCGTCGGCGTCGGTCCCGGTGCCGCGTGCACGACACGCGGCGTGCTCGGCGTGGGCGTGCCCCAGGCGACCGCCATCGCCGACGCCGCCGGCGCCCGGATGCGTTACCTAGACGAGACGGGCCGCTACGTGCACGTGATCGCCGACGGCGGCATGCGCACCGGAGGTGACATCGCCAAGGCCATCGCCTGCGGAGCCGACGCCGTGATGATCGGCTCGCCCCTGGCCGCCGCCGCCGAGGCGCCCGGCAAGGGCTACCACTGGGGCATGGCCACGTTCCACCCCACCCTCCCCCGGGGTGCGCGCGTCCACGTCGGCTGCCTCGGTTCCCTCAAGGAGATCCTGGTCGGGCCCGCCTACGAGAACGACGGGCGCCGCAACCTGTTCGGGGCGCTGCGGGTGGCGATGGCCACCACCGGCTACTCCGACGTAAAGGAGTTCCAGAAGGCGGAGGTGATGATCGCCCCGTCCATCCAGACCGAGGGCAAGGCCCTGCAGCGCAGTCAGCGGGTGGGGATGGGGTGAGCGACCCCGGCGCCGACACGGTCCTCGTAGTCGACTTCGGAGCCCAGTACGCCCAGCTGATCGCCCGGCGGGTGCGGGAAGCGCACGTCCGCTCCGAGATCGTCTCCCGCGACATCACCGCCGAGGAGGTCAGGCGGCGGCGCCCGGTGGGCATCGTTCTCTCCGGCGGCCCCGCCTCGGTGTACGCCGACGACGCCTACCGCATCGACCCGGCGATCCTCGACCTCGGCGTGCCCGTGCTCGGCATCTGCTACGGCCACCAGCTCCTCGCCGACCTGGCGGGAGGGGTCGTCGAGAACACGGGCACCGCCGAGTACGGCAAGACACCCCTGGAGGTGACGGGAGACTCCGTCCTCTTCTCCGACCTGCCCCGCCAGCAGGAGGTGTGGATGAGCCACCGCGACCTTGTGGCCGAAGCGCCTCCGGGTTTCGAGGTGGTCGCCTCCTCGCCGGGAGCGCCCGTCGCGGCGATGGAGAACCGCCAACGCGGCCTCTTCGGGGTCCAGTTCCACCCCGAAGTCGCTCACACCCCCCGCGGCAACGAGATCCTCCGCAACTTCCTCTACGACGTGTGCGGCGCCCGCCCCACCTGGACGTCGCATTCGATCATCGAGTCGCAGGTGGAGAAGATCCGCGCCCAGGTCGGCGACGCCCGGGTCATCTGCGGCCTGTCGGGCGGCGTCGACTCGGCCGTGGCCGCCGCCCTGGTCCACGAGGCGGTGGGTGACCAGCTGACCTGCATCTTCGTCGACCACGGCCTTCTCCGGGCCGACGAGGCAGAACAGGTCGAGGAGACGTTCCGGGGGCACTTCGACGTCGACCTCATTCACGTCAAGGCCGCCGACCGGTTCCTCGAGAAGCTGGCCGGGGTGACCGACCCCGAGCAGAAGCGGAAGATCATCGGGGAGACCTTCATCCGGGTGTTCGAGGAGACCGCCAGGGAGGTCGGCGACGCCCGATTCCTCGTCCAGGGCACCCTGTACCCGGACGTGATCGAGTCGGGCAGCGGCACCGCCGCCACCATCAAGACCCACCACAACGTCGGCGGGCTCCCCGAGGACATGGAGCTGGAGCTGGTGGAGCCCCTCCGGGACCTGTTCAAGGACGAGGTGAGGGTGATCGGCGAAGAGCTCGGCCTCCCACCCGAGATCGTGTGGAGGCAGCCCTTCCCCGGTCCCGGCCTGGCGGTGCGGATCATCGGAGAGGTCACCCGCGAGCGACTCGACGTCCTCCGGGCCGCCGACAAGATCGTCGTCGAGGAGATCCGCCGCGCCGGCCTCTACCGCGACATCTGGCAGGCATTCGCCGTCCTCCCGGCGGTGCGCACCGTGGGTGTCCAGGGCGACGGGCGGACCTACGCCTACCCGATCGTCGTGCGAGCCGTGACCAGCGAAGACGCCATGACCGCCGATTGGGCTCGCCTCCCATACGAGGTGCTGGAGGCGATGTCGTCGAGGATCATCAACGAGGTCCCGCAGGTGAACCGGGTGGCCTACGACATCTCCTCGAAGCCTCCCGCCACCATCGAGTGGGAATGACCGGGTTTTCCGATCCGCAAAGCGATCGGTTCCGGTAGCGTTGGCTCGCCGAACAACCGAGATCTCCTCGGTATTCACCGTGTCATGCGGACGACCCCGGCGCTCAAGAGGCCCCGGGGTCCGCCCGATACTCTCAGTGTGCCCACCGAGTCGAAGGTGCCAGTGGATCCGCGGCAGTCACCCGAGCTGACGGAGCTGTTTCGTCAGGAACTCGAAGAGCGTTCCGACGCTCTGCTCCAAGCCGCCCGGGCACTCCTGATCGGTGATCTCGATCCCGCCGACTTCGAAGAAGCGGTTCGTCACGCCCACACCATCAAGGGCAACGCCCGCCTGATGGGGGAGGAGGCGATCGCCTCGGCCGCGGCAATGCTGGAACAGACCTGGCGGGCACTCCACGAGCAGCGACTCGAGGCTTCCACCGAGCTGGCGTCTTCGCTCATCGAGCTCTCGGAGAGGATCGGCGAGTCACCGGACGGCGACAACACCGCGGCGTTGGCCCGGGCCGTCAACCGCGTGGAGAAGGCCCAGGAGCCCGAGGTGAAGCCGTCTGCTGCCAAACCCGCCCAGCCCGACCCGGGGGCCCTCGGCGGGCTGCTGTCGTCGGTGACCACCTCGCTGCTCGAAGGCGTCACCCGCGTCGACACCGGGGAGCTGTACCGCCTGATCAACCGCCTGGTCGAGGTCTCGCTCGACACGGCCGTGCTCGCCGACCTGTCGCTGGTGAACCTGGAAGGCGCCGACCCCAAGAAGGTGTTGACGGCGTGGCGGACCCACATGCAGCGTCTCACCAAGTCCATGGAGGAGCTGCAGGACCAGGCGGTGGCGCTGGCCAACGTCCCGTTCCGGGAGGCGGCGGAGACGTTCCCCCAGTTCATCCGCTATCTCGGCCGCAAGCTCGGAAAGGACGTGCGGTTCGAGATCACCGGCGAAGACGTCGAGATGGACCGCCAGATCGTCGAGCAGCTGCGGGAGCCGCTGCGGCACCTGCTGGTCAACGCCGTCGACCACGGCCTCGAGCCGCCCGACGCCCGCACCGCCAAAGGGAAGTCGCCCACCGGCACGGTCTCCATCCACGTGCAGCGGCGCGACGACAAGGTCCAGATCTCGGTCGCCGACGACGGCGCCGGGATCAAGTGGAAGCTCGTCGAGGAGCGGGCCGCCGAGCTCGGCCTGGTGATCCCCGACGACCCCACGCCGCTTCTCATGCGCCCCGACTTCTCGACCCGCCTCATCAAAGACGACTTCAGCGGCACCGGGGAGGGCTTGAGCGTCGTGGCCGACGTGATCGAGCGGCTCCACGGCGGGATCCAGATCGAGAGCGTCCCCGACGAGGGGACGACGGTGGTCCTCACCCTGCCGATCTCGCTGGTCATCCAGAACATGGTCGTGGTCGCCGTCGGAGACCAGTTCTGGGGCCTGCCGGAGGCGTCGGTGGTGGGCACGATGGTCCTCAACGACGAAGACATCGAGGTGACCGACGCCGGCCGGGAGATCCGCTTCGACGGCACCAGCGTGCCGGTCGTGTCGCTGGCGCAGGCGGTGGGGATGTCGGCGATCGAGCCGGAGCGGGAGGTGGTGGTCCTCACCGGGCGCTCCGGGCTCGTGGCCGTGACCGTCCCCGAGATCATCGACCGCCGCCGCGTCGCCGTGAAGGACCTGGGCCCGATCCTGGAAGGGGCGACCCACATCACCGCCGCCGCCTTCCTGGGCGGGGGAGAGGTGCTGGTCGTCATCGACCCCCACTACCTGTCCGAGTTCGCCCGGAACCAGCCGTCGCTCGACGGGAAGCGGCCGAGCGTGCTGATCGTCGACGACTCCGCCGGGGTCCGCCAGCTGATCGCCGCCACCCTGGCCGGGGCCGGCTTCGACGTCTCCGTGGCGGCCGGTGCCAGGGAGGCGGTCCAGCGCCTGGCCGAATCCCCCACCGACGCCCTCGTCGTGGACTACTCGATGCCCCGCTCCTCGGGCGTCGACCTGGTCCGGGCGCTGCGGGCGGCCGGGGTCGAGATCCCGATCGTGATGGTGTCGGGCGTCGCCACACCGGAGGAGCAGAAGGCGGCTTGGGAGGCGGGGGTCGACGCCTACATGGACAAGTTCGACCTGCGCAAGGGAGTGCTCACCACAACCCTGCGCCGTCTCCTCGCCGAGCATGTGTCTGCCGACTGAGGGCGTTACGCTGCGGGGTTCCCTGACCGAGGGCGGAGCCGATGCCTGAGTGGGTCAATCTCGCCTTGTTCGTCGCCGGCCTCGCGGCGTTGGGCGCCGCGATCTGGCTGGTGGTCAGGGCCAACCTGCGGGTGAGGCGGGCCGAGCAGGCCGCCGAGGAGGCGCACTCGATCAAGAACGATTTCGTGGCGATGGTCAGCCACGAGCTGCGGACGCCGCTGACGTCGATCGCCGGGTTCGCCGACACACTGATCAGCGGCTGGAGGGACCTGCCCGAGAGCGAGGTCGACGAGTTCCTCCACTACATCCACAAGCAGTCGCTCTATCTGGGTGACCTGGTCGAGGACGTGCTCGTCATCCCCCGCCTCGAGGCGGGCCGGATGCGGTTCCGCCCCGAGATGTTCGACCTCGGCAAGGTCGTCCACGAGGTGACCGAGCTGTTGGTCGCCACCGACTCGAGCCGCGACGTGGTCGTGTCGATGCCGACCGGCGTCATGGTCGAAGCCGACCCCAAGCGGGTGCAGCAGGTGATCCGCAACCTGCTGGAGAACGCCCGCAAGTACGGCGGTGAGCAGATCCTGGTCGAGGGGTTCGGCTACGGCGACCACTACGTCATCGTGGTCGCCGACAACGGCCCGGGGGTTCCCGACGACGCCGTCGAGAAGATCTTCGAGCACTTCGAGCAGCTATCCAAGGGAGACGCCCGGTCTTCATCGGGTATCGGCCTCGGCCTGCCCATCGCCCGCCGGCTCGCCCGGGCCATGGGCGGGGAGGTGTGGTACGAGCGCCGGTTCCCCACCGGCAGCCGCTTCTGTTTCTCGCTTCCCCTGTCGGCGGGCGAGAAGGACATCGACGGCAGCGTCGCCCCCGTCCCCGAATCCGCCGAGCCGCGCCGTCCTCCCGGCCTGGGCCTGGCCACCGAATAGCCCACCCGGGAGTGGGGAGCGGGGATACCCGTTCTGTGGGTCGGAAACGGCGCCACAGGCGCCGTTTCCGACCCACAAAACGGCGAGATCGCCCGCCGCCGATTTACACGCGTGTGATTCTCTCCTGGTGGGCCTGTACCATCCCCCTAGATGCAGACCCACTGGTTCGCCCAGGACGAAGACCTGGAGGTCGGGGGGTGGGTAGGGCCAGACGCCGACGCCCCCACGGATTCCCCGCTCTTCGAAGGCCTCAACCCTGCCCAGCGCGAGGCGGTCGCCGCCACCGAAGGCCCGCTCCTCGTGGTCGCCGGGGCGGGGTCGGGCAAGACGCGTGTCCTCACCCATCGCATCGCCCATCTGATCCGTGACCGGCGGGTGCCCCCGGAGCAGATCCTCGCCATCACGTTCACCAACAAGGCCGCCAACGAGATGAAAGAGCGCGTCGCCCAGCTCGTCGGGGGGCTGCGGCGCTCGATGTGGGTCTCCACCTTCCACTCCGCCTGCGTGCGCATCCTCCGGGCGGAAGGGCATCGCCTGGGCTACCGGAGCGGCTTCTCCATCTACGACGAGGCCGACTCGGTCCGCCTCCTCACCCAGGTCATCAAGGACCTCGACCTCGACACCAAGCGGTTCCCGCCGAAAGGCGTCAAGGCGACCATCTCCAACGCCAAGAACGAGCTGATCGACTTCGAGACCTTCGCCTCCCGGGGCGACGGCTTCTACCACGAGCAGGTCGCCGACATCTACCGCCTCTACCAGCAGCGGCTCCTGGAGGCGTCGGCGATGGACTTCGACGACCTGCTGATGGTCACGGTCGAGCTGCTGGCTGCCTTCGACGACGTCGCCGAGCAATACCAGAACCGGTTCCGCTACGTCCACGTCGACGAGTACCAGGACACCAACCACGCCCAGTACGTGCTGGTGAAGCAACTCGTGGCGTCCCACCGCAACCTGTGTGTCGTCGGGGACGCCGACCAGTCGATCTACGGGTGGCGGGGCGCCGACATCCGCAACATCCGCAACTTCGAGCAGGACTTCCCCGAGGCCCGGGTCGTGGTCCTCGACCAGAACTACCGCTCGACCGAGACGATCCTCAAGGCCGCCAACGCCGTCATCGCCAACAACACGGGCCGCACCCCCAAGAACCTGTGGTCCGACAAAGGCGAAGGCCAGCCCATCGTCCGCTACGAAGCCGAGGACGAGCACGACGAAGCCGGATTCGTCGCCGACCAGATCGACGCCCTCATCGACGAGGGCTACAACCCCTCCGACATCGCCGTCTTCTACCGCACCAACGCCCAATCCCGGGTGGTGGAAGACGTCTTCGTCCGCCGCGGCATCCCCTACACGGTCGTCGGGTCGGTGAAGTTCTACGAGCGCAAGGAGATCAAGGACGCCCTCGCCTACCTCCGCACCCTGGTGAACCCGGCCGACCAGGTGGCGGTGAAGCGCATCATCAACGAGCCGAAACGGGGGATCGGCAGCACCACCATCGCCCACGTCGACCGGTTCGCCGACGCCAACCGCATCCCGTTCCTGGATGCCCTGCGCCGCGCCGACGAGATAGGTGCCCTAAACAGCCGGGCGAAGGCCAGCCTCGCCGAGTTCGTGGCTCTGATCGACCACCTCGGCCAGACCCTCGACGAAGGGGGCGTGCCCGCCGCCGTCGACGCCGTCCTCAACGACACCGGCTATCTCGCTGCCCTGGAGGCGGAGCGCACCATCGAGGCGATGGGCCGGGTCGAGAACCTGAAGGAGCTCCGTTCGGTGGCGGCCGAGTTCGTCGAGTCCAACGAGGGCGCGGTGATCGGCGACGAGCCATGGGACGAGATGCCGCCTCGCCGCCAGCTCGAGGTGTTCCTCGAGACGACCGCGCTGGTCGCCGACGTCGACGAGTGGGAGGAAGGCGGGGGAGCGGTCACCCTGATGACACTCCACACCGCCAAAGGCCTCGAGTTCCCCGTGGTCTTCATGATCGGGATGGAAGAGGGGGTGTTCCCCCACATGCGCACCCTCGGCGAGCCCCACGAGCTCGAAGAGGAGCGCCGGCTCGCCTACGTCGGGATCACCCGGGCCCAGGAGCGGCTGTTCTTCACCTCCGCCGCCAGCCGCATGCTGTATGGCGGCACCAACTACAACCGCCGCTCGCGGTTCCTCGACGAGGTGCCCGACGAGCTGATGCAGCGGGCCTCGAAGCGCCGCCGCCAGCCACGCTCCGAGCAGGTCACCGGGCCGCGCACCACCGTGGGCCCCGACGAGATCGCCGCCGGCGACCGGGTCCGCCACGACAAGTGGGGGCTGGGCACGGTCCGCGAGGTGAGCGGCAGCGGCGACCGGGCAGAGGCAGAGGTCGTCTTCGACGTCGGCGGCAAGAAACGGCTGCTCCTGGCGTGGGCGCCGCTCCAGAAGGTGTGACCCCCGCCGAGATGGCCTGACCGCCCGTGGCTCCGATCCCCCGCATCGCCGCCCGAGTGATCCTCATCGGCCCAGGAGCCCGGACCCTCCTCTTCCGGGGCGGGGACCCCCACCGGCCCCACGACGGAACCTGGTGGTTCACGCCGGGAGGCGCCCTGGAACCCGACGAGACCTCCGAGGAGGCGGCCCGGAGGGAGTTGTGGGAGGAGACCGGTCAGTCGAACGTGGAGTGGGGAGGCCTCGTCGCCGAGCGGGAAGCCGTGTTCGACTTCCTCGGGGCCACCTACCGCTCGATCGAGCGCTACTACGTCGCCCACACCGCCGACCTGTCGGTGCGTCCCGCCGGTCTCACCGAAATAGAGGTGGAGTCCGTGGAGGAGCACCGGTGGATGGACGCCACCGACCTGCGCCGCCTGGCCGAGCCGGTGTACCCGGCGGAGCTGCCGACGGTCCTCCCCAGGCTCGCCGCCCGCGATTATCCGGCAGACCCGTGGTCGTGGAAAGGATGACAGGGACATGAACGACGAGCGCCCGGCGCTGGGCTCCGTGGAGGGACGGGTGCTGGGGGTGCTGATCGAAAAGCAGATGACCACCCCCGACAACTACCCGCTGACCCTCTCCGCCGTGGTCGCCGGCTGCAACCAGGCCACCAACCGCAACCCGGTGATGTCGCTCGACGAACGCGAAGTCGAGCAAGCGCTGGTCCGGCTCCACGACGCCGGGCTCGCCACGCCGGTCCGCCGGCAGGGAGACAGGGTCACCAAGTACCGGCACAAGGCCGCAGAGTTCTTCGAGGTCGGCCCTCCGGAACAGGCGATCCTCGCCGTGCTGCTCCTGCGCGGCCCACAGACGGCGGCGGAGCTGCGCTCACGCACCGAGCGGTACGTGACGTTCTCCTCTGCCGAAGAGGTTGAGACGACCATCGACGCGCTGTGCCAGGCCGGTCTGGCCGTCCGTCTTCCCCGCAGCCCCGGCCAGAGCCAGCGCCGCATCGCCCAGACCCTCGTGGACGGGGACGCCCCGGCCGCCCCCGCCGAGGCGGTGGCCCCCGCCGCGTCCCTGGAGGCGCGGGTCGCCGAATTGGAGCGGCGGCTCGAGGCTCTCCTCGATAGGTTGGGGGTCGACGACATCTGAAACCATGCAGCTCGCCCCCAACCTCCACCGCATCGGCTCCGACCACGTCAACGTCTACCTGGTCGCCGACGACACCGGCGTCACGGTCATCGACGCCGGGATCTCGGGGCTGTGGCAGGAGTTCCTGGCCGAGCTGCTCGCCATGAAACGCACCCTGGACGAGGTGCGCGCCGTCCTCCTCACCCACGGCGACACCGACCACATCGGCTTCGCCGAGCGCCTCCGCCGCGATCACGGCGTCCCGGTCTACGTCCACCGCGGTGACGCCGCCCGCGCCCGGGGAGAGGAGAAGACGAGCCCGTCGTGGGGCGAGGTGAAGGTGGTCCCCCTGCTCCGTTTCCTCACCTATGCGGGCCTGCGCGGCGGCCTGCGCACCCGTCACCTGACCGAGGTCCGCGAGCTCGAGGGAGGAGAGGAGCTCGACCTCCCCGGCCGCCCCCGGGTCGTGCCGATGCCGGGGCACTCGCCCGGAAGCGTCGCCTACTACGTGCCGGCGGTCGAGGCGGTGTTCGTCGGCGACGCCCTCACCACGAAGAACGTCCTCACCGGCGTGCCGGGGCCCCAGCCGGCGCCGTTCACCGACGACCCCGCGCTGGCGATCGAGTCACTGCGCAACATCGAGGGCCTCGACGCCGTATGGGTGCTCCCCGGCCACGGCCCGCCCTGGAGCGGCGGCGTCGCCGAGGCGGTGCGACGCATCCGGGAGGTGGCGGCGGCTCAGGGAACGTAGCGCCGCGCCGCTTCCAGCCAGGCCGGTTCGGCGTCCGGCCACCGATCCGTGGCGGCGAGGACTTCTGCCGCCGGGGATCCGGCCAGGGACCGCCCTGCGCCGGGCACCTGGACGGCGGCAGCTCCCAGCGCGGCGGCGAGCACCGCCGCCACCGGCGTGTCCAGCCCCCACGAGTGGGAGGCCACCAGCCCGGCGATGAACGAGTCCCCGGCACCCGTGGTGTCCTCCACCGGCACCGACGGCGGGGTGAGACGGAACACATCGCCTGCCCGGCGGATCTCCACCGACCGGTCGCCGTCAGTGACCGCGACCACCTCGCAGCGCGCCGCCAGCGCTGCCGCGTCGCGGCCGATCGGGTCGAGGGAGCGGCGGCCCACCGTGAGGACGGTGACCCCGTCGAAGGCGGGGACCAGCTGCGGGCCGAGGGCCCGTGCCACCCCCGACGGGACGTCCATCGATATCGGGACGCCTTCTCGTCTCGCCTGCTCGAGGATGGCGAGGGCGGCCTTCCGCTGGTCTCCTTCGAGCAGGGCGTAGGCGGAGACGTGGAGCCATTCGCCCTGGTGGGCCCAGGTCCCGCCGAAGGAGCGGTTGGCGCCGCGCAGGCCGATCATCGTCCGCTCCCCGTCGGGGTCGATGACCACCACGTTCATGCCCGTGATGTCGGCGGGGGTGCGGGCCACCCACTCGGTGCCGACTCCCGCCGCGGCGAGCTCGGCCAGGGCCCGTGACCCGAACTCGTCGTCACCGACCTGGGCCAGCATGGTCGGGCGCAGGCCGAGCCGGGCGAGGACCACGGCCGTGTTCACCGCCGAGCCGCCGAGGCGGATGAGGGCATTCTCGGCGAACGACTCCTCACCTCGGGCCGGGAACCGGTCCACATCCACCAGCAGGTCGATGTCGATGTCACCCAGACAGGCGATCGTGGTCATCGTTCGGGACGCTACCCGGCCGCCATACCCTTCCTGTCATGCTGGTTCAGATCTACACGGCCCAGAGCCCCGAGGAGGCCGAGGCTCTGGCCGCTCTCGGCGTCGACCACGTCGGTGTCACCATCTCGGAGCGGGGATTGCCCGGGGAGGTCGACCTGGACACCGGAAAGGAGATCGTCGAGCGCCTCCGCGGCAAGGCGAAGAGCGTCGCTCTCACGGTGGAGACCGACATGATCGCCATCCAGGCCTTCGTCGCCGCCGTCCGTCCCGACATCCTCCACCTGTGTGGCGACACGGTCGCCTTCCCCCCTGCCGCGGTGGCCGACCTGCGTGCCTGGATGCGCCGACGCGACATCTTCTCCGAGATCATGCAGGCGATCCCGATCACCGGAGCCGAGGCCGTCGGCGAGGCGCGGAGGTTCGCCCATCACGTCGATTGGCTGATCCTCGACTCGGTCACCGACGAGGTCGAAGGCATCGGTGCCGCCGGCAAGACCCACGACTGGACGATCAGCCGGGCGATCGTGGAACAGAGCCCGGTGCCGGTCGTGCTCGCCGGAGGGCTCGGGCCCGACAACGTCGCCGAGGCGATCCGAACCGTGCGGCCCGCCGGGGTCGACTCCCTGACCCGCACCAATCGGCCGCTGCCCGACGGTGGCTTCGAAAAGGACCTGGACGCGGTGCGACGCTTCATCGAAGCGGCTCGTCAGGCGGAGAGATGAGCCAAGACGTCGCTCACCAGAGCTTCTGGATCGGCGCCGGTGCCTTCCTGCCAGGCCGAAGCGTACGACTCGGCGTCGACGGACAGGGAGCGCAGATGCGCATCGATGTCGGCGGCGACGTCGAGGGGCGGAGAATCGCTTTCGCGGATCCGCCTGGCGGCGGCGACGAGCCGGACGGCGTCTTCGTCGTCCACGTGGAGCGCCAGCACCGAGAGATTCTCGGCCATCCCCCGTGGATCGGGGACCGAGGAAGCCAACGACCAGCCCTTCTCGACTGCTTCGAGCGAGGCCTGGATTCTCCCGCGGCGGAAATGGAGCAGCGCCTGCTCGGCGAAACCCCTTCCCGCGCAACGAACGTCACCGGTGCTCATCAGGACGGGGATGGCCTTCGAATAGTGCTCCTCGGCTGACTCGAGATCGTTGCGGCGCAGCGCGACCCGTCCCAAGGATCGAATCGCTTCGGCTTCCTCGTGTCGGTTGGCCAGCCGCCGGGCGAGCTGCCGCGCCTCGACCGCGAAGCTCTCGGCGCCATCGATGTCTCCCTCCAGCAGGGCGACCGAGGTCAGAAAACGGGTCGCCGCGAGGTAGAGATGCATGTCGCCCAGGGCCCGCAGGAGGCTCCGCGCTCTGGCGGCGTCGGATCTCCCGTTGGGGACCAGGTCACTCCGGCGGAGCAAGGCCAGTGCTTGCCACCAGCGGTCGCCGCTCCTCTCGAAGAAGGTGATCGCCTCCGAGAGGAGGCCGGCGGCGGTCGCGATGTCCGAGTGCAGTGTCACCCACGCCAGCATCACCTGGGCGCGGTGGAATCCGGCGTCATCCCCCAGCCGGCGCGCCTTCTCCATCGCCTGTTGTGCCTCGGCAGCGACGAGCGGAGCATCGTGGGATACGGCGAGCCAACCGGCCATCGTCGCCGCCCGAACGGCCAGCCCCGACTCGACACCCTCCACCAGGCCGAAGACCTTGCGTGCCCAGTCCACACCCTCCCAGCGCCGCCCGGCGTACTCCCAGAACGGCGCGACCGAGACGAACAGCTCCAATGCCAGATCTGGCTCGTTGGCCACCGACCATTCGAACGCCGCCTGCAGGTCCTCGACCTCCGCCTGGATGAGGCCGATCCATTCCTGCTGTGCTCGTCCCCGAAGGTGGCTCGCCGCCTCGGCGGTGAGATCGACGAAGTAGGCGGCATGCTCCGCCGACAGATCCACGGTGCCACGCTCACGAGCGAACGCACGAATGGGCTCGAGAAGGCGGTACCGGCGGCCCCGCCCCAGATCGACAGGGGTGACGAGGGAATGGTCGACGAGCCGGCTCAGGCCCTCTGCTACGAGGCGCTCGTCCAACTCCCCGCCGGTGCAGATCGACTGGGCGGCGGGGAGCGTGAACGAGCCGGCGAAGATGCTCAGCCGGGTGAACAGGAGCCGGTCGGGCGGCTCGAGCAGCCGATAGCTCCAGTAGATGGCGCCGTCGAGGGTGGCATGCCGAGAGTCGGGTCGCGGAGCGGCGAGAACGTCGACGCCGGTTTCGAGTTGGTTCAGCAAGTCGACGAGATCGAAGGTCCTGGTCCGCGACGCCGCCAGCTCGAGGGCGAGCGGGATCCCGTCGAGACGCCTCACCACATCCCCGATGGTCGCCAGTTGGTCGTCCGGGTGGAAGCCGGGCGAGGCGGCTGCCGCTCGGTCGGTGAACAGTCGGATCGCCGGGTTTCGGCCGACGTCGCCGTCTGTCGAGGGCAACGGGAGTGGGTCGACCGCAAAGACGACCTCGCCGCTCACTCCGAGAGGAACACGACTCGTGGCGAGAATCGTCACGTCTTTGGCCGCGGAGACGACCCGCTGAGCCATGGCCGAGACGGCCTGCTGCACGTGCTCACAGTTGTCGAGAACGAGCAGGCATTGCTGCTGGCGCAGGGCTTCGATGAGGGCAGCGGTCGGGTCAGCGCCTGGCGCCGCGGCTCCTCCCACGACGGCGAGCGTGTGGAGCGGCACGAGATCGGGGTTGCTGAGGCCGGCCAGTTCGACCATCCAGGCTCCGTCCCGGAATCGGTCTATCGACGATGCCGCCGCCTCGATCGCCAGCCGAGTCTTCCCGATTCCGGGCGGCCCCAACAGCGTGATCGGGTGATCGCTCTCGATCAAGCGGTGGAGGTCCGCGATCTCGGCCTCACGGCCGTGGAAGGAGTCACGGCGGACCGGTAGGTTGTGACGGGGGCGCCGCAGGCTCAGACCGGCAGCCAATGCCGCGAGTTGGCGTCGGTTCTCCGCTCCGAGTTTGGTGAGCAGCGCCGACACGTGGCTCTCCACCGTGCGCACCGAGATGTAGAGGCGGTCGGCGATCTCGCGGTTGGTGAGGCGGTCTCCCAGAAGGGCCAAGACCTCCTGTTCGCGTCCCGTGAGCGGTGGGAGGCCCCCGACGGGCCCGGATCGGAGATCCGTGGTTTCCACGGATGACATCTTCGCCGTCGATGGCGGATGCTGCCAGTGAGTCGAGTCGAAGGAGGAACCGATGCGGACCGTCGCCGAGATGGTCGCCGAAGCGAAGTCCCGGGTGAGGAGCTTGAGCCCCAGCGAGGTGGCTGCCGCCCGCGACGGCGGAACCCTGCTCGTCGACCTGCGGGAGCCGGAGGAACGGGCGGCGAAGGGCACCATCGCCGGAGCAGTGTTCGCTCCGCGAGGAATGCTCGAGTTCTGGGCAGATCCCTCGAGCCCATATCACCGCCCCGAGTTCGACCCAGAGGCACCTCTCATCCTGTACTGCGCGTCGGGCGGCCGTTCGGCTCTGGCGGCGACGTTGTTGGAAGAGATGGGTTACCGCCAGGTCGCCCACCTCGAGGGCGGGCTGGCCCATTGGGTCGAAGAAGGCATGCCGGTCGAGGTCGAGGACGCGTCGTGAACCGACGCGTCCTCGATCACGCCTGCGACGTCTTCTCGACTTCCTCTTCCACGCTGGCGACGAGCTCGTTCCAGGAGTCGACGAACTTCTCGACCCCCTCGCGCTCGAGCACCTCCATCACGTCGTCGTAGTCGACGCCGACCGCACCCATCCGCTCTATGGTCTCCTCGGCCTGGGCGATCTCCTCGGGGCCGAAGGCGACCGGCTCGGGCCCGTGGTCCTGGTAGGCGTCGATGGTCTCGAGCGGCATCGTGTTGACCGTGTGAGGGGCCACCAGCTCGTCGACGTACAGGGTGTCCCTGTACTCGGGGTTCTTCGTCGACGTCGAAGCCCACAGCGGCCGCTGGATGCGTGCTCCCGAGGCCACGAGCTTGCGCCACCGCTCCCCGGTGAACGTGTCGAGGAAGGCCCGGTAGGCGAGGCGGGCATTGGCGACCGCGGTCTCGCCGCGCAGCGCCAACGCCTCGTCGGTGCCGATCTCCTCCAGGCGGCGGTCCACTTCAGTGTCCATGCGGGACACGAAGAACGACGCGACCGAGGCGACCCGGGAGGGGTCTCCGCCCTGGGAGATGTACTCCTCGATGCCGTCGAGGTAGGCCTGCATGACCTGGCGGTAACGCTCCAGCGAGAAGATCAGAGTCACGTTGATGGAGATGCCCTCGGCGATGAGGCGGCGGATCGCCGGAAGCCCTTCGATCGTCGCCGGGACTTTCACCAGCAGGTTGGGGCGGTCGATCCGCTTCACCCACTCCCGGGCCTCGGCGACGGTGCCTTCGGTGTCGTGGGCCAGCGTCGGTGTCACCTCGACGGACACGAACCCGTCCCGGCCGTCGGTGCTGTCGTACACACCGCGGAGGGCGTCACAAGCGCGCTGGATGTCGCTCGCCATCAGCTGAGCGATGATCTCGGCGGTGGCGGCGCCGCGGGCCGCCATGTCCCGCACCTCTTCGTCGTAGTCCCCGGTGCCGACGATGGCCTTGGCGAAGATCGACGGGTTGGAGGTGACCCCGGTGACGGCGTCCTCTTCGATGCGCCGGGACAGCTCACCGCTGTCCAGCATCCGGCGGGATATCTGATCGGACCAGGGGGAGACGCCGGCCAGACGGAGGCGGTGGAGGTTGGAAAGGCTCATACGTCAACCCTACCCGGCTGCGGGGCCAGGCCCGGAGCCAAACCCGCCACCGATGTCCCTTCCTTCGGGCAAGATGGGTGGCGTGAGTGGGGCTCACATCCTCCACGCCGACCTGGATGCGTTCTACGCCTCGGTCGAGCAGCTCCTCGACCCGTCGCTGCGCGGGATTCCCATGGCGGTCGGGGCGGGGGTGATCCTCGCCGCCAGCTACGAGGCGCGCGCCTTCGGCGTGCGGTCGGCGATGCCCACCAGCCAAGCCCGCCGCCTCTGCCCGCAGCTGCGGATCGTCCCCGGCAGCTTCGAGCGCTACCTGGACTACTCCGACCGGGTGATGGAGATCTTCGAGCGCTTCACCCCCGACATCGAGCAGATCTCCGTCGACGAGGCGTTCCTCGACGTGCGCGGCTCCGAGCACCTGTTCGGCCCGGCACCCGAGATCGCCCGGGAGATCCGGAGGCTGGTGCGGGAGGAGATCGGCCTCCCCGTCTCGATCGGGGTGGCGACCACCAAGCACCTCGCCAAGGTCGCCTCCCAGGTGGCCAAACCCGACGGCCTGGTCCACGTGGAGGCGGGAACCGAAGCCGAGTTCCTCGCCCCGCTCCCCATCGAGGTGCTGTGGGGTGTCGGCCCCAAGACCGCCAAGAAGCTCCACGACGCCGGGGTCGCCACCGTCGGCGACCTGGCCTCGACGCCGATCGAGTCGCTCGTCGCCTGGCTGGGGCAGGGCCAGGCCCACCATCTGTGGGCGCTCTCCCACAACCAGGACCCCCGGCCGGTGCGACGACGGGCCCGCGCCAAGTCGGTGGGATCCCAGCAGGCCCTCGGCCGGGGGCTCACCGACCTCGGCGAGCTGGACCGGGTGGTGCTGTCCCTGGCCGAGCGGATAGGACGCCGCCTGCGAGCCAAGAACCGAAAGGGCCGCACGATCCATGTGAGGGTCAGGTTCCCCGGCGGCCGCATCGTCACCCGGGCCCACACCCTCGACACGGCCACGGCCGCCACCGACGCCATCGACCGGGTCGCCCGCCGTCTGCTGCGTCAGGCGATCGACGATCCCGCCGAGCCGATCACGCTGGTCGGCATCTCGGTGTCGCAGCTGACCGACGACACCGCCCAGCAGCTCGAGCTGTGGCTCGACGAAGGGGCGGTGGAGCGCACCGGGAGCGCCGCCGCCGAAGCCGCCGCCGCCGTGGACCGCCAGGTCGACGAGATCCGCCGCCGGTTCGGCAAGGGAGCCGTCACTCGCGCCGCATTGCTGGGACGCGAGGACCGCGACGCACCCGAGGAATTCCGCCGCCTCGCCGAAAAGGACTGATCTACCTTCCCTACGTGGCTCACCGGCTTGAGCACCTCGAACCCGCCGAGCGGGAATGCCTCGACCGCTATCTGGTGACCCTGCGGGAGCGGCTCGGAGCGAAGCTCCGCCGGGTGGTGCTGTTCGGCAGCGCCGCCCGCGGCGACATGTGGAGAGCGATGCCGATCCGCTCCGACATCGACCTGCTCGTTCTCACCGAAGGGGACGTCGACGAAGCCGACCAGGAAGAGCTGGCCAACGCCACCTTCCCTCTCTTCCTCGAATGCGGTCGCCAGATCGCCCCGCAGTTCCGGACCGTCGGCTGGTTCGCGTCACCACCGGACCGTCATCAGGAGTTCGTGGCCCGGATCCACGCCGAGGGGGTCGACCTGATCGTCGGTGATGGCTCCGGGTAGGGTCCCCGACATGACGTTCGCCATCACCGGTGACACCGAAGCCGACCATTTGCTCAACACCGACGGCACCGCCCTCCTCATCGGGATGCTCCTCGACCAGCAGGTCCCGATGGAGTGGGCATTCCGCGGCCCGAAGACGCTGGCGGAGCGGCTCGGCCACCTCGACGCGACCCGGATCGCCGCCATGTCCGAGGACGAGGTCGTCGAAGTGTGTGCCGCCAAGCCTGCGATCCATCGCTTCCCCAAGGCGATGGGCCGGCGGATCCACGCCCTCTGCGTCCATCTGGCCGAGCACTACGGAGGCGACGGCGCCGCCATCTGGAGCGACGACCCCGACGCCGCCACCCTGTACCGGAGGATCTCGGCGCTGCCGGGGTTCGGGGAGGAGAAGTCGATGATCTTCCTCGCCCTGTTGGCCAAACGGTTCGGCATCCGGCCCGAAGGCTGGGAGGAGTACGCCGGGCCGTTCGCCGACGACCAACCCCGCTCGGCCGCCGACGTCGATGGCCCCGAGACCCTCGCCCGGGTCCGGGAGTGGAAGCGGATGCAGAAGGCGGCCGGCAGGACCAAGCGCGACTGATCAGCCGTTCTGTGGGTCGGAAATGACGCCGCCGGCGTCATTTCCGACCCACAGAACGCACCCACGCGCGCCGGCGGGCGGCGAGGACCGTCGCCACCACCCCGTCGGGATCCCTCCACAGGTCACGGTCCCAGATGTCCACGATCTCGAAGTGTCCCGCCAGCTCCTTCTCCTGGCGGGCGTCGTCCCGGGCGTGGCTGACCGCGCCGTGCCAGCGGGCGGATTGGATCCGGTACACGAGGTGGGGGTAGGCGACGTCCTGGAAGTCGACCCGGGTGACGAAGTGGTCTTCGGTGCCGATCTCCACCTGGCGGCGCACCCGTATCCCGTGGCGCTCGCACAGCCACTGGAAGCGGGCCTCGTTGCCCGACTCGGGAGGTCGGTAGTCGGGCGGCCGCTCCGAGAGTATCCGGCGCATGATCCGGATCCCGTTGCGTCCCCGCTGCGCCAACACCCTGAGCAGATCGTGGAAGGCCTTGGGCTTGGCCAGCCCCATCGCCAGGACGTTGTCGACGGCCCGTTCGGTGCGGAGCAGCGACATGGTGGCCGCCGCGACCTGGAAACAGGTCAGCACCGGCGACCCGACCGGGATGCCGTCCACCTCTCCGAGGTGGTCTGGCGGGACGCCGCGCAGGTTGTGGACCCGGGCGAGCCCCGACGGCCTCCTGGTCCCCTCGTAGCGTCGCGCCACGTGGATCGGCCGCAGCTCGAATCCCGGGATGCCCCACAGCCACGCCGCCGACGTGTGGCTCAGGTAGGCGTCGCCCCTGACGTCGAGCACCGCGGCCATCGCCATCGCCCGGTCCGTCAGCGGCACCCCCGCGAGCACGTAGGCGCGGGAGCCGATCTTCTCCCACGCCCCCGAGCGGAGGCGTGTCATCCGGTGCCTCGCACCCAGTCCGAGGGCGTCCGCCTGCCGGTCGCCGACGACTCCGTGCTGGCGGCGGGCGAGATCCCGGGCGGCTCGATCGTCGGGCATGCGTCCTTCATGCCACCCGGGCGCCCCGAAGTGAAGGGGGTCGGGCGCCGTCGCCCGTTTTGTGGTCCGGATCACGCGCCCGCGCCATCCATTCCGGCCCACAGAACGGTCTAACCTCGCCCGTGTGCGACGGATCCTCATCGCCAAGCCCGGTCTGGACGGCCACGACCGGGGCGCCAAGGTGATCGCCCGGGCGCTGCGCGACGCCGGCCACGAGGTGATCTACTCAGGCCTCCATCAGACCCCCGCCCAGATCGCCGAGACCGCCGTGCAGGAAGACGTCGACGCCGTCGGGTTGTCTTCTCTCTCCGGGGCGCACATGGCCCTCTTCCCCAAGGTGGTCGAGGAGCTGGCCGCCCGCGGCGCTTCCGACATCGTCGTCTTCGGCGGCGGCGTCATCCCCGAAGAGGACATCGAGCCCCTGAAAGAGGCGGGGATCGCCGAAGTGTTCACCCCGGGCACGCCGCTCGACACCATCACCGCCTGGGTCGCCGACCACGTCCCCTCCCGCGTATGACCGACCGCGAGATGCTCGAGGTCGCCAAGGAGGAAGCCCGCCGGGGGCGGGACTCCGGAGGCATCCCCATCGGGGCGGCCCTGTTCGGGCCCGGCGGGGAGCTGTGGGGAAAGGGCCACAACCGCCGGGTCCAGGACGGCGACCCCACCATCCACGGCGAGACCGCCGCCTTCCGCGCCGCCGGGCGGCGTCGCTCCTACCGGGGCACGACGATGGCGACGACGCTGTCGCCGTGCTGGTATTGCTCCGGACTCGTCCGCCAGTTCGGCATCTCCCGGGTCGTGATCGGCGAGGCCCGCACCTTCTCCGGTGGTCACGAGTGGCTGGCCGAGAACGGGGTCGAGGTGGTGGTGCTCGACGACCCCGAGTGCGTGGCGATGATGGAGCTGTTCATCGCCGAACACCCCGAGCTCTGGTACGAGGACATCGGCGCCGACGGCTGACGAAGGGCCAGTCGCGGGGCGCTACCGTCAACCGTCATGAAAATCCACGAGTACCAGGCCAAGGAGCTGATGGCCGCTCGGGGGATCGCCGTGCCGCAGGGCCGGGTGGCGACCACGGTCGACGAGGCAGTGGCGGCGGTGCGGCCGCTGATCGAAGCGACCGGCAATCCCGTGGTGGTGGTCAAGTCCCAGATACATGCCGGCGGGCGGGGAAAAGGCACCTTCAAGGAGCATCCCGACGTCCACGGCGTCAACGTCGTCACCGCCGGGATCGAAGGCGGGCCGGAGGCGGCCGAGGCGGAGGTGCGCCGTCTCGCCGAGAAGATGCTCGGCTCCACCCTCGTCACCGTCCAGACAGGTGAGGAGGGCAAGCAGGTCAACCGCCTCTACATCGAGCAGGGCATCGACATCGCCCGCGAGCTGTACCTGTCGATCCTCCTCGACCGCTCGGTCGGCCGGAACCTCGTCATGGCCTCCACCGAAGGCGGCATGGAGATCGAGAAGGTCGCCGAGCAGACCCCCGAGAAGATCCTCCGCCAGGTCATCGACCCGGCCATCGGCCTCGCCGACTTCCAGGCCAACGCGTTGGCCCGGGGCCTGGGGCTCGAAGGCGACGCCGCCAAGAACTTCGTCCGCTTCGTCAAGGCGCTCTCCGAGGCGGCGATGGAGCTCGACACCGACCTGATCGAGATCAACCCGCTGGTGGTGACCGGCGACGGCCAGGTGATGGCCCTCGACGGGAAGATGGCCTTCGACGACAACGCCCTGTTCCGTCATCCCGACATCGCCGCCATGCGCGACGAGACCGAAGAGGACCCGGCGGAGCTGGAGGCCAAGGAGGCCGGCCTCTCCTACATCAACCTCGACGGCAACATCGGCTGCCTGGTCAACGGGGCCGGGCTCGCCATGGCGACCATGGACACCATCAAGCACGTCGGGGGAGAGCCCGCCAACTTCCTCGACGTGGGCGGTGGAGCCAGCGCCGAGCAGGTCGCCAAGGCGTTCACCATCATCACCAAGGACCCGAAGGTGAAGGGCATCTTCGTCAACATCTTCGGGGGCATCATGCGCTGCGACACCCTCGCCACGGGCATCGTCGAGGCGGTGAAACAGGTCGGTCTCGAGGTGCCGCTCGTGGTGCGGCTCGAGGGCACCAACGTCGAGCAGGGAAAGAGGATCCTCGCCGAGTCGGGCCTCGACGTCATCACCGCCGACGACATGAAAGACGGCGCCGAGAAGATCGTGAGCCTCGCCTCATGACCCGGGCATCCGATCTCCGTCACCTGACTTCCGACTGCGAACCGGAGGTTCGTTCGTGAGCATCCTCGTCGACCGCGACACCAAGGTCATCGTCCAGGGCCTGGGCTCCACCGGCCGCTTCCACACCGACAAGGCCATCGCCTACGGCACCCAGATGGTCGCCGCCGTCCACCCCACCAAGGCCGGCACGACCGAGGTGTTCGAAGGAGAGACCGACCACTCCGGGGTGCCGGGCCGTCCCGACACCTACCGGGTCGAACTCCCGATCTTCGCCTCCGTCGCCGAGGCGGTCGAAGCCACCGGCGCCACCGCTTCGGTCATCTACGTGCCGCCGGCGTTCGCCGCTGACGCCATCATCGAGGCTGCCGCGTCCGATCTCGAGCTGGTCGTGGCCATCACCGAAGGCATCCCGGTGGCGGACATGATCCGCGTCAAGCGGTACCTCGAATGCCGCCGCACCCGCCTGGTAGGCCCCAACTGCCCGGGGGTGATCACCCCCGGGGAATGCAAGATCGGGATCATGCCCGGCTACATCCACAAGCCCGGCAAGATCGGGGTCGTGTCCCGCTCGGGCACGCTCACCTACGAGGCCGTCTATCAGCTCACCAAGCTCGGCCTGGGCCAGACCACCGCGGTCGGCATCGGCGGCGACCCGGTGAACGGGACGAACTTCGTCGACGTGCTGCGCATGTTCGAGGAGGACCCCGCCACAGAGGGCGTGATCATGATCGGCGAGATCGGCGGCACCGCCGAGGAGGAAGCCGCCGAGTTCGTGGCCAACGAGATGAGCAAGCCGGTCGCGGGGTTCATCGCCGGCACCACCGCCCCTCCCGGAAAGCGGATGGGCCACGCCGGAGCGATCATCTCCGGCGGACGCGGGACCGCCGACGCCAAGATCTCCGCCATGCGCGACGCCGGCATCGTCGTCGCCTCCACGCCCAGCGACATGGGGGCGGCGATGGTGGAGGCGCTGGGCTGATCCGGCGGCCGGCGCCCGGGCCGGTTACCCTGCTCCCGCTGAAGCGAACAGGAGTCGGGTGAGGATGATCTGGGTGATCGTGGCGGTGGCGGCAGTGCTGCTCCTCGTGGTGCTGCTCTACAACCGCCTGGTACAGCTGCGGAACCGGGTCGACAACTCGTGGGCGCAGGTCGACGTGCAGTTGAAGCGGCGCTACGACCTGATCCCCAACGTGGTCGAGACGGTGAAAGGTTACGCCGCCCACGAGCAACAGACGTTCGAGCGGGTCGTGCAGGCCCGGAACGCCGCCCAGGCGGCGCAGGGGCCCGAGGAGCAGGCCCAGGCCGAGAACGCCCTCACCGCCGCCCTGCGGCAGTTGTTCGCCCTCGCCGAGAGCTATCCGGAGCTGCGAGCCGCCCCCAACTTCGCCGCGTTGCAACAGGAGCTGTCGGAGACCGAGAACCGCATCGCCGTGGCTCGCCAGATCTACAACGACTCGGTCCTGTCCTACAACAACGCGGTCCAGTCCATCCCGACCAACATCGTGGCGGCTATAGGCGGGTTCAAGACACGGCCCTTCTTCGAGGCCGAGGTCGAAGCCGACACGCCGCCGGTCGTCGACTTCTGACCCGATGAGACGCCTGTCGGCGGCTCTCGTCTTCTTCGCCCTGCTGGCCGCGGGGGCTCTCCCCGCCTACGGCCGCGGCTACACCCTGCCCGAGGCGGAGGTCGAGGTCAGGGTGCAGCCGAACGGCGCCGTCGAGGTGGTCGAGCGGATCACTTATTCCTTCGAAGGCTCGTTCTCGGGCGCTTACCGGGAGATTCCGCTCGCCGCCGGCGAGTCGCTGAGCGGGGTGTCGGTCGCCGAGGGCTCCCAGGTGTACGTCGACGGCGGGTGCACCGACCTGGGCTGCGAGTCGCCTCCCGGCACGTTCGGGGTCCGCGACCTGGGCGGCCGGGTGCGGATCGTGTGGCACTACTCCGCCGCCGACGAGCAGCGGACGTTCGAGATCCGCTACGTGCTCGAAGGGCTGGCCAAGGTCTACGACGACTACGTCGACGTGTACCTGCAAGTGTGGGGGCCGGAGTGGCCGGTCGAGCTGCAACGGCTCACCGCCTCCATGGCCATCCCCTCCGGCGCAACGGAAGGGGAGGTCTACGTGTGGGGTCACCCCTATTGGGTGTCCGGGGAGACCAGCCTCGGTGAGAGCGGGGTCGAGCCGACCCTCGAGGCCCGGGGCATCCCGCCCGGCGAGTACGTGGAGTTCCGGGTCGCCTTCCCGCGCCGTCTGCTGGCATCGAGCGACGGCGCCACGCCGATCGCCGGTCAAGGCCTGCCGATCATCCTCGAAGAGGAGCGGCGGGACGCGGAGGCTGCCGAGCTGCGGAACGCCCGCATCAGGGCGGCCGTGCTCTGGGGGCTCTTCTTCGCTGTCGTGCCCGGTCTCCTGGCCGCCCTGGCCGTGTACCTCAGGTACGGGAAGGAGCCGCGTACGACCTTCGACCGGGAGTACGTGCAGGAACCGCCCGACGGCCTGCCGCCGGCAGAGGTGGCCGCCCTCCTCAGCCAGGGCAAGGTGGACGAGCGCGCCTTCACCGCCACCGTCTTCGACTTCATCAGCCGTGGCATCGTCCAGGCCCGGCCCATCCAGACGACGCGGTCGACCTTCCTGGGGCTGCGCCAGGAACAGATCAGCGACCTCGAGCTGGAGCTCGGCGATGACCCGGGTCAGCTCCTCGACTACGAACGCAACGTCTACACGATCCTGAGGAGGGTCCTCGACGACGGGCCGCAACCCCTCCACGAGTTCCGTCGCCTGATCCGGGAGGACGCCGCCGCCAACGCCGCCACGTATCAGTCGTTCGTCAAGGCGGTGGTGGGCAAGCTCGAGAGCCGCAAGCTCCTGGAGCGGACGGGGCGCAAGGTGATGGTCTGGGTGGCGGTCGGGTTCTTCCTGCTCGGCGCCCTCGGCATCTTCGCCACCTCGCGGATGTCGTCGTCGACTACCTACTCGGGGGCGATCCCGTTGGCGATCTCGATCGGCTTGATCTTCAGCGGGATGGTGTTCCTCTTCCTCGTCCTGCCCCGGCGGGTGACCGTGAAGAGGACCAGGGCCGGGGCCGACGTGGCCGCGGCCTGGGGGGCGTTCCGCCGATACCTCCGGGACTTCTCCCGTCTCGAAGAGGCGCCGGCGATCTCCCTCGAGCTGTGGGACAAGTACCTCATCTACGCCGTGGCGTTCGGTGTCGCCACCGAGGTGTTGGAGCACGCCCGCCTCCACGCCCCGCCCGAACTGGTCGAACAGTCCCACATCTACTGGTACGGCTCCCACGGCTACGCCGGAGGCGGTAGCGAGAACGCCTTCGCCGGCCTGGAGTCGGCTCTCGCCGGTGCGTTCCGCCCGCCCAGCTCGAGTGGTGCCGGCGGAGGCGGCGGAGGCTTCTCCGGCGGCGGGGGAGGCGGAGGCGGCGGAGGCGGCGGAGGCGCCTGGTAGCCCATTCTCAATCCGGGGATAGACTGGCCGACAGGGGTTCTGTTTCCCCTGATCCCCAGAAGGAGAAAATCCCTTGAAACGACGCTTGTTGATCAGTGCTGTCCTGGCCGTCGTCGTCGCTGCCTGCGGTGGACAGGCAGAAGACACCACGACGAGCGCGGCCGACACCACGGCAGCGACCACACCAGAGACCACGGTGGCCACGACGGTGGACACCACCGCCGCTCCGGACACCACCAGCGCGCCGTCCACCACCGAGTCCTCCGGCGGAGGCCTCAGCGGCGACCTCGCAGCTCTCCAGGCAGCCTTGGCGACCAGCGCCGAAGCCACCCCCGCCCGGGTGGAAGGCGTCATGATCTTCGAGGGGGATGGCGAGACCGCCGAGATGCCCTTCACGGTGCTCACCGACGCCGCCACCGGGAACATGGCCATGACCATGGACTTCTCGGCCTTGGGCGCCGGGGCCGACGACGAGATGGCTGGTATGGCCGGGATGCTCGGAGAGATCGAGATGCGCCAGATCGGCGACACCGTCTACCTCAAGTTCCCGTTCTTCACGGCGCTGATGGGTGCGGAGACCGAATGGGTGTCGATGCCCGCCGAGGAAGGCTCCGACCTCGCCGAGATGGGCTCCGAAGCCGCCCCCAGCAATCCCTCCAGCTTCCTCGAGGCGTTCTCGAAGGCCGAGGGAACCGTCGAAGAGCTCGGCACGGAGGAAATCCGCGGCATCTCCACCACCCATTTCCGGGTGACCGTCGAGGAGGGCTGGCAGGAAGCCCTCTCGCCCGAGGAGCTCGCCGAGCTGGAAGAGCAGGGCGGGCTGCCCGACGAGTCGTTCCCCCTCGACCTGTGGGTCGACGGCGACGGCCTCGTCCAGCGGATGGCGATCACCGGCGAGGAGACAGACGACGCCACCGGCACCACCGGCGTGATGACGATGATCTTCGACTTCTTCGACTTCGGCCAGTCGGTCACCATCGAGCCGCCGCCCGCCGATCAGGTGACGTCGATGGAGGAACTGGAGCAAGCCTTCGGCATGCCCCCGGCCACGGCTCCCTGAGGCCACGCGATTCGGGGTGGGAGGGCGCTGGCGTCCTCCCACCCCCTCTCTTTTTTTGGGGGTCTTCGGGAATGTCGGGGCGCCTCCCTGCGTTCGTTGCCCTGTGGCCCGCCCACCGCGGTGTCGAGCCGGAGGGGGAGCGAACGACCTTTCCGCTCCGAGATAGTCGTCGAAGGAGCTGACCCACGCAGACCACCACGATCGACCGCCCGCCGACTGAGCGTCCGATTCGTCCACGTCGGCGTCACTCCATCGCCGAGAAGATCTCCTCGATGTCCGAGGCCCGTCTCGGCGCCCTGCTCTTGCTCGTAGCCACCCTGGCGGCGATCGCCTGGGCCAACCTGTCCTACGAGACCTACCAGCGGCTCTGGGAGACCCACCTCGTTTTCGGAGTCGAGGACCTCACCCTGGAGTTCACCCTCCATGCCCTCGTCAACGACGCCCTCATGGCGATCTTCTTCTTCACCGTGGGGCTGGAGGTGCGCCGCGAGTTCGCCATCGGCGAGCTGACGAGCTGGTCCCGTTCCCTCGTGCCAGTCACCGCCGCGGTGGCGGGGCTGGTGGTGCCCGCCGTCGTCTTCCTGGCCATCGCCGCCGGCACCGGCCACGAGCACGCCTGGGGGGTCGTGATCTCCACCGACACCGCCTTCCTCGTCGGCGCCCTGGCGATCATCGGCCCGCGGGCACCGGGTCGTCTGCGGGTCTTCCTGCTCCCCCTCGCCGTCGTCGACGACATCGGCGCCTTGAGCATCATCGCTCTCTTCTACACCGACGACTTCCGTGTCGTCCCGCTCCTCGTCGGCGCGGCGGGCCTGGCCGGTGTGTACCTCACCCGCTACGTGCCCCGGGGTCGGGCGCCGATCTACGGCACCTTCGCGATCGTGGTGTGGCTGGCGTTCCTCGCCTCCGGTGTCCATCCGACGCTGGCCGGCGTCGGCATCGCCCTCCTCGTCCCCGTCTATCGGCCCAACCGCCGCGATGTCGAGCACGCCCTGGAGATGGCCCGCATCTTCCGGCAGTCGCCCAACAGCGAATACGCCCGCCGCGCCGCCAACAGCCTCCGGGAGTCGATATCGGTCAACGAGCGTCTCCAATCCGCCTACTCGCCCTACGTCGCCTACGTGATCCTGCCTCTCTTCGCCCTGGCAAATGCCGGCGTGCAGCTGGACGGCGAGATCCTCCGGGACGCCCTCGCCTCACCCATCATGTGGGCGGTGCTCGCCGGCCTGGTGGTCGGCAAGGCGCTCGGCATCTTCGGTGCCTCCGGGATCCTGTGGCGGCTCGGGATCGGGGAGTTCGGGCCCGGACTGACCCTCGACCGGCTGGCCGGCGGCAGCGTGTTGTGCGGCATCGGGTTCACCATCTCCCTGTTCATCGTCGAGCTGGCGATCGACGACCCGGCCGTCCAGAACGAAGCTCGGGTCGGTGTGCTCGCCGCCAGCGTGATCGCCTTCCTGGCCGCGGCCGTGATCTTCCGTGTCTCCGATCGCCGCCACCCCCGAGAGGAGGCAGGCATGTTCCTCGCCCGCCCGGTCGACCCGGCGCGGGACCGCATCTGGGGCCGGCCCGACGCTCCTCTCACGCTCGTCGAGTACGGCGACTACCAGTGCCCCTTCTGCCTGAAGGTCTCCGGGGCGATCGAAGACGTCAAGGCCGAGCTGGGCGATCGGCTCTGCTACGTGTGGCGGCATGCCCCGCTCGAGCGAGTGCACCCGAACGCCGTCGCCGCGGCGGAGGCGGTCGAGGCGGCGGCGCTGCAGGGCAAAGGCGCCGAGTTCGCCAAGAGCCTCCTCGCCGACCAGGAGCACCAGCGGCCGTCGGACATCCTCCGCAGGGCCGAGGAGCTGGGACTCGACATGGAGCGCTTCGAGCGTGACCTCCGCTCACCGGAGGTCGCCGCCCGGGTCCGCGACGACATGCTCGACGCCGAGGCGATGGACATAACGTCGGTGCCGACCTTCTTCGTCAACGGCCGCCGCCACGTGGGGCCGTTCGACGCTCAGACGCTGATCCGCGCCCTGCTCGAGACGGAGCCCGTTCGGTAGCCCCCCGTTTCCTGTTACCGTGGTCACATCTTCCACCGGACGGCTGCCCGTCGGCCGCGTCCGAGTCGGATGTCGGTCCCCGCGTTGTACGGAGTGCGAAGGATCGAGACCAGCCGTACAACGAGCGCCCCCTCGTAGCCGCGGGGCCAGGAGACATCCATGACCACTTTCACAGACCTGGGCGTTCCGCGCCCTCTCGTCGCCAGCCTCGAAGCTCGCGGCATCGACACCCCGTTCCCCATCCAGGCCGCCTCCATCCCCGATGCCCTCTCCGGACGGGACATCCTCGGCAAGGCCCCCACCGGGTCGGGCAAGACCCTCGCCTACGGCATCCCGGTCCTCGCCCGGGTGGAGAAGGCGGAGCCGTGCCGTCCCCGAGCCCTGATCCTCGCTCCCACCCGGGAGCTCGCCGCCCAGATCGGAGCCGACCTGGTGCCGATGGCCAAGACGGTCCGTCGCTGGGTGCTGGTCGTCCACGGAGGGGTGGGCTACGAACGCCAGCGCCGTCAGCTGCGTCGGGGAATCGACGTCCTCGTCGCCACCCCGGGCCGGCTCGCCGACCTCATCGAGGAGGGCTCGGTGTCGCTCCGTGACGTCGACCTGGTCGTCGTCGACGAGGCGGACCGCATGGCCGACATGGGGTTCATGCCCCAGGTCCGCCGTCTCCTCGACCAGACTTCCTCGCCCCGCCAGACCCTGCTGTTCTCGGCGACCCTCGACGGCGAAGTGGCGGAGCTGACCCGCCGCTATCAGCACGACCCGGTGCGTCACGAGGTGGCCGACGCCGACGACCACGGCGACGCCGCCCACTACTTCTGGATGGTCGACCGCCAGGACCGGATCGGGTTGGCGGCCGAGGTGATCGCGTCTTCGACGCCGGCGATCGTGTTCACCCGGACCCGCAGCGGCGCGGAGCGACTCGCCCGCCAGCTCGCTCGGGCGGGCGTCCACACCGAGTCGATCCACGGCGGCCGCAGCCAGGCGCAGCGGAGCCGGGCCCTGGCGGCCTTCGCCCAGGGGCGGGTGGCCGCCCTGGTCGCCACCGACGTCGCCGCCCGCGGCATCCACGTCGACCGCGTCGCCAGCGTCATCCACTTCGACCTCCCCGCCGACCCCAAGGACTACCTCCACCGCTCGGGGCGGACGGCCCGCGCCGGAGCCGACGGCGTGGTGGTGTCGTTCGTTCTTCCCGACCAGCGCCGAGAGGCTTCGTCACTCCAGCGTTCGGTCGGCCTCACCCAGCGGATGCACGACCCGGCCGCCGACTGGCTGACCGGAGAGTTGGGAAGCCGCCTGGGTGCGGTGGAGCCGGCCCGGCCCGTGCGCCGGTCCCGCCCCGGAGGACGACGCCGCCGCCGCTGACCCCTAGGTCCCGGTCACAACAACTCGTCGAAGGCGCCGTTTTCGATCAGACCGGTGACCGCCTCGATGTCGAAAGACACGGGGCGGTCCTCGGCGAGTGGCGGCACGACGGAACGGATGATCTCGATCGCCCGCCCGGTGGCCGGCGCCGGTCGCAGCGGAGCCCGCAGCTCGACGCCCTGGGCGGCGCACACCATCTCCACCGCCAGGACCCGGGTGGTGTTGTCGACCACCTCGCCCAGCTTGCGGGCCGCGCCCCACCCCATGGAGACGTGGTCCTCCTGGAGGCCCGACGTGGGGATCGACTCCACCGACGCCGGGTGTGACAGGACCCGGTTCTCGGCCACCAGAGCCGCCGCCGTGTACTGGGCGAGCATGTACCCGGAGTTGAGCCCAGGACGCGACGACAGGAACGCCGGGAGGCCGCTCGAGCGGTCGGGATCGAGGATCCGGTCGGTGCGGCGTTCGGAGATCGAGCCCAGTTCGGTGGCGGCGATGGTGAGGAAATCGGCGGCGAAGGCCAGCGGCTGGCCGTGGAAGTTCCCCGCCGACAACACCTCTCCGGTGTCGGGGAACACGATCGGGTTGTCCACCACCGAGCCGAGCTCCGTCTCGACGACTCGGCGGGCGTGGTCGATCGTGTCCAGCACCGCGCCGTGGACCTGGGGCGCGCAGCGGAGCGAATAGGCGTCCTGTACGGCATGCGTGAAGTCGTCGGAGTGGCTGGCACCGATCTCCGAGCCCTCGATCAGCCGGGCGATGCGCTCCGCCGACTTCTTCTGCCCGGGATGTGGCCGCAGGCGATGTATCTCCGGGCGGAACGGACGCGCCGAGCCCATCAGCGCCTCGATCGAGAGAGCCGTCGCCAGGTCGGCGACTGCCGCCAGCCGCTCCATGCGGGACACCGCCAGGCACAGCATCGCCGCCATCCCCTCGGTGCCGTTGAGGAGGCTGAGCCCCTCCTTGGCCTCGAGCGTCAACGGCTCGAGCCCGACCTGGGACAGGGCGGCTGCGGCCGGCAGCACGCGGCCTTCCAGCCGGACTTCGCCCTCGCCGATCAGGGGCAAGGCGAGATGGGCGAAAGGGGCGAGGTCCCCGCTCGCCCCCACCGAGCCGTATCCGGGCACGATGGGGAGCACGTCGGCCTCCAGCATCTCGAGCAGCCGACGCACCACCACCGGACGCACCCCGGAGTGCCCCTGGGCGAGGGTGCGGGCGCGGAGCAGCAGCATCGCCCGCACCACCTCGTCGGGGAGCGGATCACCCACCCCGGCGGCGTGGCTCCGCAGCAGATTCACCTGGAGCCGGGAGGCCTCCGAAGGGTCGATCCGGGTCGTGGCGAGCGCGCCGAAACCCGTCGTGATCCCATAGACCACCCGATCCTCGGAGACGGCCCGCTCGACCACTCCACGAGCCGGAGTCATCCGCTCGTCGAGGCCGGGCCCGGGCCTGGCCTTCGCTTCCCCCTTCGCCACCGCCACCACCTCCTCGATGGTGAGTGGCTCCCCGCTGACGACGACTTCCATGCCCGGCATTGTGGCACCGTTCCTGCCACGGCCCCGGTGGCGGTACCGTTTCGGAATGGATTGGCCCGTCACGTACCGGCGCAAAGTCCGCTACTCCGACACCGACGCCCAGGGCATCGTCTTCAACGGGAACTACGCCCGCTACTTCGACGACACCCTCACCGACTTCTTCGATGCCGTCGGCTACGAGTTCGGCGAAGTCGAGGTGGTGCTCGCCCGGCTCGAGATCGACTTCCGGTCGCCGGCGCGGCTCGGCGAGACGCTCGTCACCGGTGCCCGTGTGGAGAGCTTCGGCAACACCTCGTTCGTCGTCCGGCTCACCACGTGGGAGGAGGCGTCGGGGAGGGTCGTCGCCGAAGGCAGACAGATCCAGGTAACGGTCGACGGGAAGGATTTCCGGCCCGTTCCGGTTCCACCTGAGTTGAAGGCGGCGGTCGAAGCCGTCCAGGGAGAGATCGGAGACTGAGGGGCGCCGATGGAATCACTCGACGAGATGCTCAAGAAGCCCGACGCCACGATCGCCGTGGTCGGGGCGACCGACGACGAGAAGAAGTACGGCTACGTCATCTATCGAGATCTGAAGCGGAAGGGATACCGCGTGTACCCGGTCAACCCCTACCGAGACACCGTGGACGGAGACCAGGCCTACGCCACGGTTGCCGATCTGCCCGTCACGCCGGACATCATCGACATGGTCGTCCCGCCCGAGGTGGGCGTGAAAGTGGTCCGCCAGGCCCTCGACATCGGCTACGACCGGATATGGCTGCAGCCCGGCGCCGAGAGCCCCGAGCTGCTGCGCATCCTCCAGGAAGCCGACGCAGACTACATCGCCAACGCCTGCATCATGGTGCGATCCCGCCTCGCCCGTCCGGCGGCGGGCGGTCCCTCAGAGGAGACGCCCGAGGCGTAGCTGACGGGCGATGATCTCTCGCTGGATCTCGCTCGTGCCCTCGTAGATCCGGGGCGCCCTCACGTCCCTGTACAGTCCGGCGAGAGGGTGGGTCGCCTCCAAGGCCTGGGCGCCGAGCACCTGCACCGCCCCGTCGACGACGTACTGGGCCGTCTCGGTGGCGTACAGCTTCGCCATCGCCGCCGCTCCCTTGAGCCGGTCCCGGTCCCCCTCGTCGTAGGCCCGCGCCGCCTCGTAGACCAGCAGGCGGGCGGCGTTGACCCTGGTCGCCATCTCGGCGAGGCGATGGGAGACGGCCTGGAACTCGAAGATCGGCCGTCCGAACGCCTCCCGCCGGCGGGCGTGCTCGGCGGCGATCCGGAGGGCCGCCTCCGCCATCCCCACGGCGAAAGCGCCGACCGACGGACGGAACAGGTCCAGGGTGGCCATCGCCACCGCGAAGCCGGCGTCCACCTCCCCCAGGAGGTGCTCGACCGGCACCGGAACGCCGTCGAAGGTCAGGTGGCCGATCGGATGCGGTGACAGCATGTCGACGGCCACTCCGGTGAGGCCCGGGCTGTCGCCGGGCACCAGGAACGCCGACACGCCACGAGAGCCGGCCTCGGGAGTGGTGCGAGCGAACACCACGTAGACGTCGGCGTCGGGGGCGTTGGAGATCCACGCCTTTTCCCCGCTCAGCCGCCACCCCGTGCCGTCCCTCTCGGCGGCGAGGCTCAGGGCGGCGGCATCGGAGCCCGCCTCGGGCTCGGTGAGCGCGAAAGCCGGCACCACCTCGCCCCGGCTCACCGCCGGGATCCAACGGTCTCTCACCTCCGGTCGGGCCGACTGGTAGATGGGGTACGAGCCCAGGCCCTGCATGGCGAACGCCGTCTCCGCTTCCGTGTTGGCACGGGCCAGGCCCTGGCGGATGAGGCACAGATCCATGGCCGACAAGCCCTCCGGCGGGTACAGGCGGGGAAGGAGCCCGGCGTCGGCGAGGGCGGCAACGAGCTCGCGGTCCACCCGCCCGCTGTGGCGGCTGACCGATGCGAGGTCGCGGCCGACCGCTTCCGCCTCCTCGAGCAGAGCCGCTTGTGGGGGAGTCAGCATCCCCCGGAAGGTAACAGCCGGCGCCGGCGCCGACGCCCCGCGGCGACGGGTGGTTCCACTACCTTTCCCCCATGACCACTTCCGGCTTGTGCGTAGTGACGGGAGGAAGCCGCGGCATCGGCCGGGCGATCGTCCACCGGATGGCCGCCGACGGCTACCGGGTGATCGCCACCGGCCGCGACGAGGCCGCCCTCGCCGAGACCGCATCGACTGCCCCCGCCCCGGTGGAGACGGCGACGCTCGACGTCACCGACCCCGTCCAGGTAGAGGAGTTCTTCGCCGGAAAGGAGGTCACGGTCCTCGTCAACAACGCCGGGATCGCTCCCTCGGCTCCCGTCCACAGGCTCACGCTGGAAGAGTGGGAGCACACCATGTCGGTCAACGCCACCGGTCCGTTCCTGTGCACCAAGGCGGTGCTCCCCGGCATGAGGGAACGGGACTACGGCCGGATCGTCACGGTCGCCTCGATCGCGTCCCACGTCGGCTCCCGCTACACCGCCGCCTACACCGCCTCCAAGCACGCCGCACTGGGCTTCATCCGGGCCGTGGCCGCCGAGGTGGCCGGCACCGGGGTGACCGCCAACGCCGTGTGCCCCGCCTACGTGGACAGCCCGATGACCGACGCCTCCGTGGCGCGGATGGCGGAGAAGACCGGCCGGAGCCCAGAAGACATCCGCAGGACCCTCGCCGACTTCACGCCGCTCGGACGCCTCCTCCAGCCCGAGGAGATCGCCAATGCCGTGGCGTTCCTGGCCTCGCCGGAGTCGGCCGCCATCAACGGCCACAGCATCGTCCTCGACGGCGGCGGGTTGCAGCGATGAGCCCGTTCCGCGCCTCGGCCGGGTTCACCCAGTCGTGGGACCACTTCGACTTCAGCGTCGCCGACGGCGTCGCCACCGTGACCTTCGACCGGCCCGACCGTCTCAACGCCCTCACCTTCGACGTGTACGCCGACCTGCGGGACCTCCTCTCCGAGCTGCCGCATCGGGACGACGTCTCCGTCCTCGTCATCACCGGCAAGGGCAGGGGGTTCTGCTCGGGAGGCGACGTCGACGACATCATCGGCGAGCTGCTGGAGATGGACGCCCGGTCCCTGCTCGACTTCACCCGCATGACCGGCGCTGTCGTCGAGGGCATCCGCCAGGCGCCGATCCCGGTGATCGCCGCCGTGAACGGGGTCGCCGCCGGGGCCGGGGCGGTCATCGCCTTGGCCTCCGACTTCCGCGTGCTCGCCCGCTCCGCCCGTTTCCACTTCCTGTTCACGAAGGTGGGCCTGGCGGGAGCCGACATGGGCTCCGCCTACCTCCTGCCCCGCGTGGTGGGCCTCGGCCGGGCCACGGAGCTGCTGATGCTGGGGGAGAGGGTCGATGCCGACCGCGCCCTCGAGATCGGGCTCGCCAGCCAGGTGGTCGACGACGACGCCCTGGCCGAGGCGGCTGGGGCCCTCGCCCGGCGGCTGGCGGAAGGCCCCACGTTCGCCTACGCAGCGACGAAGAAGCTCCTCACCGCCGAGCAGGACATGAGCCTGTCGGCGGCCCTGGAGATGGAAGCAGTCACCCAGGCGCTGCTGATGACCACCGAGGACCACGCCGAGTTCCACCGGGCGTTCAAGGAAAAGCGCGAGCCGAGATGGAGAGGGAGATGACCGCGGCAGCCCATGTCCTCCACGAGGGATACGCCCGCTCCGACGGCGTGGCGTCGACCGTAGGCCTCGTCCGCGACGGCGACCAGGTGATCGTCGTCGACCCGGGCATGGTCGCCAACCGGTCGCTGATCCTCGAGCCGATGGAACGGCTCGGCGTGCCGCCCCAGTCGGTGACCGACATCGTGATCTCCCATCACCATCCGGACCACACCGTCAACATCGCCCTCTTCCCGCCGGTGCGGGTACACGACCACTGGGCCGTCTACGAGGGGGACCGATGGACGGATCGCCCGGCGGAGAACGCCCAGGTCTCCCCGCACGTGCGGCTGGTGGAGACACCCGGCCACACTCCCCAGGACACCACCACGCTGGTCGACACGCCCGACGGCGTGGTGGCCTTCACCCATCTGTGGTGGTTCGAGGGGATCGAGGGAGACCCCCGCGCCGCGGACCTGGAGGCGCTTTTCCGCCAGCGGGAGCGGGTGTTGGAGATCGCCGACCTGATCGTGCCCGGCCACGGGCCAGCCTTCGAGGTGAGCAAATGAATCGCATCGTCAACCCCGAGGGCCTTCCCGAGCCGATCGGGTTCAGCCATGCCGTCGAATCGGAAGGGCGCCGGACCCTGTACGTGGCGGGCCAGATCGGCGAGACCGCCGACGGCGAGATCGCGGCGGACCTCGTGGGCCAGTTCCGGCAGGCGCTCCGCAACGTCGCCGCCTGCCTCGAAGACGCCGGGTACCCGGTCGAGGCCCTGGTGCGGTTGGAGATCTACACCACCGACGTGCCCGGTTACCGCCAGAACCTGAAGGAACTGGGCGCGGTGTGGCGCGAGGTGTTCGGGCGCCACTACCCGGCGATCGCCCTCTTCGGCGTCACCGAGCTGTTCGATCCCCGCGCTCTCATCGAGGTGGTCGCCACCGCCAGTCTGTGAAGATCCCTGCGGGAGATCGCCCATATTTCCTTCACAGACGGCCCGGCCGGCGGCGGCGCTGGTAGCTTCGGGTCGCCCAGAGACGACAGGAGGCAGCCATGGCGGACGTGACGAAGGTTCTGTTGGACGAGTCCGAGATCCCGACGGCATGGTACAACCTCGTCCCCGACCTGCCGGCTCCGCCTCCGCCGCCCCTCCATCCCGGAACGCTCGAACCCGTCGGTCCCGACGACCTCGCTCCACTGTTCCCGCCGGACCTCATCGCCCAGGAAGTCACCTCCGAGCGGTACGTGGACATCCCCGGCGAGGTCCTCGACGTGTACAAGCTGTGGAGGCCCACCCCGCTATACCGGGCCCGGCGCCTGGAGAAGGCCCTCGACACCCCCGCCCGCATCTACTTCAAGTACGAGGGGACCAGCCCGGCCGGCTCCCACAAGCCCAACACCGCCGTCCCCCAGGCCTACTACAACGCCAAGGCGGGCGTCCGCAAGCTGACCACCGAGACGGGTGCGGGCCAATGGGGGTCGGCGCTGGCGCTGGCCACCAGCATGTTCGGCCTCGAATGCGAGGTGTGGCAGGTCCGCGCCAGCTACGACCAGAAGCCCTACCGGCGCCTGATGATGGAGACCTGGGGGGCCACCGTCCACCCGTCTCCGTCGAACCTGACCGAGGCGGGACGGGCGATCCTCGAAGCCGATCCCGACAGCACCGGCAGCCTCGGCATCGCCATCTCCGAAGCGGTCGAGGTCGCCGCCAAGAACCCCGACACCAACTATTCACTCGGGTCGGTGCTCAACCACGTGTTGATGCACCAGACGATCATCGGCGAGGAGGCCCTGATCCAGCTGGAGAAGATCGGCGAGCAGCCCGACGTCCTCATCGGCTGCACCGGCGGCGGCTCCAACTTCGGCGGCCTCGCCTTCCCCTTCCTGCGGGAGAAGCTGGCGGGGAGGATGGACCCGGTGATCCGCTGCGTCGAGCCGGCGGCCTGCCCTTCGCTGACCAAGGGCGTCTACGCCTACGACTTCGGCGACACCGCCGGGATGACGCCGCTGCTCAAGATGCACACCCTGGGGCACGACTTCGTCCCCGACCCGATCCACGCCGGCGGTCTCCGCTACCACGGCATGGCTCCGCTCATCAGCCACGTCTACGAGCTGGGGCTGGTCGAGGCAGAGGCGATCGGCCAGGTCGAGTGCTTCGAGCGGGCCGTCCAGTTCGCCCGCAGCGAGGGCATCATCCCCGCACCGGAGCCGACCCACGCCATTGCCTCGGCAGCCCGCGAGGCGATCGCCGCCCGGGAGTCGGGCGAGGAGAAGGTGATCCTCACGGCGCTGTGCGGCCACGGCCACTTCGACATGGCCGCCTACGACGCCTTCCTCCGCGGCGAGCTCGTCGACTACGAGTACCCGGAGGAGAAGGTGGCGGAGGCGCTGGAGAAGATCCCGGCCGTCGGCGTCTGACCTAGTCGTCGACGATCCGGGCGTCCCTCACCTCCTCCATCGCCAGGAGGGCGTGGAGGATGGTCCCGGACGAGCGCGACAGGGCGTCGATGACCAGCACAGCGGCGTCGTCTTCGGCCCGGACGTCGACGAGGTCGACTTCGGGGTCGATGTGGGAGATCCTCGACCGCACTTCGAGGAAGTCGCGGGGCGGGACCACCCGCGCCTCGATGGTCACCGTCGGCCGCAACAGGTCCATCACCGGGTCGAGCAGGCGGAACCCGACGAGGACGACCAATGCCAGGGCGGCGGCTATGACGGCCCACAGCAGCTGGCCGGTGCCGGCGGCCATGCCGACTGCCGCCGCCGCCCACAGCCCGGCGGCGGTGGTCAGGCCCTTGACGAGCGGGCCGGAACGGAAGATGGCGCCGGCGCCGAGGAAGCCGATCCCGCTGACGATCTGGGCGGCCACCCGGGACCTGTCGGCGGTGTCGAACGCCTCCATCGACACGACCGTGAAGACGGCCGACCCCAACCCGACCATGGCGTAGGTGCGCAGCCCGGCGGCCTTTCCTGCCGCCTCCCGCTCCACGCCGAGCACCGCCGCCAGGGCCGTGCCGGCGGCGAGGCGGACGGCGAGGTCGATCAGGTCCATCGGGTGGCTCGGGGGTCAGCGGACGGCATGGATCTCCTTGGCGAGGCGGTCGACGTCGTCTTCGTCGTGGTACATGCCCAGACCCACCCGCCACCGGTCTCCCCGGTAGTCGGTGATCACGCCGCGGGCGTGCAGCCGCTCGTAGAGGTCGCGGGCCTCGGCCAGGCGGAAGGTGAGGAAGTGGCCGCGCTCGGGGGCGTCCCGGCCGGGGATCAGGGAGGCGGCGAGGGCGGGATCGACGAGGCCCAACAGCCGTTCCTGCAGGTCCGAGACGTGGCGATGGATCTCGGCGACGGTGATGCCTGCCTCCTCGAGCCAGCCGAGTACCGCGTCCATCCGGTAGAGGCCCGACGGGTCGAACGTGGCGCCGGCGTAGCGCTGGCCGCCGGGGGAGTAGGCGACGGCGGTCGGTGTCTCGGTCAGCGCCCCGAACCCGGCGAACCATCCTGTGTCGACGGGCCGGGCGGGAGCGGACGGGGGGACGTGGAGGAAGCAGGCGCCCTCGCCGGACATGGCGTACTTGTAGCCACCCGCCACGTAGAACGCCCGGTCGGCGATCGGCCCCAGGTCGGTGGGCAAGGCCATGAAGCCGTGGTACCCGTCGACCACGACCAGCGGGTCGGCAGGGAACGCCCGGACGACGGCGGCCAGGTCGGGAGTCACGTACCCGGAGTTGAAGTGGACGTGGCTGAAGAACACGAGGTCGTGGTCCCGGTAGGCGGACACGAACCTCTCGGGGAAGGTCTCGAACGGCTCCGCCGGCACCCGGTCCGCCACCGCCACGCCCGCCTCCTCCCAGCGGCTGAGCTGGCGGGCGAACGAGTGGAACTCGCTGTCGGTGGTGAGCACCCGGAAGGGCCGGGGGAGGTCGGCGGCGATCCGCACCACGAACTCGTGGGTGTTGGGAGCGAATGTCAGCGTGGCAGGGTCGGGGAGGCCCAGAACCGCCGCCACCTTGCGGCGGACCGAGGGGATCAGTACCTCGAACACCCGGTCCCATTTGTCGTCGGCCAGCTCGGCGGCGTGCTCCCAGGCGCGCAGGTGGGCCTCGAAGGTCACATCCGGCCAGGGGTGGTGGGAGTGGGCAGCCGCGTGCAGCCGGTTCGGCGCCGCGGACAAGAAGCGGGAGAAGGCAGCTTTCAACTCTGGTACCGGAATCGCATCTTCTCGATCAGCCTCGCCGGCAGCTCCGGGCGCACCGAGCGGGGGACCAGGAACGTGGGCAGCAGCAGGAGGTCGGGGAACGCCCGGTTGCGCTCCGCCAGCCGCAACAGGTACTTGGCGCCCGCCGACCCGCCGGTGCCGATCTTGGCGCCGATCATCCGTTGCACCATCAAGGCGTGCCGGTACCGCCAGGTGGTGAACCCCTCGTCGACGTCGACGAGCAGCTCGATCAGCCGGTAGGGCTCCTGGAGGGCGGGCTCGTCCCGGTAGAGGGAGATGAACAGAGCCCCCTGGAAGGCGCGGTGGGAGAAGCGGCGCGAGCCCGCCGCCACCATCTCGGCGTGGCGCTGGGCGTCGAACGCCGCCTCGAACTGCTCGATGGTCTTCTCGAACGAGCGCAGTTGTTCGGCGCGCTCGTCCTCGCCCAGGTTGGGGTTCGTGGCGATCACCTCCCGGTCGGCGTCGAGCATCGACCGGACGGCGCGGGCGTACTCGTCCCAGAAGTCGTACTCGTCCAGGAAAGGCGTGCGGGCCAGCCAGGCGTCGACGGCGTCGTGGAGGGTGGGGCCCTTCTCCGCTCTCTCGACGACGGCCCGGTGCTCCGGTCGGAGACGGTGCGTGTAGGGGGCGCCCTCGAACAGCAGCCGGTCCTCGGGGCGGACACCGAGCTTGTTCTCGATCAGTCGGAACTGCCACGACTGGAACCCCGACGCCGGCACCAGGTAGTTGCGGAAGTCGAGGAAGTCGATGGGAGTCATCGTCTCCAGCACGTCGATCTGCTCGAGCAGCAGCCGCTGGATGGCGACTATGCGCTGGAGGCGGGACACGACCCGGCCCTGGTCGTCCTCGTCGAGGACGTCGCCTTCGAAGGCGCGGAGGACGTCGTCGAGCTCCCACAGGATCTGCTTGAACCACAACTCGTAGGCCTGGTGCACGGTGATGAACAGCAGTTCGTCGTGCACCGCTTTGCCGTGTTTGGCGCTCTCCAGTTCCTGGAGCGCCAGCAGGCCGTCGAGTTGCAAATAGTCGTGGTAGTAGAGCCCCGGGTCCTTGTCGGCGTCCATGCCTCAAGACTAGGAGCCGGAGCGGCGCCGAGTCTTCCCGGTGAGGCGGGCGTGGCGGTCGGCATGGGCGAGACGCCGCATCGCCAGGATGATCGGCTCGAACAGGAGCGTCCCCAGCACGGCGTAGGCGACGGCGTTCTCCCCTGCTTGGCCGGGGTCCCAGTCGTCGGGGATCTCGAAGGCCGCCAGCCGCTCGGCGACTTCCGCGTAGCGGTCGAGGGTCTCATCGGTGTAAGGGCGGACCCAGTGCCTCTCCAGGGCGGTGAGTGCCGCCGCCAGCGCCCGGTACGAGGCGAAGTCGGACTCCACCTGCCATCCCCTGCGGTCGACGAGGGCGGCGACGGCCCGTTCCGCGCTCTCCGAGACTGCCGCCTCGGTCGAACCGATGGCTCGCAGCGCAGCGCTGACCGGACGTCCCCGCGCCGCTTCCTCCGGTTCCTCCAGGGCGGCGACCACTTCTGCGATCACCGACATGGGCAGGTCCGCCACCTCCCGCAGCGCCCTGATCAGCCTCAGGCGCTCGACGTGTGTGTCGCCGTAACGGGCCTGGTTGGCGGCGGTCCGCTCGCCGCGGGGGAGCAGCCCTTCCCGGATGTAGTACTTGATCGTCGGAACCGGCACGCCGGTCACCGAGCTCAGCTCGGAAATCCTCATTGACACAGATAGTATCGCTATCCATAATGGATACTGATGCTATCCATTCAGGAGGAGTCATGTCACATGCATCACGACGGCTGGCGGGAATCCTCCTCGTCGTCTTTCCCACGGTGATCTTCGGCGGGGTGAGCCTGCTGTCGTTCCTCGTCAACGACCCGGCCTACCAGGAGAACGCGCTGCGCCAGGAACTGTGGCGTGCCGGGCACGCCCACGCCGGCGTGCTGCTCGTGCTCTCCCTGGTGCTCCTGCGCTACGTCGACGAGGCACGGCTCGGCACGGTCGCCAAAGAGATCGCCCGCCACGCCGTGCCGGCGGCCGCCATCCTGATACCGGCGGCGTTCTTCCTGTCGGTCCCGACTCCGGCCTCGACCGAACCCAACGCCCTGATCTGGCTGGCGCCGCTCGGCGCGGTCTCGCTGGTGACGGGCCTGGTCACTCTCGGTGTCGGGCTGCTGCGGGCCCGCCTCGAGGAATCCGTCACTGTCGCCTGAGGGTCGCTAGGTTGTACCGCCGCGATGTCGGCGGTCGAACTTCCAACCCAGCTCAACATCGACGAACGATTCCTGGGCGCCCGCATCGCCGAGGGGCAGGGCGACCGGGAGGCCCTGCGCCTCGACACCGGTTCCCTGACCTACGGCGAAGTCGACGACCTCGTGCGGAGATACGGGAATGCGTTCCGTTCCCTCGGGGTGCTCCCCGAACAAAGGGTGCTCGTCGCCCTGCGGGACGGGGCCGACTACGTCGGCGCGCTGTTCGGGATCCTCCGCATCGGGGCGGTGGCGGTGATGGTCAACCCCGACCTGCCCCTGGAGCAGATGCGCTCGATGGTCGAGCGGTCCCGGGCAGCGTCTGCCGTGGTCCACGCCGACCGTGTCGGGCTGATGGAGGAGGCGGTGGCGGCGGCCGGCTGGCCCACCCGGCTGCTCGTGGCTGGAGGGGAAGCCGAGGGTCATCCCGCCCTGGGCGACCTCGACACCTCGGGCCCGTGCGAGCGGTTCCCCACCCATCGTGACGACCCGGCGATATGGCTCTTCTCGGGCGGGACCACCGGCTTGCCCAAAGCGGTGCCGCAGACACACCGTTCGTTCGCCAACACCACCGCTCTGTACACCGCGGCCGTCGGCTACCGGCCCGACGACGTGACGATGGCCGTGCCGAAGCTCTACTTCGGCTACGCGACCGGCGCCAACCTGTTCTTCCCCTTCTCCGTGGGAGCGACGAGCGTCCTGTTCCCGGAACGGCCCACACCCGACGTCCTCTACGACAAGATCGAGCGCCACCGGCCCACGATCCTCGTCCACGTGCCGTCGGCCATCAACCAGATGCTCGGCCACCCGAAGGCCGACACCGCCGACCTGTCCAGCCTGCGGTTCGTGACGTCCGCAGGCGAGGCCCTCCCCGAGAGCCTGTACCACGCCTGGAAGGACCGCTTCGGCGTCGAGATCCTCGACGGCCTGGGCACCGCCGAGATGTGGCACATCTTCGTCACCAACGTCCCCGGGGACGTGCGCCCCGGAACCCTCGGCAAGCCGGTGCCGGGCTTCGATGTGCGGGTGCGCGACGACGAAGGCAACGACCTGCCCGACGGGGAAGTCGGGCGGCTGTGGGTGCGAGGCGATTCCCGAGGGCTCGGCTATTGGCAGGACCTCGATGCCACCGCCGAGGCGTTCAGGGGCGAGTGGGTCGTCACGGGTGACCTGGTGTCCCGGGACCCCGACGGCTACTTCGTCCATCGGGGCCGGGCCGACGACGCCGTCAAGGTCAAAGGGAAGTGGTTCCGCCCCCAGGAGCTCGAGAGCTGCCTGCTCGAACATCCCTCGGTCGCCGAAGCCGCCGCCGTCCCCATCGAGGACGAGGCGGGACTCTTGCGGCCGGTCGCCTTCGTGGTCGCCAAGGAAGACGTGACCGAAGCCGAGCTCAAGCAGTTCGTGCTGGAGCGGCTCGAGCCCTACAAGCATCCCCGCCGGGTGGTCTTCGTCGACTCGATGCCTCTGACCCACCTCGGAAAGATCGACCGGGGCGCCCTGCGTCGCCTCGTCTGAAGGCGTCCCGTCCCCTCCCGAATGTAGGTTGGGAGGGGCCATGCAGTCGCACGAGCCGGACGAGCGGGGCCCGGTCCCACCGGAGGAGTTCGTCGAGCTCCGCGTCCACGGAGTGGGCGGAACGCCACCCGAGGAGATCCTCGACGTGCCGGCCACCCGGCTCGTCGCCGGTGACGAGAGCGCTGGCTTCTTCCGCCCCTACGGGACGGAGGATGGTGCCGAGGTCCGGCGTGAGGCGTACTCGTGGGGTGGTCTCACCTCGGCCTCGCGGCTGCGGGCGCTGTGGGTGCTCCTCTTCCCCTTCGCCATCGCCAACCTGGCCGGCTGGATGCTGCGCCACGGCGGCGAGCCGCTGGACGTCGAGCGCCGGCGGCGCCGCGCGATCGAGAGGCTGGCGGCGGCGGTCGTGCGAGGTTTCGGCGTCGTCCTCACCGTCGCGCTCGCTGCCTACGTCTCCATCGGCGCCGTCGATCTGGTCGGCTACCAATGCGGGGCCCGCCTCCCGTGTGTCGCCGATCGCTGGTGGCTGTGGCCATGGGGCAACCGCTTCGTCGCCGGCCAGCCGAACCGGTCCGTCGTCGTCGGGATGGCCGCGGCGGTGGCGACGATGCTCGGGGTCGCCTGGTTGGCGCGGAGGTCTCAGATCGCCATCCACGATCTCCGCCGGGAGGCTTTCGCCGGCACCGACGATCCCGCCTTCGAGGTGAACCTCAACCATCGAGTGCTGTGGCGCTCTCCCCACGTGGCCCACCGTCTGGGCCTCACCCACTCCGCCGCCGCCCTCACCGTCGTCGGCCTGGTGGCGGCCGGCGCCGGGTTCGAGACGGGAGCCTTCCCGGAGACGGCGGTGCTCGTGGGCTGGCTGGTCCTTGCCGGGTGCCTGGCCGCCGTCGTGCGGCTGAACGGGGTCCCCGCGTTCGTGCACGCGGCGTTGCTGTTCGTCGGCGCCTTCTACGTCGGGGCCGTCGCCGTCGGGCTGCTGTTCGGCGGGGACCTGCCACCGGCCAACGGTCCTCTCCCGCGCTCGGGGGACGTCGTCGGGGTGTTGCTCCCTATCTACGCCGCCGGTGGCCTGGTGGCCGGATGGCTGGCATTCGTGCTGTGGCGGCGCAACCCCACCGGCCCCGTCCGCACGGCCCTCGCCGGCCCGGTGCTGCTCTTGGTGGCGGCGGGCACGGTCAACGCCTTCGGCTCCGGGCTCCTCATCCGGTTGGCCGACCTGCTCGGGAGGGGAGCGGCCGCCTCGGATCACTCCGGCGGGATCATCCGTCCCCAGATCGTCTACGCCGACTGGGTGGCCGATGTGGCAGTGGTCACCGTCTTCGCGGTGGCCGTGTTCGTCGTCACCGCCGCGGTCGCCTGGTTCCGGGCCGGGGAGCGCCCCACCTGCGCCGAGCTGGCGGAGCGATACCGCGACAGGGGCGGGCTGGACTGCTCGGATCCCGACGACCAGGCTTGGGCGGCCCAGGTCGGCCGCGCCCATGCCGTGGCCCGGGTGACCGACCGGCTGGCACATGTCACGACGGTGGCGAGCGTGGTGGTCCTGGTGGCGCTGGCGCTGGCCGTGAGCACCTCCGACGATCCCTCGGGCCTGGGGATCGGGTCGTGGGCCGATCCGCTGGGAGCGCCCGCTTCGGTCGTCCTCGGGCTGATGCCGATCCTGGCCGTGGTGGCGATCTCCCAGATGTACCGGAACCGCTCCGTGCGGCGCCTGGCGGGTGTCGTCTGGGACGTGGCCACGTTCTGGCCGCGTTGGTTCCATCCGTGGTCGCCTCCCGCCTACGGCGAGCGTGCCGTGCCCCAACTGGGAAGCCGACTCGACCACCTGGGGGCGCGCACAGTGCTGTCGGCGCATTCCCAGGGGTCGGTCCTGGCCGTGGCCACTCTCGCCACCGCGGCGCCGGCGACCCGGCCCCGAGTGGCGCTCCTCACCCACGGCTCGCCCCTCAGCCGTCTCTACTCCCATTTCTTCCCCGAGTACTTCTCGCCCGAGCTGTCCTCCCGGGTGGCCCAGGAGTCGGCGGGGTGGGTGAACCTGTGGCGGCCGACCGATTTCATCGGTGGCCCGATCGAAGCGGAGGGAGTCGACGATCGGGAGGTGGTCGACCCCCCGTCGAGCCGGCCGCCGTATCCGGGAGAGCGCCGCCCCGTGCCCTTGCGTCACTCCGGCTACGAGCAGACCGACGAGTACGCCGCCGCCCTGGGCGACCTATTGGAGCGATTGCGCGAGGAATAGCCACCCGCCGCTAGGTTGCGGTCAGATGCGTCGCCGTATACGGGTCGTCGAGATCGCCGAAGTGTTCGAGGCGATCAGAAGGCGGTCCGATCTGCCGGACCCCTTCCCTCCGGACGTCCTGGGGGAAGCCGAGCGCGCCCGGCCGGTGGGCGGCTCCCGGGAGGACCTGCGAGACATCCCGTTCGTCACGATCGACCCGCCCGACGCCCTCGACCTCGACCAGGCGATCCACCTGGAGCCCCGGGCGGGAGGAGGCATCCGGCTGCGCTACGCCATCGCCGATGTGCCCGCCTTCGTCACTCCCGGTGGCGCCCTCGACTCGGAAGCCCGCCGACGCGGGACCACCGTCTATTGCCCCGACCGCCGCATCCCCCTCCACCCGCCGGTGCTGTCGGAAGGCCGGGCCAGCCTCCTCCCCGGCGAAGACCGGGCCGCCGTCGTCTTCGACGTCGACCTCGACTCCACGGGCGATGTCGAACGGTTCGACCTCGTGAGGGCGACGATCCGGGTCCGGGAGCGGTTCGACTACGCCACCGTGCAGTCGGCTTTCGACGCCGGGGACCCACCCGAGCCCATATCGCTCCTCCGTCGGTTCGGGGAGACGCGGATCGCCCGGGGAATCGAAAGGGGAGCGCTGTCGGTACGTCTCCCCGAACAGGAAGTGGTGAGGGTCGGGGACCGCTGGACGATCGTGAGCCGGCCCGAGCTGCCCGCCGAGAGGTGGAACGCCGAGGCGTCGCTCCTCGCCGGGATGATCGGGGCCGAGATCATGCTCGACGCCGGGACCGGGATCCTCCGCACCCTCCCTCCCGCCACCGAGGACGCCACCTCCACGCTCCGGGCCGTGGCCGCCAGGCTCGGCGTCGACGGAGCGGACGCAGTGACCCCGGCCGAGTTGTTGTCGGGACTCGACCCGGCTCTTCCCCGGCATCTCGCGGTGTTCGAAGCCGCCACCCGGCTCCTGCGCGAATCCGGCTACGTCGGTTTCGCCGGCGGGTCGCCCGCAGGGGACGTGCAACACGCCGGAGTCGCCGCCCCCTACGCCCACGTCACCGCCCCGCTGCGGAGGCTGGCCGACCGCTTCGCCCTCGCCGCCTGCGTCGCCGCCGCCTCGGGCCGGCCCGTCCCCGACTGGGTGACAGAAGCCGTGGAGGAGATCGCCGCCACGATGGAGAAGACCGAGGGGCGCGCCGGCCAGGTGGAGGCGCAGTGCCTCAACGCCACCGAGGCGTGGGTGATGGGAGAGCGGATCGGCGACCGCTTTTTGGCCGTGGTCCTGGCCCGCGACGACAAGGCCACCGAGATCTGGATCGACGACCCTCCCGTTCTCGCCCGCGCCGCCGGCATCGAAGCCGAGCCGGGCGAGGTGATCGAGGTGGAGGTCGAGGCAATCGAGGTCGACTCTGGCAACATCCGCTTCTCACGAACCGATTGACCATGTGGCTGCTCGATCCCGATGTGACCCATCTCAACCACGGCGCCTACGGGGCGACACCCATCCGCGTCCTCGAGGACCAAAACGACTGGAGGCGCCGCATGGAGGCGAACCCGGTCCGGTTCTTCGACGAGGAGTACTACCCGGCGCTGGTGGAGGCGCGGCGGCGCCTGTGCGAGTTCGTCGGCGCCGAAGAGGAGAACACCGTCTTCGTCACCAACGCCACCAGCGGGGTCAACATCGTCCTTTCGTCGGTGCCGCTCGGCCCCGGCGATGAGATCGTCATCACCGACCACGAGTACGAGACGTGCCGCAACGCCGCCCATGCGTGGGCGGCCCGCACCGGGGCGAGGGTGGTCGAGGTGCCGATCCCGTTCCCGCCCACCTCCCCGAAAGTCGTGGTGGAACAGATCGTGTCGGCGGTCGGCGCCAACACCCGCCTGGTGATCGTGGACCACGTCACCTCGCCGACGGCGCTGGTCTTCCCGGTCGAGGCGATCGTCGCCGCGCTGGAGCCGGAGGTGCCGGTCCTGATCGACGGTGCGCACGCCCCCGGCATGCTCCCTCTCCGGGTGGGGGACCTCGGAGCCTCCTTCTACGTCGGGAACCTCCACAAGTGGGTGTGCGCCCCCAAGGGGGCGGCTTTCCTCCACGTCGCCGACCGCCACGTCGACACGATCCAACCCCTCGTCGTCAGCCGGGCGTGGGGTGTGGAGGCGGCGACCGCCCCGCGCCTGCACACCCTGTTCGACTGGACGGCGACCGAAGACCCCTCGGCCCGCCTCGCCGTGCCCGTCGCGCTCGACACGATGAGCAACGCCCACCCGGACGGCTGGGACGGAGTGCGCTCCGCCAACCGGACGCTCGTCATCGAGGGGCGCCGCATCGTCACCGAAGCCCTCGGGCTCGATCCCGGAGCCGGGGAAGCGTGGATCGGGTCGATGGCCTCGGTGGTGCTGCCCGGCGAGCCCGAACAGGGGGTCCTGTTGGACGAGTTGACCGTGCGGTTGCGGCACAACCACGCCATCGAAGTGCCGGTCTACGCCTGGCGCGGGCGGCGTCTCCTGCGGCTGTCGGCGCAGAGGTACAACCGCCTCGACGACTACCGGAGGCTCGTCGACGCCCTCATCGACGAGCTCGACTAGGAGGTCAGCCCGACTGGGCCTCGCTTCCCAGGCGGGCGAAGGGCCGCAGCGAGAACACCACCTCGACGGGCACGTCGAAGTACTCGGCGATCTTGAGGGCGAGGTGGAGGCTGGGGGAGTACTCCCCACGCTCCAGATATCCGATCGTCTGGTAGTGGACCCCCAGCGCTTCGGCCAGCTCCCGTCGGGAGATGCCGCGCTCTGCCCGCAGCATGGCGATCCGGTTGTAGACGACTTCGCTCATCGGACCCACTGCTGCAGCGCGCGGTCCCTGGCTTCCTGGACCTGCGATCCGGACTGTCGTTCGGCCATGCGACGCAGCACTCTAGGAGCCAGCGTCAGGCCCACCACGGCCCAGGTGGCGAGGACCAGCACCGTCTCGAGCGTCCTCCACGAGCCGCCGATCTCGAGGGCGGCAGCCGCATCCGGCAGGAAAGCCGAACGCATCCCCAGCCCGAGCCAGTACATGGGAAAGACCTGGGCCAGCGCCTGCACCCATCCCCACAGGTTGCTGATCGGGAAGAAGATCCCCGAGATGCCGAAGAGCACCATGATCGGCAGCATCCCCCAGGTGCCGCCTTTCTGGGATCCGGGGATGAGGGAGCCCACGATGAGCCCGAACGGCAGCACGGCGAGGATCCCGAGCGCCGTCACCGCCAGCATCGTCAGCCACCCGCGCAATCCCAGCGGCCCGACGCCGTCGAACAGCAGCATGCTCGGGACGAGGATCACGGCCACCGACGGGACCACCTGGGCGGTCTGGTACACGGCCTGGCTGGCGACGTATCCGACCATGCCGTGCGGGGCCGCCTTGTAGCGGAGCAGGGTCCCGTCCTCCCGTTCCAACGCCAGCGTGGACAGGGGCCCGACGTAGAGGCCGAAGACGAGCAGCGCTCCGAGGATGCTGGGAAGCGTCACCTGGGTGTAGAGGAGCTCGGTGCCTTCGATCGGGTTGTTGCGGTTGAACCACAGGAACCCGACGGCCAGAGTCGAGGTGAACAGATAGAACCAGACGTCCTGCGGGCTCCTGAGGCTGAGGAGGAACTCGGTCCAGCCTCGGCGGAGCCCGATGCGTAGCGCCTGTGAGCGTGGGTTGGTCATCCTGCCTCCGCGAATGCGTCGATGGGTCCGGTTCCCACCCCGCTCTCGACGCTGTGGACGAGAGCGATGTAGGTGTCTTCGAGTGTCGCTCGCCGCACCTCCAGGTCCTCGATGTTCGGGTTGGCGGCGAGCAGCTCCCGAACGAACGCGGTGGCGTCGGTGGTGGCGTGGACGAAGTGCTGGCCGTCCACGGTCCATTTCACCTGTGCGCCCTTGTTGACCCGACGGGCGAGCTCGTCGGCGCTGCCGTCGGCAACGATCCTGCCGGCAGCCAGGATCAGGATGCGGTCGGCGATCTTCTCCGCCTCGTCGAGGTCGTGGGTGGTCATGAGGACGGTCGTGTCCTCCATGTCGGTCAGGCGATGGATCAGGTCGTGGAACTCCCGCCTCGCCTCGGGATCGAACCCGGCGGTCGGCTCGTCGAGGAACAGCAGCTCGGGCCGGCCGACGATGCCGATCGCCACGTCGAGGCGGCGGCGCTGCCCGCCGGAGAGGGTGCGGATCTTCTGGTCGGCGAGGTCCTGGAGGCCGACCATCGCCAGCAGCTCGTCGACGTCGTAGGGCCGGGGCCGCTCGGGAGTCGAGTAGGGCCGGTAGTAGGTGCCCAGGTGGGAGAGGAGCATGCGCGGCGTCCAGCGGGCGTGGTCGCGCCACGACTGGAGGACGACGCCGATGCGGGCCCGCCAGTCCTCGTCGGCGCGTTCGGGATCGGATCCCAGGACCGACACCTCGCCGGCCGAGCGCCTCCTGAACCCCTCCAGTATCTCGATCGTCGTCGTCTTGCCGGCGCCGTTGGGTCCGAGCAGGGCGACGACCTCGCCCCTTCGCACCTCGAAGTCGACTCCGGTCAGGACGTCCTTGTCCCCGTAGCGCATACGGAGCCCGCGGACTCCGATCACATCCTCGGCCATATCCACCTCGTATCGTTTCCGATACGGATCGTAGTAGGTGTGCTACATACGGTGCAAGAGGTTATATCGGCGCCTTGAACTCGGGGTCGTCAGGCGTAGAGCTTTTCGATCTCGTCCCGGTAGCGGGCCGCCACCACGTTGCGCTTCACCTTCAGCGTCGGGGTCAGCTCGTCGCCTTCGATGGTGAAGTCGTTGGGCAGGATCCGGAACCGGCGGATCGCCTCCGCCCGGGAGACGGCCCGGTTGGCGTCGTCGACCGCCTCCTGGATCGTCTCGAGGAGCTTCGGATGCTCGAGCGCCTGTTCGAGGGGGAGGCCTATCTCCTCCCGCTCGGCCCAGCGGGGATATTCCTCGGCATCGATGGTGATCAACGCCGCGATGTAGGGACGGTCGTCGCCCACCACCATTGCCTGGCTGATGAGCGGGTGGGCTCGCAAGCGGTCCTCCAGCACGGCGGGCGCCACGTTCTTGCCGCCCGCCGTGACGATGATTTCCTTCTTGCGGCCGGTGATGCGGATGTAGCCGTCCTCGTCCATGGTGCCGACGTCGCCGGTGGCGAACCACCCGTCCTCCAACAGGACCTCGTCGGTGGCCTCCGGGTTGTTCCAGTAGCCGCGGAACACCATGTCGCCCTTGAGGAGGATCTCACCGTCCTCGGCGATGGCGGCCGACGCCCCGGGGACGGGCTGGCCGACAGTGCCGATCTTCACCCGCCCCGGCGGGTTCACCGCCGAAGCCGCCGACGTCTCGGTGAGCCCGTAGCCTTCGAGGACGGTCACGCCGATGCCGCTGAAGAAGTAGCCGAGTCGCTCACCCAGCCCGGCGCCGCCGCTGATGCAGTACTCCACGCGGCCGCCGAGGGCATCGCGCAGCTTCTTGTAGACCAGCTTGTCGAAGACGCCGTGGAGGAGGCGGGTCCCGAGACGCACCTTGCCCTGCTCGCGCTGGCGGGCGTAGCCGCCGGCCACCTTGGCGGCCAGGTCGAAGATCCGCCCTTTGCCTTCGTCGGCGGCCTTCTGGGCGGCGGTGTTGTACACCTTCTCGAAGACCCGGGGAACGGAGAACAGCCACGTCGGGCGGACGATCTGCAGCTCTTCGGTGAGCTTGTCGAGCCCGGTGGAGTAGGCGATCTTGGCGCCGGTGGCGACCGAGCCCACCTGGACGATGCGGGCGAAGCTGTGGGCCAGCGGCAGGAACATGAGCGTGATGGCGTCCGGGTTGAGGACCTCGGTGAGGATGGAACGCGCCTGGGTGACGGTCCACACGAAGTTCCGCACCGTCAGCTCGCATCCCTTGGGCATCCCCGTCGTGCCCGAGGTGTAGACCAGGGTGGCCAGGTCCTGCTGGGTCACCGACTGGGCCCTCTCCATCACCTGCTCGTCGGTGATGTGCTCGCCACGGGCGATCAGCTCGTCGAGCCCACCCCCGTCCATCACGAACACCACGGGGTCGGCGTCGACGTCGGCGAGGGCGCTCTCGAGCACCTTCCGCCGATCGTCGTCGCCGCATATCACGACCGCGGCGCCGGAGTCGGTGACGATCCACTTCACCTGCTCGGCCGACGACGTCTCGTAGATGGTGACGGTGGCGCACCCCGCCGCCCAGATGGCGTAGTCGAGCAGAGTGAACTCGTAGCGGGTGGGCGAGAACAGGCAAACGCGGGTTCCGGGCTCGAGACCCATGCCCATGAGGCCGGCGGCCAGGCGGCGGACGCGGGCGGCCATCTCGCCGTACGTGATGGGCACGAACTCGTCGCCCTGGCGGTAGAGAAGGATCGGCTCGTTGGGAGTGTCCTTCTCCCTCCGCCAGAGCTCGGTGGTGAGGTTCTCGTTGGGATCGGGCTGTATCTCGCCGGGAGTCGTGAACTGGCGCGTCAGGGTGGGCATGCTCTGAGCCTAGGAGAAAAGCGGCCGCCGCGACCAGGGAAGTTGGGCCCTGTGCCTAGGATCCGCCGAATGGAGCGTGTCGGGTTCATCGGCATCGGACTGATGGGGTCGGGCATGGCGCGCAACCTGGTCGCCGCCGGCCACGACGTGGTCGTCTGGAACCGGACGAGGTCCAAGGCGGAGGCCGTCGCCGGGGCGACCGTCGCCGACTCTCCCGCCGATGTGGCGGCGTCGGCGGGGGTGGTGATGATCTGTGTGTCCGACACCCCCGATGTCAGGGCGGTCGTCGAAGGTGACGACGGCCTGCTCGCCGGTGCGAGCGAGGGCCTCCTGATCGTAGACCACTCGACGATCAGCCCGTCGGCGACCGTCGAGCTGGCCTCGCGGTGCGCCGAGAGGGGAGTGGCTTGGGTCGACGCTCCCGTCTCGGGCGGGCCGGAGGGCGCCGAACGCGGCACCCTCTCGGTTATGGTGGGCGGTGACCCCGCCGACGTGGAGCGCGCCCGCCGATACATGGACGCGTACTCGGGGGCGATCGTCCACATCGGCCCGGTGGGCTCGGGACAGGTCGTCAAGCTGGTCAACCAGGTCCTGGTGGTGATCAACCAGCTCGCCTCCTCGGAGGCATTGCTCCTGGCACAGGCCGCCGGCGTTGACCTCGAGGCGACGCTGCGGGCGGTCGAGGGCGGGGCGGCCGGCTCGTGGATGCTCTCCAACCGGGGCCCGCAGATGATCGAGCGCGATTGGCGCCCCGGTTTCACCATCGACCTGCAGCAGAAGGACCTGCGGCTCGTGCTCGACATGGCCGACGAGCTGGGCGTGGCCCTCCCCGGCACCGCTCTCGTCTTCCAGCTCTACCGGACGCTCCAGCGCCGCGGGCTCGGCGGTGAAGGAAACCACGCCCTGGTCAAGGCGCTGGAGGAGCTGAACGGCATCAGGCTCGGGGACTGAGTCAGCCGGCGGCGTCGGTCCCGGCCATCGCCGTGACGCGATTGCGGTCGGTGGTGACGTAGATCACCCGGTCGCCGGCCCGGACGTCGCCCGTGAACGGTTTCACCTCGCCGGTGCGGATCACGGCCAGCGGCAGGACCTCCCGGTTGGCGCGCGTGAGCCATTCGGTGTCCTCGCCTTCTTCGACGACGTGCTCGCGTTTGGTGGCGGTGCCGGTGGCGAGCTGGTGGTCCCAGGCCATGATGTCGACCTCGCCGGGGAAGAGGCGGTCGACGCCGTCTTCTTCCAGGATGTCGCCGAACGAGTTCGCCTCGGCGTCGGTGACGAGCATCGCCACCTCGCTGACGCCCTGGCCGTTGGCGAGTTGGGCGGCGAGGACGTTCACCTCGTTGTTGGGGGTGAGGGCGATCAGGGCGGCGGCGTTCTCGATGCCGGCGGCCATCAGCGTCTGCTCCTCGATCGCCGACCCGAACACGGTCCGGAGGCCGTCGGCCCTCGCGGCAGCCAGGTTGGCGCGGTTGGTGTCGACGACGGTGACCGGCTCGTGCTCGACCAGGATCCGCCCCAGCTCGCGGGCGACGGGCCCGGCGCCGATGATGATGGTCCCCTCCCGGCTCCCGGCCTTCACCAGCTCGCCTCGGCGCCGCAGCCACTGGACACCCTTGGTGAGGAGGACCGGCACGGTGGCGGTGGTGATGATCGCCATGAAGACGAGGATCGAGAAGGTCTCCTGGTCGATGATCCCCTGGACGAGGGCGATCTCGGCGACGATGATCTCCACGGCTCCGCGTCCGTTCATCCCCCCGCCGACGACTACTCCCTCCCGCCACGGCTGGCGCCCCAGTACGTAGAAGAGCGTGGTGCCGACGATCTTGCCGAGTGTGGCGACGACGATCACGGCGAGGACGAGGAGGAGGTCGGTCCGGAACACGCTGAACCGCACCTGGAAACCGGCGGTGACGAAGAAGATGGGCGCCAGCAGTCCGACCGAGACCGTCGAGAGCATCCTCTGCACGTCCCGGCTCAGGCGGATGCCCATCGCCCGTTCCGACAGGAACAGCCCGGCGATGAACGCCCCCAGCACCGAATGGAGCCCGGCGAGCTCGGCGGCCCAGCCGAACACCACGCCGACGATCACGACGGCGAGGAAGGCGCTGCCGCGTTCCAGCTTCCCCAAGAGGGTCGACAGGCGGGGAACCAGATTGAGGCCCACGAGCGCGGCGACCAGCCCGAATGCGACCGCCTTCAGCCCTGCGACGCCGGCGCTGGCCCAGGTGAGGGTCCCGCCTTCGGTCCCGATCACGGCGGCGAACACGACGAGGACGGTGAGGTCGGAGATGAGGGCCGCCGCCATGAGGACGTAGGCCACCCGGGTGTCGAGGATGCGCAGGTCGACGAGGATCCGGGACTTCGTCGCCAGCGACGTGACCCCCATGGCCAGGCCGACGAACAAGGCCTCGAGGACGGTGTGGCCGGTCCCGTACATCAGGAGGAAACCGAGCCCGGCCGGCACGATGAACCCTCCGATCGCCGCCATCAGGCCGGGCAGGGAGGCGCGGCGCAGGTCCGAGAGGTCGAGGTGCATCCCGATGTAGAGCATCATCAGGAGCACGCCGACCTCGCCGAGGACGGCCAGCAGCTCGTTGTTGTCGATCCAGCCGAGAGCCGGAGGGCCGATGACCATGCCGGCGATCAACTCCCCGAGGATCGCGGGGTAGCCGAGCCGGTTCGCCAGCCTTCCACCGGCCAGCGCCGCCGCCAGGACAATGGCGAGGGAGAACAGTTCTCCGAGCAAGTGGGCGCCCCTTTCCGTGTCGACGCCGTGGGAGGCGCGAGAACACGCTAGTTGCGTTGCGTTCGGCTTTTGAAGGTCACCGACCGGTGGCGGAGAAGTGCTGGTAGTCCTTCAGCGAGGACCACCGGCCTCCCCACTCCCATCCGATCCGGTCGAACGCCTGGGTGACGGCGTCTCCCTCGGTGATCATCCCCGGGAGGCCACGGTCCCGGTCCACGTAGTCCCGGGCGAGCTCGGGCAGCACCAGGTCCCCGCGGACGTACGGGTTGTGGAACGGGTTGATGTCGATCGCCAGCCCGCGGGCGTGCTCCGACCAGCTCTGCCCGCCGGTGACCGGGCGGCACACGAACATGGTGGTGGAGTTGCCGTCGCCGGTCGGCGGGGCGTCCAGGTCCGCCCGGGAGGCGATGCGCATCTCCTCTATCGGAAAACGCGCCTCGTACAGCGTGCGGAACACCTCGACGATGTCGTCGGCCACCTCGGCCGCCATGAGCAGCTCGCCGGTGTGGTCGCGCCCGTCGAAGCCGACGAAGGTGACCGTGACGTAGGCGAGGCCTTCGACACCCACCGGGCACTCCTCGGACCACGTCGAGCGCTCGAGCACGTCGCCGGGAACCGGCCCGATGGTGGCGTGGAAACCCGGCTCCTCGGGAGGGGGAAGGAGGTCTTCGGTGACGAACCTCCGGTCCGACAGCTCCGGCGGGGTCTCGGCCGGGAGCGGGTTTCCGTTTTCGTCCGTTTCGAGCGGGCGGGTGCCGAGCCACTCGGGTGGCTCGGTCACTCCTTCCGGAAGGGGAGCGGTGGTCGTCGGGGTCGCCGTCGTCGACGTGGGCACCGTGGTGGGGCTGGAAGGCGGAGCCGCGGTGCTGGTGGTTGTCGTGGTGCTGGTGCTGCTCGTGGTGTCAGCGGCGGTCGTCGACGTGGTGGAGGGCGCCTCGGTGGTGGGCCCGGAGGTGGCGGGGGATGGCACGGCCGGGGTGGTCGCCGGTGGGGACGAGACGGATGTGCAGGCGGCTAGGAAGGCCAACAGGACGATCGGGCGGCGCACGGGCCCCAGGTTGGCAGCTGTCGCCGGATAGTGGGGGAGCCGGGAGCCCATCCAGGCTCCCAGCCCCGGGTTCAGCCTTCGACCACTTCGCCGGAGGGGTCGATGACGAACCAGTTCTCCCCCACTCCCTGCCCGTTGAGGTCGCCCGGGGCGGTGTCGGCGGCGAAGTAGTAGAGCGGCCAGCCGCCGTACGTGGTCTGGGTGCTGCCGTCGTCTCGCTCCACGGTTCCCAGGAGGCTCTCGTCGATGCCCTCCCCGGCTGTCGCCTCGGCCACCAGCGGCGGCCAGTTGGCGGCGCAGTCGTCGTAGCAGGTGCTCTCTCCTCCGGCGTCGGGCAGGAACACGTACAGGGTCATGCCTTCGGAGTCGACCAGGATCGGGCCGAGCTCGGTGTCGGCCACCTCGACCGTGACTACGTCGCCGGCCGCCTCGGTGGTGGGCATGTCGTAGCCGCCGACGCCGACGGAGCCCGAGGTGTCGGGTGCGGCGGTCGTCGCCGGCGTCGTCTCCGGCGGTGACGTCGGCGTGGCGGCCGTCGTCTCGGGGGCGGCGGCTGCCGTCGTCTCGGACGTGTCGGCGCCGCCGCATCCTGCCGCCACGAGGACGATCACCAAAGCGAGGAAACTGCGTCTCATCGGCTCTCCTTCGGGTCGGAGGTCCCGTCGGGACTTCCGGCTATACGGAGGAGACGCCCGGGCGGTTCAGGGCAGATCCGCCACGCCGGCTTCCAGCACCGGGACGGCGTCGACGCCGTGGCGGCGGAGCAGCGACGCCGCGATCGCCGACCGGTACCCGGAGGCGCACACGACGTACACCGGCTCGGCCTGGTCGATCTCCGACGGCGGCCCTTCGACCAGGTCGGGCACGTAGGCGTGGAACGTGCCGGGCCGGGCGAAGGTTTCCCGCTCTCCCGGCGAGCGCACGTCGAGGATCTGGGCGCCTTCGGGGATCTGCCCGACCCGGCTGGTACGGCTCACGACCGGGCCGCCCTGGCCGACTACGACGCCCGCCACCTCGTCGATGCCGATCCGGGCGAGCTGGAGGAGCGCCTCTCGCGCCTGGTCCTTGTCCGCCACGACCAGCACCGCAGGCTCGTCGAAGGGCACCAGCCAGCCGAACCAGGTCCCGAACTGGTCGCTCATCGGGATGTTCAGCGACCCGGGGAAGTGGCCGGCGGCGAAGTCGTCGGCGGTGCGGGCGTCGATGACCGGCATCGAGGGGTCGATGTCGTCGGGCTCGAGGAGCTTGGGCACCAGCGGCGGCATGGGCGGCGGTCCCGCCAGGTTGATCGCCCCCATGCGGCTGTAGTAGCGGGGGTAGGGCTGGAGGCCGGCGAGTTGCGCCTTCACGAAGGTGTCTTCGTCGGGATACGCCAGCACGGGGCTCGTCTGCACCTCCGTGCCGATCGTCGACGTGGAGGCCCCGGCGGCCGATGCGGTGCAGAAGGACCCGGCGCCGTGGGTCGGGTACAGGTCGGTGTCGGGAGGCAGGGCGGAGAGCCGCCGAAGAGACCGGTACTGCAGCCGGGCCAATGTCTCGGCCCGGTGCATCCCCAGCAGGTCGCTGCGGCCGGCCGATCCCACCAGCAGGGATCCCCCCGAGAAGACGGCGGCGGGTCGCCCTTCGACCAGCAGCACGTAGCTCGTGTGCTCCGGGGTGTGGCCGGGGGTGTGGAGCGGGCGTATCGCCAATGGGCCGTCGACGAGGTCTTCGCCGTGGAAAGCCGGGGTGTGGCGGAACGCCGGGGCCGCCGACGCCGGCAGCACCAACTCGGCGCCGGTCAGCCGCGCCGCCGACAGCCCGCCCGACACGTAGTCGTTGTGGAGGTGCGTCTCGAGCACCCAGCGCAGCTCGGCTCCGTCGAGGTGCTGGAGGAAACGGTCGACGTCACGCTGGGGGTCGACGAGCAGCGCTCGCCCGTCGAACTTCACCAGGTAGGAGGAGTCACCGAGTCCCTCGGTCCGGAAACTCAGGACCTCGATCACGGTTGCATCCCCAGTGCCTGCATGCCACCTGCCATGTTCGCCGTCTTCTCGAACCCGCACATGGTCAGGTACATCGCGGCTTGGAGGCTGCGCCCGCCCGACCGGCAGACGACCAACGTGGGTCGCTTGGAGTCGAGCGAGTCGAGGGAGGAGGGGAGCTCCGACAGGCTGATCTTTATCGCCCCGGGCAGTGTCCCCAGCTCCCACTCGGACGGTTCACGGACGTCGAGAACGACCCCGTCGTTCTCCTCCACCCATTGCTCCCATTCGTGAGCGGGGATCTGGCTGATCTCCACGACGCCTACGGTAACTGAAATCGCCGTCCGGGGCCGCCGTAGTGAGTGGGCCGGGAGGCCTCTACACTCCTCCGCCGTTGAGCCAGCCGATCGACATCGCCGTCCTCGTCTCCGGTTCCGGTACGAACCTGCAGGCTCTGCTCGATCACCAGGGCTCGTATCGAGTCGCCACCGTCGTCTCCGACCGCCCCGACGCTCCTGCTCTCGAACGGGCGCGGGCCGCCGGCGCCGAGGCGGTGGTCGTCACCTGGACCGGTGACCGCGACGACTTCACCCACCGGGTCTGCGACGTCCTCGAACGGGCAGGCGTGGCATGGGTCGTCCTCGCCGGCTTCATGCGCATCCTCGGCCGGGAGGCGATGGAGCGGTTCCCCGACCGGATCGTCAACATCCATCCCTCGTTGCTGCCCGCCTTCCCGGGAGCGAATGCGGTGGCCAAGGCGCTCGAGTACGGGGTGAAGCAGACAGGCGTCACCGTCCACTTCGTGGACGAGGAGGTGGATCACGGGCCGATCATCGCCCAGGTGCCCGTCGAGGTGCTGCCGGACGACGACGTGGGCACCCTCCACGCCCGGATCCAGCAGCAAGAACACGTCCTCTACCCGGCGGTGGTCGACGCGCTCGTCCGGGGAGAGATCCGAGTATCTGGCCGGAAGGTGGAATGGAGGAAGCAATGAGCCGGCTGGCGGTCGAACGCGCCCTCGTCTCGGTGTACGACAAGGAAGGCCTCGTCCCCTTCGCGAGCCGCCTGGTGCGGGCGGGGGTGGAGATCGTCTCCTCCGGCGGCACCGCCCGGGCGTTGCGCGAGGCGGGCATCGACGTCACGTCCGTGGACGAGGTGACCGGCGCCCCGGAGATGCTCGGCGGGCGGGTCAAGACGCTCCATCCCGCCATCCACGGCGGAATCCTCGCCGATCTCGGCAACGACCAGCACCGGGAGGACCTGGCGCGCCAGGGGATCCGGCCCTTCCAACTGGTGGTGGTGAACCTGTACCCGTTCGAGGAGACCGTCGCCCGCGGAGACGCCACCGAGGCGGAGATCGTCGAGAAGATCGACATCGGCGGGCCCACGATGGTGCGGGCCGCCGCCAAGAACCACGCCTGGGTGGGGGTGGTGACCGACCCGTCCCAGTACGACGAGGTGGCGGCGGCCGTCGAAGGGGGCGGTCTCGACGCCGACCTGCGTCGTCGCCTGGCGGCGGCCGCCTTCTTCCGCACCGCCAGCTACGACGCCGCCATCACCGCCTGGCTCCACCCCGGCCCGCTCCCCGAGAGGGCGGTGCTGGCGCTGGAGCGGGTCGACACCCTGCGCTACGGCGAGAATCCCCACCAGCCCGGGGCCTCCTACCGGCAGGTGGGGGCGGCCGCCTGGTGGGCCGATGCCCGCCTCCTGCAGGGAAAGGAGATGTCTTTCAACAACCACCTCGACGCCGAGGCGGCGTGGCGGCTCGCCTGCCGGTTCGACGAGCCGGCGGCGGTGATCGTCAAGCACACCAACCCCTGCGGCGTGGCGGTGGCCCCCGACGCCGCCACCGCCTTCGGTCGGGCCTGGGAGTGCGACCCGCTGTCGGCTTTCGGCGGGGTCGTGGCCCTCAACCGCACTCTCGACGCCGCCACCGCCGAACAGATCGCCGCCAACTTCGTGGAGGTGGTGGTGGCGCCCGAAGTCGAGGAAGCGGCTGCATCCGTCCTGTCCGCCAAGCCGAACCTCCGGGTCCTCGCCGCCGACACGCCGGGTGACGGCGAGCTCGACTTCCGGCGGATCGAAGGAGGCTTCGTCGCCCAGACCCGGGACGTCCCCGGCGGGGAGGACTGGCAGGTGGTCTCGGGGCGCGCCCCCAGCGAAGCCGAGATGTCGGACCTGCGCTTCGCCTGGACCGTCGCCGCCGCCACCAAGTCGAACGCCATCGTCGTCGCCAAGGACCGGGCGGCCATCGGCGTCGGCGCCGGAGACCAGAGCCGGGTCGGAGCCGCCCAGCGGGCCATCGCCCGGGCGGGCGACCGCGCCCGGGGGGCGGTGGCGGCCTCCGACGCGTTCTTCCCATTCCCGGACGGCCTCGAGACGCTGGCGGAAGCCGGGGTCACCGCCGTCGTCGAGCCCGGCGGAGCACGGCGCGACGAGGAGGTCATCGCCGCCGCCGATCGTCTGGGAGTGGCGCTCGTGTTCACGGGGCGGCGCCACTTCCTCCACTGAGCCCACGTTTCGCCGTCCGGCGCCTCGGGTAGGGCGGGGCCGTCCGCAACCGAAAGGGCTGCCGCATGCTGCTCGCACAGGTGGACTTCTCCGAGACCTTCGCCCGGGCGTGGGCACGCGTCGTCGAGCTGACCCCCAAGATCCTCCTCTTCCTCCTCATCCTGATCGTGGGGTGGCTGATAGCCCGAGCCGTCTCGAGCCTCCTCGACACGGTCCTGGAGAAGGTCGGCTTCGACCGGTGGGTCGAACGGGGCGGCGTCAGGCGGTTCCTGGGCGGAACCGAGATCGACGCCTCCGACCTCCTGGCGAAGATCGTCTTCTATGCCCTCTTCCTCGTCGTGCTGCAGCTCGCCTTCGGGGTGTTCGGGCCCAACGCCGTCTCCGAGCTGATCGAGGGCATCGTCGCCTACCTGCCCAACATCTTCGTGGCGATCCTCATCGTGGTGGTCGCCGCCTACCTGGCGGCCGGGGTGCGCGACATCGTCCGGGGGGCGATCGGCGGGATCCAGTACGGCCGCTTCCTGTCGACCGCCGCCTACGTCGCCGTGCTGCTGATCGGCGTCTTCGCCGCCCTGACCCAGCTGCGGATCGCTCCCGCCATCGTCATCGGGCTCTTCTACGCCATCCTGGCGATCGTCGTCGGATCGGCGATAGTCGCCATCGGCGGCGGAGGGATCGCCCCGATGCGCTCCCGGATCGAACGCTGGCTCGAGGCGGGGGAACGGGAGGTCTCCAAGGCGGTCGAGGACGCGCCGAAGACTGCCGCCGCCTCCCCGCCGGCGGCCACCGACGCTTCCGGTGGCGAGGTGACCGCCGAACCGGTGGCAGAAGGCCCCGAGACGGAGATCCCCCCGCGGCGGCGACGGCGCTGACGCCGTCGCGGAGCGGCTACCGTCGGCGCCCATGACAGCGACGATCCTCGACGGGAAAGCGGTCGCGGCGCGGGTCAAAGAGGAGGTCGCCGCCGCCGTCGCCGAAATGCCCACACCCCCGGGGCTGGCCACCGTCCTGGTGGGTGACGACCCCGCCTCCCACGCCTACGTGCGCGGCAAGCGCAACGACGCCGCCGAGGTGGGGATCCGCTCCATCCACCACGAGCTCGACGCCTCGATCACCCAGGAAGAGCTCCATCGGGTGATCGACCAGCTGAACGCCGACGACGGCGTCGACGGGATCCTGGTCCAGCTGCCGCTTCCCGGTGACCTCGACGGGGAGGCCGCCGTCGAGCGGATCGACCCGGGAAAGGACGTCGACGGGCTCCACCCGTACAACCTCGGCCGCCTGGTCCTCGACAAACCGGGCCTGCGGCCGTGCACGCCCAGCGGAGTCATGCGGATCCTCGATCACTACGGCATCCCGGTGGCGGGGAAGAGAGCGGTGGTCATCGGCCGGTCCTTCCTGGTGGGGCGACCTCTGGCGCTGATGCTCGCGGCGCGGGGCGCCGACGCCACCGTCACCCTCGCTCACTCCCGCACGGCCGACCTCCCCGACCTCGCCCGGTCGGCTGACATCCTCGTAGCCGCCGTCGGCGTCCCCCGAATGGTGACGGCCGAGTACGTGGCTCCGGGGGCGACCGTCGTCGACGTGGGGATCAATCGGGTCGACGGGAAGCTGGTGGGCGACGTGGCCTTCGACGAGGTGGCGGAGGTGGCCGGTGCGATCACGCCGGTTCCCGGCGGGGTGGGGCCGATGACGCGGGCGATGCTGCTCGTCAACACACTCCAGGCGGCGGCGTCGCGCCGGGGGTGATCAGCCGACCAGGTGGCTGACGTCGATTGCTATCCCGACGATCAGCAGCACCCACACGACGGCGATGAAGGCGGTGTAGCGCCAGCGGAGCCGATGGTCGGCCAGCCAGAAACGCCGCAGGCTGTTGTAGCCCAGGACGATCGCCAGCACCGACAAGGCGATGGAGACCGGTGCCGCCACCACGCCCATGAAGCCGATCAGAGGAGTGACGATCGGCACCAGCAGGTAGGTGATGATGCAGCGGATCCCCGAGATGATGATCGAGCTGCGCAGCTTGTTCTGGGCGTCGAACACCGCCCCGGGTACCGGGTCGCCTTCGACCCGCAGCAGGCGCCGCATGAACTGATCGGCAGCCGGACGCTGGGCGGTCGTGGTGGTCACGGAAGCGAATCCTAGGCCCCTCGGAGAGTCAGCCGAACCGACGCCCAGTCGGTTCCGTTACCCTGCGGGCACTGACGTCAGCCACCCAGGAGTTTCCGAATGCCGTCTTCCATCACCATGGGGCCTGACGGCCTCCAGGTACCCGACGAGCCGATCATCCCCTTCATCGAAGGCGACGGAACCGGTCCCGACATCTGGGCCGCCGCCGTGCGGGTGTTCGACGCCGCAGTCGAGAAGGCCTACGGCGGCAAGCGCCGCATCGAATGGAAAGAGGTGCTGGCGGGGGAGAAGGCCTACAACGAGACCGGGTCGTGGCTCCCCGACGAGACGGTGGAGGCGTTCCGCCAGCACCTGGTCGGCATCAAGGGCCCACTCACCACTCCGGTGGGCGGCGGGATCCGCTCTCTCAACGTCGCCCTGCGCCAGACCCTCGACCTCTACGCCTGTGTCCGCCCGGTGCGGTGGTTCAAGGGGGTCCCCTCGCCGGTGAAGCACCCCGAGCTGGTGGACATGGTCATCTTCCGCGAGAACACGGAAGACGTGTACGCCGGCAAGGAGCTCGAGTCCGGCAGCGACGGGGCGAAGAAGCTGCTGCAGTTCCTCGACGAGGAGTTCGGCTGGGAGATCCGCCCCGATTCGGGCATCGGCATCAAGCCGGTGTCCGAGACGGGCTCCAAGCGGCTCATCCGGGCCGCCATCAAATACGCCCTCGCCAACGGCCGCAAGTCGGTGACCCTCGTCCACAAGGGCAACATCATGAAGTTCACCGAGGGCGCCTTCCGCAACTGGGGCTACGAGCTGGTCGAAGAGGAGTTCTCCGACGTCGCCGTGTCGTGGGAAGCGTGCGGCGGCGAGCCGGGCGACAAGCTGCTGGTCCAGGACGTCATCGCCGACGCCTTCCTCCAGCAGATCCTCACCCGCCCCGCCAACTACGACGTGATCGCCACGATGAACCTCAACGGCGACTACATCTCCGACGCTCTCGCCGCCCAGGTGGGGGGCATCGGCATCGCCCCGGGCGGGAACATCAACTACGACAACGGCTACGCCGTCTTCGAGGCGACCCACGGCACCGCCCCCAAGTACGCCGGCCAGGACAAGGTGAACCCGGGCTCGGTGATCCTCTCCGGCGAGATGATGCTGCGCTACATGGGGTGGAACGAAGCCGCCGACCTGATCGTCGCCGCACTCGAGGCGACGATCGCCGACAAGATCGTCACCTACGACTTCGCCCGCCTCATGGAAGGCGCCACCGAGGTCAAGACCTCCGAGTTCGGTACCGCCCTCATCGAACGGATGTGACGCCGCAAGGTGGTCGTCAGCTGTTGACGACCACCACCGGGCAGGGGGCGTGCCGGACCAGGTACTCGACCCTCGGCCCGAGATGCAGACGACTGGTTCCAGCCCGGACGCTCGTGCCCAACACGAGCAGGTCGGGCTGGAACTCTTCTATCGCAGCCATGATCCCCGTCTCGGGGTCGTCGGCGCGGCGGATGTGGGTGGAGGCCACCTTGCCCAATGCCAGCCCGACCTTCTCCATCTCCGCCGTCACCTCGACGGCGAGGTCGCCCCGGGGGACGGCGCCGGGTGACGGGGTGACGACGTGGATGGCGGTCATCTCGACGTCCTCGTCGGCCATGGCGAACGCCAGCTCCGCCGCCCGTCGGGCGGCGGCGGTGCCGTTGACCGGCACCAGGATCCGCCGGGGCCTCCAGTCCTCGTCGTTGGCCACACCTCGCACCAGCATCGTGGGGCAGGGGGCCAGCTTGACGAGGTCGTCGATGATCTCGCTGAAGAGGCTCTGGCGGTTGGCCCGGGCGGTCGGGGTGCCCAGCACCATCAGGTCGTAGTCGCTCTCGGCCTCCCGCAGGATCGCCGCCACCGGGTCGTCGGATACCACCGCCCGGGTGGCGACGTCGTCGCCCACGAAGATCTCCTTCAGCTGGCCGAGCTGGCGTTGGGTGATCGAGCGTTGCTCGGCCGTGGTCACCGCCATCAACGTGATGCTCATTTCCTGCAGCTCACCGAGCTGGCGCAGGAGGGCGGCCTGCATCTCCCGGGTGAAGCCGGGTGATTCGATGCCCGGCCGCACCGGGACGAGCACCCGGCGGATGCGGCCGACGAACGAGCCTTCGAGCGCCTGCTCCTTGCGGAGCCGGGTCTCCTCCTCCTCGTCGAGCTGGACCCGCCGGATCGTGTAGCGGAGCGCCACGGGCGTCATGATCGAGGTGGCGACCGCCATGACGACGACGATCGAGAACATCTCCTGGGTGAGGATCCCCAGCGAGAGGCCGATCGAGGCGACGATGATCTCCAGGGCGCCGCGGGCGTTCAGGCCCGCACCGTACGCCAGCGACGCCCACACGTCCTGTTTGGCGAGATAACGGGCACCCAGGTACGCCCCGACGACCTTCGATGCCGTCGCCACCGCCACCACCGCGGCGGTCACGGCGAGCAGCCTCGGCTCGATGATGGCCGACACGTCCACCTTCAGTCCCGACACGGCGAAGAAGATCGGGGCGAACACCCCGAGGGCGATGCCCTCCAGCTTGTGGACGGTGTCCGGTTGGAGGCGGGTGGAGCGGCCGAACAGGATGCCGATGGCGAAGGCGCCCAGCACCGGCTCCAGGTGCAGGGCCTGGGTGAACGCCCCCCAGGCGAAGGCGAGCACGACGACGAGGGAGAGCATGTGGTCGGGGCCGCGGAAGCGATCCTGGACGAACACGAGCCCCCGGTTCACGAGCCACGAGCCGACGGTGGCGGTCGCCACGATGAACACCAACACGATGCCGAGCGTCCGGACCACGATCCCGGCGGTGAGGGACTCGGCGGAGGCGAGGGCGGTCACCAGCCCGAGCAGCGTCCAGCCCGTGACGTCGGCGATCATCCCCGACGCGAGCAGGGTCTGGCCGATGTCGCGGCGCATCAGGTCGAGGTCCATCAGCACCTTGGCCAGCACCGGGATCGCCGAGATGGAGAGCGCCGTGGCGAAGAAGAGGGCGAACACGGTCCGCTGCTCGGGGTCCCCGACCAGGTCGGTCGGGAGCGCATACGCTAGCGCCAGGCTGGCGGCGAAGGGGATGGCGAGGCTGCCGACGGCCACGCCCATGGCGGTGCCGGACTTGCGCCGGATCAGGTCCAGGTCGGTCTCGAGGCCCGTCACGATGAGCAGGAACATCACGCCGAGGAGGGAGACGACCTCGAGCAGGTTCCCCTGCACCGCCGTCTGCGGGTAGATCCATTGGCCGATCTGGGGGACCAGACCCGAGAGCAGGGAGGGGCCGAGGACCACCCCGGCCAGGATCTCGCCGATGACGGAAGGCTGACCCAGCCGGGTGGCGATGCCGCCCAACAGGCGCGCCACCAGGAGGAGGGCGGCGATCTGGATGACGAGCTGCAGGACTTCGTTGTGAGACGCCGCTGAGAACGTCTCGAGCATGTTCGGTCTCCTTCCGGTGCGCCTTGGGGGTTAGCTGACGGGCTCGGGCTGGAAGGTCGCCCTACCCGGCTGGGCCGGGATTCGCCCCGAGGGGTTTGGGTCCCCCCACCCGGCGTCGGGCCGGGTTCGGCGTGGCTGGGGCATCATAACCCCAGCTCCGGAGGCAATCGGGATCGCGGGTCAGTCGGAGAGATGGGGTAGGCGGCGCCGGGCGTACCACGCCACCAGCCCCGACACGGCCGCCCAGGCGAGGAGTTGGGGCGTCTCGAACACGACGGTGGCGGCGACGCAGATCAGGCCGAGCAGCACGGCCGCCACCAGGGTGGCGCGCACGACGATGGAATAGAGGCGGTTCACGGGGACCCTTCGATTCGTACGCCTGATTCATCGGCAGTCCGGCGGGTATCGCTTGAGGGGCCGTTGGTCCCAGACCGCTACCCTCCGCCCCATGAAATCACCGAAGCGAGTGGCCGTCACCGGTGCGGCCGGACAGATCGGTTACAGCCTCTTGTTCAGGATCGCGGCCGGTGAGATGCTCGGGCCGGACCAGCCCGTCATCCTCCAGATGCTGGAGATCCCGCCGGCCATGGACGCCCTCCAGGGCGTGGTCATGGAACTCGAGGACTGTGCGTTTCCGCTCCTCGCCGGGATGGTGACGACGACCGATCCCCGTGAAGCTTTCGCCGACGCCGACATCGCCTTGCTGGTCGGCGCCATGCCCCGCAAGGAGGGCATGCAGCGCAGCGACCTGCTGGAGGCGAACGGCGGGATCTTCAAGCCGCAGGGCGAGGCCCTGTCCGAGGTGGCGTCGAGAGACGTCAAGGTGCTGGTGGTCGGGAACCCGGCCAACACCAACGCCCTGATCGCCCTCAACAACGCCAAGGACCTGGATCCCCGCCAGTTCACGGCCATGACCCGCCTCGACCACAACCGGGCGCTGAGCCAGTTGGCCAAGAAGACCGGAGTGCCGGTGAGCGAGATCCGCAAGATGACGATCTGGGGCAACCACTCGTCGACGCAGTACCCGGACCTGTTCCACTGCGAGATCGGCGGTCGCTCCGCCTACGAGGTCGTCGGCGATCACACCTGGGTGGAGGAGGAGTTCATCCCCACGGTGGCGGAACGGGGAGCAGCCATCATCCGGGCCCGGGGAGCCTCGTCGGCCGCGTCGGCCGCCAACGCCGCCATCGACCACGTCCGGGACTGGGTGCTCGGCACCCCCGAGGGCGACTGGGTCTCGATGGCGGTTCCGTCCGACGGCTCCTACGGCGTCCCGGAGGGTCTGGTGTCGTCGTTCCCGTGCGTCTGCCGCGACGGCGAATGGCAGATCGTGCAGGATCTGGAGATCGACGAGTGGTCCCGCCAGCGCATCGACGCCTCCGTCGCCGAGCTCGAAGCCGAGCGGAACACGGTCCGCGAGCTGGGTCTGATCTGACCGAATGTCCGTCTGTGCTTGCAGTTGAGCCGTTCTGCCGCCAGAATCACATTTCTGTAGTTCGATCTCCAAGGAGGAGACCTCATGAACAAGTCTGAGCTCGTGGAGGCCGTAGCTTCTGCCACGAACTCCAGCAAGAGCCAAGCCCAGGCCGCCGTGGACGCTGTCATCGACGCCATCACGGACGCGCTGAAGAAGGGTGAGAAGGTTTCGCTGACCGGATTCGGGACCTTCGAGGTGCGCAACCGTGCCGCCCGCACGGCCCGCAATCCCCAGACCGGAGAGACCATCCAGGTCAAGGCCTCCAAGGCTCCGGCTTTCAAGGCAGGCAAGGCCCTGAAGGACGCCGTCAACTGACCTGAGCCTCGACGACGGTTCGAAGAGCCCCCGCCATCCGGCGGGGGCTCTTCCCGTTCAGGGGGACACCGGGCCGGAGACGAACGCTTCCACGGCCCCGGCGTCGCCTTCGATCGCCACCTGCGCCGAGTGGAGGGGGAGGCGCTTCCACAGGGCGAGGAGGAGGTGCTCGGCCGGGCCGGCGAGGACGGCGATCGGCGGGACCTCGTCGGTCGTCAGGTCTACCCGACCGGGCTTCTCGGTGGGGACGAGCGTCCAGGACTCCGCCGTGTCGGTGGTGCGGACGACCACCGGGCCGGCCAGCACCTGCTTTCCCCGGGTCCGGGTGAATGTCCGGAACAGCTCGTCGATGCCGTCGGAGGCGAACGCCGGGTCGATGGGGGTGACGTCGTCGACGGCTGCCTCCACGTCCCAGCGGTGCATGGTGGTTTCGTGGGCCTGGCGTCGATACCAGAAGCCCACGTTCTTCGGGCTCCCCGGGCTGAAGTTGGTGCACGGCTCGGAAGGATCGGCTCCCCGCAGCGCTTCCACGAGCTCCTGCACGCCCTCGTCGAACCACCGAACCAGCGCCTCACCCTTCTCCTTGCCTCGACGATGGCCGCCTTCGAGGCGGCGGTCTCTGACCGTCCGGGCGGCCCAGCGGTGGACGCCTCCGAGATGGGCGACGACGCTCTCCACCGTCCAGCGGGGGATGTGGGGAACCGGCGCGTCTGCGGGCCCGCGGCGAGCCACCTGACTGATCCGCTTTCCCTCGGTGGCGACGACATCTACGTAGTCCACGGGTCACAAGTTACGCCACCACCCGGACCGGACCCGTCCGTAAATGCCGGAAGTCGCCGCATCCGCAGCCCGCAGGGCGCAAGTTCTGCATGTCGGGTGGGCGCGGCGATTGGAGGGCCGTATGAACTCGTTGGCTTCGAGCGCTCGGATGTTGTTCCGCGCTGCGCTCCTGATCTTCGTGGTGACGATCGTCATCGGGATCCTGAACGGGATGGACGTGTGGGATCCGCCCCACAACCTGCTCATGACCCATGTCCACGCCGGCACGCTGGGATGGATCACGCTGGCGGTGGTCGGGGCGGCGATGGTGATGTTCGACGACGACCGAGCCGAGCCCGCGTCGGGGCGGTCGCTGGCCGGGGCCGCGATCGCCGCCACCGTGCTCTATGTCGGCGCCTTCGCCCTCACCACGGGCATCCTGCGGCCCATGACCGGTGTGCTGATGCTGGCGGCGATCGTCTGGGTCCTGGTGTGGGTGTGGGGGCGCTACGGGCGGTCCGTCCGCTCCACGGCCCAGCTCGGCCTGGTTCTGTCACTCGTTTCGCTCACGATCGGGGCGGTGCTCGGGGTGATACTCGGGCTGTTCATCGCCCGCGGAGAGGTGCCGGGGCTGAGCTCGAGCACGGCGGCGGCGATCGCCGGGGCGCATCCGCCGGCGATGCTCGTGGGTTACCTGGTCCTCGCGGGAGCCGCCATCGCCCACTGGCTGTTGGACGGGCCCCAGACTCGGCCGGGCCGGTTCGTGATGTGGGCACTGTTCGCCTGCGGCATCGCCGCCAACCTGGCGTTCATCCTCGGCATCGACGCCCTGGTCCAGGTCGCCACGGTGCTCGAGGTCGCCGCGATCGTGACGTTCCTCGTGCACATCCGGCGCAGCCTGGTGCCGTCGGGTTGGGCCGGCGACCGGGCGGGCTCACACGCCCGGATCGGGGCGCTGTTCCTGCTCCTCGGAGTCGTCCTGTTGGTCTACGTGGTCCAACTCGTCGTGGCCGGCGAGCTGAACCCCGAGACGGGTGAAGGGCCGATCGGCGTGCTCCTCGCCTTCGACCACTCGATGTTCATCGGGGTGATGACCAACGTCCTCTTCGCGCTGGTGGCCCGCACCGGGCATGTCCGGGCGTCGTCGGCGGTCCTGTGGGGCGTGAACGTGGGGCTGGTCGTGTTCCTCGCCGGCCTGGTCGCCGACATCCCGATCCTCGAGCGCATCGGCGCTCCCGTGATGGGGCTGGCGCTGCTGGCGGGAGTGGCGGTCCTTTTCCGGCAGGCGTCGGCGCCGCGGCCCGTGCCCGTAGTGTGACTCAGTAGTCGACTTCGATGTCGCGGATCGCCGAGCCCCACTCGGTGATCGCCTTCTGATGCATCATCAGCTTGGCGAGGTTGCCTGAGACCTTGATCTTTCCGGTCATGAAGGCGGTCTGGACGTTCAGCTCGCCCTTGGAGATCGCCGAGGCGGTCTCGTAGTTCTGGTTGATGGTGACGTCGGCGTCGGGAGCTTGACCGAGCAGCATCTGGGCCTGGCCACCCGACGTCGTGAGGTAGTAGGAGATGTCGCCGTCGGGGGCCTCGGTGGTGTTGAACTGGATCGTCAGCTGGGCGGAGCCCATAGCGGTCTTGAACCCGGGGTGGTTGTTGAGGGCGTCGGTGACGGCCTGAGCCCACTCCTCAGATAGGAACTTCACTGCCATGGGTATCCCTTTCTCAACACTGGTGCCGCCAGGCTAGCAGGGCACCACCAACACTTTGAGTCGTTGTTCAAATTGTGGCTCAGGCCACCGCCACCAGCGCGGCCAGCTGGTCGGCGACCTTGCCGTCGACCGGCTCCAGCGGCAGGCGGGGATAGCCCGGACGCAACCCGACGGCGGCGGCGGCGGCCTTCACCCCCGGGACGCCGTGTCGCTCCACCGCAGCCGACAGGGCCGACAGCCGGCTCTGGAGGTCCCGGTCGGGAGCCTTCTCCACCACGTCGAGGACGAGTCGGGGGGCGTAGTTCACCGAGCCGGTGATGACGCCGTAGCAGCCGACCGTGAGCGCGGCGGTGGCGGCGGCGGAAGCGCCGGAGAAGAGGAGGAAGTCGTCGGGGGTGGCGTCGACTATCGCCTGGAGGCGCACCACGTCGCCGGAGGAGTCCTTCATGCCCACGACGTTGTCGTGTTCGGCCAGCTCGGCGACGAACTCGATCGGCAGCGAATAGGCGGTGTTGGGCGGGACCGAGTACAGGTACACCGGCAGGGGAGAGCTGTCGGCGACGTGGCGGAAGAAGGTCAGCACGGCCTGCTGGCGGCCCCGGGTGAGGGTGGTGGGGGTCATCACCAGCACCGAGTCGGCTTCGCGGGCGTCCTCTAGCTGGCGCTGGGCCTCCCGCACCGACTCGGCCATGATGCCGACCATCACGTGGGCGTTGGGGGCGTTGTCGCGGGTGACTTCGACGAGAGCGGCACGCTCGCCCGGCTCGAGGTAGGGGCCCTCGCCGTTGGACCCGGCGACGACGAAGCCCTGGATACCCTCGGCGACGAGAAAGCGGACGTTCTGGCCGTGGGCGTCGAGGTCTAGCTCCCCGCGCTCGTCGAACGG